>Ga0074197_1000056_pt1 | contig 193116 bp, 179 predicted proteins | sample EPASupsiteSAE305_FD_64526 | JGI IMG/M metagenome (GOLD analysis project Ga0074197, IMG submission 64526) | Bioremediated contaminated groundwater microbial communities from EPA Superfund site, New Mexico - SAE3-05 reassembly with SPADES | ecosystem: Environmental > Aquatic > Deep subsurface >... | reverse complement strand
AGTGCTCACCGGCAGCTAATGGACTGCAGAAGAAGACTGCAGAAGAAGACTGCAGAAGAAGACTGCAGAAGAAGACTGCAGAAGAAGACTGCAGAAGAAGACTGCAGAAGAAGACTGCAGAAGAAGACTGCAGAAGAAGACTGCAGAAGAAGACTGCAGAAGAAGACTGCAGAAGAAGACTGCAGAAGAAGACTGCAGAAGAAGACTGCAGAAGAAGACTGCAGAAGAAGACTGCAGAAGAAGACTGCAGAAGAAGACTGCAGAAGAAGACTGCAGAAGCAAAAAATAAAAAGCCTGCCCTACAAAGTAGAACAGGCAATTTTTAAATCTAAGGCTTAGGAAACTCAGAACGGTAAATCAGAATCACCATTGTCGGAGTAGATCTCCTCAGGTGGAACCATCTCCTGGTCTCTATTCTGCGAACCTTTTTCAATCTTCCAGGCCCTCAAGTCAGTATACCATTTCTGGTTATATTCACGAGACTCAACATTGAAAGAGATTTTAATAGTCTCTCCATCTCTGATGCTGCCCAATTCTGAAACTTTGTCAGCTCCCCAAACATGCATGCAAATCTTTTTAGGAAAAGTATCTTGTGTTTCGATTACAAATTCCTGTTTTTGCCATGGACCTTTAGTGCTGTTGCCAGTTACGGCAGGCATCTTTTTGATAAGGGTTCCTGTGATTTCCAGTGCCATGATTACTTCTTAACAGGAGCTACTTTAGCAGGCTCAGCTGCAACAGCTTTAGCAGGAGTTATTTTAAGAAGCTCAACATCGAAGATTAGTGTAGAGTTAGGACCGATAGTTGGACCAGCTTGTTGTGCACCATATGCAAGTTCTGCAGGGATGTACATTCTGATTTTACCACCTTCACCAATCATTTGAACACCTTCTGTCCAACCTTTGATAACGCCATTAAGAGCAAATCTTGCAGGAGTTTTACCATAAGAAGTGTCGAATTCAGTTCCGTCGATTAGAGTACCTCTGTAGTTAACTTCAACTGTATCTTCTGCTTTAGGCTTCATTTCGCTACCAGCATTAAGAATTTTGTACTGAAGACCACTTGCAGTTGTAACAACACTGTCTTTAGTTTTGTTTCCTTCTAAGAAAGCTTTACCTTTTTCAAGATTTTCAGTAGCAACAACCTCTTGTCTTTTGGTCATAAATCTTTGGATAACACCGCTAGCTGCAGTTTCTGCAATCTTAAGCTCTTTTCCCTTAAGAACATCTTGCATAGCTTTGTTGATTTCAGAATAGTTAAGTTCACCGAAGTTTCCTTGTTTAACCATAGAACCTAAAGATACACCAATAGCGTAGCTAACTGAATCGATCTCAGCTTTGGTAATTTTTGTAGAAGAAGCTGTCTCTGCTTTCTTTTCACCGCAAGAGGCAACGATTATCGCTGATAAGGCGATAATGGAAAGTACTTTAATTTTTTTCATCATTTATTTGTTAATTGGTTTCTTTTTTCTTGTTGTAATGTATAATGCTAATAATCCGAGAACTGCAGACACAAAAGAGGATATCAGAATCGCAGCTTTTCCAGTATCTACTATCTTAGGATCAGAAAACGCTAAGTTATCAATAAATATTGACATCGTAAAACCTATTCCAGCAATAATTCCTACAGAGGCAATCTGATTCCACTTAATCCCTTCTGGCAACACCGCTAATTTAAATTTACAGGCAAGCCAAGATAGTGTAAAAATACCCAAAGGCTTTCCTAAAACCAAACCAAAAAAGACTCCCAAAGCAATAGGAGGAATTGATCCTTCGAAAGAGTGAGAGTTAATGATTACCCCAGCGTTTGCAAGCGCAAAGATAGGCATAATCAGATAAGTAACCCAAGGGTGAAAGCCATGCTCAAACTTGTGCATCAATGGATTAATTTTTTCTAACTTATTATGCAGACTATGGATTATCTCTTGCTGGACCGGATTCGCAAGAACCATAAGTTCACTTCTGCTAGCTGCTCTGAATTTTTCCAGGAAAAATCTGCTCCTTGCATAAAACCTGACCTCGTTAATTGGCGTTTTGTAAGGAATAAACGCAGCAAGTATTACTCCGGCAATTGTAGCATGAATCCCCGAAGCCAAAACTAAGAACCACAAAACGACACCTAATATTAAATATGCAGCAGGTCTTTGAATGTTGATTTTATTTAAGACAAATAAAAGTAGTATAACACCTCCAGACATAAGGAGATATTGGAAATCAATAGCATGAGTAGGATAGAAGAGTGCGAGAACAATAATAGCTCCCAAGTCGTCTACGATAGCTAACGCTGTAAGGAATATTTTTAAAGTAAGGGGAACTTTCTTTCCAAGAATTGAGATAATTCCCAAAGAGAAAGCTATATCGGTAGCCATTGGGATTCCCCAGCCGTTTTGGCTAGGTTCGCCATGATTGAAAAAGGCATAGATAAGCGCAGGAAATAACATTCCACCAATTGCTGCAAAAATCGGTAGTGTCGCCTGTTTGAGAGAAGACAACTCCCCAACAAGAACTTCACGCTTAATCTCTAAACCTACTACAAAAAAGAAGATAGCCATCAGACCGTCATTGATCCAATGTATAAGATCCATTTCGAATTTTTTATCGCCGAAACTAATTGCTAACTTCTCGTACCAAATATCATGCAGATAGCTGATCTCGGGAATGTTGGCAATCAAAAGTGCGATAACTGCGCATAGCAAAAGAACAACCCCGCCCGTAGCCTGGTTGTGTACAAACATGTTGAATATGTTCCTTAACTCTTTGCTTCTGTTGATTCTTTTTCTAGAAAAATTACTTATCATTTGATAGTTCCAATATGTTTTTTAGAGTTTAAACTTGTATAGATACACAATTTATACAACATTCTTGCTCCAACATTGGCATCCCATTCGCCGTCTCCATCGCTGGAAACCTCGCATAAGTCGAATCCAATGATTCTTTTACCAGAATTGGCAAGCATCAGTAATAGATAATCAGCTTGTCGGAAAGACATTCCTCCAGGAACAGGAGTTCCAGTGCCAGGGCAGTAGTCAGGAGACAAACCATCTATGTCAAAACTGATATAGACATTGTCTGGAAGACTAGAGATAATCTCTTCGCACTGTTTTTTCCACGTTTTACCCTCAAATTCGTTTTTATGAATTTCGTAATCAGTAAAACATCTGATACGAGGGTCATTATTAATAATATCAGCTTCGTCTTGACAAAAATCTCTGACAGATATTTGAGTAAGTTGCGAAATCTGACCAATATTTTTTAGCGCATTATACATAATTGAGGCATGCGAAAATGTAAAGCCCTCATATGCATTTCTAAGGTCAGCATGAGCGTCTATATGCAGAATTCCAAAATCTTCATATTTTTCGGATAAAGCAAGCATAGACCCATAAGGAGTTGAATGATCACCACCTACGATTCCAGGCGTTTTGCCCGACTCTATAATTGATTTGATAGAAGAGTACACTTTCTGATTTAACACCTCAGACGCAGAGTTAACCTCCGACAATAAATCGGCTAGATTCTCCTGCTCTTCTCCCTTTTCTAACTGCTCAATAATCTCCTCTGCCTTTTTTCTAAATTTTTTGTTGAGCTTTTTGATGCTCTCATCCACAGGGAGAGTTCCAATTTTAACCTCCCATGCATCAGGCACATTAAGGTCATAAAGATCTACCTGCACCGAAGCGTCTATAATTGCTTCAGGACCCTTGTGAGTTCCCGCCCTGTAAGAGGTTGTAACATCCCACGGCACAGACACAAGCGTTATTTCGGATTCCTCCGTAGTATAAGGAAGGGCGAAATAGTTTCCGTTTGCCATTCCCAGTTCGTTTGGGTTGAATTTTGTCATACAATTCCTTCTCTAATTATGTCGTGAATATGAACCAGTCCAATATATTTACCTTTGTCAAGAACAACAACCGATGTGATTTTGTTCTTTTCCATTATACCGAATGCTTTGACAGCAAGTTCTGAGGCCTCAATCGTTTTAGGATTAAATGACATAATATCCTTAGCCTTAATGTCTTCTAGTTTGAACCCTTTCTCCAGCATTCGTCTTACATCTCCATCGGTAATTATACCTAACATTTTATCTTCGCTGTCTATTACAACTGTCGCGCCAAGTCTGTGAGCGGAGATGTTGATTATTGTATTTTGTATACTTTCATCTGTAGTGACAAAAGGACGATTGTTTAAGTCAATAAGATCGATTACTCTTGTATATAGCTTTTTACCTAATGAACCTCCTGGATGAACCCTGGCAAAATCTTGTTGAGAGAACCCTCTCATTTTTAGGAGACATACTGCAAGAGCATCACCCATAACTAATTGAGTAGTTGTGCTAGAGGTAGGTGCTAAATTATTCGGACACGCCTCTTCATCAACAGTAGCTCTGATTACAAAATCGGAGTGCTGAGCTAAAAAAGAATCAGCATTCGAAACCATCGCAATTAATTTATTCCCCATTTTTTTGATTAAAGGAACAAGAACTTTTATCTCAGAAGTGTTTCCACTTTTCGAAAGACACAAGACGATATCATTTTTTTGAATAATCCCTAAATCGCCATGAATCGCGTCTGCAGCATGCATAAATATCGAAGGAGTACCTGTCGAATTAAGTGTGGCAACAATTTTGCTAGCGATAATTGCACTTTTACCTATGCCGGTTAGAATAAGTCTACCATTAGAGTTAAAGATTGTATCAACGACCATCATGAATTGTTCATCCACGAAGTTCTTAAGATTACTGACAGCAGCTGCCTCTTTGTCAATAACCTCAATTGCTAGTTCCTTAATTTTGCTTGCCGAATTATTCATAAAAATTTTGTGATGAGAAAACAATTAGATAACTTAGAGCCACAAAGGTAACTTTTTTATAAAAATTTTGACTATTTTCTTTTAATAATATATGAATACAACTTCTGGATATTTGCACGAAAAGCTTAAATTTTATTTTGGCTTCAACTCTTTCAAAGGGCAACAGGAGGAGGTTATTCAAAATCTTATCGAAGGGAACGACTCATTTGTTCTCATGCCTACTGGAGGTGGCAAGTCTCTCTGTTACCAATTGCCAGCCCTTGTGATGGAAGGTACCGCAGTTATTGTATCACCACTCATAGCATTGATGAAAAATCAAGTGGATGCAATCAGAGGCTTCGTTGAGGAGCACGATGGCGTAGCCCATTTTCTAAATTCTTCTCTGAATAAAGCCCAGATGGCAGAGGTTAGAGAGCATCTTCTTGCAGGTAAGACCAAACTATTATATGTCGCCCCTGAGTCACTGACCAAAGAAGACAATATAAATCTTCTTAAACAGATAAAGATCTCATTTTATGCAGTAGATGAGGCTCACTGTATTTCTGAGTGGGGACACGATTTTCGTCCAGAATATAGAAGAATCCACCCAATAACTCAGGAGATAGGACGAGCCCCAATTATCGCGTTGACAGCAACAGCAACTCCTAAAGTGCAAAGTGATATCCAGCGAAATCTTGGGATGTCGGATGCAAGGGTTTTTAAATCCTCATTCAACAGACCTAATCTATACTATGAATTGAGATCGAAGGTCAATACCGACAAAGAGATTATCAAATTTATCAAGGCAAATCAAGGCAAATCGGGTATAATCTATTGCTTAAGCAGAAAAAAGGTAGAGGATGTCGCCGAATTGCTAAATGTTAATGGAATCAAAGCATTACCTTACCATGCAGGGCTAGATGCCAATACAAGAGCTGCGAACCAAGATAAGTTTCTCATGGAGGAGGTAGATGTCATTTGTGCAACAATAGCTTTCGGGATGGGAATTGATAAACCCGATGTGAGGTTTGTTATTCACTACGATATACCTAAAAGTTTGGAAGGATACTATCAGGAGACAGGTCGATCTGGGAGAGATGGTGGAGAGGGACAATGTATTGCTTTCTATTCTTATAAAGATATCCAGAAACTGGAGAAATTTATGCAGGGCAAACCTATCTCAGAACAAGAGATTGGTAAACAACTGTTAATGGAGACTGTTGCTTTTGCGGAATCTAGCGTTTGTAGGCGTAAAGTACTTCTCAACTACTTTGGAGAAGAGTACGAAACCCAAAATTGCGGATGCTGTGACAACTGTCTGAATCCTAAGAAAAAGTTTGAAGGTAAGGATGATATGTTAACCGTGATCGAATTGATTATGGGAATGAAAGAGCAGTTCAAGGCAGAACATCTTGCAAACATCCTTGCTGGTATAAATAATTCGATTATAAAATCTTACAATCACCACAATCTAGAACTATTTGGTTTCGGAAAGGGAAAAGGGGTAAAATATTGGGTTTCGATAATCCGACAAGGCCTAATTTTACACTTTTTGGATAAAGATATCGAAAAATATGGTTTAGTCTCTGTAACGCCCGAAGGAAAAGAGTTTTACGAAAAGCCATATAGTATAATGTTGGCTGAAGACAGAGAGTATGCCGAACCAGACGATGATGACGATATAATTACTCCGGGTAACAATAAGGCAGCCGGAGGAGGTGGCGATCCAGTTCTTCTTTCTATGTTGAAGGACTTGAGACACTCTGTTGCCAAGAAGATGAACTTGCCACCATTTGTGATTTTCCACGATCCTTCGCTCGAAGACATGTCTCTGCAGTATCCTATTACAATAGATGAACTGAAGAACTGTCAAGGAGTAGGAGAGGGAAAGGCCAGAAAGTTTGGGAAAGACTTCGTCGAGTTGATATCGAAATATGTTGCAGAGAATGAGATAGAGAGACCAATTGATATGGTCGTTAAATCTGTCGTTAATAAATCTGTAAACAAAGTATATATCATTACCAGCATAGACAGAAAACTACCACTTGACGACATTGCCGAGGCTAAGGGGATGGAGATGGATGATATTCTGAACGAGATAGAGGCAATTGTTAATTCTGGAACTAAAATAAATATCGACTACTATATTCGTCAGACAGTTGATGACGACAAAGTTGATGATATCTACAGTTACTTCAAAAACGAAGCCTCTTCCGATTCAGTTCAGGAGGCGGTTGAAGAACTGGGAAGAGGCTATACCGAAGAGGAGATAAGACTAGTTCGAATCAAATTTATGTCCGAACTAGGAAATTAATTATCCACAATGATAATATGTGTTTACAAGATCCATCATTTTTGATGGATTTTCTTTTATCTCAGCTCTGATGTTATTATCGTTATATGATTTCAATTTGGCAATTACTCCGTCAATAAGACCTTTGCTGAATACGCCATTCTTTTCGTAAAGCTCTCTTTTTGCATCTAACTCAAGAGCAGATTCATAACAAGAAGCAGGTAATTGCTCTAAAGCGTTTAACTTATCTTCATGTTTGTGGTCATGAATATTTACATCAACATAGCACTGTTCTGCTATTTCTAAAGCGTTAGGCATCTCGAACCCAGTTCTTGCAGCAACAACCAATCCAGCAAGCATTTGGTAAATATCTGCAGATCCGTCTGGAGAGCGCATCTCAACAGTCTGTTTATCTGGAATTGAACGAGAAGCGTCTGCCTCTAAAGGATTTGCAATTGATAACATATCATTGTCTCCAGTCCATCCAAGCGGAACTCTCACAAGTACAGATCTATTTCTGTCACCCCAGCAAATACTTGTAGGTGCCTCCTGATGAGGTACTAATCTGAAATAAGAGCATGGGTTGGTGTTTCCAAATGCAGTCAAAGACGAAGCACATTTCATATATCCAGCAATTGCTCTGCGAGCGTCATCAGACAATCTACCGTTCTCAACCATTACTGACTTTCCATTACGAAGCATTCTTGTATGGAAATGCAAGCCGCTACCAGCTTTTCCTTCTGTTATTTTTGGAGCAAAAGTTACATCTAACCCATATCTGTATGCTAATGTTCTGATAATCCATTTAGCCATTACTAGCTGATCGGCTGCGCTCTCAACAGGACTTACCAGGAACTCAATTTCGTTTTGTTCGTAGATTTTGCCATTAAGTGTAAAGTTTCCAACTTCTGAGTGTCCATATTTAATCTGACCACCTGTCTGAGCAATTAATCTCATTGCATCTGTGCGGAAGTGTTCAAATTTTGTAAAAGGTTCAGATTCATGATATCCTCTTTGATTAGGAGTTGGATATAAATTATCTGCGTTGTCGATTACATAAAACTCAAGTTCTCCCATAGCCTCAAACTCTAGTCTTGTTGCAGCTTTAAATGCATCGTGCGCCTTTTTAAGAGTGTATTCAGGAGAGCTTTCAAGAGGAAGACCATCTTTTGTGAAATAAGAACAAAGCATTCCTAAAGTTGGTATCTCTGCAAAAGGATCGATATAGGCAGTCGAAAATCTTGGAATTACATAAAGATCGCTAGATCCTGCCTCGATAAATGGGAAAAGACTTGATCCGTCGACTCTCTCTCCATATGATAAAACAGTGTCAAGATAGTTCAGACTTGTAATCGGGAAGTTCAGAGTCTTCAATCTTCCGTCTGCTGCGACATACCTGAAGTTTAAAATTCGTATATTATTTTCGGTAATGTATCTTATTATGTCGGATTTTCTGAATTCCGAAGGACTTTTTGCAAGGTAGGCAACTAATGGATTAATGTTATAATCTAGGGATGGATTCATAAATATTATAAATTATGTTATTTTGGTTATAATTATTAATTAAAAATGTCCACAAAGATATAATATTTCTCCAAATTGGAGGGTTTGTCTGTTTTTTTTATTTTTAATAGATTTGCAAACTTATGAAGACCTCACTGAAAAGAGTTATCTGGATTATATCCCTGCCTGTGGTTGCTGTTATTTTAACGGGCATATATCTGTTTTACAAGTCGGAAAACAATAATAAAAAAGTAGATTTTCCGGAGAATGCCTCAATAGAGACAATCTCTGCCATACCTGTAGATGCAGTATCTGTTACGCTATTTAAAGATCACGACCTGTTTAGAAGAGCTTTTATCAATAAAAGCTACTTTTTGTCGAGAATCTCCGATAATAAATCGCCATTTTCTGAATTTATAAGAACTGTAGTAGAGTCATCAGATTCCATCCACTCTCCATTAGTTGGAAGTATTACTCTATCTCTGCACTATGCATCAAAAAATGATTTATCATTTCTTTTTGTTTCAAAGATTGAAGGTGCTGATTATGAAGATATAGCTGATAAGATAAAGAGAGGAGAGAGGAGGGAGAGACAATTTGCAGGAACGAAGATCTTCAATTATGGAGACCTCTCTTTTGCAATCAAAAATAACCTGCTTATCGCATCTTCGTCAGCAATATTATTGGAATCTTCACTGCGTCATATTGCAAAAGGGTCTTCTGTAAAAGATAATCAAGAATTTACGGATCTTTTGCAAAAAACAGACTTAGGAGATAACGTTACCTTTTTCAACCACTCTCAATCGGGAAAACTATTTTCTGGAATAGTAGGATCTAAGTATTTAGGACATTCAGATCTGTTTTTGAAATTTAGCAGTTGGTCTGTTTTGAAAGGGGACTTTAGCCAGAACTCATTTGTCTTTGAGGGTGATTTTGCAAATTACAAAGGTGTTGCAAACTACTCTACTATTTACAATAATTTAAAACCTTCGGAGCTGAAAATTTGGGATATAATCCCGTTTGATACCTATTTCATGCTTTCGGTCAGTACAGAAAACTTTGATCTCTTATTTAAAAGACAAAAGGACTATCTTGAACTAAATAAAAAACTGAATCTATCTGAATTTGAGGAGGGTATTGCATGGGTTCAATCTATGAAAATTAGAGAAATGGCTTTGGTTTATGTGCCATTTGCAGGTAAATATGAATGGGTAACGATCCTTAGAAAGTCCGAAGAGAGAGGAATATTCGACCATATAAAAGAGTTTCTTGGTATTGGAATTGAAGATGAGGGAGTTGTAAAACCGTTTGAAAATAGGCAAAAACTTTCGACAGTATTAGGAAAGGCCTTTTCATTTAACGACGAAGAGTCTGTATGTAAAGTTGGTAACTATTATTATATCGGCTCTAAGGATATTTTGAAATATCTGATTCAAAAATCAGCTAGAAAATTTTCACTCCACGATTTTATCTCTAAGACAAGAGCTTCAACAATGATCGGAGAGACCGGCTCTGTTTTAACAGTCATCTTGAACTCTTCTCATCAAAGCGACACTTTAGTGAATCTATTTAAAGCAAATATACTTCCATATGTTAAAGCAGGACTCAAAGAGCCTAATATAGAACTGGCATCCTTCCAGATTCTTCCAACCGAAGAGAAAATAGGTTCGAGAACAGTGCTTTTCTTAGACAAGATGGATAAGATTCCAGAGCCCGACAGGGAGGGAGATGCAATTCCTGGTTGGCAATTGGATACGATTGTGAAGATTCCAACTGGGCCTTTTGAGTTGATTAATGAGAAGACTGGAGATAAGGAGTATCTAGAACAGTCTAACAATATGAAACTTAGATTGCTCGACAATGAGAAAAAAGGTGTGTGGACAGTTCCATTTTACACTCCAATCAGAGGCTATGTTGCGCAGATTGATTATTTCCGCAATAATAGCAGACAGATGCTGTTTGCAAGTGGAAATGAATTATATTTGTTGGAAAGGTCTGGCAGATTTTCGAGCGGATTTCCCAAGAGGGTAGATTCGTTGATTCTCCTTGGTCCTAAGGTATTTGAACTAGGAGGAGCAAGTGATTATGTGATTATGTTGCTTCACAACGACAACACTATCAGAGTGTATGACAGAGATTGCAGACCTTTGCGTGACTTTGCTCCAATAACTACAGAAGAGACAATCAAGGGGTTTCCCGAAATGCTAAAATTAGGTAACAATATCTATTGGCAGCTGAGGACCATGAGACGGGTCTATTTCTATAATAACAAAGGTGAGTTAATAAACACAAATAATAAAAAACGAGAGATCAAACCGGATTCAAAAATTGGCAAGGTGTCGGATAAAGAGTTAGCTGTAACCTTGACAAATGGTAAAGAGTATGTTTTGAATCTGGAAAATGGTGAATTCAAAAAAAAGAAAAAATAGATGGAACTTTTTTTAACGATAATATTTTGTATTATCCTTTTCTTCTGGTTATTAGGTAGGTTTGGTCCACTACTACTTGCATGGTGGCTAAAGAGAAGAATTGAGAAAATGGCAGGAAAGGGTGGCTTTTATGGAGCCAACGGATTTTATCAGCAGCAAAATAATGAGCCTCATAAAGAGGGAGAGACCTATGTAGAGAACATGGGAGAGCAGAAAAAGGTAGTCGACAAAAATGTCGGTGAATATGTAGATTTTGAGGAGACAAAATAATGAATACTTTTTTAAGAATACTATCATACGCTAAGCCGTACAGAAGATACTGGCCAGCCTATTTAATCCTTTCGGTGTTTTCGGTGTTGTTCGGAATCATTAATTACGCTCTAATAGGCCCTCTTCTCGAGGTTCTTTTTCAGCCAAGTAGTGTTTCAGGGCCAATTTCGATGCCAGTTTTTGAACTTAGTATCGAATATCCAAAGCAACTGTTTGCATTTTATATGACCAAATACTCAGCGGTTAATCCGTTAAGTGGTCTTATATTTGTCTGCTTTGTTCTGATATTTACATCTTTGCTCTCTAATATGACTCGTTACTCTTCGCAACGAATCTTAGTTAGCATGAAGACCAATCTGATGCTTAACATCCGTAAAGCAATCTTTGATAAAATTACAAAACTTCACATAGGGTACTATCACAATCAGCGTAAGGGAGATATCTTATCAAGTATCTCAAATGATGTAAACGAAGTACAGGTAAGTATTGCAAGTAGTTTTCATATATTGTTCCGTGATCCACTCATGATCATTGGATTCTTGGTAGCCCTATTTTACATGTCTCCAAAATTGACACTTGTGACACTTCTTACACTTCCAATCTCTGGTATTGTTATTGGCAGAATAAGTCGAAAATTAAAAAAGGGAGCTGCCGAATCACAAAGCTTGATGGGTAGAATCCTTAGTCACTTCGAAGAGGCAATTTCAGGAGCAAGAATCATTAAAGCATTCAATGCTCAAAAGTATATTAGCGAAAAATTTGGAGAGACAAATGAGCGACATAGAGCTGCTAACCGAAAAATGTATAATAAACAGGAACTTGCGTCACCCCTCTCTGAATTCCTTGGGATTTTTGTTGCCGCTGCTGTCCTGTTTTATGGTGGTTATCTGCAAGTAACAGGTGATTTGGGAATGTCGTGGTCGGAATTTGTTGTTTACATTGGTTTCTATTGGAGAGTTCTTGAACCTGCCAAATCTATCTCAAATGCTTATGCAAATGTTAACAGAGGGCTTGCGTCAGGAGAGAGAATCTTTGCGATACTAGATGTAGAGCCTATGATCAAAAAAGATCCACAAGCGATTCCAATCAAAGAGTTCAAGAATAATATAGAATTTAGCAATGTTTCATTCTCTTATGGCAGTGAGCCAGTTCTAAAAGATATAAACTTAGAGATCGGTAAGGGCAAAATGGTAGCATTAGTAGGTCCGTCTGGGGCTGGAAAGTCTACAATGGCAGATCTATTGCCTAGATTTTATGATGTTACTTCTGGGGCAATTCTATTAGACGGTGTCGATATCAGAAAATACCAACCTAAAGATCTAATCACATTGATGGGAATAGTTACTCAAGAGGCGATTCTGTTTAATGATACGGTATACAACAATATTGCATTCGGAATGGAGGGAGTAACCGAAGAGGATGTTATTAATGCAGCAAAAATTGCTAATGCTCATGAATTTATTATCCAGATGGATGAAGGGTATCAGACTAATATCGGAGACAGGGGAGCCAAGTTATCAGGAGGTCAGAGACAAAGACTCGCGATAGCTAGAGCTGTTTTGAAGAATCCTCCAATCTTGATTTTGGATGAAGCAACATCTGCGCTTGACACAGAGAGTGAAAGACTAGTACAAGAGGCTTTGACCAATTTAATGAAAAACAGAACTTCAATAGTTATCGCACATAGATTATCAACAATTCAACATGCAGATGAGATAGTTGTTCTCAAGAGCGGCTCTATCGTAGAGAGAGGTAATCACCAAGAACTTCTCAAAAATAGAGGCTTATACTCTCATTTGTGTGAACTACAAACATTTGCATAATATGGAAAGATCAGTAAATAAACTGATAGAGGAGAGCGTAAGAGCGAACTGGGACTACCCAGCTCTATCGGACTACAAGGGAATTACTCTAAATTATAGAGACGTTGCAAGAAGAATAGAAAAACTACATATTGTTTTTGAAATATGTGGGCTCCAAAAGGGAGACAAAATTTCAATCTGTTCTAAAAACCAAGCAAACTGGGGAGTTGTCTTTCTCTCTGCCTTGACTTACGGTGCGGTTGCAGTTCCTATTTTACATGAATTTAAACCTGGAAATATACACCATATTGTAAACCACTCCGATTCAAGAATTTTATTTGTAGGAGATGCAATATGGGAACAGTTAAATGAGACAGAGATGCCTGGTCTAGAGGCGATCATACAAATTACTGACTTTTCAATTCTTTACGCAAAAAGAGATTTAATCTACGAAACGCGTGAACATTTGAATGAAATGTTTGGTAAAAAGTATCCAAAAAACTTCCGTCCTGAGCATCTAAACTATCATAAAGATGATCCAGAGGAGCTCTCTATGATCAACTACACTTCAGGAACAACTGGATTCTCAAAAGGCGTAATGATTCCTTATCGCGCGCTTTGGTCGAACATTATGTTTGCAAAAGAGGTTCATCCACAAATGAACAACAATAGCAATGTAGTAGCAATGTTGCCAACAGCTCACATGTATGGAATGATGTTCGAGTTCTTCTTTGAGATGACAATTGGGGCCCATGTACACTTCTTAACTAGGATCCCTAGCCCTAAGATTATCATGGATGCTTTTGCCGAAATCAAGCCTGATTTAATTATATCTGTTCCACTAATCATAGAGAAAATCTATAAAAAGAAATTACAACCAATTATCAGCAAGACATCTGTAAGGGTTCTTCTTCGTCTTCCTGTAATTGACCAAAAGATTGAAAAGAGAATTCAACAAGAGTTAGTGAAGACCTTTGGAGGAAACTTTAAAGAGGTGATTATAGGTGGAGCTGCCTTCAATAAAGAGGCAGAGGCGTTCTTTAGAAAAATTGAATTTCCATTTACTGTGGGCTACGGAATGACTGAGTGTGCCCCAATCATTACCTACGCTCCATGCGACAATACTCGCCTATACTCATGTGGTAAAGCTGCTCCTAGAATGCAGATCAGAATTGAATCTGAAGATCCAGTTAATATCCCAGGTGAGATCTTGTGCAAGGGTGATAATGTAATGCAAGGTTATTATAAGAACCCAGAGGCAACTGCCGCTGTTTTGACGCAAGACGGATGGATGCGTACGGGTGACATGGGCGTAATTGATGAAGAGGGATATCTATACATCAAAGGTCGTTCGAAGAGCATGATTCTCGGACCTTCTGGCCAAAATATCTATCCAGAAGAGATTGAAAGCTCTTTTAACAATATGCCATACGTTGTTGAATCTTTGGTAATCGAAGATAAAGGCAATCTAATTGCGCTTATATATCCTGATTTCGAACAAGCTGAGGCTGATGGACTCTCAACAGAACAGCTTTCTGCAAAAATGGAAGAGAACAGGGTATCTGTTAATGAAGATTTACCTAATTATTGTAAAATTGCTGCAACCGAAATCTTCCCAGAAGAGTTCGAAAAGACACCAAAAAGAAGTATCAAGAGATTCTTATACCAAAGAACACAAGCATAAAATGAGTCCAGAAAAGCAACTCCAGTTCGACAAAAGCTATCTAGAGATGGCTACTGTATGGGCAAAAAACTCTTATTGCAAAAGAAGGCAGGTAGGAGCGCTGATTGTCAAGAATAGAATGATCATATCCGATGGTTACAACGGAACACCTTCGGGATTTGACAATGTTTGCGAAGATGAAACTGGCAAAACATTGGCTTATGTACTGCACGCTGAGGCAAACGCTATAACAAAGATTGCAAAATCGGGCAATAATAGCGAAGGGGCAACAATGTATGTAACTACGGCACCATGTTTGGAGTGTTCAAAACTCATCATTCAAGCTGGAATAAAAAGGCTTGTGTATAGAGACAGCTATCGCATTACCGATGGAATTGATCTCTTAAAAAAAGTTGGAGTTGAAGTTGTAAACATAGAATAATTATGAATCTTAGGAATTCCTTTTCGCTAAAAACATTTCTTTTGTTGCTGTTTGTTGTACTTACTGCAGTTTTTGCAATAAGATACTTCGAACTCAGAAAAGAGTTCATTAAACGATCGTATAACTGGGACAAACTGATGTTGATTTTGTCTCAGATTGATGAGAACTATGTTGACTCAATCGATCATAAAGCACTGACAGAAAAAGCAGTTCCTATGATATTGGAGACATTGGATCCACACTCTCTTTACCTTCCTCCACAAGATCTAAAAGACGCTGATGAAGAGCTTGACGGAAACTTTGATGGAATTGGGATTGAGTTCAATGTGCCAAATGACACCGCTGTAATAGTTGTTGTAATTCCTGGAGGACCTTCGGAAAAGGCCGGTCTTCTTTCGGGTGACAGAATTGTAAAGATTGATGGGAAAATAGTTGCAGGAGTTAAGATCAACCAAGACTCATTGATAAGAATGATGAGAGGAAAATCTGGATCACTTGTTGAAGTCTCTGTAAAAAGAGATAGAGTTAAAACATTAGTACCATTTAAAATTACAAGAGGCAAGATCTCCGTTAAAAGTGTAGATGTTGCTTACATGTTAGACGCTAAAACAGGCTACATTAAACTTTCAAAATTCTCTAAGAACAGTTACCAAGAGTTTATGACTGCAATTGAAAAGCTTAAGAAAGAGGGGATGAAGGATTTGATTTTCGACCTTAGAGGAAATACTGGAGGTTACCTTGATCAAGCACTATTATTATCTAACGAATTTTTGAAAAAAGGGGAGCTTATCGTTTACATGCAGGGCAAGCACCGCCCACGTCAAGACTTCTTTGCAGATTCAAAAGGGTCATGTACCGATATTGGACTTAAGGTTTTGATTGATGAAAACTCTGCCTCTTCAAGCGAAATTTTTGCTGGAGCAATGCAGGACAATGATAGAGCTACTATAATCGGAAGAAGATCATTTGGAAAGGGGTTGGTTCAAGAGCCAATAAACTTTACAGACAGATCGGGCATTAGGCTGACAGTTGCGAAATTCTATACACCATCAGGTAGATCAATTCAAAAGCCATTCTCTAAGAATTATCGTTATGATATCTACGAAAGGTATAAGCATGGCGAAATGACTCAAGCAGATAGCATGAAGGTCGATAAAAAGCTCAAGTTTACAACTAAAAAGGGTCGCACTGTGTATGGTGGTGGTGGAATTGTTCCAGATGTATTTGTTCCAATCGACACGATTGGTATCAATGATTTCTTTATCAAACTCTATAATAATGGAACAATTATTAAGTTTAGTACAAAACTTGCTGATGAGCACCGCTCAGAGTTGAGATCTATTAAATCTATGAAGTCTCTAAATGATTTCTTTAATAAAGTTAATTGTGAGAAAAGATTTTTAGAGTATGCAGCTTTAAATAAACTGGTTCCTAAATCAACAGAATGGACAGAGTGTAGAAAGATTGCACTAACACAGGTTAAGGCGTATATAGGAAGATATACTCCAATGGAAGATGAAGCCTATTTCCCAATTATTTCCGAGATTGATAATGTGATTCAGAAGTCCCTTACTGGGCAATAAAACGATATACAATCTCTCCGGTCTGACGATCGGGAGCAGTAGCTGAGGCGGTGAATCTTGATGATTTTGCCGCCCTTATTGCATATTCTTGAAGGCAAACGTCATTTGAAGAGCTACTTGCTATAATCGATGCGGCAACAACGTATCCCTTTCTATCTACTTTAATAAGAACACTGACATCTCCACCTCCATAACATTTATAAACAGGTATTGGCAGAGATACAGCTTTCCTTCCATCTAATGAATATGAAATTACAGATGGGCCTTTGTAGCTTTCGCTCGTTGTTTGAGAATTATTGGAGTTGTCAGATTTGGCTACATTATCACTCCCTCTATAAGCCTCTGCCTCTCTTTTTGACGCTCTAAGTTTCTCTTGGAGTGACCTTGCTTCGTCATAAATTTTTGAGGGATCTTTGTATCTGTCGTCTTTAAGCTGTTCACCTTTGGCAGAAGATGCATCAACAACAACATTTCTTACGGCAGTAGCCCTGTTAACTGGGGCTCTGCCTGCAAGAATGTCATCTATCTCTTTGTTTACCTCTTCCTTGAGAACCTCTTGTCTTTGTTCCTCCTCTATTGCCTCTTGCTGAGTGAAGTCGAGTACAAAAGCAGCCTCATCACTAATCACCGAATGAATTTTTGTAGCTAGTAATATAATGATTATCAGCAGGTGAAAAGCAATAGTAAGATAAAGGCCGGCATTGTTGTCTCTTTTGAACATTATTTGGTTTGAAGAGCTTTTTCGATGGTTGCAATAATGATATCGATAGCCACTTGATTATGTCCACCCTGTGGAACAATTATATCGGCATATCGTTTTGTAGGCTCAATGAATTGAAGATGCATCGGTTTTACTGTCTTTTCGTATCTCTCTAACACCTTGTCTACAGTTCTGCCTCGTTCGATACTGTCCCTTGTGATTACTCTTCCAAGTCTGTCGTCAGCATCGGCATCAACGAATATTTTGATATCCATACAATTTCTAAGTTCAGGGCAAGTGAAGATCAAAATGCCCTCAACAATAATTATATGCGCAGGTTTAACATGAATAGTCTCCGTTGTTGATCTTGAGCATGTAAGGTATGAGTAGACTGGTTGTTCTACCGCCTTGCCAGCTCTAAGATCAATTAATTGCTCAACAAGAAGCTTAAAATCAATCGACTCAGGGTGGTCGAAGTTCAGTTCATATCGAGCCTCTAATGGTAGATGGCTATTGTCTTTATAATAAGAATCCTGGGGTATTACTACAACATCTGTTTTCACAAGCTTAGTAATCTCCCTTACAACTGTGGTTTTTCCAGAGCCGGTACCTCCGGCTATTCCTATTATAAGCATAGATTAAAATTCAGCGTTTTTAGGAGTTCTAGGGAAAGGAATCACATCACGTATATTTGCCATACCAGTTACAAATAGTAAAAGTCTCTCAAAGCCAAGTCCAAATCCAGCATGTGGTGCTGTACCGAATTTTCTTGTATCAAGATACCACCATAATGATTCTGTACCCATATTTAACTCTTCGATACGTTTGCTTAATTTCTCAAGACTCTCTTCACGTTGCGATCCTCCGATTATCTCTCCAATCTTAGGGAATAGAACATCCATCGCTCTTACTGTCTTTCCATCTTCATTTTGCTTCATGTAGAAAGCTTTAATCTCTTTAGGATAGTCAGTCAGAATAACTGGTTTCATAAAGTGCTTTTCTACAAGATATCTTTCATGCTCACTTTGAAGATCTGTACCCCAAGAGACTGGATATTCAAATTTTTGTCCAGATTTCATTAAGATCTCAACTCCGTCGGTATATGATAATCTTACAAATTCAGTTGCCACAACGCTTTGAAGTCTTTCGATAAGCTCTTTGTCGAACATATCGTTTAGGAATTTAAGATCTTCGTAGCAATTGTCAAGAGCATATTTTACCAGATATTTGATAAAATCTTCGGCAAGATCCATGTTATCTTTAATGTCATAGAAAGCCATCTCTGGTTCGATCATCCAGAACTCAGCCAAGTGTCTTGGAGTATTTGAGTTTTCGGCACGGAAGGTTGGTCCAAAAGTGTAGATTTCACCAAGAGCCATTGCTGCTAACTCTCCTTCGAGCTGACCGCTTACTGTAAGGTTAGAAGCTCTTCCGAAAAAGTCTTCGGTGTAGTTGATGTGTCCCTCTTCGGTTCTAGGAAGATTGTTTAAATCAAGTGTTGTTACTTGGAACATAGCACCTGCTCCTTCGGCATCTGATGCTGTGATGATAGGTGTATGAATATAGAAAAAGCCTTTGTCGTTAAAATATTTATGGATTGCAAAGGCCATTGCATGACGTATTCTGAATACACAACCGAAAGTATTTGTACGTGGTCTTAGATGTCCGATCTCACGTAAAAATTCCATACTGTGCCCCTTCTTCTGAAGCGGATATGTTTCGCTGTCGGCTATTCCATAAACTTCAAGTTCTTTAGCTTGAATTTCAACAGATTGTCCGCTTCCCTGAGATGCGACTAAAGCCCCTTTCACTCCTATACAGGCTCCTGTAGTAACTGGTTTTAAATCATTTTCGCTGAAATTATTCATATCGAAAACAATCTGTATATTATTAACAGTAGAACCGTCATTTAAAGCAACAAATGCTATGTTTTTATTGCCCCTTTTAGTTCTCACCCAACCTTTTACTAGCGTATCACCGCCCGGTTCCCTCTTTAGAAGTTCGGAAACTTTAACTCTTTTTTGGCACTCCATTGTGATTCTTTGATTTTAGATTAACTGAGCAAAGTTACATAATAATTTGTAAAATTGTACTCGGTTAATATGATATAACAACAGGGATAGAAGGTTTACTTTCGTTGTTGCATCTATCCAAAGCTGTCACATAATAGACGAATGTTGTTTTTTTACCTCTCTTAGAAGAATTCAGAACATATTCAGGCTTATTAATCAATGCTACAATGTTTGCTGGATTATAAAAATCCGCTCTCTCTCCCTTTTTAAATTTGTAGACAACAAATAACCCAGCCTCCTGCATCTTATCTCCATTTGATTCGTGTTTCCAAACCAATTTTCCTTTTTTTACTGATGGTTTAGAGACTGCTAGAGGTGCTATTGAATCAATATCAGTATAGGCTGGAATTAGCGCAATATATTTCTGATATTTATTTGCAAGGGAGTCGGTAATTCCAAATGGATTCCTGCTTAAGCTCCATCCCGGCCACCATACATTTCCATCAATATTTTTAAGATTTCTCACAAGCCTCATCTTTTCTGCTAACTGAGTTGTAGATGGATTTTTAAGGTCCCTTTTATCGAGGGAACTTATGTTTTGACCTATATAAAGATGTCCTTTGTAGTTTTTTGTATTCCACCATTCAATCAATGTTAGAAAGTCGGCAGCAGGATGTCCTATTTCCCAGTATAGTTGAGGAACATTATAATCTACCCAGCCCTTTTCCAGCCACATTGGTACATCTGCAAAAAGCTGTTCGTAGTTGGACAGTCCATTTGTTTTGCTTCCACTTCCATCTGGGGTGTCTTTCAGATTTCGATGAATACCAAAGGGGCTTATTCCAAATCTAACCCAAGGCTTAATTGCTTTAATCGTATCATTTAGTTGTTTGATTAATGTGGCAACATTGTTTCTCCTCCAATCACCCTTCTGCCAATACTCAAAACCTTGAGAAGCTGCATATTTTACAAATGATGCATCATCGTGAAACTCTTCAAATGCGACAGGGTAGGGGTAAAAATAGTCATCGAAATGGATTGCATCTACATCGTATCTGCTTACTATATCTGCAATAACTTTTACTGTATGCTTAATTGACTCTGGTTCACCAGGATCAAAATAAAGCTGTTTTCCATATTTTTTGAACAGTTCCGGTTTTTTAAAATAGAGATGTTCGGGAGTTAATTGCTCCTTGTCATTTGAGGTCACCCTATATGGGTTACACCATGCATGTAACTCCATTCCTCTTTTATGACACTCTTCAATCATAAATTGGAGAGGATCCCAAAATGGAACTGGAGCTTGTCCTTGTACTCCTGTTAAGAATCTGCTCCATGGTTCCAATTCTGATTTATAAAAGGCGTCAGCCTGAGGCCTGACTTGAAAAATAACAGCATTAATACCTGCTCTCTTCAAGTCGTCTAATGTCTTTGAAAGATAGGCTTTAATTGAATCAGAAGTCATTGTCTTGAACTGTTCGTTTCCAACAGTGTGAATCCATGCACCTCTGAACTCTCTCTTTGAGTGCACCTGAGCTATGATTCCAGTAGTAAGTAGAATCATAATGCTGAACAATAATAATTTACGGGACATTATGGGTAGTTTTTAGAATTTTACATTCAAAAGTTTTGTAATCTTTCTCGGAATATCTGTATTATCCATTCTTCCCGAAAATTCTTGACTACCAGCTCCAATAGAGTAGATAGGTACCATAGTTCCTGAGTGTGAAGTAGTTGTCCAACCAATATTTGCTTTGTTATTTAGCTCCTTTATTTGCTCTTTTTGAGATTTGTCAGAGTCTATTGAACGCGTTTGAGGATCTAACTCTTTTAAACTAAGAGTATAACCCTTTTCTCTACCAAGGCTCATTCCTCCAGTTTCGTGGTCAGCTGTTACAATTATCAGAGTCTCTTCTGGATGCTTTAGATAGAATTGGTATGCTACTTCTATAGCATCAGCAAAATCAAGAACCTCTAAAATGTCTGCTTTACCATCATTTGAATGTGCAGCCCAGTCAATTTTGCCACCTTCTGCCATCATAAAGAATCCTTTATTACCATAAAGATGTTCTATACCTGCTGCAACAACTTCTTTAAGTGATAGATCGCCAGGCTTTCTATCTAGAGCGTATGGTAAATCTCCCTCTTTACCCTCTCTCTGAAGAAATACAACTTTATCTTTCGAGGTTTTGTTTTTAAGATTCTCTTGTCCTCTAATTATTTTGTAACCAGCATTCGAAATAAGTTCATATATATTCTGTTGGTCACCCTTTTCTCCTTTAGGTTGAACAAAGCCACCACCACCAAAGAATTCAAAACCAGTCTTTGGTAACTGCTCAGCTATTTCGTAGTAGTTGGTTCTGCTTGTACTGCTTGCATAGAATGCTCCAGGTGTTGCGTGATCAATAGTAACAGATGACGCTATACCGACAGGAATTCCTTTTTCGTGAATTTTGTAAGAGATACTGCGAAGTTTATTTCCTTTAGGATCAACTCCAAGCATATAATTGTTTGTTTTTGTACCAGTTGACATGGCTGTGCCTGCTGCAGATGAACAAGTAATATAAGAATTTGCAGAAAATGTTGTTACAAGACCAATAACTGGAAACCTTGTAAAAGATATTGATTCATTTGATATTTGCCCCTTTTGAGTCGATAGATAAGCTTCTGCCATTGAAACATGTGATAGTCCCATACCATCTCCAATAAACAAAAAGACATATTTTGGATTCGAAGGTGCTTTTGATTTTTCTGAAGCTGTAAGATTAGTGGAAATCAGAGTTATGATTAAAAGTGAAAATAGTACTAGTGCTTTTTTCATTGTATTGTATGTGTTTTAATTTATTTTCCTTATAAACGTTTAATACGTACTTAAGTTTACGATTGGTAAAAATGCAAAAAACTTATTAGAATTAGAACTTTTTTTTGATTAAAAGTTAGCTGGGATAAGGAAAAATAAAAAAGCCGACAAAGATTGCCGGCTTTTTTGATATAATTGATAACTCAAATTATTCTGTAGGAGCAGGTCTTCTTGCACCATACATAATTTTAAGAGCAGAGCATCTGCGTAGTTCTTGTTTGATATCTGTGATGATACCCATGCGAACATTCTGGTCGCCTTTGATTGATACTGTCATGAATTGACGGTCTCCCTCACTCATTGTCTCCCTTGCAGCAGCGATAAAGTCTCTGATGTCGTCTACAGATTTGAACGAATCGTTCAACTGAATTCTAGCATCAGTACCAAATTTTGCTTGTTGTCCTTCGACAGGAGTTCCAACAAAAATGTGAGAAGCCAAGTCTTTTCTCTCAAGCTTTGCAGACTCTGATGCCTCAGGCAGTTTAACTGCTACTAGTCTGTCTGTCTCTCTCATGCTTGTAGAAACCATGAAGAAGAACAGAAGCATGAATATGATGTCTGGAAGCGACGCAGTACTGATAGCCGGCGTTCCACCTTTTCCTTTTCTTGCGAATTTAGCCATTTCGTAACTTTTTTAACGTTTTTTACTTCCAGTATCTTTAGGATCTGCTTCAGAAATATTCTGAGGGACAGCGTCTCTAACGATTTGTTGTTTAGTTTCGTCTAGTGCAATATATTTCTTACCGAAATTTAGCATAGCGAAGTTATCGCGAACCTCGTTAACAGCCTTTACAAGTTCGTTCTGAACTTGAATGTAGGCGTTGTAGCTTGTACCTCTTGTATTTTGAAGTGATATTACACCTTTTGATACTTCACATGGACCAAAGCCTTCGATCTGTTTCATCTCCTTTTCAGGAAGAGTTTCGATGTTGCCTGGATTTGTCAGGAATTCAATTGCTTTATCTTTAAGCATGCTGACATCCATAGGAGTACCGCTAACTAACAGACGATCGGCATCATTTATCCTGACAACCAAGATGTTTCTTCTGTTAACCTTGATATCTGTCTGAACTTGATTTTCGTCAGGCATAGGAGGTAGACGACGTTGCAAACCTGCATCGATATCCATTGTAGTAGTTACAAGAAAGAATATCAATAGTAAGAATGCTATATCAGCCGTCGAACCTGCATTAATTTCTTCTACCGGTCTTGCCATATTAAAAATATTAACGGTTCTTTACCAAATTCATTATACCACCTAGTACAATAGCAACAATTGAAATAACAGACAAGATATAAGTAGCTATCAAACCAGCGTCTGTAAGTTTAAGAGTAAACTCAGAAGGTGCAGGGTTAACTGCAACTTGAAGAGCATCTCCAGAAGCAAGAATATATGATAAACCGAAAACTACAACAATAGCTCCTAGGTTAGTCATGATTTTCTTAAAGCCTTTTGGATTGTTCAACAGATTGATTAGCGGAAGAATAAGTGCTAAAGCAATAGCTGCAAAGAACAATATATAGCAGTAGTAAAGCATTATCTCGGTCATACCTTCGGTGTTGGAAGTAGCATAGAAAAGCACTCCCAATACTGCGGTTATAGCGAGTAATGCATATGATAAATATTTAACAAATTTTGCCATGAGAATGATTATTTTTTAGCTTTTACCAAGATGTCGATCAAAGAGATAGATGCATCTTCCATTGATATAACGATAGAGTCGATTTTAGAAACGATATAGTTATAGAACAATTGAAGAATAATCGCAACGATCAGACCTCCGATAGTTGTAATCAGCGCAACTTTGATACCGCCGGCAACAACGTTTGGTGAAATATCACCTGCAGCTTGGATAGCGTCGAATGCTTCAACCATTCCGATAACTGTTCCAAGGAATCCCAACATCGGTGCAAGAGCGATGAAAAGTTGAATCCAAGAAAGACCAGATTCTAGTTGGCTCATTTGAACTGAACCGTAAGAAACAACTGATTTTTCAACAACTTCAACACCTTCGTCCATACGGCTAAGACCTTGATAGAAGATACTTGCAACTGGACCTCTTGTATTACGGCAAACCTCTTTAGCAGCTTCAACGCCACCTTTAGCAAGAGCTTCTTCGATACTCTTCAAAAGTTTCTCAGTGTTTGTAGTTGCTAGGTTCAGATAAATGATTCTTTCAATAGCAATAGCTAAACCAAGAATAAGACACAAAAGGATAGAAGCCATGAAACCAGCACCACCCTCGATGAATTTAGTCTTCAATTGTTGGTGAATCGGAGTTTCAGTCTGAACTGTTAAATCAGCAGCAGGGGCAGCAGCAGGCTCCGCAGTTGTAGTAGTGGTAGTTGTAGTTGCAGCAGAGTCTGGAGTTTGAGCTGCAGCGTACTGTGCAGAGATGGTTATGAAGCCCATAACTGCCAAAAACATGAAAAATTTTTTCATAAATTTTTGAATGATTAAAGTATTAAACAATGTATTTTAAATAGTTATTAATTCTGTGTATTCACAAAAATATCGTGCAATTTAAAAAGAATTTTTCAATAATTAGTATCTGATAGTAATTTCTCCACGTAAATTTTTTTGCAGTAAGTGCTTAATCTCTGAAATATCAGCTGTTTGGCCTAATAAAAAAAAGAGTTTTGCAACTGCAGCTTCGGTTGTAGAATCAAATCCACTTATAACTCCCATCTTCTTTAACAAGATGCCTGTTGAGTATGCCTCCATGTCTACATGACCTGCATGACATTGTGTGATATTCAGGATGATAACTCCTCTGTTGATTGCATCAGAGAGCATCTCCAAGAGCCATTTTTTGGTAGGAGCATTGCCAGATCCATAGCTTTCTAAAATAATAGCCCTGATACCTTCGGTATTCAAAATTGAAGAGACTACTTGCGGTGTTATTCCAGGGAAAATTTTCAAAATTGCAATCTCTGTACTAAGCTTTGTGTTAATAGTCAATTTTTTGCCATACGAAGATGGTTTGTAGATTGCCGGATAGTTATATTTGATGTGTATTCCGACATCAGCAAGTACGGGATAATTTGCAGACCTGAATGCATTAAAATTTTCAGCATTATACTTTGTTGTCCGATTTCCTCTATAAAGTTTGTTTTCGAAATAGACACAAACTTCTGGTACAATAGCCATTCCATGTTCGTCTCTGGCTGCAGCAATCTCAATAGAAGAGATTAGATTTTCCTTGCCATCAGTTCTAAGCATCCCTATAGGTAATTGACTGCCAGTGAATATGACGGGTTTTTCTAAGTCCTCAAGCATAAAACTTAATGCAGATGCCGAAAAGGACATAGTATCGGTACCATGAAGAATTACAAAACCATCGTATTGATCATAATTTTTTTCAATGAATTGTGCTAAGGTTACCCAAAAGTCGACCTGAATATCGGAAGAGTCGATAGGAGGGTCGAAAGAGAAGGTGTCGATATTACATCTGAACTTTTTTAGTTCTGGCACCTCTTCTAATATTTGAGAAAAATTAAATGGGGTCAGTGCAAGGGTTTCGGGATCTTGCTTCATCCCAATAGTTCCTCCTGTATAAATCAGAAGCACTGATGAATTTGTCATATATTTTTAGAATTTAAATAATCCTTTAGCATTTTGGGTCGTAGAGCTTGCTACATTCTCTATCGTTGTCTCACAGATCTCTGCAAGCTTTTGAGCAATCAGAGGTATGTAGGCTGGCTCATTTCTCTTTCCTCTATAAGGTACTGGCGACAGCCAAGGAGCATCTGTCTCAAGAATAATGTGGCTCAATCCTGTTTTTTTTACTACAGAGGCTAATGTGCTGTTTTTAAATGTTAATACACCTCCTATGCCAATCATGAAGTCTCCATATTTCTGAATTCGCTTAAAAGTCTCATAACTGCCAGAATATGCATGAAAAACACCGCGAAGATTTAATCCAGAACAATTGTCGAGTACATCAAAAATCTCTTCGGTTGCATTTCGTGAGTGAATAATTACAGGTAAGTCCATTTTGGATGCTAAACGAAGTTGAGTTTCAAATACTTCTGCCTGCTCTTTCATGAAATCTTTAGACCAGTATCCATCCATCCCGATCTCTCCAATTGCAATATATGGCTTCCCTGCCTCTAGCTCGCTTATTACAAAATCAAGCTCTTGTTGCCAAGTAGAGTTAACTGATGTCGGGTGCAATCCAGCGCAAGGGTATGCAAATTCTGGAAATTTAGAAGCCAAGTTAAGTAAATTCCCATGGCACTCTTTGTCAACTGCTGGGAGAACAACCTTGCAGACTCCGTTAGAGACTGACCTATCCTTAACTTCAATAATATCTGTATTAAAATCTGCATCATATAGATGCGAATGAGTATCAATAAATTCAATCATTAATTTAGCGGACTATAAATTTCCCTCCTGTAACTCTTTCAACTCTGCCATCTAATTCCAATTCTAGTAGAGAGCTGGTAAGTTCTCTGATTGTCAGTTTTGTATGGATTGATATTTCATCAATCGAAGCAGGTGAATTCTTTGATAAAGTTATTAATATTTTTTCTTTTTCGGTAATTTGATCTCCGAATAAACTCCTTTCGTGAGGAGCCGAAGAGCTTCTGCATTCCCATTTTAAGTCATCAAACATTCTTTTTGCCGATAAGTATGAGTTCGCAATGTTGTCCGAAATTAACTCGTTACAACCCTCTGACATCTTGTCAAAAACTCTTCCAGGCACAGCATAAACCTCTCTGCCATATGATTGTGCTACCCTTGCTGTGATTAATGCTCCCCCCTTCTTTGCAGATTCAATTACTATCGTCGCTTGAGACAAAGCCGCAATGATCCGATTTCGTCTTATGAAATTAATCTTTAAGGAATCTGTGTTGAGAGGATAGTCTGTTACGACAGCCCCTTTATCTGCAATAATATCAGCGGCTTTACGATGCGATGTGGGATAGACCCTTTCTGGACCGCAAGGCAAAACAGCAATAGTGGGGAGACCATTAGAAACAGCAGACCGATGCGCATTGATGTCGGTTCCAAAGGCCAGACCACTGACAATAGAGCAACCGCTCCCCATAGAGGCAACCTCTGCGATAAGTTTTGCGCAGACAGACTCGCCGTATTGAGTAACTCTCCGAGTCCCAACAATTGACAGCATGAATTTATGATTAAGATTTGCATTTCCCTTTACATATAAAATCAGAGGAGGATCGGGAATTTCGCGTAGACGAGCTGGATAGTTGCGATCATTGAAAAAAAGGACTTTGAAGCCGTTCTCTTCGCACCATCTTAACTCCTTTTCGGCAGTAATGAGCAGAGATTTGTTGGTCAGATCTTCGAAAAACTTGTACTCTTTCCCAAAGATTTCAAACAAATCACTCTTTTTGAGAGTCAAGACACCCTTTGCACTGCCAAACATATCTATGAGCCGAATACCATCGGCTGGCCTGAAATTGAATACTTTGTTCAACGCACAGGCGTAAAGCAATTCATCTGTAAACATAACCGCAAATCTATCATGACGAAAGATTTGCGGTTGTACAATTTGTAAAAATGAGTCTTCAAAAAAGAGTAATTATTCTTGAATCAGATAATCTTTCTAGATTCAGATAAACTCCATTTAAAAAGATTATAAAATCAACATGGCATCACCATAAGTGCCAAATTTATATCCCTCTTTTAGAGCAATGTGATAAGCATTCATTACATGCTCGTATCCACCAAACGCTGCTACCGACATCAACATTGTTGATTGTGGTAATTGAAAATTGGTGATGAGAGCATCAGGCAAGGTAAAAGTGTATGGAGGGAAGATGAACTTGTTAGTCCAGCCATTGAATGGTTTTAGCTTGTTTTGTGTAGTTACTGCAGTCTCGATGGCTCTGAGTACAGTAATTCCAACTGCAAAGACCTTTTTGTTATTGTCTTTTGCATTGTTGATCAAGGTTGCAGCCTCTTCTGTAATTATCACCTGCTCCGAATCCATTTTATGTTTCGACAGGTCTTCAACATCCACGGTTCTAAAGTGACCTAGTCCCATATGTAAAGTGACATGTGTAGTGTCAACGCCTTTAATCTCCATTCTTTTCAGAAGCTCACGGCTAAAATGCAGACCAGCTGCAGGTGCAGCAACAGCGCCTTCGTGTTGAGCATAGATAGTCTGGTATCTTTCGCTATCCATAGCCTCTGCCTTAGGTCTGATCCATTTTGGAACAGGCATCTCACCAAGTTTGAACAAGGTAGCTTTGAACTCTTCATGAGAACCATCAAATAGGAATCTAAGAGTTCTACCTCTAGAGGTTGTGTTGTCGATAACTTCGGCAACTAGATTGTCGTTCTCACCAAAGTAGAGTTTATTCCCTATTCTGATCTTTCTGGCAGGATCTACCAAAACATCCCACAGCTTCTGCTCGCTGTTGAGCTCTCTAAGTAAAAAGACCTCTATGTCGGCACCTGTCTTCTCCTTATTGCCATGTAGCCTTGCTGGGAAGACCTTTGTATTATTGAATACAAACATGTCTTTTTCGTCGGCAAATTCGAGTATATCCTTAAAGCTTTTGTGTTGGACAGATCCGTCTTTTCTGTTGAGAATCATTAGTCTCGACTCGTCTCTGTACTTTGCCGGATATTTGGCAATTTGGTCAGAAGTCAGAGGATAATTGAACTGTGATAATTTCATAAATCAGCGATTAAAAAAAATTGAAACACTTTGTTATACGAAAAAAACAAGAAAATGTTTCAATCGCAGCAAAAATTTTTAAAAAATGTTGCAGTTATTTATTGCAAAGGGAACAGACATTCGACATCTTCCATGCTAAGAGCCTCACTAGCAAGAAATTTTCCCGATCTTGTTCTCCTTAGATTTGTTAAGTGTCCCCCGCTCTCCAATTTAAGACCTATATCTCGGGCAATCGACCTGACATAGGTTCCCTTGCTACAACGAATACTTAGTAATAACGATGGAAGATCGAAAGAGACTATACTCATTTCGTGGATTTCGATTGATGCTGGCTTCATCTCTTTTTCGACTCCAGCACGAGCATATTCGTAAGCTCTGTTTCCGTCAATCAGCTTCGCTGAGAAAATCGGAGGAATCTGATCTTGCTTGCCTAAGAAAGATGGAATAACTTGCTCAATCAAATCTCTGGAAATATGCTCAAATGGATATCTTGCATCAACCTCTTTTTCAAGATCGTAACAAGGAGTTGTCGCTCCAAGTTCTATCTCAGCAAGGTACTCTTTCTCTTGGGCCTGAAATGATTCTGCCAGCTTTGTAGCCTTACCGATGCAGATAACAAGCATCCCTGTCGCTAATGGGTCAAGCGTCCCAGCATGACCAACCTTGATGTTTTTGCTTTTGAAAAATTTTTGAAGACGAAACTTAACCTTCCTCACAGCGTCTGCTGAAGTCCATTTATAAGGTTTATCCAAAAGGATTACGATTCCATCCTTGTAATTATCAGTGTCTTGCGAAAGAGGTATGTGCTTGTTTGAAGAGGAGATAATATAGAGCCCCGTATTCTCAGTTGTTACTTGCATCCGATTTTATTTACGCGGTTTAGGTGTCTTCCCCCTTCAAATTGGGTAGTCAAAAATTGAGTTACTATCTCCCACGCTGTCTCCTGAGAAATGAATCTTGCAGGAAGAGAGCAAACATTTGCATTATTGTGTTGACGAGCTAATGTTGCGATTTCTGGAGTCCAGCATAATGCTGCTCTGATGCCCTGGTGCTTGTTGGCTGTCATGTTGATACCATTTCCAGATCCACAAATTGTAATTCCAGCTTGCAGCTCTCCGCTCTCTACAGCAGTTGCCAATGGATGTGCAACATCTGGGTAATCCATACTTTCTGACGAATGTGTGCCAAAATCGGAAATTTCAATTCCACAAGAGATAAGTCTCTCTTTCAAATATTCTTTTAAGTCATATCCTGCATGGTCGGCAGCTATGGCTATTTTGGTGTAAATTGCATTCATAATGCCGCAAAGATAGCTATATTTTATTGTCGAAGGGGAATATTTGTCTTACATTTGTGTTGATAAGATTAAAGATTATGATTGTTAGAATGTTGGACCTCAGGGCTCAGTACGAAAAGATTAAAAGAGAGACAGATGAGGCTATTCAAAAAGTTATAGATAACACGAACTTTATCAATGGAGGAGAGGTAGGTCAATTTGAAACCAATTTGGCAACCTATCTCAACGCAAATCATGTGATCGGTTGTGCAAACGGCACCGATGCTTTGCAAATTGCAATGATGGCTCTCGAACTTAAGCCAGCAGACGAGGTGATTGTTCCAGCTTTCACGTATGTCGCAACAGCTGAGGTTATCGCGCTACTTGGACTTACGCCAGTATTGGTTGATGTCGATGAGAGGACGTTTAATATTAAACCATCTGATTTTGAAAAAGCTATCACTGCTAAAACTAAAGCAGTTGTACCTGTTCATCTTTTCGGACAGAGTGCTGATATGGAAGCCATCATGGAGATTGCAAGCAGACATGGGATTAAGGTAATTGAGGATGTCGCTCAAGCTTTGGGAGCAGTGCATACCTCTGGCAACGGTTCGAAGGCGAGAGCTGCGACAATTGGAGACATTGGCTGCACATCATTTTTTCCAACAAAAAACTTGGGTTGCTTTGGAGATGGTGGTGCAATTATAACAAATAACAGCGAGTTAGCTGCAAAACTTAAAATGGTTGCAAACCATGGTCAAAAAAGAAAATATCATCACGATATAATTGGATGTAACTCGCGCCTGGATACCATTCAAGCAGCAATTTTAGACATAAAGCTTCGCCACTTAAATGAATATGAAAGGGCTAGATACGTAGCAGCAGAGAGGTATAAAGAGATGTTGAAAGATGTAGAGGAGATTCAACTGCCACTTGAATCGAGTTTCTCAACTCATGTTTACCACCAGTTTACACTTATCGTAAAAAATGGCAGAGACGAACTTAAAAACTTCTTAGAGAGCAGAGGAATATCATCAATGATCTACTATCCGCTTCCACTGCATCATCAAAAGGCTTTTGCCGACATTTGTAAAACTCCAGTTCCATTAACAAATTCAGAGTATTTGTGCGAACATGTACTATCTCTGCCGATTGATACAGAAATTGGTGAAGAGGCGCAAAGATATGTAGCAGATAACATTATAGAATTTTTTACTAAAAGATAATCAATATAAAACATAACTATGAAAAAGGGGACTATTCTTGTAACAGGAGGCACTGGATATATTGGTGCTCATACAGTTGTGGAGCTGCAGGCTGCAGGATATGAGGTTGTGGCTGTAGATAATTTTGCAAACTCAACGATTGATGTTTTAGATGGTATCGAGAAGATATCTGGGAAGAGACCAATCTTCGAAGAGGTAGATTGTGCAGACTATAATGCCTTTGCGAAAGTGTTTGAAAAGTACCCTGGAATTTCAGGCGCAATCCACTTTGCAGCTTATAAGGCTGTAGGAGAGAGTGTTGAGAAGCCTATTGATTATTATCACAATAACCTCTTTTCGTTGATTAATTTGATTAAACTATTGAAGGATAAGGAGCACGCTTCGCTTGTTTTCTCATCTTCGTGTACAGTTTATGGTCAGCCCGAAAAAGAGCACTTACCAGTAAGTGAATCGGCTCCGCTTCAGCCTGCTATGTCGCCTTATGGAAAGACTAAACAGATGTGTGAAGATATTTTAAAGGATTGTGCTGCAGCATATAATAACTTTAATATTGTCTCACTAAGATATTTTAATCCTGTAGGAGCTCACCCTTCGGCAATTATTGGAGAACTTCCAAGAGGTGTCCCTCAAAACCTACTCCCTTTCGTGACGCAAACTGCAATAGGCCTCCGTGGGTCACTTAAAGTGTTTGGTAACGATTACAACACACCCGACGGTTCTTGTATCAGAGATTATATCTATGTGTGCGATTTAGCAAAGGCACATGTTGCAGCTGTTGCAAGAGCAGAGAAGGCTACCGACGGAAGAGATAAAATTGAGTATTTCAACCTTGGGACAGGAAGAGGATTGTCTGTTCTTGAAATTTTGGAGATCTTCATGAAAGCTACTGGTGTCGAAGTGCCTTACGAGATTGTTGGAAGAAGGGCTGGGGATGTTGAGCAGGTTTGGGCAGACCCGAAAAAGGCCAATGATGTATTAGGATGGAGAGCAGATACCCCGATTGAAGATGTAATGCGCTCAGCTTGGGAGTGGGAAAAGAAAATAAGAGCGAAGTAGAGATTACGGTAAAACAGATAAAAAATAAAAAAGGCTGAAGACTCAATTAAGAGTGGTTCAGCCTTTTTTGTAATATTTTAGTTGCCTTTTGATGATTAAATAGCACTACTATTTAGTTATCGATAGGATATACTTTTCGATTCTTGAAATGGTCTCCTCTTTGCCTACAAGTAGCATGATGTCAGCTACTCCAGGACCCTTTGATTCTCCAACCATCGCTAATCTTAAGTTGTTCATTACCCCTCCCATAGGCCATCCATTTCCTTTGATAAAGTCTGCAAGGGCGTGTTCAAATGGCTCTTTTGTAAATGGTTGGAAATTGGTAATGTATTCTAAAGTGCCTTTAAGCATCTCTGCAGTTTCGGGTTTGAGGAATTTCTTGACAACTGCCTCATCGTATGTTGTTGGTGCAACAAAGAAATAGTCAGCTAAAGACCAAAAGTCGGAGACAAAAGTAGCCCTCTCTTTAATAAGAGATACAACAGATTCGATGTACTCAGCATCTTTAGTTATGCCTTTCTCATTTAAAATTTTGGTAAACAATGATGCTAAATGGGAGTTCTCTTTCTTTCTTAAGTACTCTTGATTGAACCACTTAGCCTTTTCTGGATTAAATCTTGCTCCAGATTTTATAACTCTGTCAACAGAGAAAGCTTCAGTAAGCTCTTCGAGAGAGAAGATCTCTTGTTCGGTTCCTGGATTCCAACCTAAAAAGGCAAGCATATTGATGAAGGCATCGGCAAAATAGCCATCCTCTCTATATCCACGTGAGGTCTCACCTTCGGCGTTTTTCCATTCTAATGGGAAGACAGGGAATCCTAATCGGTCGCCATCGCGTTTACTTAGTTTTCCTTTTCCGTCTGGCTTCAACAGTAGAGATAAGTGGGCAAATGCTGGTTTAGTATCTTGCCATCCAAATGCTTCATATAGAAGATAGTGGAGTGGGAGTGACGGAAGCCACTCTTCGCCTCTTATTACCTCAGTGATCTCCATTAGGTGGTCGTCAACAATATTTGCAAGATGGTAGGTTGGTAGTTGATCGGCAGCTTTCCAAAGAACTTTGTCGTCTAATGTATTAGTGTTTACCTCAATATCCCCTCTGATCATATCAGTCATCTTGACGATTCTGTTCTCAGGCATTTTAAATCTAACTACCCAGTGGTTTGTAGTATCGAGAAGTGCTCTCCACTCGCTATCTGGAAGAGAGAGGGACGTTTTAAGTTTTTCTCTTACCGAATAGTTGTATGTAAATGTCTCACCTTTAGCCTCTGCCTCTTTTCTAAATGAATCTAACTCTTCGGCACTGTCGAATGCATAGTAGGCAAAACCATTCTCTACTAATTGATCGGCGTATTTACGGTAGATAGGTTTGCGTTGTGACTGTCTGTATGGAGCGTGAGGATGCTTGTCGGATGCAACCTCAACAACTTTTCCATTTTCAACACCTTCGTCGGGAGAGATGCCACACCATGCAAGAGCTTCGATGATATACTCTTCGGCACCAGGGACAAATCTTTGCGAGTCGGTGTCTTCTATTCTTAGAATAAAGTCACCACCCCTTTTTTTAGCGTATAAATAGTTGTAGAGAGCTGTCCTGACTCCGCCAATATGTAGCGGACCAGTAGGACTTGGCGCAAATCTCACTCTTGTTCTTTTCGACATGTTTAGTCTTGTGTTTGATGTAAAAATGAGTTATCGGATGTCAGGAAGTTTTTGCCATCAATCTCCTCCAAACGGAAAGTTCCTGTTTGGGCAGATGGTGTAGCGTCTGCAATCTTAGTTTGACTCTGACTGTTTTTTTGTTGTTTCCTGATATATGCTGGTACGTTTTCTAACTGAGTTATGTTCTCTCCTGGGTCTAATATCAAAGACGGTTTATCTTTTTTAATTGAGATTCCAGGGGCCGTTGGTCTATCTGGCTGAGGTTGTTTTGGTGTCTCAGTTGTCTTCTTTTGGATTTGAGCGCTTTGAGGCACATCTAAATCGATAAAATCTTTTGTGAATGAATCGACCTTCTCTACACTTGGAGATATATTTGAATGCTTCCTGATAGACTCTTTTTCATCATCCTCTTCTCCAAGAGTAACAGTTATCACTGGTTTTCCATCTTTTGTGGAGATTTGAGGAAGTGAATTCATATTGAAGCCTGTTGCAACAACGGTTACGCTGATCGCCTCTCCAACAGATGGGTCGCATACCACACCTCTTTTAAAGTTTACGGCAGTTCCAGTGTACTCTTTTATATAGTCCATAATCTGAGAGAGTTCGCTCATAGTCAGACCATGGTCTTTGCTCGAAGTGATGTTGACCAAGACATTTTTAGCAGTGGTCAGGTCGAGGTCGTTAAGTAGAGGTGAGTTGAATGCCTCTTCTACCGATCTTGCAGCTCTGTTTTCGCCGCTTGCCGAACCTGTTCCTAAAATTGCCATTCCGCTGTTATTCATTACCATGCGAACGTCAGCAAAGTCAACATTGATAAATCCTGGACGGGTAATAATCTCTGCAATCCCTTTAACAGCTGTGCTTAGTACATTGTCAGCCTTAGGAAATGCATCGAAAATTGATAAGTCGCCGTAGATTTTATATAGTTTTTGATTGTCGATGATTAGTAAACTATCGACATATTTTTCCATCTCTTTGATTCCAAGGACAGCTCTAGTCATAAACTCTGGTCCTTCGTCACGGAATGGCAGAGTTACAACTCCTACAGTGAGCAGACCGAGCTCTTTGGATACTTGAGCAATTACAGGAGCAGCTCCTGTACCTGTTCCTCCTCCCATACCTGCAGTAATGAATACCATCTCTGTAGATCCTGAGAGCATCTCCCTGATCTGTTCAACAGATTCGAGTGCCGCCTTTCTCCCTTGTTCGGGATTACAGCCTGCACCTAAACCTCTGGTGAGTACATTACCCAACTGGATTTTTTGAGTTACAGGGCTATCTTTCAATGCCTGCGTATCTGTATTACATACAAGAAAATCAACATTCATTATGCCATGACGGTACATCTGGTTGACAGCGTTGCTGCCGCCACCACCTACACCTACAACCTTGATTATTGAATTGCTGGCACCCCAGTCTAATGGTACATACTCTTCCATATTTATTATGCTTCGTCGTTAGTAGGATTAAACATCTCTCCAAAAATATTAGGAATATTACCTAAAAATCCTTTTGTTTTTGGAGCTTTTTCGCTCTTAACCTTCTCTTTATCTTTGCTTTTTGTTTTCTGTGTTACTTCTGGAGCTGCTTCAACAGCTACCTCTTCCTGAGATGGAAATAACTCTCCTCTGATTGATGGGATGCTAAGAATTACTGAGTTATTTTCTTCGTATTCAAAGCCCTTGATAATCAATCCAACAGCGGTAGATGATGATGGTTTGCAGCAACCTTCTGCGGCAACAAAGGTAACATTTTTATCTGGAGAGGCAATCCTTGTGTCGTATCCAGTCTTCTGTTTGATATAGCTTGCCAATCCAGAAAGTCCTGATCCACCTCCAGTTATAACAATGCCTGCTTGAAGACGATCTGCATATCCCGATTTATCTATTTCGTACATTACAGCCTCTACGATCTCCTCCATTCTAGCCTCAATAATGCTTGCAATGAATTTAAATGAAACCTCTCTTGGTTCTCTGCCTCCGATACCCGGAATTGCTACGATTTTATTCTCTGGTGCATAGTCTGCACAGCTTGTTCCGTATTGAATCTTAATCTGCTCTGCATTTCGCTGTGAGACACCACAACCTTGACGGATATCTTCGGTAATTGAATTTCCGCCAAATGGAACTACAGCTGCATGACGAATAACATTCTCTTCGTAGATCAAAAGATCAGTTGTTCCACCTCCAATATCGATTACTGCTACTCCCATTTCTGTCTCATCTTCCGATAGTACAGCTTTTGCCGATGCAACAGGTTCTAGGATTAACTTTTTTAAATTCATTCCAGTTCTTTGAATAACAAGTTTACTAGCCTCTGCAGAACCAGTCTTTCCTATGAAGAGTTTGTAGTTTGCTTCAATTTGGTTTCCCCTCATTCCTACAGGATTAGTCTGACCCAAATATTCGCCAACGTTGTAGAATTGAGGAATGATATGAAGAACCTCTTCGCCAGGTACTACTCTTGAATGGAACATCTCCTTCTCCATCTCCTGAATCTCCTTCTCTGTGATAAGATCGTCCGATTTCCCTCTTAGGCGACGGTTGCTATTTGTTTCGCATCTAATGTTTTGTCCTGCTATTCCAACATATACCTCTTTGATTGGCAACGATGTCTCCTCTTTGATTTCACTCAAAATAGGGTTTAGAGAGTCTAAAACACTCTGAATATTGACAACTTCACCTCTCATGATTCCCTTAGAAGGAGCCTCTCTGAAAGAAATGATGTTTATACCATTTTCTGTTTTTTCTCCAACCAGAGCAACAACCTTTGTTGTTCCCAGGTCTATGGCTGCAACGTATTTCTTCATAGTTATATATTTTTAATTTGTTGACTTGTTGTTGTGGTATCTATAATTTGTTTTGAGTGTCTAAGTTTGCAGACAATCTGCTTGTGGAATCTTAGATCTACTGCTTTATACTTGTCCCATCCTTCGTTTGGAATGATATCTTTGTAGAAGGCACTTAGTTTATTGAATTTCTCTTCAATATCTTCGAGATCGCCGAATATAATCTCTTGTCCTCCAATACGTGGTACTATGTAGAGATCACTCTTCTCATCTATGTAGATTTGTTCTGTCAAATCATTCCATAATGGGTTGTTCGACAGGAAGATTCCAAATTTTAAAAGAGACTCTGCCCACTCTTTATTGAACTTGCATTTTCCTCTGTATCCGCTATTTAACTGAAGTGGAATATTTCCAGAGACAACTGGGACGTTTGAGCAAAAGGTGCTGACTAATGGAAAGATATATGCCTCATCGTCCATGTAAAATCCTCCATTATCGGTCTCAAGTCGTAGAATTGGTCTCCGTTGAGTAACATCTACTCTTACAACTCCATTTATATTAACGCTTACATCTGTTCTCTTTACTGCATTCTTGCCATTCAGGTATTTCTCTGTTTCAAATTGGTTTATGTGTTTGATTTTACTCTCGCCGGGAGTTATTCCAAGCATTTTGAGTTCCGACACAATCTCAGATTCGGAAACAAAGCGATTATCGTTCTTGTCGAGAATTCTTACATCGATTTTATTGCACACAACTCTTGACATCTCTTTGCTTGTAAGCATGGTTGAGAAGTAGAAGTATGCAGCAAGACCTAACGTAAGTAGGACATAGCCTGTTATTATGGCAATCTTTTTAAACATTATACCTTCTCTTTAAGTATTCTGTTATTGGTTCTATAAATCTGTCTATATCTCCTGCACCGAATGTGATTAATGCATCAATCTCTCTCTTCTCTAACTCCTGCATTAACTCCTCTTTCTTGATAAGGATCTTGTTTTCAATAGTTACGCTATCGAAGATAATCTTAGATGTAACTCCTTCGATTGGCAACTCTCTTGCTGGATAGATATCTAATAGAATTAATTCATCCAAAGCACTTAGACTTTCGGCAAAATCTGCTGCAAAGTCTCGAGTTCTGGTGAACAGGTGCGGTTGGAAAATTCCTGTTAGTTTTCGCCCAGAGAAGATATTTCTCATAGAGCTGATAGCTGCTTTAATCTCTTGAGGGTGGTGCGCGTAGTCGTCAATATAAGAGCACTTTGGAGTGTTAAGTCTAATATCGAATCTTCTTTCAACTCCTTTGAAAGACTCAAGTGCGTTCTTTACTTTTTGTGGGTCAACTCCGTTGATTAAAGCTACTGCAGATGCTGCAATTGCATTCTCAACATTTACCCAGCCTGGTACACCAAGTTTGCATCCTTCGATTACACCGCCAGGATGGTTAAGGTTGAATTTAAAAAAACCACCATTATGAATCTCTATATCCGAAGCATAAAAGTCTGCCTTTTTATCGAATGAGTAGCGATAGATCTTTTTTGCACTTACATTCCAGAGATCAATTTCAACACCTAATTTTATTACTAAACTTCCATACTCTTTCACCTGCGAAGCAAAGTCTGCAAATGCTTTTTTAATTGTTGAGTGGTCGTTGTAGATGTCAAGATGGTCTGCATCTGTTGATGTAATCACCGCTGTTTCGGGATACAATTGTAGGAAAGACCTGTCGAATTCGTCTGCTTCGGCGACTAAGTATTTACTCTTGCTAAGTAGAAGGTTTGTATCGTAATTTCTTGAGATTCCTCCCAAAAATGCTGTGCATCCAACTTGTGAATGAGTGAAGATGTGCGCAAGCATTGTACTGGTCGTTGTCTTTCCGTGTGTACCTGCTACAGCAAGACATTTTTTGTCGGAAGCAATCAATCCTAATACTTGTGATCTTTTACAAAGTTCATATCCCTTTTCTCTGATGTAAACAAACTCCTTGAGCTCCTTTGGAACTGCTGGAGTATAAATTACCAAAGTGTCATTTTCGTTCTCTCTGAACTCTTTAGGGATTAGTTCTATGTTGTCTTCGAAGTGGATTGAAATACCTTCGTTTTCTAATTCATGTGTAAGCTTACTCGGAGTCCTGTCATAACCTGCGACTCTGCAACCTGCATGATTATAATATCTTGCAAGTGCGCTCATTCCTATTCCGCCTATCCCTAGCAGATATATGTTCTTTTTCATACTCATTTATTTGACAAGTTTTAAAACCTCTTTAGCTATAACTTCAGCAGCATCGAGCATTGCTAGTTTCTCGATATTGCTCTCTAATTTTTTTATCTCCTCATCGTTTTTTATCAGACTATCTACACTCTTCATAAGAGTCATCTCTGCTTCGGAGTCCTTTACAATTTTTGCAGCACTCTGTTTTACAAGTGACATAGCGTTATATGTCTGATGGTCCTCTGTAACATTTGGAGATGGAACAAAAATTACTGCTTTACCTGCAATACACAACTCCGAAATAGTCCCAGCTCCAGCGCGAGTTACAATTACATCTGCCGCAGCAAATGCTAAATCCATTCTTGGAATAAAATCACTTGCATGGATGTAATCTCGTTGATTATTATTCAAAAATGCAGAAATTTCATCTGAATAGATTTTTCCGTATTGCCAAATAATCTGATATTCTGAGGATTGATTTTCAATAATATATTGTTTAATACAATTATTCAATCTCCTTGCCCCAAGACTTCCTCCTGTGACGAAAAGAGTCTTCTTTGAAGGATTAAGATTGTATTGTTTAATTGCCTCTTCTTTATCGCTTTGTGTCGATTTTTTAATATTGTTTCTTACAGGGTTTCCAGTAAGAAGAATTTTAGTTTTAGGGAAAAATCGCTCCATCTCACCATAGGCGACACAGATTGCAGAGGCCCTCTTTCCTAAAATTCTATTTGTTAATCCTGCAAAGGAATTTTGTTCTTGAATAAGATATGGTATACCCATTCTTGATGCTGTCCAGAGAAGTGGGGCACTTGCGTATCCTCCAACTCCAACAGCAACATCGGGTTTGAACTCTTTCACAATTTTGCGAGCAGCAAGAATGCTCTTTATTACCTTTAGTGGAAGTTTTAGATTGTCAATGCTAAAACTTCTTTTTAGACCAGCAACCGGAAGACCAATAATCTTATAGCCTGCCGCTGGTACCTTCTCCATCTCCATTTTCCCAAGAGCACCAACAAAGAGAATCTCACAATCGCCATTTAACTGTTTTAGTTTATCGGCAATTGAGAGAGCAGGGAAGATGTGACCTCCTGTTCCTCCTCCACTAATGATTATTCTGGGTTTTCTACTCATTGTTTTCTGGTGTCTCAGTTTCGTTCGAATTTTCTTGTTTAACTTCTGCCTCTTTCTTTTGGCTACCTACCTCAATCGTTCTACTAACAGAAAGTATTATTCCAAATGCTCCACCCATAATAACCAGAGAGGTTCCTCCTAGACTGATTAATGGCAGGGTATGTCCTGTAACTGGTATTAGGTTTACGTTCACAAGGATGTGTAGTAATGCTTGCATGGTAATCAGGATTGCAAGCCCAAGTACTGCCATTCCTGTAAATTTTTTCGTGCATGCTCGGGCAAGCGTAAAGCATCGGAACAGGAACCATAAATAGAGTAAGATTATGAATAGTCCACCTAACATTCCATACTCTTCTACTATAATTGCAAAGATGAAATCGGAATATGGATGTGGCAAGACATATCGCTGGGTACTGTTGCCGGGGCCTTTTCCTATAATTCCCGATGATCCTATAGCAGTCTTAGCCATCTCCTCCTGCAGAGTCTTATCACTTAGCTTTTGAAGTTCTTCGGCATTCATTGCCTCTGTCTTCTTTTTGTTCTCTCCAAAAATATGAGTCTTTACCCTTTCTGTTGCAGTCGAGATTCTTGGGAACATTCCAAATGCTAAGTGTAGCGAAAAGATGACCGCAGCAAGTGCTAAGATGTAAGGGATAGATTTGAATATGTATAGTGTTTTGATGCCGCTGATCATGATTAAAATGAACGCAATAACACTAAACAGAAGAGCTGTTGACACGCTGCCTTGCATAATTAGAAGCACAACCGCACCTACAGGAATCAAGATTAAGAGCATAAATTCTCTAAAGGTTTTAAACTCACAATCTTCAAAGACCTTTGCCAGGTATAGAATTGTCCCAATTTTGGCAACTTCGGCAGGCTGGAAAGACATACCAAAGATAACAATCCATCTTTCAGCTCCATTGATGTTCTTTCCTATCAATAAGGTAAGTAAAAGGAGTCCGATACTTACAATCATCCCTAAGTATGCAAGACCTCGGAACCATTTTACAGGTATTTTATAGCATATGTAAAGAGCAGTAAGTCCAAATACAACATATCTCATCTGTTTAAAGAGAAAATGTAAGGTTGTCTTTTTCTCCATAAACGCCACAGCACTGCTGGATGAATACACCGCAGCAATAGATATCAGGGATAATAGAAAAACTATTACCCAGATAATCTTATCTCCCCTTAATCTATAAATAATGGACTCTTCGCTCATTTTAGTTACAGCTTTTGAACTGCCTCCTTAAATAATTTTCCTCTCTCTTCATAGTTTTTAAATAGGTCGAAGCTAGCACAAGCTGGAGAAAGTAAAACAGTCTCTCCAGACTTTGCAGTTTCGTACGCTACTTTCACAGCATCTTCTGCCGATCTTACTTCATAAACTTCGTCAACTTTATCAGAAAAGTCTCTGATCAATTTGCTATTATCAACTCCCAGGCAGATTAATACTCTTACTCTGTCTTTTACCAAATCAAAAAGAGGCGAGTAATCATTACCCTTATCCTTACCGCCAGCAATCCATACAACTGGAGTAGTCATACTCTCAAGCGCGTACCAAGTTGAATTAACGTTTGTTGCTTTTGAATCATTGATATAAAGTACATTTTTAACTTTCAGTACCTTCTCTAAACGATGCTCAACCCCTTTGAATGTAGACAGACTATCTCTCAGTACATCATTCTTGATGTTGAGAACCTTACCTGTGATTGCTGCTGCCATTGAGTTGTAGATATTATGTTTGCCCTGAAGCGACAACTCATTGATAAACATCTGATAATCCGAATCTTTATATTTTACGTGGATCGACTCATCTTCTAGATATGCTCCCTCTTCAACTTTTTGAGTCTGACTGAATGGAAGTCTCTTTGCCTGAACAACTATTTTGTTCAAGTGCGAAATGCTGATCTCGTCATCTGCACAGAAGATAAAGCAATCTTCGGTAGACATGTTTTGAGTGATACGGAATTTTGCTTTAATATATTTCTCCATATCGTTATCGTAACGATCTAAGTGGTCGGGAGTAATATTCAATAGAACCGCGATGTCTGCTTTAAATTCATACATGCCGTCTAATTGGAAACTACTCAATTCCAAAACATAATAATCAAAATCCTGAGTTGCCACTTGGTAAGCATAGCTTTGGCCAATATTACCAGCTAAGCCAACATTCAGCCCTGCATTCTTCATCAAGAAATAGATAATCGAAGTTGTGGTGGTCTTTCCATTACTTCCGGTAATACAGATCTTTTTAGCGCGATCGTAGCGACCTGCAAATTCGATCTCGGAGATCACTGGAATACCTGCAGCAACAATCTCTTCAACGATTGGAACTGTGTCTGGAATACCAGGACTTTTTACCACCTCGGTAGCGTTTAGAATCAGCTCTCTAGTATGACCGCCCTCTTCGTAGGCAATCTTGTAGGCATCAAGGAGGCCTTTGGCATCCTGTTTAAGCATGTTGCTGTCCGAAAGAAAAACATCGTGACCTTTTACCGATGCCAGAACTGCGGCACCAACCCCGCTTTCTCCCCCTCCAAGAACTACTACTCTTGACATAATTATCTGATTTTAAGTGTTATTATTGTTATTACAGCAAGCATTACGGCTATAATCCAAAATCTTGCAACGATTTTTGCCTCTGGAAGTGCTCTTTTAGGAACCTGAATCAAACATTCAACATCCTCTTTTTGGAAGTGATGATGAATAGGTGTCATCTTAAAGACTCTTCGGCCAGCGCCGTATTTTTTCTTGGTGTATTTAAAGTATAATCTTTGAATTATTACAGAAAGGCTCTCTACAAAGAAGATTCCGCATAAAATCGGGATCAAAAGCTCTTTTCTGATCATGATTGCAACTACTGCTATAATTCCTCCTATTGCAAGACTTCCTGTATCGCCCATAAAGACTTGAGCAGGAAATGAGTTGTACCAAAGGAAGCCAATCAACGCACCAATAAATGCCGCTAGAAAGATTACAAGCTCTCCAGTTTGTGGGATATACATTATATGCAGATAGTTTGCGAAGATTGTATTACCGGAGACATAAGCAAGTATGGCAAGTGTAGTTCCCACAATTGCGGAGATTCCTGTTGTAAGACCATCCATCCCATCAGTTAAATTGGTGCCGTTGGATACTGCAGTAATAATGAAGATTACTGCAATCACATAAATTACCCATGCAAGCTTTTTACCTGTTTCTCCACCGATTGGTGATAACCAAGCATAGTCAAATTCATTACTTTTGAAAAATGGAATTGTAGTTTTTGTGCTCTTCTCATCTGTGAAAAACCCAACCTTTACAGAGAAACCCTCTTGTTTGATAACCTCTGTTGTCACATCTTTACTTTGGCTGGTTGCAGGTACTCTGATAACAGCTTGATCGCTATAATAGAGACTAAGTCCAACGATCAAACCCAATACAACTTGACCTATAATCTTAAATTTCCCTTGCAAACCCTCTTTGTCTTTTTTGAAAACCTTGATATAGTCGTCAATAAATCCAATCAGTCCTAACCACAAAGTGGTGATGATAAGTAATTGAATATATATGTTTGTTAGATCACCAAATAGAATTGCAGGGATAAGAAGCGATAGAATAATAATGATTCCTCCCATAGTTGGAGTGCCCTTTTTTGCCATCTGTCCTTCGAGTCCAAGATCGCGAATCTCTTCGCCAATCTGCATCTTTTGAAGCTTTCTGATAATTCTTTTTCCAACAAAAAGTGAAATTATCAGTGCTAAGATACTTGCCGAGATTGCCCTAAATGAAATGTACTTCAATAATCCAAGTCCAGGGAAGTCGATCAAGTCTTTTAAGTATTCAAACAAGTTGTATAACATATGAAGGGATATTAATTATTAAACACTTCTGCAATGACCTCTTTATCGTCGAAATGGTGTTTCACTCCATTCACGTCTTGGTAGTTTTCGTGGCCCTTTCCAGCAACTAGCACGATTGCTCCTTCAGAAGCAAGTGCCAAAGCTGTTCTGATAGCCTCTCTACGATCGGTTATAAATAGTGCACGTGCTCTGTCTTTAGCTTCGAAACCAGCTTTGATGTCGTTTATAATCTCCTCTGGGTTTTCGAATCTTGGATTATCGGAGGTGACAATAATTCTATCGGAATACTTTGCCGATATAGCAGCCATCTCTGGCCTCTTTGTTTTGTCTCTGTTTCCACCGCATCCAAAAACGGTAATTAACTCTCTCTCGTCTGCGCAATCTTTAAGAGTTTTCAAAACATTTTCTAAAGCATCGGGAGTGTGAGCATAGTCTACTACAGCTGTTATATCCTTGCCTCCTTTGAGATACTCTAGGCGACCAGAGACCGATTCAAGGTTGCTGATCTGCACTAATACCTCCTCTTTGTCGGCCCCTAACAAGAGAGCAGACGAGTATACTGCAAGCAGATTGTAAGCGTTATGGACTCCAATAAATTTTGTCCAAAGCTCAGTGTTATCGATTCTCACCATCATTCCATCTAACCCTTTTTCAATTATTCTGCAATTGAAGTCGGCAGGCGATTGGCAAGAGTAAGAATATTTAACGGCTTTGGTATTTTGAAGCATTACATTGCCATTTTTGTCGTCGATATTGGTCAATGCGAAAGCCCCCGAAGGAAGATTGTCGAAGAATCTCTTCTTGGCTCTGATATACTCCTGAAATGTTTTATGATAGTCTAGATGGTCATGAGTAATATTAGAAAAGATACCTCCTGTAAAATGTAGTCCAGCAATCCTGTCTTGATCTATTGCGTGTGAACTAACTTCCATAAAGCAAAACTCACAACCTGCATCTGCCATCATTCCAAGCAGCTTGTTCAGTTCAACAGGGTCTGGTGTTGTATGTGTTGCCGGATATTCTTTATCGACTATATAATTTGCAATTGTAGATAATAATCCACATTTGTAGCCAAGACGAGTAAACAGACTATGAAGAAGAGTAACTGTTGTAGTCTTGCCATTTGTGCCTGTTATTCCCACAAGTTTAAGCAGACTAGATGGATTTCCGTAGAAATTTGATGCAGCAACACCCAATGCTGCGTGAGTGTCATTAGTTACAACAACAGGAACGCTGCATTTTTCAGGAGCAATTTCGCATAAAATAGCTGCTGCTCCATTCTCTATTGCGGTAGCAATATATTCGTGGCCATCGGATGCGCTGCCTTTAACAGCAACAAACAATGAGCCCGATGTACATTTCCTTGAATCGAAACATACAGAGGTTATCTCTGGATCGTTATGAAGATCTTTAAGAGTAACCGGAATATTATTTAGAATCTTGTTTAGTTTCATAGCTGTCTGCCAATTGAAGTTGTATTGTTGTTTTCTTGTCGATGAATGTTCCTGGTGCAGGGTTTTGAGTAACAACTTTCCCTTTGCCAGTAAACTTTATGCGATAACCTAGATTTTCCATCAAGTACAGAGCATCTCTGATGCCCATATTGGAAAGATCTGGCATAGTGTCTTTTATGATTGAAACGCCACAAAGATGTTTGCCAGTGCTGTCTGAGTTTTCTCTTATCCAGTCAGCCTTTGGTAATTCTACATTTTTATGGTTTAGTGCAGACAAGATACTTTCGGTTGCAAGTCTGCTGCCCCCTAAAATATATGGTGTCTGACTTATAGTTTTTCCTTTTCCTTCGATAGGAGAGGTCCAGCCTCTGCTATTGATAAAGATATAATCGGCAACTTGTTTGAATACTGGAGCTGCCCATGCACCTCCATAAAAGTTAGCCCTTGTTTTGTTTGTATATAGTACAACTATAATCGAGTATTTTGGGTCGTCAGAAGGGAAGAAGCCTGCAAATGAGGCTTGGTGTTTACGATATCCTCCAGCATCGATATATCTGCCGTCGAAAGCGATTTGGGCAGTACCTGTTTTTCCAGAGATCGGATATCTTTTGTCGTTGATTGCCTTAGCTGTTCCATGTTCAACTACAGCTCTCAATGCCTGTTTAACTGCCTTTACGGTGGATTCGCTGCAGATGGCTCCACTCAGCTCTTGAGGCTCAAACTCTTTTTCGACTTTGCCATTTCGCTGAAGGTTAGAGACAAAGTATGGCTTCATCATTTTGCCATCATTTGCAATTGCGTTATAGAATGTAAGAGTGTGCAGAGGAGTAAGTAGAGATGCATAACCCATCGCCATCATCGGTAATGTAAGTTTTGACCACATTGCATCACCAGGTGAATGGATAACAGCGCGACCTTCACCCATGATATCTAAGTTGAATCTTTCACTCAACTTCATATTATGAATACGATCTACATATTGTTTTTCGTTGTTGGCATAATACTCAACTGCAAGTTTTGCAAAAGCCACATTTGATGATTTTTCAAATGCCTTTTGTACGGTTATCTGACCATATCCTCCCGGAGTTACATCGGTAAAGGTCTTGGTGCTATATTGCCATTTACCGTTTCCAGCATCTACAGGACTCTCAAGTGTAACATAACCATCTTCGATTAATGCAACAAGTGTTGCCAACTTGAATGTAGATCCGGGCTCTGTTGCTTGACCAATCGCATAGTTAAACGATTCATCAAAAGTTCCGTCTGCTTGTTTGTGCATATTTGCAACAGCCCTCACAGCTCCAGTCTTAACCTCCATAACAATTGCTGTTGCCCCTTCGAACACATCCGATAATGATAATTGATTGCGAAGTGCATTCTCTGTAACCTCTTGAATGTCGATATCTATAGTTGTCTGTACGTCGTAGCCATCTTTTGGAGCAATTGCACTCTCGCTGTTTACAGGCATCCACTCTCCTCCAAGGAGTCTTTGAACTGTCTGCTTTCCGGCGATTCCTTTTAAGTAGTAGTCGTAGCTCCCCTCTATACCCACGCCAACGCCTAGTGAGTTGATGAACCCAATTGTCCTGTATGCTAATCTGCCATATGGATTGGTTCTTTTATACTTTTGTTCTGCAACAAGTCCTCCCTTGTTTTGTCCCATATTGTAAACAGGGAATCTTTTGATGGTCTCAAGTTCGGAATAGTCAACTAGACGGTTGCCAATCTGTTTGTATCTGTTTTTCTTTTTTCTTGCAGTGACAAGATCATTCATGTATTGCGAAGGGGTCTTGTCTCCAAAGAATTCCGATAGTGCAGTTGCTAAACCAGCAACATTATTGTTGAATAGTGTATCGCTTGGTGCAATGCAATCCATTCTCAGACTGTAATATGGAACTGAACTAGCTAAAAATCTGCCGTCACATGCAAGGATATTGCCTCTACTTGCTTCGGTCTCCTCTATTCTGTATGAGATCTTCTCAGATGAGTATTTTAAGTCGGCGAAGAACTGAAGGTGCACAATACGAACAATCACCGCGATGCAAATTAGCACTACGATGACGTAAAAGTATGTTGCTCTTCTAATAATGTCCTTCATAATAGACCTTTTATTCTTCTGTTATAATCTCTTTCGGTGGCATCTCGGGAGCAATTAACTTAGACCCGTGATCCATAAGTTTTTTTTCAATCTCTATACGTTTGCTCGAGAAGAGTAGTTTTGCCGATTTACTTGTATAGTCGGCTTTTAGATTTTTAATCTCTTTTTGGTTTCTTCTCTCTTGCACCAAACTATTTTCCATTGAGAAGTTCATTGAGATGTAGATGATGACCAGGGAGAATAGATACAAGACAAATTTCCATTGGCTAATGAAACCTGTCTCCTCCAGGATCTTTCCTCCAAGCATTGATTGTAATATGTTCTTTGCCTTCATCTTAAACTAAATCATTTCTGCTATTCTCAACTTTGCACTGCGTGCTCTTGTATTTGCGGCAATCTCCTCTTCCGATGGAACGATTGGCTTTTTTGCAATAATTTTGAATGGAGACTCAGTATTTCCATAAAAGTCTTTCGCCACTTTGCCATCAATATTACCTGACTTCATGAAATTCTTAACCATTCTGTCTTCCAGAGAGTGATATGTGATTACAGAGAGCCTTCCACCTGGTTTAAGCACTTTGATTGTATCTCGTAAGAAGCCCTCTAAAGAGCGCATCTCGCCGTTAACTTCGATTCGAAGTGCTTGATATATTTTGGCAAGAAACTTATGTTCTGCAAATTTCGGCAGCATTGGCCCGACGGCTTCGTTTAGATCGGTAGTAGTCTCCAGACCCCTCTTCTCTCTAAACTCGCACACCAGGCGGGCTGCTCTGCCGGAATTATCAACTTCTCCGTAATTCTGGAAGATCCTGGTCAGCTCCTCAATTGAATAACTATTTAAAATATCAGCTGCAGTTTTGGTCGAAAGTCTGTTCATTCGCATGTCCAATTTTGCATCGAACCTAAACGAAAAACCCCTTTCGCCGGTATCGAACTGGTGAGAAGAGACTCCCAGGTCGGCCAGAATTCCATCTACCTTATCAATTCCGTTAAAACGGATGTGATTTTGTAGAAAACGGAAGTTGTTATGAATTAATATCAATCTTTCATCTTTTGGAGCATTGTTCAACGCGTCCGTGTCTCTGTCGAAGGCAATAAGCCTTGAGTTTTGTCCCATTCTTGACAGAATCTCTCTACTATGTCCGCCACCACCAAATGTAACGTCAACATAAATTCCACCATCTTTAATAGCAAGGGCAGATACACTTTCATCAAGTAGTACGGGGGTGTGATAGGTACTCATAGCAAAAAGGCTTATCCTAATATTTTTTCAGTAAGTGCAGTATAGTCGTTTTCTGGAAGTCTCACCTTTTCAAACTCCTCTTTTGCCCACACCTCAATCTTGTGATCATTTCCAGAGAAAACCACCTCTTTATCTACTCCAATCTGCTCGAGAAGCCTTTTGGGAATCGAAATTCTTCCTAGTTTTTCATCCGGTTCGACAATAGCTCTGTCTCTCATATATTCCCTCCAGAACAAAGAGTGCTCACGATTGAAGAAGTTCAGTCTTGCCTTCACCCCCTCCGATTCGCGGCACCACTCTTCATAAGTGAAAACCGACAGACAGTTTGCAAAAAGGTCTTTTTTGATAACAAGACGCATATCGCCATCTTGGCTTATGAGAGCCTTAAAAGGAGACGGGAAGATAAGGCGACCCTTATCGTCCAGTTTTGCAGTATGTTCTCCAATAAAAACTATCATAATTTTACCTCAAGACGTTACCTTTTTGTCTTACGCAAATTTATATAATGTTTTTCCATTTTACTACATTTTTTTACAAATATTTCCACAATTTTATCAACAGGTTCCATTTATTTCCGTAACTTCGAAAAGTTAAATTTTGAGTATGAGAAGAGCTATATTGATTTTAGGAGTTTTATTATCAGTTTCGTGCGGCTCCAACGAAGCCGACCAGAACACAATTGCAACCACACCGCCACAGGAGGAGATGTATGAATTCGGTATTCCGGTATCGAAATTTGAGATGAAAGAGGGAACAGTAAAGAGCGGTCAGTTCTTTTCCACATTAATGTCGGAATTAGGTGTATCCAATACAGATGCATATTCACTAACTAAAGCTTCTGAAGGAATCTTTGATCTTAAAAAAATCAAGGTAGGTAACAGTTATAAGGCTTTCTACACAACTAACGAAGATCCAAAACTAGCATACCTTGTATACGAAAGTGATAAGAAGACTTTTGTTACCTTTTGCCTGAATGATTCTGTTTATGTAAAAGTGAATGAGATTGAGACATCTGTTAAGATGAGAGTGGGGGAGACGACAATCAAAAGTTCGCTTTGGGCAGATATGAAAGATGCTGGAATTAATCCAGTTTTAGCAATTCGACTTTCGGATATATATGCTTGGTCTATCGACTTCTTTGGTCTTCAGAAGGGTGACTCATTTAAAGTTCTTTATGATGAGATATATGCTGGAGACAAGTTATTAGATATAGGTACTGTTCATGCGGCAATCTTCCGTCACGCAGGAAAAGATTACTATGCCTATAGATTTATGCAAGGCGATACAACTGGTTATTGGAATGAAGTTGGAGAAAATCTGCAAAAAGCATTTCTAAAAGCTCCGCTGAAATTTTCGAGAATCAGTTCGGGATTTACCTATTCACGTCGCCATCCAGTGACAAGAATTGTTCGTCCTCATACTGGAATTGATTATGCGGCTCCAAAAGGGACACCAGTTATGAGTATTGGATCTGGAGTGGTAATTCAAAAAGGTTACGCTGGAGGCGGTGGCCACACAGTGAAGATTAAACATAATGCAACATATACATCTGCCTATTTACACCTATCAGCTTATGGGAAAGGTATAGCCAAAGGGGCGAGGGTCTCTCAGGGGCAGATTATCGGATATGTTGGAAGTACAGGACTTTCAACTGGACCTCACTTGGATTTCAGAATTTGGAAAAACAATACTGCAATCAATCCTCTCAAGATGGAGTCTCCGCCTGCACAAAAAATTCTTGCAGGAAGAATGGCCGAATTCAAGAAACAGATCGAGATGGCCAAGTATCAGACAGACAGCTTAGTTTCTCTAAATGTTTTAGACACACTAGTAAGCAAGTTGGGAAAGAGATAATCTAGTGCTATATTTGCCGCAAATTATAGAATATGGCAGACGAGAAGATTATTTTTTCAATGAACGGGGTGGGAAAGATCCTACCAAGCAACAACAAGGCAATTCTTAAAGACATATACCTCTCTTTCTTCTATGGAGCAAAGATTGGAATCATCGGTCTTAACGGATCTGGTAAATCAACATTATTAAAGATTATTGCAGGAATCGAAACTGCAATACAAGGTGATGTAGTATGGGCACCTGGCTATACTGTTGGTTACCTTGAGCAAGAGCCACATCTCGATGAATCAAAAACAGTTAAAGAGATTGTTCAGGAGGGAGTACAGGAGGTTGTAGATCTTTTAAAGGCTTACGAAGAGGTAAATGCAAAATTTGCTGAGCCTATGGACGATGACGAAATGAATCGTCTGATCGAACTTCAAGGTGAGTTAACTGATAAAATTGAGCATGTTAACGGATGGGACATTGATTCTAAGCTCGAGAGAGCGATGGATGCGCTTCAATGCCCAGATCCAGATGCACTTGTAAAACACCTCAGTGGTGGTGAGCGCAGACGTATTGCACTATGCCGACTACTATTGAAGGAGCCAGATGTGCTACTTCTTGATGAGCCTACCAACCACTTAGATACAGAGAGTATACAATGGTTAGAGGCACATCTTCAACAATACAAAGGAACAGTTATCGCTGTTACCCACGACCGTTACTTCCTCGACAATGTAGCAGGATGGATTCTTGAGCTAGACAGAGGCGAAGGTATTCCATGGAAAGGTAACTACTCTTCGTGGTTAGATCAAAAGTCTACCAGACTGGGAATGGAGGAGAAGCAAGAGAGCAAACGCAGAAAGACTCTTGAGAGAGAGTTGGAATGGGTAAGAATGGCTCCAAAAGCACGTCAGGCTAAGTCTAAAGCTCGTCTTTCGGCTTACGAAAAGATGTTAAATGAAGATGGACGCCAGAAAGAGGAGAAATTGGAGATCTTTATTCCTAACGGACCACGCTTAGGAGACAAAGTTATCGAAGCTGTTGGAGTAACAAAAGCCTATGGCGACAGAATTCTATACGAAGATTTGAACTTCAAACTTCCACCTGCAGGTATCGTTGGTGTAATTGGTCCTAATGGAGCAGGTAAGACAACCCTATTCCGTCTTATAATGGGACTTGAAGAGCCAAATGCCGGAAACTTCATTGTTGGCGAGACAGTAAAAGTTGCTTATGTTGACCAACAACACAAACAAATTGATCCTGATAAATCGGTTTATGAGACAATTTCTCAGAATTCAGAATTTGTAAAGCTTGGCAATAAGGAGGTTAATGCAAGAGCCTATGTATCTCGCTTTAACTTCTCTGGAGGTGATCAAGAGAAAAAATGTGGTATCCTTTCGGGGGGTGAAAGAAACAGATTGCACCTTGCTCTGACACTTAAAGAGGAGGCAAACGTTCTCCTACTCGATGAGCCAACAAATGACGTTGACGTAAATACAATCCGCGCACTGGAAGAGGGTCTTGAGAACTTCGCAGGTTGTGCCGTAATCATCTCTCACGATAGATGGTTCCTAGATCGTATCGCAACTCATATTCTAGCTTTCGAAGGCGACTCAAAAGTCTATTTCTTCGAGGGGTCATACTCAGAATATGAAGAGAACAAAAAACGCAGACTTGGCGACCTGACACCAAAAAGATTCAAGTATAAAAAGCTGATGGAATAATAACTCTCAAAACGAGAATTCATATATAAGAGGGTGACTAAAAAGATTTTAGTTGCCCTTTATTATTATCCCCAATCGTCCTTCCTGTATTCCTGTCTTCCTCACTTCCTCACTTTCTCTTTCTCACTTTTTCTCTTTCTCTTTCTCACTTTTTCTCTTTCTTTCTTCCTCTACTCCTCTGTTATTTTCTTTCTCTCTTCTTTTCTTTCTCTCTTCTTCTCTTTCTTTCTTCCTCTACTCCTCTGTTATTTTCTTTCTCTCTTCTTTTCTTTCGAACTTTCTTAGTTACGCTGCTAATAGAAAGAATAACAAGGGATTATGTAATTCCCGTCAGACTAGGGGTAGTCTGCCAGACTTTTTCAAAGCCATCTCACATAAAGTTACTTAAGTTTTTGAAACTAACTTAAAAATTTTGATCTTAAAAAAATAGCACTTGATAATCAATGCGTTCTAAATTAGTCTGGCAGACACCCCCTAGTCTGCAAGTGATTGCAAAATGCTCAGATAATCAGCAATATAGCTTGGATAAAATTGTAGGCAGAAAATTGTAATGATTTGTTCAAAAGATACATATATCTTATTAGGGTTAATTAAGGCATAATTTCTCGATTATAATGGTGCTTCGCAAGTTATGTGCTCAGCTATGCTTCGCGAAAATGGTGCTTCGCAAGTTATGTGCTCAGCTATGCTTCGCGAAAATGGTGCTTCGCAAGTTATGTGCTCAGTTGCGCTTCGCCATGTCCAGGACATAACAAGTATTTGTATTAGAGATATCTTAATTTGAAGTTAAGTTTTTACTTAGAGGCTAAGTATCACATAGACAACGTGTTTTGCGATTTCCTGCAGATCCCCCCAATCTGCCAGAATAATTTCTATGTATCTGTATTATAAGATAATAGCGTTTTAAAGATTTCAATATATAATATTAAAAAGCGTTATAATACAAATTATGAGATAGTTATACTTTATTCTGGCAGATAGGGGGGATCTGCAGGAAACTGTATAACATTCACTATATCAGGCACTAATATATGTTAGTCTTTTCTGCTTTATATTACCTCTTTAAATAAATTCATAGTTCTTTTTCAATACACAATCCCAATTATCTTATAATTCTTATAAACAGTTCTTATGCAAAGTTCTTATTCACAATACTCATAAACAATTCTTATGCAAAGTTCTTATTCACAATACTCATAAACAATTCTTATGCATATTTCTCATTCACAATTCTTATTCACAATACTCATTCACAACTATTTTTAATACGCATGACTTTTGTCCTATAAATCTTATTCACAATACTCTTTTTTATTATCATTAACTATTGTCTAATAATTTATAGAGTTAGTATTCGTAACGCTAATTTATGTCTGTCCTCAATTTGCATAAAATAGTATAAGCATTAGTTTGTTTTTGCACTAAATAAGATTTCTATAACTCAATTTGAATAAATATAGGAGTAGCATGAGTTTTTTTTGCACTAAATAGGATTTCTGTAACTCAATTTGCTTAAATATTAGAGAGACATCATAGGATATGGGCTCCAAAAGTTGTTGTCAAACTTTTGTGGTTCATTTCACTCTTTTTAGTCATCCTCTTGATTTTTAATTACGGGATAAATAATGAAAATTTAATTCAACTCATCTCTGAAAATTTAATTCAACTCTTTTCTGAAAATATTGATGATTAAAGAACATTGCTGTTCATAAATTGAGTTTTTTCTAAAGGCTAAATAAATTTTGTTGTGAATGGGTTTGTAACCTTGCCATAAATTAATCAGTTTCCCTTCGTTAAAATGATGTTTACATAAAAAATCTGGAACAATAGAGATACCCGATCCGACACTTAAACAGTTGATGATAGATTTAAAATTGGGAACAACATAGTTTGCACGAAAATCGGGAAAAGAGTTAAAATTCTCTTTCCAAAAACGGATAAAATGCTCGTTATCGTTTGACGTCCCGTAAATCTTGTGGCGTTTTACAAATTTCACAATATCATCCTTTGGTCTACTAATTATAATTTTGTCTAACTCTTGCTTGTCGATATCTACACTTCCAACTAAAAGTATATTCTCTTGACCAACTTCAATATATTCTATTCCTTTAAGTTCTTCTTTATGAGGAGTGACAACGATGTCGTTCATCCCTTTTTCCAATTTTTTTAAAAGGTCGTGATAGTCAGAAAAGTCGGTGATTAGATTAAAATTAAATGTAGGGATATGCTTCTCAAGAACATGCTGGAAAGTTTCATAACACATTCCAATTCTGATTGTTATTGTGTTCTTTTCAATACTTTTCTGTGTTACTTTCTCAACATATTCCAATTTACGTAAAGAATCAATAATGCTGTTATATAAAACTTTTCCCTGCTCGGTTGGAACCATTTTTTTTGAGACTCTGTCAAAAAGTTTTACCCCCATATAGCTTTCGAGTGAGCTTAGATGTAAACTGACACCTGGCTGAGAAATAAATAGAGAGTCTGCTGCAGAGGTAATTGTCCCCTTATCATAAATAGCTTTAAAGCTTCTGTACCATTCTAGATTAACCATTTTGATTTTAGAGTATAATTATTGATCTCACACTTGTAATTATTGATTTGACACTTTTTATATATTATTTAAATAATACAAATATATAAAAAGACTTATTTTAATAATAGATAAATTCTAAATATTTTTGCAAAAAAATAGAAATCATGTTGTTGACCGATAAGACAAAAATTAAGAGTATTGTATTGAAAAATAGACTCATTAGATCTGCTTTATGGATGAAGATGGCAGATAGTGAAGGGCATCTTACACAAGAGATATTTGAAACTTATGAAAAACTTGCCAAAGGTGGAGTAGGAATGATTATTACTGGTTATGTAATGGCAGATTCAAACGATCGACCTAATCCTGGAATGGCAGGAATATATGATGATAAATTTGTAGAGGAACATAAGCGTCTAGTAGATTTGATTCATTCAGAAGGAACAGCGGTTGCATTGCAGATTGCTTATGGTGGTTCACAGACAAATCATCCAGATTATAAATTTGCTACACTATTCGGCCCATCAGCTGTAAAGAACAGGGTTACAGGGATAACTCCTAAAGAGATGTCTCAGACTGATATTAATTATGTAATAATGATGTTTACAAATGCAGCTATTAGGGCTAAGAGAGCAGGGTATGATGCTATAGAACTACATGGAGCTCATGGATATTTATTAAGTCAGTTTCTAACTCCATATTGTAACAGAAGAGCTGATAAATATGGTGGGAGTATCGTAAACAGAGCAAGAATTTTTACTGAGATAGTTGAGAGTATCAGAAAAGAGTTGGGAGAAGAGTTTATTATTATGGTTAAAATGAATCATGATGATTACATGGATGAAGGAGAGGGGCTTGTTCTTGATGAGGCAATTGAAGTTGCAAAAATTTTAGAGCGAGCAGGGGTTGATATGATTGAAATCAGTGGAGTTAATGAGACTTCGGGAAAAGGAGTTGGACCAGCAAGAACAAAAATCAATAAACCAGAGCTACAATCATACTATTTAGAGCCTACAAAAAAGATTGCAGACGCAGTTAAAATTCCAGTGATACTTATGGGAGGCAACAGGGATTATTTAAGGATGCAGCAAATCTTACAAGAGACGACAATAGAATACTTTTCGATTGCCAGACCTCTTCTTTGCGAACCAGATTTAGTAAATAAGTGGATTGAAAATCCCGAATATAAGCCAAAGTGTATTTCGTGTAACGGATGTTACAGACAGTCTCCAATTAAATGCATTATTAATTAACAGCTTAGCTCTAGCCAACGGAGCTCTTTTTCATCGAGGAGCTCCATAATCTCCCCAATTCTATTTGATGCCTCCATAAGCTTGTCGGCTGCAAGTGTCCCAGACGACAGTTCCGTCTCTAACTTATCCTTTTCGGCAGTCAATGTCTCTATTTCGGCGGAGAGTTGCTCAAGCTCCTTCTGCTCTTTATAAGAGAGTTTTTTAGGCTTGTCGTTTGATGCTATTGGTTGATTATTATTATCTTTCGCCTTTGATTCGCTTCTTTTTTGCACATCCCTTGCCTCTTTCTGAACCTTTTCCTCAAGCTGTGCAAATTCTCTGTAATCGGAATAAGAGCCTGGAAAATCTTTGATTAATCCATCTCCTTTAAAGACAAATATGTGGTCTGCAATCTTGTCAAGAAAATACCTATCGTGAGAAACAATTAGAAGACAACCTCCAAAATTTTTCAAATACTCCTCTAAAACATTAAGAGTCATAATGTCTAAGTCATTTGTTGGCTCGTCGAGAATTAGAAAATTAGGGTTGCTCATCAAAACAGAGACTAAATAGAGCCGGCGAAGTTCTCCTCCGCTAAGCTTTTCGACTTGGGTGTAGTGTGTAGCTGGAGGGAAGAGGAAATAATTGAGGAAAGAGCTAACAGACATCGTGCTCCCATCTGCTAAAGTTACATACTCAGCAATCTCCTGCAGGATTTCAATTACCTTTTGACCTGGCTGGAAATCTAAGCCCTTTTGAGTGTAATAGCCGAATTTAATCGTCTCTCCACAATCTACAGTTCCAGAAGAGGGGGCGATAGCTCCTGTTAAAAGATTAAGAAAAGTGGACTTCCCAGCGCCGTTAGCACCAACAATTCCAATTTTTTCAAACCTGGAAAAGTTATAAGTGAAGTCATTAACTGTGCAATAGTCTCCATACTTGTGAGTGAGACTTTTGCAATGGATTATCTTTTTCCCAAGCCTTGAGGTTCCGACGTTTATCTTAACACTCTTTTCATTGTGCGACTGAGAGGCTCTCTCTTGCAGTTCATAAAATGCATCAATTCTGTATTTTGCCTTTGTAGCTCTTGCCTGTGGCATTCTCCTCATCCAGTCGAGCTCAGTCCTTAGAAGGTTGCGAGCCTTTTCTGTCTCGCTGTTGAAGTTCTGAATCCTCTCGTCTCTTTTTTCCAGAAAATATGAATAGTTGCCTTTATAGCTATAAAGTTTGCCGTTATCCATCTCAAGGATCTCAGTGCAGATGCGGTCGAGGAAATATCTATCGTGGGTAACCATTAAAAGGGTACATGATGCTCTTTTAAGATACTCTTCCAGATACTCAATTACATCTAGATCTAGATGGTTGGTTGGTTCGTCAAGGATAATTAAGTCGGACTCACTAAGAATAACTCCTGCTAATGCGATTCTTTTAATTTGACCTCCCGAAAGCTCTCCCACCTTCTGATTCAGATTGTCAATTCGAAGATTACTTAAAACTTGTTTAACCTTTGTCTCATACTGCCAAGCATCAGTCTGGTCCATTAAATGGATTGCTTTTTCTATCCTTGCAGTGTCATGCGACTCAAGTGCCTCTTCGTACTCTTTAATCACCTCGGACAGTCCACCTGCAGAGTTGAATACCGCTTCAAAAACGCTCTTCTCCTTTTCAAATTGTGGATTTTGTTCTAGATAGATCACTTTAATCTCTTTCATGAACTTCACACTACCTCCAGTATCGGAACTATCTATTCCTGCGATGATCTTAAGAAGTGAGCTTTTTCCAGTTCCATTTGGGGCGATAAGTGCAATCTTTTCGCCTTCATTGATATTGAAACTGATATCTTTAAATAGGACTCTTGGTCCGTACGATTTGCTTAGGTTTTCTGCCTGTAGATAACTTGCCATAGGGTGCAAAGATATTACAAATATGATTATCTTTATTTCATATTTTCTAATCGGCAGTAGATATGTATAATGATGATAAAAAGATAGAGTTAAAATCGCTCTACTCAGTTCGTAGCATTTTTGGCTATGCTGTGCTTGCAATCATGCTTGTGGCAATTTTTGTAGTTAGAAGTTCAAATTATTTAGGCGAGTACTACGCAATACACATCTACCCATTTATTGCAAAACCATTATCATGGATATCCTCGTTCTTCCCTTTTTCATTAACAGAAATTGTCTCTATATTACTCATATTTACTGTTATAGTCTATATTATAACAATAATCTTTGGATATCGACATAGATTAGTTCAGACAGTCTACTTTTTAAAATTTCTGATAAAACTTTATATATGGTTTTATATAGCATGGGGGTTAAATTACTTTAGAGATGACTTTTATACTCGAACTGGAGTGCAAAAAGCAGAGTATTCAGCTCAAGAGTTCAAGCAATTCGCAGACACTTTTGCTCTAAGGCTCAATCAATCCTATACACCTTATTCGCTTATCGACAAGGCAGCAGTAGTGCATGATATAAATTTAGCATACGAATCTCTTAATGATAGATACTCTATCAAAACGGGTATAGCTGAACCATGGGAACATTTAGAGCCTAAGGAGTCGCTGATGAGCTCTTTAATGTCTAAGGTGGCAATTGCGGGTTACATGAATCCTATGTTTATTGAGATCAACCTGAATAAAGATCTCTCTGCCGTTGAATTTCCTTTCTCTTATGCTCACGAGGCGGCTCATGCATTGGGTATAACAGACGAGGGAGAGGCAAACCTTTTGGCGTTTATGGCTTGCACCTCGTCGGAGATGCCTGAGGTGCGCTATAGTGGTTATTTTGGAGTACTCAGATATGTATTGTCAGATGCCAAAAAGAACTCTTCGAGTGATCAAGAGTTTGCAGAATATATTAAGACAATTGATAGTGAGATTATTGATCAATACCGAGAGAATATCAAGAAATGGACAGAGCGTTATAATAAAAAGATGGGGGAGATTCAAAGCAAAGCCTATGATAAATATTTGAAGAGTAACAATATTAAGAGCGGCATCAATAACTACTCTCAAGTAGTAGAGTTAATGATTTCGATGCAAAGATTATAAAAAGAGGCTGACTAAATTTTGGATTTTAGTCAGCCTCTTCCCTTAAATAATGTGTAGTAAAGTAATTATGTAATAGCTTAAAGCTCGATTTTAGTTGGACGGATCATATGCTTAGGATCTAAAATGATGTCCAATTGCTCTTTTGTAAGTAGTTTTCTATCAATTACAAGCTGATAAACGCTACCTCCGGTTTCAAGAGCTGTTTTAGCGATTTCGGTACAGTTTGAATATCCAATATATGGTTTTAATGCAGTAACAATACCAATGCTATGTTCTACCATGTGGCGGCAATGTTCTGGGTTTGCAGTGATTCCATCAATGCACTCAACTCTCAAACAGTCAAATGCTCTTGACATCCAATCACATGACTCAACTAAACTTTGAACCATAACTGGTTCCATAACATTGAGTTCTAATTGAGCAGCCTCCGAAGCAAGAGTAACTGTAAGATCATTACCAATTACTTTGAAACAAACTTGGTTAACCACCTCTGGGATTACAGGATTCACTTTTCCAGGCATAATTGAAGATCCTGGTTGTTTTGGAGGCAGATTTATCTCTGCAATACCTGTTCTTGGGCCAGATGCAAGGAGACGAAGATCGTTACAAATCTTAGAAAGTCTAATCGCAATCTGTTTTAACTGTGCAGAATAGAGTACCATGCAAGATGTGTCATGAGTAGCTTCAATAAGATTTTCCGCAAGTTGAATATCCCAACCTGTGATTTGACGAATATATTCGGTGCATGATTCTGCGTAACCAGGCTCAGCTGTAATTCCTGTTCCAATAGCTGTCGCGCCCATGTTGATAGTCAAAAACTCTTCAGCTGCCTTGTCTAGACGAGCTAATTCATTCTTCATTGCAGATTTATAGGCGCCAAAGCTTTGACCTAATGTCATTGGAACTGCGTCTTGAAGTTGAGTTCTACCCATTTTAATGATGTTTGCAAACTCAAGCTCTTTCGCTTCGAATGAAGCAATCAGTCTCTCTAATGACTCTTTCACATCTTTGTGTGTCATGTAGAATCCTAAATGCATTGCGCTTGGATATGCATCATTTGTAGATTGAGCCATATTTACATGGTCATTCGGATGAATGTGTTGATATTCACCATGTTTCTTTCCCATCATCTCAAGAGCACGGTTTGCAATCACCTCGTTAGCATTCATATTCATGCTGGTTCCTGCTCCACCTTGTACCATGTCTACTGGGAAATGCTCTAGATGTTTACCATCAATTAGCTCTTGGCAAGCTGCAACAACATAATTCTTGATGTCGTCGCTTACAAGCCCAAGTTTATGATTTGCCATAATAGCACCCATCTTTACGATGCCAAAGGCTTTAATGAATTGTGGATATTGGCAAAGTAGTGCTCTGCTTATGTCGAAGTTTTCGATACATCTTAATGTTTGAACACCAAACAACGCCTCTTCGGGAACCTCCTTATCGCCAAGAAGGTCATGTTCCATCCTTGTCTTACCGCTTGTTTTAAAAGAATATTGAACCATATCTCTATGTGATAATTTAAATTTTTGAAAAAATTAATTTATCATACAAAGGTATTAATTTGTAATGAATATCCTACTTAAATGTGAAAAATTATAATAATAATTGAGTTTAAGACTTATGGATTATATCACTTTTATTAAATTTGCCTTTAATGGAAAAATTTAAATGATAGATAAACTCGATACCTATGAGAAAGAAGCATTACTGAAAATCATTGATCAATAATTTATTATTCCAATCTTGGGATCAGTTGCTATAACAATTATATTTATGGAATCACCTTGTTTTAAAGAATGACTTTCACGCAGTAGTTGCCGGCGCTCGTAAGTAATATCTTTAAATTTATAATGAAATACAGCTTTATTATTATAAATTTTATCAATATACCCTCTAATTTTACTTTGCTCCTTTCCCAAAACGACAGGATATTCATACAGAATCTTATTGACATGAGGTTCATCTTTTAAATATTTCATTTTAAACATCTCCCCAGGATAAATGTTGTCAAAAGGAGTCGCTCGACGTGAATAAAACGTTTTATCATCTACTTGGTATGAATATTCTGCAAATTGAGTTTTAATAGTTCTTAATTCAATTATTGTACAGATATTATCAACTCCATATTTTAAGGCTCTTCGCTCATTGAATTCCCTTAATTGTTCAATGGCAATAGCCCCTAAAAACATAAGCACAACAACGACAATAAAAATATAACCTCCTCTAGATGTTTTGGAATTATTTACTTTGTTATTTTTTTTTCTCATCAAATATGATGTTTTTTGTTACGTTTGCACCTGTGTTTGCCGATTGCTGAGCAACGTTGACTTTTTGTCCTTTTATCGAAAAATTAGTTTTCCCTACAGTATTATGTGTCATTTGTGTCTTAACCTGATTATTTCTTGCAGTTTGAGCATTAGATTTGGCATTATTTACATTTGTTTGGGCTTTAGGACTGTTAGGGTGTTTTGCTAATCTATTTTCAGCTGTAGTAACTGCATTATTCGCTCTTACTACTTGTTTGTTAGCACTACTTACCGCCTCCTTAGTGCTTGCATTTACAACTTTTTGAGTTCCAGCCCCAACTCCTGCAGTTGCCATATTACCAACAAATTCTTTTCCTGCTTGCGTCATGCTTTTATCACCAGTTATAACATTATTATTATCATCAAATGCAGCTTGTACCCCCGCAGAAACTGTTGTAACAGCAACTCTTCTTAATACACTACCACCACTAGTTAAACCACCTTCAAGTGTCGCAGCTCCAACATCTACCCAATCAATATCAACATCACTTAGATTTTTTCCTGATGCCATTTGCGCAATGGCCTGTCATGCCAGTTCAACAGCTCCCCCAACTACGGCTCCAATAATATTACCCCAAATTCTACCATCTGGGTCATTACGACTTATTGGGTTATTTTCAACATAACAATATGGAGAAGCAACTTCCTGCCCTTCTTCGTCTGCACTTGGATCAATTACGTGCCATCTGCCAATCTGCGGGTCATAAAACCTAGCCCCATAATCTAACGTTTCGAAGTTGTTGAATGTCTCCAACTCTTTACCATTGTAAATCTCCAATGGGATAGCTCTTGTCTGATTTTTGTTTGTAATATATTATTCTACACAAATTTAGAAAATTATAATTGTCATAAGGCTATTTGGGTGTTATATACTCCTTTCCATTGATGAAATTTATCATTCAGTTCTTTAGTTATTGGAAGAAGTCTTTCGTCAAGATAGATAAGTGATTATAACTCCTAGCGCTCTCATAGCTCTTTGCAAGGAATGACGCCAGAAGAAGCAGAAATTGAATATGTCAAAACCCCCGAATTTTCTACATTTGAGCTGTCCGAAAAGTGGAATAGGTCAACTTGAAATTCAAGTCTCTCAATAACATATCTGGTTTTGGGGAACAGGTCCTAGGTCAACGCACGATTATCTATACCACTAATTTGATAGAAAATCTTAACGGCAAAATTCGAAAATACACAAAAACAAAGATGTCGTTCCATACGGACGATACTCTGCGTAAATCTGTCTGTTTGGCGTTGCAAGAGATTGAAAAGAAATGGACTATGCCGATACGAAACTGGGGGTTGGTGATGAATCAATTTTTGGCTATATTTGAAAACAAAATCGGGATTTAGCTCTCGACTAAACCCCGAACCCGAAATATCGTTTACACAAAATATTGGACACTGCCAAAAATGTGGTTTTTTATTTCTTTTTGAGCAGCGAAGCAGCCAAAAGCCCCCACCAAAAAAAGAAAACCCCGCATTTGCGGGGTTTAGCTTATCTTGGCTTGTACCAATTGTGCTTAATGTTAATCCACTTTACTTCTCTACTTCGTTTTTGCAACTCATTTTCATTGGCAAATCTAACTAATGCCAGCGTTTCAACATCTTTCAGATAAACAAATACATTCCCCGCTGTATCTACATTCAAGCGTGGTATTCTGTACATTATAAATGTTTGCGCTAAATGTTGAAGTTTTATTGTATCTGCCTTAACGTTATTTTCAATTAATGTCCATTTCATTTCAACTATTTGATAGTTTTGCTCTTTGAATCTTATTAAATAATACCCAACTTTTGATGTATTATTTATAAGGTCATGTGCATATCCATAAATAACAAGATTTTTTTGTTTGTCAGCACCTCGAAAAGACATATCAACCCCATTAAATTGCGAAAAATCTTCTAAGTTATATTTAGAAATAAATGCCTTTTCATAATTTGCCGTGCAACTATTAAATAGAAACATAATCAATCCACTCATTATTAATATCTTCATAAGATTACTTATTGTTATTTTGATAAAGGACCGATGATAACCTGATAAAACATTTTTTTGTAGTTGTTTTTGTTAGCGTGTTTAACACCCATTCTTATAGAAAATTGGTCATCTGTAGAATCCAATTGTCGTTTATAGCCATTTTTATCTGGATTTGAAAGACTATTGTAATGAGCACCTATCTGCAACTCAAATAAACTTAATCCAAGCGCTTTTCCTGCTGCACCAAATAAAAAATTCCCAAAATTAAAATAATTGTGGGCTACGCCATCAACTAAAAATAATGATTGGCTTACATCTTCATATTGATAAGGTATTCCTGTAAGGGAAAAATCAAGTTTACCACCGCCTAATCCTTCTTCTTTGATATAACTATATCTATCAGATAAGTCATTATTGTAGGTTTTATTCTCTTTGGTAAATACCCCACCCTTTGACAACATACTTATAACTTCACTCTCTTGCACAAACTGTACTTTATTTATCTTTCCACCTTTGAGGTCATTTACATCATTTTTTGGGTCTGCAAATTTGAATGATTGAGTAATATTTCCATCGCCATCAATAATACGACCTGTTCGTCCGTGCCAAAAATTATGCCACCAATTATCCTTTATCGTTCGTAAATAGTTCCCGTTCTCATCAAATTCTGAATAACTTCTACCATCAGTGTCAATGTATCTCACAGGATTATTTGAAGTATAGACATATGGACCATTATTAGGATATTTTTCCGCCAACGGGTCCACCACATTCCACCTTCCGATTGTTGGGTCGTACATTCTCGCCCCACAATCCAATGTTTCAAAGTTGTTGAATGTCTCCAACTCTTTACCATTGTATCACTCCATTGGATGACAGCACTTGCCTGATGTTACCCAAATGGTCTGTCTGGTAATAGTGTATTGTTGGTACTCCTCCAGCAATGCTTACATATCCTCCAGGTATCAATACCTTACTCAAAGAACTGTTTTCGTATATCTTGTTGTCGATATAGTCTTCTGTGTGAGTTGCGTTACTATTGGCAAATTTAATAAATTATATCTTACAAGAACTTCTCTATCAAAATCTTTTGTCATTAATTCATTGCGCTTTGCAAGGAATGACGCTCGATAAGCAGAAACGGAATATGTCAAAAAACCGAATTTTCCACTTTTGAGCTGTCCAAAAAGTGGGAGTAGGTAAATTTAACAAAATTGTTTAATTAGATACTGAGCTAAAAAGGGGATTTCGACAGGCTTACTTATGCCAATGGAAAATAAAAAAAGCCCCCCGATTTGGAAGGCTTTATCTATTATTACAATATCTGATTTATTTTATTTACAATTCTCTCTTTTTGCTGTTTTGTACTAAATATTTGTAAACTAACTTCTTGTTCTCCTCCGTCACCTCCAATTCTACATATTGAACTTACATCACTACAATATTTTAAACACAAACTCAGATAGTTTATAACTGTTGCTCCTTTAACTATCATGTGCTTTTTAAATATGTCAGATAGAAATTCACTAGAAAAAACATTCGTTTCGCTTGATATAACAAAGCTATTTGTACTATCGAATATGAAGTCTGAGAGAACTTGTATATTTTCTGGTGTAACTTGTATTATAGCAGTAATAATTGAGTAATTATTGGGTAAATCAAACTCTCTTTGGATGTATTCCTCTTTATTCAGATTGCTTGGCAGTATCCCTTTATAGCTCCTAATCTTACTTTTTTGCATTTCTTTATGTTCTGCTTTAAATACATATGTTGGCACATCAGTGGACAAAATATATTTATGCAGAAAAAGATTAAACCTGTTAAAAAGCTCCTTACTATCTCCTCTATTACCTTGTACACCAGGAAATAATGTTTCAATCACATTGAGTTCTCTTAAGCTCCTCTTTTCTTCATCATTACTCTGACTAATAGGAAAGCAATCTTCGTTAGTCCAAGCATTAATATCTTGATATTCAATTATAATATCATCATAGATTTTTATATTTTGTACTAAATTGCTCATTACTAATAGTTGTGATGTTGGTCTAATTTCTTCCCTGCTTGCCCTGCATTATAATGATTACCTTGTGTTCCTCCGTAGGATAAGTCTTTGGATTGTCTTTTCTAACTTGAACTTTTTCGCCTTTGCTATTTGTATATTCATACTGTTTCAAAGGTTTTCCTGTTCCCTTTTCACTGACTGTAGTTGTTTTATCAGGTTGTTGACTTCGAGGGACGCCACTTTGTTCCTTATCATTTCTTAATGCCTCTCTACTAGAACCACTTTTGGTGTCCTTTTGTCCTCCGTAATTATATCCTTTTGAAGTATTTGCAGCACCATTGGCCATTAAAACAATACCATCTAATCCTGAAGCATTTGCACCACTACCACCTTTGACCATTCCCTCTCCAACAACCATTGCTGCGGCATCCGTATTTCTTAAAGCACTATTATAATCAGCGGCATCGGTTGGTGTGTACGAATTTCTCAATGAAGTTGAACCAGGAAAAACATTGGTTACTACTCCGATTGCAGTACCGACAACCGTATCCCACCAGTCATTTCCATCAGGGTCAACCCTTTTTATAGGGTTATTGCCAACATAATTATATGGAGTTTGCGAATAGTAATTCTCTGAACTATTATCTATCGTATGAAAACGTCCTAATTGTGCATCATACATCCTTGCGCCGTAATCTATTGTTTCAAAGTTGTTGAAAGTCTCCAACTCTTTACCATTATAACACGCCATCTGATGACAGCACTTGCCTGATGTTACCCAAATGGTCTGTCTGGTAATAGTGTATTGTTGGTACTCCTCCTGCAATGCTTACATATCCTCCAGGGATCAATACCTTACTCAAAGAGCTGTTTTCGTATATCTTGTTGTCGATATAGTCTTCTGTGAGAGTTACGTTACTATAGGCAAATATAATAAATTATATCTTACAAGAACCTCTCTATCAAAATCTTTTGTCAGCGATTCATTCTCTTTGCAAGGAATGACGCCCGAAGAAGCAGAAATTGAATATGTCAAAAACTCCGAATTTTCTACTTTTGAGCTGTCCGAAAAGTGAGAGTAGCTCACATAGGAAGCAAAATAAGCACCCTTAGAAAGGATAAATACTGGTCGTAGGGCGACTTGGCTCAAAAAATTGATGCGTCTCGTTTGATTATCGGGAAGTATGAACACAATGAAAATTTACCGGCTATTGAGATGGTAGCTAAAATGGCTCAAGCCTTTGGCGTTACTGTGGATTTTTTAATTGGCTCTGGTGAAAATGCTTCTTACGATAAAGAAACAGTAGAATACATTAACGATATACAAAAAATGAATGCAGATACCAAAAACGTTTTATTCAAAGTCATTGATACCTACATCCAAAATTTTAAGACTAAAAAGCTTTCGCTAAATAACAAAGCCCCTCGGAGGCTTTGCTGTTATAATTTTTGCTTTGCTATTTTATATTTTAGCTGATAAGATTGGGGGGCTTTTTCAATATCTATCTCATCTATACTTTTTATAAACGCCTTGTAGTCATTTCTTTCCCAAGCTATTGAGGCTGCCTCTAATGTTTGCTGTCGCACTAATTCAAAAGTGTAATCATTACTTTCTTTTTCAATGAACTCAACTAAGTGTTTAATGTCGCCATTCAGTATTTCAACGCCTTCTTTCTGTTGAAAAATAATAGAAAGATTTTGAACAAAAATTTCAGGTGTAACCTGTTCTATATGCAATTCAGAGTTAAAAATAATTTTAATGGCATTATCATTTAACGGATGCAATACTTCATTTTGTCTTCCAATTTCAATAAAATTTGATTTCTCATAATCATTAAAAGCAACATTGACCTTCATAGCAGAAGATTGAAAACGAATAATGTTCTTAAACTCTTCTGCTATATCAAATCCATACTTTTGAAGTATTGGAAAAAGCTGTGTTTTTACAAGTATGTTAAATTCCATATATCCAATTATTTAATAGGTGGCAGCCAAGCTCCTTGATTTGGGTTATATATCCAACCACGACTTTGTAATGCAAATCTTTCTGCATTTAAATACCCTCCCGTAGGGATTGGTTTACCATTAGGCAAACGTTATGAGTTGTATATAGGATTACATAACCTCATTTCCCTTCGCAATGCCCCATAGTTGGCTTTCCAATTTAGTTTAGGTGTTCCTTTATTTGGAAGATGAAGTATATAATCTCCCGCTTTCCATCCTGAAGATTTTCCTGTTTGCTCTGCTCCCCACTTAAATAAATTCAATCCGCCTTGACCTCCCGTTTTAGCGGCAATACTACTAAGTTTCTCAATTATAGCTCTTAAATAACCAATGCTTTCAATCCCATCAGTAGTAACAAAAAGCAGTGCTTCAACAGTAGTTTTTGTAAGTGGATAGTTTAAAAAATCTTCTTGTCCTTGGTGTATAGCTTGAACTATAGGATTTTCCATTGTTCTCTGATGGTCAGACTTTATACCTGTTACATAGGCAGGTTTAATAATATTAAATACTTCATCTATTCTACTAGAATATAAAAAAGCGATTTTTCCTTTATCTTCATATAATATCTCAACATCTCTTTTTCCAAATTAATATAATCCTTAACCTTGTCTTCTGGCTTAGCATCACCATCCCAAAAATAACTACCGTCTGAGAGGTTTACAAACCAACAATCCGAACTAATACTTTCAGAATTGTTATTTTTACAACTTTCTGATGATAAGTTGGGAGGTGTACAACTCATTCCATCTGGATCGATTCTGTTTATTGGGTCTAAACTACAGTAGTTATATGGAGTCAGCCATCCTTTCAATTCCGCCAACGGATCCTCTACATTCCATCTTCCAATACTCGGATCATACATCCTTGCTCCATAATCTAACATTTCTAAGTTATTGAATATCTACAACTCCTTACCATTGTAATACTACATTGGATGATTGATCTTGTCTGACTTTTGTTTGTAATATAGTATTCTACACAAATTTAGTAAATTTATATTTTAAAAAGTTCTATTTGCTTGTTATATACTCTATTGCTATGTTTATTTTTGTCAGTAAGTTCCTAAAAAATGGTAAAAAGCCATTCATCAAGATAGACAAATGACAATAAGTTATTTTGTTTTTTTTATTCTCATGAAATGACGCCAGAAGAAGAAACGGAATATGTCAAAAACCCCAGATTTTATACTTTTGAGCTGTCCGAAAAGTGGGAGTAGGTCATAGGTCAAACTGTTTAATTAGACCATGTCTTTTAATGGGGTTATAACATTATGAGAGAATGTTTTAAAAAGATGGCCTTACAGGAATTATAAATAACTAAATTCGCGTTAAAATACTATCTTGAAAACAATATGTACAAAAATAGTTCTTTGAGTAAGGTATTGATCCCTGGAGGATATGTAAGCATTGCAGGAGGAGTACCAACAATACACTATTACCAGACAGACCATTTGGGTAACATCAGGCAAGTGCTGTCATCAGATGGCGTGTTACAATGGTAAAGAGTTGGAGACTTTCAACAACTTTGAAACATTAGATTATGGGGCGAGGATGTATGACCCAAGTATTCGAAGGCGGCACGTTATCGACCCAATGTCAGAAATTGGTTGGGATGAAAAATGTGATGCCGATGGCAATAAAAATTGGATATGGACGATATGTGATAGTCGAGCATAAAGATGGATATCAAACGCTATACGGACATTTAGAGAAAAATGGAGTAATGTTAAAGTGGATGATGAAATTAAAGATGGTGCTAAAATTGGAACGGTTAATTTAGGGCAGAATACAACAGCTGAGCAATACAACACTTATGTTGCAACACCTAAATTAGACTTAAATGTCATAAATAATTTACCACAGGGTAAATATAAATTTGAAAATGGACAATTGGGCTCATATTAAGATTTTTACAATGAAAAGTATTTTTTATTTAGCTAGCTTGTTGTTGATTCTAATATTTCTTTCATGTAAATGTGTGTCAGAAAAGGCAACAAATCAGATAATAACTTCAAATGAAATTGAAAACTTTGAGGACTTTTTAATTAAATTCCGTAGTGATAGTGTTTTTCGTAACGATAGAATTTTATATCCATTGAAGGGTTATAACTCAGACGATTCTGGTGATAGCAATACGGCTGAATATGAGTGGAGTACGAAGATGATTAATTATTATTTAGGCATCAATTACACTAATATTGATTATGTGATAAAAATAGAGAAATCAAAAGATTTAATTAAAGAAACAATTTTATTAGAAGGAAGTGGTTTTAAAATTATTAGTAAGTACATACTGAAGGAAAACAATTGGTACTTAAATTATTATTTTTATCAAAACGAATAAACGAAAAAGCTCGGCAAGCCTGGGCTTTGCAATTATATACTGTAATGGTTGAAATAATTTAAACCCTTTATGCCTTTAAAATTCTTATCGTTGTTAGAAATAAGCGTGTAATCATTGGCAATGGCTGCAATAATGGTGGAAATAATGAAGCATGTAATATGCCTTGTACTACAAAAGATTCAAAGGCTGTTTATAAAGAGTAAGGGTGCTAAAAATGTTAAAACCATTATTAATAATAAAATATCTGAAAAGAAATGATTAGTTTTTAATATTTTATTTTTTTATTGCATACTCGTTGCTTGTAATGATAGTACTAGCTCTAATAAAGAACCTGAAAATAAGGCAACAGTAACTAAAGATAGTTTGGGAATAACATTGAATCAACTAAAAGAGTTTTATTCTAAGAACAATTATTTGGAATTTTACAAATCATTCCCTAATACTTTGATGAATTTCTAAAATTATATGGGTTTGATGATGACAAAGGAGAAATGCCCCGTTATCAAGTAGGTGAGAAACATATCAATTTTGTCTTTATCTCTTACGAACTTAACAAAGAGTATTTTATACCGAAAATGTTTAATCTTGCAAAAGAAGGACACTGGAAAGCTCACGCTCCCAGTATTTTACAAAATAAAATAGAAGAATTTATAAATCTAAATGTAAAAAAAATTGTTACTTATTTGGCAACAAAAAATGATAAAGAAGTAATTAGATTTTTGCATTTTGTCTTTGGTGCTATGAGAAAACTATTTTCTATATTGACTATTGCATTATTGCTAATAAGCAGTTGCAGAAGTACCTCACAGGTAAATATCCAGAAGGACGTTATTTTTGATCCGATTTCACCATCTCCTTATGTGGTAGAATATAAATCCATTGTTGAGCTACCGGATAGCTTAGGAGGTAACAAATATAAAGGTTTAGTTGCAATACAGGGTAGAATTAATGATGATTTGAAGATAGAAGGCATTAAAATAATGAAGTTGCTGTTGTATATGGAAAGAGATACTGTCATTAATTACTATTTTGGAAAGGATAGTTTATCTTTAATAAATATCTACCCAAAAGATGTTTCCATTTATTTACCTTTTTTTGAATATTTTGTTAAAACTGTAATAGTTAAAAAACGAGATGGGATATCAAATAAAAATATGAATCAAATAACTCTGATGCTACGTTTTAGATAAATTTATTATATGTGAAAAAGCGCTGGAATTTCTAAGCTTTTTTGATGCACATCATGAAGGACGTTCGAAAGGGCGTCCTTTAATTTTTTCTTGCCGATGAATTTATACAGCATGGTATAAATGGTTTTGCGTTCTTCATCGTTCAGTGCTTCCATAAGGCGAAGTTTGTCCGTTAACAATTTATCTACTGCTTTTACATCGATCTTGCTCTCATTGGACAGGATTTGTTCTACGAGTTGGAATATTTCACTGCCAAATATGTCTATGAAAATTATAATTTACTAAATTTGTGTAGAATAATATATTACAAACAAAAATCAGAAAAGATCTATCCATAAGGTGAATTAGAAAATGACAAAAGATCTGCACGAGACACAACACCAAATGGGAAGGAATATTAATTAAACTAATAGTAGGTGAATCAAAACAAATAAGCTTGTTAATAAGCATTTTGAAGATAAATTTAATAGTTCCTATCAGATTCCAAAGTAGGTGAGTATGCTAATAATGAAAATGCACGAGTAATTGATGAATATTGTATATTTAGCAATAATTGTGTAACGACTTCTTTAAATGGTGTATAGAGTGGTGTAAATGAGAAATTAAATATGGGAAACTTAGTAGGACCGGTAGCTTTGAAAGAATCTTTCAATATAAAATCAAAAGTACCGAGTAGTAGTGTCGTAATAATGATTTACGAGCAAATTAGAAAAGAATTAAAGCTGTCGAATGCTGCTAGTAGCTCTTGGTAACACTTATGAATAATAAAAAATTAAATAAGATATTACATTATATATTTATACTATTTTCTTTAATAGTAATCGTTTATAGTGTATTGTTTATTATCAATCAAGAAATCAATATAAAATACTATTTTGATGACTGTTTGCCCAATGGCACTAACAACTTAATCCCGATTTGTCAAAAAGATTTTTTTTTAGAGTTGATATTATACGCTAAATTTCTTCTTTTTTATGCTATATGTGGATTAATTTTAGCAATCTTTCAAAAGAGACGATAAATTTTTAAAATAGAAAAACATCTCCGCCATTTTGTGTGAATGTTTTCATTAAGAAATAACCCCAAAGCGGCAATATGAAAATGAGATCTTTTTGCGGACAGGCTAACAAAGCAATAGTTTCAGGTTCTACAACAGGGGTTTTGAATCTACTCAAAGACCCCGTTCAGCCAAATGATGCAACTCGTGTACAAAAACCTATCTTTACAATATATCCATGAGAAAAAACTTAAAAGATACTGTTCTTTGGCTGTTTAGTATTATCTGTGGGATATTCCTTGCTTATTTATAGGAGGTATAATTAAGAAACGGTCATTAGATAAAAATTTGGAATATTCAAAAGCAATAGTCACAGACCATTTTTACACTATCAGATACACAGATTATTTTAGTTATAAATTCTCTGTAGGTGAAAATGAATACCAAGGAAGTGGGAAACATTACCCTGCAAGCGATACATTTTCAGTAGGCGATACCATCATTGTGGTTTATGACAGGACAAATCCCGATAACAACAAGCCAAAACGAGACTATTAGATAGACACCCTGCCTCGTCGCAATTTTCTTAACTTATTGCCTTGTAAAATTAAAATACAGCCCTCAAAATTTAAATCTTGCTGGCTGACCTACTCCAACTTTTCGGACAGCTCAAATGTAGAAAATTCTGGGGTTTTGACATATTCTGTTTCTGCTTATCGAGCGTCATTCCTTGCAAAGCGCAATGAATTAATGACAAAAGATTTTGATAGAGAGGTTCTTGTAAGATATAATTTATTAAATTTGCCAATAGTAAGGCAACTTTCACAGAAGACTATGTAGGCAACAAGATCTACGAAAACAGTTCTTTGAGTAAGGTATTGATAATTGGAGGGTATGTAAGCATTGCTGTCATCAGATGGAGTGTTACAATGGTAAAGAGTTGGAGACTTTCAACAACTTTGAAACATTAGATTATGGGGCGAGATATTATGACCCAACTATCGGTCGTTGGCATAGCATAGACCCTAGAGCCGAAGAGGTCAATAATATTTCACCATATAACTATGTAGCAAATAATCCAATTATTGCTAACGATCCAGATGGTGAGTTTTTAAATGTTGTTATTGGTGCTGTTGTTGGCGCTGTAGCAGAAATGACTTCTCAAATTGTTTCAACAATGGTACAGAGTGGTACATTCAAGGATGCTATCAAAAATATGGATTCGGCTGATTTTGGAGTGTCTACAGCACAAAGAGCGTTAATAGGTTCTGGTGTTGGTACAGGTGCAGCACTAACAATTGGTGCAGGAGGCGCAGTTGTTAGGTCAAGAGTGGACATTACAGCTGAGAAGGGTGTTGAATTTGCTGGTATTGATAAACCGATGATTGAAGCAGGCAAAGATTTGCGTGGAGAGGCTGTGGGCATGGCTACCGGCAACTTACTTCCCTTGGGTAATGGCTGGTAATGCTGTTTCAGATGCCTTTGTTAAAAATGGGATTAAAAGTGGCAGTAATTTTTTTGCCGGCATGGTTGTCAGTGATTTAACATCAGGTATAGTGGATGGAGAAACAAAAAAAGTTCAAGAACATATTAAAAATCATGGTTATAAATCATGGTTTGAAAAAACTCAAAAGTAGATATGAAATGGTATATGTTAACAATCTTAATATTATGTGTAGTGATTGCAATTATAATTTGGGCTGTTGTTTACTCATTTTCAGAGCCAACAATAAATAAAGCTGTAGAAACCTATGCCGTAGTTAAAGAGTTTAAGTCAAAAGCTGGCTCTGGCAGGAATACGGTATATGAATATTCTGTAAACGGGGAAGTTTTTAGCTTTTGGGGTTATTACAATAACACCTTAGTAATTGGTGATAAGTTTATTGTTATGTATGACTGTGAAAAGCCAAAAGAGTCTAAAGTGGTATTAGATAAACCTATATTTCTTGAAAATGAAAAAACAATAAATTCAAAAGGGAAAATCACACGAGTTAAAATTTACAGCAAGAAAGCTGTCTATTTTGAATATGTAGCTAATGGAGGATTATATACTAGAATACAATGTTTACCTAATGATTTTAAAGTTCAATATCCTGCATTGTCAGAAGAAAAGGAGTATCAAATTGTGTACTGGGCTGACAATCCACAACGAGCAATAATATATTTAGATAAGCCTTTGTAGATGTGATGATTTATTTTGTTGTTTATACTTAATATTGCTTTGGGAACAAGAAGACTATATAGGCAACAAGATCTACGAAAACAGTTCTTTGAGTAAGGTATTGATACCTGGAGGATATGTAAGCATTGCTGGAGGAGTACCAACAATACACTATTACCAGACAGACCATTTGGGTAACATCAGGCAAGTGCTGTCATCCAATGGAGTGATACAATGGTAAAGAGTTGGAGACTTTCAACAACTTCGAAACGTTAGATTATGGGGCGAGGATGTATGACCCTAGTATTGGAAGATGGAATGATGTTGACCCACTAGCAGAGAAATATTTTCAGATGTCACCTTATGCCTATTGCGCTAATAATCCAGTGAAATACATTGACCCTGATGGTAGAGATGTTTGGGAAGTAAATGGACAAGGCGAAGTAGTTAATCGTATCAAGGATAAAACCCAAGATGCTTTTTATATGGTATCCAAAGATGCAGATGGCAATTACCAACGTACATTTACAACCGATGCAGACGGTAACAAAAACTACAAATCCGTTTCTTTTGACTATGGGACTGTAACAGATACAAAAAAAGCAGGTTGGTTTAGTGGGAATGCTACAAGTTTTTCTGTTACAAGTGAGGCAGCAGGAGCAGATTTGTTTAAGTTTTTTGCCGATAATACTAAAGTAGAATTCGGTTTGATAAATACAAAAGACAATGGTTCTCTTGTAATGACTAATCATAAAGAAGGTTCGGTTGAAGCAAGTAAAACAGCCCAAAAGTTGAGTGATGAAGGGCAAACCGTTACCTCTATTCTACATAACCACCCCAACAACTCGCAACCGTCAGAATTTGAAAAAGGTGCTACCCGTGGCGATAAATTTGTAGCCAATATTTTGCCTAATGTTGAACGTTTTGTATATCAACCAAAAAACAATGCTTTGGTTATGTATGATAATGCAAGTATTATAGGGCCTATGTCTTGGGGATTGGTTTTTCCATCTTCTGCTAAAAGAACACCTGTTGTCCCTATAAAACGCTATCCTGGCGTTGGTTAACCACCGCCGTAATCAGTTGTTTATATGAAAGAAAGAATAATTTTCAATATTATGTTAATAGCTTGTTGTCTTATATCCTGTCAGGAAAAAAAAGGCGATAACAATGTAGCACTAACAGATTTTACAAAGGATTTAATTTCCTTGTATATCAATGATGCTGTAAACATTAACGCAAAAAATAGAAAAGATGAAATAATAGTTACTGCTATTGCGGATACTTCCTATTATTATCTCGCTATTTTTGCCAACAACTGCAAAGAATATAAATTTTGCAGAGAAGACTTTATAGGGAAAACAGTATATTTAGGACATTTAGTAAGAATATTTGGCGACGAAAGTTCTATGTTTTATTCTGTAAATGAGAAAATCAAAAAACAGGAACGATGTAAGGATAATTATATAGAGTATGACCCTAATATTTGGCAAATTGTCTTTTATAAAGACAAGTCTTTCAATAAAATGAGGACATACAAAACTATACAGAATAAGGACATATCAGATATACAAAGTTTGGCTGAAAAACACTTTACAGTTTCACAAACCATAAGAAACGAAGTTTATCAATCATACGAGGTTGAGAATGAGCCAAAGTTAGTTTTCGGCGAGGATTCTTTAAGGCAGATAATATCTTCAAACTTCAAAAAACACAAAGAGGGCAGTTTTGGCAAAGTTCCATTAGTGGTTAATATTGTCGTAGATGAAAAAGGTAAGGCCTTATTGAAAGGAATTGTAAAAAGTTCAAATGATACTGATTTGGATAATGAAGCGATAAGAGTTACTAAAATAATCTGTCAATATGATTTTATTCCTGCATCACACAGAGGCGAAACTGTTAAAGTCATTTATCCTATTCTTTTTTTGAGAAGTGATATTACACCTTAATCTTACAAGAGGGTGACTAAAAAGAGTGAAATGAACCATAAAAGTTAGACAACAACTTTTGGAGCCCGTATCTAACTCTTATATTTATGCAAATTGAGTACAGCCCTAAAATAGTGTTATGAATTCTAACTCCATAAATTATAAGACAATAGTCAATGAAAATAAAAGAGTATTGTAACTTAGATTTATAGTAAAAAAATCATGCGTATTAAAATTGTATTATGAATGAGAATTGTGCATAATAACTGTTTATAAGATTTATGAATAAGAATTATAAGATTATTGGGATTGTGCATTGAAAATGAACTATGAGTTTATTTAAAGGGGTAATATGTAACAGAAAAGACTAGAATATCTTAGTGCTTGATATAGTGAACATTATACTATTTTCCGCAGATCCCCCCAATCTGTCAGAATAAAGTATAACTATTTAATAATGTGCGTTATAGTATTTTTAATCTTTTATATTGGAATCTTTAAAAACACTAATATCCTATAATACTGATACTTAAAAATTATTCTGGCAGATTGGGGGGATCTGCGGGAAATCGCAAAACGCGTTGTATATGAGATGTATAACCTCTATTTAAAAATTTATCTTCAAACTAAGGTACCTCGAATACAAATACATGTGATGTTCCGGACAAGGCGAAGCTAGCTGAGCATATAACCTGCGAAGCACCATATTCGCGAAGCGCAGCTGAGCTCTTAACTTGCACCGCACCATTAGAATCGAGATATTATGTCTGAATTAAACCGAATAAGATATATGTATCTTCTAAACAAGTCATTACAATTTATGTCTACTATATCGTAAGAACTATATTATTGATTATCTGAGCATTTTCTAAATAGATGCAGACTACCCATAGTCTGAAGAAAAATGCAAAACGCCTTGATATTCTTTCAGTTAGCAGTGAGGCTAAGAAGGTTAGGAATATAGGTAGGAAGATTGGTGATAATGATAAAGGGCAACTAAAATTATTTTAGTCACCCTCTTTTTATTATTGGTTAATCAAGTTCTGCAAATTATCTTTCATACATTGACCTACTCCCATTGATAGGACAGCTCAAAAGTAGAAAATTCGGGGTTTTGACATATTCCGTTTCTGTTTCTTCGGGTGTCTTTCTTTGCAAAGAGATATGAGGGAGGTAGGAGTTATAATCTCTGCGTAAATAATCTATATTAGCCCTAGCATCAGACAAAGAACTTATTTACTTTACTTAATGCTGATGGCAATGCAAATACAACTACTCTGTCGTATGGTTTTATCTCGGTGTCTCCTAGGGCAATAAAGCTGTTTGTTCCTCTGATTACTCCTCCGATGATTGCATCTTTTGGGAAATTCAGGTGACGTATTTTGTCTCTTGTAATTGCACTATTTGGATTAGCGATAAATTCAAGAATTTCGGCATCAGATCCGTTGAGACATTTGATCGATTGGACTTTGTTACTTAGAGTAAATCTAAAGATTCTGCCGGCAGTAATGAGCTTTTTGTTGATAACAGCATCTACACCCATCCCCTCAGCCAGTTTTATATAATCGATATTCTCAACTTCGGCAATAGTCTTAGAGACACCCATTCTCTTTGCAGCTACGCATGAAAGGATATTTGTCTCTGAGCTGCTTGTTACTGCAACGAACGCATCGAAGTTGGCAACATCTTCCTCAATCAAAAGGTCGGTGTTACGGCCATCTCCGTTTATAATCAGAGTTTTGCTTAATGACTCAGATAGGTAGTCGCATCTCTCTTTTTTTAGTTCGATCATCTTAATGTGCTCCAAAGAGTGTTCAAGTTTTCTGGCAACCATCTCTCCAATTCTTCCGCCACCAACAATCATCAACCTCTTAACATCGATATTGTCTTTTCCTGAATAGCTCATTACCTCTTTTACACCCTCTTTTTTAGAAATCACAAAAACAAGATCATGCATTTTGAAGGTCGTAGAACCTCTTGGGATAATTGTCTTGCCCTCTCTCGAAATCGCAACTGCTCGATATGGCGTTTCGCTAGTGAGTTCGGCAACCTCCGACATTGTTCTGTCGATAAGTGGTGCACCGTCGTCAAGTCTAAAAACAATCAATTGAAGTTTGCCTCCAGAAAAATCCATGAATTCAGAAGTGCCTGTCTGTTTGAGAAGATCGATGATTTCGTGAGACGCAATTTTTTCTGGGTAGAAGAGAAGGTCAATACCCATCTCTGTGAACAGAAGTTTGTTCTCGTTCTTGAGATATTCATCGTTGTTTATCCTGGCAGTAACTCTTGCACTACCCATTTTTTTTGCCAAGATTGAGCTGATAATGTTAACATCCTGCTCTTGGGCAGGGCTCACAGCAATAAACAGATCTGCTTTAGGTGCGCCAGCAGCCTCAAGAGTCTTTATAGAAGTAGGAGAGCCGAGAACGGTCACTACGTCCGCGCTCTCGGCTATTCTGCTTAATCTCTCTTCGTCGCTGTCGATGACTGTCAGATCGTGATACTCATTGCTGAGCATTTTTGCAAGATGACGTCCGACTTCGCCGGCGCCAGCTATAATGATCTTCATCTTTTTACTTGATTAATATTCCTCTTCGTTGAAGAAAAAATCTTCCTTGCTTGGATAGTCAGGCCAGATGTCTTCGATGCTATCGTAGACTTCGCCGTCATCTTCAAGATCCTCAAGGTTTTCAATTACCTCAAGCGGTGCTCCCGAGCGGGTAGCATAGTCAATTAACTCTTCCTTGGTTGCAGGCCATGGAGCATCTTCAAGCTTTGAAGCTAATTCGAGTGTCCAATACATAGTGTAAATAATTAAAAATTAATCACTTGTGAATTATTTTGCAAATAGTTTGCGAAGTTAGTGAATTATTTTTGAATAACAACTCAACGGAGCAAGAAATAAACTAATATTACTGATGCCAAAAATCGTCAGTCACTCCCTCTTTCCATGCGATGTATCTAGCATAAACAAATAGGTAGTCGGATAGTCTGTTGAGATATTTTACAACCACAACAAGTTTTTCGTCTTCAAGAAGTGGAATGGCAGACCTCTCTGCTCTTCGGCAAACAGTGCGTGCTATGTGGCAAACAGCTGCTGCTCTCGGACCTGCGGGTAAAATAAATGCAGTCTGCGGTGGTAATTCAGATTGCATACTGTCAATCTCTCCCTCTAAGAAAGTGATCTCTCCTTCGTCGAAAGGTTTCAGCCTCTCAACATGACCGTCTGTTGCAAGATGAGCCGCACCAAGCATTAAAGCAGCTTGAATACGTCTGAGATGGTCGGTGATGTTTTTGCCTTCTAGCTCCACTCTAAGTAAAGCTAAGTGGGAGATAAGTTCATCTACGTTTCCGTATGATTCAACTCTTGGGTGATTTTTGCTTACTCTTTGTCCGCTCACAAGGGATGTTCTTCCTTTGTCACCGGTTTTAGTATAGATGTTCATTTGTAAATCGGATTAATTGTTTTCGGTATCGGACTCAATCAAACCGTCTCTAAGACGAATGATTCTTTTCGCATGCTTTGCGATGTCCTCTTCGTGCGTAACAACAATCACTGTATTGCCTTTGTTGTGGATCTCTTCGAAAAGTTTCATGATATCTATCGAAGTTTTTGTATCGAGGTTTCCTGTAGGCTCGTCGGCAAGTATTATAGAAGGATTATTAACCAGAGCTCTTGCAACGGCAACTCTCTGTCTTTGTCCTCCCGATAATTCATTTGGTTTATGGTGCATTCTCTCACCAAGATCGACGCTTAAAAGTGCTTCTGTAGCTTTTTGATCCCTTTCAGCTTTTGATGCGCCTGCATAAATAAGTGGCAGGGCGACATTGTCCAGAGCAGTATATCTTGGTAGAAGGTTGAATGATTGAAAGATGAAACCAATCTCTTTATTTCTCACTTCGGCTAAATCGTTATCGTTCATCTTACTAACATCGGTTCCGTTAAGTACATATGAACCGCTAGTTGGACTATCTAAACAACCAAGGATATTCATCATAGTTGATTTACCTGAACCAGATGGACCCATGATTGCTACATATTCATTCTTATAAATTGTCAAATCTACCCCATTAAGAGCTCTTACCTCTTGGTTTCCCACGGTGTAGATTTTTTTGATGTTCGATATTTTTATGATCTCCTGCTTCATGAGAAATATTTTTAGAATGTAAATCTATAAAATAAAAAGATTATTTGCCATATTTATTTGAGCCTCTTTTAGCATGTTTGCATCAATTGCAGTGCTGAAAAGTTTTGAAACAGCATCTCTTCCCTCTTTGCTGATTTCACAAGTGTCACTATTGACATAAAGCTCAATATGCTTTCTTTGTACATCTTCGCTCATCTCTTGTGCATGTTTTCTTACATAATCGGCAGATATGGAAGGATATGCAAAAGCAAACTCAATGCTTTTTTGTAGAACACGATTAAGAGATTCGTGAACCTCGCTTAGCTCTCTTTTCACAGCTATTCCTCCAAGTGGAATAGGAAGAGAATATTTTCTTTGCCAAAGTTCTCCTAAATCATCGATTAAATAGAGACCTTTGCTGCTGTAGGTAAATCTACCTTCGTGGATAAGTAATCCTGCGTCGAACTTGCCGTTGATTACCGCTTTTTCTATATCGGAAAAAATTAGTTCACTCGTTTTGGTAGCCTCAGGGAATAGATGTCTTAAAAGTAGATATGCAGTGGTCCCTTTTCCAGGAATCGCAATTGTTGAATTTTTTGCATCGAAATTTTTGGATAATGACTCATTTGAGCAAACCAGCAGAGGTCCGACATTGTAGCCAAGTGCACTTCCGCTCTTAAGCATTGCGTATTGATCGCAAAAACCGAAAAAAGCACTGTAACTAACTTTGCAAACATCAAACTCTCCTGCCGAAGCAAAATTGTTGAGTTGTTGAATGTCTGCTAAAGTTGTTTCAAATTCAAAACCTTCGGTATCAATTCTACCGTTTAGCAGTGCCTCGAATGCAAATGTGTCATTGGGACAAGGTGAGATAGCTAGTCTGATTTTCATGCTATTGGGAGATCAGTGCTTTAAGTAGATTTGCGGTCTCTTTTTTAAGATTATCAAGGGCTAAAGGTATATCCCACTTTGTGCGGTCGCGCTCGCCGACTTCGTTTGAGACAGAGCGAAGCTCAATAAAAGGCACACGCTCCAGCAGGCAGATGTAAAAGAATGCTGCTCCCTCCATGCTCTCGATCTGAGGAGAGAAGCCCATTCTGAGTCTGTCTGTCTTTTCGGGAAGACCGCTAACGGTCTGGACTGTCACAGACGAGGCTTTTTTTATGTGGGACAGCGCATTTTCGAGTCTGTCGCCTAAAAGTGGTGCATTAAGTGCTCCCCCTTTGAAAGGGAAAGTGTCGGCATCTAAGATCTGATATTCGAAAAGTGTCTGAAATCCCGAAAAGGTCTCAAATCCTAGATCTCCAAAATACTCTTTGTCGATTCTTGCTACTGCTCCAATAGGAAAATCTTGAGTAAAACTTCCTGCTATACCAGTATTGACAACAAGATCGTATGGAGTTTCAGCAATACAAAGTTGTTTTGTCAATCGGTAGCTTGTGCTGGTGGTACCAATTCCAGTTAGCATATATTCAACTTCCAGTAGCTCTTGTTCCTCTTTTGTGAGGGAGTTGAATGCCTGTTTGGCTGTAATAATCTCCTCTTCCTCTGCAGATGTGATTAAGATTCTTGCTTTTCCCATGATTTCGCTATGATTAAAAATCTGTAAAATGTATGTAAAACTGAGTAGACAAGCCCCATCTTTCCGTCGCGGATGCCACCCTTTATGAAATAAAACTTTATAAAAAATGTAAACGATCTGCTAAACACCGAAAAGTATCCAAATGTTCTTCCTCTCTCTCTTAATCTGATAATCTCCTTGTCGGTATAATTATTCATTTTTGAAATTCGCTGCGCGACAGTTTGGTCATCGAGATGGATGATAGCCAGATCTCTCCTCTTTTTGTTTATGTACTCAACTCTCCCGTCAATTTTTGGGACAGAGTGAATTATTGGAGGCCAGTCACAACTAGATTTCTTGAAAAATCTTAAGATGTAATCGGGATATGATGCGTGCATGAAAACTCCGTGAAAAAAGTTTTTTCGTGGAATAAATAATCCCTCTGCAGGCTTATCGGTTGAAATATGAGACTTTAGGTATTCAAAGAGTTGAGATGAGACCACTTCGTCGGCATCTAAAAGCAAAACCCATTCGTTTTTTGCAGATTGGATTGCAAAGTTACGCGCAGGCTCGCAAATCCCACATTTTTCGAAGAACACTACTCTGCATCCGTAACTTTTCGCGATCTCCACTGTGTCGTCGTCGCTATACATGTCGCAGACTACGATGTCTTCTACCAATCTGACTGAATCTAATGTCTTTGCGAGGTGTTTTGATGCGTTGTATGTATTGATTACAACAGATATATCCATTTGTAGAACAATTTTTTGTAATATTGCGCTAAAATTAGGCAATAATTATGGCATATACAAAGATAGAACAATACGACCAAGAAACCACCGAAGAGTTATCTAGACTCTACAAAGATGTTCTTGTGCAGTTGGGGGAGGATCCTGATAGAGAGGGACTTCTTAAGACTCCTGAAAGAGTGGCCAAATCATTACAATTTCTCACACAAGGATATCAGGCAGATCCTGCGGCAATCCTGAATTCTGCTAAATTCAAAGAGGAGTACAAACAGATGGTACTTGTGAAAGATATTGAGCTATATTCACTTTGTGAGCATCACATGCTCCCTTTTTATGGGAAGGCACATGTTGCATACATTCCGAATGGTTATATAACAGGATTAAGTAAAGTTGCTCGTGTTGTTGAGGCTTTTGCCAGAAGGTTACAGGTGCAAGAGAGATTGACAGTTCAGATAAGAGATTGTATTCAAGATACACTTAATCCTCTTGGGGTTGCGGTTGTAATTGAAGCGTCGCACATGTGTATGCAGATAAGAGGTGTGCAGAAGCAAAATTCTGTTACAACAACAGCGGCATATACTGGTGCGTTTCTTAAGGATATACGTACAAGAGAGGAGTTTATGCACCTTATTGGTGTAGATATACATTAAAACCGGCAACATGATACCAAAAATAATTCATTACTGTTGGTTCGGAAGAGGCGAAATGCCAGAATTAGCAAAGATGTGTATAGAGTCTTGGAAGAAATTTCTTCCTGATTATGAGTTAATGCTCTGGAATGAAGATAATTTCGATGTCAGCTCCTTAAAATTCACTCGTCAGGCATACGAAAAAAGGAAGTTTGCATTTGTTACAGACTATGTAAGACTATATGCACTTAAAAATTATGGTGGTGTCTATATGGATACTGATGTTGAGATTACAAAGAATATCGATAAATTTCTTGAGTTACCAGCTTTCTCCGGTTTTGAGACAGGTGATCTAATTCCTACTGGAATAATGGCTTCGGAGAAGGGTTTAAAATGGATCGATGAGTTAATTAAATACTACGACAAAAAGCCATTTGTTCGCTGGAATGGGAGACTAAATAAAACTCCAAATACTTTGATTATCTCCAGGATCTTCGGTAAGAAGGGTGGGGTAATCCTGAATAATACCTATCAAGTTTATGATAATCAGTTGCATCTCTTTCCGAAAGACTTTTTTTGTCCAAAGTCTTATAAGACAGGAGAGATTGAGTTGACTGAGAACACATATTGCATTCACCACTTTGCAGGTTCGTGGACAAAAAATAGTTAATCTGAATAAACTAAAACATTAAATATGAAAAGGGTACTTCTTGTTTTCGGAACACGTCCGGAAGCAATAAAAATGGCTCCTTTGGTAAAGGCGTTTCAATCACATCCCGAAGGTTTTGAAACAATTCTCTGCGTTACAGGGCAACATAGAGAGATGCTTGATCAGGTTTTAAACCTGTTCGAACTTAAGCCCGATTATGATTTAAATATCATGAAACAAGGTCAGGATTTATATGACATAACTAGTAAGGTCCTTACTGGGATGAGAGATGTGCTGACTGAGTCTAAACCCGATATTGTGTTTGTTCATGGCGACACAACAACCTCTACTGCAACAGCACTTGCCGCATTTTATCAGAGAATACCTGTCGCCCATATTGAGGCTGGGCTGAGAACGAATGATGTGCTTAACCCGTGGCCCGAAGAGATGAATCGTCAAATAACTGGAAGAATTGCATCATACCATTTTGCTCCTACGCCCCTCTCAAGAATGAATCTAATTAAGGAGAATGTTCCAGAGGAGAGAATTATTGTCACTGGTAATACTGTGATTGATGCACTTCAGATGGTAAGTGAGAAGATATCTGTCGACCAGGTCGTGAAATCATCACTAGATGAGCTTCTTAGTGGTTTGGGGTACAATACAAAGAGAGTTAAAGACCAGCAAAGACGTTTAGTCCTTATTACTGGCCACAGAAGAGAGAACTTTGGAGAGGGATTTAAGAATATTTGTCATGCTATAAAGGATTTATCAGAAAAATTTACTGATGTTGATTTTGTCTATCCAATGCACCTGAATCCAAATGTCAGAGGGCCGATTAAAGAGGTCTTTGGCGAACAACACTCCGAAAATCTATTCTTTATTGAGCCATTAGACTATCTCCCTTTTGTCTATCTGATGGGTATGTCCACAATCGTGTTGACCGACAGTGGTGGAATTCAGGAGGAGGCTCCAGGTTTAAGCAAGCCCGTACTTGTAATGAGGTCTACAACAGAGAGACCAGAGGCTGTAGAGGCAGGAACTGTTAAATTAGTTGGTACAGATAGAGAGGCTATTGTGGAGGGCATATCAGTGCTCCTGACAGATAAAGATGCATATCATTCAATGGCAAGAGCTGTCAACCCTTATGGAGACGGTAAAGCTTGTGCAAGAATTATTAAATATCTGCTGTAATTAATTACTGCAAATTATAAATCCGAAGAGAGGGTGAGGGTAAAGAGAAGACCACCGCCCTCTCTGTTTTTTACAGATATCGTACCTTTATGGAGACTGACAGAGTTTCTGACTATAGAGAGACCTAAACCCGATCCTCCGCTTTTCCTTGTTCTTCCCTCTTCAACTCTGTAGAACCTCTCGAAAATTCTTTCGATATGCTTCTCTGATACACCTTTGCCTGTGTCGAAGTATTCGAAATGAACTTTTCCATCTTTCGTGCCTTTGTAAGAGATATTGATTGATATATTCTCTCCAGCATGTTCTAATGAATTATCTATGAGGTTTTTGAATAAAGAATAAATCAAAAAATTACTCCCCTTTATCACAAGATTGTCATCAATATCTGCGGTGAATTTGATCTTTTTCTCTTCGAATTTAAATGCAAGGTCATTCTCTATCTCTTTAATGCATTCGCGGATATTAACCTCCTCAATATTGAACTTATCTGCTGCCTCTTCAATCTTATTAAGCACCGCAATGTCGGAAATGATTGAGCTAAGTCTCATACATTGTGCGTATGCTCTCTCTAAAAAGAACCGGCTCTTCTCTTTGTCGAGATTATCTTGATGAAGCAAAGTCTCTAAATATCCACGAATACCTGTTACAGGAGTTTTGAGTTCGTGAGCAATGTTGTGAGTAAGCTCTTGTTTGAATTTTTTTGTCTTCTCTAATTGAGCAAAAGTGTTGATTATCTTTTCGCCAACATCTCCAAATTCATTGTTTGGGAATTGAATGTTCTTATAGTCGCCGCTTCCATGTTGAACCATATCAATAAACTCCTTGAAAGCACTAACTGGCATACTCACTTTTCTTGTGATATAGATGATAGATAAAATTATACCAAGAAACAGGAGTGCAATATAGATCTGAAATCTTTTGTCTGCTTCTATTACAGGAAGAATATCTCTATCATATTCTAGGGCTGTCCTGATATATAAGGAGTCAAATTTTTTAGCAAAATAGAGATACTTCTTGTTCATTGAGCTAGATAGACGAATCTCATTTCCTTGGCCAGTCTTCTTAGCTTCAACTATTTCTGGTCTCGACAGATGATTATCAAATATATGGTCGTTATGATCTGAATTGTCAAATAGAACCTCTCCCGAAGAGTTAATCAACGTTACTCTCATATACGATGGTACTACCTCTTTGAGTTTTGACATTATAATAAAGACAGAATCTCTATTTGAAATATCAGTTTTACTCAAATTTTTGTATACGATATCGGTGTATGGAAGCATTTGATAAACAAGCCTATCCGTTTTAAGCTCTTTATCTTTTTTTACAAGAATATATACAAATGCTAAAGATATTGCTGTCAAAAGCAATAGAAAATATATCAGAACTTGATATTTATAGCTAATCCTTACCTGCTTCATTGATGTCAAAACAATATCCGTAGCCCGATCTGTTTATTATGCACGAACCGTAGCTGTTTAATTTTTTTCTTAACCTTGCAATGTGCACATCTACAGTTCTTTCAAGAACATATGCTTCGTTTTTCCAAACTGCATCAAGAATGTTTGTTCTTGAAAATACTTTATGTGGTTCGTTCACAAGCATAAGCAGAATTTCAAACTCTTTTTTGGTTAGTTTAATCAACTCTCCCGATAAAGAAACGCTTTTGTTTTCCATATTTATTGTCAAATCATTGACAGTAATATTCTCTTTTTTGGAGTTTTTTGAGTCGACTTCACTCTTTTGTTCACTCTTTTCAGACTCTTCAATTGCTCTCTTTTTGAGGCTGCTGTCAGTCCTGATGAGTACTGCGTTTACCCTGGCAATCACCTCTTTAATAGAAAAGGGCTTTGAGATGTAGTCGTCTGCACCAAGATTGAACCCTTTTAATTTGTCTGCTTCATTGTCTCTTGCGGTGATAAACATAATTGGGACATCATTATGGTACTCTTGTCTAATGAGTTCAGCTAGTTTGAAACCAGAGATTCCTCCCATCATGACATCTAATAACAATAGATCGTAGTTGTTTTTTAATTTAGCAAAAGCCTCTTCCGATGAGTAGGCAACATCAACGTTATATCCGCTGTTTTTCAGATTAAATTGGAGAATTTCACACAAATCCTCCTCGTCGTCTACAACTAGAATTTTTTTCATATTTATCTGTATTGCGATACAAAGTTAAGCAGAAATAGAACAACTCAAAGGGAAGCAAAGTTTCGTTACAAATTCTTAATTTTTTCGTATTAGCTCTGTAACACTATCAAAATACTTTTGCCATCGAAACATTGGATAAATTTAGTTAAATAAATGAAACGTATTATTGGAAAAAGCTTTTTTTTGAGTCTGTTAGCTCTTATGATTGTAGTGCCAACGCTTAATAGAGTTTATGCTCAGAGCCAGACATCTGCTACTCTTAAGGGGAAAATCTATGACAAAACAACTGGAGAGACCGTAATCGGCGCTGTTGTTAATTTTGAGTCTATTAGGAAAGGAGGCTCAACTGATATCAATGGTGATTATATGGTAGACAAATTACCTGCAGGTAAATATTCTGTTAAGATTTCGTGCATGTCATACAAGACAATTATTCTAAATGATCTTGAAATCAAACCAGGTCAAACTACTGTAATGGATTTTGTGATGGAGGATAACTCAGAGCAGCTAAACGAAGTTGTAGTTACATCGGTGAGAAAAATGAATACCGAACTTGCAATGATTCAAACTACAAAAACTGCAAATGTTGTAATGAGTGGAATCTCTGGAAGACAAATTTCAAAATCACCAGACAGAAATGCAGCAGAAGTAGTAAAGCGTGTTCCAGGGGTATCTATAGTTAATGACAGATATATAGTTGTTCGCGGTTTGGCAAGCAGATACAATAGTGTTTGGTTGAATAATTCGTCTGTTCCAAGTACCGAAGCCGATAATAAATCATTTTCTTTTGATATGCTTCCAAGTTCGCAGTTAGAGAACATTATGATTGTGAAATCACCTTCAGCTTATTTGCCAGCAGACTTTGCAGGGGGATTTGTAAAGATTCATACAAAGGGGATGCCCGACGAAAATAGTTTTTTGATATCATATTCAGCAGGAGCCAATTCTGAAACACATTTCGGACAACATTTTTATAATACTCCAAGCAAGACAGATGTTCTTGGATTTGATAATGAAAGAAATTTAAGAAGTATTCTTAACACCAGACTTGATAATTATGATGCTCAAAAGGTAACAGAGGCAACAAAAAATGGATTCAGGAATGATTGGTCGGTAAAGTCTCAAAAGCCAATACCAGATCAACGCGTAAATCTGATGTTTACTAGATACAAAAATCTTAAAAACAATAGACAAATTGGTTACACAGGAGCCTTGAACTACTCATATAGCTCGTTGACATATTCCAATGTAAAGAACTCAAGATTCGGGGTTTATAACAATATTGAAGACAAGCCTGAGTATCTATATGACTATACAGACAACCAATATAGCCTTGATGCCAAGATTGGAGCAATGTTTAACCTTACCTATTTGTATGGAAAGAGTAAGATAGAGTTTCGTAACTTACTTAACCAGCATGGTAAAAACAGATATACAACTCGTGATGGTTTTCAAAACATCAGTGCAAGATATAATCAATCCAAAAACGAATATTTATACACTTCACGTACGACATATACAGGACAAATAGCTGGAGAACACAATTTCAAAAATCAGAAATTGGATTGGATAGCCTCTTACTCTTATGCAGGGATGAACCAACCTGACAGAAGAATCATTAATAGAGAAGAGAATACTTTCTATGGAGATCCTAATTTTGGCAAGATGGGAATTGACCAAAATGAAATCACCAGAGATTACGCTAATTTGGATGAAAATTTGTTCTCCGCAACTCTTAACTATACTAAAAATTTCGATTTCCGTAAACAGAGAGCAGAATTCAAAGCTGGTTTATATAGCGAATATAAATATAGAACATATCGAAGCAGATACTTTACATATAGATTCAATCAATCTAATCTCCCAGCAGATTTTCAATACCAACCTGTTGTAGACGAGATTCTGTCAGGTAAATACTTCTCTTCAGATAAATTATATATCTATGAAGATACAGACAATAGAAACTCATATAAAGCGAGCGATATCATCTCATCGGGTTATGCCTCGGTTTTGCTCCCATTTGGTAAACTGAAAATCAATGCAGGCTTAAGGTTAGAGGCTAAAAATCTAGTTCTTACATCATATACATCGATATACACAGAGAAGACCAAAGAGAAAGACTACACTCAAATCAACTTGTTCCCATCATTCAATGCAACCTACGAATTGAGTAAAAAGCATCTTATCCGCCTAGCATATGGAATGACTACAAACAGACAGGAGTTCAGAGAACTCTCTTCATCGGTTTATTACGATTTCAACCTCTTCTCCGATGTTAAAGGAAATCCAGATCTAAAACCTTCGTTAATCCAAAATTTAGATTTGAGATATGAATTTTATCCATCTGCAGACGAATACCTGACCTTCGCACTCTTCTATAAGAATTTCAATAATCCAATCGAGTGGACATATCTAGATGCAGGTGGATCATATACATACACCTTTGAAAATGCTAAAGCTGCCAATAACTATGGTTTAGAGTTAGATATGAAGAAAAACTTATCATTCGTAGGGCTGAAAAATTTAAGTCTAGGAGTGAATGTTGCTTTGATCTCAAGTAAAGTGATGTTTGATAAATCATCTAGTCTGGAAAAAGATCGACCAATGCAAGGTCAGTCGCCATATCTTGTAAATACATCACTATTCTACGATCTTCCAAAATATGGTTTCAGTGCAGGCTTGCTATACAATAGAATAGGTGAGAGAATAGTTGGAATCGGAAGAGTTGATACAAGCTCTGGTGCAACTATCAATAATGATGTTCCAAATACTTATGAGACTCCACGTGATGTACTTGACTTTGTAATCAGTAAAAAAATTGGTAAATCATTTGAAATCAAAGCAAACATCAAAGATATGCTAAATCAAAAGGTTCAGTTTGTACAGTATCCAAAATTCTATGATTCAAATAACCAAATTCAAGAGAGAAAACAGATAAGCAAAGAGTTTAAGCCAGGTTCATACTTTACGCTATCGATACAGTACTCATTCTAAACAGCAATTATACAATTCTTCAAAATAAAATTTATGAAAAAAGTATTAAAATCATCAATTCTGCTTATGGTAGCTTTGACCTCGGTATTAGCCGTTTCATGCGCAAAATCTGAGAGTGATCAAGAGCCTCTTCCATCGGAACAGATTATCTTCAATGGTAATACTATTGGGAATGGAAACCAAGAATTCGAAATCAAAGGAAAACATGTAATCAGCAAAGGAACTTACATTCTAAAAGGCTGGGTTTACATTACAGCTGGAGCTCAGTTAACAATCGAGCCAGGAACAATCATCAAGGGAGACAAAGATACAAAAGCAGCAATAATAGTAGAGATGGGTGGAAAATTAATCGCCCAAGGGACAAGCACAGAGCCAATTGTCTTTACTTCAAATCAGCCTAAAGGTAGCAGAAAGCCAGGAGACTGGGGAGGATTGATCATTTGCGGAAAGGCGGTAAACAATAAGACAACGATGATTATCGAAGGAGGCCCAAGATCGTCACATGGTGGTACAGACAATGCGGACAATTCAGGAGTAATCTCTTATGTTCGCGTAGAGTTTGCTGGTTACCCATTCAGAGCAGACCAAGAGATTAACGGAATAACTTTGGGGTCGGTAGGAAGCGGAACAAAATTCGACCACGTTCAGGTATCATACAGTAATGATGACTCTTATGAGTGGTTTGGTGGAGCAGTAAACGCAAAATATCTTGTTGCTTACCATGGATGGGATGATGATTTCGACACCGACAATGGCTTCGCGGGAAGTGTTCAATATGCACTGGGTGTAAGAAATCCTAAACTTGCAGACGTCTCAGTTTCTAATGGTTTTGAGTCAGACAACAATGCCGAAGGGTCAACAACAGCTCCAATGACAAGTGCGGTATTTTCGAATGTAACACTTGTTGGTCCGATTGGACAAGACGGAGCATTTGTAAATAACTCAACTTACATTGATGGTGGTGCCATGAATCCTAATAACGGCTCTAAGCTAGGTCAATTCCACTCTGCAATGCAAGTTCGCAGAAGCTCAAGACTTAGTATTTTTAATTCAGTAGCTGTAGGATATCCAATCGGGTTAATCATTGAAAACGACAAGGGATCTGCCACTCAAACAGGAGCAACTAATGAAAATATGAAGATCAAGAATGTTATATTTGGAGGACTAACAATACTTGGCTCTGATAAAAATAAATCTTTCTTGGATCAATACTCTGTTAATTCAACAGACCTCGATGCTACAAAAGAGTCATTTTCATCAACATACTTTAAAAGGGCAACTGGTGGAAATACAAACTACTCTTTGCTAACAGACATCAAATTAGCACAACCGAATAGCACAATTGCCTCTCCAAATTTTGGACCTATAGCAGGAAGCCCTCTAACAGGTAAAACTGGTCTCTTTACAGATGCTTTAGTTTCGGGAGCCTTCTTTGATAAAGTTGATTTTATAGGTGCGTTCAAATCGAATTCCGACGCAGACAACTGGACGAAGGGATGGACGAATTTCGATCCGCAAAACGCTAACTATTAATATTTGGTTTCGTTTTTAGCTACATTACTGGTTTAAGACCCAGTTCAGAGGCTCTCCTTTCTAGGAGGGCCTTTGCCTCTTCAAAATTGTTTCCAATAACACCATCTAAAATAGCATTTTTGATATACTCTTTCAGAATGCCAATCTCTCTGCCTGGAGCAACACCATAATATTCCATAATAAACTCACCAGTAATAGGATTCTGGAAATTTCTCACAGCATCTTTAGCCTCAACTTCGATTAGTTTTTTTCTTACCAGTGCAAAGTTTTTCTTGTGTTTTTTAACTATAGAGTCATTCTTCGAAGTAATATCTGCCTCGCAAAGGAGCATTAGCTCTTCAATATCATCCCCCGCATCGAATAGAAGTCTTCTTACTGCCGAATCTGTAACAACTTCTTGAACAAGTGCGATTGGCCTTAGGTGAAGTTGAACCATCTTCTGAACAAACTTCATCTTTTCGTTCAATGGCATCTTCATATGTTGAAAAATTTTTGGAACCATCTTTCCTCCAATGAAGTCATGACCATGAAATGTCCATCCAATACCAGGTTCAAAACTCTTTGTGGCAGGTTTGGCGATATCGTGTAATATAGCAGCCCATCTGAGCCATAAGTTGTCGCTTTTTAAGGCGATATTGTCCAATACTTGAAGTGTGTGGGAGAAGTTGTCCTTATGTCCGATTCCTTCGATATTTTCTACCCCTTTTAGCTTTAAAAGTTGTGGTAAAATCTTTTCCAGAAGTCCAGTCTGCTCTAGTAGATAGAATCCGACAGATGGTTTTGGTGATAAGATAATTTTATTCAACTCCTCGTTGATTCTTTCGAAGGATAAAATTGACAGCCTCTCTTTATTAGCTTTGATTGAAATTAGAGATTCGTCTGTGATAGTGAATGAGAGTTGTGATGCAAATCTGATTGCTCTTATCATCCTCAAAGGGTCGTCGCTATAAGTCGTATCTGGATCCAATGGTGTTCTAATGATGCCTTTATCTAGGTCGGCTATTCCGCCAAATGGATCAATTAAAGTTCCAAAATCATCTGGTTGTAAGCTGAAAGCTAATGCATTGATTGTAAAATCGCGTCTCTTTTGATCGTCTTCAAGAGTACCATTTTCGACAATTGGTTTCCTTGAATCTGCTCTATATGACTCTTTTCTAGCACCAACAAACTCTATTTCGGTATCGCGCCACCGAAGCATTGCTGTTCCAAAATTGCGAAAGACCGAAACGCTGACATTCAAACGCGCAGCTACCTTTTCTGCTAAATCAATGCCGCTCCCCTCAACAACGATGTCGATGTCTTTACTCTTGCGCTTTAGAAAACAATCTCTCACATAACCTCCGATCACAAAGGCTCTGACGCCAGAAGCTACTGCCTCTTCAGAGATAATGGAGAATATCTTTTTACTTAGATAGTTCATTATAGTGTGGAATCTCGCTTAAATATTCATATTCGTCTTTCGAATGATTGTACGAACCGAAGTACGTTGATGTGCCATTGCTCAACAAGAGGTATGGCACTTGAAGCTTTTCGTTGTATCTGAAAATCTGCTCAAAAACCGATTTGCTTATCTTTACCTCCGGTGCTTTGCACTCAATAATAACCAATGGTTTGGCATCTCTTCCGAAAATAACAACGTCTGCTCTGTATTTCAGTCGATTAATCTCAAATGAGTATTCGCAGCTCATAAGATGGAATGGGACTCCGGCTTTTTCATTTAAAAACCGGATAAGTTGCTGCCTGACACTCTCTTCTGGAGTAAGCGCTACTCTCTTTTTTCTTACAGGATCGAATACTTGTTCTCTCATTTGCTCTACTCGACTTGCAAAGATATAAAATTTGCGCTGTTTACACTTTTTGTCTAATTTAGCCCGACTTAAATATGGCAAAAGATAACTCTAAAAATACATCAAAACAGTTTTCTGAACTGCTTGCAGAAGTTCGTTCTGGTAAAATTGCACCCTTTTACATTCTAATGGGGGAGGAGCCTTACTATTCTGATATTTTGTCGGAAGAGATCGTTAAAGCTTCTATAACCGAAGACGAAAAGGGATTCAACTACCATGTATTATATGGATCAGATGTATCCGATGCTCAGATTTTGGAGTATGCGCGTAGGTATCCAATGATGGCTGCAAGGCAGGTTGTTATGGTGCGTGAGGCTCAAATGATCAAAAAGCAGGACAATTTTGAGCACTACTTTAATTCCCCTCAACCATCAACTGTTCTTATAATTGTATATACTAATAAATCGATGGATAAGCGCACAGCTGTATATAAAGCTGCAAAGTCGGGTGGAGTTGTGTTCGAATCTCAGACATTGAAGGAGGAGCAGGTTGCAGCTTGGATTGAATCATATGTGCGCGAAAAAAGTTTTACAATTACCCCAGAGGCATCTGCTTTGATGGCAGACTATTGCGGAACTGAGTTGCGAAAGCTTGTAATGGAGTGCAATAAGTTGATTTCTGCTGTAAATGAGACTAATTCAATAACTGCTGAGGATATTGAACAAAACATAGGGATTAGCAGAGAATTCAATACTTTTCAGTTAGGGAATGCAATCTTAACTAAAAACAGTTCAAAGGCCTTTAGAATTATTGCTCACTTTGGGACAAACCCAAAACAGTTTCCTCTTGTTGTTACAATGGGCTCTCTTTTTTACCAATTCTCGGGGTTGTTGAAGTTTTTAGCTGCGGGAGGAAGACCTGGTGCTAATAGCTTCTCAATTGCCTCAAAAGCGGGGATTAATCCCTATTCAGCAAAGGAGTTCGAAGAGGCTTCAAGATATTACTCTCTTAGAAAGACAATGGAGGCAATTGCTCTAATGAGAAGATATGACTCAATGAGCAAAAGTTCCGACAGAGGCGAGGCTTCCGATAACGATCTTCTTAGAGAGATGGTCTCAAAGATTATTTTCTAATCAACAACTACTCGCTTTACTCTTTGCGACACAGAAGTGAAAATTTCATAAGAAATTGTCCCCAGAATATCTGCTAACTCCGATGCATTTGGTTTTTCGCCAAAGATTGTCACCATATCTCCAGCTTTTGCATCTATACCTGTGACGTCGAGCATAAACATGTCCATACAGATATTTCCTATAGTTGGAGCAGGTTTACCATTAACGTAGAAAGAGACTTTTCCTCTTCCTAAGTGTCTGTCTACGCCATCAGCATATCCAAGAGGAATTGATGCAATTGTTTTTCCTTTATCTGAATCGATCAACCCATGTCTTCCATAACCAATCGTTCCATCAGTAACATGTTTGATTTGAACTATTGGCGCTACAAGGGACGCTGCTGGCTTTAGTTTTGTCTGGTCAACATAGCTTGTTCCATACAACCCTACTCCAAGTCGCACCATGTCGAACTGATATTGGGTGAACCTTTCGATTCCGGATGAGTTGAGAATGTGCTTTATTGGCTTATATCCAATGAGCTGAGTTAATTGCGAATAGAACTCTTCGTACTCTGCTATTTGAGAAAGTGTAAATTGATCATGTTTTGGATCATCTGCTGCAGCTAAGTGGGAAAAAATTGTATTGACCTTTATATGACTGTTTCTTTTTAAAAAATCTGCCAGTTGAACCGCTGATTTTGGATTGAAACCAACTCTTTGCATACCAGTGTCGCACTTTATACTGATATTATATGTGGTTTTGCCAGATTTAGCAAGTGTCTGGACAAAATTTTCTGCAGCGTCAAGATCGATGATGCTAGGTTCCAAATTATGCTCGATAATCTCTTCAAAATTGTTGTACCCAGGTGTTAGTATTAGTATTGGCAGATTAATTCCTGCATTTTTTAGTCTTATTCCCTCCGAGGGGTAAGCGACCCCTAAATAATTCGCTCCAAATTCTTCTACAAGCTTGGAAATTTCAATATCTCCGTGTCCGTAGCCATTTGCCTTGACGAGAATTAGTAATTTAGTTGATTTTGAGAGTTTTGATTGAAAGAATCTGAAGTTGTGGAACAGGTTCGCTTTGCTAATTTGGAGCTGGGAATGTGACATAAATTTTAATTTTGCTTACAAAGTTAAAAATTGTTGCAAAAAAATTATTGTAGTAATAAAAAATCTTTATACATTTGCGCCCGAATTACCAATTAAACCTAAAACATTTTTAATAAAATGAAATTAAAATCAATTTTCGCAGCAGCCGCTTTTTGCGTAGCTCTTAGCTCATGTGGTCCAAAAGAAAAACCACTTGCAGAACAACTAGTTGGTCAATGGACCGGTATGGATTCTATCACTGTTACTACAGTTGATTCAACAGGAACTCCTACAACTACAACTATGGTATGCCCTATCGAATTAGAGTACCTTGCAGATTCTACATTCACTGCAGTTATCGCTATCAACGATAGTACTAAAGTTGATGTTAAAGGTGACGTTATCGTTAACGAAACAGCTGTTAACTTCACTGGTTCACTAGTTTGTGCAGACAAAACTCTTGACCTTAATGGTGCTTTGAACCTACAAGGTGCTGACACTCTAAAAGTACAACTTACAGGTGTTAACGCTGAAAAAGGTATCAACCATGATGGTAAAGCTACTTTGACTCGTAAAGCAGTTCAACAATAGTAGTAAGAAGTCAGGCTAAAAGCAGCGACAAACCCGAATGGTTTGCCGCTTTTTTTTTATTGTTGCATCAACTGATTAAAGCAGTGACGACAGATAGGCTCGTAGCTATCCTTTTCACCAAGGACTACGAGCTTGTCGCTTGATGTAAGTCTGTGCGAGTGGTGAGCAAGGTTTCCACATCTTACGCAGATAGCGTGTACCTTTGTTACATATTCAGCTACTGCCATTAAATCGGGCATTGGTCCAAATGGTTTGCCAAGGTAGTCCATGTCTAGCCCAGCCACAATCACTCTAATTCCCGAAGCCGCTAATTGTTGGCATACATCAACAATGCTCTTATCAAAAAACTGAGCCTCGTCTATCCCTACAACATCAACATCGCCCGAATAGAGTAAAATGCTCGAAGGTGATTCTACAGGTGTAGATCGGATACTATTCGAGTCATGTGATACAACCTCTTCGACAGAATATCTGATATCGATTTTAGGTTTGAAAATTTCTACTCTGAGATTTGCAAATTTTGCTCTCTTAAGCCTTCTGATTAGCTCTTCTGTTTTGCCCGAAAACATAGATCCGCACACAACTTCAATCCAGCCGGCTTTTTTTGCACTTTCTAAAAACATTTTACCTATTTTTGTATTATATGCAAAGATAATCAAAGAAGGATGGATAGGAAAGGCAAGATTTCTGAAATTAAACATTTCACTGAAAAAATTTTTAAGACAATAGAATCTGCTCAGCAAGATGCAGTTTTGTCTGATGCAGAGCTTGATGAGTTATTAAATTACACATCATCAATAACTAATAGAATTATCTCTTTAAGAGACGATTATAAAAATGAAAAGATTACTCTCTTACAAGATAGATTGGAAGAGCTTAACAATCAAGTTAATTCTGTTTTCGAAGAGTTAGAGCATGTAAAATCGTTAAAGATTCAATCTCTCGAAACCGTCACAGCTCCCCAAGTAGAATCAATTATTCCCGAAGATTTACGTGACGAAATTTTTGATATGACAGATGTCTTTTCTTCAGAAGACGAATTATCAGAGAGCAATGTGGCAGATGAAGTTAAAGTAGCTGCTGATATTAATAAAGTAGAAAATTCTATAATTGAGGAACAAATAATTGAAGAACCAAAAACTGAAATATTGGCAAAACCTGTAGTAGCTGAATTGGTTGAAAATCAAACTAATGATATACAGAAAATTTTACTAGAAGAGGATGGCGAAGACGAAGATAATTTGTCTCTTTATGATAGATTGAAAGAGAATACGCCTGAGTGGCTGACTGATTATCCAGGTTCAAAAATCTCTGATATTTGGGCAGGGATCTCTCTCAATGACAGGATATGCTTCATTAAAGATCTATTTAATGAGGATCAAGAGCAATTTAAAATCAGTATAATGAGGCTAAATGAGATGACAAGTATGGACGAAGTACTTGAGTACACCAGAACCGCATTCCCATATTGGGACGAAGAGTCTCCAACGCTTTACAGATTCTACATGATAATTAGGAGGAAAATAGATGTCTAGATTGTATATTGTTCCAACTCCGATAGGAAACCTTGAGGACATAACTTTACGAGCTCTGAGAGTACTCAAAGAGGCAAATTTAATTTTGGCTGAGGACACAAGGACTACATCAGTGCTTCTTCGTAAGTATGATATTACTACTCCAACGGAGTCGCATCATAAATACAATGAACATAAAACAATTGAGAGGATAACAGAAAAGATTCTCTCTGGGGTTACAATTGCTCTGGTAAGTGATGCAGGCACACCTGGCATTTCTGATCCTGGTTTTTTACTCGTTCGTCTTTGTCGAGAGAAAGGAATAATAGTAGAGACTTTGCCTGGCCCAACAGCATTTGTCCCTGCGCTTGTAAATTCAGGCTTCCCTTGTGACAGATTTAGCTTTGAAGGCTTTTTGCCATTAAAAAAGGGAAGGCAGACAAAATTTATGAGTCTCGCAGAAGAGCCACGAACAATGATCTTTTATGAGTCTCCCTACAGATTAGTAAAGACATTGTCGCAGATGGCAGAATTCTGGGGAGAGGAGCGTGAGGCTTGTGTTTCCAGAGAACTTACTAAAATTCATGAAGAGAATCGTAGAGGTACGCTAAAAGAGTTGCTTGAGTGGTACTCTTCTCATGAACCTAAAGGAGAGATTGTTTTAATAGTCGAAGGAAAATCAAAAAATAAGGCATCATCGGAGGATGATATCGAATAATTAATAATTAAAATCAAGTATGGAGGCGAGAGGTTATGAAGAGAGAGAATTTATCGAGGTCACACTCAAAAGGAGTTGTGATTCTTATTGCGATTGTCATTGCAATTCAATCTATTGTACTAATTTTAAAATCATCAGGCTATTTTAAAGAGCCGTTAGTACCAGTAAGCAGAGTAATCATAGACTCTAGTGGTAGGGAGGTTACGAAAATTGTTGATTTTTCTCATAAGAAAGAGAAAAGAATTAACAGAAGAGGGTTTGCAGTTTCCAAAAAGTGGGAAAAAACGACGGAAATTTTCAAAGAGTTTGATCCCAATAAATGTAGTGTTGAGGACTTTTGTAGAATGGGATTTTCACAAAGACAAGCTCAATCAATCATAAATTTTCGAGAAAAATCTGGAGGGTTTAAATCTCCAGAAGACCTTAAAAAAGTGTATGTTATCTCAGATGAGATGTATGCAAAGATTTTACCTTTCGTTAAAATCTTTCAACCTCAATGTAATAATTTGACACAAACTGCTACTAATATCACTGAGATTAAAGCAAAAGGTAAAGTTAGCCTTACTGAATTGAATGAAGCCGACTCTGCTCAACTTGTTGCTTTACCCGGTATAGGACCATATTTCGCGCGAAAGATTATCGGATACAGACACAAGCTTGGAGGATTTGCAAGCGAATATCAATTGACTGAAATTTATGGATTTGATCAAGAAAAGATAGAGATGATTAAAGAGCGAGTCTCAGTTGATACTTTGAAGATCAAAAAAATTAAGATAGACACTGCTTCGGTTAAATCACTAGCATCGCACCCATACATAGGTGATTATGCAGCAAATGCAATAATCAGACTCAGAAAAGTGGCAGCTGAAGGTACATTTTGCCTAGCATTAATAATCAGAAACAAGATTATTAAACCAGAAAACTTATCTTATATTAAATATTATTTTGAATGATAATTAAATATAAGTTTTAATGATTATTTTTAACAAAAATTTATAAAACGTAACTACAATGAGTATTGTCAGCTGCAAAGGTGTTGTCAAGAGATTCAACCAATATACAGCTCTTGATCATGTATCACTTGAAATTCCCGAAGGCAAAATTTTCGGACTACTTGGTCCTAACGGTGCCGGTAAAACAACTTTAATAAGGATTATTAATCAGATTACTATTCCTGACGAAGGTACTATCTTATTTAAGGGCACTCCTCTGCATACCTCTCATGTTGAGAGTATTGGATATATGCCCGAAGAGAGAGGTTTGTACAAAAAGATGAAAGTAGGTGAGCAGGCAATGTATCTTGCAAGATTGAAAGGTCTTAGCCGTGCCGATGCAGAGAAAGAGCTAAAAGAGTGGTTTATTAAATTTGGAATCCAGGCTTGGTGGGGCAAAAAGGTTGAAGAGTTATCAAAGGGGATGGCTCAAAAAGTTCAATTTATTACAACTGTTCTTCATAAGCCGAAGTTGTTAATTCTTGATGAACCATTTAGTGGTTTCGATCCTGTGAATGTTCAGTTGATTAGAAATGAAATCTTAAAGATGAAGGCAGATGGAACTACAATCATCTTATCTACTCATAATATGGAGTCGGTAGAGGAGTTGTGCGACAATATTGCTCTCATCAACAAGTCTAAACTAATTATTACAGGAGGTCTGGATGAGATCAGAAAGCAACATGGTTCTAATGAAGTTGAAGTTTTGTACAGATCATCTGGAATATATAACCCATCTGCTTCTGGATTATTTAGAGTTGTTTCTGACGAAGAGCGTCAAGGTAGCAGAAGAATGATTCTTGATGTGAACAGAGATGCCCATTCTTCCGAAGTTTTGTCTGATCTGATCTCTAAAATAGATATTATTTCATATAGAGAATTGATTCCTAGAATGAATGATATCTTCATTAAACTTGTAACAAATAACTAGTTAGGGAAACTCAACTTAATACCAGATTAAAATGAAAACAAATAAGATATTTTTAATTATTTCTAGAGAGTTTTTGATTAGAGTAAAGAAAAAATCTTTCATCTTCACAACTCTGCTTACCCCACTTCTTTTTGCAGCGCTCATAGCATTGCCTTCGGTAATCATGATGTTCTCATCTGATGATGATAAACAGAAGATTCTTGTAGTTGACAGAACAGGGATTTGCGAACCATATTTTAAATCAAATGAGAAGAGAGTATTTGAATTTAATCCAACTGCAGATGTTGAAGCTATCAAAAAGAACTTCGACAAAGAGAATATCTATGCAGTCATAGAGGTTAAAAGCATTGATTCTTCAATGAATATGGCTGTTACAGCTTACTCTAGCAAACAGATGAATATCGACACCAAAGAGAGTATCGAAAAATCTGTGCAGAAAGCCGCAGAAAATGCGAAGCTCAAAAAGTATAACATTGATAATCTAGATAAAATTCTAAAAGATGTTCGTAGCGAAGTGAATGTCAAGACATTTACTTTAGGAGAGGAGGGTGATGAAAAGCTTGGAATGGTTGAGATTTACATGGGTATTGCATACATATGTAGCTTTATGATCTATATGTTTATCTTCATGTTTGGCTCTATGGTAATGCGTGGTGTTATCGAGGAGAAGACAAATAGAATCATTGAGGTGATTGTATCTTCGGTGAAACCATTCGAGTTGATGTTGGGCAAAATTATTGGTGTTGGTTCAGTAGCTCTTGTCCAATTCTTAATTTGGATAGCGTTGACAGTTGGAATCACTTTCGGAATTCAAGCTGCATTTGGTGTAGATAAGCTAACTGGTAATAGTCAAATTACTCAACAAGTTATGCAACAAGGTGTAGCTGGTCAGCAAGTTGCAGTTCCTGAAATATCATCTCCTATGGGTGATGTGATGACTGCTTTAGCTGGAGTTGATTTTGTAAGCATCATCAGTGCATTCTTAATTTACTTCTTACTCGGATATTTCTTATATGCAGCAATGTTTTCAGCGGTAGGTTCTGCTGTAGATAATGAAGCCGATACTCAACAACTAATCTTGCCTGTCACACTACCTTTGATCATTGGTTTGTTTATTATGATTCATACGTTCCAATATCCAGACAGCTCTCTTTCATTCTGGGGTTCGATGATACCATTTACATCTCCAATGGTTATGATGGCAAGGGTTCCATTTGGTGTCCCAATGTGGGAGCTTGCTCTTTCGATAACTTTATTAATTGCTACATTCTTGTTTATGACTTACGTCTCTTCTAAAATTTATAGAGTGGGAATTCTTATGTATGGCAAGAAGGCAACTTGGAAGGATTTGATCAAGTGGTTGAAATACTAAAATAACAAAATGAGAAAATTACTGATATTAACAGTGTTGATGATTCTCTCTTTTGGGCTTTATGCTCAAAAGAGAGTCTCGTTTAATGCGCAACGGGTGTTGATGGATACAACTTTCGATAAAGTGTCCGACACAACTGTTGCTGCGATAATTGCCTTTTATAAGCCCGAAATGGAGCGAAAGATGAATGAGGTAATTGGTAAATCTGCATATGAACTTAGAAACTCTCGCCCAGAGAGTCTGCTATCAAATTTCACTGCTGACGCACTATTGAATTATGCAAAGTCGTTCAGCAAAGGTAAAGTAGACTTCTCTTTGACCAATTTTGGAGGAATCAGAGCCTCCTTACCTGCCGGTGATGTGAAAATGTATGATGTCTACTCTGTCTTTCCTTTTGAAAACTATGTAGTTGTTATTGATATGAATGGCAAAGATGTCTTGACACTATTTGAATCGTTCGCACAAAACAGGGTTGAGGCTATGTCTTGCAATACTTATTTAGAGATTGATAATCAGAAACTTGTAAAGGCTACAATTAATGGAGAACCAATTGATGTCAATCGGGTATATAGGGTAGCAACTATTGATTTTCTTCTAAGTGGAGGAGACAATGTTGCTCCGTTAAGACTTGCCACAGCAGTAGAGCAGACAGGTGCGTTGATAAGGGATGCTGTGATTGCTGCATTTAGAAAGGCTGCAAGTAAAGGAACATCAGTTGCGCCAGTTATAGATGGTAGAGTTAAAATTTCTAGTAAACAGTAAGATTATGAATTTATTCTTTAAATATGTAATTGCAGTATTATTCTTTTTAATTACCATAACTGGTTTTGCACAAGACCTAGTAATATTGCACACAAATGATACCCATAGCCAAATTGAGCCTTTCACAACAGGAAGAAATAAAGGCTTTGGTGGTTTTCAAAGACGAGCTGAATTTATCAAGAAGGTTAAAGCTCAACACGACAATGTTCTGATTGTAGATGCTGGGGATTTCAATCAAGGAACTCCATATTTTACAATCTTCAAAGGTGATGTAGAGGTAAAGCTATATAACGCTATGGGGTATGAGGCTGTATGTTTGGGTAATCACGAGTTCGACAATGGGATGGATGAGTTAGCGAGAAGGATATCTATGCAAAACTTTCCTACTCTTTGTGCAAATTATGACTTTAAAAAGACACCTCTTAAAAAGGTTGTAAAACCTTACACAATAATTGAGAAGGGAGGAAAAAAAATTGGGATAATTGGAGTTCTTCTCGACCTTGATGGATATGTATCTGAAAAATCTAGAAAAGGCGCCACTTACTCTAATCCGATTCCTGTTGTCAACAAACTTGCAAAAATGCTTCGAACAAAGAAGAGGTGCGACCTAGTTGTTGTCTTATCGCATCTTGGTTTCGACGGAGGTACCGCGGATAATCCATCTGATACCGAGCTAGCTAAATTGACCGACAATGTTGATCTAATCATTGGGGGCCACTCGCACACATTCCTAGAAAAACCAGTCCCTTTCAAAAATAGATCTGGGAATGAAGTTGTCGTAACACAAATGGGGGCAAGTGGTGTTTATGTTGGTAAAATAGCGGTAAATTTTTAAAAATTTATCTTCGCCATAAGACTAAACATATGAGAAAATGAGTCCTGTAATGATAGTTCTTTAGTTAGAGCGAAGTCAAAGTCCGTGATTGCTCCCATATTATTGTATAAGAAGTTTTGAGACAAGTCATAAGAGAAACCTATTGAAAAAGAGCCTATTGACGATTTTTTCAAATTGAATTTCTGCGAAATTAAGAGTTTTGAAAGTTTAAAATAGTTATTTGGTATTAAATGCATGTATTCTGTTGGCGGAGTAAATACAATTGGCTCATACTTGAAGTATGGATACTTGCCCCCATTGTAACCGCTAAATACTAAATCAAGATTTGTGTTTTTTAATTCTGCAGATAAGTTTATACCAAACGAGCATCTATTCATCCTTCCCTTATAATAATATTTAATTTGCGGGTGACCTTCAACGGCTAAGTGATGATCAATCTGGGAATAATCAAACCATGTTCCCAATGAACTGTGGAGATTATTTATTTTGATATTATCGTATTTTAACGAAAACATTACGCTGTGATTTAGCTGATTAACATATTGTGCCATAACATTTTTTTCGTCGATTTTGGTATTATCGAAATTTTTTGATGCAGTCACTGTTATATTTAAATGTTTATATGCCAATATTGAAATAGTGGCATCAGCGTAAACATAAGGGAGTAAATGGTTAAAATTCAAGACGTCTTTTCTAAATGTCTTACCAATAGATAGTCCGAGTTTATAATTATTGATTACAATTTGATCTCCCTCCCCAAACGATTGTTCGTGATTAAAGTAAACATTATATTCGTACAAATCACACTTGTTGTAAAAGTACTTTTTATACTTAGTCAAATTGCCGTTATATCCCCAATTAAAATTTTTATTTGAGAAGCTGAGGCTGAAATGGAATTTATGATAACTATTTTCCATCTTCCCTATAAAATAACCACTAAATAAAGGTTGATAGTAGCTATTATTAAAGTATTTATCTACACCCGCTGAAATCCTAATTCTTTGATTCAATACTTTTTTCGAATAATTCGCATTAAAACCCATATAGAATATATTGCTCGATGTCGAATCTGATAAATGTAATTCTTTGTATTCATGATAGAGATATGTCAATTTGCCATTTTCCTCTATGAACTTGGGATTGTAAATTATAAAAGGGATTACTTCATATTTGTTGTAATATGAGCTTTTTACAAGAATATCTAAATCTTCAATTGGTCGATAGTCGATTTTTAAGTATGAAAAACTTTGGTTTGTTATAAAATTTTTAAATCCCTCTTTTCTGTTATTACGGTTATTAAAATTTGTGAAATCGCTTAATAGCTGGATGTCTAATTTATTCGTTGGAGAGTATTTCAACTTAACATTTGCTCCAACTCTAACGGCTCCATAAGGAAAATCATTTTCACTATCGTATCCTCCATTGAGTGCTATACGATAGCCGAATTTACCATAACCTTTTTCAACTGATAGGTGGTTTATAGAATGTCTTCCAGATGTGTTTGGTAATGATACAACTCCAGTAAATGTGTTAAACTCAACTTTTGAATAATCCTTATTAGTATGAATGTCGTAGGTAGAAAAATTTATTTGATTATTAAAACAGATAGGAACAAAACTGCCATCATATAACCTATCGGTGATATTTATGCTATTTATGTCCCACGAGAGCATGGTATTATTAAACGCAGAATACTTAAAGTAACTAGAGCCCATTTGTGGAATATGTAATGCAAAACCATCAATTAATATTGCAGAACCATAAAGACCTTTGTAAAAAGGAATTCCATTTGATGTTAAAGGGTTGACATTTATTCTGTCATAGCCAGGCGAATTAAATGTAAATGGATTGGGGTTTTTTAATTCTTGGCAAAAGATTAGTTTTGAAAAAAGTACAGATAATGAAAAGGTTATGAGAAGTTTTAAAGTTGGTCTCATAGTGTTTGGTTGTAATCTGTTTGTAATTAGGTTGTTGTTGTTGTAAAGATATGTAAAATATTGTTAGATAGGTAATTTCTTTTTTATGATAGAGCAGCAAAAATATAGTGTGGCTAAATCATCTTTTAGCCACACTATATTATATAATATTAGTCTAAAAATTAATTTTAGCCATCAGACTATACATATGAGAAAATGATCCATAATTTATAAAATTATCAATATCTAAATTTCTTGAATTTAGACTTCCTATTGTATTGAATTGATAATCTTGCACTAAATTGTAACTTATACCTACAGAAATGGTTTTGATAAATTTGCTTTTAAATTTGAAATCGTAAGAGATATTAACTTTTGAAAGATTAAAATCATTGCATGAGTACAAAAAATCACAAGATTTATAAGTAATTATATCATTCTCACCTATCTCATACCATGGTTGAAATTCAAAATATGGGTATCTATTTCCATTTTTACCAGATAGTTCAAAGGATAAATTAAGATTTTTATAATTAGCACTAAAGTCAAAACCAAAAGAACAATCTTTTAATTCAGTGTATTTATTTCTTATACTAGATGGGTCCTGTAAACAAAAAATATATTGTACTTCTGTATCGTGTTTTGTACTGTTAATCCATACACCAAACGATCCTTTTATGTTATGAAAGTTAATATCGCTATATTTTGCAGAGAAATTTATATTTTGATTTAAATAATTTCTATACTGTTCTGACCTATAGTTTATATCTGTTGGGTTGTTGTTAAAATATTTACTCATATTAAATGATAGGTAAATATGATCTAAAGCTTTCAATGAAAGCATAATCTCTCCAAATCCAGATGTATAAACTTTATCCATTCTATATCCAGCTAACAACTTTTTCCCAAAAGATACTCCAATGTTATAGTTGTTAATGTAATCGTTATCTTTTAAGTTGTTGAAATGATTTATAGAGGTTTGGTAATCAAATATTGAGGTATCAAATACTTTACTGACATTACCAAAATAGCTGATTTCAAATTTTTTATATTTTGCCTCTACTCCAAAATATCCTTTTGTTGAATTAAATGAAGAATCAACCTGAGTGGTAAAAGATTTATAACACTCGTTATTGATATTATAATCTAAACCACCAGATAATCTCAGATTTACCTCTTTAATTTTTATTGAATAATCTGTAGATATTCCTGAATATATGCTGTTTTGCTTCGAATTGTAAATTTTATACGCAGGGAAGTATTTATTTCTAAATACTGGATTTCCAATATTGCCAATAATTAAAACATCAGTTATTCTTTCGAATATATAATACGGCAACTCCTCTTTCGTATAATTATAGGAGCCTTTTAATTTTACACTTAAGCTCTCTATAGGTTTGTATCCAATTGTTAGATAAGAAAAGCTGTGATTTGATAGGAGATTAGGATCTCCTCCCTTTGTTGTATTGATACTATTGAAATTTGTGAAGTCACTGAAAAGTTGGATGTCAATTTTGTCCGAAGGAGAGTATCTCATTTTCAGGTTTGCACCTATTCTTTTTGCTCCATGTGGAAACTCATTTTCGCGATCATATCCACCATTGACAGATACTCTATATCCAAATTTTCCAAATCCCTTCTCAAACGAAATGTTATTTACAGTATGTTTTCTTGCTACTTTTGGAATAGATGTTATTCCGGTGAATGTGTTAAACTCAAAATTTGAATACCCTTTTTTGGTATTTACATCATGGGTTGAAAAGTTTAGTTGATTGTTCGATCCAAATGGTGCAAACTTTCCATCAATGAGTTTGTCTGTGATTTCTGAGCTCTTAATATCCCAAGATAAGGGAGAACTGTTGAAAATTGAGTACTTGTTGTGCTCAGAATATAAAGCTGGGTTAAATAATACAAAACCATCTATAAGGACAGAAGTTCCATATTGGCCTTTGTAAAAAATGATACCGTTCGACATCAGGGGGTTGGTGTTGAACTTTTCGTATCCTGGAGCAGAAAAGGAAAAAGGGTTAGGGTATTGTAAAGACTGAGCAGTTGAAGTGGTGGTTAAAAATGCAGATAATGAAAAGGTTATGAGAAGTTTTAAAGTTGGTCTCATAGTGTTTGGTTGTAATCTGTTTGTAATTAGGTTGTTGTTGACGTAAAGATATGTAAAATATTGTCATATAGGCTATTTTCTTATGATTATGTAATAGTTTTTATCACACCAAAATAGAGAATAACTAAAAATGGAATAAACCCCGAGAGTTATACAATATACTTTTTGGATTTTATTATGCAAAAAGTGCAATCAGATATGATCAATAAGATAAATATGAAAATTGGAATGATTATATACAAACGATATTGCAAAGTGAATTGAAAGAAAGAATTATAAAATAATCAAACATCCAAAAATCGCTTATATATCTATATTTGTGTATGTTATACGTTTTCCTGCAGATCCCCCCTATCTGCCAGAATAAAGTATAACTATCTAATAATATGCATTATATGTTTTTTGATTCAATATTTAAAAATTTCACAAAAGAAATAACACGCTATTTTACAGATATATAGAAATTATTCTGGCAGATAGGGGGGGATCTGCAGGAAATTGCAAAACTCACTGAACATATGATACTTAGCCAATTATCTTACGCGAGCCCATGTGTAATATATTGAATTTCAATGTAAATTATGCAGAACTCAAAAGAAATCGAACTTTCAGTCAAGGCGAAGTGTAACTAAGCTCATAACTTGCGAAGCACCATTTTCGCGAAGAGCAGCTAAGCACATAAATAAACATGCGAAGCACCATTATAAAAGGAGCGATGTCCGATTATAGACAAATAAAGCAGGTATTTATGTCAAACAAATTTTTACAGTTTTTTGTAAATAATAGTATTTGTCCTATATTTCTGATTGTCTGTGTATTTTGCAATTACATGCAGACCATGGGGGGGGCTGAAATGCAAATTGTTTAGGGATTCTTGTTTTTTAGTGGATTAAATCATGTAATGGTTTAATTTTAAATTGCGAGGGGAAATGAGAAAGGGCAACTAAAAAACTCTTTAGTTACCCTATAATGTGTATTTGCTCTCTTATGTGTATTTGCTCTCTTATGTGTATTTACACTCTTGTTAGTATTTTGTAGAAAATATGCCTGACTAATATGCTTTAAGCTATTTCTTTTCGTATAGATATCTCTTAATCTTATGAGTTGCTGTTTTTTCGAATTGTTCAGGATGGTCGTGTACAACAGAGATCTTCGAAAACTTGTTAACTCTTGAGTTTACATATTCAGAGACATCTTTTTTTAGTTGGTCTAACTTAGCATTGAATGCTTTTACAGCCTCCTCTTTCTTTTCATTATAAACCTGAATAGCCTCGTCGCGCTTAACTTGGTATTGCTTCATCAGCTCCTCTTTCTTAACGTCGTAGCTTTTTTGAAGCTCTTCGCGCTTCTCCTCATATAGTTTGATCAACTGCTCTTTCTTTTCATAATAGACTTTTACAGCCTCCTCTTTTGCATCGTTAAGAGCTTGCAATTTTTCTGGATTGAAGTGAACTAAAGCTACTAGCTTCCCTTTATTCTCTTTAACAAGCGATTCTACAACGAGCTCATGACCATTGATAACAGTCTCGATCTCTTCGGGATAGATATTCTCTCCACTTGGGCCAAGAATCATGTTGCTGAGTCTGCCTTTGATGTATAGTCTGCCCTGCTTGTCGAATACTCCAAGATCTTTTGTTCGGAACCAGCCATCTTTAGTGAAAGCTTGCTCTGTTGCTTCTGGATTTTTATAGTATCCCAACATAACATTCGGACCCTTAGCAACAATCTCTCCCTCTCCTGTTTCTGGATTTGGATTGTCTATTCTCAAGGTTACTCCATGCACAGCTGGTCCTGTAGATTGCCATTTAACAAATTCTGGAATTGCTCCAGCTAAAAGAGGAGCAGTCTCGGTTAGACCATAGCCAATAGCGTATGGAAACTTCGCTTCGTATAAAAATCTCTCTACTGTACTATCTAATTTTGCACCACCAACTCCAAAGAATCTGATTCTACCGCCGAAGGTCTCCATGAGTTTCTTCCCTGCTGCCCTATGAAGAAGCTTTCTTCCGAGGGTTGTTTTGTAAAGAGAAGCAACTAGCTTGCTCTTGTTGAATTTTGGCAGGATTGCATTCTTGTAAATCTTCTCTATGATCAGAGGAACAGTCAGCATAGTAGTTGGTCTTACTTGCTTGAGAGCCTGTAGTAGAACAGTTGGGGTTGGGCTCTTTTCCAAATAATACACAGAGGCACCACTTACCATTGGAAGCATCATACACAAACTGCTCTCAAGTGTATGTGAGAGAGGCAATACTGATAGCCATATATCCCATTCATATCCAGGTCTAAGTATAGACGCTGCGTATAGATGTTTGCACAAGGTTGAGTGGCTATGCATAACTCCTTTTGAATTTCCAGTAGTGCCAGAAGTGTAAATAATTGATGCTAAATCATCAGGAGTAGGCACTGTTGAAGTTGATTTGGAGATATTCTCTTTAGAGCATATTATCTCTAATGTATCTAAGTTAATTGTAACATTTGATGACTCTATAAGCTCTTTTGGAACTTTATGAAGTAGCTTTGTTGATACAATTATAGCTTTTGATTCTGAGTGCTGAATAATATTTGATACCTCGTTTTCTGAGAAATCGGGTAGAAGTGGGACAATTACCCTAGCTGTTGCAGTCGTAGCAAAGTAGGCTGCTGGCCAGTTAGGCATATTTTGACTTAAAAGAGCAACTTTTTCTCCTTTTTCTATTCCATAGGTATCTAAAATATTTGCTATGGCGTCTGTCTTTTCTTTAAGATCGCCGTAGGTGTAGGTAATCCCATTGATGTAGCAAAAGGATTTGTTGTTTTTGTAATTATCTGTACTATAGAGTAATAAATCTCTTAATGTATTAAATTCTGGGATCTTCATTCTTCGGTTTTAATTAACAAAGTGTAAATATAGCAAAAAACATTCCAATTATTCAATATCCGACCCTGTTGTGAATAATTCTGGATGTTTTCCTTGAATACCTTTGTCTTTATAATGTTGTCTGATACGTTTCATATCGGCTTGTACGTCATCAGTAAGCTCTATTTTTTCTCCTCTTCCTACAGTTTTTGTCTTCCAGTCAAAATATCCTAAATAGACAGCTGCACCTGTTGCGCGCGCAATTGTGTGAAATCCAGTCTTCCAGTTTTCAACCCTTTTTCTAGTTCCCTCTGGAGCAATTGCCATATGAAGATGATCTCTGGTTTTGAACTCCTCAATAATTTGGCGAGTCAATGTAGCACCTCTCTTTCTGTCAACAGAAATTGCTCCCATTGCTCTCATGATTGGAGCCAAAGGTCCCCAAAAAAACTCCTTCTTTACCATTACATAGGCTTTCCCCCCCACAGAATGGTAATATAAAAATGAGATAATAAAATCCCAACTCGATGTATGCGGGACTCCTAATATTATACCTTTTGCCTCAGGTACAGGTGGTTCCATCGCTTTCCACCCTAGAATTTTTAATAGGAATTTGCAGATGTATTTCATTTCTGATTTTTCTTTGATTATTAATAAACGGCAAAAGTAGTAAAAATTGTATAAGCTTGTCCGAATTTTGATTAATTAAAAAATGTTTACATTTGCATCAAATTTTACAGAAAATGATTGAATCTCGTTTCGACAAAGAAAAGGGTGTTTTGTACACTGTTGTCCAAGGAACCATTTCGTCCGATGAGATGAAGAGTCACTCCGATGAATGGTTGGAAAAACTGGAGACTATGCCTATGTTAAGAATTTTGGAGGATTCGAGGGCTGCTCGTCCCACTTTTGGTACAGAGATGATAGATACCTTTACGGAGACACAGAGGCGTTTTTTGAATAAATTTGATCATGTCAGACATGCTGTTATAATGGAAGATCCTGTCAAAGTTGCAATGGCTATGTTGTTCGACTGGATTATGAAAAAGAAAAAGAGTGCTTACAAGATGAAGGTCTTTTCATCTTTGAAATCTGCTGAACACTGGCTAATGTCTGATAAATAGTGATTTACATATGTGGCTATATTTGGCAATAGCCTCTGCGTTAGCTCTTGGGGTCTATGATTTTTTTAAGAAGCAATCGCTAGTAGGTAATGCAGTACTTCCTGTTCTTTTTTTTAATACATTATTTTGTGCTCTCATCTTTTCTGTTGTTATCTTGTTTGCAGATGATAGTTTGAGATCATTTGAATACCCCTCTTTACATCTAAAAGTTTTTATTAAAGCTATTATTGTTCTTATATCCTGGATTTTAGGATATTTTGGCATCAAACATGTCCCTTTGACAATAGCAGGTCCAATAAATGCTACAAGACCTGTAATAGTTCTTTTGGGAGCTCTATTGATATTTGGAGAGAGATTAAATCTTCTTCAATGGAGTGGAGTGGTGGTCTCAATTATTGCTTTTTGGCTTTTGAGTCAATCTGGTAAAAGGGAGGGAATTGATTTTAAAAAGGATAAATGGATTCTTATGATGGTTGGTGCAGCATTTACAGGTGCTGCAAGTGGTCTCTACGATAAGTATCTATTAAAAAGCATCGATCCTCTTTTTGTTCAGACTTGGTTTTCTATCTATCAATTTATGATAATGGTACCAATTCTTGGTTTACTTTGGTACCCAACAAGAGATAAAACAACTCCATTTTCTTGGCGTTGGTCAATTTTGCTAATCCCAATATTTTTGTCTATATCAGACTATCTATATTTTAATTCATTAGCTATTGATGGTTCGATGGTTTCTGTTGTTTCGATGATAAGAAGGTGTAGTGTTTTGATCTCCTTTATATTTGCTGTATTATTTTTGGGAGAGAGAAATGTAAAGTCAAAATTGACAGACCTTCTTCTGATGATTATTGGATTGCTTTTAATCTATTTTGGAACTATGTGAAAAAGGATAGACAGAGGTTTTATTTTTCTCTGTCTATCCTTTATAATTATCATTAATTGAAAAACTAAAATCTATAAATTATTCCAATGTTAGCATCGTAATATAGCGAGGCTGCAGGAGCAATTAAAAATTGTTTTGAATAGAAGTCCATTCCTAAATTAATTTTTGCAGATAGATTGTCGGTTATTCTTGAATCTAGACCGATGTTAATTTTTACAGTTGTAACTAGTGGTAACCAGATATTTACACCATATGAAATTTCTGGTCTGAATCTACCTATAGGGTATCTGTATGTTAGAAGAAGAGGTATTATTACCTGAGGTTTTGTTTTTGTATGGTAAAAACCTACTCCGGTTTTTAAGAAAAATTTTTCCGAAAATGATGGGAAGAAAACGTTAAGATCGATATTGTTGATAAAGCCAGTCTTATTTGATTCAGACAGATTTATATCGGATAATTCTCCAAATGTACCAGGATTAATAATATTATACATACCAACGCTTGCTCCAATTTCGAATGCAATAGATTTTACCTTTCTCTTATAAGGAATTGTTCCCGTCTCTTTTGAAACTAAAAGATTGTATTTATTTACGATTTTAATATAAGCGTCTGTTGTAGGCTCTTCTAACCAATCAATTAACTTATAAAGTTCAGTTTTTCTGTTTAGATATTTTTTAAGAGTTTGCCTATATTCATTCGTTTTATATTCATAGAATACTGTATTATACATACCGGGCTTTTCAGCTCTCTCCTTAATAATTAATGAATCTTTATAATCCAATATTTTTTTTGAAAACTTAAGTTCCTGAAATCCAAATTCATTCGAGTAAACATAATGGTGTTCATTTCTATTTTTCTTAAAATAAAAGAGAGAAACATCACCATCTGCAAGAACTTCTGCAAATATTTGTGTATTTATTATAACTGATCTAAATCTTTTTCCATCATTAATTTCATATTCAGCAATTTCACCTGGTCTGTAGGTTATAGATTTATCGTTATATTTGGTTTTAAACATGCACCTTTGATAAATACTGTCGGATTCATTCATGAGGATATAACCATTTTTCACCTCACCAGAAAGTAAAGTAATTTTACCTTGTTTTGTAACTAATTGAGCTTGACCTAATGCAGGGAGAAGGAATAAAGTAATAAAAAATAATAAGTGTTTGATTTTCATGGCGAATTGAAATTTTTATAGTTATGTTCAGGTTTGTTTTTTCGATATTGTAAATGAATAATTAGGGTCTATTGCAGAGTTATAATTTAAATAATATTCTAAATATGCAATAATCAATTATTTATACAAATATATGTAAATTTGATTGACATAGATATATTTTTTTAACCATTTACAAATTTATAACTGTAAGATGAAGAATAGGGTAGGGCAGACCTAAGCTATCTGTTTCGCTTCGCCCTTTTACAATAAATCCCTTTTTTAAGTAGAAGTCTAAAGCTTTTGAATTTTGTTCATTCACATCAACTTGAGTTATCTCCATTTTCGAAACAACATAGTCCAGCAGCATCGATCCTGCCCCTTTGCCTATATAGTCTGAAAGAACAAAAAGTGCTTCAAGCTTATTTTTAGATACTCCTGCAAAACCAACAAGTTTTCCTCTAAAGTCTTTAGCTCCAAACATTGTCATCCCTTCAAAAGATGACCTCTTTATGATTGAACCAATTATATCGAAATGCTCTTTTGATAAGAAATGGTGTGTATTTGAGACAGAGTCTTCCCATATTCTGTATAAAAAAGGGATCTCGAATGGTAAAATTTTATGAATTGAAAAAGAATTTCTTGCATCTGTAGCATCAAACACTCCTCCGTGAAAACAATAAACTTTTTCAAATGGAAGCTGTAGAAGTTTTTCGTACGACAATTTTGCTCTATCGAAGTTCCAAGCATATTGAGGATTTGCAATTGAGAGTTTACCCTTTGCGAAAATCATCGCATCACCTGTGATAATAGATTTTAATGGCTCTATGTATAAGGAGATGTGTCCAGGAAGGTGTCCGGGAGTTGGTATAACTGTTATCTCTTCAAACTCTGGAACTGTGTTTCCCTCTGTTATTGTGGCATCAACTACAACCCCCTCTACTTTATCAAGGATCTCCTCAAAAACTAATGCATCCTTTTGCTGTTCCTCACTTAAGGTGTCGAAAATTGCTTCAGATTGCTGAATCCTTATCGACTTTTCATCTCCTTGAATATAAGGACGCTCTTCGGGGGAACAATAGATTTTAATATAGGGGAGAATTCGTTTTAATTCGGCAGCGCAACCCATGTGATCATAATCATGATGAGTTAAAATCAATGCTCTAAATTTTGTGAGATCGAATCCATGTTTACTTAGTTGGTCTAGCAGTTTTTGACCTTCATTTGGATAGCCGGTATCGACAACAACAAATCCATTAGAAGTCTCAATTACGGTTGGGAAGATTTCAAAAATTCCGTCACCATGGTTGCACTCTATTGGAACTGCTTTGATTATTATTGAGTTGTCTGATCGCATTGCAAGTAGTTTGTCACAAATATATACATATTTAATTGAGAAGGAGAATTTTTTATATCTTTGCAATCCATTCCCTGTAAAGCGTTTGCGACGCCCGGATGGCGAAATTGGTAGACGCGCTGGTTTCAGGGACCAGTGGCCGTAAGGCTGTGCAGGTTCGAGTCCTGTTCCGGGCACAAAAAAGAGTTGTCATTCGCGACAACTCTTTTTTATTTGATTACTAAAGGTTTTTTATTTGATTACTAAAGTTGAATCTTGTTTTGCATCTCTAATGTATTTGGCCCTCTCTTTTGAGTCTGGGTGTGTACTCAGCCATTCAACAATCTCAAAATTATCCTCTTTTGAGGAGAGTCTTTCCATAAAGTTCGCCAGACCATTTTGATTTATCCCTGCTTTGTTTAAGATTTTTACTGCCTCTAAGTCTGCCTCTTTTTCAAGTTTGCGGTCATAAGCTCCCGAAGTGAAAAGTCTTGCAGTCTGCATTACCATCTCTCCAGCACTTCCGGAACTAATTGAAATTATCGTTGCAATACCTATCTCCTTTGCAAGTTTCTGCATCACATGATTAAGCTCCATATGAGCTATTTCGTGAGCAATAATTCCAGCAAGTTCATCGTCTGAATTGCAAAAATTAATCAAACCTGTGTTTATTACGAGATGATTATCGGGCAATGCAAATGCATTAACATCTGAAGTCTCAATAATATGAAGCTGGACTTTAGAGTAAAATGTAGAATCAAAACTACAAACAACCTTGGTAATACTATCAACTCTCGAAATTAGCAATGAATCTGAGGAGACAGTACTATTAAGTTTAAAATAGCTCCAGTATATGTCTCCTAATTTTTTTTGAGTATTTTCTCTAATTTGCTCAACTCGGAAGATTTTTGTCCAAGGAACTTGAGCTAAAATCAGAAACGAAGCTGCAAATATTGCCAGAGTTATAATTGTCTCTTTTATGATTTTTCTCATAACTTTTAGTTTTTATACAACCAATCGTCGTGCGATTCGCGTTCTTTACATAATATATCAGATAACCCAGCAAAAATCCACCATTCAAAATGTCTTCCATTACCAAGCGAAATGACAGATCTGATTGTAGTAATAAATTCTACGAGATTAATTATGATTACAAGAATTACATATGCAAAATAGTAATCATTTACTGTTGCATCGGTGAAGAAAATTGCAGCTGTCCACCAAAAGGCGGGGGCATTTACAAAGACAAGCGAAAATTGAGAAAGTAGCGCTTGAGTGCAGTGCCAGCGTACAAAATAGCTCCCTTTTCTGTTAGCTATAAAGAAGAAAAAGGTGGCAATCAGGTTAATTATTGGAAAAGGGAGACCACCAACAACAGCAATCAGCGACATTAAGTAACTGTTTGACGCTTTGGCAAAGTCCTCTTCGCGTATGTTTTGCTTATATTCTTGTTTCATTTTATTAGATTAAAGTCCTTTTGTAATATTCCAGATCCAATTTGCAATAATCAAAATTATAAATAACACCATTACGAACTTATTGCTTAGTAATTTTTCTCCTTTACGATAAAACAGATATAGAGAACTTCTGTTTAACGTTATATCAATTATAAGCCAAATAGGAATTAAGATAGCCAAAAAGGCAAGTATTATCCCTAAAGGGTTCATATTGACAGCGCCAATAAAATCACCATCGATTAGTAAGCAGATTGATCTACTAGAACCACATGATGGGCAAGGTATCCCTGTTATGTTTTTGACTATACAAACACCAAAGTCACCACCACGATTGTGGTGATGACCCCAGATATTGTATGTAATCCATGATAGTCCGGCAAGACTCATTGCCGCAAAAAGCATGTAGAGTCTATTTCTGCCGTTTAGCATTAGTAAAGAACTTGCTGAAGTTTTGTAATGTTTTTCTCCCTTGATGCTCCCATGATAAGGAAAAAATCAATGATAGTCCATATACCGAGACCTCCACAAGTAATTAGTTTTGCAACACCAAGTCCTGTGTCGCCTATGTAAAATCTGTCAACTCCTAAAGCTCCACCTAAAAGAGAGATGATAAGACATGTAGTTGGGTCTTTAAATTGTAATGTCTGAATAATATCCCATTTACTTTCGTCAGCATTGAGAAGTTTCTGTCTGATGTGCGGAACTTGGTAGCTTTCAAAGAACTTGTTGTTCGTCATAATGAACAAGTCCACTTTTTGAGAATCCATAGTATTTGAGTTTAAGTTGGTTAATTATGTAAAATTATCATAATTTTCCTAAATAAACAAAGACATATTAGATTCTTCTACTCTCTCTAAGTAGGTTGCAACTCCTCCAAGTGTTACACCATCCATCAGCTCTTCCTCTTTTACTCCCATAACATCCATGCTCATTGTGCATGCAATCATCTCAATACCATTTTTTTGAGCTTGTTCAATAAGACTTTCAAGAGAGTCGATGTTTTTCTTTTTCATGATGAATCTCATCATCTTACTTCCAATTCCACCCATATTCATTTTAGAGAGCGAAAGCGCTTTACTGCTAGAAGGCAACATCATACCAAACATTTTTCCGAAGATATCTTTCTTAACTGACACCTTTTCTCTCTTTTTAATAACATTCAAACCCCAGAATGTAAAGAACATAGTGACTTTCTTGCCCATTGCTGCTGCTCCATTTGCGATCACGAATGAAGCAAGAGCTCGGTCAAGATCGTCGCTAAATACAATCAGCGTCTTATTGTCTCCTCCACCACCAAGTACTCGACACGAAGAGGTTTGCTCTCCCTTTTCTATCGTTGCAGTGATGATCCCTTTACTGTTGTCAACTCCAATCAGTTTTGCTCCAGTGATATTGCACCATGAGGATACATCTTTCCCAAAAGCTTGGTCGGTAGCTCTAATTTCTAGCCTCTCTCCAATACTGATAGTGTCGTAGGCAGACTTAAGTTGCATAATAGGTCCGGGGCATTGAAGACCGCAAGCATCGATACAAACTTTAGCCTTTTCATCTATATGCTCCTCAACTTGATCGTCAGAGCCAATTTTACTATTATTCAGAATACTTTGACCAGGATCGGTCTCTGTTGCCATTGAATAAGTCTTATATCCGCCCGAAAGGTTGTAAACGTTGTCAAAACCATTTTGAGTAAGGATTCTATATGCTACATAACCACGAAGGCCAACAGCACAGAATACTATTAATCGCTTATCCTGAGGAATCTCAGATAGTCTGAATCTTAATTCGTCTACAGGAATATTAACCGCTCCCTTTATTGTTCCAAGCCTATTCTCCTGCATGGTTCTAACATCAATCAAAAAGTCATTTTCTGGATTGTAGTTTGCTATTTCTCTCCAGTTTATGATCTTAACTTTATTGTTTAGAATATTCTCTGCTACAAATCCTGCCATATTAACTGGATCTTTTGCCGATGAGTATGGTGGAGCGTAAGCGTGTTCTATCTCTATCAATTCGTAAATTGTTCCTCCATTTTTAATTACTTGAGCGAACATTTCGATCCTCTTGTCTACACCGTCGAATCCTACTACCTGAGCTCCGAGTAGTTTGCCAGTTTCGGGAGCAAACAGAATTTTAATAGAGAGTGGAAGAGCGTTTGGATAATAGCCAGCGTGTGATGATGAGTGAGTGAAAGATGAGATGTAAGGAATGCCTTCGCGTTTTAGTTGCTTTGCATTTGCACCTGTTGAGGCAACTGTCAGATCAAAGACTTTTGCAATGCCGGTTCCGATTGATCCGTTGTATTTTATCTTATTTCCATAGACGATATTGTCTGCAGCTATTCTTGCTTGTTTGTTTGCAGGTCCTGCAAGTGGAATAAGAGCTGGTTTTCCAGTAACTGGATTCATAACCTCAACAGCGTCTCCAACGGCATAGATGTCTTTGTCCGAAGTCTGCATATAGTCATTAACCTTAATCCCTCCAAGCATTCCAATCTCTAATCCAGCCTCTTTTGCCAGTTTTGTTTCTGGTTTTACACCGATGCTCCATATAACCATATCTGTCTCGTAGCTCTTTCCGCTTTTTAGCGCGACCTCTACAAGGTTTCCTTTATCGGTAAATTTCTCTACTGCGTCTCCTAAAATAAGTCCGACTCCTTTACTTCTTAAATGTGAATGTACGATTGATGCCATTGAAAAATCAACAGGTGCCATCACCTGATCTGCCATTTCAACCACAAACACTTCAATTCCAAGTTTATGTAGATTTTCTGCCATTTCAAGACCAATAAATCCACCGCCAACGACAATTGCACGTTTAACCTTATTGATACTTACAAATTTTTTGATTTTATCTGTATCTGGAACACTTCTGAGAGTGAAGATGTTAGGATGGTCAATTCCTGGAACTGGGGGGCGGAGAGGAGCAGCCCCTGGAGATAAAATAAGTTTGTCGTAACTTTCAAAGTATCTCTGGCCATTTTCTAAGTTTAACACTTCGATTGTCTTTGCTTTTGGATCTACTCTTTCTACCTCTGATCTAGTCTTGATGTCGATATCGTATCTGTTTATGAAACCTTCGACTGTCTGTACAAAAAGTTTATCTCTGCTGTTGATAGATCCCCCAATATAATATGGAAGACCACAGTTGGCATACGATACATATTCTCCTCTTTCGAAAATAGTAATCTCTGCCGATTCGTCATTTCTTTTGAGTCTTGCCGCGATTGTAGCTCCTCCGGCAACACCACCTACTATTAGATATTTCATAATTATTATGGTTATTTTACTATAATTCTGCTAAGTTCTTCTGTGAATTTTTCAAAATCTGCTGAGCATATCTTCATGCTCTCTATTTTTCTGAGACCGTCGTCTGTTAAAGTAAAAATCATCTTTCTTTTATCCTCAACTCCCATCTCTCTCTTAATTAAGAGCTTCTCCTCTGCATTTGTGATGATTCTTGAGCCTCTCGAAGGGGAGAGTGCGAGAAAATCGCAAATTTCGTTTGCGCTCTTACTTTTTCTGTCTTTCATACAGCATAGAAGCATCCCTTCGTTGAGTGTAATTCCATATTTATCAGAAAACTCCTTTTCAAAAAGATGAAGAGTTCTATATAAGTCCCTAATGTCGCAGATTGATTCCATTAAAAATATTTGCTAATAAAAATTATTGTGCAAAGAAAAGAAAATTTTGTTTTAATTCAAAATTATTTATTTTTGTAAAAAATTTCCAATAGAAAATATTTCAATTAAAACTAATTAATAAAAAATAGAAAAATGAGAAAAGGATTATTATTAATAGCATTAACAGCATTTGCTGTTTTATCGTGTGGTGCAAAAAATGGAAATGAGTCTGCAAATTCGAATGAAGTGCAGACCAATTCAAAGCAATCAGAGACAAAAAAGGCAACTAAAACGATACATTTAACTAAAGCAGAATTTTTAAAGAAAGTAATAAATTACGAGGCAAATTCCAAGGAGTGGAAATATCTGGGAGATAAACCAGCTATTGTTGACTTTTATGCAACATGGTGTGGTCCTTGTAAAAGAATTGCTCCAATCTTAGAAGAACTTGCCGCTGAATATGAAGGTAAAATCTATATCTATAAAATTGATACCGATAAGGAGAGCGAGCTCTCTGCAGCCTTTGGTATTCAATCTATCCCTACAATTTTCTTTGTTCCAAAGAGCGGAGATCCTAAAGTAGCACAAGGTGCAATGTCTAAAGAGGAACTTAAAAAAATTATTGATTCGTTCTTATTAGAAAAGAGATAATTATGAATAATTTGTGTGCAATCAGAGATGTTTGTAGAGCTCTCAGCGAGTTCGAAAACAAGTTTCAGCAGCGACACTCTCTCTGTATGAATGAGGGGATGGTTCTCTGTTGTCTTAAATCGGGCAGCCTCAGCTCTGGAGAGATAGCAGAGATGATGAACCTTACTTGTTCAAATACATCAAAAGTTATAAGATCAGTTGAAGATAAGGGTTTGATTGAAAGAGTCCTTGGAGAAAAGGATCGAAGACAGATGTATTTTATTCTAACTGACGAAGGAAGAAGAAAGCTGGAAGAGATTGAAAATGAGCAGATAGAAATTCCTGAATTACTGCAACATATTGTAAATTAAACTTAAGTGCTATGAAGATGTTATTAGAAAATGAAAGTAAGTTTAGTTTTGATAAAACAACTGAACTTATTCAAGAAAAGGTATTGTCTTCGGGATGGAGAGTATCTCATGTTCATGATTTAAAGGAGACTTTGAAGAAGAGTGAAATTGATGTTTTGCCAGTTAAAGTTATTGAAGTATGCAGACCATTCTATTCGTCTAAAATTTTAAAAGAAGACGATTACAGAATCTATTCGAGTCTTATGCCTTGTAGAATTTCTGTATATGAAAAATCTGATGGAAGAGTCTTTATTTCAAGAATGAACTCAGGAGAGATTGCTGCAGCGGCCGGTGGAGTAGTTTATGAAGCTATGAATGGAGCTTTTGCAGAGATGGAAGCGATACTTAACGATTTGTTAAAGTAACTTACATTTTAAAGTTTATGAGCTATGAAAGAGTTTTTTTTATTTGGTAAAGCGCAAAACAATAGTCTATTGTCTAGTGCATTGCTGCTACTTAGAGTTGCAGTCGGCATTTTAATGATGACCCATGGTTGGGGGAAACTATCGAATTTTTCGGCAATTTCAGAATCATTTCCAGACCCAATAGGAGTTGGTTCTCAAATGTCTTTAATGTTAGCAGTAGCGGCAGAGTTTTTTGGTTCTATATTATTAATATTCGGATTCTTGACAAGATTGGTTGTTATCCCTTTAGCGTTTACGATGGCAATCGCTTTTTTTGTAATTCATGCTGCAGATCCACTCCAAGTTAAGGAGCTTGCACTATTTTACCTAATAATTTATATCTTTTTGTTCATGTCTGGTCCTGGGGAATACTCTTTAGACAATGTTTTGAACAAATATATAGGTAAAAAATAACAAACATGTTATAAAGTGTTACTATTATAAGCAGGGCTTATAATTTGTAACCCTTATCGTGATTAGATTTCATGAAATAGTAGAATTAATTGTACCAACCAGAGAGATAATTCCAGTGGAGTTATCTCTCTTTTCTTATTATATTTTGATAACTTAGGAAACGAAAACACTTATAAACAACCTAAACTAATACCGATATGAAAAAACTAGTAATTCTTGGAATAGCGGCCATTGGCCTTGCTTTCTCAACATCTTGCGGCTCTTCTCAGGTAGCACCTGGTGCAGATGAAGTTATTGTTCAAACTTATTGTAGTGGACCTGAATATATGACAAATGCAACAGCATTAAGGTTTTCCGCAATTGGTGCAAGTATGGACCAGATGACTTCCAAAAAGAAAGCTTTAAGCGAAGCAAGAGCTGGTCTTGCTGCTCAAATCGAAACTAAACTTAAGGGAATGATCGATAACTATGTAAAATCATCGGAACATCAAAATAATGAAGATCTTACAAAACGTTATGAAGGTCTTACCAGAGAAATTTTAGATCAAACACTTACTGGTACTAAAATTATTTGTGAACAGACTACCAAGACTAAAGATGGGCAATTCAAAACTTATCTTTGTTTAGAGTTAGGTGGTCCAGAAATTCTATCTTCACTAAATAATAAAATGTCTAAGGACGAGCTCCTCAAAATCGATTACAACTATGAAAAGTTTAAAAAGGTATTCGAAGAGGAGATGGCTAAGAGAGAAAAATAAGATTACATTTTATCACAGTTTAACTAATCTTTATGGATGAATCTTCACAGGATAAAATCCATGATGCGGCTTGCCTTTTACCAATTTTTAGATGGAGAACGATACCTCTTCTTTTGTTAGTCTGGTTATTAACTAATCTGAACCAATCATTTGCTCAGAGCTCACAAAATGATGATTATAAATACCCAGTGGGAGTTAAATCATTTATTCCTAAAGATGTATTCGAAGTTTTAAAATTAGAAGGCACATACGTTATCGGGATATCTGATGCAGCTATGGACTCTGTATCGGGCTACGATCTTGCATATACAAGAGCAAGAATGATGGCATCTTTGACTTCGAAAATTGGATTGTCAGTAGTGTCAGAATCTTTCGAAGAGAGTGAAGATAAATCGATTTCAAAATACGAAGAGCTCTTTGCTGTTAGACTTAAAGAGAATGTTTCGTTTGATGTAATAAACTCATATCGCTTAAAGAGCGGAGAGACAATCATCGTCGGAAAAATTCGCGAAAAGACAGAAGGAGAGAGAGAGAGTATAGAGAGTAGAAATAATTATAATTGTGAAATAAGGCTTTACCATATAGAAAACATAACAGATCGCAGTCAAAACATCTATAGAACAAGTTATAGAATGTGTTTGGATGAAGAGTATGAGATGTACTATGTTAACAATAAATGGATAGAGTATTGCACAAGATTCAACAATAAGAAATTAGAAAGAAAATCCGAAAAGTATTTCTACTCAACTGACTGGGTGGAAAAGGATCAAATATCAGACACTCATTTAGGGATCAATGTCAACGACGGATTATGGGCTGCATATATATGCTCTTATTTATGGCAGCTCACCACCGTTTTAAGAGAGGGAGAACCCTCTGTAAAGATGATTTCCGATAATTATTCAAAAAAAGCAATCAATCTGAGTAGAACCTCTGAGAAATATACTATCAGCTCAAGGCTAGAGAAATTAATTCTCTCCTCAGATATGATCTATCCGGTAGTTTCATTGAAACAATTAAGTATTGTAAAAAAATGAAAAAATCAATTGGAATATTACTGACTCTCTCAATGATTATCGTTTCGGGAGATCTCTTTGCGCAGACATTCGAAGAGTATAAAAAGAGAGAATCGGAGAACTTTAATAAGTTCAAGCAACAAGAGGAGGCTTTTATCAAACAGATGATAAAAGAGCAGCAAGAGTATATAGAAAAAGAGGACAAAGCATTTAGAGAGTTTATTGAGAAAGAGTGGGCATCATATAAGACAGACGCCCCCAAAATAGCCCCTAAATCTCCTAAACCAGATGTTATCCCTGAATACAAAAAGCCTGAAGTGCCAATTGCAAAACCTGTTGATATTTTACCAGTCAAAGGAGTTATCGCGCCAATACCAAGTAGAGTTCCAATTTTAGCACCAGTTTTAGTCAAACCAACTCAACCCAAACCAGGGATGCCTGAAATAAAAGTTTCTTACTATGGAACACCTATTTGGTTTATGTATGACCCTGATTTCATTTCAGATATTAATTCTATAAAGAATCAAAATGATATTGCAAAATATTGGGATCATGCTGCTAAAACCGATTATACTATACTTATTCAGCAGCTTAATGAGCAAAAGGCTTTATTAAATCTTAACGACTTTGCTTACTATCTTCTTATAGACAAACTTTCCGACGCATTGTATCCAGGAAATGAAGATGCAAGGCTAATTACAAACTGGTTTTTGATGTTACGATCTGGCTACGGCGTCAGAGCCGGATTTGAAAGTAATGAAAAGCTTATTCTACTTTTGCCATCTTATAATGTAGTGTATGGTAAAAAGTTTTTAAAAGAGGGCGATCGGTTTTTATACATATTTGGTGGAAATACTGGTCAAAATATCAGAACATACGATAAAGACTATGCTGGAGCAACAAAGATTATTGATTTCAATATCACATCTCCATTAAATGTACAAGGCAAAACATTTACCAAAATGGTTGCTTTCGAGCATAATCAAAAAAACTACAGTATAAATGTTAATTGCGGAGATGGTCTTAAATTGCTTTACAATGACTTTCCGCAGATGGAGCTTTCTGTCTACTTTAATGCAGCAGTCTCTTCTACTGTTAAAGAATCACTAGCAGCCTCAATCAAACCAATTGTAAACGAGATGAAGGAACAAGAGGCTGTAGATTTCTTGTTAAGTTTAGTTCAAAAGGGATTCAATTATAAGACAGATGATGATCAATTTGGACGCGAAAAGTTCTTTTTTGCCGAAGAGCTATTCTATTATCCATTTTGTGACTGCGAGGATCGTTCTGTATTATTCTCATATTTAGTTAGAGAGCTACTCTCTTTAGATGTAGTAGGTCTTGAATTTCCAGGTCATATGGCAACAGCTGTAAAATTCACTCAACAGATTCCTGGAGATTATGTTAAGTATCAAAATCAGCGTTATACAGTTGCGGATCCAACATACATTGGAGCGCCTTCTGGTTCTACAATGCCTCAGTTCGAAGGAGTCTCTCCGACACTGATCCCTGTTACCTCAATCAACCTGTTTGCTGGTATCGAAAACAAAATATGGGAAAAATTGCAAGATGAGGGATGCCGTCCTGGCAGCAGTGTTAGAAGTATCGTAAAACTTGCGGATAATACCTATGCAGTGACTGGGTTTTATGCAGGTATAGCAACATTCGGAGGGCTAAAATTACCCGATTCTGGAACACTTAATAGAGGTTTTATTGGTAAAATAGACGAAACAGGAAAAGGAATTTGGGTCCTCCCTTATAATTCTCAGGCAAACAGTGTTGGACTTACTGTCACATCAGAAAAGGAGAAAGTTTACGCTGCTGGTTCGTTCAGAGATAATATTGCGATAGGTAATCTTAAGGCCGAACTTAAAAAGAACAGCCACGACTCTTTTATTGCATGCATATCTTCGAATGGAAATACTGAATGGATTACAAGACTGAATCTTGATACGATACCTGGAAGTGCTCCAGTTGCTTTTTCTGCAAAATTTAATTCATTGGGAGCAAAATTATCAATCTCTAAAAGTGTGGAAAATGAGAGTTATAACGGATATGGATTATTTGCGATTGGTGATGGTAGTCTGTTGTACAACGGGATTGTAAATAGAGTATTTTCTTCGACCCCTGCAAAATTAGAAACAAGTTATGCAAATGCCGCTGTAGCAGCTACTCCAGAACTTCTCAAGAAGCAGACTGATGATTTAATAGAAGATAATGCCGATAAAGGAATCGCTGGACTTATTGCAGCTGTTTTGCTAGTTAAAAACATGGGAGCAACACTTTCTGGAAATGACGCAAGGGCTGCATTAGACAAGTATAACGCTACATTCAGCAAACAATCACCAAATATTTACAAAAACCTCTCTAAGATCAATTTTGTAAAGAACAGTAATGGCGTAATTTCAATTCAGACCGAAAAGGGGAGTGATATCTATTTCGATAAGATAAGAGTTAAAAATAACTCATCAATCAACATAAATACAACACCTTCGGGTGATGTGAGTGTCGATGTTCTCTCTGGAATTTTGGTTGGGAAAATGGTTGTTTGGTATAAATTAAACTCTGTTAAGCTCTCCAAAAAGACAGGAGATATGTTTTTTGACTACGATAAAGATCACTCTACTGCCAAGGTCAATATGAGAAAAGATATTCTTCAATAAATCAATAATGTATTTATATGAAAGTCTGTAAACTAATATTGTCTTTTGTGTGGGCGATGTTGCTGTTACCCATTCAATATAGTATATCTCAAACGCCCGAACTTGTGATTCAAAAAGGACACATTGGAAATGTCAATGATGTAGTTGTTACACCTGATGGATCATTAGTTTTAACAGGAAGTGATGATTGTACTATAAAGTACTGGGATCTTAAATCTGGGAAAGAGATTAGAACTATTGATGCTTTTTCCCAACCAGTAAAAAAGATAGCTGTCACACCAAACGGACTTTATTTTGCTTGTGGAAGTAATAAGAAGGAGAAATCTTTAAAGATTTATGAATTGGCAACCGCAAAAGAGATTGCATCAATGCCAGCTGTCAATGGTGAGATTCTTGATATTAGCTTTAGCTCAGATGGGACAAAGCTTGTAGCAGTAATTGAAGAGGATGGATTTGTTACAAAGGTTCAAGTTTATGATTGGGAGAAAAGTATCCTGTTGAAATCACCAGACCTCTCATCAAATGAGTTTGTAAGAACAGCAAAATTCGCAATGGGCGACAAATTCATTATTACGGCAGGCAAAAGGCTTTCTAATGCAGGAGACCAAAATATATCTTCATGGAGTACAAATACTGGATCAAGAGAGGAGACATTTAAATACACTCCTTCAGATATTAATCAGATTTTAGTTTCAAAAGATGGTACAGGTTTTTTTGCTGGAGGCAATAATCTTCAATATTGGGATATCGCCACAAAATCAATAAAGACAACATACAATTCAAGTTCTGCTTATATCTCCTTGTCGGAGGACTCTAAAAAATCAGTTATATGCAGAGGAAGAGATGTTATTCTAAAGGATATGGAGAGCGGTGTAGATATTGGAGTTGTGAAAAATGCTCATGCGGGACAAACTTTAAAAGCAATCTTTGTAAAGGACAATAATTATGTTGTTTCGGTGGGTAAAGATAAAGATGTCAAACTTTGGAATACTGATGCATTTATCCAAATACCAATGTTTTCAAAAGCTCCTGTAGATGGAATTTCAGAGTTTGTTGTTGCAGAAAAGGGTAATGTTATCTTCTATCTTTTAGAAAGTGGCGCAATTGTAAAATTTGACATCAGAGATGGCAAATTCAGCCCATTTATGAGAGGAGAAGATGGAGCTCCTCTGTTTAAATCATCTGATATCTCTTGGCATGAGTCTTCACGAACTCTATATATTGTTCCAGAGGCTTCAAAGGATGTTATAGCATATAGTGTAAAATTTGGTAAAACTAAAAAATACACTGTCGCTACTTCTTATATCAACAAAGTAGATATTGACCCATCTTCTTCATTGATTGCTGTTGCTGCAAAAGATAACTCTGTTATAATTTACTCACTTACAGATTCTCTACAGAAATTCAAGATGACAGGTCATATAAATGCTGTCAATTGTGTTGCATTTTCTGCTGATGGGAAGAAAATCTATTCGGCTGGAGCAGATAAAACTTTAAAAGAGTGGGATGTTGCTTCTGGGACTTTAATTAAATCTGTCAATGTTAGTCAACCTGTAAACCATATTGCAGTATCTCCAGATAACACTTTGATTGCTACTTCGGGAGGGGATAAAAATAACTCTAAATCTACTACACAAGAGCTCATATTATGGAGTATTGACATGACTCCAAAGTCTCTGTTGGGCCATACTAAACCAATTCTGTACTCAATTTTTTCATCGGATTCAAAGAGAATGGTCAGTACCTCTGCTGATAATTGTGCTATTTTATGGGATTTAACTACTTATCTTCCAATTAAAAAGATTGATAGACACACAAGAGCAGTAACTTCTGCTGGCTTTATCAATCCCGAAGGTGTTATAATTACTGCATCAACCGACGGATTAAGTACTTTTTATTCTCCAGGTGGTGAACAGATTTTTTCGATTGCTCTATTCAGTCAAGGAAAAGAGCATGTCGTTTTTACTCCTGAAAATTACTATACATGCACAAGGGATGGCATAAAGAATTTGCACTTTTTGATGAATAACAATGTCTATCTTTTTGAGCAATTCGATTTGAGGTTAAATCGTCCAGATATCGTTGCCTCAGTTTTACCTAAGATCGACAAGAGATTAGTAGCAATTTATAAAGAGGCATACCTCAAAAGACTAAAGAAAATGGGATTCTCTCAAGATAAATTGAGAGCCGACTTTCATATACCGGTTGTCTCTATTGCTAATGAAGAGAACCTTCAATATAATTCTCCAGTCAAAGACATTGAAATTGAGATTCAAGGAGCAGACGAGTCTGAAAACTTGAGCAAGTTGAATCTCTGGGTGAATGATGTCCCTGTTTATGGAATCAAAGGGTATGATTTAGCTTCCGCGTCATCACCAAAAGTCAATTTGAAGATTCCGCTTCGACTGAGTGAAGGTGTAAATAAGATTCAGGTCTCGCTATTGAATGCTTCTGGAGGTGAGTCTCTCAAGGCTACAAAATTTATCTACTATAAAAATCCTGTACCACAAAAAGATAGGTTGTTTATTGTGACTGTAGGTGTATCGAAGTTCAAAGATGCTCAGCGAAACCTTGATTATTCGTCGAAAGATGCTCGAGATATGATTGCTCTATTTGAAAAGCATAAAGATTCATTTTCGGAAGTAAAGACTTTGAATATTGCCGACGAACAAGCAACAAAAGAGAACATTATTAAAACTAAATCATTTTTGCAACAATCTTCGGAAGATGATTATGTTATGGTTTTTGTTGCCAGCCATGGACTCTTAGATAAAGATTACAACTATTACCTGGCAACATATGATACAGATTTTAACAATCCTTCACTCAAAGGCTTGCCTTATGATGAGCTAGAGATGCTTTTGGATGGTATAAAGTCGAGAAAGAAAACTCTTTTAATTGATGCATGTCATAGCGGCGAGGTTGATGAAGATTCTACAACATCGATTAATTCGTCAATAGCCTCAGTAAATGAGTCTTCCGACGATGCAGGAATAAAAGTAAAATCGAGAGGATTCAAAGCTGCAGGAAGTTACACTTTATCGGTCAGCAGTGCGTTTGAGGCTATGAAAGAGATGTTTGCAGACCTTCGAAGAGGCACCGGTGCAACAGTAATCAGTTCGGCAGGAGGTGCTGAGTATGCCTTAGAATCTTCGCAGTGGAATAACGGAGTCTTTACATATAGTATAATAGAAGGAATAGAGACAAAAAAGGCAGACCTTAACAAAGACGGATCTGTTACGGTAAGTGAGCTTAAAGAATACACTTCAAGACGTGTCCAAAAGCTCACTGGTGGAAAACAAAACCCTACATCTAGAACAGAGAATCTAGATTCTAATTTTAAAATATTATAATCCCCAAACCTAAACTAGCTATGAAAAAACTTAATTTACTATTCCTGATTGTATGCTTGATATTTTCGGCATCCCAGGGATTGTCGCAAAACAAAAAGAAAGATAAGGAGTTGCAGCAACAAATGGCAAATGCTCTTATCACTAAAGACACAATAAAATTTCACCCCGAAGAGGTTGTTATAGGTGGAGTTTATAAAGCGGGGTTCAGAGGTATAAAATCCATACTCGATCCACAAACAAGAGCATGTGTAGGACACTATGCCTTCTTCAAAACAGAAAAAGATCTTAAATTCATGCTATTTGACACAGAACTTAAGGCTTTGAAAACCTTTGATGTACCTTCATCTGAAAAGTCAGGAGTAGGATCAGCTTTTTATAATGGTGCTTACCTTGCTTTTACAGTCTATGATGAGGCAGGAAAAATGAGAGTCTTTGCTCTCAATATCAATGGAGATCCAATATCTGAAAAAAGCATTAATTATTCTGCAGAATTTAATACCTCCGATTTGGTTCCGTGCGTAGATGATAAAGGCTTTTATTTAATAAGTCAAGTAAAAAATGACAAGCAGACAGGCTATACTATTTACAAATACGATTCTACTTTCCAAGAACAGTGGAAAAAAGAGGAAATGCCTGAATCTAATGGATATATTATTGTAGAGGCTGCAATTTCTGACAAAGGAAAATTGATTTTAATCCAAAGAAGTGCAAAAGGCGTTAAATTTTCTAGTTCAGAAGCTTTAGAGCCTAAATTGGTCTGCTATGATCAAAATAACGGAGATTTGCTGTTTACCTCACCACTTTTCGATAAAAATTTCTTATCAGTTCCAAATCAGTTGATTATTGATAGAGAAAACAATATTGTTGTTGCAGGAGAGTACTACGAAGGACAAAAAATGAAAGAGAGCAACTCAGATGGTGTGTTTATCAAAAAACTATCACCGGCAGGTGATGAACTTGTTTACAACAAAGTATCTTGGAAAGAGGGAGTTCAAAAGCAGCTAGCAAAGACTCAATTATCAATCTCAGGAAAAAATAAAGTTTATATCCATAAAATTGTACTTACAGAAGAAGGAGGATATCAGTTAATTGCTGAGACATTTAGTGTGTCGGCAGCTAGAAAGCTTTTAAGTAGTGCCGCTAGTTTACTCTCTTTAGTTAACGATAACGCAAAATATATAGCAGATGGTGTTAATAATGCAACATACTTAGAGGCAATAATCTCTGGACGATACATTGGAGAACCTACTAATAATGAAGCTCCTATCACTATCAATGCCCAAGACTTTTTAATCTTAAATTTTGCAACAGATGGACAACTTGAGGAGGTATCGAAAGTAGAAAAAGATTACACTAAAGTGTTCATCTATAATCCATACATGTATTTGGGCGGTTTAAAACTTGCGAAACTTATCAATGAGTATGGTTATATGGATTATGCATTCACTGTGAAGGCTAAAGATTCAGATAATGAAGTGCTTATATCTAATTGTGCGAATGCTAAAGATGAATATATTGGAACAATCTGGATTAAAAAGGGAGAAGAGAAAAAGCAACACCAACTTCTTGTAGAGAGAATCGGCTATGTTCCTGCAGCTGATGGTAAAAAGGAGAAGAAGAGAAAAGTTGAGTCAGTTGGATTAACTCCAGGTGCAGATGGTACAATGGTAGTATATTTCATGTGCAAAGAGGACAAGAGTAAATCAGGTGAATTACATATGTTCAAAGAGAATATTAAAATGTAAAAGAGATGTACAAGAGAATAATCTCATTCATTTTGACGGCAGTATGTCTGTGTGCCACATCTATTGTGGCACATGGGCAGAGACCTGCATGGACACAGTCGGGGGAGAGAGATTTTCTCTATCCGCCCTCTAATTACATTGTAGGTTACTACTCCGAAAAATACAACAAGAAAAAACCTCTTCAAGATCAATTCAATATTCTGATAGGTTATGCTAAATCAGATATAATTGAATCAATTATAGTTACTGTTCAGAGTACATCAATTTTATCTACTGTTGAGACTGAAAAATCTGTCAGTCAAACTTTAAACCAAAAAACAGCATCGTTTTCTAAAACAGAACTAGTTGGACTTATTACCGAAACGTGGTTTGACGATAAAAATGATGAAGTTCACGCAATGGCTGTAGTTGAAATTGAAAGATTGTCTGAGCACCTTAAAACGATGCTCTCGACTAAGCAATCAGAGGTAGAAAATCTCTTGGGAGAGGCCGAAGGCTATAAGAATTCGGGGAAAAAGGAGGCAGCTTTGACCTCTTATTATGAATGTCTTCCTTTGCTAAGGGAGATAGAGGAGCTAAATAGTGTTATCACAGGACTTCGAAGACATAATTTTAATAAAGAGCTAATCTCTTTAGAACAGATTGCCCGTAAGGGAATTAAAGAGATTTTAGGGAGTAAAGCCTCTACAATTGATGAAGCATGTTTCTTAATTGCTGAGGTAATTAACTCGCAGGTAAAAGATAAAGGTTTAATAATAAAAGTTTTTGCTCCTGTTTATGAAGATTCAAAAATGAGTAGTGAGTTTTCTATCAGAGTTCGAAACTCAATCGAGAATAAATTAGCAGCCAAGCTTACTGTTGCATCCGATGTCTCGAGTTCGAGCGATAATCGTCATAACTCAATTTTAATTGGAAACTATTGGAACGATGGCGATGGTGTAAGGCTAATCTGTACAATTAAAGATATTAAAACCAATCGAGTATTGGCTAGTGCAGAGGCTTTAGTTTCGAAGAGCTATCTTCAAGAAAACGACATATCTCTTTTACCCGAAAATTTCACTCAAGCAGGAGAGAGGAATAAAGCATTTGCAAAAGACGAGGTAGTATCTGGTGGCCTAAAGTTAGAATTATGGACAAATAAAGGAGATGATAACCTTATATTTGAAGAGAATGATGAAATGAAGGTCTTTGTAAGAGTAAATAGAGCCTGTTACCTGAGATTCATATATTATCTTGCAGATGGAACAAAATGTCTGCTGTTTGACGACTATTTTATCAATGCCGAGAATGCAAATAAAATAATCGAACTTCCAGAGACATTTGTCTGCTCAAAGCCATTTGGCATAGAGAATCTCCAAGTAAATGCACAATCAAAGCCATTCGATCCGCTTAAAACGTTGGAGAAGGATGGATATCAAGTGATAGTTGAAGATATGGGGTCGGTATTAATCAAAACCAGAGGATTTAAAAAATCCTCTGATCAAGTATTTAAAGCCGAAAAGCGGCTTACAATGAGTACATTTCCTTCGGGAACAATGAAATAGTTATACCCAGTCTTCGCTAAGTACTTCACCTCTTACTGACAATATGATTGCCTTAACAGGGACGTTTCTGCGTGCCTTTTCACGCGCCTTTTTTACGAACATCATAAGTCCTCCACAGCAAGGGACCTCCATCATTATTACTGTTAAGGTATTGATTCTAGATTCATCAAACATTGCAACAAGCTTATCTACATAACTATCGGTGTTGTGGTCGAGTTTAGGACAGGCAATTGCAAGAACTCTGTTTTTTAAAAATGTATCGTGGAATGAGCCATGAGTGAATGCAGAACAGTCCGACGCTAAAAGTACATCTGCATTTTGAAAGTATCCTGCAGCAGGATTTAGCAGATGAAGCTGTACAGGCCATTGTCTTAATTCAGACTCTCCAGAAAATTTAAATCCATTAGACTGATTTTGAGAAGATGGAGCACTGTTTCTAAAGTCTCTTGCCATGCTTCCAGGGCATCCGCAAGCCATCTTAGGTTCCTCTTTTTGCATAAGTGAATCGATATTATAATTTAAATTATTTGCTTTTAACCATTCAACACCTTCGTTGAACCATTTTGTCTCACCATGATCTTTTAAATGTTTCAGGTGAGCTAGAACAACTTTTTCTCCTTTAGGAGATATCCTCTCCATTACCGCAACTTCGTTGTATGGTTCTGCCTCTCTCTCTTCTAATGTTATAGCACCAACAGGGCACTCTCCAATACATGCACCAAGTCCATCGCAAAACAGATCGCTGATCATCACGGCTTTACCATTGATTAATTGCAAAGCACCTTCGTGGCATCCGCTGACACAATTACCACATCCATTACATAACTCCTCGTCTATTTTAATTACTGTTCTTTTCATGATTTTTAAATTTTAAATTCTGGTGCAATATTATGAACTTTGCACCGCGATAATTGTAACAATTGATACAGTATTAAGTTTTTTTACTAATTTTATACTAAAGATGGAGGAGACGATATAATGAAGAAAATAATTTTAGCTGTATTCGGACTACTTGGTATCTCTTGTGCAACTTCTTATAATGCATTAGAGACAGCTGATAAATTTGATGTAAATAAGTATTTAGGTAAGTGGTATGAGGTTTGGCGTTTGCCAAATAGTTTTGAGGAGGGGCTAGAGGAGATTACTGCAAATTATATTCTTAGAGAGGACGGGAAGATTACTGTCATAAATGAGGGCAGACTGATTGAAGATAAATCCAAAATCAAACAAGCAAAAGGAGTTGCCTGGATTCCAGATATAAATGAACCATCAAAGCTTAAGGTTACCTTTTTTTGGCCTTTCTCAGCTGATTATTGGGTGTTATATGTAGATCAAGACTATCAACATGCATTAGTAGGTGGTCCATCAAGAAAATACCTCTGGATCTTAAGTCGTGATAGACAAGCAGATCCAAAGGTAGTAGAAGATATGAAGGAGTTTGCAGCTTCGTTAGGCTTCCCTGTCGAAAATATGATCAGCGGTCTTGCTGATTAATGACTCATCTGCAAAATTCGGTATTGTTACTTTTAGTAATGGAGTCCTCTCCATTTCGCGTTTGATGGCAAAGATAGCACCACTGTTTCTTGCCCATGATCTCCTTGCGATCCCATTGTTAACATCCCAATGAAGCATGTTTTTAATTCTTCTGTCGGCATCTTCGCTTCCGTCTATAACCATTCCAAAGCCTCCATTGATAACCTCTCCCCAGCCAACTCCACCGCCATTGTGGATTGATACCCATGTTGCTCCTCTGAATGAGTCTCCAATTACATTATGAATAGCCATATCTGCAGTGAAGCTTGAGCCGTCATAGATATTTGAGGTCTCTCTATATGGAGAGTCTGTTCCAGAGACATCATGATGATCCCTTCCTAATACAATTGGAGCAGATACCTTTCCATCTCTGATCGCTTTATTCATTGCCAACGCAATCTTAGTTCTCCCTTCGGCATCGGCATATAAAATTCGGGCTTGAGAGCCAACAACCAATTTATTTGCTCCAGCTTGTCTAATCCATAGAATATTGTCTGCCATCTGCATTTTGATCTCTTCTGGAGAGTTTTGCATAATCTCTTCCAGAACCTCTGCTGCAATTTGGTCGGTAGTCTCAAGATCTTTTGGATTTGAAGAGGTGCACACCCATCTGTATGGACCGAATCCATAATCGAAGAACAACGGACCCATTATATCTTGAACATAAGAAGGGTATTTAAATGTGCCATCATGTTTCATGATATCAGCACCTGCACGAGAGGCCTCTAATAAAAAGGCATTTCCATAGTCGAAGAAATACATTCCTCTTTCGGTCAGCTTATTAATCGCTGCGGCATGGCGCACAAGGCTCTTTTGTACCTCTTCTCTGAATTTTTCAGGCTCTTCAGCCATTAGTCTGTTCGACTCTTCGAAACTAATTCCTGCTGGATAATAGCCTCCAGCCCATGGATTGTGAAGAGATGTCTGATCCGATCCAAGGTCAATCTCTAATCCGCAATCGACAAATTTTTCCCATAAATCGATTATGTTTCCTTGATATGCGAGCGATACTGCCTCTTTGTTCTCTTTAGCAACCTTAATTCTGTCAACGATTTCATCTAAGTCGGTAAATACCTCATCTACCCAGCCTTGAGAGTGTCTGGTGTGAACAGCTTTTGGATTGACCTCGGCAACTACACCGATAACTCCTGCAATTACTGCTGCTTTAGGCTGAGCACCCGACATTCCTCCTAATCCTGAGCTTACAAAAATTTTACCTCTTAGGTCAGTCGTACTTTGGCCCTGTTTTTCAGAGTGCATCCTAGCAGCATTTAAAACTGTAATTGTTGTTCCATGAACAATACCCTGAGGTCCAATATACATGAAAGAACCTGCTGTCATTTGTCCGTATTGCGACACTCCTAGAGCGTTGAATTTTTCCCAATGGTCTTTGGATGAGTAGTTAGGAATAACCATTCCATTTGTAACAATTACTCGGGGAGCATCTTTATGAGAAGGGAAAAGACCCATTGGATGACCAGAATAGAGAACTAGAGTCTGTTCGTCAGTCATCTCAGAGAGATACTTCATTGTAAGTCTGTATTGTGCCCAGTTTTGGAAAACAGCACCATTTCCCCCATAAGTGATTAACTCATGAGGATGTTGCGCAACTGCGTAATCTAGATTATTGCTTAACATGAGCATAATAGCTGCAGCTTGCACCGATTTATGCGGGAAATCAAAGATGGTTCTAGCAGTTATTTTGTAGTCGGGACGTAATCTATACATGTAGATTCTTCCGTAATCTTTAAGCTCTTTGGCGAACTCTTCTGCCAGTTCTTGATGATGTTTAGGTTCAAAATAGCGCAGTGCATTGTGCAGCGCCAGCTTCTTCTCTTCCTTAGACAAAATGTCTTTTCTTTTGGGTGCATGATTTATTTCCGGTTCGTACGGTTTTACCGGCGGAAGAGTGTCCGGAATGCCTTCGGAAACGGCTTTTTTAAATTGTTCGGTAGTCATAAATGTTTAGTTTTGGATTACAAAAATAATAAAAAGAGGCCGAAACTTGGCTGTTTAATAAAAAATGTATATTTTTGTCGCCCAATAAAAGGAGGTGTAAAGCTTATGATTATAGTACCAATTAAAGAAGGTGAAAATATCGAAAGAGCTTTGAAGAAATTCAAGAGAAAATTCGAGAAGACCGGCATCGTTCGCGAACTTAGAAGCAGAAAGACTTTTGTAAAGAAATCTGTTAAAAGACGTGAAGAGGTGAAGAAGGCTGTCTACGTTCAAGCTATGCATCGCAACGAAGAGTAGTTTCTTTTAAACAAAATACAAAAAAGGTATCGTGATATTTTTCGCGATGCTTTTTTTTTGTAAATTAGTACTTGAGTTATGAGTTACGCAGAGAGATATTTGGAGTATATCAGGGTGGAGAAAAGATATTCACTCAGAACGATAGAGATCTACCGTACAGCTATCGATGAGTATTATACGTTCTGTAATAAAGTTGATGATGAATCGGAGCTTAATCTTCTCAACTATCGAAATATTAGAGGATTTGTAGCATCAAGTCTAGAAAACGGAATCTCTTCGAGAACAATGAATTTAAAATTGTCTGCGATTAGTAGTTTTTGCACCTATCTTCTTAAAGCCGGATTAATTTCATCAAATCCTGCAAAACAGGTGCGCAGACCAAAACAGGAGAAAAGACTTCCAGATTTCTTCACAACAGACGCAATCCAATCCTATTTTTCGGAGCTCCCAGAGAGTGATGATTTTATTGCAATTCGTGACAGAATGGTTGTGATTCTTCTCTACTCTACCGGAATTAGAAGGGCAGAGTTAGCATCACTAAAAATTGGCGACATTGACTTTAGTCGAGCGGTCTTAAAGGTTACCGGAAAGGGTGATAAGATGAGAGAAGTACCGTTGACCACAGAGCTAATGGCAATCCTAAAAAGGTATTTGTCTGACTTTCGGGAGAACTATCCTGTGAACGACGAAAATTATCTTTTTTTGACCGATTCGGGACAACCTTTCTACCTCTCTTTTGTTAATAAAGTAGTAGGAAAGGAGCTAAATAAGTTCCCGGAATTTAAAGGTAAAAAGAGTCCACATAAGCTACGGCACTCAATAGCGACTCACCTCTTAAACAATGGAGCGGACTTAAATAGTATCAAAGAGATATTGGGGCACTCATCCTTGGCCGCAACCCAGGTATATACCCACAACTCTTTCGAGCAACTCAAAAAGGTATTTATAACTGCTCATCCAAGAGCAAAAAAAGGAGGATAATATGGACATCAGAATTCAATCTCTAAAGTTTGATGCAGATCAAAAACTATTGGACTTCATCGAAAAGAAACTTGAAAAATTACCGAAATTCTATGATGAAATCGTAAGGGTAGAGGTATCCCTAAGTTTGTTACCAGATTACGAAAACAAACAAGTTAAAATCAGAGTTGACATTCCTGGAAATGATCTCGTTGTTGAAAGACATTCGAACAAATTTGAAGATGCGCTTGTTGACTGTGTTGATGTGTTAAAAGACTTGCTCGTAAAGGTTAAAGAGAAAAGACATAATTTGTAACAAAATAATGCTAACCAATAAAAACTAAAAAAAACGATAGAAGAAATTAACGAACATATCATTAGCCGTAAGGTGTTTAAGTGAAAAGGATTGTAATCCTTAATTCTCTGATATGAGAAAATAAAAAGAAGATCCGTCCAGCCAATATGTCTATAGACAAGCATGGTGGACGGATTCTTATTTATTTGATTATCAATGTCCGAACTAAAATTAATAATGGCGTTGAAATTAGAAATTCATCAGAAAAATAGTGTCAAAAATTCTTCTTTAGTAATATTACTGAAATAGTCTCCGATCTCTATCTCATTAATTTTAGCTTCAATTGATTCATAGTTATGAGCAACCCCAACAAGTAGCTTTTCAATATCTATTGTCTCTTTTGAGAAAAAGTAATCCCCAAAAATTTTAATATCTGAGATAATTCCCTTCTCAACATTCAGATAGACCTCAAGTAGTCCCCCATTGAACTTCTCGACTTTAGAAAATTGATATTTAGGCGATTGTCCGAAATTCCACCACTCTTTGCTATACTTTTCTGCCTTTAGTTTCGAAATTTCGAAAAGATCTTTGCTTGAATAACTATATAGTTTGTAATCTTTAGCTCGGCTGTTTCGAATAAAATTGTCCATATAATCGATAAAACTCTCTACCGACATCGGCTGAGCGAGATGTTCACTGATGTTTGTAACTCTACTTCTATTCGATTGGACAGATTTACCTATGAATTTTTCAGGCCTGCTTGCAAGGGCTTGAGAGAGATCGGCCATTGATGACGAAAAGAGAAGTGTCCCATGTTGCAAAACCCTGTTTTTATATACAGCAACTGCATTCCCCGAAAATTTTCTACCATCAATCAAAAGGTCATTTCTGCCTTCGAGGTAAGCTTTCACTCCTAATCCCTCAAGAGCTTCGATTATAGGTTTTGTAAACCGTGCAAACATTGATGAGGTATCTTCACTATCTACTCGATTATCTATAAATGTGAAATTTACATTCCCTAAATCATGAAATACTGCTCCACCACCTGTAAGGCGACGTACTACCTTTATCCCATTTTTTGAGACATAGTCGATATTTATCTCCGCAAGAGCATTCTGATGATGACCAATAATTACTGCATTTTCGTTTTGCCAAAGACGAAATACAGGTTCATTCAAATGTTTAAAGAGATACTCCTCAGCTGCAAGATTCCATTGAGGATCAGTTGATTTATCGATTACGAAGTACATTTTTTCTAATTTTTACCCATTCAAGCAGACGGAACACTAATAGAGCAATTACAACTCCGACGATAGCTCCCGAAATGATGTCGAGAGGGTAGTGCTTTCCAACATAAATTCTACTATAGGCAACTACTGCTGCCCAAAGGAAAATGCCAATAGAATAATATCTATTTCGGATGATTATAGCTGTAATTGTAGCAAGTCCAAATACATTAGCAGCATGGTTCGATACATATCCATACATGCTGCCTTTGCCCTCTAATAAGTGAACAAAAGGGGCAATTTGTGGATCATGACAAGGTCGAAGCCTCTCAACTGTATTTTTAATCAGATTGCCTGCAGTATCTGTTAGCGCAAATGTTATTATAACAGCCAAAAGAGTAAAAACAAGATATCTTTTCTCTTCTGACTTTACAATTAGATAGACTATTAATAGATAAAGTGGTATCCAAACAAGTTTGGCTGAAAAAAAGACCATAACTGGATCTACACAGGTCGAATGAAGACCATTTAGATACAGAAATAGTGATTTGTCCAATTCAATCAGCCATTGCATATTGAGTTAATCTTTATTTAGCGATTTCCACAATAGATCTTTAAGAGCTTGAATGTTGTACCCAGTTATCGAAGATATGAAGAGGTGAGGAACTTTGCGTGGCAAATGTTTTTTGATCTCTTTCATCAACTCTTCGTCAAGCATATCAGATTTTGTGATTGCAAGTACCCTGTCTTTGTCTAATAGCTCAGGATTGTATTGCTTTAATTCATTTACGAGAATCTTATACTCCTCCTTGATATCCTTACTGTCGGCAGGAATCATGAAAAGTAGCATCGAGTTTCTTTCGATATGACGTAAAAATCTCAATCCAAGACCTCTTCCCTCACTTGCTCCCTCAATAATTCCAGGGATATCTGCCATAACAAAAGATTTATGATTATAGTACTCAACAATCCCAAGGTTTGGTTCAAGTGTTGTAAAAGCATAATCTGCTATTTTTGGCTTTGCTGCTGATACAACCGATAGAAGTGTTGATTTTCCTGCATTAGGGAAGCCAACCAATCCAACATCAGCCAGAATTTTTAGCTCAAGAACAAACCAGTTCTCTTCCCCTGGTTCGCCAGGTTGAGAATATCTTGGAGTCTGATTAGTTGCTGATTTAAAGAAAGCATTTCCCATACCTCCTCTACCGCCTTTCACTAATACCTTCTCTTCTCCTTGTTCTGTTATTTCAAATAGAATTTCACCAGTCTCGGCTACTTTTGCTACTGTGCCAAGAGGAACATCAAGATAGATATCTTCTCCATTTGCACCATGACAAAGACTGCCGCTGCCAGCACCTCCGTGCTCTGCACGAACATGCTTTCTGTACTTTAAATGGATTAATGTCCAGTATTGAGAATTTCCCCTAAGAATTATATGACCGCCTCTTCCGCCGTCACCTCCATCTGGGCCTCCTTTGGCCACGAACTTTTCTCTATGTAGGTGCATTGAACCTTTACCGCCGTTTCCCGACTGGCAAAAAAGACGTACATAATCTACGAAATTTGAATTACTCATTATTCAATTGGTCTATAAGCCTGCAGATATCTCTAAAATTGTTTTCAATTGTAGAGGCACCATTGACTTTGTAATATTTGCCCTGTTTAATATAATACTCTTTAAGAGGTTCAGTTTGGGCGTGGTATGTCTTGATCCTTTGCTGAATAACAGCAATATCATTATCATCCTTCCTGTCCTCAATCATAGCACGATGCTGTATTCTTTGAACAATCATATCATCATCTATCTCTAAAGATATGACAGCATCTACTTTGTTCCCGTTTTCTGCCAAAAGCTGGTCGAGTTCAAATGCTTGTTTAGTGTTTCGGGGATAACCATCAAAGATAAAACCGGATACATCACGGCTTTTGATGATTTCATTTTTTAAAATGTCCAGGACTATCTCGTCACTTACGAATAATCCTTTGTTTATTAGTGATTGAGCTACTTTGCCAATCTCACTTCCTCTTGCGATCTCTTCTCTCAACATCGAACCTGTAGAGATGTGGCGTAAATTGTACTTCTCAGCAAGAAGTACTGATTGGGTGCCTTTACCCGCACCCGGAGGGCCGAAAATTACATAATTCTTCATTAACTATCTGGGTCTAAAACATATATGTCTTTATACTGTCGTCCGATTTCATCATAGTCAAGACCATAACCAACAATAAAGTCATTAGGAATCTTTATTGCCGCATAGTCAATAGGAATAGGTTTTTTATAAGCTTCTGGTTTTAGCAATAAGGTGCAAATTTTAATATCCGCAGCTCCTGCCTCTTTCAACATTGCGTACAGACACTCAATAGTTACTCCTGTGTCAACTATATCTTCCAATACAACAACTGATCTGCCCTTAATGTTTTGACTTAGTCCAATCATCTTTTTAACCTCTCCAGTAGAGCCTGTACCTTCGTAAGAAGAGAGTTTTATAAATGAAAGTTCACATTGAATTTCAAGACACTTCAGAAGATCCGAAGTAAACATGAATGATCCATTGAGAACAGATATAAATAAAGGTGTTTCAACATTCTTGTAATCTTTATTTATCTGATCGGCAACAACTTTAATGCTTTTAAGTATCTCATCATGAGGGATGCAGATCTTGAAAGTCTTGTCGTGTAGTCTTATACGCTCCATATTGAAAAAATATTTGTGCCCGCGAAATTAAGTATTAATTTTGTCTTAAACCAATTTTAAGTAAATATACAATGAATCCATTAGTTAGCATTATTATGGGAAGCACATCCGACCTGGGTGTCATGAAACAAGCTGCTGAATTTTTGAATGAAATGGAAATTCCGTTTGAAATCAACGCATTGTCGGCTCACAGAGTCCCTGAACAAGTGGTCGAATTTGCTAAAAATGCTCACAAAAGAGGTGTTAAGGTGATTATCGCTGGAGCGGGCGGAGCTGCTCATCTTCCAGGAGTTATCGCAGCTTTGACACCACTGCCGGTTGTAGGGGTTCCTATCAACTCATCAAACTCAATCGACGGATGGGATTCTATTCTATCCATTTTACAAATGCCTGCTGGTATCCCTGTAGCTACTGTTGCTCTGGATGGAGCTAAGAATGCTGGAATACTTGCTATGCAGATCATTGCCACTGGTGACAAAGAGATGCAAGAAAAGGTGGTTAACTTCAAGGCCGATCTTGCTAAAAAGATTGTGTCTGCAAACAAGGAGCTCTCAGAAATTCAATACAAGTTCAAAGTTTAGTATTGAGTAGATATGTCTTATTAGAGATGGCAGACCAATGTGTCTGCCGTTTCTGTTTTAATAGCGTCCATAGAAATAGAAAAAAGTTCTAAAAACAGATATTTTATTTTTAAAAATCAAAAAATGAGGAGGAGAGATTATGTGGAGAAAGATGTCTATTCTTGTGCTGCTGTCTGCAGTTACAATCAATTTACCAGCTCAAAGCGGGAGAGTTGATAAATATAATGGCAAAGAGATTCCATCTCAAGTACAGGAGTTACTGATTGAGATCTTGGAGGAGAATGAAGATGCCAATATTGAAGAGGTTGTTGAGCAGCTAGAAGAGTTGCTGAAAAACCCGATTGATATTAATAAGGCGTTAAAACGTGATCTGGAAGCACTCTATATTTTAAACGATTTTCAGATAGAGATGATTTTGTCATACAGGGCTGAACATGGTGAGTTTGCCTCTGTGTTTGAAGTTATGTACCTAAACGGATTTGACGAAGATCTTTTTAAACTGATCTCTCCATTCATAGTTGTTTACGACAATGGATTTCATATTAAACAGGGTAAGCATAAAATCAATAGTTACGAAGTTATATCGAGGTACAAAAGAACATTGCAACAGCATAAGGGATATGCATCAATTTCCCCAACTTATGTTGGATCTCCTGATTATATTTACTTACGAGGTAGTGCAAAAATTGGGGCTCTCTCTTTAAATATAACAACAGAGAAAGATGCCGGAGAGATGTTTTTTGATTCCAGAAGATCGTCATTACCAGACTTTGTGTCAGTGTCTGCACAGTATGAATCCAAAGGAGTGCTGTCTAAAATCATTGCAGGTGATTATTCTGCAAATTTTGGACAGGGATTGGTTCTATGGAGTGGTTTTTCAATGGATTCACCATCACTGCCTCCCTCAAAATATAGAAAATCGAGAGAGGGGGTGTTTTCATACAGATCAAGCGCTGAACAAGGTTTTTTTAGAGGGTTGGCTGCAGAATTTACTCTAGGCAAATACATGATTACAACAGGGGTATCATATATTTTAGAAGATGCTAAAATCGAAAATGGCGTTGTTAAGACGATTTATAACGATGGACTACATAGAACGCAATCTCGTATTCTTAATAAAGCAACACTTCCGACTTCGGTTTTAATTTTCAACCTTTCAAGGGAGTTCAAATCATCAAAAATTGGATTCACAACGGTTGCTCATAAAGACAAATATAATAGACCTAAGGGTAATTTGGGGATAAACTGGTATTGGTCAAAACAAAGAATCAGAATTTTTGGAGAGGCTGCTTTGGACTCACATCTAAAAATGGCACTTATAACTGGAGGAATCTACAATTTTTCTGGAATCAATGAGTTAGTTGTTGTTTATCGTGAATATTCCCAAAATTATGATGCAATTTATTCAAATGCATATTCAAAAAACTCATCTGCTTCATCGGAGAGAGGGGTGAAAATTGCAATTTTATATAAGAGGTTCAAGCACTATCCAATAAAACTGGATCTTGATTATGCGTTCTTTCCATATGGTAGGTATAGAGCAGACAATCCATCGTATCAATTTGAACTCTTTTCAGAAGTAGGACCAATCAAAACATCTAAAGTTGATCATATTTTTAGAGTCAGATTTTCTAAAAGGTTTTATAATGTAGATGACAAAAGATCCTTGTCACCTCACAGTAAGTACTCTTTCAGATATACAACTTCGATAGTTCTCCACCCATTTAAAATAAAAAGTGCTGCAGAGATAAATTATTATTCAAAAAAGAGAGAGGGAGAGAACTCTTATGGATTTGCAATTATGTCTGAAGCATCGTGTAAATTATTGATTGATAGAATGACAGTTGTTGCAAGATTGAGTCTTTTTAATGCAGAAGAGTGGGATAACCGAGTCTATTTTGCAGAAAGCGATCCTCAGGGTGGTGCATTTTCGCAACCTCTTAATGGTTATGGCTATAGAACCTACTTATTATCTAGATACAAACTGGCTAAAAATATTGATTTGTGGATGAAATATTCGAGAACACATAGGTTCGGTGAAGATAAAACAGGAGAGGGACCAGAACAAACTCTTGGCCCCTCTCGTGACGAATTAAAACTTCAATTGAAGCTTATTTTTTAAACAGGCTTGATTTTAAGTACTTTGCCTGGTACGATTTTACTCCTTTTTGTAAGACCATTCAACTCCATAATATCATTAAGTGAGACGCCTTCGAACTTTTTCGAAATTTCCCAAAGTGTGTCTCCACTTTTGATTTTATAAGTGATATATCCACCTGATTTAGATGTTTTTGGTTTCGATGAGGTTTCAGATGCTTGGGCAACATTAGCTCTTGAAGAAGAGTCAGGCCCACCTGATTTGTATATCTTCAAGCGTTGTCCAGCTTTGATATATTTCTTGATATGGTTCCAAGATTTAAGATCAGCTACGCTGACGCCATATTTAAGTGCAATTTTATTTAAGGTCTCGCCAGATCTGACTTTATGCTCAATTACTCTACGTTCCGATGATGCAATCGATGATGATTTATAACCACTGTTTTTGTAGATAATAGGATTAAAGAAAATAGAGTCTTTGTAGGTATAGATTTCATTCTCTTTTTCAACAAACTGAGATGTGTAATTATAAGGAATTGTAAGAACATATCCTTTTTCTGACGCAGGAATTATTTCGTTGATATATTGAGGATTAAGATTGCTTATCTCCTCTTTTGGGATTCCAAGAACTTCTGAGATTTGACCAAAATGGAGAGGTCTGTGAATCTTGAAAGTGTCAACATGAGCTGGCATTTGAACGGCTCTAGGGGTAATTCCGTGCTCTTTGTAATAGTTTAAAGTATATAGTGCAGCTACAAATGAAGGAACATAACCTCTGGTCTCTCTTGGTAGGTAAGGGTAAATTTTCCAAAAGTCTCTACTTCCTCCAGCCCTGCGGATAGCTTTGTTTACATTACCAGCACCGCAGTTATAAGATGCAATCGCAAGCGCCCAATCTCCAAAAATAGTGTAAGAGTCCTTCAAATATCTAGCAGCAGCATGACCTGCAACAATTGGATCTAGCCTTTGATCAACATAAGAGTTAATCTCAAGATTATATTGAAGAGCTGTCCTATACATAAACTGCCACATACCTTTGGCATTTACTCTCGAAGTTGCTCTTGGGTTTAGAGCAGATTCGATTACTGCCATAATTTTTAATTCTTTAGGCATGTTGTATTGATCGAAGATCTCTTCGAAAATAGGCATATAATAGTTTGATAGCCCTAAAATCAAGTCAACCTTATTAGGGATTTTTTGGGTGTAGAAGATGATGTGGTTCTTTACTATCTCGTTATAAGGCAGACTGATGAATGAGTTCATCGCCTTTAATCTTCTGATGTAAACTGAGTCAGGAATATCGCTTTTGAAATTAGCATTGTCCAAGTCTATCCCCTCGTTGTCCATCAAATTTAGATTCTTTTGAATATACCAGAGGCTAAGAAGACTATCAGTACTCACATTGGGGCCGAGATTATCTGCACTGTCGAAGAAGTTTAATCCTCCAGGATTAATAGTATCGTTTGTGCTGTTAGTATCGGCAAGCGGTATCTGGAATGACTCCATTTCGCTCTTAAGCGAATCGATAATTCTCTTAAGTTTGGTAACCTCTGTCTGAAGCTCCTTTTTTGTTGGTTTTTTAGAAAAGATCTGTGCATTGGAATTTGTCGGCAGTGAAATCATAAAGATTGCCACTGCAGAGGCAACCATTGTAAGTCTTTGGATGGAACTTGTAATTGTCATCTTTTTCAAAATGTTAAATTTATTTTAATTCCCACCGATGGGGATTGATTATATGCAAATTGAGGATTAATCGGGTTGATCATAGCTGGTCTGATGTTCATTGAAAGGTCGTCGCTTACATCAAAATCTTGAAGATGAGCAAATACATTTGCATCAACAATATTCAAAACATAGACAAGTGCTCCTGCTATAATGGAGTAGTCTCTATATCTTCTGTATGTATCACGGTACCATTTTAAGGTCTCTACACTATACTTTCCACTATAGTCAGAGCCAGGCTGGCTCGCCCAATTATATAGATCCTTATACCTTAGGTATTGGTTCTGATTAGAATAGATAAAATATCCACAAGTAATGAACCCTCCATAGAAAATTGGAATTTTCCAGTAGTCACCATTATACGCTTGACCTAAACCAGGCAAAAGAGCTGAGTATAAAGATGCTCTGGCAGGAAGAACTTTTTTATGATATTTATAATTGACAACACCATCCATCATGCTTCCCCAATAAGAGAGGGCTGCACCTACGTAAAATAGGTCACGCATTGTTTGATACTTTGTGTCGCCTGTGTTCATATATTCAAGATTGCTTCTGTAACCAGCATACATGAACCCAGATATACTTCCATATACGATAGGGAGTTTCCAATACTCTCTATTGTAAATTTGAGCGGTTCCTGGAAGGACAATAGACCCAAGCCACATGTGGTTAATCCTCATACTATCTCTCCCTGCCAAACTTTTAAAGTATCTCTTTAGGGTGTATGAAGGTTTTTTTGGTTCGTATTTCTCCTCTTTATTGTTCTCCTGATTTTGTTGAGTAGAGCCAGGAGGACCGACAGGTGTAAAAATTTTAGTAACCTGGGCGTTAAGTGCCGAGGTTACCAAAATAAGTAATATGACTATTAAATGTTTGAACTGCACTTCGATACTATAAATTTGTTTTTTCTAGTGCCTCAATGAATGCCAGAACATCTTTGTCGTCGCTGAACTTAAATGTGACAGCGCTCTCACCCTTTTCACTTCTTCTGACACTTACATTGTTATTTGTATACTTGCCAAATATCTCGGCAATCTTAATGAACGACTCGTCGATCTCTTGCGGAGTCTCAACGACCTTTTTCGCAGGTTTCTCTTTTTCGGTCTGAACAACCTCCTCCTCCAACTGAGGGTTGTTTATCTTTTGAACAGTCGCTTCAACCTCTCTAACCGACATGTTTTCCTCTATGATTTGATCACAAAGAGCAATCTGTTGTTCAGGGTTTTCGATAGATAGAAGCGCTCTTGCGTGTCCCATGGTCAACTTTTGAGCTCTTAGAGCAAGTTGAATCTCAGCAGGAAGCTTAAGGAGACGGAGATAATTAGTAACAGTAGCACGTTTTTTTCCAACTCTTTCTGCCATAGCCTCTTGAGTCAGACTACACTCTTCGATCAAGCGTTGAAAGCTAAGTGCAACTTCAATAGCATCCAAGTTTTCACGTTGAATGTTCTCTACAATTGCCATCTCTAACATACCTTGGTCGTCTGCCTTTCTTATATAAGCAGGAATGTGAGATAATCCAGCCATTGAGGCTGCTCTGAAACGTCTCTCTCCACTGATAATTTGATAGTTGCCATTTTCGAGCTGCCTAACTGTAATTGGCTGAATCAGTCCAAGAGTCTTGATAGACTCCGAGAGTTCAGACAATGCCTGCTCGTCGAAAGTAGTCCGAGGTTGATATGGGTTTGCGCTAATTTTTTCGACAGGAATTTCGGCGATGGATGCCGGAGTAGCAGGAGTTTCGGGTTTTGCGGGTTTATTGAATGCGGCATTGCCCGCATCCGATATAAGGGCTCCCAGACCCTTTCCTAATGCAGCTTTTTGGCTCATAATCAGTTACTATTCTTTTTGATAATCTCTTTAGCTAAATTAAGATAGTTGTTGGTTCCGGCAGAAATTGCATCATACAGGATTACCGGTTTACCATGCGAAGGAGCTTCACTCAATTTAACGTTTCTTTGTATTATTGTATTGAATACCATATTGTTAAAGTGGTGCTTAACCTCTTCTACAACTTGATTTGCGAGTCTTAGTCTGGCATCGAACATTGTTAAAAGAAATCCCTCAATTTGAAGTTCAGGATTTAATCTGTTCTGAACCAACTTAATGGTATTAAGTAGTTTGCCTAATCCCTCAAGAGCAAAAAACTCACATTGAACAGGTATAATAACCGAATCGGCAGCTGTTAATGAGTTGATTGTAATCAAACCTAGAGATGGAGAGCAGTCGATTATGATATAATCGTAGTTTTCCTTAAGTTCTACTAAAGCATTTTTTAGAACCATCTCTCTGTTTTCCAAGTTAAGAATTTCGATTTCGGCACCAACCAAGTTGATGTGAGAAGGAACAAGATCAAGCCCTGGAACCTCGGTCTTCAACAACGTCTCCTTTAGCGTTACTTTGCCAATTAATGCCTCATAAAGCGTTGTCATAGAGTTCGAATCAGGATCGAAGTTAAACCCAGATGTTGAGTTTGCCTGAGGATCGGCATCTATAATGAGAGTCTTCTTCTCCATAACGGCAAGCGAAGCCGCAAGGTTAATAGCAGTGGTAGTCTTACCAACTCCACCTTTTTGGTTTGCAATAGCAATAATTTTTCCCATATTGTTTTTGAAGGATATTTCCTAAGTGCGCAAATTTATAAAATCTTTTTTTGCTATACGAATTATGTTACATTTGCGATGGCATTTTTAACCTTAAATATGGAAAAAGGCGGCTGGATGGTGATTGTCAATCCCAAGGCAGGTAGTGGGAGAGGACTAAAAGATTGGCCTGTAATATCTAATCTGATGAATCGTAGTGGATTGGATTTTACCTGCGTATTCACAGAGCATAAATATCATGCTGTAGAGATGACAGTTAAGGCCGTCAACGATGGTTATAGAAAAATTGTTGCTATTGGTGGAGATGGAACTGTACATGAAATAGTAAACGGACTTTTTATTCAAAAAGTAGTACCTACAACAGAAATTTCTTTAGCAGTGATTCCAACAGGAACAGGTAATGACTGGATCCGAATGTTTGGAATCTCAAAAACATATACAGAAGCTGTTCAGTCATTGGTAGATCACAGGACAGTAATTCAAGACGTTGCAAAGGTTGAATTCTATGAGACAAAAGTTAAGCAGCATCGTTATATGGCAAATGTTGCTGGAATGGGATTTGACGCTGCCGTTAATATCAAATATAATCGTCTCAAAGATGAGGGAAAGGTTGGTAAATGGCTATATATTACCAGCAGTATCAAAGTTTTTTTAAGATACATCTCAAAGCGATTCAAAATTAAGATCGACGATCAGTTGTATTATGATGGTTACCTATTCTCTTCGACAGTAGGAATTGGACGTTACAATGGAGGAGGAATGGACCAGATGCCAGCTGCTAAAATTGATGATGGTCTGATGGATATCACAATGATTAAAAGAATGCAGAAGCTTATGATTATGAAAAATTTCAGATATCTCTACTCTGGAAGGATTTATGATAACCCAAAGGTTATGCATGAGCAAGCTAAAAAGATTGAAATTGAGACATGGCCTGCATCAAGAATAGAGATTGACGGTGAAGCCATGGGATACTCTCCATTTACATTTGAACTAATTCCTGGAAGTATTAAAGTTGTTGTAGGTCCAAAGTTCGTGATTTAAAAAGGATCTACGTCGCAGAAAAATTGAGCTTTCGGATTATCATTCGAAAACTTGTCCACCACTCTTTTAATCGATTTTTTGATAGCAATACCACTATTGTCTTTTGGAAGTTTTATCCAGAAATTCAGTATGAATTCACCTCTTAATTTCTCATTAACAGGAGCAAAAGGTCCACTAAAGTCTAACCCTTTTATTAAACACAGAAGCTTGTATAATTTGTCGGCGTAGTTATAAGCCTCTTTGCGCTCTCTATCTTTAACCACAATTCTGATAATTCTCAAAAATGGGGGATATAAAAACTCTTTTCTCTCTTCAATTAATTTTTTGCAGACATCTCGATACTCTCCAGTTAGAGAATAGACTTCATTCTTATCGCCTGATGTCTGAATAATCATCTTTCCAGGTTTATTTTCGCGCCCAGCCCTTCCTGAGAGTTGATTCATCATCTGAACAGCTCTTTCCGATGCTCTGAAATCTTGAGTTGCGAAGAGCGATTCTGCTTGTAAAAGGCAGACAAGCGTAAGATCGGAAAAGTGAAAACCTTTACTAAGCATTTGAGTACCAACCAGAATATTCGCTTTATTTTGTGAAAACTCTTTGATGATTCTCTTCTCTTCGGTTTTGCTAGAAGTAGTATCAGCATCGAATCTCTCAACTACCTTGTCACTAAACCTCTCTCTCAAAAACTCCTCAATCTTCTCTGTTCCGTATCCTTTATCTGTAACAGAATTATTTCCACAAGAGTTACATCTATTAGTAAAAACAAAACTCTCTCCACAATAGTGGCAACTAATTGTCCCTCTGTATTTATGATAACTTAATGGAATGTTACAATGGCTACAATATGGGATGTGACCACATTCGTCACACTGAACATACGGAGAGTAAGATCTTCTGTTTCTAAAGACAATAACTTGCTCGCCCCTTTCCAGACAACTCTCCATTTGCTCTAAAGTGTAATTGGCAAATGGGCCACTCATTCGATTGCCTCTCTTCTCGGTCAGCGTATTTAGTACCTTTATCTCAACTGGCTGAGAGTTGTGATATTTTTCCGACAATACCACCTCGGCATATTTGCCAGTTTCTATGTTGTGAATTGATTCAAGAGAAGGCGTTGCAGACCCAAGAATAATTGGTGTATTAAATAAAGAGGATAGTACAACAGCAGAATCTCTTCCATTATATCTAGGTGCAGGCTCACTCTGTTTGTAAGAAGAGTCATGCTCTTCATCAACAATAACAAGACCTAAATTTTTGTATGGTAAAAAGATAGCAGACCTAAGTCCTAAAACAATGTATGGCTCTTCACCCTTGATTATTCTCAAAAATGAATTGCGCTTGTCTGCTTTAGGTTGTTTGTAATTGTAAATTAATAATTTGTCTCCAAAATATTTCTCCACTCTTTTAGAAATCTGACTGCTTATCGCACTCTCTGGAAGCAGGTATAACACACTCTTTCCCGACTCCAGTACTTTTTTTGCCAGATGAAGATAGATCTCTGTTTTACCCGACCCAGTAACTCCATTCAGAACAACTGGACGGTCTTTCATCTCATTCTCAATTTTGTCTAAGGCTAATTTTTGAGCATCAGACAGTTGAGGTAGTAATTCTCCTTCTGGGCCGAGCTCTTTTTGACGTTTTTTACCAGGATTAAGATCTAGTGAAAAAGCAGAAGCAGCTGATTTAAATACCTCTCCTTTAGTGCACATGTAGTAATCTGCAAGCCACTCCCAAAATTTTACAATTTGGCGATGAGCAGGAGGTACATCCTCTACAAACAAGATATATTTAAAATTTCCTTCGTACTCTACTTTCTCGCAGTTAATCTCATCTACAAGGGCAATATACTCTCTTCCTGCAAAATTCACTCGAACAAACGAGCCAGGAAATATTTTGTCACTGAGAATTTCGGGCACTACATAATGAATGTCCTTTTGAAGTTTTAGAGGCAGAATAACCTTTGCAAACTTTTTTTCATTATCCATGGCTAAGTTCTTCGATATGTTTTGCAACATCATTAAGAAGCCAACCAGGTGTAGACGTTGCTCCACAAATACCAACACTATCTCCGTCTTTAAACCACTCAATCTTAATCTCCGAACCCTTTTCTATTTTATGAGAACGCTCATTGACCGATTTACAGTGTTCAAATAACACCTTCCCATTCGAACTCTCGCTTCCGCTAACAAAGATTATAACATTATGTCTTTTGGAGAATTCTTTTAGATGAGGATGCCTTGAAGAGACTTGATTGCATATAGTGTTAAATGCTTTGAACTTATCGATTGGACCTCCTGCTTTAGTAATTCTCTCTTGAATCTTTTTGCAGATTTTTGTGTATTCAGCAGGCTCTTTGGTTGTCTGAGAAAAAATATTGATAGGACGAGAATAGTCTATCCCCTCGAGGTCATCTTGATTCCTGATAATAATAGCATCTCCTCCAACTTGCCCAATAAGCCCGTTTACCTCCGCATGACCAAGCTTACCATAGATTAAAATCAGACCATTGACGCTTTTTAAATTTGCGTAAGCCTCTTTTACTCTCTGCTGAAGTTTCAGAACGACAGGACAAGTACAATCTATAATCTGAAGGTTGTTATCCTTAGCAATCTTGTAGCTTTCAGGTGGTTCTCCATGAGCTCTGAACAATACAGGCCTGTTCTTGATGCTTTCAAGTGTAGATTTATCAATTGTCTCAAGCCCCTTATCACGTAGCCTCTCAATCTCCGAACCATTATGAACTATATCGCCAAGAGAGTATAACGACCCGTGAGATGCAATATAGTTCTCAGCCTGGTTAATAGCTCTTACGACACCATAACAGAAACCCGATTTAGGATCTATTTCAATTTTAAGTTCCATCTGTCCGAAAAATTATTTACAAACCATACAATCTGGTCGTCCATATTCATTTCGCTGTTATCTAAAAAGATAGCATCAGGCGCTCTTCTCAAAGGAGCAGTCTCCCTAGTCTCGTCGAGTCTATCCCTTTCAATCACATTTGCCAGCACCTCATCAAAGTCAGCACTCTCTCCCTTGGCAATAATCTCTCTATATCTGCGCATTGCCCTAACCTTAGGATCGGCAGTCATGAAAATTTTTATCTCAGCATCTGGAAAAACGACTGTTCCAATGTCTCTGCCATCCATAATAACTCCCTTCTCTTCCCCAGCTTTGTGAAGGATTGAATCAACGAACTCTCTTACAAAAGGGATTGAAGCAACGATACTTACCCTTCCCGCCACTTCAAGCCCTCTAATCTCTTTTTCGATATTTACTCCATTCAAATGAAGTTCACTAGCCCCAACAGATGGAGAGAAAATGAATCTCAACTCTATAGATTTTAATGCCTCTTTTAAATTCTCTTTATCGATATTATTGTTTTGATCAATCAACCCATTTTTGAGAGCATAACAGGTAACTCCCCTGTAAAGTGCTCCAGTATCAACATAAATGTAGCCTAATTTTGCTGCGACAGCCTTCGCAAAAGTGCTTTTACCCGTAGATGAGTGGCCGTCAACGGCGATAATAATTTTTTCCATCTCCATACCCAATTATTGTAAAGACAAACATACATAAAAATCGATTATCTTTGTAAAAAAACAACTAAGATGAAGATTGCGGTCCTAGATCTAGGAACTAATGTATTTAACCTTCTGCTAGCAGAAATTTCAAAAGACAAATGTCATATAATCAGAGAATTCAAATCGCCAGCAAGATTGGGAGACGGAGGTCTCTCTTCTGGGATATTATCTGTTAATGCATTCTCCTCGGCACATGAAGCGTTAGAAAAGATTATCAAAGAGATAGAGAGAGAGGGAGAGGTAGAGAATATATATGCTTTTGCGACCTCAGCAGTGCGAGACGCCAAGAATGGCAAAGAGTTTGCAGAGAGTATCAAACAGAAATTTGGGATAGAGATTCAAATCATTTCTGGAGACAGAGAGGCTGAGCTGATTTATAAGGGTATAAGAGAGGCGATGTTTATTTATGATGAGGTTGTGCTGATGCTCGATATTGGAGGCGGCAGCAATGAGTTCATTCTTGCAAATAAAAATGAGATTCTGTGGAAAAAGAGCTACCCTTTGGGAATGGCTAGACTCAAGGAGAGATTTATGCCTTCGGAGCCAATCACAACTGCTCAGATAGAGGAGGTTGAGCAGTTCATTGAGGAGTCTCTTCAAGATCTTTGGGCGGTAATAGAGACTTATAAGCCTTCACTATTAGTAGGTTCATCAGGTTCATTCGATACAATAAGGGATCTTTTGGCAACAGGCGAAGAAGATAAATCTCTGCCAGCAAAGGAGATTCCATTAAAAGATTTTGAGGATTTGCATCAGAGATTAATTGCTTCAACAACCGAAGATAGACATGCAATGCCAGGGATGTCGATGATTAGAATAGACTTTATAGTGCTCGCTTCTATCTTCATCAATAAGATAAAAGATAGGTGCGGATTTAAAGAGATATATCAGTCTTCATTTTCGCTTAAAGAGGGAGTGATGGCCGAAAAATACAGAGAATTAACAGAAAATTAATTGATTAAAATATGAAATTGCTCATTATCGACGACGAGAGAAGTATCAGGAATACTCTTAAAGAGATTCTTGAATTCGAAGGTCACGAAATTGCACTAGCATCTGACGGTGTTGAGGGTTTGGCTATGGCTACTGCAAACAGCTATGATGCCATTTTTTCGGATATCAAAATGCCAAACATGGACGGCATGGAGCTGTTAGAAAAACTGAATGAAGCAGGTTGTGAAGCAGCCGTAATCATGATTTCTGGCCACGGCTCAATTGATACAGCCGTTGAGTGTATTAAGAAAGGTGCTTTTGACTTCATTCAAAAACCACTCGATTTGAATAGAATTCTGATTACACTTAGAAATGCTACCGATAAGACAACTCTAGTTAAGGAGACAAAAATACTCAAAAAGAGAGTCTCTAAAATTCCAGAAATCGTTGGTGTATCTCCAGCTATAAGCCATATTAAAGATATGATAGACAGAGTAGCACCAACAGATGCAAGAGTTCTGATAACAGGATCAAATGGTACAGGTAAGGAGTTGGTCGCAAGATGGCTCCATGAAAAAAGCTCAAGAAATACTATGCCTTTCATTGAGGTAAACTGCGCTGCTATCCCTGGTGAGTTGATCGAGAGTGAACTATTTGGTCATGAAAAGGGTGCATTTACTTCGGCAGTAAAACAACATAAAGGGAAATTTGAGCAAGCAGACGGTGGAACTCTATTTTTAGATGAGATTGGAGATATGAGCCTTGCTGCGCAGGCGAAAGTATTGAGAGTGCTGCAAGAGAATAAATTAAGCAGAGTAGGGTCGGATAAAGACATCAATGTTAAAGTGAGAGTTGTTGCAGCGACCAATAAAAATCTTGTTGAAGAGATAGCAAAGGGTTCATTCCGCGAAGACCTTTATCATAGACTAAGTGTAATTGTAATTCATGTACCACCTTTAGCACAACGAAAAGAGGATATCCCACTGCTGGCTCGTCACTTCATTGAGACTATTTGCGAAGAGACAGGCATGATTAAGAGAGAGATAGACGAAGATGCAATCGAAGAATTAGCTCAATACAAGTGGACAGGTAATATCAGAGAGCTTAGAAATGTGATGGAGAGACTTCTGATTTTAAGTAATAACAGAATTACTAAATCTGATGTTTTGGCTTACGCCAGTCCAGTATTCAGATAGGAACCGAGATAGAGATAAAAAGAAAGAGTAGCTTTTCGGCTACTCTTTTTCTATTCTAATACTTTGTATAAAATTTCCATCATCCTGAGTCTTGACAAATAAAGTCACCCTAAACTTTTGCCCACCTGCACTTAGGTTTCCAATTGCATACTTCATAGGTGGCTTTCCACTTCTGTGTACTATAGTAAAAGCCTTTGGTGTATTGTTAGAGAAGAAATCTTTTATAACCTGTTTCGCCTGAGCTTTACTTGTAACATTGATATTACCAAGGATATCTACCTCAAGATTCGAGGCAAACCATGCAGATAATTTTTCTGCATCACCATTTTGAATGTATTTTGAAATTGGAACAAATACATCCTGATGCTCACTACTATTCTGAGCACTTAAAGCACAGAAAGGAATGATTGTTGCAACTAATACTGTAAATAAGGATCTCATTATTTTTGCAATTTTTCTTGACTTAGATAAAGATACAAAAATCGAGCCATATGCTCCAAATAACAATTATAAAAATAGACCAATAATTCATACATTTGTATATGAAGATAACCTTTTTACTCACCGGAAAAACCGATGTACCATGGGTCAGACAAGGTACAACTCTCTACGAATCAAGACTTAAACACTATGTTAAGTTTGAGGCATTAGAAATACCAGAGCTGAAGTCAGTTTCTGGTTTGTCGGTGAACCAGATAAAGGAGAGAGAAGGGGAGTTGATTCTAAAGAATATTAAAGAGGGAGACGAAGTAGTTTTGTTGGATGAAAGGGGTAAGATGTTATCATCCGAGGAGTTTGCAGACTTTATCAACAAGAAGGGAGTTAAAGGGACAAAAAATTTACTCTTCGTAGTAGGAGGAGCCTATGGGTTTTCGGACGAAGTCTATAAAAGGGCGACAGATAAACTCTCAATGTCTGCAATGACTTTTTCTCATCAGATGATTAGAGTTATCTTTACAGAACAGCTCTACAGAGCATTTACAATAATCAAAGGAGAACCATACCACCATAGATAATATTAAAGGGAATGAAAGAGGAATTTTCATCGGTGTTAAAACATAGAAGCACTATACTTTGGGCGCTTGCCCTCTTTTTTGTAATCATCTCCTTTTTTGAATTCAATTCAGCGGATTCTATTGATAGAGAGGTGAGAAGCCTCGAAAAAAGACTACATAACCGACAAGAAGTGTTGGATACATTTGCAAAACAAGCTCTTGAGATACCCAAAAGTGAATTCATTGTCTTTCCAGAACTACCATCCGACATGGTTATATATCGCTTCTGTGATGATACTCTCCAATCTTGGGTTAATCAATTACCAATTGCAAATGACGACATCGATGTTTACCCATTTGGTTACAGAATAAATTATATGAGCAGCAGAGGCGTGACAAATACTCCTCTTGCATATATTAGTCAAAACGTTGGGATAGAGCAATATGTCAGTTTAGGTTCGGCATGGTATGTTGTGAAAGTCTATAAAAGAGCCGACGTTACAGTAATTTCGGCACTTTTGATTCAAACAGATTACAATACAGATAATGAGGTTCTTAAAAATGAGGTTAATCCAAATTTAGCGCTTAGTAAATCTTTAAGCATTGTTCCTGTAACATTCGACGAATCCTATATTGTTAAAGGAAAGGATGGAGCTGTGTTGTTCTCAGTTCTCAAAGTAACTCCGAATTTTATTGGACAGACAGGTGTAGTGTTGAGATGGTTGTCAGTTATATTTATTATCCTAGCTCTATTCTCTGAATTACAGTCAAAAAGAACGCTGAAGATGTTCTATGCAACAGCGTTTGTATTGATTTTTATGCGGTTTATGGCTGGTTATCTCTCTTCGGTTTTGGAGTCTGATCTTGAATTATTTTCTCCTACACTTTATGCTGACTTTGAGCTTTTTAAATCATTAGCAGATCTGTTGCTTTTGAATCTCTTCATCTTTTTGATCATCTCCGCACTCTTTATGATTCGGAAAACAATCAATCTTCAGTATGTGAGAGCCTCAAAAAATGTAAGAAGAAAAATGGTATTTGCGCTGTCATTAGTACCACTGTTATTGATACCATACATTCATATAAGTCTAAGATCTTTAATTTTAAACTCAAATATAACTCTTGAATTGTTCAAGATTGATGAGATTTCACTATACACAATTCTAGTCTATTTTTCTTATGCACTCCTATTCATAGCACTTCTCTTCACTCTCCAGATGCTAAGAGCACCATTTGTGTCTTTAAGGAAGTTTTCGTTCCTAAGGCTAAAGCCAATGCTCGTCTACATTTTTGTAATTTCTGTTTACTCTCTTGTAGTTGTAAGTATATATGGATTTAAAAAGGAGTATAACAGGAACAAAGTTTGGACTACAAAAATGTCTGTAGAACGTGACCTTAATGTAGAATTACAGTTAAAATCTATAGAGCAATATATTGTAAGCGATCCAATTATAAGAATGTTTGCTGAAAATGGTGAAGAGGAGGCATTAAACTACTATCTCACCGAAGAGTACACATGGAATTTAGAACAGCGATACGACCGACGTATAAGAGTATGTCGTCCCTCTTCAATTCTTGAATTGGATAACTATTCCGATATAGTGTATTGCCAAGCCTATTATCAAGATGAACTTTTAAAGTATGGAATTCCACTGTATGATAGATCGAGATTTTTCTTCATGAATAACTACAATGGAAGAATTAGTTATCTAGGTGTATTTAATTATCCAACTGTAGTTGGAGATTTGAGCATTTTTATTGAGTTAGAGTCTAAATTTATAAAAGAAGCCATTGGATATCCGGATATACTGCTGAATCACAAGCAGATTGATAATTTAAATATGCCTACAAGTTATTCTTATGCAAAATATCTGAATAGTAGGTTAATCTCATATGGCGGACGATTTAATTACAGTTATACAATTGAAGATGCAAAAGAAATAGGTTACAATGTCATTAGGAAAGATAGATATGTCCATTTTGTTAACAGAGTATCTACAGAAAGTGTAATCATAATTAGCCGACCAGAGAGAAGTATCTTTCCTTACATTGTATCTTTTTCTTATATAGTGCTATTCTTTTCATTAATAATGTTTGGACTAATAAGGATAAGACATAAATCAATCTTTACAGAACTACCAAAAAACTCTTTCCGTAGAAAGATCACCTTCTTGATTCTTTCTTCTCTTGTTTTTGCCCTGATAAGTATGGGTGCTGGTAGTATTTGGTTCAGTTTGAATTACTTCAAGGAAAGCAACAGAGGGCAGATGGAGGAGAAAATCCAGACCGTTCAATCATCTTTAGCATACTTCAGTAAATATGTTGGAAACTATAAAGATCCTCAATTCTTTAATAATAGACTATTTGAATCACTAACAAGACTTTCAAATAATGCTCAAATAGACATAAATCTTTATGCCCCAAATGGAGTAATGATTCGGACAACTCAGAAGGAGATGTTCGATAGTTACCTTGTCGGATTTAGAATGAACCCTTATGCATACAAAGAGATTGTAAACAACTACAAAAAACAAGTCATAAACCAAGAAAAAATTGGAAATTTAACATATTACTCTCTGTATGCACCTCTACTCAATAAAGATGGAAAAATAATTGCGATCGTAAATATACCATACTTCTCAAGGAAAAACGATATTGGCGCTGAGGCCTCAAACATTATTGCAACAATTATCAATATCTATCTGCTTCTTTTGTTAGGAGCTGTCTTTGGAGGTATTGCACTATCTAATTCACTATCTAAGCCACTTGCAGAAATTAGTAGAAAGATGAGAATCATCGAGGTAGGGCAGTCTGCTGAGCATATCGACTATAACAACAAAGATGAGTTAGGTATCCTGGTGGCTGCCTACAATAAGATGGTTGACGATCTCGAAGAGAGTACAAGACAGCTGGCACAAAGTGAGAGAGAACAAGCTTGGCGAGAGATGGCAAGGCAGATAGCTCATGAGATTAAAAATCCACTGACACCTATGCGATTGAGTATTCAGCACCTTGTGCGACTCAAACAGCAGAACATTCAAGGATGGGAAGAGAGATTTGATGCTTTAGCAAACTCACTCATAGAACAGATTGATATTCTGTCCGATGCAGCGTCTGAATTTTCAAGTTTTTCTCGCTTCTACTCCGAAGACTTAACAAAAGTTGACGTCAACAACCTAATTTTAGAGCAGATTGTATTATTCAATACTCGTGATAATATCTCTGTAAATTTCGAAAGCGAGGTAGAACGCGATGCTATGATTCTGGCTAGAAAGACCCAGCTTGCAAGAGTATTGGTTAATCTACTGTCAAATGCTGTGCAAGCCTTAGAGGGACAACTAAATGGAAAGATTCTGGTCTCGCTCACAAAAGAGGAGAAATACTACTCAATCTCTATCGAAGACAATGGAACAGGAGTGCCAGAAAATCTTACACATAGACTATTTAAGCCTAATTTCACAACAAAGAGCGGTGGCACAGGTTTAGGTCTGGCTATATGCAGAAGTATAATAGAACAGAGTCAAGGAAGTGTATCCTATAGAAAATCAGAAAGGCTGGGAGGAGCCTGTTTTACAATCAGGTTACCCTTCAGCCTTGAGTAGTTTATATCATTTGGGGCTTAAGTAGTTTTACTTTTGCCTCATGAAAATCTGAATAGGAGTTCCGCTAAAATCGAAATGTTTGCGAAGTTTGTTCTCAAGATATCTCTTGTAGTCCTCCCTTACATATTGCGGCAGGTTACAGAAAAACGCAAATGAAGGAGAAGGTGTCGGAAGTTGGGTCATGTATTTTATCTTGATATACTTACCTTTAATTGCAGGTGGAGGATAATTCTCAATCTCTTTAAGCATAACCTCATTAAGCTCCGAAGTCTTGATTTTTCTTGATCTGTTGTCGTATACTCTTTGAGCTGCCTCTAAAACATCAAGGATTCTCTGCTTATTGATCACCGATGTGAAAATGATTGGAACATCATTGAAAGGAGCAATTTTGTTCATAATCACTTCGGTCGCCTTCTTCATAGTATTTGCATCCTTGTTCTCGACAAGGTCCCATTTATTTACTACAATCAAGCACCCTTTTTTATTTCTGATGATCAAATTGAAGACCGACATATCTTGCGCTTCGATGCTTTGTTGAGCATCAACCATCAGGATACAAACATCTGAATTCTCAATTGCTCTCACAGAGCGCATCACTGAGTAGAACTCAAGATCCTCTTTAACTTTATTCTTTTTTCTTAGACCAGCTGTGTCAACAAGCATAAATTCATGTCCAAACTTATTGTAATAAGTGGAAATTGAATCACGTGTTGTGCCTGCAACCGGAGTTACGATATTTCTCTCCTCCCCTAATAGGGCGTTAGTAAGCGATGACTTACCAACATTAGGACGTCCAACAATTGTAATATATGGAATTGCCCTCTTTTCTAAAGGTTTTTCATCTTCGGGAAGAAGTTCTAATACCTTATCCAAAAGATCTCCTGTACCACTTCCTGTTGCTGAAGAGATTGCGTATGGCTCACCTAACCCAAAAGAGTTAAAGACATGAGCGTCAAACAGTTTGTCTCCAGTATCTACTTTGTTTGCTACAATTATAATCGGTTTTTTAGATCTGCGAAGAATGTCCGCAACTGCCATATCGTAATCTGTGATTCCTGTTCCCACATCACAAAGGAAAAGGATAACATCAGCCTCCTCTATTGCGAGAACTACCTGTTTTCTGATCTCCTCTTCGAACACATCGTCTGAATTGAGAGCAAAACCACCAGTGTCAATCACTGAGAATTCTTTACCACTCCATTCGCATGTGCCATAATGTCTGTCGCGAGTAACTCCCGCGATCTCATCTACAATTGCTTGTCTCATTCCGACAAGTCTATTGAAGAGTGTCGATTTGCCCACATTTGGGCGTCCTACTATTGCTACTATACTCATAAGGGCGGCAAAGATAATAATATTTATTTAAGAGACGAATATGAGCATCCTGAGCATCCGCCCGATTCACAATCATCAACGGCGCAATCCGATGTCAACCCTTTTTTCTTTCGCCACATTCTTCTCTCATCATCTTTTGCGCATCTGATACCTTTTTTTCTCATCTCCTTATTATGACCAATCTCAGTATCGGGAAACTTCCCATTCTTCCTGAATATTATATTGAAGGAGAGTAGAAAGACACTTAGCCCAACAAAAACTACTGCTGCTATTAATACATCCATTTTTTTAAAAATTTAAATTACCCATTTGTTTTCGGGAAGAAGCGGTGAGCTTCCTACCTTTATAACGGGAGGTAACTGGTGAACTTTGAACGCTGCGGCCTTTCTCAAAGAAGAGATTTTGTCGAGCAGTTCTCTGCTCACTCCCTCAGACAATAAATCTAAGTCAGATTTTCCACCCTCTATCAACTCATACAAAATTGGGTCCAAAATGTGATATTCTGGCAAAGTATCGCTGTCTTTCTGATTTTCACTCAGTTCGGCAGACGGAGCTTTTGTCATAGTTGAGTCAGGAATGACACATTCGTCGGAATTGATGAAACTTGCAAGCGAATAAACTTGCAATTTATATAGATCGGCAATTGGCATTATAGCCCCACAAAGGTCGCCATACATAGTACCATAGCCCATTGCCAGTTCACTCTTATTTGTTGTATTAAGTAACAGAGAATCGTTCTGATTCGAAAAGGCCATCAGTATAACACCTCTGATTCTTGCTTGTAGATTTTCAATTGTAATCTGTTTTGGATCTGCTCCAAAAAGAGATGTAAGCTCTTTTACATACTTATTATAAATCCCCTCAATTGGAACAATCTTGTAATTGACTCCAAGATTTTCTGCCAATTCAACAGCATCACTTACTGAGTGCATAGTTGAAAATGGAGAGGGCATTAAAATTGCGGTAACATTCTCTTTTCCAAATGCTCTCACACCAAGAGACAGTACAACTGCTGAGTCAATTCCTCCTGAGAGACCAACTACGGCTTTGGTTTTACCGGCTGCCGAAAAAAACTTTCTGAGAGATTCAATGATTAAATCATGAATGTCCTCTGTAACTGTCTGGTAAGGCATGATTTAGAAAATAAAGCTAGAACTGATTGATTTGTAATTATATACTTTATCGATAACATCTGCAAAGATCTCAGCTACTGATAACACCTTAATCTTTGTTGTATCGTAGTTAGGATCTGTTGTAAGAGGAATAGTATCCGAAATTATTACCTCTTTCAGTTTTGATTTTGCAATCCTTTCGTATGCTGGTCCAGACAATACAGCATGGGTAGCAAGTGCTCTTACGCTCAAAGCTCCTTTCTCCATTAACATATCTGCAGCCTTTGTAATCGTTCCTGCTGTATCGATCATGTCGTCGATAATTACGATGTTTTTACCTTCAACATCGCCAATTGCTGTCATGGAGCCAACTACATTGGCCTTCTCTCTTGATTTATGGCAGATGATAAGTGGACATCCCAGGATTCTTGAATATGCATTTGCTCTCTTCGCTCCACCCATATCAGGTGCTGCAATCGACATATTTTCTAATTTAAGATCTCTTAGATAAGGAAGGAAGATTGAGCTCGCATAGATATGATCAACTGGAACATCAAAAAATCCTTGAATTTGATCGGCATGAAGGTCTGCAGTCATCACTCTGTCGCAACCTGCAGCACTTAAAAGATTGGCAACCATCTTTGCTCCAATTGGAACTCTTGGTCTGTCTTTTCTATCTTGACGCGCCCAGCCAAAATATGGCATTACGGCAATCACTTTATATGCAGAAGCTCTTCTTGCTGCATCAATCATCAGCAATAATTCGAAAATATTGTCAACCGGAGGGAAGGTAGATTGAACAATGAACACTGTTGCTCCTCTTACGCTCTCTTCGAGCGCAGGTTGGAATTCTCCATCGCTGAAAACGGTAACACTAGACTTACCAAGTTCAAGTTTCAGGGCAGCAGCTATCTTTTCGGCCAGATATCTGGAGTTCCTGCATGAAAAAATCTTTATCTGATGTTGATGATCCATAACTATGGTTTTATGTTGTTAAAAAGGGTTTCAATATAATCTAGAATCTCATCTCTACCTTTACCTGTCTCGGCAGAGCTAGCAAAAACAGGAGGAAGCTCCTCCCAATAGTTCATCATCTCTTTTGAATTAGCCTCTATCTGATTTGCTAATGCTGTGACTCCCAACTTGTCGGCCTTAGTATAAATAATCGAAAATGGAACTTCAGCGCGAGCGAGTTCCATCATGAATTGAAGATCAATCTTTTGTAGAGGGTGTCTGGAGTCCAGAAGCACGAACAATGTGACCAGATCTTCGGAGCTGTTGATGAAATCGCGAATAATATCGCCAAGTTCAGACCTTTGAGTTTTCGAGACCTTTGCATAACCATAACCAGGAAGGTCAACAAGATACCACTTTTCATTAATCATAAAGTGGTTTACAAGCTGGGTTTTCCCGGGCTTAGAAGAGGTATGTGCAAGATTTTTTTGTCTGCACAACATATTGATTAGCGAAGATTTGCCAACATTGGATCTGCCTATGAAGGCAAACTCCGGGAGGCGAGTCTTAGGCTTGTCTTTAGCAAGTCGGCTGCTGCCGGAAAATATGGCTGTCGATATCTGCATAGATGATTTTTATCGGGCAAAGGTACAATATTATGATTATATTTGTATGAGAAGATCGATAAAAAAATTCAAAATGGAGAGAGCAGATAGTATTACCCTACATGAACTATTAATGAGGGTAAAGAGGGTTGTAGAGGATAATGTGTCTGGATACTACTGGATTAAAGCCGAAATTTCTGAAATTAAAAACCACCCTACAGGCCATTGCTATCTTGAACTTTGTGATAAGGCTGGGGACGACTCTCCGGTAAATGCAAAGGTGCAGGCAATGATTTGGTCGAATGCATACAGACTGATCAAACCATATTTCGAGACATCAACTGGCTATCAGCTGGGAAAAGGGATGCATATTTTAGTCAAGGGACAGGTTCAATACTCACCAATCTACGGAATAAGTATAGTTATTACAGACATCGATCCGTCATTCACAGTAGGAGAGGCAGAATTGCAGCGTCAAAAAACAATCAAACGCCTACGCGACGAGGGGATGATGGAGATGAACTCAACGATTCCTATTCCCACTCTTCCAAGAAGGCTTGCAATTGTCTCTTCGGACTCAGCTGCAGGGTACCTAGATTTTATGAAACATCTGCACGAAAATAGTTATGGATTTCGTTTCCAGACAACTCTTTTCAATTCACCAATGCAAGGGGCAACAGCTCCAAAAGGAATCATTGAGTCTCTCGATAAAATAGCCTATCTGCAAGATCAGTTCGATATTGTAGTGATCATAAGAGGAGGAGGGTCGGTGCAAGATTTGAGCTGCTTTGATGACTATGAACTGTGTGCAAACATTGCACAATTTCCACTTCCGGTTATTACCGGAATAGGACACGAACAAGATTTCCATATTGCAGATATGGTAGCTCATACAAACCTCAAAACTCCCACTGCAGCAGCAGGTTTCCTGCTAGATATTTTTGTGAGAGAGGATATGCAGATTAGTTTTTTATCCCGAAGACTTTTGTTATCTTTACAAAGGAGGATGGCTGATGAATATGCAAAAGTTGAGAGCATAAGCAGCAAAACAATCTCTTTAGCAACCACGCGCATAAAGGAGGAGCATCATCGACTGGACATTATGCAACAGCGCATAACAATGAATAATCCTTACAGACTTTTAGAGAGAGGTTTTACAATAATTACCAGAAACGATAAAAGAGTAACAGATATTGCAAATCTTAAACAGGGAGATGATATACAAGTCCTGATGAATGAAGGGGCAATTGAGTGCGAAGTTAAGAATGTAGTAAAACATGAAATGTATGGCAAAGAGTAAGAGTGAGCAAAAGATGACATATGAGGAGGCTTTGGCAGAATTGGAAGCCTTGGCGAAGAAGATAGAAGATCCCAATACAGAGATTGGAAAAATTTCTGATTACATACAAAAGACATCAGAGTTAGTAAAATATTGCAGAGATCTTCTAAGGGGACAAGAAGAGGAGATTGCAAAGTTAAACGAACAATAAAACCGACGGTTATGGAGGAGCTCAAAATCTGGAAAGATGATCCATATCTGGAGCCATATAAAAAGACAATATGGGGCAGATACCTAAAGGCATTAATAAGATACAGAGAGATCTCTGGTTACGGAAACCTGCTATACTCTTCGGTTAATAACCATCTATACTACGGAATTCATTCCGAAGGTGATGAGCTAGTATTTAGAGAGTGGGCGCCAAGAGCTACTGAGTTATATCTTATCTGCGATAAAAATGGATGGACAAAAGATGAGCACTATCGTTTCTCAAGATTGGATTCGGGTAACTGGGAATTGAGACTTCATATAAGTGAACTTTCTCATGGCGACCTCTTCAAGTGGCTCATAGTTTGGAATGGCGGAGAGGGAGAGAGGCTCCCAGCATACGCTACACGATGTGTTCAGGACCCAATTACAAAAATATATTCTGCTCAACTATGGATGCCACAGCCATATAGCTGGAGAAACAAACGACCAAAACGAGTAGAGAACCCACTAATCTATGAAGCTCATATTGGGATGAGCAGTGAAGAGTGCGTTACCGCAACATACTCTCACTTTAGAACAAATATCCTCCCAAGAATTGTCGAAGCAGGATATAATACAATTCAGTTGATGGCTATCCAAGAGCATCCATACTACGGCTCATTTGGATATCAAGTAGCAAATTTCTTTGCTCCAAGTTCGCGATTCGGGACACCCGAAGAGCTTAAGATGCTAATTGACGATGCTCACGGACTTGGCCTCTCTGTTATTTTAGATATAGTTCACTCACATTCAGTTAATAATGTTGCAGAGGGTCTCTCAATGTTCGATGGATCAGAGGATTTATACTTCCACGCAGGCGACAGAGGACAACACCCTGCATGGACTTCGCGTTGCTTCGATTACGGAAAGACGGAGGTGATCCATTTCCTGCTCTCAAATTGCAAATATTGGCTGGAGGAGTACAACTTTGATGGATTTAGGTTTGATGGCATCACAAGTATGATCTATTATGATCATGGTTTGGGAAAAAGGTTTACCGACTACTCATGTTACTATGATGGAAATCAGGATGAAGATGCATTAGTTTACCTGACTCTCGCAAATTGTCTGATTAAAGAGACCTACCGTGACGCAATAACTATTGCCGAAGATGTTAGTGGCTTGCCAGGCTTAGCTGCACCTTTTGAAAACGGCGGAGTTGGGTTTGATTTTAGAATGAGTATGGGAGTCTCCGATAACTGGATTAAGTGGATCAAAGAGCTCCCCGATGAGAAATGGCATATGGGAGACATCTTCTACGAACTAACAAATAAAAGAGTAGATGAGAGAACAATAAGCTATGCAGAGTGTCACGACCAAGCGATGGTGGGAGATAAGACAATCATCTTTAGACTAATCGATAGTGAAATGTACACTTCGATGAGTAAATTTATTGAGAGTTTGGTAGTTGATAGAGGAGTTGCTCTCCATAAAATGATTAGACTCGTTACGATTTCAACTGCGGGAGACGGATATCTCAACTTTATGGGAAATGAGTTTGGCCACCCAGAATGGATTGACTTTCCACGTGAAGGAAATGGATGGTCTTATTACTATGCGCGTAGACAATGGTCGCTGTCAGAAGATGAAAACTTGAAATACTCGTGGCTGTTGAAATTTGACAGAAGCATGATTAAGTTAGTAAAAAAGGAGAGAATTTTAGAATACCCTGTAAAATCATTATTTATTGATAATCAGAAACAAATCTTAATTTATTCAAGGAGAGATTTGATTTTTGTTTTCTCATTCAATCCTACAGAATCATTTATTGATTACAAATTCAAAGCACCTGCAGGAAAATACAAATATATTCTTGATTCTGATGATGAGCTATATGGAGGATTTTCAAGAAATAACAACGCAATAGAACACTTTACGATTAATGAAGAAGAGGGCGATAAACTCTCGCTTTACATACCCTCAAGAAGCGCTTTTGTCCTAAAAAAACAGAAGTGATTAACAAAATTGTAACAATTTTTTCGTAACTTGCGATAAATACAGTTCAAAATATGGCTTACTTAAAGTTTAACAAGGCAGAGCTTGTAAATCTGGAATACTCCCTCAAAAGGGAGTTTCTTGCAAGCAACCACGCTGGCGGTTATACCTATACAACAATTTCAGGCTGCAATACCAGAAAATACCATGGTCTGCTAATTGTCCCATTAAAACAATTTGGCGATGAAAAACATGTTTTACTCTCTTCTCTCGATGAGACCCTAATTCAGCATCAAAAAGAGTTCAACCTTGGAATTCATCGTTATGGTGATATTTATGAACCAAGAGGCCATAAATACATTGTAGACTTTGAGGTAGACAAGTGTGTAGCCCTAACTTATAGAGTTGGAGGTATGGTTTTGCGAAAAGTTATGCTGCTTGCTTACAACAAAGAGCAAATCTTTATTCAATATACACTATTGGAAGCTCACTCTCCTACAATCCTACGACTCAAGCCATTCTTAGCTTTTAGAAACATACACAATCTATCAAAAGCCAATACATCGGCAAACACCAAATATAAAGAGGTAGCCAAAGGCAGAAGCTTCTGTATGTACCAAGGATTTCCAGAATTGAACCTGCAGCTTAATGTAGATTCAGAATTCATTTCAAATCCAGATTGGTACTATAATGTAGAGTACAAGGAGGAGAGCAGGAGAGCATTTGAGTCCAAAGAGGATCTATTCGTTCCCGGATATTTCGAGTTTCCTCTTAAAAAAGGGCAAACAGTTCTTTTCTCCGCATCTATTAATGAAGAGAAACCCACTAGGTTCAATCAAGAGTTTTTGAAACACATGTCTGCCCGCAGGCATCGCGATAGCTACGAAAATACTCTTAAAATTACTGCCAAACAGTTTATTATGGAGAGAGAGGGGAAGACCTCAATCTACGCAGGATATCCATGGTTAGACAAAAATCTTCGAGACACATTGATTGCGGTACCAGGATTAACCTATTATGCCGATGGAGATTTAGACACTTTTAGAGCTGTTATAGATACAATTGTAAAACATGAGGCTGATAAGTTAATGGGAGATACAATCCAGCCCGATGTGTCATTATGGTTCTTTTGGACTCTGCAGCAATATACAAAAGCCGGTGGAAACAGGGCAGAGGTGTGGAAGAGATATAAAAATATTATGAAAGCAGTGCTAGGTTCGTATTGCGATTGCTCAAGAAATAGAGTCACAATGCATGAGACAGGGTTACTGTGGGCAGAAGAGCCAGGCAAGGCTTTAAGTTGGATGGATGCATATGTGGGAGGGAGACCAGTTACAGAAAGGGCAGGATATCAGGTAGAACTAAACTCTTTGTGGTACAATGCAATCTGTTTTATCATCGAGCTTGCGGAGGCTGCAGCTGACACAAAGACAGTAAATAATTGGATTTGGGTAAAGAAGGCCATAGAGAAAAATTTCTCGAAAGCTTTTTGGATTGAATCGCAAGAGACCCTCGCAGATTACGTAGGTCCAGAGGGTCAAAATAGATTCTGCAGACCTAATCAGATGTTTACATGTGCATTCGACTACTCACCAATATCGGATGAGCATAAAGCGAAGATTCTCCAGAATGTTACCAAGGAGCTATTAACATCTCGTGGACTAAGAACATTATCGCCAATGAATCCTAGCTATAAATCGGAATACGATGGAGATCAAACTTCGCGTGATTTAGCATACCATCAAGGCACAACGAGAGTCTGGCTATTAGGCTTCTATATTGAGGCTTCATTAAAACTCTATGGAAAGAGTTTTGTGAGAAAGGCAGAGGAGTTGATCCAGGCTTTTGAAGAGGATATGAATGTACACTGTATAGGTTCTATCTCGGAGGTCTATGATGGAGACCCTCCTCATCAACCGCACGGATGCCCTTCTTATTCTAATAGTGTGGCAGAAATTTTAAGATCGATTAAATTAATAGAACAATATAAAAACGAGGTGCTATGAAGGTTTTGATGTTTGGATGGGAGTTCCCTCCTCATATATCAGGAGGGTTAGGTACCGCTTGTTATGGTCTTACAAAAGGGTTGGCGAATCAAGGAGTAGAGGTATTGTTTGTTATGCCATCAGCCTCTGGTGACGAGGATAAAACCGCTGCGGAGATTATCAATGCAAGCGATATAGCAGTTTCGGAAAGTTGCAAGAATGTAAAAGAGTTTTTAGATAAGGTTCAGTTTTTGAGAATAGGTGCAAACCTTGTTCCATACGTAGATCCAGAGCTTTTTACCGAGATGGTTGAGCAGAATATGAAAGGACAGATAACCGATTATAAGATGCACTTTGGACAAAAGTTTCAGTTTTCGGGGAAATACGGAAAGAACCTGATGGAAGAGGTGGTTCGCTATGCGATGGTTGCAGGAGAGATAGCTCTAAGACATAATTTTGATGTCATCCATGCTCACGATTGGTTGACCTATCTTGCAGGAATAGCTGCAAAAAGACTGACAGGTAAGCCATTAGTAGTTCATGTTCATGCTACAGAGTTCGACCGAAGTGGAGAGAACGTAAATACAGAAGTGTACGATATCGAGAAGATGGGAATGAAAGAGGCAGATGTCGTAGTTGCTGTAAGTAATCTGACAAGAAATATCGTGATCACAAAATATGGAATCAGCCCCTCTAAAGTTGTAACAGTGCATAATGCCGTAGATTTTGACGGATTCAAAGAGCTGAATGTCGATAGAGGAACTAAAGACAAAATTGTTACTTTCCTAGGAAGGATAACTTTCCAAAAAGGTCCAGAGTATTTTATAGAGGCTGCTGCCAAGGTATTGAAACGATACCCTAATGCGCGATTTGTGATGGCGGGAAGCGGAGACCTTCTCAATAAGTCTATAAGACGGGTCGCGAGATTAGGAATAGCCGACCGCTTCCACTTTACAGGATTCCTTAGAGGCGACGACGTAAAGAAGATGTTTGCTCACTCCGATGTCTATGTAATGCCTTCAGTTTCTGAGCCATTTGGTATATCTCCATTAGAAGCAATGAGGGCAAACGTACCTACGATTATCTCAAAACAGTCTGGAGTTGCCGAAGTGTTACACCATGCAATCAAAGTTGACTTTTGGGATATTGATGCTATGGCCGACGCCATCTACGCTTTACTAGCCTATCCATCTATCTCCGAAATGGCGGTAAGATGTGGATTGGACGAAGTTAACGCCCTTAAATGGGATAATGCCGCACTGCAAATTAAGAACATATACGCGAAAGCTGTAAAAAGAAAGTAAAGATTGAGTTATGAAGAAGACAATTTGTTTCTATTTTCAGGTACATCAGCCCGACAGACTGAGGCAGTACAGGTTTTTTGATATCGGAAAAGAGTCTTATTACTATGATGACTTTGCCAATAAGACAATTCTAAGAAGAGTTGCCGACAAATGTTATCTGCCAGCAAATAGACTTATGCTCGACCTGATCGAAAAGCATAAAGGTGCTTTCAGAATTTCATACTCGATCTCGAAAGTAGCTTTAGACCAATTTGAAAAATACTATCCCGAAGTTATCGACTCATTTAAAAAACTTGCAGATACAGGTTGCGTTGAATTTTTAGCAGAGACATGTGCACACTCTTTAGCGTCGCTTGTCTCTCCAAATGAGTTCAGAGCACAAGTGAAGATGCATAACGATACAATAGAGCGTCATTTTGGATTAAAACCAAAGGTTTTCAGAAATACAGAACTAATTTATTCCGACGAGATAGGGGCAATTGTTGCAGACATGGGCTATTCTGGAATGCTGACAGAAGGAGCAAAACATATATTAGGATGGAAAAGCCCTAACTATCTGTATACAAACGCAATTAATCCGAGGCTCAAGCTTCTTTTGAAGAACTTTACACTTAGTGATGATATTGCTTTCCGTTTTTCTGATAAAAGTTGGGCGCATTGGCCATTAAGTTCCGAAAAATATACAACTTGGATATCACAAGCTCTTGAAAAAGATGAAATTGTTAATCTGTTTATGGATTATGAGACATTTGGTGAACACCAAAGTGCTACAACTGGAATCTTTGAATTCATGAAGCATCTGCCGCAATCAATCATAAATAATACGGAATTTGAGTTTTTAACACCATCGCAAGTAGTTGCAAAGCATCAACCTGTTGCTCCACTTCATGTTCCTTATGCCATCTCGTGGGCAGATGAAGAGCGAGATACAAGCGCATGGTTAGGAAATGAACTTCAAAGCGAAGCATTTAATAAATTGTATTCATTAGAAAATAAGGTAAATAACTCATCAGATAAATCGCTTTTATACGATTTTCGTCGACTTCAAGAGAGCGACCATTTTTATTACATGTGCACAAAATTTTTCTCTGATGGTGCAGTACATAAATATTTTAACCCATATGACACTCCATATGAAGCGTTTATAAATTACATGAATGTTTTAAGTGATTTTATGATTAGAGTAGAAAAGGGAGAAAATAGCGATAATTTAAAAAGTATTATTAATATTGCGACCGAAAACCAAAAAAACGACGAAAAAAAGGATAAGAAAAAAATTACCAAAAGTAGTAGTAAAGAGCCTGTAAATCAATTGAAAAAAAGAGATACGAAGAAGTAGAATTTTACAGGCAATAAGTAATTAAAAAATAGCAAAAACCTATGTCTGTAAACAAAATTCAACAACCCGACTATTTATTCGAAGTAAGCTGGGAGGTTTGCAACAAGGTCGGCGGGATTCACACAGTTGTTGCAACAAAAGCACTGAATCTTGCAAAAGATCTTGAAAACCGACATATTTTAATAGGCCCCGATGTTTGGCGCGATACGGTCCAGAATCCTGAATTCATAGAAGATCATACTTTATTCAGAACTTGGAGAGGCAGGGCATCCGAAGAGGGGTTAAGGGTAAGGATTGGAAGATGGAATGTTGTAGGAGAGCCAATAGCAATCCTCGTCGATTTCAGCAACTTTATCTCAAAAAAAGATGAAATACTAACCGATTTTTGGAAAAAATTCGAACTAGACTCGCTAAGTGGTCAATGGGACTATGTGGAGTCTGTTCTTTTTGGCTACGCAGCTGGAAAGGTTGTCGAAAGTTTCATTCATTACAATGTAGCACCAGGAAAAAAATCTGTCGTTCAATTCCATGAATGGATGACCGGTTCGGGATTGTTATATCTTAAAGATAAAAAAGTGCCTGTAGGAAAGGTATTTACAACTCATGCTACAGTGATAGGAAGATGTCTTGCAGGAAATAACTTACCGCTTTATGGTAAACTGCAGGAGTATAAATCTGATGAAAAAGCAAGAGAGTTCAATGTAATGGCAAAACACTCATTGGAGAAGGTATCTGCTTTGAATTCCGATGTCTTTACTACAGTTAGTGAGATTACTGCTAATGAATGCAAGTATCTTATTGGTAAAGATGTAGATATAATTACTCCAAATGGTTTTGAGGAGAATTTTATCCCCGATGGTGCCGATTTAGAATCTGATGAAAGAGAGGCAAGAGCAGCCATGATAAATATGGCAGCTGTAATGTCGGGAACAAAAGTATCTGAGAATGCACTTATCATCGGCACTGGTGGCCGTTATGAATATAAGAATAAGGGTATAGATGTGTTCTTGGACTCATTAGCAGATCTCAAGAACAGTAGCCGTCTTGAAAGAGAGGTAATTGCATTCCTGTTCATACCTGCAGGACACAATGGACCAGATAAAGAGCTTCTGAATAAGCTCAAAAATGGTTCAAATTACAAGACAAACTCAACTCACTATCTGCACGAAGCAGATTACGACAGAATAAACAACAGGCTGAAAGAGCTTAATCTTTTCAACAAGGAGGGAGACAAGGTAAAAGTCTTCTTTGTACCATGCTATCTTAACGGAAATGACGGTATTTTCAATTTGACATACTACCGTCTTCTCACCGGGCTGGATCTTTCTGTGTTCCCATCTTATTATGAGCCTTGGGGCTACACACCTCTCGAAAGTCTTGCCTTTGCCGTGCCAACCGTAACAACGTCGCTTGCGGGTTTTGGCAGCTGGATACAAAAGCACTGCACCACCGACCATCCTGCCGCAGAGGTAATTGAAAGAGATGAAGACAATTATGGCCGCGTAGTTTCATCTATCGTTTCAAAAATCATTGAAATTTCGAAACTAGACGAACAAAAAAGAAACATCTACAAGCAAAACGCCAGAGAGGTATCTAAGATTGCACTCTGGGACAACCTGATAATTTATTACAGGCAGGCATACGATGCCGCAATTCGTAAAATTGTACAACAAAAAGGAGATTTAAAAGTGATACTGGAAGATAAAGAGCACATCAGCAATATCAAAGATATTAATAAGCCAAACTGGGCAAGAGTACTAATCAGCAAACAATTGCCGCAGAGGCTTCAGCATCTGGACACATTGTCAAAAAACCTTTGGTGGTGCTGGAACCAAGAAGCAATAGAGCTATTCGAATCCATAGATCGTAAATTATGGGAAGAGAGCAAAGGAAATCCAATTCTTATGCTCGACAAAATCAGTCTCAAGAGATACCAAGAGCTTGAGGCAAACAATGAATTTTTAAGGAAACTTGATTCAGTTTACGCAAGTTTCGAAACATATATGTCTGAGAAAGACAAGATGGAAGGACCAAAAGTTGCATACTTTAGTATGGAATATGGTCTAGATAAGTCATTGAAAATTTATTCAGGTGGTTTAGGAATTTTGGCTGGAGACTATTTGAAAGAGTCAAGTGACAAAATGGTCCCAATCACTGGAGTAGGACTACTTTATAGATACGGATACTTTACACAGAAACTATCTTCACATGGAGATCAAGTTGCTCAATATGATGCACAAGACTTTATGAAGATACCAGTAACTCCAATCAGAGACGAAGAGGGTAACTGGGTAACAATAAGTATAGCTCTTCCAGGCAGAAATATGTATGCTCGCCTTTGGAGAGTTGATATCGGACGCACAGAATTGATTCTGATGGATACCGATTTCGAAGATAACTTGCCAGAAGATAGAGCAGTAACTCACCATCTATATGGCGGAGACTGGGAAAACAGACTAAAACAAGAGCTTCTTTTGGGAATCGGTGGTATACGTGCATTGAGAACTCTTAAAAAAGAGGCAGAAATTTATCATTGCAACGAAGGACACGCTGCGTTTATTGGTTTAGAGAGACTTAGAGAGTATATTGCAGAAGAGAATCTAACATTTGGAGAGGCAGTAGAGGCTGTTAGGTCATCTTCTCTATTTACAACACATACGCCAGTACCAGCTGGTCACGACTCATTCTCGGAAGATCTGCTCAGAGGATATATGTCTCACTATCCTAATAGATTAAAGATTACATGGGAGGGAATGATGGCATTAGGAAAGATTCATGCCAACGATCCCGAAGAGAAATTCTCAATGAGTATTCTTGCTGCAAATATGTCGCAAGAGATAAATGGTGTTAGCTGGTTACATGGTAAAGTTAGCCAAGACATTTTAGCTCCAATGTGGCCTGGATATTTGCCAGAAGAGCTAAATGTAAGTTATGTAACTAATGGTGTACACTATCCAACGTGGACAGCACCAGAGTGGAAAGAGATACATTCAGAGGTATTTGGAGCAGACTTTGCTTCGCACCATTACGATAAAAAATGCTTCGAAGGCATATATGATGTTGAAGATGAGCGAGTATGGGCAGTTCGTTCAAAATTAAGGACTAAACTTATTGAGGCTGTAAAAGAGTCTCTTTCCGATCCTGAGGCTACTACTCACTATGCTCCTCACCACATTGTTGCAATCAAAGAGGCACTGCGCGACGATATCTTAACAATCGGATTTGCAAGACGCTTTGCAACTTATAAAAGAGCACATCTGCTTTTCAAAAACCTAGATCGTCTGAACCAAATTGTAAACAATCCAGAGATGCCTGTGCAGTTCTTGTTTGCAGGTAAGGCTCACCCAGCAGATAAAGCTGGACAAGAGTTAATCAAGAGAATTGTTGAAGTTTCATTGATGCCTGAATTTATTGGAAAGATTGTCTTCATCCCAGGATATGACATGACCATTGCACGAAAAATGGTTCAAGGAGTTGATATTTGGATGAATACACCGACAAGACCTCTAGAGGCTTCTGGAACAAGCGGCGAAAAAGCAGTTATGAATGGAGTTATGCACTTCTCTGTACTAGACGGATGGTGGGTAGAGGGATACAAAGAGGGAGCTGGCTGGGCATTACCAATGAACAACACATACTCCGACACTGAGTTCCAGGACGAATTAGATGCGGCAACAATCTACAACATGCTCGAAAACGATATCGCACCTATATTCTATAATGTAGATTCAAACGGACTATCTTCGGAGTGGATTGAGATTATCAAGAATACAATTGCTCACGTTGCAGCTAATTTCACAACCAACAGAATGTTAAACGACTACCAAGTTCAGTATTATGAACCAATGGCTGTTCGTCATCATAACATAGTTCAAAATGACTATGCTTTAGCACGTGAACTTGCATTTTGGAAGAAGAAAGTTAGAAGAGAGTGGCCACTAATCGAGGTTCGTTCATATAACAAACTCGATAATGCAAAATCTGAGATGGTACTTGGAAATGACTACACAGCAGAAGTTGAACTATATCTTGGAGAACTATCTCCAGAAGATATTGGAGTTGAGATCTTGATTGCTGAGCAAAACAATGATAACAGAATGGTAATCAAAGAGAGATTTGAATTTGTTCCTGTTAGCATTGAAAACTCTGTTGCAAAATATACATGTAACATAAAACCAGAGACAGCTGGTTTGTATAATGTTGCAGCAAGAATTTATCCTAAAAACCCACACTTGCCTCATAGACAAGATTTTGATTTAGTCAAATGGTTGTAGCAACTACAGGCTTTTTCGACGGAGTACACAGAGGTCATCAAGCCGTATTAAAAATAGTGACAGACTTGGCTCGTGAAAACGAGTGCAAGTCTGTTGTTTTCACATTTTGGCCACACCCTCGTACAGTTTTGCAACAAGATGCAGCAAAATTTAGGCTACTTACATCTATCGAAGAGAAAAAAAGACTAATTTTATCCCTTGGAATTGATTCTGTTGAGGTATTGACTTTTGATAAACAATTTGCCAACCACACAACCGAAGAGTTTTATAGGGATATCCTCATAAATCGTTTTGGAGTTACTCATCTTGTTATTGGTTACGACCACAGAGTTGGAAGAGATCTGTCTCAAACTCAAGAGCAGATGATAGAGATTGCAAATGGCTTAGGAATAAAAACTTATCGAGTAGATGAGTTTGCCGAAGAGGAGGTTATAGTTAGCTCAACAAAGATTCGCGACTACATTTCGAAGGGTGAGATTAATAAAGCAAACCATTTTCTTGGTTATAGATATGGTTTAGAGGGTGTAGTAGTTGAGGGACAGAGAATTGGAAGAACAATTGGTTTTCCTACTGCAAATATCAGGTTGTACGAGCCATTAAAGATGTTACCAGCTGATGGTGTTTATGCTGTTTGGGCAGAGTCATCGGGCAGAGTTTTTAGAGGGATCACTAATATTGGTACCAGACCTACTATTGCTGCAGGAAACGAAAGAACAATTGAGACTCATCTTCTAGATTTTGAGGAGGATATATATGGACTTAGTCTTAAAATAGAGTTTGTTTGTAAAATGAGAGACGAGCAAGCCTTTGCATCAATTTCTGATCTTAGAGATCAACTTCTTAAAGATAAGGAGAGAGCAATGACTATTCTCGATTTCGGCAATATTGTACTAAGATAAAAACTAAACAAAATGGAAGGAATAATTATTTCGATCGTAATTGCGCTTGTTGGCTTGTTTCTACAGAATAAAGCGGAGAAAAACAAAAAGGCTGCACGTGAGAGAGCTGCTAGAGAGAATTATACAAGTAATTCAACCTTGCAAAATCAGACAAAGCCTTCCCAAAACGTAGTCGAAGAAGAAGAAGAAGAAGAGTACGACGAGTTATCGGAGTATAAAAATGCATTTAAAGACATTTTTGGTTTTAGTACCCAAGAGCCAGAAGTTATTGAGAGCAATGAGGTAAAAGAGGGTAAAGTCTTTAATAACGAAGGACAAACACCGCTTGTTACTAACTATTATCAAGAGCCAGCTAAGAACCAAAATGTTGTTGAGACAAATTCAATGCTTTCGAAAGAGAACAGCATGAAGAGAAATCCAACTCAAGAGAGAGTAGTAGAGGGCGATATTGCAGAGAGATCTGTAGCAGATATAAACTTTGGAGATGACCTTTCTATTAATATGGAGTACTCATATGAAGATGGCAAAAATGACGTTGCTGAAAAGCTTCATAATATTGATCCTAAGATGCTTGTACTGTATTCTGAGATAATGAAGCCAAAATTTCAAGCGTAATTCTGTTAATTAGAAATAAATTATTATCTTTGTGTCAAAGAGTCCTGTACCGCAGGATTCTTTTTAATTTTTTATATTATGTCAAAAATTCACTATTTAACCTCAGAAGGTTTGGAAAAACTAAAAGCTGACCATCAGCATTTAGTTTCAGTTGAACGCCCTGCCATCTCAAAACAGATTGCGGAAGCAAGAGATAAGGGGGATTTGTCGGAAAATGCAGAATATGATGCAGCCAAAGAGGCACAAGGTCTTCTGGAATTGAAGATATCAAAGCTGGAAGACATGATTGCAAACGCAAGAATTATCGACGAATCAAGAATCAATACAGAGCATATTCAAATTATGAATAAGGTTAAGTTGTTGAATTTAAACAACAACACTTCTGTAGAGTATACTCTGGTAGGTGAAACAGAGGCTAACCTGAGAGAGGGCAAGCTTGCAGCTGCTACTCCAATTGGTAAAGCTCTCATTGGTAAAAAGAAGGGAGACGTCGTTGAGGTGATTGTTCCTTCTGGCAAGATTAAATTCGAAGTTCTAGAAATTTCAAAGTAGTCTCGGATTATGGCATCAATTTTTACAAGAATCGTTAATGGAGAGATTCCTTGCTACAAAGTTGCTGAGGATGACAATTACTTCGCTTTCTTAGATATCAACCCAATGACAAAAGGTCATACACTTGTTATTCCAAAACGCGAAGAGGATTATATTTTCGATCTACAAGCAGAAGAGCTATCAGGTCTCTTCTTGTTTGCACAAAAAATTGCTGTCGCAATTAAAGACGCCGTTCCTTGTACAAGGGTCGGCGTTGCCGTTTTAGGGCTAGAGGTTCCTCATGCACATGTACACTTAGTACCAATTGTAACTGAGAAGGACATGAATTTCTCTAATCCAAAACTAAAACTTTCGTCCGAAGAGATGATCTCAATTGCAGAGTCTATCGCTTCCAAGATAAAATAGACTTCAAATCAATCAGATCATTAAGAATATAGATAAGATCTCAAACTTAGATAAAAGATATAAACCTAAAACTTAAAAACTTACAAAGACCTATGAACAAGTTATTTACCTTGATTATTTCTGTACTGGTCCTAGCTTCTTGTAATCAGAACAAAGCAGTTATCGAAGCAAATATAGAGGGTGCAGCCGAGAAGGAGTTTGTAATTAAAAAACTAAATATCAACAAACAAGAGATTGTTGACACCATCAAAACAGATGCTTCAGGCTACTTCAAGTTCAAGGCAGATGTTGTCAAAGGCAACCCAGATTTCTTCTATATCTATAGCGGAGACAAAAAATTGGCCTCTATCATACTTAATGGGGGAGAAAAGGTAAAACTAAAACTTGACACTTTAGGTAATAATCTCTCTGTTGAGGGATACGAAGAGGCTGTTAAATTAGCTGAAACTGAAAAAACTTTTACTAACGCAGTTAAAAAATTCGACTCTTTAGCAGTTGTATTTGCAAATGCAAAAGCAGCAGGTGATACAGCAGCAGAGAGATCAGCAAATTTAAAGCTTGGTTCTCTTTATGTGAAATACAAACAAGCAGCAATAAAATATTTATATCAGAATCCGAAGTCAATCACAAACGTATATCTTCTTTATCAAAAGTTCCCTGGTGAACTTCCTGTTTTTGGAAGCAATATGGATGGGCTTCTTTTTAAGAGAGTATATGACTCATTATCTGTTGTATATCCTGAGTCTAAATATTTGCCTTTATTAAAGAGTGAATCGGAAAATAGACAAAAGTATAACGAGATGGCATTTAAAATGATGGATGCAACTGAGACTAGTTTTCCCGATATTCAACTCCCAGATATCAATGGTAAAGTTAGATCATTAACCGATTTAAAAGGTAAGGTAATCTTGCTGTCATTCTGGACCGTTTCTGACATTAAGCAAAAGATGTACAACAAAGAGCTTATTGAAACATACGAAAAGTATAGTGCAAAAGGATTTGAGATATTTCAAGTCTCTGTTGATAACGATAAGACAGAGTGGGGTAAAACAGTAATGACTCAAAAACTACCATGGATTAGCTTATGTGATGGTATGGGTGTTGAGTCTCCAGCTGTAATTACTTACAACATTACTAAAGTTCCAACTACCTTCTTGATAGACAAAAATGGAAATATTGTAGCAAAAGACATTTTTGGATCAGCATTAGATTCAAAAGTTGCATCGCTACTATAAGATATTAAGCTAATTAAGAAAGGGTCTAAGGTTATTCCCTAAAAGAATTTCTTTTTACTAATGCCTGCTACGAAGTCTTTGAGATAGAAAGGCTCGAAGTAGGCTGTATCTACAAATTCACCTTTAAGATATTTCGCTAGCGCGGGGAGAATCATTCCCGACGCTAGTGCTTTTGCTGGAGTGTAGTGAGCATTAGAATGCGTAATTACCTCCTTTATTTTCATTGCACCTTCGCCAGCGAACAATACAGATCCCAAATTCAACTCTTGCGAGAAGCTCTCGCTATCTACTACTTCGGCTGTTGTTTCGGAGATAGTCGACAGGTCAGACGAGGCTCTAAAGCAATAGACCTCCATTCGACGTGCATCAATCATTGGAATAATTGTACGAGGATTACATAAGGCAAATTCTTCTGTCTTAGTGGCTAGTTGGGCAATCAAAAGAAGTGAACTGACAGCTATAAGTGGTTTATTTGCACCATAGCAGAGCCCTTTTGCTGCAGAGACCCCAACTCTTAAACCTGTATAGGAGCCAGGTCCTTCACTCACAACAACGGCATCACAGTCGTTGACTGTAGTGCCGTTGTTAATAAGGATATCTTGTATCATTTTACCGATTTTGGCAGCCTGAGCTCTTGGTTCCGAAGATACTAGCTCATCGATGAGTCTATCTCCTTTGCTAATGGCCACAGAACATGTATCGGTACTTGTTTCAATAAGTAATAGTACTGGTTCTTTTGTCATCAAGAATTATGTTTATGGGCTATCTATTTCTCGCCCTCTTTTGTCTCTTTATCGTTTTTACCATTCTTGCCATCTTTCTTCTCTTGCTCAACAAGAGTCTTGTCTTTAAGAGTTTTACTGATAGCACTGTATGGTCCTGTAATTACGATATCATTCTCTTTAAGTCCACTTAAAACCTCAATATAGTTCAAGTCTTGAATACCAGTTGTAATTCTTCTAACCTCAACCTTATTCTCTTTACCTAGAACAAATACCTGCTCGATAGCATCATTTCCAGTAAGTGTCTTTTTAAGTGAATCGCTCAAAAGATCAGTACGAGTTGTGATTGCTTGAAGTGGAACAGCTATTACCCCAGCTCTTCTGTTGGTTTGGATAGAAACAGAAGCAGACATACCTGGGCGGAATGGATTTGTTCCCAATTTAATAAGGTCGCTATAAGATTCTGGAAGAACAAAAATCTTCACTTCGAAGTTAGTTACCTGATCTACAGCTGAGCTAAGATTTTTAGCAGAGTTAGCAATTTGAGTAACTAGACCCTTGAATTTTCTATTTGGATATGCATCAACTTCAATTGTAGCTGTGTCATTTTGTTTAATACGAATAATATCATTTTCATTCACATCAACAAGAACCTCCATCTCTTCGAAGTTGGCAATGCGGAGCATTTCGGTACCTGCCATCTGGCTTGTACCTACAACACGTTCACCTTTTTCAACATTGAGTTTAGAGACAACGCCATCCATAGGAGCGTAGATTGTGGTTTTGTATAAGTTTTCCTGAGCCTCTTTCAATCCAGCTGAAGCACTCTTAACATTAAACTCTGCACCTTTCAATTGCTCTTTGGCAACTTCATACTGTGAGAGGAAGTTTTCGTAATCAGCTTCCGAAATAGCTTTTTGCTCATAAAGTAATTTATTTCTCTTGTAAGCAAGCTCTATCTGATTTAGAGACGCCTTTTGCTGAGTATATTGAGCACGAGTTGCATTAAGCGAAGCCTCTGCTCTGTCACGCATAGAAAGGTAAACATCTTGCTTAATCTTAATGATCAGCTGACCCTTTTTAACCCTGTCGCCCTCTTTCACATTAAGTTCAACAATCTCTCCCGATACGTCGGGACTTATCTTAACCTCAACAACTGGCTTTATCTTGCCGTTTGCAGGAATAACTTCAACAATGTCTTTCTTTACAATTGTCTCTGTAGTAACTGTAGTCGCTTTTTTACCTTTGAGCGAACTGACAACTATCAGAACGATAATTAACCCGATAATTATAAAAATTACCCATTTAAGTTTTTTATTGATACTCATTTTGCTTAGATTTTTCGTGAGAGTTGAATTTATAGTGAAATAGGTTTGCCTTTGTAGAAATCAAGAACCTTCATCTGGAAAAGAAGTTGGTACTTAGATTGCAGAAGATCAGACTGAGCTTTGAATAGATTTGTTTTTGCTACAGTATAATCTGTTGCATTAGCAGCACCAATATCAAATTTTTGTTGAACATATCTGAATGACTCCTCCATAGCCTTTACATTTTCGGCAGATGCTTTCATCTGAGCATATTGCGAAGAGGCATCATTAACTACTTGCTGAATCTCTTTGTAAAGAGCTTGTTGAGTGTTTTTGAGATCAATTTCAGATTTGATTATACCAAGTTTTGCATTCTTTACACCAGTCTTGATTGAAAAAGCAGTAAAGATAGGAACAGATAAACTGAACCCAACTGAAGTGTTGCGGTTGTCTTTTAGTTGTTGTAAGAATTCTTCTTTATAATTGTCGCTGTAGTTTGCGTTTGTTCCATAACCAGCCGAAATTGATAGAGTAGGAAGGTGTCTGCCTTGAGCGAGCTTCAGTTGTATTTTTGAACTTGAGTACGATAGTTCTGAACTTTTAATCTGAGGTAGACCTAATGCAGCTGTGTAAACATTGTCAACAGACTCTCCCATAAACGACAAATTGTCGAGATTTACAGATGGAACTGCAATGTCGAATTCGCTATCTCCAGGAAGATCTAACAGCTGTTTTAGAGAGAGCAGGTTTGCTCTAAGTTGATTCTCTGCATTTACAACTTGTACTTTCTCTCTTGCAAGTTGAGCAGTAATCTCAAGGTATGGTCCATACGCTTGACTTCCAGCATCAACTAGCTTTTTGCTTCTGTCTGCCTGAGCTTGAATAGACGACAGACTACTTTTAGCACTTGCGAGAATATCACGAGACAATAAAACCTGTAAGAATGATTTTGAAATCTCAAGAGAGATATCATTCTTCATTTTAATTGCATTTTGCATCGCAATCTCGTAGTTAACCTCTTTATCTTTAAGATCGTTAATCTTCTTATTTCCCTCATAAATATCAACTGATGCTCTTACCGACATTCCAGTACTTTGGCTAACTGTTGTCCTTTCAAGTATTTGCACATTAGAGGAGACACCCCAGTTCATATTATGACTTAACGAACCGCTCACAGTAGGAGCAAAGGCATATTTTGCCTGAACAACATTATTCTTGCCCTGTTCAATGGCAAGCTCTTGCTGTTTTATCCTTAAATTGTTTTCCCACGCATATCTGATGCACTCTTCGAGAGTCCATCTCTTTTGTCCACTTAAAGTAAGTGGTAAAATAAGAAGCAGAAAAACAGGGAGTTTGTGTATTAATTTCATATAAATTAGTGTATATGTTCATCCATCTTTACAAAGTTATACAAAAAATGACACAACCTCCCAAATTCTACATATTTATAAAGGATTATTTATAAATGATCATCGTCTCTTTTTGCATATTATAGAGGTTATTGCTTAGGAACTTGAAAGCACGGCAGATCTTTTTCAATCCATATCCCATTCCAAGTCCAACATAACCAGCGAGAGTCTTATCAAAATCTTCGCCACCTCTCACTAAAACCATCTCCTGTTCCGACATTGCAGCCAGAGAGATCAGAGCCGAATCATACGTTCTCATCTATGCAGCCTCCCATCCTTTTTTGAAACCATCTCTGAAACTAGGCCAGTATTTCTCTGCCCTGTCGATGATGTCAATTACTCTTTCAACAAATTCCAGCGCTTTCTTCCAGTTAAAGCCGCCGGAGATCTTCATCTCCTCCTCACTGAGCGGAACTAATCCCGCCATCTTCAATTTGCTCTCTTCCATCTTGTTGAATTATTTAATTGTTTCTGCTGAATTGGCGTGCAGAATTCCGCCACCGCCGTGCACTGCGGATTTTATATCTCTACGAACTTATTTCATCTCTCACTAACTTATTTAATCTCCCAAAGATCTAAGTACGTCAAGGTCTATTACTGTGTCTGCAATACTCTTATGCGCAGGATTGTGAGTGATTAAAATAACTGTTTTCCCCATCTCTTTCAGAGACTTCAACCTGCTAATTATTAGCTCCGAACTCTCTTGGTCAATCGAAGCTGTAGGCTCATCAAAGATCATAATTGACGGATAGTGATACATTAAACGTGCAATTGCAACCCTCTGTTGCTGACCCCTCGATAGCGATTTTCCATTTTCTCCAAGCAAATCCAAATAACCATTTGGGCGTTTTGTATATATGTCTTGTAGGTTTAAAAAGTTAATAATCATTTCTATATCATCAATTTTGTCTACAAAATCTCTATTGGTAATATTATCGATAATTGATCCTGAAAATAAAGAAGGTTCCTGAGTTACGCACCCAATTTGATGACGCCATCTGATGAGATTCATATTTTCAATATTCGTAAAGTCGATATTTATGGAGCCCTTTGTTGGCTTTAAATCTCTCATTAACAAAGAGGCTATTGTGCTCTTGCCAGAGCCACTCTTTCCCATTATAACAGTAATCTGATTTGCTTTGATTTTAAAGTTTAGATTCTTGAATATAGTTGGATGACCAGGATATGAGAACTCTACATTTTCAAAAGATAGGTACATAAAATCTTCGAAATCCTTATCTACACCCTTTGTAATATCTTCACAATCCAAATTGTCAATCTCAAATAGCCTCTCTGCCGAGATCAACCCTTCGCGAATCTCTTTTGCAGAGCTAGTTAGAGAATTAAGAGGAGAGACAAAAAAGGAGATCAGAGTCATAATCGCGATCATTTCGCCTTGTGTTATTTCGCCATCAATTACCAATAAAGCGCCACCACACATCACCATCAAAGTAAGAATGCCAGTTATAAACTCCGACGAGATTGCAGAAAAAGCAGATATCAGCACACTCTTACCCATCTTTTCATTGATTTTGCGGATAATCTTTGCAGACTCCATTATGAATGTAGATTGCTGACAATAATGTTTTATAACATTCATGTTTTTAATCCCCTCAATAATGTGACTCTCAAATCTAGCACCCTCTTCGGCCAATTGTCGCAAAGGTCTCTTCGAGACATTATCTGTTACCCAGTAAATCAGCACAAAAAGAGGTATAAAGAGACCTACTAGCAGTGCCGCAGCAGGGCTAACAATAGCAACAGCAGCCATAGCTATCAAAAGCGATAAAAAGGCAAGTAAGAGAGAGATTGTCAGGTCATTTAACATACTTCTTACTTTGACAGCATCCGATATTCTCGAACTTATCTCTCCACTTTTTCGTGTTAAATAGAAATTGACTGGCAGAGTTGTTAGCTGACTTATATAGCTAATGATTAATGTGCGATCCATTGAAATTCCACTTACAAGAGAAATATTTGTTCTCAGGTAAATCATAAAACCTTTAATTATCAATGTAATAAACATGATTGAAGCAATTATCAAGATCATCGTCTGATCGCGATTGGGAATTGCAGAATCTATGATTATCTTGACAAAGAGCGAAGCTAGTGCCGACAATCCTATGTAGATGATTGAGAAGAGAGCAGCAAGGAACAGTTGGCGCCTATGGCTGACCATAAGCGAAAGGAGCTGTTCAAATGTGCTTACCCCTTTCGGTTTGGTGTCGAACAGATGAGATGGCTCCATAATTACTACATAACCAGACCAAAGATTGGATAACTCTTTGATAGAGAGTTTAGTGATCTCCCCAAGTGCAGGATCCATAATCTTTGCATGAGCCCCATTAACTCCATACAAAACCACATAGTGTAGTCTCCCATCTTCGAACTGAAGATGAAGAATAGAGGGAGTTGGCAGATAGAAGATATTCTCCCTTTCACCCTTCATTGCTGCAGCCTTAAATCCATATTTAGACGCAGCGTCGACAAGACCTTTGATTGTAGTACCCTGAGTGTCGGTATTACTATGTATACGTATATCTGCTATAGATAATTTAATCCCATAATAAGCTGCGATTGAGGCGATACATGCCGCACCACAATCACTGCCATCGAACTGTACAACTTTAATTCCTCTTTTCATCACAAATCACTCCCACAAAAATTGATTGTTAAAATTAGAAAAGGGAGAAACCAAAACCTAACTCACAATCTTCTCCTCCTTTAAGATTATCCAACCACACAACCTCTCCCTTTTCCGAGAGCAAAACTATTGCAATAAAAACCGATTGAGATGACAAAAAAACAAAACCTTCACAATTTGATAAAGAGTGAAGGTTTGCACGATTTTAAAATCAGAAAATATTTGATTCTTAAAAGATTCAGGAGAGTTTTAGATACGGGAAAACCTTTGGGGCAAGGGCTCTGAGAAGATTGTAGACCTCAGAGTCGGCAAACTTATCTTTTGGAAACATGTGCCACATCCCATTCAAGGTATCCACCAAAAAGATTAACATGCTAATGATAAATGCTGTTTTAATAATTGCAAAGATCACCCCCAACAGTTTATCGAGCCATCCAAGCATCGAAATCTTTACGATTCCCTCGGCAGCCCTTCCAATCAAAATCACAACGATCAAAACCGCAAGAAACGTAACAATAAACGCTATGATGTTAACTACACTTTGATTCGCATCTATCCATGGAGCAATCTTAGTAGATACATATCCAGAGAACTTGTAACTGCAATAAACACCGAGAATTAGCGCGGCAACGCCAGCCAATTGTCTAACGAATCCTTTCATCACACCAACAATGATTGCCGGCACAAAGCACAACAGTAAAATTACATCAACAGGATTAAATTGCATCTGCTTATCAAATTTTTTCAAAAGTAGTGAATAATCGTATCTTTGCAAATTCAAAAATCTACATATATGAAATTTACAGAATATAAAAGTCTGGATTTAGTTGAGGTAAATCGTTCCATACTAGAGAGATGGAGAGCAGAGTCGTGCTTCTCGGAAACTTTGAAACTAAGAGAGGGAGCACCTAGGTTTATTTTCTTCGAAGGACCTCCTTCGGCCAATGGGATGCCTGGTATTCACCATGTCATGGCCAGATCCATTAAAGACGTATTCTGCAGATACAAGACTCAGAAAGGCTTCCGCGTAGACAGAAAAGCTGGTTGGGACACTCATGGACTACCAGTTGAGCTTGGCGTTGAGAAGATGTTGGGAATCACCAAAGAGGATATCGGAAAATCTATCACAGTAGAGGAGTACAACGCTGCCTGCCGCAAGGAGGTAATGAAGTACACAAAAGAGTGGGAGTCACTCACAGAGCAGATTGGATATTGGGTAGATATGAATGATCCATATATCACCTACGACAACAGATATATTGAGACACTTTGGTATCTGTTAAGAGATATCTACAAAAAGGGCCTTCTATATAAAGGTTACTCAATTCAACCATTCTCGCCTGCAGCAGGAACTGGTCTGAGCACACACGAACTGAACCAGCCTGGCTGTTACCGCGACGTAAAAGATACAACATGCGTAGCCCAATTCAAGGTAATCAAAGATGAAAAGTCTGCATTCCTGTTCACCCAAGAGAGCGAACAACTATTCTTCTTGGCATGGACTACTACACCTTGGACACTGCCTTCAAATACAGCGCTTTGCGTTGGTCCGAACATTAAATACATCAAAGTAAAATCATTCAATCCATATACCCACGCCCCTGCAACCTATATCCTTGCAGAGGAGCTGTTAGGAGCTCACTTTAATCCAAAAGCACAAGAGTTAAAACTCGAAGATTTCAAACCAGGAGACAAACTGATTCCATTCGAAATTGAAGAGGTAAAATACTCAGGATCGGAACTTTGCGGAATACGCTATGAGCAACTGATCCCATGGATCAAACCAGAGGCAAACACAATGTCTGTGATCTCTGGCGATTTTGTAACAACATCAGATGGTACTGGAATTGTGCACATTGCTCCAACTTTTGGTGCCGATGACGACAGAGTTGCTAAGACAAACAAGATTGCTCCGATGTTGGTTATAGATGCCGACGGACAGCAACAGCCACTTGTCGACAGAACAGGAAAGCTATACAAAATAGAAGATCTGGACAAAGATTTTGCGGCTACCAGAGTTAATGAGTCATACAAAGAGTTTGCAGGCAGATTTGTTAAAAATGCCTACGACACAACAATAACAGCAGAAGATGCACCAACGCTGGATGTTGATATCTGCGTTATGCTTAAACAGCAAGGACTTGCATACAAAATTGAAAAACATGTCCACTCATATCCTCACTGCTGGAGAACAGACAAACCTGTGCTCTATTATCCGCTGGACTCTTGGTTTATCAAGACCACTGCAGTGCAAGATAAGATGATTGAGCTGAATAAGACAATCAATTGGAAACCAGAGGCAACAGGTTCGGGCCGTTTTGGAAAATGGCTAGAGAATCTGCAAGACTGGAACCTCTCGCGAAGCCGCTACTGGGGAACACCACTTCCAGTTTGGAGAGCAGTAGAGGGTAACGAAGAGATCTGCATTGGATCGGCAGAGGAGCTTTACAACGAGTTGGAAAAATCGGTTGCTGCCGGCTTTATGCCAAGCAATCCATTGAAAGATAAAGGATTCAATCCACAAGACAAGAGTAAAGAGAACTACGAAAAGATAGACCTTCACCGCCCTTATGTAGATAACTTCATCTTGGTCTCTCCGTCTGGAAAACCTATGAAGCGCGAGACCGATTTGATCGACGTTTGGTTCGATTCGGGAGCAATGCCGTTTGCACAAGAGGGGCTAGGCAAGGTCAACGAGGATGCATTTGGTCAGACTGCAGATTTTATTGCCGAAGGTGTCGACCAGACTCGCGGATGGTTCTTCACTTTGCACGCAATCTCAACAATGGTTAACGGAAAGGTAGCCTACAAAAACGTGCTTTCTAACGGCTTAGTGCTAGATAAAGACGGCAATAAGATGAGTAAACGTCTAGGCAATGCTGTAGATCCATTTATAACACTTAGCGAATATGGCGCCGACCCACTTCGCTGGTACATGCTAACAAACGCACAACCTTGGGATAACCTCAAATTCGACATCAATGGAGTTGACGAAGTACGCAGAAAATTCTTCGGAACACTCTACAACACATACTCATTCTTCGCCCTCTACGCAAACGTAGATAGCTTCGAAGGAGCACAACCACAAGTTGCAATAGAAAAGAGACCAGAGATCGACCGCTGGATCATCTCCCTGCTCAACACACTTATAAAAGAGGTAAATGAAGCTTACGAAAACTACGATGTAACATCTGCTGGACGTATGATTCAGGACTTCGTAGGCGATAACCTAAGTAACTGGTACGTACGCCTCAACCGTAAGAGATTCTGGGGAGGAGAGATGAACGATGACAAGTTGTCTGCCTACCAGACGCTCTACACCTGTCTCGAAACCATTGCCATTTTGGCAGCGCCGATTGCACCATTCTTCACCGAAAGACTATTCTGCGACCTCAACAACGTCACCAGACGCTTTAGCGAAAAGTCTGTCCACCACGTGATGATGCCTCAGTACGACGAAAAACTTATCGACAAAGCATTGGAGGAGAGAATGGAACTTGCCCAAAGAGCATCATCGATGATTCTTGCACTTCGCAGAAAGGTGAATATCAAAGTACGCCAGCCACTTGCGAAGATTATGATTCCAGTTCTCGACCCAACTATCAAAGAGCAGATCGAGTTGGTAAGATCATTGATTCTGAATGAAGTAAACGTAAAAGAGATAGAGTACATCCTCGACACACTTGGACTAATTACCAAGAAGATCAAACCAAACTTCAAGACACTTGGTAAGAAGTATGGAAAGCAGATGAAAGAGATTTCAGCAGCATTTGCAGAGTTTACACAACAGCAAATCCTAGATATTGAGAGCTCTGCAGAGTACAAGCTAGCATTGGCCGGTGGCGAAGTTATCCTTGCTCCCGAAGACTACGAAATCACATCGGAAGATATGCCAGGATGGTTGGTAGCAGTAGATGGAAAACTCACTATCGCACTGGATATTACAGTTAGCGACGACCTACGTAGAGAGGGAGTTGCAAGAGAACTCGTAAACAGAATACAAAATCTAAGAAAAGATTGTAAATTTGAAGTTACCGACAAAATAACAATCGAAGTACAAAGCACACCAGAGATCGAAGATGCACTAGGAATGTTTGCAGACTACATCTGTAACCAGACCCTCGGCGTTAAGATCACAACATCAGCCAATATCCAAAACCCGATGACAATCGAGTGGGAGGAGGGCGAACTAAATATACGAATCGAAAGAATCTAAAGAACCAAAAAAGTTAGATGATGGAAAAAGAGTACACATTCATGAGAGAGGCGGTAGCACTGGCTGCAAAAAACGCTAACGGAAACGGAGGCGGGCCATTCGGTGCAGTTATCGTTAAAGACGGGAAGATAATCAGTGCAGCATCGAATAGTGTTACCCCCGACAAAGACCCTACCGCACACGCAGAGGTAAATGCGATCCGCCAAGCCTGCAGGCAACTCGGAACACACGACCTCACAGGGTGCGTGCTATATACCAGCTGCGAACCATGCCCCATGTGCCTTTCAGCCGCTTACTGGGCACATGTAGACAAAATCTACTTTGCTGCCGACCGAAACGACGCAGAGAAGGCAGGTTTCAGTGATGCCTTTATTTACAATCAGTTTGGAATACCAATGAGCGAAAGATCGATCCCAATTGAACAAATTCTACCCGAAGAGGGTTTTATGCCGTTCGAGGAATGGATCAACAACGACAAAAAAGTGCCGTACTGATTTTATGATTTCCTTTAAATTATTAACTTTACAAAAATAACACACCTGAAATATGACAAAGAAAGGGAAACAAGTAGAGGATACTAAGGAAAAAGTACGCTATAGTGACGAAGAACTACAAATGTTCAAGGAACTTATTCTTTCTAAGCTAGAAGCAGCAAAGATAGAGTATCAGCAACTGAAGTCCGCAGTGACACACAGTTCGAGTAACGATACCGAAGACACATCACCAACATTCAAAGTGCTGGAAGAGGGAGCTTCTGCCCTTTCTAAAGAAGAGGCTGGACAATTGGCACAAAGACAATTCAAGTTTATCCAGTCACTCGAAGCTGCACTAATCCGTATAGAGAACAAAAGCTACGGAATTTGCCGCGAAACAGGAAAGCTGATTCAGAAAGAGAGACTACTTTTGGTACCACACGCCACACTGTCGGTGGAGGCAAAAAACAAAAGAGACTAATAAAACAAAGCCCGACAATTGAAAGATTATCGGGCTTTTTACAGTTATAGACAATACAAAAGAAATTCAATATGCGATTGACAAAAGGGCAGCTTGTATGCGTGATCATCTTCTCGCTGCTTTTGATAGACCAGATCGTTAAAATCTGGATAAAAACACACATGGTACTAGGCGAAAGCATCCCCGTTTTCGGAAACTGGTTCCAAATCTACTTTATCGAAAATAACGGCATGGCATTCGGCATGCAATTAGGCGGAGCATTTGGCAAATTCCTTCTAAGCACACTAAGAATCGTCTTAGTAGGATTCATTATCTATTACCTAGTAAAACTGGTAAAAAAACAAGCACCCACCGGCGTACTTGTAGGAATCTCCCTAGTACTGGTAGGTGCTGTAGGTAATATTGTCGACAGTCTTTTCTACGGCATGCTCTTTAGCGAATCAACATTTACCGAAACAGCCAAATTTTTGCCCGAAGGAGGCGGTTACGCCCATTTCCTGTTTGGGAAGGTGGTAGACATGCTCTATTTTCCTATTATCGATACAATGATGCCCGATTGGGTTCCATTCATAGGCGGCGAACGCTTTATCTTTTTCCGCCCAATCTTCAACATTGCCGACTCTTGCATAACTGTCGGTGTTATCTATCTTATTCTCTTCAAGAGAAAATACTTTAACGTATCCGATCCATCAACTTCTGCCTAGAGAAGTGAATTCTACTCTTTACAGTACCGAGATGCAGGCCAAGTTCGTCTGCAATCTCTTGGTATTTGTAACCATTGTCGTGCATTTGGAAAGGCACGCGGAATTCAGGTTCCAGACTATTTACAATCTCATTTAGCTCCTTATAACCAAGATCCGACTCTGGGTTATGATCGGCAGGACGGTTGTTTAGGATGAAATCATGCACCTCTTCGTTGAACAAAGTACGTCTCTTAGACCTTCTTCTATAATCATTGATGAAGGTGTTCTTCATGATTGTGTAGATCCAAGCCTTAATGTTGGTGTCCTCGTTAAATTTCTCCTGGTTGTTCAATGCCTTGTAGAAAGTCTCTTGCACCAGATCTTTAGCATCATCTGAGTTAGAAGTGAGACTATAAGCATATCTTGACAAATTCGATTCGAGCTCTAATATTTCTGTTTCAAAAGTTTTAGTTTTCATGACTTTGTAGGTGTTAGTTGAAACAATGAGCCTCAAAATATATACCAAAAACCCCTGTCTATTAGGCCATAGACGGCCTCTATTGGGGCTGGCTGCGGGGATAACGCAAAATGCGCAGATGAACCACTTTAGTTTGTCTGCTATAAATATACGAAAATATTTCTTCATAAACAACCAAACATTTTTTTGGTTCATTACATTTTTTGCATATCTTTGCATCCCCAAACGAAAGGAGAGGTGGCAGAGTGGTCGATTGCGGCGGTCTTGAAAACCGTTGAACTGCGAGGTTCCGGGGGTTCGAATCCCTCCCTCTCCGCAAAAAAAGAGAAGTCGAG
>Ga0074197_1000051_pt1 | contig 199886 bp, 160 predicted proteins | sample EPASupsiteSAE305_FD_64526 | JGI IMG/M metagenome (GOLD analysis project Ga0074197, IMG submission 64526) | Bioremediated contaminated groundwater microbial communities from EPA Superfund site, New Mexico - SAE3-05 reassembly with SPADES | ecosystem: Environmental > Aquatic > Deep subsurface >... | reverse complement strand
AGTTCATGTAATGCAATCCGGATGCCATAATATACAGCGTGGTGTCTCCAATAAATGAGACAGATTCTACACCCGGCTCCTTAACCAATGTTTTTTCCCAAATTGGTTCGCCGTTCGAAAGACTGAAGCCCCGCAGCGTGTTTGTCAGTCCGGGATATAAGTATTTATAGCCAACGCCGGTTCCCCTTTCATCCGAAATGGCAAGAACCCTCATGGGTTTTTTCCAGATTTCTTTACCGGTTTCAATATCAATTAAGTAGCTTTTGTCGACAAAGGAATAAATCAGGTGTTTGCCGGACTGAATAATTTTGTTTCGGTTAAAGTTTGTTTTTGAAGACCAAAGTGTTTTTTTGTTCTTTAAATCATAAACAATAAAGAGTCCTTTTGTCTTGTGTCTTTTTGTTATTGAGTCTTTATTCCGAAGCATAATACTTGCGATGCCCAAAGAAGTATCAACCTGTAAATGATAAACTTTTTTTGGAAATTGATAATCAATTCCTGAAAGCTCTTTTTGCGTGATTAAGTTTTTGCCTGATAATGTTTTATTGAAATCAACATTTACAGTTTTGTTCTGAGTGTAGGCGTTTATGGTAAGAAAAAGAAGTAATACGGGAAGATATAATTTGAAAATGTGATGTTTATGCCTTTTCATCTTGATTTTTTTTGACAACTGATCTGATATATTGGCGCAATTTATATAAAATATTTTTAATAGAAAAACACTGCTTTCCGGTAAAAAAATACAGTCAGGCTTAAAGGCCGGGGTGATACTTGCAGGGCTTATCCGGGAGGGGGGCTCTTACAGGACTCCTCCTGAAAAGGTTTTGCAGGAGGTAACCCTCCCCCGTCCCCTCCAGAGGAGGGGAGTGTTTTTCTGCCTAGATGAGCAGGACAGTTTTTTTTGACCAAAACCCTTTTTTATCTCATTAAAAATGCGACCTTTGCGGGATTTTATTCGTGAGACTAAATTTTTGAAAGTTGAAAACGCATCAAAAATTTTAGTTGAACAACCCTCGACAGAGTATTTTGTTGGGGTAAACAGGAACAAGAAACTGCTCGCAAACCATTGAAAACATGCATTTGCGAATTAATTTGATAAACGAACAAAAATGGGATTACAGCATTTAAGAAACATTGGAATAGCGGCTCATATTGACGCTGGAAAAACAACAGTAAGCGAAAGAGTTTTATTTTTTACCGGGGTTACCCGTAAAACAGGCGAAGTTCACGATGGCCAGGCCACCATGGACTTTATGAAACAGGAACAGGAACGCGGAATCACAATTGCTTCTGCAGCAATCTCCTGTGCGTGGAAAGATCATCAGATCAACCTCATTGACACTCCGGGTCACGTGGATTTCACCATCGAAGTTGAAAGATCATTAAGGGTAATTGACGGAATGGTTGCCGTATTCTGCGCCGTGGGCGGCGTTGAACCACAAACCGAAACCGTTTGGAATCAGGCCGATCGCTATAAAGTTCCCCGCATCGCTTTCATCAATAAAATGGACCGCACCGGTGCCGATTTTAACGAAGTGGTGAACATGATGAACAACTACCTCGACGCCAACGCTTTTCCCTTACAGATTCCCATCGGATCGGAAGATACTTTTACCGGAATCATCGACATCATCGAAAACCGCACTTATATATTTCATGAGTTTGAACGCGAGGAAACCATGGTTCCCGACGAATACGAACCTCAGGTTTTTGAAATGAGAAACCAGCTTATCGAAAAACTGGCTGATTTTGATGTGGACATCATGGAGCGCTTCCTCGAAGAAGAGGAAATTTCAAACGAGATGCTGAAAAAAGCCATCCGCAATGCCACAAATAAACTGCTCATTACTCCGGTTTTTTGTGGTGCCGCTTATAAAAACAAAGGGGTGCGTTTATTACTCGATGCCATAATTGATTATCTTCCTTCACCAATTGATGTTGGCGCTACTTTTGGCGTTGATGTTGACGATCATGAAAAAACACAGAAAAGAAATCCGTCTCCAAATGAACCTTTTTCTGCCTTGGCTTTTAAAATTATCAATGATCCCTACGTGGGCCAGCAGACATTTATCAGAATTTATTCAGGATCGCTGTCATCCGGAATGCAATTGTACAATCCCGCAAAATTCAAGCATGAAAGAATTGGCAGGATTTTAAGAATCAAGGCAAAGGAAAGAGAAGAGGTTGCTTCAGCCGGGCCAGGCGATATTGTTGCGCTGATCGGTATGAAATATACCAAAACAGGCGATACTCTTTGTGATGACAAAAACCGTCTGCTGCTTGAAACCATTCATGTGGCTCCGACTGTTATCGAATTAAGAATTGCTCCAAAAGTTCAGAAAGATCAGAGCAAACTGGGTGAAGCGCTTGCCAAACTTTCAAACGAAGACCCTTCATTCAATGCCAGATATAACGAAGAAACCAGTGAAACAATCATAGCCGGAATGGGTGAGTTACACCTTGAGATTATTATGGATCGCATCACCACTGAATTTAAAGTTGATGTTGAAGTGGGCGCTCCGGCCGTTGCATACCGCGAAGCCATCACCAAAGAAGTTCAATGCGAACACAAACATTCAAAACAAACCGGAGGAAAAGGCCAGTATGCTCATGTGATCATGCGTATTGAACCTAATCCCGGAAAAGGATATGAATTTGTTGACATGGTGAAAGGTGGTAGAATTCCTCAGGAATACATCCCATCCGTGGATAAAGGCATCCGCAAAACCATTGAAGAGGGTGTTTTGGCTGGATTTCCCGTTGTCGATGTTAAAGTTGTATTGCTTGACGGAAGCTATCACGCAGTGGATTCTTCAGATTTTGCTTTCCAGACCTGTGCCTCCATGTGTTTCAAGGAAGGATTCAGAAAAGCCGGACCAAAATTGCTGGAGCCTGTAATGAAAATTGAAATCAACACGCCTGATGATTACATCGGTGATGTGGTTGGAAACCTCAACCGCAAGCGCGGAACCATCGAGTCTATGCGCCGCTACAGAAAAGGTTCGCAGAAACTCAACGGTTTTGTTCCGCTCATCGAAATGTTCGGATATGCCACCCAGCTGCGCAACATCTCCAGCGGCAGAGCCAATTATTCCATGGAGTTCAGCAAATATGTTCCGCTCAACGACGCCATGCAGGAAGTGGTTCTGGTTGAACTTAAAGAAAAACAAAAACGGTAGCATATAACCCCGGGCTTTTGTCCGGGGTTGTTTATGTATAGGCACATTGATAATATTATGCTCAGCATAGGCAAACTCGAATTTGGAAAATTTCCCGTATTCCTTGCTCCCATGGAAGACGTTACTGATCCTGTTTTCAGACACATGTGCAAGCATTTTGGTGTGGACATGATGTACACCGAATTTATTTCGGCCGACGGACTGATCAGGGGAGGAAAAAAGGGACTCGCCAAACTGGAAATACTGGAGGAAGAACGTCCGGTTGGCATACAACTCTACGGCCACCTGATTGAACCCATGGTTGAGGCCGCACTTATTGCCGAAAAGGCAAATCCCGATTTGATAGACATTAATTATGGTTGTCCGGTGAAAAAAATTGCCAACCGTGGCGCCGGCTCGGGCATGATGCGCGACGTGCCCAAAATGGTTGAGATGACCAAAAGAATTGTAGATGCGGTAAAACTTCCCGTAACCGCAAAAACCCGCCTGGGCTGGGACGAAGACAGCAAAAACATTGAAGAAATTGCCGAGCGGCTGCAGGATTGCGGCATACAGGCGCTTACCATACACGGGCGTACACGCGCTCAGATGTATCTGGGATCGGCCGACTGGACACTCATTGGCAAGGTGAAAAACAATCCGCGCATTAAAATACCCATCATCGGAAACGGAGACATTGATTCACCCCAAAAAGCCCGGCAGATGTTTGATGATTATGGTGTTGATGCTATAATGGTGGGGCGTGCAAGCATTGGAAACCCCTGGCTTTTTAAGGAGATAAAAACATTTCTTGATACAGGAGAATTGCTTTCTCCATTATCACTGTATGAAAAAGTTGATATAGCCAAAAAACATCTGAAAATTTCACTCAACAGCAAGGGCGACAGGGTAGGAGTGATACTCATGCGCAGACATTTTGCCAATTATTTTAAGGGACTTGCCAACTTCAAACAGACACGGATCAGATTGTTACAGGCTAACTCGCCGGAGGAGGTATTGCAGATTCTGGATGAGATACAAACAAATTTTGGTGCCAATCTTTGACCCTTATCCGATAGATTCTAAAATCCGCAGATCTATATCACGTGTTTTGCATTTATTACTTTTTGACTTTTCACGTAAATTATTTTCGGAATTATTTTGCAAACGAAAACGATTTTTTAACCGCAGAGAGCCGCAGAGTCTTGAAGTTGAAATAATCGCAGAGGGCCGCAGAGGCAGGGTTCGTCGTGAATACACTCTGCGGTCCTCTGCGTATACCCTTGCGTTTCTCTGCGGTCAAAATTATTTTTTGGCACACTATTTGAATTATATTAATCGAATACGTTCTTAGCACACGCCAGTTCCACCATAACCTCAACCTATCAGTGTTTCTTATATGCTGATAGGTTTTTTTTTGAAATTAGAGTGGTGGGAGGCCAAAGTCCGGAGTCCGAAGTCCGAAGTCGGTCACCCAACAATGAAGCTTTGGGAAACAAAAAGAAGTAGCAAGTATCATGTAACAAGTAGCAAGAAGTGAGTAATGGGGGGCAAAGAAGCAAAACATGTATGAGGTATGATGTCAAAGGTTATTCCAATTGACTATCGGGTGAACAAAAAGAACAAAAGAAGTATCAAGTAGTGAATAGCAAGTAGCAAGTAGCAAAAAACAAAAAGAACCCTTCGAATGCCGACCAAAGTCGAGCATCCTCGAAAATTTCATTTTCGGGACAAAAAAAACAAACAAGAACTTAAGTCCGAAGTCCGAAATCGGAAGTGGGGAACATCTAATGCGCCTCCAGCCAGTTTTTACCGAATCCTGTTTCAACAGTAAGCGGAACGGCAAGTTTAACAGCATTTTCCATCTCTTCCTTAACGATTTGTTCAACCTGTTTTAATTCATTTTCGGGCACATCAAAATCAAGTTCATCGTGTACCTGAAGAATCATTTTGGCTTTGAGGTTTTCTTTGTTGAACCTTTCAAAAATCCTGATCATGGCGATTTTTATGATGTCGGCAGCCGATCCCTGAATGGGTGCATTGATGGCATTGCGCTCGTCGTTTCCTCTTACCGTGGGGTTTTTGGAGTTAATGACCTGCAGGTTTCTGCGCCGGTTAAAAATCGTTTCCACAAATCCGTTATCGCGTGCCTTGGCAATGCTCTGATCCATGAATTCCTTAACTTTGGGATAGCTTTCAAAATAGCTGTCGATGAGATTTTTTGCTTCAGAGCGCGACAGATTCAGGTTTTGGGCCAGTCCGAATGCCGAAATCCCATAAATAATTCCAAAATTGGCCGATTTGGCCCTTGAACGCATTTCTTTGGTGACCTTATCGGGAGAAATTTTGTTGATTTTTGCAGCGGTGGCTGTATGAATATCCTCATTGTTGCTGAATGCCTCTATCAACGATGGATCACCGCTGAGATGCGCCATGATCCTCAGTTCCACCTGTGAATAGTCGGCCGAAAGAAAAACATTTCCTTTAGACGGAACAAAAGCTTTTCTGATTTCCCTGCCCCGCTCTTCCCTGATGGGGATGTTTTGCAGATTGGGATTGTTCGAACTGAGTCTTCCGGTTGTTGTCACCGCCTGATTAAATGATGCGTGGATTTTGCCGGTACGCGGATTAATAAGCCTGGGCAGCGCTTCAATATAAGTTGAGAGCAGCTTTCGCAACGAGCGGTAATCCAGAATCAGCACAATAATAGGGTGTTTGGTCATTAGTTTTTCCAATACATCTTCTGAAGTTGAATATTGGCCGCTTTTAGAGGATTTTTTTCCGTCGCTCTCAATTTTCAATCTGTCAAAAAGAATTTCGCCCAGTTGTTTGGGTGATGAGATGTTAAATTCCGTTCCGGCCAGCGAAAAAATATGTGCTTCGGTTTTAATGATTTCTTCGCGTAAAACCACAGCATATCTGTCCAGATCATCTGAGTTGATCCATACTCCGGTTTTTTCAATTTCAGCCAGCACGGGGACCAGCGGAGTTTCAATTTCATTGAAAAGCTTTAACAGTCCGGCCTTTTCAAGCTCCGGCTCGAAATATTCCTTTAGCTGAAAAGTGATATCCGCATCTTCGGCGGCATAATCTTTAACTTTTTCCACGGGAACGCTGCGCATGTTAATCTGGTCGGCGCCTTTTTTCCCGATCAGACTTTCGATGGTCACACACCGGTAGTTGAGGTAGTTTTCGGCCAGATAATTCATGTTGTGAATCAACTCAGGATTGAGCAGATAATGTGCCAGCATGGTGTCGAAAATTTTACCCCTGATTTCCACTCCGTACCATTTCATGACAATCATATCGTATTTGATATTCTGGCCAATCTTACAGATATTTTCATTTTCAAGGAGCGGTTTGAACTCCTCCACCAGCATTTGGGCAGCAGTTTTTTGAGCGGGCACCGGAACATACCACGCCTCGTGGCTGCGGAAGGCAAAAGACATTCCACCCAGATCAGCCATATTGGGATCGATGTTGGTGGTTTCGGTATCAAAACTGATCTCTTTTTGTTTCAGCAGTAAATTAATCAGGCTTTTTCTTTTTTCTTCGGTATCGGCAAGGTGGTATTCGTGTTTCACATTTTCAATACTGCTCAGGTTTGACGGAGCAGGAGGAGTAAACCCTTTAAAATCATCATCGAAAAACAAACTGCCCTGCATTGGGCCAGAAGGCATGGCAGGTCTTGTTTTAGCGGCAGGAACCGGTTTTTCTTCTTCTTTGTTTTGGACGGAAGCAGTCTCGTTACCAAGCGGAATCATGCGGCCAAGCATATTCCTGAACTCCAGCTCTTCGAGAACCGTTTTGAGTTTTTCCCTGTCGGCAGGGACAAGCCGGTACTCTTCTTCGTTAAAATCAACAGGAACATTCAGATTGATTGTAGCCAGTTGGCGTGAAAGTTTAAGCAGGTCAATGGATTTTTCAATACTTTCCTTTTGTCGGCCCTGAAGTTTGTGCAGGTTGGCAAAAAGATTGTCGAGGTCGCCAAATTCGGCAATCAGTTTGCGGGCTGTTTTCTCGCCAATGCCCGGGGCACCGGGGATGTTGTCGGAAGCATCGCCCCAAAGGGTAAGCACGTCGATTACCTGCGAAGGTTTTTCAACACCGAAAAATCCGGGAAGTTCTTTTATGCCGATAATCTCGGTCTCGTTTCCCATTCTTTTTGGCTTGAACATGAATATCTTGTCAGATAACAATTGAGCAAAATCCTTGTCGGGAGTCATCATAAAAACCTCAAAACCTTCTTTTTCGGCTTTTTTGGCAAGAGTCCCGATGGTGTCATCGGCTTCGAAAGTGGGAACTTCGACTACTTTGATGCAAAAAGCTTCGGCCATTTTTTTAATCCAGGGTACCGAAAGTTTAATTTCCTCGGGCGAAGGCGGTCTGTTTGCCTTATAAGCACTGAACATACCAACCCTGAAAGATGGTCCGGGCGGATCAAAAACAATGGCAATATGGGAAGGCTTTTCCTTTTGCAAAACTTCGATGAGGGTATTGGTAAATCCGAAAATGGCGGAAGTATTCAGTCCTTTTGAATTGATTCTGGGGTTTTTAATGAAAGCGTAATATGCGCGGTAAATCAGTGCGTAAGCGTCAAGTAGAAAAAGTTTTTTCATTCTTATGATCAGTTTGCCAAAAATTATTAATTTTAAGTCTGAAAATTCATGAGATTTTCATTTATAAAAGTAGGTAAAACTTTTTATCAAAAACTAAAAAAAACGTGCATATGAAAAATAAAAGAGTAAAAAAACTGACTAAAAGCGAACTTAAATCAGTAAAGGGAGAAAACATGAACAACATCTCCACAAAAAAGTGGAAATGGTAATGTTTTTCTGAACTGAAAAAATACGTCATCCGGGATGAATGGGTGACGTTTTTTTTTAAATGTTCCGGTATATTGCACCATAAATATATTCCATTGGGGATAAGTTAATCAGCGTTTGAATTATGAGTAAAAAAACCATAACCAATTATATTCCTGAAATATACAGGGAAATTTTTCCGTCATTTTTTTCTAAAAATATTGATGCTGAAATGCTTGCCGACTGCAACGATTGTGTTATGCTGCCGGGGAAAAACGGGGTGTCCGGACAAGATTATTTTTCAGAGGAAACGAAGTGCTGCACCTATTTTCCTTACATTCCCAATTATATGGCGGGATTGATTTTATCCGCTAAAAAATTTCCAGAAGGAAAAAAAATCATTCGGCAAATGATCGCCGCCGGATGTGGAATTACTCCGAAAGGAATCATGCCCGGGAAAAAATATTTGCATCTCTATGAACTCAGCCGCAAAAAATCTTTTGGAAAAAATGCATCTCTTAAATGCCCTTTTTATCAATCGGAAAAAGGAATGTGTGCGGTTTGGGAAGGCCGTGGGGCTGTTTGTTCAGGATTTTTTTGCAGACACGTGCGCGGAGCCGACGGCGAAAACTTTTGGAACGCAGTAAAAAAATATCTGCAGGTATCGGAGCAGGTGCTTGCCCGGTATAGCATATTTTTCCTTGACGGGATACCCGAAAATTTACCCGCCACACCGCCCGACCCATGGTCGTGGTCTGCCGATGAACTCGATGAAAAAAAACCCGACAACTATAAGGAAATATGGGGAAAGTGGGAAGGAAAAGAAGAGCAGTTTTATATTGGAGCTTATGAATTGGTGAAAAAACTTGACCGGAAAAAATTCGAGTCGCTCATGGGCATTGACCATCCGTATCAACTGAAAAAGTTGGAGATTGCCTGGAAAAAAATGATGAAGCCTCAACTTCCAGATATAATGAAAATTAATCCGGCTGCATCGTTCAGAAAAAAGAACGAAAATACCTGGCTGGCCTCAGTTCCGGCTGGAACATTTGAAATACAGCAGGTGGTGTTTGACCTGCTGCATTATTTTGACGGGAAACGGAAAACCCCTGAAGTTCTGAAAGCAATTAGAAAAAACCTGCAGGTCGAACCCGATCGGGATCTGCTTGAAGGCTTTTACCAAAACCGTATTCTGATTTAATTCGTGAAACTAAATTTTTGAAAGTTGAAAACGAATCAAAAATTTTAGTTGAACAACCCTCGACAAATAAATTTGTCGGGGTATGAGATTAATACTCCGCCCTCTAGTAAGCGGGGCGAATTAAAAACATATTTTATTGATGCCACGTTGCTTTGCGGCGGGGTTGATCATTCCGCCCATTTCTCAGAAAACACGTTGTTCTGTTAATTCTACTTTAACAGATTAAAAAATCAACCTGTTTTTACCCTTAATCCCTAAAGGGAACAGGTTGATTTTTCAGCTTTCACCCTTTAGGGTTGGGGCAAAAAAAGCTGAAAAATCATTGAAAGCTCAAATGTGTTAAAGTAGAATTAAAAACTCCATTTTATTAAACAACAAAATATCTGTATCTTGCAGCATTAATATTTTTTCAATGAAAGTAAGAATTGTTAGCAAGTCAAAGCATGCGCTGCCAGAGTACAGCACAGCATTTTCAGCAGGTATGGATTTAAGGGCAAATATTGACGCCCCGGTGGTTTTGAAACCGCTGCAACGCGCACTTATTCCGACCGGTTTATTCATCGAATTGCCAAAAGGATATGAGGCACAAATTCGTCCGCGCAGCGGACTAGCCCTGAAAAAAGGCATTTCGGTGCTGAACACTCCGGGCACCATTGATGCCGATTACCGCGGCGAGGTAGGTATTATTCTTGTTAATCTTTCGGATGAGGATTTTGTTGTAAACGATGGCGAGCGCGTATGCCAGATGGTTATTGCCAAACATGAAACCATTTCATGGGAGCAGGTTGATACGCTTGAGGAGACTGAACGGGGTGCGGGGGGGTTTGGACACACGGGCAAGAGCTGATTTGCTGGTTAAGGATTTTTGGGATTGGCTTTGCCGAATTCGAATTGTTCAGAAACTAATTAAAGCTTTTCCTTTTTGTCAGGTGATTTAGGGTGCAGCGCACCGAAACCTCTGTAGCAATTAAGATTAGACAGAAAAAAAAGGTGCAGCGCACCAAAACCTCATTAGCATTTAAGAATAATCAAATAAAACAGGTGCAGAGCACCGTACTATAATATCTATTTGGTTGGTGATTGGGTTTTATTGTTTTGATTTATATTTTGTCCTCAAGCCGGACGGGCTTTTCTTTTTTGTCTGCCACACAAAAAAGAAACAAAAAAAGTCACCACGTGTGAAAAAGTCGGGCTAATCCTTCCCACAAAGGCCATTACCCCACTTGGGCAAGGATTACCCGCCTTTCGCGCCACACGTGGACAAGCCGACGCACAGGGCAAGTTTTCCCGATATGTTTTTGTTAGGTTAAATGTTCAATGAACCAATTTATTTTTCTTTTCCCAATTTAAGCAGGTGAAAATTGTACTAAAAAAGCGGAAGGCTTTTTGGGCGATCCGCTTTGGTATATGGTTGTTTTTATTAAGAGATGCTTTTATCGTTCTTCGTCGGGGAGGGGTTCGGGGTCGATGGGGGGTGCCGGGGGGACGGGTGTGGTTTCCTTTTGGTGCCTTACTCCGATGTCAATGACTGCACGGGCCGAGGTGTAGTTTTCAAAGAAAACGGGGTTGGTGGATTTGAACTGGCGCATGAGCGGGTCAATACGCTTTTTAAGGATGCTGTCGCCAAGGGCTATGTACTTCCTTAGATCGGAGGTGTATTGCGCTTTGGTATTAATGGCCTCGCGGGGGTTGACTATGGATTCCTGGAAAACCGTAATGGAGTTTTCCAAGCTTGTCATATCAGCCGGGGTTATTCCGAATGCCGCAAGGGCAGTTATAACGGCGTTTGCCTGGTTGTATATCTGGGTGCAGAGATCAACGAGGATGGTGTCGCGGGTACGGTTGAGCTTGCTGTATGTAAAATCTACTGCTGCGGCAAGCCGTGAATCGCCGGTTGAAGTTGCATAGGAAAGAGCTGCGCCGGCAACTTTGTGGGTTGTGGTTACAAGTTTTTCGCGCAATTCGGTTTTTTTCTTAGCGATACCGGTGTAGATGAATTCCTGATTGGTGTTTATTTCCTTTATCATTTTATTGTTGTCCCTGAAATCGGTACAAGCGGTTGAAAAGGCAGAAATTGCAGACCATAGCGGGCTGTTGGCATCCAATACTCTCTGAACCATCAGAAACATGGAAAATTTGTTTTCTTGTTTGTCGGTCATGATATAAAAAATTTAAGATTAATAATTATGTATATAATAAGCGACAATATTATTATATTATTATGTTTTATCAAATAATTTTTTATTAATGTTACAAGATCAATTAAATACGCTGTTTATGAATCTGTTGTTATTATTGGTGTAATGACGAATAATAAATATTGAATTTTTATTGAACATATCATTACTATATAGATTATTATTGTATTAATCATAAATAAATGTAAAATTGATTTTATTTGTGCGGAAATTGACATGAATTACAGTGAAAATTACAAATACTACAATGCAAAATACAATGTCTGCATTGCAATGTACATAGTTTACAGTGCAATGTACATAGTTTACAGTGCAAAATACATAGTTTACAGTGCAAAATACATAGTTTACAGTGCAATGTACAAAGATTTCAATGCAATGCACATAGACTACAATGCAAAGTACAAAGTTTACAATGCAAAATTCAGAGTTTACAATGCAAAATACAGAGATTACAATGCAATGTACATAAACTTCAATGCAATGTACAAAGTTTACAATGCAATGAACAAATACTTTCGTGCAAAGGGTATGTGCGGTTGTGCAAAGGGTTTTGTACTTTGTGCAAAGAGGCCTGTTACCGGAACAAAGGAATCAGTACATAGTGCAAAGTTTTTAGTACCCGGTTCAAAGCCATCAGTATGCTTTGCAAAGGATGCTGTTCATGGTGCAAAGGGAACGGAAGGTTGTACAAAGCTCCCGGTACTCAGTACAAAGCAAAGGGGACACGGTGCAAAGGAGGGTGGTTTTGTTAATTATTAATTTAAATTTTAAATATATGCTAAAGTACAATTTTGAAAGGGTTTTTAGTGCCAGGGGCATTAAGAGCAGTTATTCGTTTTTCAGAAGGATCGGGTATGGACATAACAGTGCACGGGCTTTATCGGGTGGTACAAAGAAATACATTTCGCTGAAGGATTTGTATTTAATATGCAAGCACCTGAATTGCAATTTGCATGACCTTATTGAATATATTCCGGGCAACGAGCCGGAGGGACATGCTTTGTATGCGCTGCTAAAAAAGGAGCCGCTGGCGGATTTGTATAATCAGCTTAGGGATGTTCCGCTGGAACGGATTGGGGAGGTTGAGGAGGCGATTAGGAGGGTGAAGGGGAGCCAAAAGGCAGTGTGAGTGTGGAGTGTGGGGTGTGGTGGCAGGGCGGTATGGCGGTAAGACGGAAGAACTGTAAGACAGGGTGAAGGGGAAGGGTGTTTGAGGGTTTAATCCTGCGCGGGGCTTAGGATTAAACGAGTTTTGGGTTTTTTACTTTTTGTTAGGAGATTTAAGGTGCAGCGCACCGCTCTCTCTGTAGCAATTGTGGTCTAAAATGACAAAAAGGTACAGAGTACCGGTCTATAATATTTATTGGTTTTGTGATGGGGTTTGTTGGTTGGATTTATATTTTGTCCTCAAGCCGGACGGGCTTTTCTTTTTTGTCTGCCACACAAAAAAGAAACAAAAAAAGTCACCACGTGTGAAAAAGTCGGGCTAATCCTTCCCACAAAGGCCATTACCCCACTTGGGCAAGGATTACCCGCCTTTCGCGCCACACGTGGACAAGCCGACGCACAGGGCAAGTTTTCCCGATATGTTTTTGTTAGGTTAAATGTTCAATGAACCAATTTATTTTTCAGAAGGTAATTTTTCATTATGAGCCACCGCGCTTGTGTTCATAGGGCTCGATGTGTTAAGGCACTAATTTATATTTTCTCTATTGGTTTTGGGTTAATAATGGGATTTGTCGGTTGGGTTTGTGTTTTTCTTAAATCGAAATTGGCAGAGGCGAACTTTACAACTTTATAACTAATAATTAACGGGAGATCCCTCGTTTTCCCTCGGGATAAGTTCGACTAAATAATTTCAGTTCACTATCGTTCCTGAAATTATAGTCTCACTTACTTAACATACCTTCCATTGGGGTTTAATTTTTGCTGAAAGTGTTGCAAAACATAAGCGCCGAATGGGGCGGTGGACGAGGGGTACGGAATGAGAGGTTTGTTGAGGTAGTATTTTTTGGGTGGAAAAAGGGGACTTTTTGGGGGTGGAGGTATCTTATTGTTGACGGGAATGATTTTCTCCCAGCTTTGAAACTTAGGTAGATAAATTTGATCGTCGGGTTTTTTATTGTAATATTGAAGGAAAAATGGCTAATGATATTATGTAAGGATATCTAAATGAGTTTTGATATAAAAGCTTTCTTTAATCAAGAAAAATAACAAATGGGACTCTATTCAATGTATTTAGCCACAAGAAAACTTAACAAAACATCAAATAAAATATGTAAAAGAAATTTCTTATTTACAAGTAGTCCTACCATGGATTCAGTAGCTAGGATTCTATAAATTTGTTTAAAAAAATTGAATTCAAATAATATATTAATTCGTTAAAAATAGACATTATGAAAAGAAAAACAATAGATACAATAACTAAAGCATTACCACATTTTTTTAGAAATGCAAGTGATTACCTGAAAAGTAACTTTGATGAGAACGGCCAAAAGATTCTTGAGAACACAAGCGGAACAGCTGGTGTAATAATAAGATTGTTTGCTCAACCGCTTTTAGATAAGTATTTTAACAACTTGACAGAAAGAAAATTGGAGAATTTTGGTTTTAATATATATTTAAAATCTAGTTTAATTCAAGCAAATGCTTCATTACATGAAATAAAGGCTAAATTAGATGATACACTTACGCCAGATATTATCTTTTCTATCTTAGATAAATCAATTAAAGAAGAATTAACAGATTTTAATGCTAATGATATTGTTCTAATTTTCCAACCAAAATATCACCCGGTTATAGAATATGTAAAAAAGAATTATATAAACATTCTTAGGGAAATTAATACAAATCCAACTGATATTAAAGTTTTCATAAAACATTTTAATGAAAATATTGAATCAACTGTTATTAGAGAATTTGGCGATGATTATCAACAACATTTAAAGAGAACAGAAAAATATAGATTAAAAGATAATGAAACTGCATTTCTATGGGACACAGTTTCTTTAGGAAGAATCGGATTTAAGGAATCAGAAAATTTAAAATATGAAATAACATATGCATATTGGAATAGAGTAAGTAACCTGAGAGAAAAAAACGGACAAAAAGAAATTGCTGTAAATGAAGAGTCATTTGATTTTGATGAAAATGAGAATTTTGTAAAACAAGAAGAAAAATTAAAACCCATTGAAGAATTAATAGAAGAATATTTCAACAGAAGCCCAAGTAATCACTTGGAAGAAATATTATTTATTGTTGCAGACTTTGGTAAGGGAAAATCAGTTTTCATGAAACATTATGCGGCGGATTTAGCTTTAAAATATTTGCAAACAGGGGAAGGGTATTTTCCGGTTTATTTTAACCTCAGAAATTTTAAAAATTATTCTTGTGAACCTAGCTTGGGTATAATTAGTGATTATTTGGAAACAAATTATAGTATTAAACTAAGTGATGAGTACTTTCAAAAGAAAAAATATTTCTTTTTAATTGATTCTTTGGATGAGAGCGGTGAATTAAATAAACAATCAATTGACAAAGTAATTTCATCAATTAAAAATATCCAAGGAATTAACAAGTCTCTTTACAAAACTAATAGAATTATAATTACATCGCGTCCATTTGATGAAGGATTATTCAATCACCTTAATGATCATAAACCTTATATTATCAAAAACAGTGAAACCCGCGACATACCGTATTTTATTAATGCCTATGGGTTTACAAAAGCACAATTTAATGAATGGTTGTTTGACACCCTTAAGTCTTTTCATGGTATTGAAAGAATTCAAGCAACTGGCTTTGCCGAACAAATAATAAAGGCAATACAAAAAAATCAGAAAATAGATATTTATGAAGAGTTAATTAAGAATAAAACACTTTCTCGAAGCGAATTAAGAAGACCCATTTTTGCTTATATGATTTATCAATTAATTATCAATAACCTTGATTTTTTAGAAGTTGGTAAAATTGGTGTTTATTTATCATTCCTTAATCTTTTAACAAAAGAAGCAAAACATATACATGATATTAATTATAAGGTAAATCTGAGAGAAGAATTTGAATTTCGAAATGTACTTCACTCAACTGCATCATTATGGATGTATGAAAGGCAAAAAGGCAAGCAGAGTGCCTTAAGGAAAGCAGATATTTGTAGAGTTTTAGAAGGCAAAAATTGTGGTGAATCAGACAATGAAATTTTAGAAAGATTTAAGGGACAGGATATTCTAGAAATTCAATTTCTTTCTCATTCATATTTTGGAGAAAATGATAATATTTTACATTTTCAACACCAATCATTTGCTGAAATATTATTAGCAGAGTATTACCTAAAAGTATTTATTAAATATGCTTTAGATGAAGATGCTGATTTGGATGAGGCAAGAGTGAAGCTTGTATTAGGAAAACCGACTGAGCAAACTGTTCTTTTTCTTAAAGAGCTTTTCCAGTTATTAAGGGAAACATCTGAAAACAAAACATCGCAAAGTATTATTGAAAAACGAAAATTGCTTTTCCCTTTGATGGCATCTATATCAACGAAAAAACATAATCGTTTATTTTGTAATGATATTTTTTATGCATGGTATAAAAATTGTGATATCAAAGAAAATCAAACAGAATATCCAAAAGAATCTTTAAAAAATTGGTGCATTGATCAAAAAAAACTCAATAAAATAATAGAATTAGCTTCATCTATATTAAATTCAAAAACCAATTATATACTCCTACAACCAAATTCCAAGACTGCATTATTTAATGCAGAAGTACTTGAAGTCCAAAACCAACCAATAAGTAGTTTGCCGTCAAATATCGATAGATGGCTAGCTTTATTAGCAGGCAATCTTTTGTATAATGATTTTTCAAATAAAGAAAATCCAAAATTGTTTAATTGGGACAATAAAATTAACAATTACAATTTATTTGATATGATAAGGAGTTGGAACTATTCATATAATGAATCAGGACCATATTGGGGCAAAGATTTGTTTATAGGAATTAATATGCAAATAAACAATAGTGAATTGGATTTGTCACATTTTAATTTTGATGGTATCGATTTTTCATATTCGTTTTTCAAAAACATAAGGTGCTGGGGTGCAAATTGGAGTAGGTGTACATTAAATCATTGTGTTTTTAGCGATGCTCATTTTATAACTTCATTATTTATAGGGGCTTCTGTAAATAATATAAAAAAAATTGAGGAATCTTTTTATATGTCCAATTGTGACTTAAATACTAGTGGTTTTAAGCTTTTAGGATCTTTAAATTTTTTAAATATGAAAAATAATGAAATTTATAGTGGTCATGAAAAAAAAAGTAAAACATTAATACGGTCTTTAGACTTAGAACCAGATTTCGATATTTTTAAAATGATTTCAGGGTTTTTAATTTATGCACTACAAAATTCATTCATAACAATCAATGTTATAAAGAGATGGTTTGAATTTGAAAGTGAAGAAGATAAAAAATTATTTAATGATAAAATTAATTCCTTAAAAGAATATGAAGGGAATAATAAAATGGGAAAACAATAATTAAAAAAAAAGTGTTTAATATCGCTTAAGTTAAAATTCTCTATATGATAAACATTTAGGTTTAGCCTTTAAAGGCAGACCTAAAGCAATCCAAATTACGATTTAAATGAGTATCCCTTCCTAACTTATCAACACCCAACCCAATTTCAATAAAAAACACTACCTTAGTCCGTCAAAACAAAACAACGTGAAAACCACAATAGAACATTTGCCGATAAAAAACCAGACTGAGATAAACGGGATTGTTTCGGTGATACGTGAAAAGCTGCCTGCGCAGATGGTTATTTTATTCGGGTCGTATGCACGGGGGGAACAGGTGAATGACAGGTATGTTGAGGATGGGATTACCTATGAGTACCAGAGCGATTATGATATTTTGGTGGTGATGGACAGCGAGAGCCAGGCCGTTGCAAAAGAAGCAGAAAAACGGTGGAAACAGAAACTTAAAACTGTTGTAAATGACAGTACCCCGCTAAGCATTATTTTTCATGGAATTGAATACCTTAACAGCGAAATTGAACAGGGCAATTACTTTTTTACCGATATTTTAAAAGAAGGCGTTTTTTTGTACGACAGCGGCAAACATAAGCTTTCACAACCCAAACCGCTAAACGAAAAACAACGCAAAGACAAAGCAAAGTTGTATTTTGAAAAGTGGTTTGAGAATGCTAATACATTTTATAAGACATTTCAATATAATTTTACGGAGAATGATTTAGCCGTTGCAGCTTTCCAACTCCACCAAGCCACCGAGCGTTATTACATGACTGTTTTATTGGTTTATACTGACTATAAGCCCAAGGTTCATGATTTGGACAAGCTTGATAAAATGGTTTGCAAACTTGACAGCCGGTTTAAAGCTGTTTTTCCGAGGACCACAGCCGAGGAGAAAAGATTGTTTGATTTGCTTAAGAGGGCTTATATTGATTCGAGGTATAAGCTGGATTATAGTATTAAAAGAGAGGAACTGGAGTGGCTGGGAAGCAGGGTTGGGGTTTTGAGGGGGATGGTTGAGGAACGATGCAGGAAGGTGGTTGGTTGATTTGGTGATAGTCTGACAGAGCCTAAGGTTCGGCAGTAATATTTGTTGTTTGATGTATTTTTTGTAGTATTGAGGAAGAAATAGGGAGTGATTAAAGGTTGGGTTTTATGACTGAATTGGTTGGCTATATGTACTTTTGGTATGGATATAAACGAGTTACCAACAAGCCTAAAAAAAAGACTACGACAATGATAAATTTGCTGCATAAAGACAAAGAAGAAAAAGGAAACAGCCCACGCACAAAAGCAAGAGTGTGGCTGCCCTTCCCTGCAACCGTCCCATCGCAGCCACACACATGCTTTTCTTGCCGACCCGACCCGTTGAATGAAAATTTTGTAGTAAATTGAGACCTTTTTAAAATACAAATGAATATTAGTGAATCAGATACAAGAGCGAAATATATTGATCCTAAACTAAAAGAGAGTGGATGGGAGGAATATATTATTCGAGAACATTACTTTACTGACGGGAGAAAGCTTCTTGGAGGTAAGAGAGGTAAACGTCTATTTGTGGACTATCTTCTTCGATACAAAAACACAAATTTAGCGATAATTGAAGCAAAGAAACTTGACAAACATCCTACCCAAGGATTACAACAAGCTATCACATACGCCGAGAAGTTAAAGGTAAAATTTGTATTTGCAACAAACGGAGAAAAGATTTACCAGTTCGATATGAATAAAGGAACTGGTGACTATGTAGATTCATTTCCTACACCCGAAGAATTATTACAAAACTCAATTTCAAATTTCACCCTATTAAAAGAATTTCTTATAAATGTTCCTTTTTATCTGACAGGTGATAAACAACCCAGATATTATCAGGAAATTGCGGTAAATAAAGCAACAGAAGCAATTGCTGACAATCAAAAACGTATTTTATTGACTCTCGCAACAGGCACAGGAAAAACCTTTATTGCGTTCCAAATTGTTCACAAATTATTTAAAGTCAAATGGAATCTTGACAATTTAGACAGAAGACCAAAAATCCTATTTCTGGCAGATAGAAATATTCTAGCTGACCAGGCAATAAACACCTTTAATGACCCATACGAAAAGGATTTAATCAAAATTGATGGTTCTGAAATAAAAGCACGAAATGGAGTTGTACCAACAAACGCTTTTATATTTTTTGCTATTTATCAAGCTATTAGCGAGAAAGAAAATATTGGAGGCTATTACAAGCAATACCCACCCGATTTTTTTGACTTAGTAATAATTGATGAATGTCACAGAGGTAGTGCAAATGAAGAAGGTTCTTGGCGTGATATTTTAGACTATTTTAAAAAAGCTGTTCATTTAGGTTTAACTGCAACACCAAAACGCTCTGACAACGTAGATACTTACGATTATTTTGGGAAACCAATTTATGAATATTCTCTTAAGGATGGCATAAATGACGGATATTTAAGTCCTTATAAAGTTAAAAAAGTAAGAACAAATATTGATTCATACATTTATACCGAAGCTGATAAAGTCAAAGAAGGTACAATTGAATATAAAAAAGTCTATAAGAAAAAGGAATTCAACAAAACAATTGTAATTCCAAAGCAAATAGAATTTGTTGCTCAGTCTATCCTTAATAATATCAACACAATGGACAAATCTATCGTTTTTTGTGTTGACCAAGAGCATGCACTAAATATGCGTGATGCAATAAATAAATTCAAAAAAATTTCAGACCCGAACTATTGCGTAAGAGTAACGAGTGATGAAGGTAAAGACGGTAGGGATTTGCTAGAGCGATTTCAGGATAATGATAAGGATATTCCAGTAATATTAACTTCCTCACAAATGCTTACAACTGGTGTAGATGCTCGCAACGTGAGAAATATTGTTCTTGTACGTGAAATACTTTCAATAGTAGAGTTTAAACAAATTGTTGGCAGGGGAACCCGTTTGTTTGAGGGAAAAGACTTTTTCACCATACTTGATTTTTCGGAAGAAGCAACCGACTTGTTTTATGACCCTGAATGGGATGGATTGCCAGACGATGAAACCGAAGGAGGTACAAGTACAGGTGGCAACACAGGCGGTGGTACGAAAACTGGTGGTGGAAATACTCCCGAGCCGCTAAGACCGCCACGTCCACCAAAGCCACCTAAAATTGTGGTTGAACTTTCAAATGGTCGTAAACTTAAAGTTTTGGATATTGAAACCAGATATATTGATGAAAGCGGAAAACCTCTTACTACAAAACAATTTCTTGAAAAGCTAATTGGATTTATCCCTGATTTGTACGAAAGTGAGCAACAGTTACGTAAAATCTGGTCAAGACCTGAAACAAGAGAAGAATTGCTGATTAGACTTGCAGACTCTGGTATTGATGAAGAACAACTTGATTGTTTAAAGAAAATATTTGAAGCGGAAAACTGCGATATTTTTGATATTCTTTTGCATATTTCATATGAGAGTGATTTGATTACACGTACTCAAAGAGCAGTGTATACAAAAGAAGACCAAGCATTTTTCAGCATTTATGAAAATTTGAAAGCACAAGATTTCTTGCGATTTGTTTTGGAACGTTATGAAGTTGATGGAATCAAAGAACTAAAACGGGAACGATTAGGTGCATTAGTTGAATTAAAAAACTTGGGAACAACTAAAGATGCAGCAAGAGTATTTGGTGGTTTACAAAATCTTATTGATGCATTTTACAAATTACAGGAACACTTATACGCTTCATAGTTATGGTAATCGAGATTAACTCAAATAAACTTTGCAACGAAAGGCAAACAATAAATTTCACTAATAAAGTTTTAACATTGGTTGGTGAAAATGGTTGTGGAAAGTCTTCAATTTTAGAAGCAGTATTTGAAAAATATATTGAAGATGAACAAATCAGAACAATCTGCTTTTCATCTGGTCAAAACGAATTATTTACTAACCTTTTTTATCGGCATAAACAAAGAAATAGAAGGTACTTACAGAAAGAAGAAAACCAATATATTTCTTCCTTCTATTTTAATTATGATTGGGTTAGGGTTCTTGTTTTTTTTGCTTCCGTATTAAAGCCTAATGGTAAAGTTCGAGAGTTTCTTGTGTCTCGTGGTTATATTGATGTTAATGGAGAAGACGATGTTAGTTCAAAATTGCACTTTCCTTTTAGGATAAGGAAATACTACAAAGCACGGATTGATAAAGAAATTTTGGAAGAAGCAAAGCCTGATTTCGATTATGAAACCAAACTTGTAAGAAAATCATATTTCCATGAAATTCTTGTAAGATTGTTATCAGTATACAATATTACTTTTGAGTTTGGAGATGATAAGTATCAAACTCTTTTTAAAAGAGGTTTAGAACTAAATAGCGGCAAAGTTTTTCAAATTTTTACAGACAAGGACATAAATAGGATTTTTTCTTTTTGGGCCTTAGCAACTCATACTTACGAAAGAAATATTGATATTGATGAATGCTCGCTTGTTTTTAAGAATAATATGGAATTTCGTCAATTAAGCGATGGTGAATATCAATTGTTATCAATTTATGCTTTAATTGACCTGTTTGATTCGATTAATACGATTTTTCTTTTTGATGAAATTGACTCCCATTTGTATTATCGAAATCTTGAAAAACTTTGGAATGTTCTTAAAAACCAGTTAAATGGCAAGGTTATTACTACCACACATATTGCAGATTCAATACTCAGAAACGATTATGATGATTTAAAACTGATAGAAAGAGGCAAAATTGAAAATGAGCTAACTTTAAGAGAATTAGCTAAAAGAATTTCAAGTGTAGTTGGAAAAGAAAAATTTGAATTTCAGCTAGCAACAAGAGCTAAAAATATTGTGTTAATTGATGATGAGGATGATTGGATTGTATTTAAAAAACTTGCACAAAAAAAGCTAAATGAAGATACAAATCAAGTATTTTCTAAAATAATAACATTTAAAAGAACATCAAGTTTTAACAACAATAATGAGGTTTTTGGAAAAGGAAAATTAGAATTTGTAAAGGAATTTAAAAACCAATTAAATGGGGGTAATCCTGAAACTAAAAGAATTTTCTTGATTTGTGATAGAGATAAACTTTCGAAGAATACCATTTCGGCAGATTTGCAAGTTAATATTCACAACGATTATAATGGTCTACGTAATTTTAATGGAATTAATACTCACTTGTTAAGTTGGAAAAGACTTGAAATTGAAAATTACCTTTTAAGTTTCTCTATGCTAACAAATAAAGGTAAGATTCAAGAATTACAAAACAGATTTATAAGAATTCAGTTTGCAGCAAATGATAATTTGGACGGGATTGCTGATATTGAGGAATACGATGCAAAAACATTATTGCATCCATTATATAAACCTAATGGTTTTAATGAAACTCTATTAAATGAATTAATCGCTTTAATTCCAACTGAAGAAATTTCGGAAGATATTGAAACTATGTACAATTTTCTAAAAAATAATATTGCGCAATAAATGGAACTACAACAAAAAATAGATAGAATCACAGACATTCTTCGCCGTGACGATGGGATTAGCGGAGCAATGCACTATACAGAGCAAATTTCATGGATTTTATTCCTAAAATTCTTAAATGACTTTGAGGAAGAAAAAGAAGGCGAAGCGTTGCTTAATAATACCAAATATGAAAGGATTATAACCAATGAATTTCAATGGAATAATTGGGCTTGTCCTAAATCAAACGATGGTAAACCCGACCTGAAAAATGCGAAAACAGGCGACGACCTAACTAAGTTTGTGAACTCAATGCTTTTCCCATATTTGAAAGGTTTTAAGGCAAATATCAACGAATTAAAATCTGTTAAATATAAAATCGGTAATGTTTTTGAATTTTTAGATAACCGTATTGCGAGCGGACATACATTACGTGAAGTCTTGGACATTATTGATACTCTGAATTTCCAATCACAAGAGGAACTTTTTGAATTATCACATGTATATGAAAATCTTTTGCAAGGAATGGGCAATGATGGTGGAAATTCTGGTGAATTTTACACGCCCCGTGCAGTTATTAAAGCAGTAATTGAGGCCATTCAGCCCGAACCCGGACAAACTATTTATGATGGTGCTGCAGGTAGTTGTGGTTTCTTAATAGAAGCGTTTGAATTTATTAAAGAAAAATACCGTAACAAACTTTCAACTCAGCAATGGCAAGCTTTACACGAAGATACTTTTTTTGGCAATGAAAAAACGCCTTTGGCTTACATTATGGGGGTAATGAATATGATTTTGCACGGCATTGAAAGCCCAAATTTATACAAGCAAAATACCCTTACAAATAACATAAGGGATATACAGGAAAAAGACCGTTACGATATAATTGTTGCGAATCCGCCCTTTGGTGGTAAGGAAAAACCTCAAATACAACAGAACTTTCCTATACAAGCCAATGCAACCGAATTATTGTTTTTGCAGCACTTTATGAAAAGCCTGAAAAAAGGTGGTAAAGCTGCGATTGTAATTCCAGAAGGTGTTTTGTTCCAAACCGGCAATGCATTTAGAAGTGTAAAAGAAGAATTACTTGCCAATTTTAATGTGCATACAATTCTTAGTTTACCTGCTGGTGTATTTTTGCCATATAGCGGTGTTAAAACGAATGTACTATTTTTCGACCGCACAGGTGCAACTTCCGAAATATGGTATTACGAATGTAATCCCGAGCAAAAACTTACCAAAAACAAGCCTATACAATACGAACACCTGAAAGAGTTTGTTGAATTGTTTCCAAATCGTGCATTATCACAAAACTCATGGTTGGTAAAAATCAATGATATTGTTGATACCGACCTTTCTGCAAAGAATCCAAATGTGTCAAACGACTTGGAACACATGCCACCCAAGGAAATTATTTTGCATATTAAAAAGAACGATACTGAAATCAATCGTTTGATGGCAGATGTAGAAAAGATTTTAGAGGAGAGCTATAATGGATAAGTTACCAAAAGGTTGGGACTACAAAAGATTTGGTGATATTGTATATCTAAGACATGGATATCAATTTCGGCAGTTTGATTTTACAGAAAGTGGGATTCCTGTAGTTAAAATAGGTCAATGTAAAGAGAATGGCACACTTGATTTGACTGGTTGTGATTTTGTTTCTGATAGCAGAATAAATGAGTTTCAAGACTGTTTAATTAAAAGGGGTGATTTATTAATGGCCTTAACTGGCGGCACTTTAGGGAAGGTTACTTTAGTTGACAAAGACTATGGAACAGTATTTCAAAACTATCGCGTTGGTAATTTTTTTCCTAATGAAAGTTTTATCACTAAATCATTTACAAGATATGTTCTTTTATCTGATTTATTTCAAAATCTTGTTAAATCAAAAGTAAATCAAGGAGCGCAACCAAATATTGGGAAAGAGAATATTGACAATATGATTATTCCTCTCCCCCCTCTTTCCGAACAAACACGCATAGTAAACAAACTCGATGCACTTTTTAGCCGCATTGATAAAAGCATTGCGTTGTTGGAGGAGAATATTAATTACACAAAGGCATCTTTAGCAAGTGTAATTGAGGACATTTTCAACTTTACTACTAAAAGAATTCAAATTTACGATTTAGTCGAAAAAACCAAGAACATAAATCCTACTTCACAACAGTCAATTATTTACAATTATATTGACATTTCTTCTATTAATAATGAAAAGCATAAAATTGAAGAAACAAAACAAATTTCTGGAAAGGAAGCACCAAGTAGAGCTCGTAAGCACGTGATAAAAGGTGATGTTTTATTTGCAACAACTCGACCTAACTTGAAAAATATTGCTTTGCTTGAGCAAGATTATGAAAATGCTGTTGCTTCAACAGGCTTTTGCGTTTTAAGGGTCAATAAAGGGGTTTCAAACAATTTTTTGTATTTGTGCCTTTTGTCAAACAATATTCAAGACCAAATAAAACCTAAAATTCGTGGGGCTCAATACCCTGCAATTTCTGATAAAGATTTATTCAATTGCTTTATTCCAGATTTAGAGCTGGAGACTCAAATCAAATTATCAAATCGTATTCTGAAAGCAAGATTATTATTAATGAAACTCTTAATTGAACAGCAATCAAAACTTACCTATTTAAAAGCTTTAAAAGCAAGTATTTTGGATAAGGCTTTTAAGGGTGAATTATAAGATAATACAGATATGGCAAAATCAGTCAGCATACAGGTAGCCAAAGACCATTTGGAGAAATTAACAAAGGCTAATGGTACAACCGCATTAATGGAATTAGTATGGAATAGTCTTGATGCTGATGCTAAAAACATAACCGTTAAAACTAAGGATTCAGGTATTGGAATTTCCCAAATTACAATTGAAGATGATGGAATAGGCATACGATATGATGAAGCTGAACTGATATTTGGTTCATTAGGTGGCTCTGTTAAGAAAAATCGTCGTTTTAGTCAAGGTAACCGAAAATTTCACGGTGAAGAAGGGAAAGGGCGTTTTAAAAGTCTTTCGCTTGGTCAAAGAGTAAAGTTTGAAAGCACATTTGCTGAAAATGGCTCATTTAAATATTTTGATGTTACAATTGACATAAACAACCTTCAGGATTCAAATATTAGTGACTTAAAATCACTTAAAAAGGGCGATGGTACTTCTGGTGTAAAAGTAATTATTGATAATGTTATAAACGATAATGCCTCGATTTTAGCAACAGATAAAATTATCCAACAGATTGAGGAGAAACTTGCAATCTACTATTTAACCTATCCCGATTTTAATATTTACATCAATAAATCAAAACTGAAATTTGACAGGTATATTCAGAATAAATTTGAGGATGCTTTTATTGTAGAAACAGAATCTCCGAAAGATGAAATACCATTTAGTATTAAAATCATTGAATGGTCAATTCCTAATGACAAAAAAATTTATTTGTGCGGGAAAAGTGGTATTTCATATAGCGAAACCAAGCTAGGGATAAAAGCAGGTTCATTTAATATTTCCGTTTATCTTCAATCTGAATATATTGAAAAATTACATAAAGATGGTCTTTTAGATTTTGGCGAGAATCATCCTGTTCTTTCACAAGCAATTGAGATTAGCCGCGAATTTGCTAGAAAATATGTTCGAGACCGTTTACATGAAAATGCAAAAGGGTTTATTGAAGAAGCTAAACGAGAAGGCTTTTACCCTTATAAAGAAATGCCTGTTAATAATATTGAAGAAGTTCAACGAAAAGTATTCGATATTTTAGCTCTTAACATTAATGATTATTCACCTAAATTCTCGGAGCAAGAAAAGTCCAGTAAAAAACTCACCTTTAGTTTAATAAAAGAGGCACTGGAAACAGATAGTTCTTCACTTAGGAAAATTCTATCAGAAGCAATCAATTTGCCAAAAGATAAACAAGATGAACTTGCCGAAATACTTGAAAAAACATCTTTAGCCGATATTACGACTACATTCAAAGAAATTACAGGCAGACTAAGAACATTGTATGAGTTAAGACTTATTCTATTTGAACCAGGTATAAAAGAACAAATTTTAGAAAGAAAGCATCTGCATCAAATTGTAAAACATAACACTTGGATATTCGGCGAGGATTATTCTTTAGGTGCTGAGGATGTAAATTTGAAAAATGTTTTAAAAACTCACTTGAAAGAACTTGGTCGTTCGGATTTTGAAGAAATTATCGAGTCTGAAGATAATTCAGAGCTAAATGATATTCCTGATATTTGTTTGTATAAACAGTTTCCAAGAGGCAGAGCAGGATATTTTGAAAATCTTGTAATTGAATTAAAAAGACCTTCAAAACGTTCGGGTGAAACAGAATTAAGTCAGGTGAAAAGGTATGCTCAAAAAATTGCAGAGGACGGTAGATTTGATAAAAATAAAACCGAATGGACTGTTATACTACTTGTAACTGATATGACTGAGGGTTTGGAATTTGAATATGACCAAGATGGAAAGCCAAAGGGAGAAATTATTAAGAAAAAGGATTTGAAAGTGTATGTAAAAAAATGGATTGATGTCATTTCAGAAGCAGAATCAAGGTATCAATACTTAAAAGAGAAATTAAACTTCACGATTTCACAAAACGAAGAAGGGCTAAATCTTTTAAAGACAAAGTATTCTAAATATTTACCTGAAACTGTATGACACAAAACCTAACGCACCCGTCCCTTCGCTGTAAGGCACATTGGCAAAACGCACAAAACCAACGCTACAACCAAATTTTGCCAAAGAGCCTTCCAGCCCGTCCCACACCAACGCACGGAGGAAAAGACAGTGCAGCAAATTTGACAGAAAAATTGATTGAAAACAAAAAAAGGCCAGTTGGTAACACGAGGTATAAAACATTGGGGTTTAAGTGGTTATTCGAGCGTTCTGCCCCGCATCAAAGTATGTTGTCGGGTGATAGTGACGTACTCCGCAATCCCCAACGATTTCATACCGCCATCCGTTATAATATAAACACAAATGGAATTTTTACAAAACGGAATTAAAATTAAGGACAAGGAAGTAATTCTCGAATGGGGAAAACCAGTTGATAAACTTGCATCAAATTATGGAGCCATTGTTGAAAAACATGGAGAAAATTATTATGCCTATTGAGGTGAAAATGCTTTTGTAAATGGTTCCGGAATTAATTTAAGAACTCTTTTTAGTGCAGGAACAATTTTTAGTGAAATGGAATATTCAGCATATGGTGATAAAGAATCTCTCAGAGACTTCCAAGTAATTAAAAAAAAATTAATAAAAATAATTGGACAACCATTGAATCATAACAATCAAAGTGACGACCAATTAATTTGGATTGCACCCTTTGTTAAAATAAAATTAAAAATTGAAGACTTTCGTGGGTTAGAATTACATTTGATAATAAAAAATAATAACGACAATTACACACCGTAAATGCTCCATTGGGGTTTCAAAGTTATACCTTGCGCATCACTCGCTTGAAAGGTTCTTATAGGCGGATTGGGAAGCGTTCATTAAACCCCCTATGTAGCATTTACTAATCGTCATACCCACCCCTCACACCAACCAGCCATTATTTTTTAACTACCCCCAATATTGATTTGTACTTGCGAAAGCAGGCCTGTTGAAATTTAAGCCCGTGCAACCCAACAACAAAACAACAAAAAAGAATACCCCCATATCTTTATCTCAATGAAAAAACCCAATATTTTTCGTTTTTTCAAGTACTTTAAGTACTTTAGCTCACTTTATACAGTATAAAAATGAAAATAATAATCCCCATGGCAGGTATGGGAAAGCGGATGAGGCCACATACCCTCACCATTCCCAAACCACTGATACCGATTGCCGGAAAGCCCATCGTTCAAAGGCTTGTTGAAGAACTGTCAAAGGTTTGTTCAGAAAAAATTACCGAAATAGGTTTTATTATCGGTGATTTCGGTCCCGAAATTGAAGACAGTTTATGCTCCATAGCCAAAACATTGGGAGCCAATCCTAAGATTTATTATCAGCATGAGGCGCTGGGAACAGGTCATGCCGTGCTATGTGCCAAAGAATCCCTTGAGGGCAAAGTGATTGTTGCCTTTGCGGATACGCTTTTTAAAGCCGACTTTAAACTTGACAACACAGCCGAAGCCAGCATTTGGGTGCATAAAGTGGAAGATCCGTCGGCTTTTGGGGTGGTTAAACTGAGTGAAAAGGGTTTTATCACCGATTTTATTGAAAAACCAAAAGAGTTTGTTTCTGATCTGGCCATCATCGGAATCTATTATTTCAGGGATGGAGAAAGACTGAAACACGAACTGCAGTACCTGATTGACCACAAAGTTATTGTAAACAACGAGTATCAGCTCACCGATGCCCTTGAGAACATGAAAAACAAAGGCGTTGGATTTACAACAGGAAAAGTTGATGAATGGCTCGACTGTGGAAATAAAAATGCCACCATTTATGCAAACCAACGCATTCTGGAACATCACCGCTGTGAAAAACTGGTTTCGGATTCCTCAAAAATCATCAATTCCATTATCATTGAGCCCAGTTTTATTGGCGACAATGCCTTAATAACCAATTCAATTATTGGTCCGTATACCTCCGTCGGAAGAAATTCTGAGGTAAATAACTGTATGATAAAAAACAGTATTATCCAGCGGAATTCAAAAGTTAAAAGTATGAACCTGGAAAATTCAATGGTGGGGAATTACGTTGATATAAAAGGTGACGTCTCTGAAATGAACGTTGGAGACTATACCTCATTCTCAAAATAAGACAAAATGTACAGATTTATTATTCCGGTCCTTGCCCTGATTATTGCCGTCAACGTTTCTATGGCTATGCCAAAGAAGAAAAAGGAGCTTACTGAAAACGAGAAAATTGAGTTCAAAAATGCCTTTTATGAAGGGAACAAGCAAAAAATGCTTGGCAATTTAAGCGAGGCAGCTTTATATTTCAGTAAGTGCATACAGATTGATAATAACAGTGCGGCTTCCTATTACGAGCTTGCCAACGTTTACATGGTACAGGGCAATTACATGGGTGCCCTGATGCATTCCGAAAAAGCAGCCTCACTTGAAAAGACAAATATCTGGTATCAATTACAGCTTGCCTCACTGTATAAGCAAAACAGTTTGCCCGAAAAAGCAACCGATATTTACAAACAAATCATCAAATACCATCCCGATGATGTGCAGGTGTATCTGGAGCTTGGAATGTTACTGACAAAACAGGAAAAACACAAAGAGGCCATTAAAACCTACGACCTTGCTGAAAAAAAAGGCGGCATTAATGAAGCGGTAAGTTTGGAAAAGGAACGGATTTATCTGTTGCAGGGAGAAAAAGAAAAAGCACAAAATGAGATCATCAAACTAATAAATGCCAATCCCGGGGAAGCGAAATATCATGGCTATCTGGCCGAAAGTTATATGGAAAACAACCAGCTTGACAAAGCACTGGAGTCTTACAATAAAATTCTGGAGATTGATCCGGGACACGGACTTGCTCATCTTTCCCTAGCCGAATTTTACAACAAAACAGGCAAGTTCGACAAATCTTTCGAACATCTTAAAAAAGCTTTTTCCAGCGATATGATGGATATTGATACCAAAGTAAAAATGCTTTCGGGTTTTATTCCTTATGCCCAGGAAAATCAAGATGTTAAAACCCAGTCGGCTGCTCTGATCGAAATACTCCTGAACACCCATCCCAATGAAGTCAAAGCCCATAACATCAACGCCGATTACCTTTCAATAATCGGAAAACTGAAGGAAGCCCGCACCGAATATCAGTATGTGCTGAGTCAGGTTACAGATAAATATATCATCTGGGAACAGCTGTTGCTCATCAATAATGAATTGGAAGATTTTGAATCGATGTATGTCGAAAGCCAAAAAGCCCTTGAATTGTTTCCGGGACAACCCGAGCTTTACCTGTTTAACGGTTTGGCCGCCACAAAATCAGGCAAAAACGAACAGGCGCTGATTACTTTAAACAAAGGAATTGACCTGGTTATTGAAAACGACCTGATGGTGGTACAATTTTATTCCTTCATGGGCGAAGCCTATAAAAACCTTAAACAGTTTGAAAAATCAGACAGTATTTATTTGCAGGCATTGGATGATTTTCCCACAGACCGTTTTATTCTAAATAGCTACAGTCTCAGTCTTGCCGAGCGCAAAGTAAATCTTGACAAAGCCACTGTTATGATAAAAAAAGCATTGGAGGGAGAGCCTGAAAACCCCGTATATCTTGATACATACGCATGGGTGCTGTTTAATTTAAAAAGTTATAAAGAAGCCAAGGAAATAATTGAAAAAGCAATTAATTTTGGGGGCGGAAATTCAGCAGTAATAATTGAACATTACGGTGATATATTATTTATGAATGGCCTTAATGATGAAGCCCTGATCCAATGGAAAAAAGCCAGGGAAATGGGAAAAGGAACCGAATTGCTTGACAGAAAAATTGAACAGGGGAAATTAATTGAAAAAATGTAAATGAAGGAAAAGAAGACCATTTTAAAATTCATTTTTGTTTTATGTATTGCTGCATTTATTTCTTCGTGCAACACCACTAAAAAGACTGTTACCGTTGAAAAGGAGAGGGATAAAAAACTCAAACAGATTCCCGAGAAAAAACTCATTTCACATCTTCAGGAAAACTACCTGAAATACGATAATTTTTCGGCAAAAGTCAATGTGAAATTTGTCTATAAGGACAAAGACCAGTCGGTTAAAGCCCAGATTAAAATTCAAAAAGACAGTCTGATCTGGATTTCAATAATTCCGGCCCTTGGAATTGAGTTTGCCCGGGCACAGTTTTCAATGGACAGCGTGAAATTCATTAACCGCATGTCGAACGAATATTTTGTGGGCGACTATAAATATGTCTCCGAAATGTTTCATCTCGATCTCAATTATGAGGTTTTGCAAGCCCTGTTCATGAACGAATTGTTTATTTATCCGAGTCCCGATGATTCAATCAAACTCAGGCAGTATTTTAAATCGGAAGTTGATTCATCAAACTATATTCTTGAGTCGACACGTGAGCGTAAAATCAAACGTCAGCTTAAGAAAAACAGGCTTGACGGACTGGTTGAGCAAAATATAAAAATCATTCCCGAAACATTTAAAATTGAACATTGTGAAATAAATGACTACGAAGCTGAGTTAATATTTGAGATAGATTACTCTGATTTTGAACAGCTGGAGGAAAACAGTTTGTTTCCCAACCATTCACGAATCGAGGTAAAGTACGGAAAGGAAGTCATACAGATATCATTAAAATACAGTAAACCTGCAGTTAACAAGAAGGATATAAATTTTAATTTTGTGATTCCCGAGGATTTTAAAAAGATAAAGTAATTATGAACCGAAAAATAAACATACCAAAAATAGTATTCCTGATGATGGTCGTGTTTATCTTCGGTGCTTTGGGTACGTTGTCCGGACAATCACAGAAAGAACTGGAGTCGCAAAAAAAGAAAAATCAACAGGAACTGAAAAAGCTGAAGGAGATTCTTGCCGAAGCCGAAAAATCAAAATCGCTCTCCGAAAACAAGCTTAACCTTATCAATAAAAACATTGAAGTAAGGAAGGAACAGGTAACAATCATATCCAGTGAAATAGGGATTATTCAGGAAAAAATCGAAGAAAACACCGAGGTCATCGTTTCGCTCGAGGGCGATTTCAAAAAACTGAAGGACCGTTATGCAAAAATGTTGTATTTTGCTTACAAACACCGGCATTCCTATTACCAGCTTATGTTCATCCTTGCTGCCGACAATTTCAATCAGGCCTATAAAAGACTGATGTACATCAAGGAATACACCAAATACCGGAAAAAGCAGATCTCCATCATTCAGACCACCCAGAAAATGCTTGCTGAAAAAATTTCGTCGCTCGAAAATAAAAGAAAACAAAAAGACAACCTGATAAAAGAAAAAGAAGCCGAAACCATAAAACTCAGCAATGAAAAAGCTGTCCAGGCACAGGAAATCAACAGTCTGAAGAAAAAGGAAAAGGAAATCAGGGAAAAGCTTGCCGAGAAAAGAAAAGAAGCACAGAAAATCGAAGCCGCCATTCAAAAAGCCATTGCCGAGGCACAGGCAACTTTGAAAAAGACCAATCCAAAAGCAGATGCAAGAACCATGTATGAATCGCTCACCAAACAGGAGAAAATTGTATCGGACCAGCTGGGTTCGAATATGGGCGGACTGCCCTGGCCCACCGAGCGCGGGGTTATTTCATCAGGTTTTGGAAAGAAAAAGGTCGAAGGTCTGGATGTGTGGGTCGACAACTCAGGCGTTGACATTACAACCACCAAAGGAGCCAATGTAAGATCTGTATTTGAAGGAAAAGTGATTCAGATCATTTCACTCCCCACAGGCACCAAAGCCGTGCTGATGCAACATGGTGTGTATTTTACACTGTATTCGAACCTGAAGGAAGTTTACGTGGTGGTTGGCGACAAGCTCGACCGCAAAGAATCGGTGGGCGTTGCCTATACCGACCCTGATGACAATCAAACGATTGTTCATTTTGAAATCTGGAAAGAGTTTACCAAAATGAATCCTGCTCTCTGGCTTTCCAATTAGTTTTGCTTTTTTAAGATTATTTCCTATTGGTTTTATCCTTAACTTTGAACTTTATAACTTTTAACTTTCAAACTAAATTATGTCAGTATTATTAGAATATGCCATGTTTCCAACCGACAAAGGTGGAAGTGTAAGCGAATATGTTAGCAAGGTCATTGAAATGATCCGCAATTCGGGCGTTAGTTACAAACTTACTCCCATGGGCACGGTAATCGAAACCGAAACACTGGATGAGGCACTCGAAATAGTGAAAAAATCTTACGGGATTCTGGAAAAAGATTCCGACAGGGTTTATTCGAATATCAAGCTCGATATCCGCAAAGGAAGGAAAGACTGTATGACCGGAAAGATTGACTCCATCGAGGCAAAAATAGGCAAAGTGAACAAATAATGACCATCAGGCACCTGATCATCCTGCTGTTCCTTTCGGGAATGACTTTTTCATCACGGGCACAGTGTGAATCAAAAAACACAACCTTTTCGCCCGGGGAAAAACTGGAATATGAAATTTATTACCAGTGGGGATTGATCTGGGTGAATGCCGGGGAAGTGTTTTTTAAAGTTGATACGGCACAGAAAAACAATAAACCGGCGTATTATATAAAAAGCTACGGATGGACACATAAAGACTACGACTGGCTTTTTGCCGTGCGCGATTATTACGAAACCTGGGTTGACCGCGAAACACTAAGACCATTAAGCTTCAAATGTAAAACCTCCGAGGGAGGATATAAAACATCGGCTGCATACACCTTTGATTACAAAAAGAAAAAAATTTATACCCAGACAGAAACCTCCGATGAGCCATTTACCCTCGACACACTCAATATCAGTACCTGCATCAATGATGTGCTTTCAGCGCTGTATTACGTGCGCAACATGGATTTTTCAAAGGCCGAGATAGATAAAAAGATTCCGGTTACCTTCATCATCGAAAACCAGACTTACAGTGTGTACGTCAAATACCTTGGGAAAAAGATCATCACCGGACGGGACAAGAAAAAATACCGATGCCTTAAGTTCAGCGCCTATATGCCCGACGGCACCATTTTCAACGAAGGCGAAGGGCATTATTTCTGGCTTACCGACGATGAGAATAAAATTCCCTTAATGATAACTGCCAATATTTTCATCGGGGCCATTAAGGTTTATCTTGAAAAAGCCGAAGGTCTCAGGTATAAGCAAAGTTCAATAGTTGTGAAGAAACAATAGTCACGAAATCTTAACCCGAACGAAAAATCTGCGAAACAACCCATTGAATTCTCCAAAAAAATGTACTTTTAAAGAAAAAAATTCATGGAAAATTTCAGGATTCTGATAGTTGATGACGAACAGGATATCATTGAGTTTATCTGCTATAACCTTAAAAAAGAGGGTTTCCAGGTATTTTCGGCCACCAACGGGCTGCAGGCACTTGAAGAAGCTGTAAAAGTAAAGCCCCACCTGATCCTGCTTGATGTGATGATGCCCGAAATGGACGGCATTGAAACATGCGGCGAATTAAGAAAACTGAAAGACATGCAAAAAACCGTTATTGCCTTTCTGACAGCACGCAGTGAAGATTACTCCCAGATAGCAGGCTTTGAAGCCGGTGCCGATGATTATATTTCCAAACCAATCAGACCAAAAGTGCTTATTTCAAGGATTAAAGCGCTTCTCAAAAGATACGATCAAACAAGCGAAACAACTTTTTCTCAGACTCCACAAGCAAACAAAGTTCTGGTCATTGACCGGGAGCGGTATCTGGTAATTTTCAAGGGAGAGGAGCTTAACCTTCCCAAAAAGGAATTTGAGTTGTTGTCGCTGCTCGAATCAAAGCCCGGCAGGGTATTTACCCGCGAGGAAATTTATGATATCATCTGGGGTGATGAGGTTATTGTTGGTGACCGCACCATTGATGTTCATATACGCAAACTGCGTGAAAAATTGGGTGACGACCGCATTGTTACCATTAAGGGTGTGGGGTATAAGTTTGTGAATGTGTAAACTGCAATGTTAATTTATTGTTATCCGTTTTCTGTTTCTGTTAACCATCATTTAACCAATTCGTAATAATTAGCTAATCACTTGCCAGTAAAACATGCCCTATCTTTGCCTTGTAACAAAATTACAAAAAGATGAAAAAAATAATTTTAGTATTAAGCATTGTTTTTCTGGCAGTAAGTATGAACGCAAATTCTGGCGACAACGATAAAACAGCCGTAAAAACCACTCAGGTTAAAGGAAAAGTTGTTGACGTCGTAACCGGAGAATCACTTGCCGGAGTACAGGTAAAAATTTCAGGAACAAATCAGGTGGTTTATACTGATTTTGATGGAAATTTTGTCATTCAAAACATTCAGCCCGGCAAATATAACATCGAAACAAGTTATATCTCCTATCAGTCAAACACACTCAGGGAAGTTAACCTCACCAGCATAGATAACAATACTGTGAAAGTTGAAATGCAGGTTGTGTCAACAAAATAAAGTTTTAATTTTATTTATATACAATGAAAGGTCAAACAGTTTAGTTTGGCTTTTTTTTTAATTAAATTTGAGCATGAAAAATCTTTTATTATTTATATCGCTTTTTCTATTTGTATATCCTGTTTTTTCGCAGATTACCATTAGTGAAGACGGCATTTACCAAGACGAAAAAGGCAATTTGTATACCGGTACATATACCGAGTTTTATGCAAACGGAAATAAAAAAATTGAACTCAATCTCATTGATGGCAAAAAGAGCGGAACCGTAACCCTTTATTTTGAAACAGGAAATGTGAACGAAATAAGGTCATACAGCGAAGGTGTAATGGATGGCGAATGGACAACATACAATGAAACAGGCATAAAAACAGCCAAGGCTCTTTATAAAAAAGACAAAAAAGATGGTCAATGGTTGATATGGGATGAAAAAGGAACCCTGCGATATGAAATGTATTACGCCGATGGCAATAAAACAGGCACCTGGAAAATGTGGGATGAAACCGGGGTTTTAACCAGCGAAAAAAAATATTGATGGTAGAGGCGCAATATTTTGCGCCTCTATTAATCAATATTTGCCTCTATCCAACCATATTTTGCGCCTCTATCAATCAATATTTTACGCCTCCGTATAATCAAATGTGTTTCCAATAAAAAAACCTCCGGCAAAATCGGAGGTTTTTTATTCATAATTTCAAGACCCTCAATCAATCAAATAACTAAATCCGATGGAAAATGTTCTTCCCATGCTGTAACTCTCAAACACATACTGTTTTTCTTTGTAGGTATATGTTTTCAGGTAAGTGTCGTTCAACAGATTGGCAACTGAAAGTTTCATAGAAATGTTTTTCCCGAATTTTTTACTGATGTTAAAATCCAACTGATGTCTGGGCTGTTCGTAAATGCTGGGTGTTCCGCCAACCACAACCACCGATAGTTTTTCACCTGTTACATTGTAGCTTATTGTTGAAGAAATGCCGGTGCTGTCGTGCTGGTAATTGGCCGAAATATTTATAATATACGGGGGCTGACCAAACATCAGGCGGGTGTTTTTGTGGTAAGGGTTGGTTGCGTGTATAGCCACAAGTTCCAGCGAATCAATGCTTACTTTTGATTTAACCAGTGTAATATTAACCCCGAGTTTTATATTTCTGAGAATTCCGATAAAGTCAAGGCTTTTTCTGAACTCAGCCTCTACACCTCCCACAATTGCTGTTTTCACATTCCTGTATGTAAGTTCAGGATTGGCTGCCATGGGATTGAATGTTCGTTCAATGGGGTTGTTAAATCTTTTAAAGAAACCGCTGAAAGATATTATTTCTCCTCTTTTTCTGAATGTTTCCCATCTGATATCCAGGTTGTCAATAATGGTTCGCTCAAGCTCCGGATTTCCAATAATTGTGAAGTCACCCAGAAAATCGAAAGAAGAATACGGAGCCAGTTCCCTGAAAGTTGGCCGCGCCAGTGTTCGGGCGTAGGCAAAACGAAGGTTTGTGGTATCCTCTTTCAGAAAATAAGTCAGGTTGACAGCAGGTAACAAATCTGCCTCATTAAGTTCGCCGGGTTCTTTTTCGGTGTCATAACTTTCGACCAGCATTCCGGTTGATTCCAGGCGCAAACCATAGGTTGCCCTAAGTTTAAGGCCAAGTGGCATATCTGCCATGAGATAAGCCCCCACAACATTTTGGGAAGCTTCATAACTGTTTTTTATATCAGTGGCATCTTCGACATAGAGGCCATAGGTTCCTGATGAGCCCGGACCGATATTTTCATCGGAGAGGTAATCATCAATAATTCCGTTGTATGATCCGTTCTGGTCTTTATAGTCAATCCTTCGCTCGGTAAAAATCCTGTATTTTTCCACATAGGAGGCGCCAAATTTTAATTTTGATTTATCTCCCAAAAAGGTAAATGGCTTTTCAAAGTTCACTTTATTGTCCGAATTTCGTTCCCACATCTCCCTGAAATACCTTACCGGCACTCCGTATACCGATGGTCTGATATGAAAAAGCGTATCGCCTTCGGAGTTGATATTATAGTCGGTTGAGAAAAATCTAAGATCGGGCTCATCCTGTTGCGAAACGGTAACCGAGCTGATCCAGTTTATTTCGGTGTTTCCCAGGTTTTTCAGCAGATGTTTTCCTTTGATTTGTCCTGAAGTAAATGCCCGTTGAAGATATTGAATAGTTCGTGTCTGGTAAACCATATCCGGATCATCGGAGGGTTTTCTTCCTTCCTGAAAACGCGCAGTTGTTTGTCCGCCCAGATTACGAATAAAGTTAAACCCAATTTTACTGTTTTCGGAGATTTTGAAATGAAGATTTGCTATTGCACCCATAAGGACTTCCTGAGTGCCTTTAGTATCATTGAGATTGAGCTCAGTGTTAAGAAACTCTACTTCATCCACATGGTCGGTGAGTTTAAACCGTCCGGTAAGCCCGTCATCATAAAATTGAAAATCACGTTGATAAGTCAAGCCAAAAACATACCCGAAGGGTTTTCCAAAAAGACTGTCCTGATTTCCCACAGAAATTGAATGGGAATGGTTGAGGAAGGATGGAATTTTTTCGGGAGCCATTTGTTTATTGAAAGATCTGGTGATCTCATCAAGCGTGGTATTGTCAAAATAGAGGTATGGGATTTTTCCTTCGGCAGCATCGGGAATTTTCCTTGATCCATCGTCAATGCCAAGCCAATCGAGACTTCCTCCTTTATATGACAGAAAATCTTTGTTTAATGATGCGTTGGTATTGTATCCGAAGGAAGTTGAAAACTGAAAGGTATATTTCTCGGGAAAATCTTTCGTGATGATGTCTACCAGACCGCCGGTAAAACTCCCCGGCAATTCAGGCGAAAATGATTTATAAACCATCATGTTGTCAATGAGGTTTGAAGGAAAAAGGTCCATTTGTACAGAGTTTTTGTTTGGATCGAGTCCGGGTATTTCAGCCCCGTTAAGCAGTGTTTTACTATAACGGTCGCCCAGTCCGCGCACATAAATATATTTTCCTCCTTCAACTGAGATTCCGGTAACCCTTTTCAGTGCTCCGGCAGCGTCAGAGTCGCCCGAGCGTGAAATTTGTTGAGAAGAGATTCCGTCGAGCAGGGTAGGTGATTTTATTTTTGCCCTGTCAATTGCTGTTTCTGTGTGAGTGACTTGTTTTCGCACAACAACTACCGCTTGAAGCTCGAAGGAGGCTTCGCCCAGGGTAAAATTTATTACAGTCACATCACCTTTTTTGATGGTTACATTTTTCACATCCTGAGTTTCATAGGAGATAAAAGAGCATCTTAAGGTGTAGGAGCCTTCAGGAATTCCTGAAATGGTAAAGTTTCCGTCAAAATCGGCCATTGCCCCATAGGTGGTACCCACTAAAAACACATTGGCGCCGATAAGATCGTCGCCAGTTGATTTGTCAATTACTTTTCCCCTGATCGTGCCCTGGGAGTATAGAAAATTGCTAAGAATTATCAGAAGTCCCGTAAAAAATATCTTTCGCATAAAATATCAATATAAAAAAGCGCGCCGGTAATGCCCGGCATCACCGGCGGCTTTATTAAAAATCCTATTAGTCAATAATGTATGTGTTTACCAAAGTCCATCCTTCAGTCCAGTTAACAGTACCAAAAGCACCCCTGAACCCGGCAGATTCCAGTCCGGATGGCGCAGCAGCAACATTTGAGAAAGCCACTCCGCCTGAAGTTGGCAGTACCCTGAATTGGTTTGAAGCATCGGGAGCGGTAAGTCCCGGGTCTGCAACATTGTTATTGTTGTCAACAAAATAATTTTCAATGGCTGTGTTTGCAGCAGCGAGGGCTGTGGCGTCGGCAGCATTGGCACTTGCAGCATCGGTAACAATTTTAATCAGATTGGCAGTGTCGTTTGCAGCAACATTCCAGAAAATATTGTTTTTTAAAGCCAGATCACCGGCCTGAAGTCTTGCATAGCTGTGGTCAGAAGTCGCCAGCATTTCGATGTCAATGCCTTTTTCCTGGTTAAGGAAAATTGAATTGGCATAAGTTCCGCCACTGTTGTCTCTTAAGGTAATCATTTTCAAACCTTTTCCGGCACCTTTTCCGATGTAGGTAACGTTATAAATTTTTGGAGTAGAATATGGTGTTCCGTTTTCTGGATCAGTTCCGCCGTCATGTTCGCCCATTCTGTCGCCGGCATCATCATTGGTGAAATCCTGAACAGCAAGCCAATACTGACCTTTTCCATGAAATCCTTCATCATAGTCGAAAGAATCATCTCCGTTGAAAGCAGAAATAAGGTGTTTGGCTGTAACAGCACCGCCAAAAAATTCAAATCCGTCGTCTTTGTTTGCAATAACTTCAACGTATTCAATTGTTGTTCCGCTTCCCACAGCACCGAGGGTAAGTCCGTTTATTTCATTGCCTTCGCCAATGTCGCTTCCGCCGTGACGGATGGATACATATTTAAACACACCTGAATTATCAGCATCATCGGTACCACCGTAGATGCCTCTGGGTTCGCTGGTAGGAATGCCTTCGACAGCGGTTTCGCCCGGAGTTGAGTTTAATGTTGCATTACCCAGGATGATTACACCGCCCCACAATCCACGGGCAAGATTATCCACATTTCCGTTTAGGTTATCAGCTTCAGCGGTAAAAATTATGGGTTGCGAAGCTGTTCCTTCGGCATAAATTTTTGCGCCTCTTGAAACGATGAGAGCGCTGGCATCTTCACCTGTTCCGGGTTTCCCTTTAATAATAACTCCCGGCTCAATGGTCAATACCTGTCCGTCATTCACAAACACCATTCCTTCGAGAATATAAGTGTTTCCTGTTTTCCATGTAACGGTTCCGGTTCCAGATCCGTCATCATTTATAGTTATTGTTTCGGAGGTCGGTTCAGGATCATCTTTTTTCTTGCATGATGAAAATCCAAGCATAATTGCACCTGCAATTATCAGTGTGTTTTTTAAATAAGCTCTTTTCATTTTCATTTTCATTTTATTGTTATCAAGTATTTCTGATGCAAAGTAAGCGAGGTAAAGTGACTTGAGTTTTAGCTAATGATTATGAAAAGGTTAATAAAAAAAGACTTTGTATATAATATCTTAAAGTACGCTTAACAATTTGGTAAACCCCGGGGTATAATTTCGCAAAGAAAAAACTCATAAACCTTTTTATGGAAAAGAAATACAAGATTTTACTTGTGGACGATGAACCGGATATAATTGAATTTATCAGATACAATTTAATAAAGGAAGGTTTCGAGGTGTACCATGCAGAAAACGGGATCAAAGCCATTGAAATTGCCAAACAGATTGAGCCACATCTGATAATTCTGGATGTAATGATGCCGGGCATGGATGGAATAGAAACCTGCAGTTCCATCAGACAGATCAGCAATCTGAAAAAAACCGTGATTACATTTTTAACAGCCCGTGGCGAGGATTATTCGCAGATTGCAGGATTTGAAGCCGGGGCAGATGATTATATCACCAAGCCGATAAAGCCAAAAGTATTAATCAGCCGAATAAATGCGCTGTTAAAGCGATTTACAATTGAAACCGAAGAACCGGTATATGAAATGAATGGTAAAAACAGCAGAATAATCATAAACAGAGAGAAATATCTGGTAACAAAAAATGGTCAGGATCTGATTCTGCCAAGAAAAGAATTCGAACTGCTTGCATTGCTTGTTTCAAAACCCGAGAAGGTATTTACCCGTGAGGAAATTTATCAACTTGTATGGGGTTCAGATATTATTGTGGGCGACCGCACCATTGATGTTCACATACGCAAACTGCGCGAAAAAATCGGCGAAGATCATATTGTCACAATTAAGGGGGTTGGGTATAAGTTTATGAATGAATAGGGTATTTTTATTGTAACTAAATTTTTGAAAGTTCTCGACATTTTGTCGGAATAAGCTGAACAGCCTTCGACAAAGAAAATTGCCGTGGTAAATAAAGTAACGCTCCGTTTTTTTATACAAAGACACTCCTAAATGATCATCCTGAAGATAAATTAAGACAGGTGGGTTAATATTTTCCGGCACACAAATCTCAAAATCTGATCATTAGCAAAATGGTGCATTTTTTTCATCAATTTTTCATTTTTTTCTTATGGAATTTTAAAATCCTTTTCCCTAATATGTGTGAAACGAAAATTTATCTATAACGCCTAAACTAAACTAACATGAACGCTTTAAAAACCCTCGGAATTATCGCAGCTTTCGGAATAATGATTTCATCATGTACTCCTGTTAAACATTGTGAAGCCTACACCTCAAACGACAAACCAAAAACACAAATAACCCCTGCTGAAAAAGCAGTTGAACTTGCCTTTGAAAACGGCCAAATATATTCCTAAGACACCGCCTTACGCAGCGGTCCTTTCTTAACCAGTAAACTTTGAAACCAAAAAAGCATCAGTCTCCCCGGCTGATGCTTTTGGCTTTATAAAAAAACCCCGGCTTTAAGGCCGGGGTTCTTCTGATCTTTATGAGATCTGTATCATCCTTGCAGGTTTGGGCTTAAGCTCTTCACGTTTGGGAAGCGATAAGGTCAGAATCCCATTTTCATACTTAGCCTGAATCTTTTCGCTGTCGATGCTTTTTTCATCAACGGTGAAAGATCTTTCGAACGATTGATAGCTAAACTCCCTTCTGATAAACCCTTTGCTATCATCCTGCTCCTCATTGTTGATCTCATTTTTTGAAGAAATTGTGAGACGGTTGTTTTCAAATTCAACCTTAAAATCATCTTTTCCAAATCCCGGTGCGGCTACCTCAATCTGAAAGTCATTTTCGCTTTCTCTGATGTTCACTGCCGGAGCCTGGTTGCTAAATCTCCTGTATACGGGTGTGTTAAAGAAACTGTCTGTGAAGAAATCATCAAAGAAAGTCGGTAACACATTGTTGGTTCTTTTTACTATTGTCATGGCTTTGTCCTCCATAATTTTTAGTTAAACTTTTAATTTTTTTTATTTCTGATGGAGATATTTCAAATTAAATACCAAAGGTGAAAATTGACATTTTTGACCGGAATTTTACTTTTTTTGGTGACAAAATGGCTTATTTTGACAGACTGTAGTGACAAAATGGCTTGTTTTTTTGGTGAATGGTCGCGATAGAGGACAGCTGAACGGTGTTTTTTTGACCCCTTAGTACATCAGTAGCAGTGCGTATTTTTTACCAAAAACTGAAAATATTTCAAAAAATGCTTGACAAACCCCCTTTTCATATATTATGTTTGTGGCTGATTAAAAAAAACAAAAGTGAAACAATTTGTAAAATATTATTTCTTTTTCTTTAAAACATGACCGGGACTGTTATGCAAAAACTTATTATATACAGGTCCCGGAAATTTTTCGGGACTTTTTTTTAGCCGCTAATGCGCGAATAATTTAAAATGAAAACACAAAAAAACACTAATAAAAATATCGATGAAGATTCCGGGAGGATTATAATGCCCGGTACTCATTGTAAAAACATTAAAACCAACAACTGCACTCCCGATAACTGTCGGAACGCGGCTGATTTTTTCTTTTTCTTCTATTACAGACCAAAACCGGGACTGCCATAAGATATTAATATAAAGATATTTAAAAGGTCCCGGAAATACTCCGGGACTTTTTTTTGTTTAGCCGCTAATGCGTGAATGAATTTTTATAAAAAGATGAATGAAAAAATATATGAATTACACATTAAACAATTCTGAAGATTCCGGGAGAATATTACTTTCTGGCATTCTTTGCAAAAACATTAAAACCAACATTCGCCCATTAGCGGCTATAATATAGCAAAGCAATTTCTCGCAGCGAAGCAAGAAATGCTCGAATAATTTTAAAATGAAAAAAATGATAACACAAAAAACCATCACTGAGGAATCCGAGAAGATAATTCTGCCCGACATTCATTGCAATAACAATAAAACCAAAATTAGCGCATTCGCGGCAACTTTATTAGTAAATAAAACCGCCATCCTCGGCAACGAAGGATCTTTTCATGAACTGGCTGCTGATAAATATTTCGGGAAAAATTCCGGGAAAATCTTTTGTCACTCGTTCGAAAAGCTCATTGAAACAGTTAGTTCTGGTGAGGCGGTGTCCGGACTGATGGCCATTGAAAATTCGGTTGCCGGCTCACTGATATCCAATTATCCGCTGCTTAAAAATTCTTCTTTGTGCATTTCTGGTGAAATCATCATCCATGTTCAGCAAAACCTGATGGCCCTGCCCGGACAAAATCTGAGCAATATCAAAAAAATATGCTCTCATTACATGGCCATTGAACAATGTCGTGGGTTTCTCGACAAATTAAACGGCATTGAAATTATTCCGGGTGGCGACACAGCGACCAATGCCATCAAAATCAGCCGTGAAAAACTTTTGGGAGTGGCCACCATTGCCGGAAAAAATGCCAGCGAAAAATACGGTCTTCCAATTATTAAAGCCGGTATCGAAACGAATAAAAACAATTATACCCGTTTTCTGGTTCTTAAAAAAAATGACAATTCCTCCAATGAAAACGCAAACAAGGCCTCTCTGACTTTCTGCCTGAGACACGAAAAAGGAAGTCTGGCTGCCGTGTTGTCCGTTTTGTCTTTTTATGGTGTCAATCTTTCTAAAATCCAGTCGGTGCCAATTCCCGGAAAAGAATGGAAATACGATTTCTACACCGACTTGCTGTTTGACGATTATAAAACCTATCGTTCGGCAATCTCTGCAATCAAACCACTTACAGGAAACTTGAAAATACTTGGAGAATACAGTGAGAAATGAAAAGAGAAAAAAACATAATTGGTATTGCCGGCCTCGGCCTCATGGGATGCAGTCTGGCCATTTCCCTGAAAAAATCGGGATTTGCTGCAAAAATTATGGGATGGGACATCAATCCCACTCATTCTTCTGCTGCAATTTCACTTGGTTATGCCGACGCCATCGTTCATCCCGCGAATATGCCCCAATGCTGCGACCTGATTGTAATTGCAGTGCCCGTGAATCATATTCCTGATCTGCTTAAACAAGTCCTGGACCGTTGTACCAATCAGGTAGTTACTGATTTGGGATCGGCCAAGCATGAAATTGAATATTTGCTCGAAAACCATCCGAACAGATCAAGATATGTGGCCTCGCACCCCATGGCCGGAACAGAAAAATCAGGTCCGGATGCCGCAATCCCGAATCTGTTTACCCATAAAACCGCCATCATCTGCAACAAAGAAAAAAGCGATTCTGATGCGCTCACTCTTGTATCCGGAATGTACAAAAGTCTTGAAATGCAAATTGTCTATATGGATTCTGAAAGCCATGATTACGGGTGCGGACTGATTTCCCATCTGTCGCATGTGTGTGCTTATGCGCTGGCGCTCAGCGTACTTGAAAAGTCAGTTGACAAAGAAACCATTTCGGTTTTAGCAGGCGGCGGATTTAAATCCACTGTGAGAATTGCTGCCAGCTCGCCCGACATGTGGGTGCCCATCTTCATGCAGAATCAAAAAAATCTCATTGCCGGCATTGAAACCTGTATTGAAAAAATGTGCGCTTTTAAAAACGCCATACAGTCTGGCAATTCTGAAAAATGCCGCGAACTAATATCCTCCGCTAATACCATAGAGGATTATTTAGCCCCAAACAACTCCCCTCCCATGGAGGGGTCGGGGGTGGGTATCCCCTCCCTCGGAGGGGTCGGGGGTGGGTATCCCCTCCCTCGGAGGGGTCGGGGGTGGGTCAACCCACCCCCAGCCCCTCCAAAGGAGGGGAGTGGCTCAGTTTTCATAAGAGCATTGTCTGAAACAAATAAATAAGTCAAATAATATGGAAGAAAATCTCAAAATCGAACTTTTATCCGAATGGATACAAGAGGCCAGCAGACCGGTGATCATTGCCGGGCCTTGCAGTGCCGAATCATGCAGTCAGGTCATGGAAACAGCCCTGGAACTGAAAAAAAGAAACGTTGATGTGTACCGCGCCGGAATCTGGAAACCCCGTACTCGTCCCGACACATTCGAGGGAGTGGGATCCGAAGGACTCAAATGGTTGCTGCAAGTGAAGCAGGAAACAGGGATGAAAATTGCAACCGAAGTGGCCAACGTGAAACACGTGTACGAATGTCTAAGGTACGGAGTGGACGTGCTCTGGATTGGCGCCCGCACCACCGCAAACCCTTTCGCTGTTCAGGAAATTGCCGACAGTCTGCAAGGCGTTGACATCCCGGTGATGGTAAAAAATCCCGTAAATCCTGATGTGGATCTGTGGATCGGTGCCCTCGAACGGCTGAATAAAGCGGGAATCAGAAAACTGGCTGGCATCCACAGGGGTTTTTCATCTTATGGACCAGGTCGTTTCAGAAATCTTCCCCAATGGCAAATTCCGGTCGAAATGAAGAGAAGGATGCCGCAATTGCCTTTGATTTGCGATCCAAGCCATATCACCGGTGATAAATCTCTTCTCAGGGAAGTCTCACAAAAGGCCATGGACCTGAATTTCGATGGATTGATGATCGAAGCACACATCAATCCCGATGAAGCGCTCAGCGATAAAAACCAACAGGTAACGCCATCTGAAATGACCGAGATAATTGAAAGTCTGATCCTGAGAAAAATTCAGGTTGACGACCGCATCTTAAAAACCACCCTGGGCGAACTGCGCCAGCATATCGACAGTCTGGATGCCGATCTCATCGACACTCTGGCCCAACGCATGGTGATTGCCGACATCATTGGCGGTTATAAAAAGGAAAGCGGCATTACCATTTTGCAATCAGACCGGTGGAATGAAATCATGGAAAAACGCCTGAAAAACGGAACAAAAAAGGGCCTTAGCCGCGATTTCATGACCAAACTACTGCAGGCCATTCATCAGGAATCGATTAACAGGCAGACCTTGGTTATGGGGAAATAGATGTTGTATATTTGCATTGCTGAAATTGCTAAGCGGGCTTCTCTTAGCTCGCAAACTTGATTTTCCGCTGCTTTGCGGCAGAAAGGAAAATCAATTACTCTGCAATTACCTTTTTGCTTATACAATCATTTCCATCAATAATTCTAACAAGAAACAGTCCGTCACCACCCCGGGTAGTTACAGTTTTTTCCAGTTTGCCTGAGAAAGTGTCGGAATATATGATGCGGCCTGAGGCATCGTACACATAAATACTTGCGTTTTCATTTTTTGCAGTGTAGATGACATTGAATTCATTGCGGAAAGGATTTGGATATACTTTAAAATTTTCGTCTTTTGGCTGGATAACAACCGACGGATCGCAATTCCATTCAGCAATAAAACCTTCTCCGGTTGTTGTGGAGTTTGTTCTCTGACGGATGGTCAGACTTCCGTTTGTGGCAACAATGGTACCCGGACTGCCGGTAGTGTTACAGAATTTACCAAAAGAGGGAGAATCGGAATCGGGTCCGTCATAAATCCTAATGTTGTCGTTGTTGCAGTCTGTTCCTTCCTGAAAATCAAATAATGTAAAAGTGAGTACAAGCGGTGTGTCTCCTTCGGGGTCAATGGTGATAAAGCTGTATGTGTTGTTTTGGTAATTTCCATCTCCGCCACTGTCTTTCAGAACACCTGAACAACATGTTTGAACAGAGCCTTCTCCGGTTTCGGGCATTAAAGCCGAACCTGTGTTATCAGAGCTAATATTTACAGCATCAGTAATTGTATAGGTTGCTTCACCACAAAGTCCGGATGAAGAAGTAAGTGTAACAGAATAAATACCCTGAGAAGTATAGGTGTGAACAGGATTTTCTTCGGTGCTGGTGGTTCCGTCACCAAAATCCCAAAGCCAGATTTCAGAGTTGGTACTCTGATTCATAAAGGTAATGGTCACGGGATTTGCACAGAAAGTTCCGTTGCCTAAGGTAAACAGACTGGTCACTTCATCTGCATCAATGGTAATAGTCAGGTTAAAGGTATCAGAATCAAAACTGTTTGATACAATGAGCTGAACGTCGTATGTTCCCAGCGAAGCATAAGTATGCAAAGGGTTTTGCAAGGTACTTGTGTTTCCATCTCCAAAAGTCCAGTTCCAGGAGTCTGCTTCTCCAGCAGATAAATCAATAAACTGCACTTTTCCTTCACAGGCCAAAGCTACTGAATAGTCAAATTCGGCAACCGGAGCATATTGCAGCGAGTACAAATCTGATTCCCAAACACCTCTTCCGTAAGTCGCAGCGCGCAATTTTCCTGTGGTATACTGAATTTCAAGTTCGTTTACGATGACATTGGGCAACCCGTCATTAAATGGAATCCATTCACTCATTGCCTTGTTTATATAATATACACCCAGGTCGGTTCCTGCATAAAGAGCATCGTTTGAATTTTTTTGATAAACACTGCAATTAATGGGGATGTTAGGCAGACCGGATGAATAATTTGTCCAGTTGGTGCCTGCATTTTCTGATTTATAGAAACGCTGTCCGGTTGTATAACCCGAAAAGGATACAAATACTTTTTCGGGATCGTATTGTGAAACAGAAAGATAGGTTATATTATTTGGAGAAAATCCCGAGCTAACGTTTGTCCATGTCAGTCCGCCGTTTTTAGTCCTGTATACATTACTTGATGTTGCAATATAAATATAATCGGGATTTGATGGGGCAACAGCAACAGCGACTATGGTTGCATAAGTTCCCGAAATAGCTTCCCATGAAATACCCTTATTCAGTGATTTGTACAGTTTGGTAAAACCTGCATAAAGAATATCGGGGTTTGTGGGGTGCATTACAAATGGAGTAACCCATCCTCCATCACCGGCTCCGGCTGGTTTAATACCCGTCCAGTCCAGTCCACCGTTATCCGAACGGTACATGTCTCCATAATAATACTCGGCATAGATGATATCAGGATTTGTATAATCAACAATACATTCCATTCCGTCACCGCCAAGGATTGCCGACCAGTTGGTGCCGTCCATTTTCATGGAGCCGTTGTCCTGTGCTCCCACTGCCAGGATATCGGGATTGGTAACGGAGGTTCCCATGCGGTAAATTTGCAGAATTGACAGTCCATCGCTGATATCTGTCCAATTGTTTCCTCCATCGGTGGTTTTGTATAATCCTCCGTCATTTCCCGAATACAGTGTGTTGTTAAGGTAATTGTAATCGAGGGTGTGAACATCGGCGTGTACATAGGCTGCATTGTCGCCATACCAGTGTGAATTAATCTCCCAGGTTGTTCCGCCATCAGTGGTTTTCCACTGGTTAACTCCACCGACATATACCTCATTTGCATTGGTTGGTGATGCGGCTATGGAAAGGTCATACCATCCCTGACCTCCGGCATCATCTCCGTTCGAAGACCATCCCAACAGGTTAATGGATGAGGCATCAATCATTTCGGTCCAGGTAACACCCTGATCGGTTGATTTGTAAAAGCCCAGAAAACCATAGTCGTCACTGTTGCATGCTAAAGCATAAACATAATTTGGATTGGCCGGAGTAACGGCAATTTCAAGTCTTCCGATTTCAGGATAAGGCAGACTATCTGATGAAACAGAAAAAAGCTCACCGCCGTTTACTGATTTATAAAACCTTGAAGAGCTGTATTTTCCTGCATAAACAACAGAAGGATCTCCGGGTTTGAATTCAACATCTTTAAAGTGTCCCATAATTTTGTTATCCCAGGTAACGCCCCCGTCGGTGGTTTTTTCAATTCCGCCGTTTGTTGCAGCGATCAGTGTTAAAGGATCGGAGGGATGCATGATCAGCCTGCGGGTGATTTTAAAACTTGACACACCATAGGTCAGTCCGGTGGTATTCCAGGTCAGTCCGCCATCAGTACTTTTTAATACCCCGATGCTGTGGGTATCGCTGGCATCTCCGTCGCCTGTGGCAATATATATGATGTCGGGATTTGTATAATCAACGGCTATATCAGAGACCCCAAGAGAAGGCAGGTTTTCGGTCAGCACAGTCCAGGTAATTCCACCATCGGTTGTTTTCCACAATCCTCCGGATGGCGTACCAATCCAGAAAATATTCGGATTGGAGGGATGAAATTCGATACAATTAATCCTGCCGGCTCCTCTTTTTGTACCGCCATTGTCAAGTGGTACATCCACAGGTCCTAGCAACGACCAGGTTGCTGTAACATCTTTGGAACCATTTCTTTTCTGCTCTTCGAGCCAGGCATTCCAGAGGGCATCCGGATTAAAATTTCCGGATGGATAAACTCGGGGTTCCATGAAATTTTCCCAGCGTTTAAATTGTTTCCACCCTTTGCCTTTTTCGATTTTTCTATCTTTCCAGTAATCATTGAAAGCTTTCTGAATATCATAGAAATTATAGGTTGTGGTAAGGCCGTCTTTCTTTTCAAGGGATTTCATCCATGGCTGCGAATAAGTTGCGGCCGAAAAAATCAGAGCAAGAGAGAATACAAAAATTGTCTTCATAAATTGAAAATCTGTGTAATAATAAAATCAGAAGGCAAAAATACTAAAAAAGATCACTGCCAACGCACTTATCATCTGAATATGGCTTAATATTATACGAAAAACACCGTAATGATATCAGAGTAATAACCTAACATTAAATTAACATTGTCTAAACATTTTTTTAAAATGTTCATAATACCTTGCACAAAATTTTTTGAATGGACATTATCCTGATCATGGTGGTTATTCTTGTTGCCCTGGGCGTTTTTTCGCTGATTGTCGGGGTAAGCAATGATGCCGTTAACTTCCTTGGTCCGGCCATGGGTTCAAAAACAGCCAGTTTCAGAACCATCCTTATTGTTGCGGCACTTGGAATAATTGCCGGCGCTGTATTTTCCGGCGGAATGATGGAAGTTGCGCGAAAAGGGATTTTTTATCCGCAAAATTTCTATTTCGATGAAATAATGATAATCTTTCTGGCCGTTATGCTCACTAATGTGTTGTTGCTGGATTTTTTCAATACTTTCGGATTGCCTACTTCAACCACAGTTTCTCTCGTTTTTGCCCTGCTGGGGGCTGCGGTAACCGTTTCGTTTTTGAAAATGAATGAAGGCCCGCAGATGATCATCTCCGAAGATGGTGTCAGGAAAATAGCAGATATGGGCGATTATATCAATACCGAAAGGGCTTTGCTAATAATTTCCGGAATACTTGTTTCCATAATCATTTCATTGGTGTTGGGTGCATTGGTTCAGTGGTTTTCCCGCTTACTTTTCTCATTCAGTTACGAAAGAAAACTGAAATATTTTGGCTCGGTTTGGGGCGGAATGGCCATCACCTTTCTAACCTATTTTATCGTTATCAAAGGGGCTGAAGGAACATCTTTTCTGAGCGAAAACACACTTTACTATATCGAAAAATATACGGTCGAAATTGTTTTATCAAGTTTTATTTTCTGGACTTTGCTGATTCAATTGCTTTTTATTGTCTTAAAAATCAATATTTTTAAGTTTATTGTTCTTGCCGGAACTTTTGCACTGGCAATGGCTTTTGCAGGCAACGACATGGTAAACTTCATCGGGGTCCCGCTATCGGGAATGGACTCATTGGGGCATTTAACACCGGGGGACAATCATGACCCCGAAAACATCCTGATGACATTTTTATCAAACCCCATAAAAACCGATTCTTTTATGCTGCTAATTGGCGGATTGATTATGGTAGCCACCTTATGGCTTTCGGTTAAAGCGCGCACAGTCATAAAAACATCAGTCGATTTAAGCAGACAGCAAGACGGGTTTGAAAGATTTGGTTCATCAATGTTTTCAAGATCCATTGTCAGGATCAGTCGTTCAACCGGAAACAGCATAGCTGCCATTATTCCACAAGCTATAAAACAAAAAATCAAAAAAAGGTTTGAACCCCCTCTGGGCTCCAATAAACACCTTGATCGTGATGCGCCTTCCTTTGATATGGTAAGGGCATCATCAAGTCTACTCGTTTCAGCAATTATCATTGCTTTTGGAACATCCCTCGGACTTCCTGTTTCAACTACCTACGTCACTTTTATTGTGGCTATGGGTGCTTCGCTGGCCGACGGGGCATGGGGACGAGAAAGTGCTGTTTACAGGGTAACCGGAGTGATTACCATTATTGGAGGGTGGTTTTTTACTGCTTTTTCAGCTTTCACAATTTCTCTGCTGTTGGCTTTGATTTTGTTTTTTGGAAAACTTCCGGCAATTATCATCCTCTTTCTCGTTTTTGTTTTCCTGATGATCAGATCCTGGAAGATTCACCGCACACGGCAAAAGGAAATGGAGGAAACCGAGAATGAAACATCCCCCGAATTATGGGAAAATGAAAATATCCGAATGAAATGCTCAACAACTGTTCTTAAGATTCTTGAGCAATCATCGGCTATATATTCAAGTACAATTGATGGACTTATTAATGAAGACCGCAAAAAACTCAAAGAACTGCTTAAAACCATCCATGAAGTAAATCAGAAAACCAAACGGCAAAAAGACAATGTTCATTTTACTATTTCCCTGCTCAAGGAAGATTCGGTAGAAACCGGTCATTTCTATGTTCAGGTGCTTGATTACTTAAGAGAAACCGCACATTGCCTCACCTACATCACCGAACCGGCATTTAATCATGTAGACAACAATCATGGCGGACTTTCGTCATTTCAGGTGTCGGAAATCAACCAGATAAAAATCAGATTTGTCGATTTTATGGACGACCTGATGTTCCTCATAGAAGAAAATAATTTTTCAAAAATTGACCTTGTTATCAGAAAACAGCAGGAGTTGCTCGATAAAATTCAGGAAATCAGGATCAATCAGGTTAAAATGATTAAAAATGATGAAACCGGAACAAAAGTCAGCCTGCTTTACCTCAATATGCTCCACGAAACAAAAAATATGCTGCTCTTTTCAGTTAATCTGCTTAAGGCGCAACGCGATTTTATTATCTATTCCAAATATAAATCTGAATCTGAATGAGACTACTTTTTTTGCCATTAGCTATGCTGTTTTTCCTTAAAATTAGTGCGCAGGATAACACTGAATTCAAACCATCCGGAAAAACATTCGGAACTGTTTTTACAAACTTCTCAGGAATCCTTTCTGAAGGCGACCATGCCTCGTCTTTCGAGATCACACGGGCGTATCTGGGACATAAATATCAGATGGATGAAAATTTCAGTGCTACTGTCAAACTCGACATCGGCTCAATAAACGATGAATCGCAGTATGCCCTGATCAGAAGATACTCCTATTTTAAAAATGCTTTCCTGGATTACAAAAAAAACAAACTGTGCATGCAGTTCGGGTTAATTGACCTGTATCAGTTTAAAACTACTGAAGAGTTTTGGTCGCATCGTTATGTGTACAAAACATTTCAGGATCAGCACAAAATGGGATCAAGCGCCGATCTAGGTGTAGGTGTTAAATACAATTTTACTGAAAAAATTTCGGCCGATGGCTCGTTTTTTAACGGAGAGGGATATAAAGATCTGCAAGCCGATAATACTTACGAAGGAGCAGTAGGAGTAACTATAAAACCAATTAAAGGATTAACAATAAGAGGATATGGCGACCTTGCAATAAAAAACGTGAGCAAATATACTTTGGTCGGTTTTGCCGGATATAAATTTAAGGAAAAAGCTACTGCGGGCATTGAATACTCATATCAGTCCCATAATAAATTCAACGAAAACAACAACTATGGAGGTGTATCTGCATTTTTAATGGCAAACGTGTACAAGAAATGGGAGGTTTTTGGCAGATACGATATGATTTCATCAAACAAAGTTTTCGAAACCGATTTCAACCCATGGAACTATTCAAAAGACGGGCAACTGATTATCGGCGGAGTGCAGTATGCACCCAGAGAATATGTGCGGTTTTCGGCAAATATTACCCACAATCTTCCCGACAATCCTGATAATGATAAAATTACTGCCATAAACATAGATCTGGAATTCAAGTTTTAGTTTTGTCTGTACAAAATTCTTTATATCTTTGAAAAAAGCACTTTATGAAGACTTTTTCACCCAAACAACTGGCCCTGATTATTGCTTTTGTGGTTGCACTGCTCTCGGCAGGCTTTCAGGTCCTTTTCATTTTTACCGATGAAAATGTCTTGGCGAAATTTATAATCGTTTCTTCTTTATCTGTTTTTATTGTTGCTTATGTGCTTTCTTACTATATTTTCAAAAGTTTTATTCTGGAAAAGATCAAACCCATTTATAAAACCATCCACAGCATCAGCATTACCGATGAAAAACTCACCGAAAAATTTGAAGACAAAGACATAATCGGAATGGTTTCGCAGGAGGTGAGCGATTGGGCAAAAAATAAAACAAGACAGATATCCGAACTGAAAAAACTTGAAAAATACCGCAAGGAATTTCTTGGCAACGTTTCCCATGAAATGAAAACACCAATCTTTAACATTCAGGGTTATGTGCTTACTTTACTTGACGGCGGACTTGAAGACGATACGATTGCAAGACCCTATCTCGAGCGTACCGAAAAAAGTATAAACCGGCTAATTTCCATTGTGGAAGATCTTGAAACCATTTCAAAACTCGAAGTGGGCGAGCTGGATTTAAAAATTGAAAGATTCGATATCGTGCAACTTGTGCGTGATATATTTGAATTTCAGGAAATAAAGTCAAACTCCTTCAATGTGCAACTGGTGATCGGAAAAAATGCCGAAAAACAAGTATTTGTAGAAGCAGATAAAAAACAGATTTTTCAGGTTATCACCAACCTGATTGTAAACTCGATCAAATACGGCAAGGAAGGCGGAACCACAGCTATTGATTTCTTTGACATGGATTCCAATATCCTGGTTGAAGTCACCGACAACGGCATTGGCATTGAGGAAAAGCATCTGCCCCGGTTGTTTGAGAGGTTCTTCAGGGTTGACAAAAGCCGCTCCCGTGAAATTGGGGGAACCGGACTGGGTTTGGCCATAGTTAAACACATCATCGAAGCTCATAACCAGACAATCCACGTGCGAAGCAAAATCGGCGAGGGAACTTCGTTTGCTTTTACGCTTAAGAAAGGGTAAAATCAGCTATTTTACTATCAGCTTTTCAGAATTAACTTCCCCGGTTTTCACATCATAAAGTTTTAAGAAATATATACCATCCGAAAGATTGGTTCTGTTTATAATTACCTTGTTGTAGTTTGTCGTTTTTTCAAAAACCCTGTTTCCTGTAACATCATACAATTCAACTATGTGCAGATTATTTCCTGGATTCGGAAAAAACACATTTGTTTCATTGACAAATGGATTTGGATATACCAGTACTTTCTGCTCTTTGGATACTGGCAATGTGTTTTCGGTAATGATAAACAAACTATCGGAAACAATATTCCATGCATAGTTGGTAATAACCGGATCATTATAATCGAAAACAATACCGGCCCTGTTTTCAATTAAAGTGCCCGGTAAAAGGTTGTTGTGCTGATTGATACTGAAGGTTACCATTCCATGGCTCATAGGCTCGTTTATGTTTGAATCGGGCAGTAAAATATCGGTAAAGGTGTATTTAAGGATATTAGACCCTAAAATGTTATAAGTGCAGGGGTGTGAACTGATCCCGTGAACAAAACTGGTAATATCAAGCGTGTTTGGAATTGTGTCGTAAATGACTACATTGAATGCGGTATCTGTTCCCGTATTCTGAAAATATATTACATACTCCATTTCAAGGTTTGACTCCACAAGGTGCATATCAGAGACACCGGCTGGGTAGACAATCTTTTCATTTGGATCACTTGACAAGGTAGCTATACCACAAAAAATATCAATAAAACTATCGTTGTCATCCTCAGGAACAACAATAATCTGACCCAATGATTCGCCGGTAAGATCACCACAATCCTCTACAGTCTCCTGTGGATGTGAATTGCCGGGATGACCTGGATTTTGGTCTGCCTCCAATCTGATTGCCAAGCCGTTAGTAGGATGACAGATTTCGACGGTTTCTCCACCTGTTAGTTGGAATGTTCCGGTAAAAACTAAAATATTATTCTCGTAAATTCGATATTCACTGGCGGTAACCATATCACCATCGCCCGGATCGCCTGTGTTGGTGATGGTAAAACAAGCCAGAAAAACGGAATCCTCAACACATGTGCCTTCAACCATTACGCTTGAGTGATCCCATTCCGAATCCGTTATACAAACCGAATCGGGGAAAATATGGGCCTGTGAACAATATGTGTTTCCAACTTCCGCATCACATGAAACTTCACAGAAAATAGTAAAATTACCACTTTCAAAAATCGAAATATCGCCCAGTTGAAATTCATAGTTATTATCTGAAACCTGTGTCCAGGGAAGTGCGCAGCTTACGGGAACAATATAGGGATCAAATTCAATCAGAACATAAGCATCGCTTGCAGTTACAGAACCGATATTTGAATATGATACATAGTATTGAGTCCCGAAACACGGTCTTATTAAACTTGAAGCTATGTTGACATTCAGTAACTGGCAATCGATATTAGGTTCTAAACCAAAATCAGCATTAAGCAGGGTGTCGTATGTTGAAGCAAAATTATAGTCAATGAACCCTGTGGCAGGACATGCCACTCCCCATAAATTACCGGGAGTAATAACAGTAAGGTGCTGTTCTCCAGACTCACAATCAATAAAAAACTTTCCTTGGTCATTGGCTATGCAAAAATCCTGACCTCCATTTCTTTCAATAAATGCCAAAGGAAAGGGAACTTCACCGGAATCAAAAATACAATTGCTGTTTTCATCAATAAAAACTGTTCCTGAGATATAATTGGTGAAAGTATTTCCAAAAGCGTCAAACTTATAGAGCATCAAATCAGAATTTTTATACCCGGCAACAATACATCCTCCATCTTTTGTTGAACAAATCCTGACAGGAAACTCCGAGTCATCATTTACGATATTTTTAACCCATAAAGTATCCCCTGAACCGGTAAATTTAATAATCACAATATCACTTGAATCAGAGATATCTGAAAAATCTGCTCCAACCGCATAATAAAAATCAAAATAAGAAGTGTCAATGTCGTATATCCTGTCACAATTTGTGTCAAATAATATGTTCCAGATTGGTTCGCTGATCCCATTGGTTTTCAATAAAAGAGGGCCTCCGGTTTCGGTATCATATCCTCCGAACATCAATCCGAAATCTTTGGATTCAATAAAATTTGCTGAACCCCATTGCCAGTCAAGATCATTCCAGTATATAATGTTTCCAAACTCATCATACCTGATGATTGCGTCGTTAAAGGAGGAATATGTTCCATAAACAATTAAATTATGATTAGCCGTTTCAATAAGATTTTTATAATTATAAATATAACCGACATTTTTTGTCCACAAGGTATCACCCGAAGGATTTAGTTTTATGAGGTATTTATCAGCGTTGCTTTGAGCGATGCAGACAAAGGTATTGTCATAAGCCCGTGTAATGGACTTTGCATCAAGAATGTCAGAAAAATCAATAATTCTTGACCATAAACTGTCACCTTGAGAATTTGTTTTTATCAGAATTGCTTCATCTGTTGTAAGGTTGTTGCTCACAATCATATAATCACCATCAAAATCCCTGACCATTTTTTTTGGCCGAACATTTCCAAGCTCATATAATCTGGAATTCAGAAGTTGTCCATATTTATCAATATGCATTATTCGAATATCCCACCCGGCAATTAAAGATCCCTCTTCGCATAATACAATATATGATGAATCGGTGTTTTGATAAATATTCAAAGGATTCTGACTTGAGGGAATCGGATATTGGTAGTTCCATCCCTGAGCATTAATAAAATAAGTATAAAACAGAACCCCTGCCAAAAGAGTGTAGATTTTTTTCATAGTAATAGGAATTAGTTAATTAATAGACTCCAAAAACAAACAAAAGGTTGCTTAATATCAACCAATTAAAAAAATGCAGGCATTGATCTGCATTTGGAAAGCTAAGGGCAATTCAAAAATTGTAAAATTGGTTTCTGAATTTGATAATTTTGAACCAAGAAGTTTTTTAAAAATTCCCTATCTTTAAACCCGCAAAAAACATCATTAATATGAAAAAATTATTCGTCCTTTTGCCTTTCGCAGTAATCATTATGGTTACAGGATGCGGCGAAAAACAACAAGAAAAGAAAGAAACCAAAAAGGAAACTAAGGTTATAACCGAAAATAAATTGTCGGCTGATCATCTGATTCTGGCAACTTTGTGGTACCAGAAATCTGCTGAAATGCAGGCGCTGTATATCCAGTCATACAACTGGGCTAAAAGAATTATTGACGAAAAAATCAGCAAAAAATCAGCAAAAAAACCCGCTGTGATCCTGGATATTGATGAAACAGTTCTCGACAATTCACCATTCGAAGCCAATTGCATTGCAACCGGAATGGGTTATTCATCTGAATCATGGAATGAATGGAGTGCTATGATGAAAGCTACTCCGCTGCCCGGAACCATTGATTTTCTTAACTATGCCAAATCAAAAGGTGTGGAGATTTTCTACATCACAAACCGGAAAACTGCCGAAAAAGAATGGACACTTACAAACATGCAACAATTGAACATTCCCTCTGCCGATACCGCCCACATCCTTTTCAGAACAGATGGTTCGGGAAAAGAGCCGCGCCGGAAAATGGTGGCCGAAAAATTTGATGTCATCCTCCTTATTGGCGACAACCTTGCCGATTTTTCTGAATTGTACGAAAACCGCGACGACCAACTGGCTAAAAACATCGTGGAAAAAGACAAGGATAAATTCGGAACCGAATACATCATCCTGCCCAATCCAATGTACGGCGAATGGGAAAACGCCTTGTATAAATATAATAAAGACCTTACCGAACAACAAAAAGACAGCATCCGCAGAAATGCTTTAATAGGATATTAAAACAATTTTTTATTTAAAATCTAACAAAAAACAATATGAAATTATTACTTATCAGCAACTCGACCAACGCAGGTGAAGCTTACCTCGATTATCCAAAACAAAATATAAAAGCATTTCTTGGAGATAAACCCGTAAAGGCATTGTTTATTCCCTATGCCGGAGTAAGTTTTAGTTTCAGCGAATATGAAGCTAAAGTTAAAAACCGCTTCAACGAAATTGGTCATGATATAATTTCGATTCACCGCTTTTCAGATCCTGTTAAAGCAGTTAAAGATGCCGATGCCATAGTTGTTGGCGGAGGAAACACCTGGCACCTGCTCCGTCTGATCCACGATAACAACCTGATTGATGCAGTAAGAGAAAAAGTCCTTTCCGGAACTCCTTTCATTGGCTGGTCGGCCGGCTCAAACGTGGCCTGTCCCACCATCAAAACCACCAACGATATGCCCATCATCGACCCACTGGGTTTCCACGCATTCAATTTTGTCCCCTTTCAGATCAACCCGCATTATCTGGATGCCAATCCCGACGGACATGCCGGCGAAACCAGAGAACAAAGAATTGAAGAATATCAGGTGGTAAATAAAGATGTTTATATTGCAGGATTGCGCGAAGGATGTATGTTCGATATTCATGATAAAAACATTCAGCTCATCGGTAAAAAACCATGCCGTATTTTCAAGTTTGGTAAACAGCCGATCGAATTAAATGCCGGTGATGATTTCAGCTTTTTGCTGGGATAAGTATAGTTGAAAGTCTGATAGTTTGTTGGTTGATGGGTTTATAGGTTGATGGGACGATGGTTCGATGTTTTGGACCGTTCTACCGTTTTAAATACCGATAAAGCTTTTCCTTATAAAATACCACGGCAAAGAAAACACCAAAAAGGAGCGTGTTGACAATCAGGGAAACAGTCATGGAATCGATTTCAATAAGTGTGCTTCCAAAATACAATCCCAAAGCCACTGCAAAATAAAATCCGATGGAAATAAAATCATATTTTACGGGGAAGTGCTTCTGCCCCCAGAAGTATGAAATGGCTGTCATAAGGAAATAGCAGGCAATAGTAGCCCAGGCTGCTCCGCGATAACCAAACTCGGGTACCAGAACAATATTCAGTAAGATGGTGACCACTGCACCAATGATGGCAATTACGGCCCCGTATTTTGTCAGGTTAGCCAGTTTATACCACAGGGACAGGTTGTAAAAAATCCCGAAGAATAAATTTGCCAGCAAAATAACCGGAACAATATCGAGTCCTTCGTGAAATAAACTGCCGATAAAATATTTCACAATGTCAATATAAAGCATTACACCAAGGAAAATGATCAGACCGAAAATCACAAAATATTTCAGCACTTTGGCGTAGGTCTCCTTTGAATCTTTTTCCTTTGACTGGGCAAAGAAGAATGGTTCGGCGGCATACCTGAACATTTGGGTGAATATTGTCATGAGTACGGCAAGCCGGTAATTGGCGCTGTAAATTCCCAGCTGTTTTAGCTGGTCTTCAGAATCATCCACAAGATATTTCAACATGATTTTATCACCATGCTCGTTGATCATTCCGGATGCCCCAACAATAAGAAGGGGAAATGTATATGAAAGCATTTTTTTCAGAAGAACAAAATCAAATTCGGGCTTCATTTTTACAAACTCGGGCAGCAAACAAACAAGGGTAAAGGCGGATGAAATAAAGTTGGCAATAAATATGTATTCCACACTAATCTGAACCGAATGGGGATCGGAAGCCGACCATTTTTCATAGTAAAAATATGCATTCAGGGCAATATTGACCACAACGGAAAGAAATTTGATTGCTGCAAATTTCATGGCTTTATTTTCCTGACGCAATTTTGCAAAAGGAATGGACACGATGGCATCGGTGGCCACAATCGCAGCAATCCAGATGATAAAATTTCCCTGTCCGGGGTAAGACATCAGCGAGGCAACAGGATCTGCAAAAAGCAAAATTACAATAAAAAATAAAAGTGAAGTGCTTAATACACTTCCCAGGGCTGTTGTAAAAACCTTGTTTTTGTTGGGTTCGCTAACGGCAAATCTGAAATAGGTGGTTTCCATTCCAAAAGTGAGAACAACCAAAAAAATGGCCACATACGCATACAATTCTGAAAAAACACCATACTCGTTTTGCCAGAAAATATAGGTAAAAAAGGGTGTAAGCAACAGGTAATTCAGAACCCGTGGGACAATCGTCCCCAGTCCGTAAATCATGGTTTGTCCGGCAAGCTTTTTTAGCGGGTTCAAAACTTTAACTTTTATCCGGTAAACCTACTTATTTTTTTTAAATGGCGCACTCCCTAAATTGACAAGTAATAAACATGAGATGGTTGGTAAAATCGGAGCGGGTACATCAATCCCCGGACTTTCCCATCATCCGCTCAACCTCTTCAACCCCAATCGGAATTCCCGCCATCAGATCCACGGGCATCTCATCAACCAGGATGTTGTTTTCAATGCGGATGCCGATGCCCTCTTCTTTGATGTAGAGTCCGGGCTCACAGGTCACCACCATACCCTTCTTCAGTGGCTCGTCCTTGCTGCCGGGGTCATGCACATCCAAACCCATAAAATGCGAAACGCCGTGCATAAAATATTTTGTCACCAGAGGATTTTCCGGGATATTATCCTCCGAAGCTTCAGCCAAGGAAGATTGCTTTTTCACATCTTCTGAGGTAAACAAACCCAGTCCGATCATTTCTTCTCCAAGCCATTGTTTCACCTGTTGGTTTATTTTGTTTATCGTGTTGCCCGGAACAAAAAGCGGTACAGTTTTTCTGAAAACCCTCAAAACTGCATTATAACAATCCTTTTGCCTTTTTGTGAATTTGCCTGAAACAGGAATGGTTCGCGAACAGTCTGATGCGTAATTTTCAAACTCTGCCCCAAAATCAAGCAATACAAGATCGCCTTTTTTGCATTTTTCCCTGTTGGTGATATAATGCAGCACGCAGGCATTTGCTCCCGAGGCAACTATGGGAAGATAGGCATGACCGCATCCGTTTTTAGAAAAAACATAGTTAATTTCTGCTTCGATTTCATACTCAAACATTTCTGGTTTAGTAGTTCTGCAAACCCTTTTAAATGCCTCTCCGGTAACCTCAACTGCTTTTTTAATAAGCGCCAGTTCCTCATATTCTTTTATTAACCGGTTTGGTGTGGTTATGGTCGAAAGCCGGATGCTCCTGAGCAAAGGATGTTTTTCAAATAAAATTTTTGAATAATTGAAATCCTGACTTAAAACAGGTTCACAGTTTTGCTTTTCGGGCATGTTGAGGTAAACGGGAGGTTTGTTTTTTACCAGAAAATCCACATCGTTTTCAAATTCGTTTCCCCATTTTATTTCATTTATTCCGGATATTCCGGATGCCTCTTCTCTTGTAAGTTTATACCCCTCCCATATCTGCATTTTTTCATCGGGCCTGAGAATATAAAGAATTTCACGGTACTTTTCATCGGGGTGTCCGGGGCACATCACCAGAATGGATTTTTCCTGCTCAATCCCTGTCAGATAATAAAAATCTGAGTGTGGCCGGTATTTATAAAACTGGTCTGCATTTCGCGGATATTGATATCCGGAATGAACAATAATTACAGAATTCTTTTCGGCAGAAGAACAAATTTTCTCTCTGTTTTTTTTATACAATCCGGCACTTATCTTTGAATTCTTCATCTTTTTGTTTATTTAGATTGTATATAAATTTTGCAGAATATTCCATCTTATGCTGATGAACATATCTTTTAAAACTGCTAAAAATTATATTCGTAAATCGTATTTTCTGCAATTGTTGCAATTTAATTAATTTTTAAAAAACAAACGACCCTATGAGTACTTTTCTGACATCATCCATCGGAAAGAAGTTAATCATGAGCATAAGCGGACTGTTTTTAATTGCATTCCTATGTGTTCACTTAACCCTTAATTTACTTTTATTTGCCGGGGCAGATATTTATAATGCCGCAGCCGGATTTATGGGTTCAAACATCATCATGAAAATTATTGAACCTGTGTTAGGTGCCGGATTTATCATCCACATCATCTATTCAATTATTCTCTGGTTCCAAAACCAGAAAGCCCGCCCGGTGAAATACAAAATGGTTGACCAAAGCGAATCAAGCACATGGTCTTCAAGAAACATGATCGTGCTGGGCATCCTGATTGTTGCTTTTTTGGCAATTCATCTTGTGAATTTCTTTTACAAGATAAAATTTACCGACATTAAAGTAACAGAATATCAACTGGTAACCGGAATGTTTACCCAGGAATACTGGTACATTGTTGTGATTTATGTTGTGGGCGCAATTTTCCTTGGCCTGCATCTGTACCATGCTTTCCAGTCGGCTTTCCAAACCCTCGGGCTAAACAACAGCATCTGGAGAAAAAGGTGGGACGTTATCGGATTGATTTATTCCCTGATCATTGGTCTCGGCTTTGCCATTATACCATTATATTTTTTAGTTAAAGAACTTATTTAAGCAAGATATATGAGTACATTAAATTCAAAAATACCGGAAGGACCATTACCACAGAAATGGTCAGACTACCGTGCAAAATGCCGTTTGGTTAACCCGGCAAACAAAAGAAAAATTGATATTATTGTTGTGGGTACCGGATTGGCCGGAGCATCGGCTGCCGCTTCACTGGCCGAACTTGGCTATAACGTGAAAGCATTCTGCTATCAGGATAGCCCGCGCCGCGCTCACAGTATCGCCGCACAGGGCGGTATCAACGCTGCAAAAAACTACCAAAACGATGGAGATAGTGTATATCGTTTGTTTTATGATACGATCAAAGGTGGCGACTACCGCGCCCGCGAAGCAAACGTATATCGTCTCGCCGAAGTAAGTAACAGCATTATCGACCAGTGTGTTGCCCAAGGCGTTCCCTTTGCCCGCGATTACGGCGGATTGCTCGACAACCGCTCATTCGGAGGAGCTCAGGTTTCCCGTACTTTCTATGCCCGCGGTCAAACCGGCCAGCAACTGCTTTTGGGTGCTTACAGCGCATTAAGTCGTCAGGTTAAAAAAGGAAACGTTAAGCTTTACAACCGTCGCGATATGCTCGATATGGTGCTTGTTGAAGGCAAAGCCCGCGGTATCATCGTACGCAACCTTACCAACGGTGAAATTGAAAAACATTCTGCCCACGCAGTGGTTTTGGCCACCGGCGGTTATGGAAACGTTTTTTACCTTTCGACCAACGCCATGGGATCAAACGTGTCTCCAACATGGCAGGCCTACAAAAAAGGCGCATTCTTTGCAAACCCATGCTATACTCAGATTCACCCAACCTGTATTCCGGTTCACGGTAAATTCCAGTCCAAACTGACTCTCATGAGCGAAAGTTTGAGAAACGATGGAAAAATCTGGGTTCCCAAGAAAAAAGAAGATGTGGAAAAAGTCCGCAAACGTGAACTGCACCCCAATGATATTAAAGACGAAGACCGCGATTATTTCCTCGAAAGAAGATATCCGGCATTCGGAAACCTTGTTCCGCGCGACGTGGCCTCAAGAGCTGCCAAGGAAAGATGCGATGCCGGTTTTGGAGTTAACTCCGAAGGTCTTGCTGTTTTCCTTTGCCTGAAAGATGCCATCAACCGCCTTGGAAAAGATGTAATCGAAGAGCGTTATGGAAATCTCATCCAGATGTACGAAAAAATCGTTGATCAGGATCCTTATACCATGCCGATGATGATTTATCCTGCTGTTCATTACACCATGGGCGGCACCTGGGTTGACTATAATCTGATGACTACCATTCCCGGACTGTATTGTCTCGGTGAAGCCAATTTCTCTGATCATGGCGCCAACCGACTGGGTGCTTCGGCTCTTATGCAGGGTCTGGCTGACGGATATTTCGTGCTGCCATATACAATCTCTGATTTTCTGGCTGATGAAATTCACACCAAAAGATTCAGCACCGACCTGCCCGAATTTGAACAGGCCAAAAAAGGTGTTGAAGACCGCATCAACAAGCTTTTCTCAATTAAAGGATCTCAGTCGGTCGATTCATTCCATAAAAAACTTGGCCACATCATGTGGGAGCACTGTGGAATGGGCCGAAACGAAGCCGGATTAAAAGAAGGCATCGAGCTTATTAAAAAACTGAAAGAAGAATTCTGGAGAGACGTGAAAATTACCGAAACTTCAGATGTTTTTAACCCCGAACTTGAAAAAGCCAACCGCGTAGCCGACTTTATCGAACTGGGTGAACTGATGATGCGCGATGCCCTCAACAGAAAAGAATCCTGTGGAGGCCATTTCCGCGAAGAATCACAAACTCCCGACGGCGAAGCCATGCGTAACGATAATGAGTTTGCTTATGTGGCTGCCTGGGAATATAAAGGTGAAAATGCCGAGCCCGTCCTTCACAAGGAAGAACTCAAATTTGAAGAAGTTAAACTTGTTACAAGGAACTATAAATAGTGATTAAACTCATCTTCATATTAATTGCTTCTGTCTGTTTTTCTGCAGTCTTTTCGCAGGATGATGATATTGCTTCCATCAGGAAAATTTATCAGTCAACCAACGAATTGATTGCCGTTTCCAAAACTCAGGAAGGTGGCGGTTTATACAGCAATGAGATCACTGTTAACTCAAACAACGGCTCTTGGCGGGCTGTAGGAAATTACTCGAAAAAATCCGTTTTTTGGTATTCCGATGACCCTGCCCAGTATGTACAGGTAAATGAAAATTCTACTGAAAGCGGAGCGTTGGTGAAAGCAGAAATCTCATCTGAAGCCGCTGCCAGTATGAAGTTTTATACCGAATACCTCTTTGACAATGATCAGCTGATTTTTATCTATAAGGTCGAAGATGCCTATGAGGGAAAAATCGAATACCGTTACTATTTAAAAGATGAACAGGTAATACGCTACATGATTAATCAGGAAACCTCTGCCGGTTTGCCCGACAGCGAAGATCTGATTAAGGAAGCAAATGAGATAAAAAGAATATTTTTAAGTACATTTTAATTGATTTTAGCAACACAATAATATTGAAACTATGGATCTGACATTAAAAATCTGGCGACAAAAAGATTCCAAATCAAAAGGTAAATTCGAAACTTACCAGGTAACCGGTATTTCTCCCGATTGTTCTTTTCTGGAGATGCTGGACCAGCTGAATGAGAAACTCATTTCGGAACAAAAAGATCCCGTGGCTTTTGCCCGTGGCGATTGTGGTGTGTCATTCGACCACGACTGCCGCGAAGGCATTTGCGGGATGTGCGGAATGTTCATCAACGGCCGTGCCCACGGCGCCGACACCGGTATCACAACCTGTCAACTGCACATGCGTAGGTTTAAAGATAAAGACACCATCGTGGTGGAACCCTGGCGCGCCAAACCTTTTCCTATCATCAAAGATTTGGTGGTCGACCGCAGTGCCTTTGACCAGATCATTCAGGCCGGAGGCTATGTAAATGTCAACACCGGCGGCGTTCCCGATGCCAACTGCATTCCCATTCCGAAACCAAATGCCGATGAAGCAATGGACGCTGCTGCCTGTATTGGTTGCGGAGCTTGTGTTGCAACCTGTAAAAACGCATCAGCGATGTTGTTTGTTGCCGCAAAGGTTTCTCAACTGGCTTTACTTCCCCAGGGAAAGGTTGAAGCAAAGGAAAGAGTTCAGAAAATGGTTGCTAAAATGGATGAACTCGGCTTTGGAAGCTGCACCAATACCGGTGCCTGTGAGGTTGAATGTCCGAAAAGCGTTTCAATTTCACACATCGCTAGAATGAACAGGGAATATCTTTGCGCTAAGCTTTCTTCGTAATAATTGAATAAAAAAATAAAGCCGTTAATGCGTTTTAAATTAGCGTATTAACGGCTTTTCTTTTATACTAAACTACCTGACTACAGTCACACTCCCAGCCTCCTCGTGCTGCCTGCCTGCCTTATCGCGATATACGATAAGCCATGTATAAGTTCCTGTTTCTGCATCGCCACGGTCCTTGACCCTGCCATTCCATCCATAGGTTTTTGGATGTTCAGGATCATAATCCCTGGTTTCGTAAATCACTTCTCCCCAGCGGTCGTAAATGATCATCAAAAAGTTTGCCGGATCAATGCCATATCCTACAGGATAAAAATAATTGTTGGTGTAATCCATTGTGGTTATAGCTGTTGGCGCATAAAAAGTATACTCCTCGTTTACATATATTGGTGAAACAACAGTATCAGTGCAACCAAATTCATTTATTACCACAAGCTGTACATTATAACTGCCGGTATCGTTAAACTCATGATACGGATTGATGATATTGGATATACTTCCATCATCAAAATCCCAAAGCGTGATGTAGGTATTGTCAGAAGTATTAACAAAACTGATTTCGGGTTCCAAAATGCTGACTACCTGAGGAAATGCAATATAACCAGCTTCAGGAACAGGATAGACATTGATCATGTCATCAACAACCAAGGTGGTAACACAGCCCTCGGTCGAGGTAAGTGTCAGGCTTACATCAAAGGTTCCCGGGTAGTTATATTCATATTCTGGATTATAGTCTTCTGAAAATGAACCTGTAGGACCAAAATCCCAGTCGTATTCGCAATCTGCATCAGATCCCTCTGAACTAAAATGAACCATCAAAGGTTCGCAACCCGACAGAATATCTGCGGTAAATACCACAACCGGGTTTTCTATTACCTCAATTGTAATTATTCCGGTGGCCGGACTTGAGCAGCCGTCTTGGGCGGTAAAACTGTAGGTGGTTGTTTCGTCCGGATTGACACTAACAGGAGGAACAACCATCAGGCCTTCCATGTAAAGTTCATAGGGTGCCCCGTCTCCGCCACTTATTGTGGCAAACAGGGAGGTGTTGTCGCCCGGACAAATAATGTAGTCGCTGGCGGAAAGCGTTAAAACTATTGGCGGATAAATGTCCACATGGAATGACCCTGTGGCGGTGCATCCGTTAATATCAGTCACTGTAACAAAATAGGTTGATGCTGTTTCAGGGTAAACTGTAATCACATTTCCTGTTTGTGAAGTGCTCCAGGAATATGATACATACGGAGGCGTGCCACCCGAAGCAATTGCAGTGATGTTTACCGGTTGTCCCGAGCATGCAAATCCCTCGCCGGCTGTTTGTAAGGATATTATTGATGGCTGGGTCAGGGAAGTGCTCATACTTAATGTACAGCTGTTGGCATCGGTAACAACAACCGTATAATTTATACCGGCAAATAGTCCGTCGGCGGTTGCTCCGGAATCACCATTTGACCATGAATAACTGTATGGAGAAACACCTCCGGATGCAGATGCTGTGGCTGTTCCATTGCCCTGTCCGTTGCAAAGCGGGTTGGATGTTACTATTGAAAGAATGTCAACTGCGGGAATAAATCCAACCGTTTGTGTGGCCGTTTGGGTACATCCATTGGTGTCTGTGACCGTAACAATATAATTTCCACTTGATAGTCCGGTTGCCATACTCGAAGTACTACCTCCTGTCCATAAATATGAGTAGCTGCCAGTTCCGCCGGTAACAACATCAATATAGGCCGACCCATTTGCCAGATTACAGGTTGCCGGATCCGAGGCGGTAGTTATAACAATTTGTGATGGCTGGTTTACAGTAAACGAAGAAGTGATGGTACAGCCATTACTGTCCTCAACAAGAAGATTATTTCCAGTCCCTGCGGTTAATCCACCCACTGTTGAAGACGAGGCGCTGTCGCCAGTCCAATAATAATTGTAAGGAGGCGTGCCATTTATTACCATTACTGAAATGCTTCCGTCAGAATAACCGAAACAGGAAGCATCAGTTACCGAGGATGTCATCTGCATTTCGAGTGGTGTATTAATAGTTACGGTTGAAACCGAAGTACATGAATGGCTGTCGGAAACAGTAACATAATGTGTTCCGGTGCAAAGTGCAGCGGCGGTTTGGGTATTTTCTGAATTATCCCATAAATAAGTGTACAAAGGCGTTCCTCCATTGGCCATAACCATAGCTGTTCCATTGCAATCACCATAACAAAGAACAGGTGTTGAAGTGCTGATAACAGAAGTGAGCAGGGAAGGTTCAGAAATTACTATTGACCCAAAGGTTTCACAACCTGAAGCATCTTCGATATTTACTGAATAGGTGTCTGCTGAAAGTCCGGTTTCCAGAGCAGCATTTCCTCCGCTTGACCAGGTAATAATATATGGCGGGTCGGGAACGGCTTGTGAATAAAAAACTTCAGCCGAGCCGTCGCTGTAACCAAAACATGAGGCATCGGTAAAGGTAATATTATCAATCTGGGGAGCGCCCATATCAGCAATATTTACAGGCAGGGTACTTGTACAGCTGTGAAAATCTGAAACTGTAACTACATAGCTGCCCGACATCACATTTGTGATTGTTTCTGTACTGCTGATTCCGCCCGGCCAGGAATAAGAGTAGGGCGGTGTACCTCCCGATGCACTCACCGAACCTCCTCCATCAGCCAAATTACAATGGGCTTCGGTAACAGAAACCAAAGTTACATTAACCTGAGTGGGGCTCCCTACAGTTGAAGATTGAACGGCAGTGCAGCCATTAATATCGCTAACAGTTACAGAATATGGTCCGGCACATAGTCCGGTTGCAACCATTGTCACTGCTGTATTTGACCAAAGACCGTTGTAGGGCGGTGTTCCTCCTGAACCAGTTGCGGTAATAGTTCCATCGCAATAACCAAAGCATGATTCATTTACCGGCACAAGAGATGTTGTTACAGCTGTTGGTTGTGTAACGGTAACCGAACCCGTGCCTGTGCAGCCATTGGCATCTGAAACAACAACTGAATAGTTTCCGGCACACAGATTAATGGCTGGGTTTGAAGTCTGGCCATTACTCCAGGTTGTGGCATAAGGTCCAGTTCCCCCGGTGAAAGCTGCCAATGTCTGTCCGTTACAGCCGCCAAAACAGGATGGTTGTGTTTGAGAAACTGAGACAGTTGGATGGGAATAGACGGTGATGGTCATGGTTTGGATATCCATGCATGATCCGTCAAAAATGGTTTGGGTCACGGTGTAGGTTCCGGCAGAGCTATAGGTATAAGTTGGATTTTCGAGCGTGGATGTACCTGTACCGTCACCAAATGACCAGGAATAAGTATAGGTTCCTCCGGTATCTCCGGTGTTGGTAAATGCAAAACTGTTGCCTGCCAGACATTGATTGCCATTAAAGATAAAATTTGCGTTTGTTGTTCCGGTGCCCGTGATGGTTGTAGATCCGGTGGCCGTACATCCGTTTGCTCCGGTCACAGTAACATTTATTAGTCCGCTGCACAGGTTAATTGCCGGATTGATCGAAGTGGCGTTGCTCCAGGAATATATATAAGGAGCTGTGCCGTTAACTACTGAGGTAACCGTGGCAGTGCCATCACATGCCCCGCAATCTTCGGGTGTGTTTGTAATATTCAGTGACATTGCTGCCGGTTGCGTAACGGTATAGCTTCCTGAGGCGGTACAGCTGTTTGCATCCGAAACTGTTATATTATATGTGTTTGCTGCCAATCCGGTGGCCGTATTGGTAGTTGAGACCGCCGGTGACCATGTATAGGAGTATGGTGTTGTTCCTGTGGTTGGTGTAACGGTCACAGAGCCATTTGAACCGCCGTTGCAGGTCACATTTGTTCCGGTCACGGTAATATTGAGTGGCTGAATGGTAATGGTGACATTATCTGTGACTGATTTTCCGCAGGCATCAGTGATCGTTACCGTATAAGTAGTGGTAGCCGTGGGGTTCACTGTTATTGAAGAAGATGTTGCACCGGTGCTCCATGCATATGTATAAGGACCTGTTGATGGCGTGATGATTGAAGTAGTAAGGGTAACGGTTTGTGATGAACAAACAGACATATTATTATTGACAATGCCTGCATTGAACAGGTTATCAATAATAAAAATGGTATCAGAATATGTTGTGGTGCCACCGCACGGACAAACAGCGTTGATAATGGTAACGATGATCATTTCGTTTCCTTCGGTAAGTGCATCAAGATAGGTGGGAATGGTGGTTGACACAGATGGTTGACCAATTGGAATGGTCATTGAAGATGGCAGAGACTGGTAATCACCGCCCGGTGTGGCCGATCCGGTAACTGTATAGTTTAGCGTAACCGAATTGGTGGTGTTTGTAGGGTCGAGACGAGAAAATGTAAGTATATAATCACAACCCTCAACAACGGAGCTCAGACCATTAATATCGGCCAGTTCAACGCTTGCGGCGTCGCCTGAAGAAAAACTTCCTGCCTGAAGAAAGACACCTGAATCATAGACGCCATCACCGGCATCGGCTATGGCAATTTTAAGGTGGTAAGTTTGACAAGGCGTAACAGCTTTTGATGCGGTGAGGGAGGTAGTCAGACCGTCATATTGAACCGTGTTATAAGTTGTTGGGTCATATCCGTCGCCATTATTAATATAATAGGCGCAATAATCGCATGCACTTCCTACAGGATTACCGGCATTCAGATTATCAATGGCAACCGGAACGCCACCAGATCCGGGAATAATAGCGATGTTCTGGTTAACATATCCTTCGGGGCCGCCGCTGAGGAAAAAGGCAAAGACATCATTAAATCCGGCGTCAATGAACTCGGCATATTCTTCAGATCCAAAAATATAATTGAACTCAAGTAAATTTGATTGCGGTACGAAGTCGAATTCCAGGATGGCAGCATCATAGGTTGTTGCAACGCATATAGCATCAAGGTTAATATCTCCGGCGGTCAAAAGTGAATTTCCTGCGCTGCTCAAATTATTTGGTCCGATGGCATTTTGAGCATTTCCTGAAGCCAGAATAATTCCCTGATTAAAAGCCAACGGGGTTCCGGTTGCATTAAACAATCCAATTGCAGTAGGGTCGCCGGTATAAGTAACATTGTATGCTTCGAGGCATCCGGTTACGAGAAAATCCTGCACCAGTTGTGTAGGTGTGTAGGTTGTGTTGTCAACGGTCAGGGCCCTGTCGGGCAAAATGGGGTGGATGTTTTCATCAGGGAGGGAAGAAACCTCAGTATTGCTTGCAGTAACGAGTAAAATATAATCATCAATGCAATGATCCTGTTTGTATCCCGAAACAATAATATAATAAGTTGTGTTTGCTTCCAGAGAAACTATTCCGGTAGCATTTGCACCATTAACAGGAAAGAAGTCAATAAAAAGGCCGTTTTCGGGATTGTTTTTAACCACGTTGATTGCTGCAAAATCACTGGTGGTTTGCAGAGACAGGTCAATGTTCAGATTGGTATGCGGAGTAATTGAATAGACCATGTCAGGACCGTTCACGAACCGGTTTTTGCAAACCGAATTGTTCATGGAATACAAATCGGGTTTTCCGCAGGTTGAGTTTTGGCTCATGTAAGGCAGGGAGCTGATATTATTTACCTGAGGATTTTTTGTCGTTTGTGAAAAACTGTTCAGGACAAGCCCGAAAAAAAAGACCGGAATAAAAAGAAAAACGCGCGTCATATAGTTTTAGTTTAGGTTAAGTTTTTGAATTTCTGATTTTAAGCAAAAATTCAAATTATCAGCAACATTACTATTGCTTTAAATAATAATATTTATATTAAAATGACGAGCGAGTTATAATTATAGTTGCCTGAAACAGAAGTAATTTATTATTTGCCTATAATAAATTATCATTCGTAATTTGTGTACTTCATTTCGAATAGTTCAAAAAACTCTCTGATGCTGGTTTTTTTTCTAAAGGAAACGGGTACAGATGTACTGTCGGAAAGTGTTACAGAGCCGGTATTCTTGCCGTTTTCAAAACGGGTCATAAAATCGGGGTTGATCAGGTGAGACTGATGAATCCTGAGAAAACCAGATTTTGTAAGGTGATCATCAAAGTACTTCAATGTTTTGGACGACAGCATTTTTTTCCCGTCCGAAAAGTAAATCATGGTATAATTTCTGTCTGATTCGCAGCGAACAATATCATCTGATTTAAAAATATGAGTGTGTCGCTTGGTTTTTACGACAATTTTTGAATTCGGCCCGGTTGACGCGGGCTGGTTTTTTTTCTTTGTTGAGACCATAAAATAGCTTTGCAAACAATCCTATACAATAATACTTCTGATGGAGGGGGTAATCAATACTATTGATATGGTATTTAGACTAGGTAGTATAACCTATATAAAAGCACGTAAAAAAAACTTCCCCGACCGGAGAAGTTTGCAGTTTATATAAAAATTTGATTACTAAGTATATAAAAAACCTATTCTGCTCTTAAAATGATTTGTTCGTTGTAAGTTTTTCCTTCTTCAAGAATTAAAACACCGTCACCCTGTTTCATAAGATTTCCATCTTCGTCAAATTGTTTTGCGGTGACATCATAAATTGCTTCATATTTAAATTCGAGGGTTACCTGACCAGCCGAATTTGTTGTTGCAACGATTTTGTTTTTCCCGTTAGCAATATCAACCAGGGCAAGGTTGATTCCGCCAACATATATGGTTACTTCAGCTCCGGCAACGGCAACTTTTTCCTCATTTACCACGGTGATTACTGCGGTAGGGGGCGATGGTTTACGGCATGACGATACTGTGAGAACTGCTGATATTAAAAGAATTGCACTCAACGGAAGGATAAATGTTGAAATCTTCATAATCTTACAATCTAGTTAGTAAATAATTTCTACTTTTGTAAAACAAAAGTAATGACAATATTAATACAATAATTTATTATTTACAAAAATACAATTTTATGATAGTAAAAGCAATAGGTGTTTTAATAATAATGATTCTTGTATCATCCTGTTTCAAGGGTGTAAAAAAAGATGTTAATGAGATAGCAAAGGAGAAATTCGTTGTTGTTTCAACTACCTATGGTGATATCAAAATAAAATTGTACGATAAAACACCTTTGCACCGCGATAATTTTCTGAAGCTTGCCGATAGCGGATATTATGACAGTCTGCTTTTCCACCGGGTTATTGAAACCTTTATGGTTCAGGGCGGCGATCCCGATTCTAAAAATGCCAAACAGGGTATTGCTCTTGGAAACGGAGACCCCGGGTATACCATTCCGGCCGAATTCGTTCCCGAATATTTTCACAAAAAAGGTGTTATTGCTGCCGCACGTGAGAGTGATGATTTAAATCCCGAAAAAAGATCTTCAGGTTCGCAATTTTATATTGTTCAGGGAAAAGTTTTCACCCCTGAGCAAATATCCAACATGGAAAACAGCATGAACCAACAGTTAAAACAGCAGGTTCTGGTTCAATATGTGCGTGATCCGGCAAACAGTGCGTTTTTTCATAAAGCAGATTCGCTGATGAAGAAAAGGAAAACAGAGGAATTTGAGAAGCTTCAGGCAGCGGAAACAGGTTTACAGGAGCTTTATAAAAAAATCACTCCATTTAAATTTTCTGAGGAACAAGTAAAAATTTACACCACAATAGGCGGGGCTCCACATCTTGACGGCAATTACACAGTGTTTGGCGAAGTGGTTTCGGGCCTTGAGGTTATTGATAAGATTGCCGCTGTTAAAACTGATAAAAACAACAGACCGGTTGTGGATGTCATGATGAAGGTTCGGGTGGTTGAGGAGTGAAAACATTTATGATGTATGATGTATGATGTATGGTGTTGATGTATGATGTTGAATGTACAATAGTAAAAAAGATTAAATATTTTAAATACAATGATAGATAAGATTAAAACACTGCTCAATGAGGTAAATGGTTTCAATGCTTCATCTTTGCAGGATGTGGAGCAGTTCAGAATAAAAATGTTAAGCAAAAAAGGTGAAATATCTGCTTTGTTCGAGGAGTTCAGAAATGTGCCTGTGGAACAGAAAAAAGAAGTAGGGCTTAAGCTTAACGAACTGAAGAATGCTGCCAATGAGAAAATCAGTATGTTAAAAACTGCTTTGGAAACGTCAGGTTCAGGCAAATCAGAGACCGATTTGTTTTTACCTGCCGAGTCAATGAAGCTGGGTACACGCCATCCCATTTCGGTGGTGCGCAACCAGATTATTGAAATCTTTAACCGTTTGGGTTTTGTGATTTCTGAAGGTCCTGAAATCGAAGATGACTGGCATGTATTCTCCGCCCTTAATTTTCCGGAAGAACACCCTGCCAGGGATATGCAGGATACATTTTTTATTGAAAAATCACCCGATGTGCTGTTGCGCACGCATACCTCATCGGTACAGGTGAGGGTAATGGAAAACGAAAAGCCACCCATCCGTACAATTTCGCCTGGAAGAGTATTTAGAAACGAAGCCATTTCTGCCCGTGCACATTGTATATTTCATCAGGTTGAAGGTTTGTATATTGATGAAAACGTATCATTTGCCGATCTCAAGCAAACCCTGATGTATTTTGCCAAAGAGATGTTTGGCGAAAACACACAAATCCGTCTGCGTCCTTCCTATTTCCCGTTTACCGAGCCATCGGCCGAAGTTGATATTTCTTGTAATCTTTGTGGAGGCAAGGGCTGCAACATGTGTAAACATACCGGTTGGGTCGAAATTATGGGTTGCGGAATGGTCGATCCCAATGTGTTGGAAGAGTGTAAAATAGATAGCAAAAAATACACCGGCTTTGCTTTTGGAATGGGTATTGAAAGAATTACAATCCTCAAATACCAGATTAAGGACATCAGATTGTTTTTTGAAAATGATGTCAGGTTTTTAAAACAGTTTGAGTCGGCATTATAATTGTTTATTCTTTTATAAATTTTATTCCGGCTACAGGTCTGCTTTCTTCAAATAGCTGAAGGATATAAATTCCGGGGGACAAAAATTTAATGTTTATCCTGTCTGATTTGCCTTCAGCAACTCTTTTCCCGTTTAAATCAGTTATTTGATAACTCATAATCCTTTCGGGCAGGAAATTCAAAAAATCATTTGTGGGATTTGGGTAAACAGTAACATTAATTACCTCAACTTCATCATTTGCCGTAAGATCTTCAACAATAGTATTTAATGCAACATTAGTTGAAACAGGAATGTTATAATCAAAATAAATATCGGCTTTGTTTTCAATGTCATAACCGATTGTTAATCCTGATTTTGTTTCAATAGAATAACTGACAAAACCATGGCTAAGTGGTACGTTGGTTGTTGAATCGGGCAAAAAGATATTCTCAAACCTGAAACAGATAATTCCTTCGCCCAATACATTCCATGTATATGAATGGCTTGACGGACCAAAAGAAATGGTTGAAACATCCAGAAAAGATGAAAGCGTATCGATAATGACAATATTTATTGCCGAGTCATTTCCCGTGTTCTGAAAATGTATGGTATAATTAAGCACACTGTCGGATAAATAAATCTCCCCTTCAGGAAAAACCTCTTTCATGTTTGGATCGAAAGAGCTGACAATTGTTGAAATGCAGCTGTCAATATTATTTAATGATACAGAATCTGTAACAGGTGGAAAAATGGTGGCTTTTGTTATCAGCTCATAACCCAGCAATTCAGGGTTTTCGGGAATAAAATATTTCACTTGTAACAGATAATCATCTCCTGGACTTATCACCGGAACTTCAAAAGTAACGGTAGAATCGGTTAGTAATTCCGGTGTCTGGGCGCAGTAATAGAAACTAATTATCGTGTCGTTCGACAGGGTAAGATCAAAAGGTGAACTAAGAAACATTCCGTTGTTTTTTACTTTAATCGCCAAATGGTAAGAAGCTCCCACCCGTGCAATTCCCGAAGCAATTTCAACACTGAGATCATTATAAACAGAAATATGGTTTGCGTATAAAACAGGTGGCAGAATTATGTCTTCTGTCATGGTAAACGGAATGGTGCCGTCAAACGGGCAAACCAAAGAATCGGAGGGCGATGGGACAAGGTGAGCCGAGTAATTTCCCGGTTCAAGTTGTACCGAAAAATTTCCGTTTAAATCAGTTGTTCCATAAAATGGTCCGGGGGTAATTTCAATCAGTCGGCCCGGAATTCCGCTTTCACCAGCATTCTTGATGCAATCAAGATTTTCATCGGCAAACAAAATTCCGGTGAATAAACTTGAAGAATCAACCACAGTAATATTTAAATCAAGCGTATGGGAGCAACCTGACAAATCGGTCACATGTAACTGATAAACATATTCTCCTGCCGAATCGGGCAGCGCAATTGCCGAATATGTGCCCGTTTCGACAATATTCGATCCGGACCAGTAACAAGAGTCAAAAGATAAATCGTTTTCGTAGTACATTTCGGGTTTGAACAGAACCTGCCATTTGAAAACAAATCCGTTATCGGCAGTCCAATCATCTGTTATAGTAAAATACCATTTTTCATTTAATAAACACCCGACAAGTTGTTCCAGATTACCTTCGGCAAGATAGCTTCCTGATGGCAGTGTTGACATTCCTTCGGAATATTCGCCCATTGTCATCGGGTAATCAGCATTTTCGGGGGTTGTCCAGATGTAATCCCAGCCAACGCCCGGACTGGGAAATTCGTCGTCTCCATCAAGGGGAACACCCAGATATGTGCATCCCGGAGCAGATGTTTCGAGTGGCACGATAACCATTCCGCCGGTAAATACATTATAATCGCATCTTATAAAAATATTCAAATCACTAAAACAGGAGTGTTCAATATTAACCAGTATTCCCTCGATCTCATCAATTGATTGAATATAGCGACCCTCGGGGAAACAATTAAGTTCAACATAATCTTCAAAAGAACCATCTTCCAGTCCGAAATCCGGATTTGGCAAATAAACAGTATCATATTGAAAACACTCAAACCATTTATCCTGCAAGCTTGCATTCAGGTTTATTGAGTCGCCGTTATAAAAAACAGAAAAATTATCGGGACTGATAATAACATCATGGGTTTGTGGGTTATGTATGTGAATTGGAGTATCAATGTTATTTTGGCAACCATATTGGTCAACAACAAAAACACCAATTTCTTCATTTCCCGGGCCGGAAAAAATGTAATTGAAAATCTGTCCCGAATCAGCTACCTCTCCATCAACCGTCCAGTAATATTGTGAGTTTTCGTCATTTTGTTCATAGGAAATGCCCGAGTAAACAGCCTGAGCTGTAAAAGAGATATTTTCTTCACCACAGGTATTCAGGTAGAAGCCGGTTTCATCAAGAGTAAATTCGGGAGATGTTGCAGCAAGTTCAACAGTTATTGGCTGGCAGTTGAAAAAGCATCCGATATAGCCACCCACGGCAGCTCCGGATATGGGAGCGGTATAGCTCAGGGTAAGACAGCCCTCAATGTTTTCGGGTGAAGAATTAAAGGTGAAACCTGTGCCCGGTATGGTGCCGATCAGAGGTGCCGAAACAGAATTTCCATCATAGACCGAAAAGTTTATCGAGCCGGTAATCACGCTGTCGGCAACAATAAAAATATTGTGGCAGGTATCACTGTCAGAGCAGATGGTCATGGTGTAGGTTTGACCCGGAATATAATCTCCGGTGAGAAAATTTCCAGAAGAAGCAGACACGGTTGATCCGTTATGAAAAACCATGTTGAAGTATTGGGTGTAGCCCTGTACAACAAAGCAAAAAAACAATACCGTAAATAAGCACCTGTTCATATTAAAAAAAGCAAGACTGTAAATAAACCGGATTAAAGGTACAGCTTTTTTTTATTCTTTTCATTTTCAGATCATTTATTTCCGATGTATCAGAAAATGACGCGCTCAATTAAAAAAACCTTTTAATTCTACTTTAACACATTTGAGTTTTTAAGGATTTTTCAGCCTTTTTGCCCCATCCCTAAAGGGTGAATACTGAAAAATCAACCTGTTCCCTTTAGGGATTAAGGGTAAAAACAGGTTGATTTGTTAATCTGTTAAAGTAGAATTAAACTGTAGAAAATATTGGGGGATTATTAATTTACAACATTCACATCCGGGAAAATAATGAATTGAAAAACATTGCCTGTTTCATTTTTTAAGTTAAATTTATATGAAAATTGTTTACTTTTACTTAATCAATTGCAGAAAAGCCAGCAATTTGTATAACAATGAAAAGGAAATTTTCAATAAAACGATTTCTCCGACCCGAAACGCATTTGTTTCTTGTAATTGCGATTATTGGTTTTGTTTATTTGAAATATACCAGTGACCGGATAGAGGAAGAAGAGCATGAATTTGCGGTACAAACAGTACAATCCATTGAAGCTTCTATTAATAAAAAATTACTTGACTCACTTGGGGCTGTGCCCGAAGATATTAACAAGCCAGAATATCGGGAATTAAAAAAAACACTTAAGGATATTATCAAGGTTAATGAAGAAGCTCGATTTGTATACATTTATTGTTTGCGAAAAGGAAAGATATACTTTTATGGAGATTCAGAACCAGAAAATTCAGAAGACGAATCTCCTCCCGGACAAGAATATACCGAAGCGGCAGATTTTTATTTCGAACCCTTTATAACCGGAGAAACAGTTGTAACCGAGCCGGTTGATGACCGTTGGGGAACATGGATCAGCATTCTGGTACCGATAAAAGATAAAAAAGGAAAAACATTTGCGGTAGTGGGACTTGATTACAACGCAAATGCCTGGAACAACAAATTATATTATGAGGTTGTTGAATCGAGTATTCTCATCATCCTGCTTTTTTTAATTCTGATAATTGCCATACAAATACGGATAAAAAACCGGTCGCTCCGAAATGAGATTTCAGACCGTGAGGCAGCTGAACAAGCTCTTGAAAAGCACAAAAGACAGCTTTCAGACATCATTGATTTTTTGCCGGATGCAACCTTTACGGTAGACATTAACCGAAAAGTGATTATCTGGAACAAGGCCATTGAAGAGATGACCGGAATAAAAGCGTCTGAAATGATTGGCAAGGGCAATTATGAATATACTGTTCCTTTTTACGGAGAACCTAAGGCTCCGTTGCTTGATCTTATTTTTGAAAACAATATGGAAACGGCTGCCAGTTACCCTCAGATTACCCATGAAGGTAGCACCATCATGGCCGAGGCCTATTGCAAGGCACTTTATAATAATAAAGGTGCCTGGGTTTTTCTGAAAGTTTCACCTCTGCATGATGAATCGGGAAAAATCATTGGGGCTATTGAAAGTATCAGGGACATTACCTCACTTAAGATTGCTGCCCAGGAACTGATTACCGCCAAGGAAAAGGCCGAGGAAAGTGACCGTTTAAAATCTGCTTTTTTGGCCAATATGAGTCATGAAATCAGAACCCCCATGAACAGCATTCTAGGATTTGCCGATCTTCTTAAAAGTCCAATGCTTACAGGTGAAGAGCAGCAAAGATATGTTGACATCATTGAAAAATCGGGTGCCCGAATGCTGAATATCATCAATGATATCATTGATATTTCTAAAATTGAATCGGGACTGATGATGGTCAATCAAAATATGACCAATGTCAACGAAGAGCTCGAAAACGCATACAATTTTTTTAAACCCGAAGTGGAGAAAAAAGGTCTGCTTATGTCTATTTTCCCGGGACTAAAAACTAGTGATGCAATAATTTATACCGACCGCGAAAAGTTTTTTGCCATCCTGACCAATTTGGTCAAAAACGCCATAAAATATACCGACAAAGGATCCATTGATTTCGGGTACACAAAAAAAGACAGTTTTCTGGAATTTTTTGTCAAAGATACCGGCATCGGCATTCCGCCCGACCGCACCGAAGCCATTTTCGACCGTTTTGTACAAGCTGATATTTCAGACAAAAAGGCTTTTCAGGGCGCAGGATTGGGATTGTCAATAGCAAAGGCATTTACTGAAATGCTGGGAGGAGAAATCAGCGTTTCCTCAGTTCCCGGGAAAGGTTCAGGTTTTTATTTTTCCCTTCCGTTTATTTCAGAAAAACAAAATAAAAAAACAGAAATCAAATACTTCGGTATTGAAAAACCCGAAGATTTCAAGGTCAGGAATCTATCTATTTTAATTGCTGAGGACGATGAGCCTTCTGCATTTTTGGTTGCCCAGGCTCTGGAAAAAAACGGCCATAAAGTAAGAATTGCTGTTACGGGTTTAGAGGCAGTCAGGCTTGCCGGGGAATATCCGGAAACAGATCTGATTCTGATGGACATAAAAATGCCAGAAATGGATGGCTATGAGGCTGTTAAAAAAATCAGGGAATTTAATAAATCTGTATACATCATTGCGCAAACTGCTTTCGGGATGGAAAGTGACATTGGAAAATCGCACGAGTCAGGGTTCGATGAGCATATTTCTAAACCTGTCAGCACTTTGGCTTTGCTTAATATTATTAAACGTAGGTTTAGGAAGTAGAAAACCCATAACTCCTAATTTTGACAAGGGTTTCGTAATCAAAAAAAAAAGTTCATATTTTTTTATGGAATTTTCATTATCCCCTCCCTAATATATGATTGATAATAATATAACCCGAAAAAATTATTACAAGCGACCATAAAACGGTTTATATTTGTCTTACAAACTTTAAAACCTAATTATCAATTGAGTAAAAGCCTGCATAACGGAAAAAGTGATGTCGAACTTATACAGTTATATAAGTCCACAAGCAACACTTATTATGCAGGAGTTGTTTTCCAGAGGTATTCACACCTGATCACTGCACTTTCATACAAATACCTGAAAAATAAGGCCGACATGGAAGATGCGGTTATGGAGGTCTTTGAAATAATGGTGCGCGATCTGAAATCACACGAAGTGAAAAACTTTGGCAACTGGCTTTACAGTGTGACCAAAAACCATTGTCTGAAAAAGAAAAACAAAAAGGAAATACCCGTTGGTGAGAACGGAGATCAATTAAAAAATGAATCTTTTTTTATGGAATTTGATGACGAGGAAGACCTAAATAACAGAAGATTAAAAGAAATTCGTCTCGAAGTTCTTGAAAACGCCATAAAATCTTTGGCTGATGAACAAAAAAAGTGTGTAGAATTATTTTACATCAGTGAAAAGAGCTATAAGGAAATTGCGGGCATGACAGGATTCTCAGAGAATCAGGTTAAAAGCTACATACAAAACGGTAAAAGAAATTTAAAGATATACTTTGAAGTAAATGAGTAGAAAAACAAAAAATATTACTCCATGTCTCAGCGTGGGCCAAATGCAGATGATCAGCATGGGAAGTCTGTCTTCACTTGAAATGAAGCAGATTTATGATCATACAGCAGAATGCCCCATGTGCAATGAAGTAATCGACATTTTATCGCCCGAAAGCATATCAGAAATTCTTTCGGTTACCGATAGGGTGAATGCCAGGATAGCGGCGATTGCCGGTCCGGCTCCAAAAACTCCGATCTTCAGGGATACAAAATTCAGGGTAATTGCCCTGTCGTCGGCTGTATTAATCATCACCGTCTGGATTTTCCTCACCCGTTTCAACGATGCCGGATATGAGGGAAAAGCACTGAATCCGGGAGATTCACGAATTGCCATTTCATTTGGCGGAAATTCTGACATGAACCATGAAAATGTCAATCCTGTTATTGCTGAAAACGGGTTTGCAAATGAAGACAATAAGACGCAAGATGCAGAGGAAAAAACAGTTGAGGAAAAAAGAACCGAAACAAAACAAAACAGCACGGCAACCCAAATCCAGAATCAGAATACCGGGAAAAACCAGTCAACCACCCTCTCGCCCGGGAATTCACAAGCCACCAAGCGGGTAACGGTTTCAAAAATTGAACTGGAAGTCATTGGTAAAAATTCGCTTCCCGAAGGATCAACATCGGGTACGAGGAAAAACGGACAGCTTACAGGAGGAAAAAACAAGGGTGGCAATTATAAACTTGAAGACATGCCCGAATTCAGGGGTGGCGACGAATATCTGAAAACATACCTGCATGATCAGATATGGAAAACGGTGGCCGAACGTGACAATCTGCTTGGGGTTACGCTTACTGTGTTCTTTGATGTAACATCCAGAGGAAAAATTGAAAATCCCGAGGTTATTGGTAAAATAACCGAAGAGCAAAGAAACCAGATAATAAATGTGATCAATAATCTTCCGCGATTTAATCCGGGCAAAGGAAAAGGATCCATTACCTACACCATGGCAGTAAGTTTTAACTGATAAAAAAAATTCAGCCACGAAGTGTTTACACCCGTGGCTGAAATTTCATTAACCAAAACATTAACCTGTCTAACAGGCAGATTTACTTTCTTCAAGTGAATTAAGCTTTTCCAGAATCATCTCCCTTTTAATTTCATTATCGGTAGAACCGAGCATGTCAAGGAGTATTTCCTTCATTCTTCGGCTGAAACTGTCGAGGCTAATCACTTTTATGTTGTTTTCTTCTTTCATTTTAATTTGGTCTTCTGCATATTAGACACATTAATTACACAAAGGTTGCTTTGTACCCTTATAATTTTAGAAATTATTAACAATTCTTTTAGTTACTTTTGCAATCAAATAATACATCGTGGCCCTTTTTAACGTAAAAAATCGCAGAAAAAAGTACAATACAATATATGATTACCTTGAGGGATTCATGTCAAATCTCAAGCGAATACTGGTCATATACGTGGTGTTGGTGGTTGTGGTGTTTATCAACCGCGAGCTGGTTTTCGATGATATTCTGCTTGCACCGAAAAACCCGGAGTTTATTTCAAACCGGACTTTCTGCGAATTGGGTGAAAGCACCGGAATTCCTGATTTGTGTATAAACCCGGTAAATTATCAGTTATATAATTTTGAATTATCAGGCCAGTTTTCACTTCATTTTATGGTTTCCTTTATTGTGGCGCTGATATTGATTTTCCCTTATATTATCTGGGAAATCAAACGTTTTGTGACCAGGGTCTTTGGGGTTGAAGCGGGTAAGAAGCTCGGCGGGGCGGTGCTGATTTCGTCCGGATTGATGATTGTTGGTGCAGCGTTTTCATATTTTATTATTGTGCCCCTTACCATAAATTTTTTGTATTTCTACGAAGTGAGTGCGGGCGTTGAAAACTACATCAGCATTCGTTCTTACATCGGCATGGTTACTACTTTGGTGCTGATAGTGGGGTTCACCTTCCAGTTGCCCTTGCTTGCCCATATTCTTGGCAAAATGGGGTTTCTTACCCGGAGTTTTCTGAAAAAATACCGCAGGCACGCCCTGGTGATTGTGGCCATTGTTGCTGCAATTATTACTCCGCCCGACGTTTTTAGCCAGATTTTGGTTACCATTCCGCTTTACGGACTATATGAAGTTAGTATTTTGGTTTTGAGAAAACAAAAATCAAATATTTAATTGCACAGAAGGTGTCGATTAATTGGTTTTTCCTGTCAACTGATAAAACTATTATTTACTATTCCTTCATTAATAAACCCGTTGAAATCCTTTACTTTTTTAAAACCCTCAAGGGCCGATGAAATAAGGTTTTTGTCTTTCAGCTCTTTGTCCGATAACCCACGCAACACATAGAAATCTTTAAGTTTAAGAAGCTCGATGTGTTTCAGGTCTTTTGCATATCCTTTAGGAGCTGAGACTAGTTTACTTCCCTGAACTTCTCCAAAGTATTTCTTGAAATCGGGGTTTTCTGTTATTTTAAGGAAAGTACCGACGTTTTCATGAATATGCTTTCTAACCGAATTAAGTATCGGAGGCATTGGCATGTAAATACCCCCCGAAAGAAAAGAATTGTCGGGTTCCACATGAAAATAATAACCGGCATGGCCGCTTTTCTTTCCGCCTTTTACCATGTAGGCGCCGAAATTGTTTTTGTAAGGTAGTTTGTCTTTTGAAAACCGGACATCTTTGTAAATCCTGAAAATGCAATCCGAGGGCTTGATGTCACCAATTTCGGGATCCATTTTTCTTAATCCGGCTATCAGCTCGGCAATAAATTTTTCAAAATCAGCTTTGGCTTCAAGATAAAGCTCTTTATTGGCATTGAACCATTCCTTGTTGTTGTTGACGGTAATGCCATTTAAAAATTTGGTTATGGTATTTGTGATCATCTTTTTTCCGTAAAGTTAATCAATTCTCACTAATTCCCCTCCTACGGAGGGGTAGGGGTGGGTTTTTCCCTCCTCCGGAGAGCCTGTCCCGATAAAATCGGGAGGTTAGGGGTGGGTTTTCCCCTCCTTGGAGGGGCTAGGGGTGGGTATTCGTCTCCCACCACAAGGTAGGTGCCGACAAATACCCACCCCCTGCCCCCTCCGAGGAGGGGAAAAAAAGACCAATAATTTGCAATAAGGCAAATATTTAATAACATTGCATTATGGCAGGATTTTCAAATTGAAATCTATGAAACGATACGTAATAATCACCGGGGGCGGACAGGGACTCAGAATGGGCACCGATATTCCCAAGCAGTTTTTAATGCTTGGCGACAGACCTGTCATCATGCACTGCATGAAAAAGTTTTATGATTTCAATAATTTTATTGAGATCATCCTTGCCCTGCCACAGGAACATTTTAGTCACTGGGAAGTGATCTGCCATCAGTATAAATGCAATATCATCCACAAAGTGGTGGCCGGCGGAAAAACCCGTTTCGATTCGGTGAAAAATGCATTGAAAACCATTCAGGAGCCCGGACTGGTAGCCGTTCATGATGCTGTCAGACCACTGGTCAGCATTCAAACCATTGAGCGCTGTTTTAAAATGGCCGAAGAAAAAGGAAATGCCATTCCGATTGTTGGCATCAACGAATCCATCAGACAAATAAAGGAAACCGGGAGCAAAGCCGTAAACCGCGATCATTTCAAAATTGTTCAGACACCACAGGTTTTCAAATCAGACATTCTTCTTGAGGCCTACACCCAAAGCTACCGTGAATCCTACACCGACGATGCCTCGGTGGTCGAGAGCATGGGGCATACTATTAACCTCGTTGAGGGAAATATTGAGAATATTAAGATTACTTCGCCGATTGATTTGGTGGTGGCGGAAGGGATATTGAGCAAACTCAGCAATTAACAACCCGAATTATATTACTTAACAAGCCATTCGTCAATGACAGGTTTCAGTTTTTCAAATGCAGCATTTTTGTCTTTTTTATCAGTACTCCCGCCACAAAAAATTTGCCTGAGTTTTCCTTCTTTATCAAACACCATATTGGTGGGGTAACCAAAAATAATGCAGAATTTTTCAGCCAGAAAGTCCTTTCCTGATGAAATATGCTGATAATTAAAACTGGTTTTTTGCAGGAACTTTTCTATTGTTTCGCTTTTGTCAACAGAAAATGCTATAAACACAACTTCATCAGGCGAATAATTTTCAACAAGCTTGTTAAGCGCTGGCATCTCAAACACACAGGGTGCACAAGATGTAAACCAAAAGTTCAATACAACAATCTTTCCTTTTAGATCGGATGAAGAAATGAGCTTTCCATCTATTGTTGTTAAAGAAAATTCAGGTATCTGACAACCAATCAGGCCTTTAAGAATTATTTCGGATTGCTCAATAATTTTTAACGGGTCGAGGTTACCAAGAGAATCGCGCTGATCTTCAGCATTGACAAGTTTATACTTACAATCCGAAAAACATTGGCCTTGTGTGTTAAAAGACAAGCAGCCAAGAAACAATAGATATACAAAAAAATATTTCATTTTTAGAATAGATTATTTAAGCAAAGTTAAACTTACAAATCTGAAAAGAAATACTTTATTGTAGTATATTAAAATAATACCGTTTTTATTTCCGAAATGCACCATTTTTAGTGCAAAACGGAAATAAAACCTTTCTTTTTTCACCAAGAATTTTGCTTATTGGGGAATTTTTTGAAGCATTATGAAATGGTTCAGTTATCACGCATGAAAAAACATATTATTATTTCATAAAATGTTTGGTATATCATACACTTTTGTTTGTTTTTAATAATTGACTTTAAGGAAATTAGAAGGCTAGTTATTTTTTTTGATTTTTTATAGATAATTCAGTGGTTTACTGCCATAAACAAAAAAATATCCCAAATTGGGAAATAAGAATTAATTATTGTATCTTTGTAAAATGAGAATTATTGCATTTAGAACAATAAGAAGCTTTTTTGAAAAACCCGAATATTCTGATTCCGAAGTCTCATTGAGGGCATGGTATCACGATGCTAAATCAGCCGAATGGAAAAGTTCAAATGAGCTTAAGAAACAATATAAAAATGCAAGCATTGTGGGAGATGGAAGAGTGGTTTTCAATATTAAAGGCAATAATTACAGGTTAGTTGTTGCAATTGATTATGAATTTCAAGTGATTTTCATAAGGTTTGTTGGCACTCATAAACAGTATGATAAAATTGATGCAAAAACGATTTGATATGAATATACGACCCATTAAAACCGAGCACGATTATAATGTTGCAATTAGCAGGATTGAAGCGTTGTGGGGGGCAAAAAGAGATACCAAAGAAGGAGATGAATTGGATTTGTTGGTCACCCTTGTTGAATCATACGAAATGAAACATTTTCCCATTATGCCTCCCGATCCGATTGATGCGATAAAGTTTCGCATGGAGCAAATGGGAATGACCAGTGCCGACATGGTGAAATATCTTGGCAGTCAAAGTCGCGTAAGCGAAATCCTTAACCGAAAGCGAAGACTGACATTGGGCATGATAAAGTCACTTTACAAAGATTTAAAAATTCCTGCACAGGTTTTGTTGGGGTGATTTTTTACAGGATAAAAAACGATTACTTTTTCGGAAAAATCAATTTTGAAACAGTTAACCATAAAAACAAATCCAAGGATTTTGTGCATTGATGCTCGACAAAAACACACATAAAGAATTTTGCTTATTGGTTTTTTTTGAGGCGTTGTAAGGTCGGTCGTCAAATATTTCATGAATCAGGGAAATAGCTATTCTGCTTTTTCAACTAAGAATATCGGGCGTAAAAAGCAGAAAAACTGCAATTTGGAAATATGGACCAATTGTCCTATTTTTATAATGGCAATAAGTTCAAAGGGGTTGATGACGAAGTTGGTGATACTGGCTGTAAAAAAGTAATATCCATTTAAATGTTATTTGGTAATTAAAAAATAAGTTTATAATGTAAAAATTTAAAATAATAGATTTAAGACAAAACCATATAAGGTTATGAAATTTAATATGATACGGAGAAATAAAATCAGTAATATTGATATTGTTTTAATAGTTTTAATTGTAGTTTTTGGATTATTGCCCTTTTTTGACTTGGCAATTTTTGATAGAAAAACAGTAGAGTTTAGATTAGTAATGATAATTGGACTATTTGGTTTCTTTTTTTGTATTATAATATTGGGATTAAAAAAAAGATATAATAAGATTGGTGTATTAGAACTTAAATCAGATAAAATTTCTATAAATTTAAATGAATCGACCGATGATTATTTATTCGAAGAAATTCAAGATTTAAAAATTTATTTTACAGGCTATGAAGGAGAAACTATTCCATTAAATTCTCTTTTTGGCTATTTATCATGGAAAACAGGAATAGATAATTATATTCAATTTAACTATAATAGAACATTGGTGAAATATGAATTTCTTGTTCGCAGGAAAGGTTTTGTTCAAAATATTAAACAATTGTGGGGTAATAGGTCAGAAGTAAAATTTAAAATAATCAAAATGCCTAATTCTAAAATTATTTTTGAAAAGAACTGAAAAAAAACAATAGTTTGTTTATAAAGACTAATTGACAGATAAATATGACCATAGATATTATAAAAACAAAGTTATCTTTAAAGTTTTGGCTTTATTTCATTTTACATTACCTGTTTTTATTCTTAGGTGGATTTCTTGCCTATTTGTCTGATTTCAGCGATCTTGATTTAAGACCTTTTATGATTGCTTCCTTTATGTTTTCTTTTGTTTTAATTTTTGTTCTCAAATTTCAGAGGAAATATGTTATTATTGATCAAATATGCTTTAATGATTTAGAGATAAAAACAACAAAATTGAAAATAGAATATCTCCAAATAAAAGAAATCATTTTTTATTATTTTGGATATAAAGGACAGCATATTAAAGGGTTAAGCACAGGGCTAAGGGCAGGAAACCGAAATTACATTATAATTGAGACACATGATGGAGCCTTTTATACTTTTGAAGTGCTTTTAAAAAGTAAAAACGCAATTAAATTAATATCAAAATTTCTCGAAGAAAAAGTATTGTTAATAATAAAAGAAAAGAAATATAAATTATATCAGCCTAATTATTAAAAGAATGAATATTGTGCAAACAAAAATAGCATTATCATTATTATGCTTGTCAACGTCATTTATTATAAATGCTCAACCCGTATTAACCCCGGAAGACATTACCCCCTTGCCAGGCGAGACCTTTACCAAATATTTCATGAATTATGCATGGGTTGATCCTGACAATAGCGGTGGAGAAAATGTCACATGGAATTTGTCGGGTATTGAGGTTTCAAGCAGTTATGAAATGACCTGTTTGGAAGTTGCGGGTTCTCCATATGAAAGTTATTTTGCAGGTTCAGATTACTGTATGGTAATTGACTTTTCTACGCCAAGATACATTTATTATTCGATTGAAAATAATTTTTTAAACGAGGATGGTTATGGTTCAGGAAACGTTGTGCAAACCTCTTCAAATCCTATTTCGCTGATTCATTTTCCGGTAAGTTTTTTAGATGTATTCATTGATACAATTAGCTCAACTTATTATACAACAACTGGAGATACATTTAGAACTGATTCCGGAATACGACATTGTCAAGTAGATGGATACGGGAATTTGGAACTGCCAGATGTTGTATACGAGAATGTAATAAGAATTCATTGCATAGATACAGTTACAATAGCTGACTGTGGCGATACAATAAATTTGAACGGTTATAGTTTTCTCTGGTTAAAAGAAGATTACCATCAAATAATTTTTGAATTATATGATGGCATGGGCTACGGGGCTTATTATAATAAAGCACTTTCAGTTAATTTTGAACAGGATTTTAAAACAAACACACTAACAATTTATCCAAATCCATTTACTGAATACATAAATATCGTTATCCCTTTTTTCTTTAATGAAGCAGTAATTGAGATAATGGATGTAAATGGCAACAAGGTATTTACAGAAAAATTTAAAAATTTAAAGCAAAAGACATTCCTTGGGTTTTTACCCGCTGGCTTTTATTATGCCAGAATAATTGTGAACAATGAAATATACGAATATAAATTAGTTAAAATTTAACTTTTGGTTTTTGAAAGGCAGTTCAATACAAATAAGCACTTTTTTTCAAATCTGTCTGGCCGTCATTGCGAAGAGTTTGACCAAATTAATGGATTGTATCAGAGGCTTATGCGATGAAGCAACAATGCGATTAGCTCACCGAAGGTAATCTCTCAATAATGTCCACGGATTCAATAAAAAGATTGCTTCGTCGCATCAACTTTATTTAAAATATAAATTTACGTAAGCTCCTCGCAATGACGGACACAACAAGGATTTGCAAAGCAAATCATTTAAAATCTGCTAATCTGCTAATCATCAAATCTGCTAATCAAAAAGCCCCCTCCGCAATCCTCCGGATATTATCCGATTTGCCCATGGTGAAATAATGGATGATGGGAACATTGTTTTTTATCAGATCTTTCGATTGCATGATACCCCATTCGATTCCTACTTGCCTGACTTCGGCATTTGTCTCACATTTTTCAATTTCTTTTACAAGAATTTCGGGGAGGTCGATGTGGAATGTCTGCGGCAAAATATTCAGGTGTGCTTTTATTGACATGGGTTTTAATCCGGGGATAATTGGAACTGTGATTCCGGCTTCCCTGCAGCGCTTCACAAAATCGTAAAACTTTTGGTTGTCGAAAAACATTTGGGTTACGATGTAATCGGCTCCGGCATCGACCTTGGCTTTCAGGTGCCTGATGTCGGAGTCCATGTTCGGTGCTTCGTTGTGCTTTTCGGGATATCCCGCTACACCCATGGAAAAATCGGTGGGGGTGGTGGCAATTAAATCATCATCCACATATTTCCCGTCATTCATTCGCTTGATTTGCCTGATGAGGTCAATTGCGTTGGCGTGACCATTGGGATCGGGAACGAAACTGCGGGTGGTTTTGTCGGCATCGCCGCGTACGACCAAAAGGTTGTTGATGCCCAAAAAGTGCAGGTCGATGAGGGCGTTTTCGGTTTCTTCCATGGAAAAACCGCCGCAGATGATATGCGGAACAATGATCACATCATATTTAAATTTGATGGCAGCCGAAATTCCTACGGTACCCGGACGTTTTTTCACCGTCCTCGGTTCGAGCAGACCGTTAGGGTGCTTTTTATACACCACTTCTTCCTTGTGATAGGTCACGTTGATGTAGGGTGGCTTGAACTCCATCAGCGGATCGATGGTGTCGTATATTTCCTGGATGTTGGCTCCTTTTTCGGGAGGTAGAATTTCGAAGGAAAACTGGGTTTTCTGAGCGTTTTTTATGTGGTTGATTACTTTCATATGCTTGGTTTTTCTTGTGTTATAATTGGTTTTTCGTACGTTCCGCCGCAATTGGGATTTTGTTTTTTAATGGCCTTTTTCTGCGGCGGTCTGCACTTTGTTTATTTACCGGGGGCGCTGCCCCCGGCTATAGAGATTACGCCCCTATGGGGCTTGGATTTTTCATAGTTATCGGTTTTATTTAATTTTCAATTTCATCATGGTGTTCTTCGTTTTGTTTGGAAACCCTCCCCCTGCCCCTCCAGAGGAGGGGAGTTGTTTCCTGCATTTATTAACTATAAATTATTGATGTGAGTTGGGATGAATTTTTTTATTGTGTTGATATCCGTGCTTTTTCTTCTTGAATAATCTTTTAGTTGGTCGTTGGAGATTTTGCCAACGGTGAAATATTTTGCCTGCGGATGGGCGAAATACCATCCGCAAACTGAGGCGCCGGGGTGCATGGAGAGGTTTTCGGTTAGCTCGATGCCGGTGTTTTTGGTCGCGTCGAGCAAATCAAAAAGAGTGATTTTTTCCAGGTGGTCGGGGCAGGCGGGGTAGCCGGGGGCCGGACGAATTCCCTGATACTTTTCTCTGATCATTTCATTAATGCTCAGCTTTTCAGTAGGCTCGTACCCCCAGAGTTCCTTTCTGGTTTTTTCGTGCAGAAGTTCGGCGAATGCCTCGGCCAGTCTGTCTGCCAAAACCTTCAGCATGATGGCTCCGTAATCGTCGTTTTCCTTTTCGAATTTTTTTACGTTTTCATCGGCATTGATTCCGGCTGTTACCGCAAAAGCTCCTATATAATCTTTTACTCCGGTTGATTCCGGGGCCACAAAATCCGAAAGGCAAAGATTGGGTGTTCCGGCTTCTTTCTCCTCCTGATTGCGCAGGAAACAGAAGGTTTTCAGAACTTCTTTCCGGCTTTCATCTTTGTAAACAACCACGTCGTCTCCACTGGATGCGGCGGGAAAAATTCCGGCTGCTGCGTGGGCGCTGACCAGCTTTTCCTTGATGATTTTATTCAGCATGACCTGCGCATCTTCAAAGAGTTTTTTTGCTTCATCGCCTTTAACGGGATCGCTGAAAATATCGGGATATTTGCCATTCATCTCCCAGGCATGGAAGAAAAATGTCCAGTCGATGTATTTTGCAATTTCTTCAAGCGGGTAATCCCTGAGGATGGTCAGGCCCGGTTTGCAGGGAGGTGAAATGTTTTTGAAATCAGCAACCAGCTTGTTTTTTCGGGCATCTTCAAGGGAAATGTAATTTGTTTTTTCCTGCTGATATTTTTCCCTGATTTGCCTATATTCGGTCACAATATCTCTGATAAATTCCTTTTTCAATGTGGCAAATAACAACCTGTTCATCCCGCCCACCGATTTTGAGGCATCTTTGACATAGATGACCGGCGATTCACTGCGCGGCGTAATTTTTATGGCAGTATGAATTTTTGAAGTGGTGGCTCCGCCAATAAGCAAAGGAATTTGCAGATTTTTTTCTGCCATTTTTTCTGCTACAACTGCCATCTCTTCAAGCGATGGCGTAATCAGTCCGCTGAGTCCGATCACATCAACTTTTTCCTTAATGGCTGTTTCGATGATTTTATCTGCAGAAACCATCACGCCCAGGTCAATGACTTCGTAATTATTACATGCCAAAACCACTCCGACAATGTTTTTTCCAATATCGTGAACATCACCTTTGACGGTAGCCATCAGGATTTTTCCGGTACTGTGTTTTTCGCCCGATTTGTTTTTTTCGGATTCAATATATGGCAGCAGACAGGCAACGGCTTTTTTCATCACCCTGGCCGATTTTACTACCTGCGGCAGGAACATTTTACCGCTCCCGAACAAATCGCCCACGGTGTTCATGCCGTCCATGAGCGGACCTTCAATCACGTTCAGTGCAAAGGGCAATTCCCTGCGACATTCTTCAACATCCACATCAAGAAAATCGGTCAGTCCTTTAACCAGAGAATGTGCCAGTCTTTCTTTTACCGGAAGTTTGCGCCATTCAAGTTGGGTTTCTTCCTTAACTTCCTTTTTGCCCATTTTTTCAGCAAAGGCAATCAATCTTTCGGTGGCATCTTTTCGGCGGTTGAGCACCACATCTTCGCAGAGTTTCAGAAGGTCGGGCTGAATTTCATCGTACACTTCGAGCAGGGCAGGATTGACAATTCCCATGTCCATTCCGGCTTTGATGGCATGATACAAAAACACCGAATGCATGGCTTCGCGCACCACATCGTTGCCTCTGAAGGAGAACGACAGGTTGCTGACACCGCCGCTGATTTTGGCAAAGGGCAGATTTTCCTTGATCCATGCACATGCGCGTATGTAATTCACTGCATAGTTATTGTGCTCCTCCATTCCGGTTGCGATGGCCAGAATGTTGGGGTCGAAAATGATGTCTTCAGCAGGGAAATTTACCTTTTTTGTAAGAATATCGTATGATCTTTGAGCAATTGCAATTTTTCTTTCAAAGGTATCGGCCTGACCTTTTTCATCGAAAAGCATGACCACCGTTGCTGCACCGTACAGCTTAATTTTTGTGGCATGTTCAATGAATTTTTCTTCGCCTTCCTTTAGGGAGATTGAATTGACAATTCCTTTGCCCTGAAGGTTCTTCAATCCGGCCTCGATCACATCCCATTTTGAAGAATCGAGCATAATCGGGAGTTTTGCTATATCTGGTTCCGAGGCAATTAATCTCAGGAAAGAAACCATAGATTTTTTGGCGTCGAGCATGGCGTCATCCATGCAGATGTCGATTGCCTGAGCTCCGCCCTCAACCTGATCGCGGGCAACGGAAAGCGCTTCTTCGAATTTTTCTTCGGCAATCAGACGGGCAAATTTTTTTGATCCGGCCACATTGGTGCGCTCTCCGATATTCATGAAATTGCTGTCGGGCCTGATGATCAGCGGTTCCAGTCCGCTAAGCCGCGTCAGTTTCGGAATTTCATCGCCTGTTTTGGGATTGTGTTTGGCTGCCACCTCAGCAATTTTCCTGATGTGTTCGGGGTTTGTTCCGCAGCATCCGCCGATGATGTTGATCCGGTTTTTTGATAGCAGCCGGTCAATTATTACCGCCATTTGTTCTGGTGATTGGTCGTATTCGCCAAACTGGTTGGGCAAACCGGCATTCGGATGTGCCGAAATGTGAAATTTTGAAATCACAGAAAGCTCTTCGAGGAATGGAAAAAGCTGCTCGGCACCCAATGCGCAGTTCAGTCCAATACTCAGCAGATCGCTATGGGCAAGTGAAATATAAAATGCCTCCAGTGTTTGTCCGGACAATGTTCTGCCACTGGCATCGGAAATGGTTCCCGAGACCATGATTGGCAGACGTTTTCCTGTGTCTGTAAAAAGTTTTTCAATACCGAAAATAGCGGCTTTGGCGTTTAGGGTATCAAAAATGGTTTCAACGAGCAGAATGTCAGCACCGCCATCCATTAAACCCCGACACTGCTCATAATAGGAATCGGCCAGCATGTCAAAATCCACTGCTCTGAATCCGGGATCATTGACATCCGGAGAAAGAGAAGCAGTTTTGCTGGTCGGACCAATTGACCCGGCAACGAATCTGGGTTTCTGTGGAGTTGAGTATTTATTGGCAGCAGCTTTTGCAAGTCCGGCCGAAGTTTTATTCAGTTCGTAAACCAGTTCTTCCATGTGATAATCGGCCATGGAAATGCTAGTGGAATTGAAAGTATTTGTTTCGATGATGTCGGCACCGGCTTCAAGATATGCCTCATGAATGCCGGAAATCACCTCGGGTTTTGTGAGTGAAAGCAGGTCGTTGTTGCCTTTCAGGTCGAAGGGATAATCCTTAAAACGGGTACCGCGATAATCTTCCTCTTTCAGCTTGTGTCGCTGAATCATGGTTCCCATGGCACCGTCTAGGACCAGAATTTTTGATTTTAGAATTTCGGTTAATGTCATTTTTTTGGTTTGTGATATAAATATAATCTTTTTTTTGCCGCTAATGCGCGAATGGTTTGTTTTTTAATATTACTCTGTTCTACCTTTCCCCCGATAGCTTTCAGGGTGTTTTACCGTTCTCGCCAGCCACCATCTTAATATCATAAGGTGTTTCCTGATAAACGTAATAGTTCAGCCAGTTTGAAAAAAGCAGGTTTGCGTGACTGCGCCAGCGAACCAGCGGTGGTTTAGCAGGATCATCACCCGGAAAATAGTTTACAGGCATTTCAATTTGTTCGCCCTTTTCAAGATCGCGCAGATATTCTTCTTTTAAGGTAAGCGGATCGTATTCGGAATGTCCCGTAACAAACACCCGTTTTTTGTTTTTGGTAGCCACCAGATAAACTCCGGCTTCATCAGATTCTGAAAGAAGAACCAGTTCGGGTACTTTCAGTATGTCTTCGCGGTCAACGCTTGTGTGCCGAGAGTGTGGCGCAGGAAAAAGATCGTCAAACCCACGCACGATGGGATATTTTCGGTCATGGATGATGTGATCAAATACCCCGAACATTTTCTTTTCGAGTTGATGTTTTCTGATTCCGTAATGGTAATACAATCCGGCCTGCGCAGCCCAGCAGATATAGAGCGTAGAAGTAACACTCACGCTGGCCCAGTCCATGATTTCCTCCATTTCTTTCCAATAGGCCACATTTTCAAAATCGATGTGTTCAACAGGAGCGCCGGTGATGATCAGTCCGTCGTACTTGTCATTTTTTACTTCGGAGAAAGTCCGGTAGAATACCTCCAGATGTTCTTTCGGAGTGTTTTTCGACTCGTAGCTTTTTGTGCGTATGAAATCAATTTCCAACTGCAGCGGATTGTTTGAGAGCAAGCGAAGCAGATGTATTTCGGTATTGACTTTCAGCGGCATCAGGTTGAGGATGGCTATTTTCAACGGTCTGATGTCCTGTTTCAATGCCTGCTCGCGGGTCATGACAAAGATGTTTTCGCTTTGCAGGACTTCCTTGGCGGGCAGGTCGGTGGGGATGTTTATTGGCATTTGTATTTTGTCTAACTTAATATGTATTCAAATAATTTTAGGTTTCTCTATTGTTTATTTTAAAGGAAACTTCATAACTCGAATATCGGTGTTCCTTGTTCGTCATTTTTTTGATTTAAGAACAAGGAACATCGATTTAAGATTTATGAATGTTGACTTTTGCATAAGTTAATGTTTATTTTAATTATTGGCAGGTTTAATAATTAATCTTTCACGCCCCAAAGGGGCAACAGCATAAACACAGGGCAACGCCCTGTGAAAACCATGCAAGTTAAAGATAGCCCTGAAGGGGCTTAAGCAAAAAGTCCATAAAACTGCTTGTGCCCCTTCAGGGCGATGTTTAACGAATCTCGTGTAACAGGGCGTTGCCCTGTTTTGTTGCTGGAGCCCTTTCAGGGCAAGGAGATTAGATAAAAAATACATTCTAGCATTCTTTGCGTTTAAATAATTATTCATAAATCAGATTTTATTTAAGGCCTGTTCAAAATCAGCAATTATATCATCGATGTATTCTATTCCGACTGAGACACGAAGCAGAGAGGGTAAAACACCCGCTGCTTTTTGTTCGTCTTCGGAAAGTTGCTGATGGGTAGTGGCAGCCGGCTGGATGATCAGTGTTTTGGCGTCGCCCACGTTGGCCAGGTGGCTGACCAGTTGCAGGTTTTCAACCAGCGTTTTGGCATTTTCCTTATCACCTTTTAGCACAAACGACAGTACGCCGCCGAAACCATTTTTCAGATACTTTCTGGCATTGAGGTGATGCGGGGAGTTTTCAAGTCCGGGATAATTCACCTTTTCTACTTTCGGATGTTTTTCCAGCCATTTTGCAAGTTCCAGTGCATTATCCACATGACGTTGGACTCTTAATGACAAAGTTTCGAGTCCCTGGATAAAAAGGAAAGAGTTGAACGGACTAATGGCCGGACCAAAATCCCTAAGCCCCTCAACACGTGCACGGATGATAAAAGCAATATTCCCAAAAGAAGAGTCTTTACCAAAAACATCAGAAAAAACCAGTCCGTGATACCCTTCGGAAGGTTCAGAAAACTGAGGGAATTTTCCGTTGCCCCAGTTGTATGTTCCGGCATCAACAATCACTCCGCCTATGCTGGTCCCGTGACCGCCAATCCATTTTGTTGCCGATTCAACCACAATGTTGGCGCCATGCTCGATGGGACGGCAAAGGTACCCGCCGGCACCAAAGGTATTGTCAACAATAAGCGGAAGGTTGTGCTTTTTTGCCAAAGCCGAAAGCTTTTCAAAATCGGGGATGTTAAAACCGGGGTTGCCGATGGTTTCCACATACAAAGCTTTGGTTTTTTCATCGATCAGTTTTTCAAAATCAGCGGCATCATTGCCTGCAGCAAAACGGGCATCAATGCCGAAGTTTTTAAATGAGACTTTAAACTGGTTGAAAGTCCCACCATACAAAAACGGCGATGAAACAAAATTATCGCCCTGTTTCAGGATATTATTCAGTGCAATAAACTGAGCGGCATGGCCGGATGAAACAGCCAGAGCTGCAATACCGCCTTCCAGAGCCGCAATGCGCTTCTCAAAAACATCGGTAGTGGGGTTCATCAGCCGTGTATAGATGTTGCCGAATTCTTTCAGTTCAAAGAGCCGGGCAGCATGATCCGTATCTTTAAAAACGTACGAAGATGTTTGGTACAAGGGCACTGCGCGCGAAAGCGTATCGCTGTCGGGAGTGTGTCCTGCGTGGATTTGCAGGGTGGTGAAATTTAAATTTTTATTCATTTTCATTTTTATTTTTTTTGGATATAGACGCAATATATTGCGTCTGTACTATACCCGCGGCCTAAAGGCCGGGGTTAGTAAAAAATTCATCATGTATTTCCGAAACCGCTTCAAAGCAGTCTTCCTTAGCTAATAAGAAGTAAGCTGAAACCTGTGAGGCACCGAAAGCGATCATCTCGATGTTGATGTTTTTGCGGGCCACGGCTGAAAAGATACGGGCGGCGATACCCGGTTTTTCAAGAATGCCTTCGCCCACGGTTGCAATCACAGAAATACCATCCCGTTGCTGAATTTCACTGATGGCCTGCAGGTTCATTCCACTTACTGTTTCGAATGCTTTTTGAAGATCTTTTGCCGAAAGAAGAATGTTTATGGCAATTTGCGAAGTAATCACCGAGCGGATGTTGATATTTTTCTCATCAAGCAGGGTGGTTACTTTGGCCAGAATGCCCGGTTTTATTCCGACACCCGGACCTTTAAGTTTCAGCACTCCGAAATCTTCAGAAAAAGTCACGCTTTTGATGATGTCAGAATGATGGTTTTCATGGCAGTTTATTTCGGTCAGGGCATTAAATTCATCAGCTTTATTGATGTTGAAAATTCTGATGGGAATTTTTGCTTCAATCAATGGCTCCACGGCACGGGGATGCAGAATAGCTGCTCCGAAATAAGCCAGTTCGGCAGCTTCCTTATAAGTCAGCTTGTCGATTTTCTGAGCAGTTTTTATCAAACGCGGATCGGAGCTCATAAAGCCATCAACATCTTTCCATACATCCAGGGTTTTGGCATTAAGCAAGCGGGCCAGCGCGGCGGCTGAGTAATCGGAACCCCCGCGGCCAAAGAGCGTTACTTTGTATTCAGAAGAAACTCCATAGAAACCCGGAACCACGCAGATGGTGTTGGGCGGAAAGAGGTTTGAAATACCCGGAGCAGATTTTTCAAAATCAACCGAAGCGTTGCCAAATTCGCCATCGGTAAACAAGGGAATTTCTTCAGGAAGAATTTCTCCCGATTTTAGTCCGTTGAAATTCAGTATTCCGGTCAGTAATACCGAACTGAATCTTTCGCCATAACTTAAGATGCGATCGGATAAAAAATCGGGAGTTTCTTCGATGCATTGAATTCCCTGAAGAAACTGAGTGAGTTTTTCGGCACGCTTTTCAATTTCTGAAATGATTTTTGCCCGATAATTTATATCCCCAATATTTTCATTAAGCACTTCAATGTATTGGACAGTAATTTCAGAAACACAGTCCTGAACCGAAGTTTCTTTCTGATGGATATTTTTAATGATGCCGATGATTTTATCGGTGATACCATAAAGAGCAGAAACCACTATCACCGGCGGGTTTTCGTAGCTTTTTACCGCAGTAATTATTTTTTGTAAATCCGATTTACATTTTAAGTTTGAGCCGCCAAACTTAACTACATTTCTATGCATGTTTGTTGAATTAAAAGATTTCTAACTATGTTATTACGTTGATGCTTCTTCAGAAATTTTTCATGAAGAAGCTATCGCATACACATAGAAATCTCCCATGCAAAAATTAAAGTTCCGATAAAATAAAGTAAACCCATGATATTTAGTTTAAATTATAATTCCAGCGTTCTTGGCTGGCAGGTTTTGGCACCTTCCGGGATTTTCCCGGGGTTGTCGGAGCATCATCGAGCCTGTTCTCTACGCTCCTCTTTATAATTCAAACATTCTTAAGAAAAGAATGAATGAAATTCGGGGACAAAGATAAGGTACTACAAAATGAAAAGCAATACGTGTTTTACGGTAATTTTCAGCTTCCGCAACTGCTTTTTTCTTTTACTACGGTATCAGTGCTGTCATTCGTGTTAATTTGTGAATTTTCGAGGGAATCTTTTTTCAGATTCTTCTTTTTGCCTCAGGTTGATTCACCGCCGCATGAAATCAGGGCGAAAAATGATATAACAGTAAGCACAACAAAAATTTTTCTGGTCATGGAAATATGATTAATTGTGAATATTTTTCAAATTGGTTAAAGCGTCGGGGGAAAATTTATGTACCATTGAAACCAGCTCACAACTTTCAAGGTCATTGCAATCACCGCAGGTTTGATGGCCTTTGTTTTGGGCACATGATCTGATTTTACAATCGTTGCAATGTGCGATTTTAACTCCATCCATGCGGCAACCTGTACAATTTATGGATGAAGGATTAATTTCCGGTGAATTAAACATTTTCTGCCATTGCTCGGCAGTTTTTTTTCGAAGTACATCGTCATTTGTAATGGTTGCAATTCTGGCTTCACAGGTTTCGCAATTTAATCCGCAAACTGAAATTAATGTGTTCTTCATTGTGATAATTTTTTTCTGATGCAAAGGTATGCTTATTTTAAAATGAAGGAAAAAACAAGCTTTAAAAAATTACATTCTCAATCCGAATACAAGAATATCATCCATTTGTGGCTGATCTTTTTTCCAATTGTCAAAAGTGTCGGAGATAAATCTAAGTTGTTCTTCTGCAAGCAGAAATGATGCGTCAGAGAGCATTTTTTCGAATCTTCCGGCCATAAATTTTTCGTTATTTTCTCCGCCAAACTGATCTTTAAAGCCGTCGGAGCAGAGGTATATCATGCTGCCCGGAGTAATTTCAAGATCATAATTATTGAATCCCATCACCTGTTTTTGGGAAAAAATTCCTCCTATGTTGTAAAAATCTCCCGAAATAGTTTCAATAACTCCCTCGTTTACTATATAAAATGCGTTGTTTGCGCATGCCGCCCTTATTTTGTTAGAGTCTTTTTCGAACCTTATAAGAGACAGAACCATGCCGTCGTTTTGGGTATCTTCTTCAAAACCTCCTTGCTTTAGGGCTTTATTTACCCCGTTGTTAAGGTTTTCAAGAATTTCAGCCGGGTCAAATATTTCTTTTTCAATGATAGTCTGGTTAAGCAAAGTATGTCCGATCATACTCATAAAAGCTCCGGGAACCCCATGTCCGGTGCAGTCCACAATTGCCAGAAAAACATAGTTTCCTTCATGGGTGTGCCAGTAAAAATCTCCACTGACAACATTTTTTGGACGGTAAAACACAAAGGATTCGGGAAAATCGGTTTTTATTTGTTTTTCAGAAGGCAGGATGGATTCCTGGATTCTTTTGGCATACAGAATGCTATCGGTAATTATTTTATGACTTTGGGCCAGTTCTTCCTTTTGTTTTTTTATTTCTTCGTGGTTAAGTCTAAGCAATCGGTTGGCTTTTTTCTTTATCTGGTTTCTATTGAAAAACCATGCAGCCAGAATAAAGAGTAAAGCCAGTCCGGAAATGCCTGTGTATAATATAATGCGGCTTCTTTGCTGTTCATTGCGGTGTTCTGACTCTTCAAGTAATTTTTCCTTTTTAAGCACATCGTTGCTTTTTTCCAACTTATCGATTTGCAGTTTCACTTCAGATTCGGACAGCACCTGGGCTTTTTCCCGGTCCATCAGAGTATCTTTGTATTGCGAGCAAATATTCATATAGTTAAAAGCTTTCTCAAATAAGTTTAATGAGGCATAGGCATGGGCCAGTTCAAAGGAAGCATCTTTAATTCCGCCGTTGAAATTTATGCTTCCGGCGATTTTTATTGCATCTTCGAGCATTATTACTCCAACATTTTTTTGACCGGTCAGTAATTTAATCTTTCCGATAAGTATTTTGCTTTCCACCATTCCTGACCTGTCATTCATTTTTGATTGCAGATCACTGCACTGATAAAGATAATTCAGTGCTTCCTGATAATTTTTATTCATATAGCTGATACCGGCCATGCTAAAAAGAATATAGGATTGTTCCTGGCGGTAGCCTTTTTTTTCGGCGATGAGATAGGCTTTATTGAAATAGTATTTGGCCGAATCGGCATTGTTTTTGGCAAGATACACGTTTCCCGTATTTATGTGAGCGTTGGCAATGTTTTTTTGTTCGCCCAGTTCGCTGGCAACCGCATATGATTTTTTGCAGTATTTTACAGCCTCATCAAAATCTCCCTGTGCCGAATATACTCCGGCAATATTCACATACAATGGAGCCATTCCGGTTTTGAAATTTCTTTCCTCGCAGATCTGTAAAGCGCCCAGATAGTATTTGAATGCCTTATCATAACTGCCTATTTTTTCGTAAACCACACCCAGATTTCCTATATTTATAGCCCTTCCAAGCTCATCGTGGACATCCTCGCTGATTTTGATGGCTTCCTCATATTTTTCTATAGCTTTGTAATATTCGCCGGTATTTTTATAGCAGGAGCCCAGGTTGTTCAAGGGTTTAATTTGTTTTTCAAAAAGGCCAAGTTTTTTAAAAATTGCCAAAGCACTCTGGAAATACTCAAGGGCTACAGAAAAATCTCCTTTTTCATGGTAAATAAGGCCCAGCGAATTGTATTGGGATGCCTCAGCAGATATATCTTTCAGTTTTTTTGCCATTTCAAACGCCTGAAGCACATAAATTTCTGCTGAATCAAGATTTCCTTGCAGCAGGTGGTATTCGCCGAGCAGACTCATGCTGTTGAGCAAGCCCTCGTTATAGCCGGATTTTTTTGAAAGTTCGTAGGCTTTTCTTGCATTATCTCTTGTTACAGCAGGGTCAGAATTCTGGTATTTGTAGGCGGTTTTGAGATGTTGTTTGATTTCAGAAACCTGTTTTTTATCGGGCACAAGATTTTTTTGTCCGCTAATTTGCAAACACAAAACAACAAGCAAAAATGCAACACAAAAACGAGTCATATTTTACAAACGGGTCCTTAGTCCAACAACGAGAATATCATCAATCTGGCGGGATTCACCTTTCCAATCATTGAAGTTTTTTTCAAGAATTTGCTTCTGTTCAGGTAGCGGTTTACTGCTCATTTCAATGAGAAGTTCTTCGAAACGTGCGGTCATAAATTTCTGATTCATTGATCCGCCAAACTGGTCCTGAAAACCATCCGTGTAAAGATAGATAACCGAATCTTCGGTAAGCGGGATGGTATGGTTGGTGAAAGCAACTTCATCAGTTGAAGAGAAAAAGCCTCCTATGGAAAAAATGTCCCCTTTAATGGAGTTTGTTCGGTCTTTAGAAACAACAAGCACGGTATGGTTTGCCGAAGCGATTTGAATTTTTTGTGCTTCAAGGTCGATACACACAATAGAAACATCCATTCCGTCGTCTTGTGATGATTCGGAACGGTCATTTTGTTTGAGGGCCATCACAACCTGCCTGTTGAGGGTTTCAAGAATTACTGATGGTTTGTATTTTTTCTTTTCTTTGACAATCTGGTTGAGCAGGGTGTTTCCGATCATGCTCATGAAGGCTCCCGGAACGCCATGGCCTGTGCAGTCAGCAACTGCAAAGAAAATTTTATTTTCAGTTCGATGGTACCAGTAAAAGTCTCCGCTTACAATATCCCTGGGTTTGAAGAAGACAAATGAGTCGGGAATATCTGCTTTGATTTCATCATCGGAAGGCAGAATGGATTCCTGGATTTTTTTAGCATATATAATGCTGTCGGTAATTAGTTTGTGACTGTTTTCAAGTTCCTCTTTGGCCATTTCAAGCATATCTTTCTGCGACTGGATTTCTTCTTTTTGTTGAAGAATTTCCTCCTCGGCGCTTTTAAGTTTGCTGATATCTGAGTCAATGGAGATGACTTTGGTAACATTGCCATCTTTATCGAGAATGGGAGTAAGAGTAGTTTGTGTCCATAATCTTCCAAAAATAGTTTTGGACATGGATTCGTAGTGGATGGATTTTTTCTCGTTGATGCACTTGGCCCAAACCTCGGCAATATTAGGATTGGCGCTTGATTTCATCAGGTTTGATCCTTTATTCTGAATATAAGTTTCAAAGGTATATCCGAATAAACGTGTCAGACTTTCATTTATCCAGAGTATATTGGCTTCGGCATCAAGCAGCATGATGGCATTGTCTGTTTCGCGGGCAACAACAGATAGTTTCTCCAGCTCCACATTGGCCAGTTCGAGCTGATCCCTTTGTGAAAGAATTTCTTCCTTTTGCCGGTTTACTTCTTCTTCGGCCAGTTTAAGTTTGTCGATGTCAGATTCAATGATTACAATACGCTTAACATTTCCTTTTTCATCAAGAACGGGGGTAAGGGTGGATTGCAACCATATTTTTTTGGATTTTGTTTCGAAACGCGAACTGTATGAAACAGATTTTTTTGTATGGATGCAGCGATTGAAAATATCAAGGATCTGATCGCTTGAGCTGGTGTTTTTGATGTTTGTACCCCGTTCTTTTTTAAACTCTTCGAGGGTGTAGCCGTAAAGTTTTGTAAAGGCATCGTTTACCCATTCAAAATTCCCGTCGGCATCCATAATCAGGATTGAGTTGTCGGTTTCGCGGGCAACAATTGAGAGTTTATCAAGCTCAGAATTAATATCAATCAACTGTTCATTTGCAGCCTGAAGTTCTTCCTTTTGCTGGTGGACTTCGGCTGTGCGGTCTTTAATAAGCCGCTCAAGTTTTTTGTTGTTTGATTTCAATCTGATGGTATATAACCAGGCAATCAGCAAAATCAATAATATTCCGGCAATGAAATAAAGTATATAGGCAAGTATAGTTCTTTTTAGCGGCGGGTTAACAGTGAACGGGAATTCGGCAATAATGCTTTCAACCCCATAAATATTGCGGGCCTTAACCTTGAAAGTGTAACTGCCCTCATATAAATTGGTAAACTCGGCAGAGTTTTTTTTGCTCCAATCAGACCATTCATCACTGAATCCTTCGAGATAGAATGAATATTCAATTTCTTTTTCCTGCTCATAAAACAACCCTGAAAACTCAAATGAAACGGTATTGAATTCGTAATCTATATCCGGATTGATTCTGAATTTATTGTTCAAGGTGCCCAAAAATATTACGGAATCTTTTCCTATGCTCACTTTTCGCACAAGCACAGGAAATTTTTTGTCATATTTCTTTTTCACTGCAGGGTCAAAGCAGTATAATCCTTCGGATCCGCCAAACCAGAAATATTTTTTATTTTCGTCGCAGTAGATTGAGAAAATCTGTGAAGCTTTGGGAATAATTTTAAAGGGAATGCTGTCAAGAAAAAACTGGTTGTTTCTTTTTATCAGCAAATCAACACGGTTGCTGCCCAGGTGAAGGAGTCTGGCATTTTCTATTTTATCTGTGATGGTCTGGAAATTTTGCTTATTAATCAGCAGACTCAGTTTTTCATCCTTTTCAAAAATATTTCCGGTTTTTTCTCTTGTTGACTGTTCGTTGAATCTGAAAATACCTTTTTCAGTTGAAATATACAGTTCGTCATCAATTATAACAGCACCACCCAACTGAATTTTGGGTAATCCGTGACGACTATCGTAAACATCTGTGGGAGCATTAATTGTTACCGAATCTGCAAGTCTGAACCTAATCATACATGAGTCGGTACGGGTAGCCCAAACATTTCCTTTATTATCCTGCAGGAAATAAACAACTTCATGTTTAATTGCGCCAAAGGTGCCGGCAAACTTCATGGAGTTGCCCTGAATTTTTAAAATAGAAATGCCGTCGCGCGAAGAAGCAATAACAAAGTTGGGATCAGCTTTGGATTGTGCAAAATATCTGAGGTTTTCAAGCTCAATAACATTTCTTGCAGCTCCCGAAGGAAAAATCTCAAAAACACCAGAACGGGCTCCTGCGTAAAGTTTGCCGTTAATCACAGCCGTTGACATAACTCCGTCGATAATTCCTTCAATTTTACGGAAATAGAAATGAGACTGTTCACCATGCATCAGGTTGCCTGAAACTTCAAGCCGGTATAAACCCTGCATGGTAGATGCATAAATTTTTCCGTCGTATCTGATTATGGAAGTAACCAACCCGTACAGTCCGTTTTTCTCTCCGAAATGAGAAACCGCCGAATTGAGGTCAATGCGGCTGAACCCGTTGTTAAGAAGTACCCAAAGGTTTCCGTTGTTGTCAAGCGAAAGATTGTTGACAATTTCATCATGTAATCCGGTTGATTTGTTAAACAGGTTAATCAGCTCTCCCTTTCCGTCAATAATCACAACACCGCCGTAATCGGTTCCGATCACATATTTTTCATTATTTATTTTTATTCCATCGTAGATGCCTTTTTCAATGAAATAACTGTTCATGGGAGAATAAAAATGTTCTGCTTTTCCGGTCTTGGCATTGAATCTGAAAAGTCCGTTGTTTTTTGTGCCAACCAGATATTCATTTCCGCTTATCTGCAACAAACTATAAACGGGCATTCCGGCAAAAAAACCATTATCCACAGCTTGTATTTTATCGTTTGAAAACACGCCCAGTCCCTGATCTTTCACATATACATATATGCTGTGCGAATTTTTGAACATCTTAGTTGTTCTTTGCCCATGTTCAATAACTCTGATTTGCCCATCATTTAGAATAAATAATTTTGTAAGCCCGTTAAAAATGACATCTTCGCCATTAAAAATAATATCCCTTATTTCAAAACCTACATCTTTGGATCTTAGTTTATCCTGAAGAGAAACTTCTTTAATTGCCCCAAGAGAATCTGGTTCCAGATAACCAAACACCCCCTGTCCGCCATAGTAAAGTCTGCCATCCGGTGCTTTTTCAAGCGCCCTGCATACACCTGAAGTTAAAGCCCGCCAGTTACTGCCATCATATTCCAGCACGCCGGTTCCGTTTCCTATATAAATCATTCCCCGATTGTCCTGAGTAAAACACCAGTTTTGGGAATGAAAATTGTATTCGGTGGGCGTGTAGTTCTGAATAAATGGCACACCAATGTTATTCTGCCCGCTGCAAACTGCAGTGAAAATAGCAAATAACAGAAATATGCCGGTTTTTAATCTTTTCATCCTTCAGAAAAACTAACAAAAATAATTTATTTATTTGAATTCCAATTAACTGATCATTTTTTTGCCCGGAAATAATACTTACAATCCACTTTTTAATATAAAACCGAACATTGCATATACGTCTTTTATTTATTAATGGTTTGTTTTGATATGAAAGAGAATACAAATATTTTTCTGCTCTTTAATATGATAATTATCATTGATGAATTAAAAGAAGATACATATATTTGCATATAAGTATTAACATATATTAATTTCATCGATATGAGTTTAAAAGATCTGGATATTGAAAAACTCGAGAATGCCTCAAACATGCTTAAAGCTATTGCTCACCCCATGAGGATTGCCATCCTGAGCTTTCTGGAAGACGGTGCTAAGCTGACAGTTACTGAAATTCACGAGAAACTTAAAATAGAACAGTCAACCACTTCTCATCACCTTGGAATTTTGAAAGACAAGGGTGTTTTACAATCAAAAAGAGAGGGTAAAAACACCTATTACTACCTGAAACACGAAAGTCTGAGCAAAATCATTGAATGCCTCAGCCGTTGCAATATTGAATAGCAATAATTATCAGAATTTTATTCCAAAATTGGCAAATAATTGGGGCATATTTGCCGGAGTGTAATTTCTGAAGTTTATAGAAATGTTATAGGCAGGTGCCGGAGTGTACTGAAATCCAAAAATATAATAATTCACATTATCCAGTCCGGTCACCAGACTAAATAAATCAAACCGACCGAAAACCTCAGTCTTCCAGTTAATTTTATATCCTGAATATAAGGAAATACCGCTGTAATCGTTATTTTCATTATCTGTAAAATCAACATTCTGCAACAGATTGTATTCTGCTCCGGCCATTACTTTTTTGTTTCTAAAGCCAGCAAAAACCGACACTGCAGATCTCACCGAAGAGGAGTCTGCTTTTATAGTCTGATGATCGCAATATAATTTGACCATGATTTTTTCCGACGGCAGATATTCGATGTTTCCCGAAAAAAGAAATCTGGCATCAGCATCCTGATATTTAAAAGGGCCTTCTCCATTTACGGCTGTGAGCGAAAACCTGATTTTGTCCTTATAGGTGTATTTTAGTCGTGCACCAAAGTCGGCGGGCATCCCGAATTTAAATTTTTCCTGAAATGTGACATCCACATATCGGTGGTCCCACCACTTATCCTGCACAGTGAGATACTGCTCATTAAGCATTTGCCCCACAGAAAGCTCAAGAAATTTTTTGATTTTCCAGTCAATCTGTGCCATTTTCAGGAAAGCAGTGTATTTGCTTCCTTCAAAATATCCTGAAATACCCGAAGAGTCGGTATAGCCGAAATTGGTGGTTCGTGTTACATCATAGAGGATTATGGCATTTACTTTCTCAGAGATTTCTCTTTTATAACCAAGAATTGCTGTTGGCATATTAAAAGCTGAACGCGGACTGCTGTTTTCATTCAGACCATAATAAAAACCGGCGTAAATGTTGGCAAACACCGATGATTTCAGGTTTTGTGTTTTTGTTGTATCCTTCTGTGAATAAGCGCTGCACACAGTTAGGCAGATAAATAAAAGCGTAAGTATATTTTTCATTCTTTTGATCGTTATTTTTTTATATTTTTACAGTATAAATATCAATCTTTTTTTGATATAACCAAACAAAACTCAAAAATGAAAATCAGGGTTACTAAGGAAGCGGTTTTTGAAATGTCACATGCTTTGTGGAACTACGATGGTTTGTGCAGAAATATTCACGGTCATTCCTATAAAGTGGTGGTAACGGTTTCGGGTACTCCGGTTAATAATGCAAATGATCCGAAAAACGGTATGGTGATTGATTTTGGTGACCTTAAAAAAATTATTAAAGAGGAGATTACCGATGTGTTTGATCACAGTCTGGTTATCTATGAAAAAGCCGGAAAAGAATGGATTGACCAGCTTCCAAAAATAACCGGACGATTGGTTTTCACACCTTATCAGCCAACAAGTGAAATGATGGTTGCTGATTTTGCGGATAAAATCATGAAAAGACTGCCTGCGGGAACAGAACTTGTCTCAGTTAAGCTTTATGAAACAGCAACCTCAAGCTCCGAATGGCTTGCCGCTGATCAGAAAACATGATAAAAAATTCAAAAAATGAAGTTTCTTGCTGCTATATTCCTGTTTTTTTTCTCTGCCTTAGGTTCTTATGGACAGATTAGTCCTGAGATCAGTAAGAAAATTCATACGCTGCAAAGTTTACCGGAAGATACTATTAAAGCAAAACTTTATTCAGATATATTCAGTGACCTGATGTATGAATTTCCTGATACCAGCATGTATTATGCAAATTCGGGGATGGAACTTGCAGAAAAATTAAAATACAACAAAGGTATTGCAACAATTAGCAACAATATGGGGGTTGTTTATGAAACCTGGGGCGAGTTTCAAAAAGCACTTGCGAGTTACAATAAAAGTGTGAAATATGAAAAGCTCATGAAAAATGAAATTGGAGAGGCTTCATCTTACATTAATATAGGGAGTATCAATAAAAATCTCGGCAAATATAAAAACGCAATAAAATACTATAAAAAAGGAATTGCAATTTACCGTAAAAACAAGATGTTTCTTGAGGAATCCATCGGATATCTCAATCTTGGAATAATTTATGACATACAGGGAATTTATGACGAATCATATAAGTACTTTTTACATGCGTTAAAACTTCATGAAGGAAGGCCAAAATCCTATGCTCTTGGTTCCATTTACATGAATCTGGGTGTTTTTGTAGACAATCAGGGGCGCAATGATGAAGCACTGAAATATTATTTGAAAGCATTGGACTCTTTTACCGGAGAAAACAGTTTGAGTTCCGTTTCAAATACATATAACAACATAGGCTGTGTTTATGAGGAAAAGAAAAATTTCGACAAAGCCCTAGAATATTACCGTATGGCGCTGTCAATAAATGAAAAGCTTGGATTTAAAAATGGAATAGCACTGGTTTATGGAAATATTGGAAGCATACATAAAAACCGGAACAATACAGATTCGGCCATGTATTATTACCAAAAGGCGGTTAAGATTTATGAGGAAATTCAGTACGTAGACGCCCTTGCTACAACCTATAATAGTTTGGGCATGCTTTATGGCGGAATGAAGAATTATCCAAAAGCCATTGAATATCTTGAAAAAGGGTTTAAAATCGGGATGGAAATACAAAATCCGGCGGTTATTAAAAATGCTGCAGAAGAACTCAGCATCATCTACAGTAATACAGGAAACTACAAACTTTCCTTAGAATACCATATTCATTACAAAAACTACAGTGACAGTCTGGATACCGAAGAATCAATTCAGGAAATCACCCAGCTTCAGATGCAATATGAGTTTGATAAGGAAAGAAAAGTTGCCGAGATAGAAAAGGAAAAAACCCAAAAACTGCATGATGCCGAAATTGACGGTAAAAATGCAAAAATTGACCAGCAAAGAACGCTAACTGCCTCTTTCATTGTTCTGTTTGTTTTGATGTGTGGATTTGCCTTTTTCATTTACCGCAGCTACCGTCATAAAAGAAAAATGAATATGATGTTGTCGCAGCAAAAGGAAGAGATTCTGGAAAAAAACGAAGAGCTACAGCAGCAAAAAGAAGAAATACAGGCACAGCGCGACGAAATAGAGGCACAACGCGATTTGGCCACCAGTCAGCGCGATCAGATCATTTACCAGAAAAAGGAAATCACCGACAGCATCCATTATGCCCGGCGCATCCAAACAGCTGTATTGCCCGATAAAAAACTGCTTAATTCCTTTTTCGCCGAAGCTTTTATCCTTTTCAGACCAAGAGATATTGTCAGCGGTGACTTTTACTGGTTTACCAGGGTGGATGAGAAAGTTTTGTTTGCTGTTGCCGATTGCACCGGACATGGTGTTCCGGGTGCTTTTATGAGCATGCTCGGGGTTACCCTTCTCGATGAAATTGTTACCAAACAGCGAATAAAAAATCCTGCCGAAATCCTGAACCGGCTTAGGGACAACATAATTGTTGCTTTAAAGCAACAGGAACATGAAAGCAACAATGAAAAGACCGGCACTTTGTCTGCTGTGCGCGACGGAATGGATATTTCGCTGTGCCTGTATGATCCGGCTTCGGGTGAGTTGGTTTTTGCCGGAGCAAACAGTCCGGGCTACCTCATCCCCCGAAAAGACAGTACTGCCGAAAGGTTGATTGTAGAAATAAAACCCGATAAAATGCCGGTAGGACTTTACCTTAAAGAAACCACGGATTTTTCATTCCAAACAGTTAATATCAGCAAAGGCGATATGTTGTTTCTGTTTTCTGATGGTTATGCCGATCAGTTTGGCGGTTCAGATAAAAAAACCGGAGGACGAAAATTCTTAAATAGCCGTTTTAAAGAACTGCTCAGCGAAATTGCTGCTAAACCCGCCGATGAACAGGAAAAGGCATTGAATAACGCCCTTGATAACTGGATGAATCCAGCAGGCAATCACAGCATTTCTTATGAACAGGTAGATGATATTCTGGTAATGGGAATAAAGTTTTAACAGATTGAATTATAGACTATGGCCGGTATTTATATTCATATCCCTTTCTGCAAGCAGCGATGTCATTACTGCGATTTTCATTCTTCGGATTCAATGGCCGAAAAAACCAGACTTATTGAATGTATTTCACTTGAACTCAAAAACCGCAATAAATATCTGGGCAATGAGCCGGTCGAAACAATTTACTTTGGCGGAGGAACACCTTCGGTATTAAACAAAGAGGAATTATCAATGATTCTGGAGGCTGTCAGAAGTAATTATAACGTAATCCAAAACCCTGAAATTACCATAGAATTAAACCCCGATGATCTATCGGTCGATTATTTTTTAATGCTCAGAAAACTTTCCTTTAACCGGGTCAGTATAGGCATTCAATCATTCAGCGATGATTTGCTTAAGCTTATGCGCCGGAGGCATAATGCAGATCAGGGCGTTCGTGGCGTTCTTGATGCCCAAAAAGCCGGTTTTGACAACATCAGCATCGATCTTATTTATGGGGTTCCGGGATTAACAGGTGAGCTTTGGGAACAAACACTTGAAAAAACCATTTCGCTCAATGTTCAGCATATTTCAGCTTACCATCTTACCATAGAAAGGGGAACTGTTTTTTCTGCAATGAACAGAAAGGGCCAGTTGAAAATTGTCAAGGAATCCGACAGCGTGAGCCAGTTTCATGAACTGGTTGAGTATTGCGAAAAAAATGGATTTATCCAGTACGAAATATCAAACTTCGGAAAGGAAGGTTTTTTTTCTATCCATAACAGCAATTACTGGAAACAGAAAAAATATCTGGGTGTAGGTCCTTCAGCCCATTCATTCGATCTGGAAAGCAGGCAATGGAATGTGTCTGACAACAAAATCTATATTGAAAAATCACTTAATGGTGAAATTTATCATGAAAAGGAAATTCTGACCGAAGTGGACAGAATTAATGAATACCTCATGACTTCTTTGAGAACAATGTATGGTGTTGAAAAGGATTATGTTGAGAAAAATTTTGGAAAAGAATATGCCGAAAAAATATACTATGGTGTCCAAAAATATATTCAGGGAGAATATGCAGAATTTAAAAATGGTCGATTAACTTTGACAAAAAAAGGAAAATTTATTTCCGACAGAATTATTACAGAATTATTTGTTTCAAATGACTGAACAGCCAAAAAGACCGGATGCTTTTTACGGATATCTCGAAGGATGGATATCCCTGGTGCTAAATATTGCACTTTTTGCCCTCAAATACTGGGCGGGCATTGTTAGCGGCTCTGTTTCACTGTTGGCCGGAGCATGGCATACGCTTTCAGATTCCTTCACCTCAATTGTTGTGCTTATAGGATTCAAGGTATCATCTGCACCGATTGATCGCAAACACCCTTTTGGAAGGGGAAAAGCCGAGCTGGTAGGGAACATCATTATTGGAGCTATTCTGGCAGTTATTGGTTCTCATTTTCTCATTGAATCCATATCAAAACTCAGAAACCATGAATCGGCAAGTTTCGGAACACTTGCCATAATAGTATCAATCATTTCATTGGTTATAAAAGAAGCTTTAGCCAGATTTGCCTTTATACTCAGTAAAAAAATCAATTCGCGTAGCTTGTTCAGCGAGGGATGGCATCACCGCAGCGAAACTTTTGCCTCTGCCCTGATACTCATCGGTATCGTACTTAATGACCAGTTTTGGTGGATTGATGCGGTACTTGGTTTGCTTATTACCGGACTGATTTTTTATACGGCATTTGAACTTCTCAGGGAAAAAATCAGGCCTCTGATTGGTGTAAAACCCGATCCCGAACTCATTAATAAGCTACAGGAAATGGCACAAGCAGTTTGCAAACGTGATTTGCATATTAACCATGCCTATATTCATGAGTATGGAAATGTTTCTGAAATTCGGTTTCATGTGCAGATTCCCGGAAACACCTCGCTTAACGATGCCCATTCTGTGGTCATAAAACTTGAAAAGGAAATTAAAGAGCGCCTTAAAATGGAGGCCATCATCCATGTTGAACCAATGGATATTAAAACCATGGACACAAAAGCAGTGTCGTTCTATAAAAGGGAAAACCCCGGACTATATGAAGAATGTCTGAAAATAAGGAAAGAGGTTTTTGTCGATGAGCAAAAAGTGGACATCAGTCTGGAAATCGATGAACATGAAAACGAATGCAAATTCTGGCTGATTCAGCTCGACGGAGAGTCAGCCGCCACAGGCAGATGGCGTCTTACCCCCGATGGGTATAAGCTTGAGCGTTTTGCTGTGTTGAATAAATACAGGGCAACAGGATTGGGCCGGATACTGCTTGAACACGTCCTTAGCGACATTTTGCCAACCGACAAACCAATTTACCTTTATTCCCAGACTTCAGCAGTTGGTTTTTACGAAAAATACGGATTCTATAAAACGGGAGAACCTTTTATTGAAGCAAATATTGAACACTATAAGATGATTTTTGATATGTAATTGTGTCAGCAAGAAAACCCCAACTTCTGCGTTATGCTTGTCCCAAAAATGCTCATTTACATCAGTAAACTCCGCTTTTTGGGACTTCGCAACCGTAGCGAAGCGGAGCTCACGACCAAAGGGAGTAACCCTTGAATTTGGGTTTTTCTCCTCTGTCACTTTAGTTTTCTTGCAAGCTTTAATTACAATTCCCAATCCTCATCAATCTCCCAGTTTTCCTTGACGGATATGGTTTTTTCGAAATACTGAACTTTCTCAGGTTGGCGTTTAAAAATGTACTTTCCCGTATCCCATTTGCGGTTTTTGTTGTTATCATAAATCACCCTAACCCGGTATTCACCGGGCATTAAACCGTTAAACTTAAGTTTTTTATCCTTCAGGGTAACGGTCTCTCTTTGAATATCGCCTTTTGAATTAAGCAGTTGCACTACGAGAGGGGATTTTACTTTTTTCAAAGTCATAATCAGCGAGCCATATTTATCAGCAGTGTAGGTAGAAAAGCTGAAAACAGTGGAATCACATGCCATGCCATAATAATCTTTTACTGCTCCTGAGTCAAGCAAAATCGTATACTCTGAACCTTCTTCCCATTTGGCAGATATGTGGTATTTACGCAGATAAAAAGTATCGCGCTTCATGTCAAACGGGATTTCAATTTTGGAGGTGTCCTGACGCATGAAAAGATGGATGGCTTTTTTGTTGAAACTCATTATAGGTGTTCCGAAAGAAACAATAAAATCCCTTTTGGGATGTAGAATTCCGCCTTTAGTTACCGCCTCGGCCAATAAAACTTTGGTATTGTTTTTTTCGTCTTTTTTTCTCTTGTCTATTGGTTTTTTATAACTGAACAACAGGGTGTCTTTTATCTGAATTGTTTTTTCAAGCGAATCGACGTCGGGTATAGTAACTAAAAGATAAATGCTGTCTTCTTTATAGATGGTTGAATCGGTGATCCAGATGGTAACAGAGTCTTTTACTTTATATTCTTCAACCATATAATCTTCAATGGAGGTGCTTATTCCCCGGAATTCAAAATTTGCTTTCCCTTTTAGGGGTTTGTTCATTAAAAGGTCAAGGCGGTAAGGCTGTTTCCTTTCCTCTTTTGAAATAAATTGTTTGAGGTTGTCTTCTGCAAAAAGATTCAATGTGATGTTATCGGGCGAATACTTTATCATTCTTCTTGTTACCAGCGAATCGATTCCGGTTGAATCGTTGTGCAGGGTATCGGTTTTTATTTCGCTCGTGACTGAGGTAATAAGCATGCTGTCAAGGAAAGCAATTTCTTCGGCAGGTTGGTCAAAAAGCATATTTGAATTGGCGTCATTCAGGGCAAATATTTTATATTCTCCGTCGTTGATGTTTTTCACCCTGAACAGTCCTTCTTTATTTGTCCGGCATACATAATCAGGTTTGCTTTTTAGAAAATCGATTTCCTGATTGCTTTTGTAAAGCATGACCAAAATATCGGCCGAGGGTTTTTTTGAAAAAGCATCTTCCACTTTTCCGGCAATTTGCATTGAATCGATGCGAGTGCCGGTGGAAAATACATAATTGAAATCGGTCAGCGGATTACCTTCAGTATTGTCGGCAATACCATCACCAAAATCAAAGTTATAGGTCATGTCACTTTTCAGCGTATCATTAATGGTAATAACAACAGATTTTCCCCGCACCTTTATTTCGGGTTGCTGTTTCAGTGGAGGCGATACCATCAGTTTTTGGGTTGCGCTGTTAAGTCGCACGTATTCATTGAACTCCAGAATTATTTTTCTATCTGTAAATCCCACCGAACGGTTTTCGGGTGATGTTTTTACCACCAAAGGAGGCTCTGAGTCGGTTTGACCACCGGTAAGCTCGCCCACATTGGCACAGCCGATCGTAAATCCTGTAAGAATTAACCAGAGTTTATATTTTTTGATTCTTCGGAACAATTTTTTCAAATAAACAGCAAATTAAACGCTTTTATCAAAAGAGAACAAATTGAAGGGTGTTTTTATTGCGGGTTGGGTTAATTTATTTATTTTTATTCACGGGTTTGTGTGAAACAATCTATAATTTAAGTAAAAATGAATACAGATTATATAATTCGTGATTATGTTCCGGCCGACTTTGCAGAAATGGCCGAAATGTGGAAGCTTACCGGATTGGGAAATCCCGCCAGAGGAGATGGTCCTGAGGTAATTGAAAAAACCCTGAAATGCGGAGGTAAAATGCTTATAATGACTCAGGCCGACACAAAAAGGGTAATAGGATGTTCGTGGCTTACCAATGACGGTCGGCGGATTTACCTTCATCATTTTGGAATACATCCCGACTTTCAGGGGCGCGGATTGTCAAAACCCCTGCTTGCCGAATCACTGAAATTTGCAAAAGAAATGAAAATGCAGATTAAACTTGAAGTACATCGTGAAAACACAACAGCAGTGAATTTGTACAAAAAGGGCGGGTTTAATTATCTGGGTGATTACCATGTGTACATTGTCAGGGACATTGAAAAGATATGACAAACAAAAAGTACATCCAAAGATTTTTTTCCGTAAGTTTGGCTTAAATTATTTTTAATGTCTGCAATAGATATCATTAAGGCCCCGGTTGCCACTGAAATGGATCAATTTGAAAAAACATTCAGGGCATCCATGAAATCAGATGTTTCTCTTTTGAGTATTATCACCAATTATATTCTGAAAAGAAAAGGAAAACAGATGAGGCCCTTGTTTGTTTTTCTTTCTGCAAAACTTAACGGAACAATCAACAAATCTACCTATAATGCTGCTTCGCTGATCGAACTTATGCATACCGCCACACTCATCCATGATGATGTGGTTGATGAGGCTTACGAAAGAAGAAATATGTTTTCGATCAATGCTTTGTGGAAAAATAAAGTAGCTGTCCTCACAGGCGATTACCTGTTGGCAAGAGGGTTGTTGCTGGCAGTTGCCGACAAAGAGCTTGAACTGCTTGAAATTGTTTCTGATGCAGTTAAGGAGATGAGCGAAGGTGAGCTGTTACAGATTGAAAAAGCCAACAGACTCGACATTACCGAAGAAATTTATTTTGATATTATCAGAAAAAAGACGGCTACTTTAATAGCTGCTTGTGCGGGTGCCGGAGCAAAATCCGTGGGAGCTTCATCAGAGGTGGTGGCAAAAATGAAATTATTTGGCGAATATGTTGGCCTTGCTTTCCAGTTAAAAGACGATATTTTTGATTTTCAGAAAACAAATCTAACAGGAAAGCCAACAGGAAACGACCTGAAGGAAAAGAAACTTACACTGCCGGTTATTTTTGCACTCAGGCAAGCCCCTGAAAATGAAAGGCGGATAATGATGAACAACATTCGCGATCACAATAAAAATTCAGGAAAAATAAGTGTGGTAATGGACTTTGTAAATAAAAGCGGTGGCATTGAATATACCACTCAAAAAATGAATGATTATTGCGAAAAGGCCCGCACATTATTAATGGAATTCAGTGATTGTGAAGCAAGGAACTCATTGCTTGAATTTGTCAATTACACTGTAAGCAGAAATAAATAAATCCCTGATCAGATAACCGAACTGTGCACTTCAAAAGCAGGCATTGATGCGATGGTTTTTTTCACTTTGCACATGTCAGCTACCTTGATTAGCGAATCAATATATTTTTCGGGAAAGCCCTCAGGAACTTTAATATCCAGTTTAATATTAACCGGTAATCCGGTATCATGATTGTATTCCATTGACTGGATAATTTTTATTCCTTCGGCAGAAATACCACGCTGGTCGCAAAACAACTTCACATAGATTCCGGCACAGGTGCCAATAGATGCAAGAAACAAATCAAAAGGGGTAGGAGCAGTATTGGTTCCGCCAACACTTGTCGGCTGATCGGTTTTAATGGTATGTCCATTTAAATGTGCAGTTACAACTTTTCCGCCGTCTAATGTAATTTCCATTTGGATTAATTTTTTATGCCACTCAACTTAACATGTCTTGAGGCGAATAATAATATGAATAATTTACTACAGGTACTAAAGATTTTTTTACTATTGAAGTCATTAAAACAAACCGTGCAATTCGGCATCAATTTTATTAATCACTTCGCGCAAATCCTCTGATTTTTCCGAGAAATTATTGCGGTCCACGTCAATGATGAGCATTTTGCCCATGGTGTATGAATTTATCCATGCTTCATAGCGCTCGTTAAGTCTTTTGAGGTAATCGAGGCGGATGCTGTTTTCGTATTTCCGGCCGCGTTTCTGAATTTGGTTTACCAGTGTGGGCACAGAGGCGCGCAGGTAAATAAGTAAATCGGGGGGCTGAATGAGAGAGCTCATCAGTTGAAACAGGCTGAAATAATTTTCGAAATCACGGGTGGTCATCAATCCCATGGCATGCAGGTTGGGTGCAAAAATAAAGGCGTCCTCATAGATGGTACGGTCCTGTATCACGGTTTTGCCAGATTTTCTGAATTCGATGATCTGACTGAAACGGCTGTTCAGGAAGTAAATCTGAAGGTTGAAAGACCATCTTTGCATGTCTTCGTAAAAATCATTCAGGTAAGGGTTGTCATCAACATCTTCGTAATGGGGTTTCCACTTGTAATGTTTGGCAAGAAGCTCAGTGAGCGTAGTCTTTCCCGATCCTATGTTTCCGGCTATCGCGATGTGCATTTTTTATAGTTTTTTTCAATTACTAAAGTACAAATATTTTTTGATTGTGGTAATTTTTTTATCAACAGGAGAAGGAAATAAATCTGATCCTGTGACACCCTTCGGTAGCCGAATGTTTATATGAATACAAGTTTTCAGACTTGGTGTAGGAAAAACGTTATTATTAGAACGGTATGAAGTTATTCATAAGCGTTTATTTTATTCTCTTTCAGCACAAAAAGCCGGTTATTTTGGATTCGGGCATAATCAGATTCAATGGTCAGTTCAGAAACATCGCTAAATTCAAGCAATTGATAATTATAAGCCTTAAGCCGGTTATCAGCAAAGTAAACCAACTCGTTGTCAAAAACCTGGAAAGAGTGCAGGTTTTTAATGGGAATGGTTTTGAAATAAGTGCCGAACTGGTCGAAAAGCAATACCCCATTTTCGGGTATACTGACGTATAGCATTCCGTTTTGCTCAGTCATAAAAACGGGTATTTCATCGCTTCCGGTAAGTGCGCTGAGGTTTTCGGACTGGTACACCTGTTCAAGGTTTTTATTAAAGTAAAGTATTTGCTGTGAATTTGAAGAGTAGATCCAGAACCCGCCCGATGACGAAGCACATGCTGTTTCGGCCTGGCCTGCGCCCAGGTCATCGATCAGAATTGGTTCTGAAATTTCGGCCAGTTCTTTGTTTAAAAAAACCAATTGGTTAAAATCGTGATAAAAAAGCATGATTCTTAAGGGATCCGAAACATCTGAGGCATCAATATTGCCCAGCCGGTTGTTCGAATATTCATATAATTTTTCGCCTTCATGAGAATATTTTATGATGTTTTTTCCCGACACAATGTAGACATTGCCCATGTGATCGGTAAGAAAGGTTTTTTCACTGCAGTTTATTTCGGCTGTTTTTTTCAATTCGGCTTGTGAACTTGCAGAGAAATATATGGCAATCAATATGAAAGTGAAAATTTTCATGGAATAAAGGTACAAAAAATTTCTCCTTACTTTGTTAATGCAATCCTAATTCCTGATTTTTTAAACACAGGGTTCCACGATGTTTCACCCTGTGGTGTTACAAATCGGTCTTTCAGACCTTAAATAAAGATGCGGCAAGGGCAAAGCCCTGGTATTGTAAGCGCGTAGGGTGAAATGAAATGCAACCCTATGCGTAAAAAGCCATTATTATACACAGATTGGCAATGTATTTCGCTCTTATGAAAACTAAAGTTCAAAAAAAAACCCTGCAGGCCGTGCAGGGTTTTATATAGAAATAAAAAAACTATTCGACAACTTCATTCTTTCGGGTGGAGTAGATGATTTTGAGCATCTGCACCTCCCTGAGTGCCATTTTAATCTGAGTAATGATACCCATTTGGGTGTTTTCATCAACTTTAAGGGCGGCCATCATTTTATTACGTTTGATTTCAATCTGACCCATCCTTTCGTTTTCGATGAAGTTTTTAATGTCCTTTACATCAGCCACAGCATCGTTGATCTGAATTCTGGAAGATGTACCCATTGTTCCCTGATCGGCAATTTTGGGTTTGGAGACATAAATTGTAGAGACAAGTGATTTGTCAGTCATTTTTTTAACCTCACTTGCTTTTGGCAGAACAGGTTTCTGGAGAACCATATCAGTCTCCCTCATAACAGTTACAGTCATGAAGAAGAATAGAAGCATAAACACGATATCAGGCAGCGAAGCTGTTGATATTGCAGGAGTATCCTTCTTTCCGTCTTTTCTAATAAACTTTGCCATATTATTTAATCTCTTTAGGTTCTGCTTCAGAAATTTTAATGGGAATGATGGTTTCTATTGCATCAATCTTGTCTTCTTCTGTTTCAGTGTCAAGTTCTGCAAAGGGTTTCCCAAATACTTTTTTACAGTATTCTTCGCGTATTTCCCTGTATGCCCGGGTCAGTTCATTTTGAACAGCTATATAGGCAGCATAGGAAGTGCCCTTGTCGTTTTGCAATGAGATAACAAGCATCGGAGCTTCGCGGTATGAGCGTTGACCACTTCCGTAAGTCTCCAGGGTTTTGATTGCATTCAGCTTCTTCTCCCATTTTTCCTTTTCTTTGGATGCTTTCTCAAGTGCGTCGGCTAGTTCTGTTGTTGTTGCCGGAGTGTTGGCTTGAATTGCAGCAGTAGCTTCAGTAATTTTTTCATTGCACAGACTGGTGTTGACAGTTCTGAACTCAGGTAAATTACTTTTATCCATAGGGTTCAGTATAAATTCCTTAACCTGATCGCGAAGATCTTCATTTGGAGTGATTCTCATCAGGTCATTATTTGAAACAATGGAATTTGTTCCTGCATATACATAAACCATTTCTCCCAGTTCGTTTTTTGCAGCGTCAACGAGTTTTCTTGAACTGCCTTCACCAACCTGATAAACAGGCATGATTTTTCCCTCAACGAGCATTTTATTGTCTTTGTTGATAAGAACAATAAAAATATCACGTTGCCTTCTGTCCATCTGCTGATCCGGTAGAGTTTTATCTGGAGGAGGAGGCAATACCCTCATCAGACCGGCATCCTTGTCCATTGTTGTGGTAACAAGGAAAAAGATCAGAAGAAGGAAGGCAATATCGGCCATCGACCCTGCATTGATTTCTTGTAATGCTCTTTTTGCCATATTAATAATTTTAAATCCGGTTAAACGGATGTTTGTTATTTAAACATTTTTGCAATTTCCACATAGATGATTGACAGGAAAGCTAATCCCATCATTAAATACATCATATTTAATCCGGTTCCTACAGTTTTAATAAGCCCTGGAGTGATTTTTTCAGGTTCAATTCCGGTAATCCCGAATACTTCAGATCCTGAAAATAAATAGGCAATAAGAAGGACAACAACTAATCCGGCTAATCCTATTAAAGTACCCTTTGCTTTTTTAAAATTGAAAAAAACCAGAGGAAAAATCACTGCTGAAATTGCTGCGAGGACAATAAGTACGTATGTCCAGGTAAGAGCAGTACCGATATGTATAGGTATGTTTGTGTCTTCTCCCAAACCGATAATATCAATATCGTAATCCTTTGGAAGAACCGAAGGTCCGAAATACAGCAGAAAGGCAAATACAACAGAAATTGCCATTAAGCCGTAAAGAACGAACCTTAAAATATTTGATAATTTATCAGTCATGATAGTTATTTTTTAAGATTGTATTTTACGATCAGGTCAATAAATGAAATGGAAGCATCTTCCATATTGTTCACAATGCTGTCAACTTTTGAAATGATATAATTGTAGAAGACCTGAAGGATCATTGCAACAATAAGACCAAATACAGTAGTGATCAGAGCCACTTTGATACCACCGGCAACCAAAGAAGGCTGGATGTCGCCTGCTGCCTGAATAGCGTCGAATGCCTGAATCATACCAATAACTGTTCCAAGGAATCCTAACATAGGAGCAAGAGCGATAAACAATGAAATCCAGGATACACCTTTTTCGAGCTGACCCATCTGAACGCCTCCGTAAGCGATAATTGATTTTTCAACGATCTCAATATTGTTCTCGGCTTGTGCATTATAACGGTCAAGTCCCTGATAGAAGATACTTGCTACCGGACCTCTTGTGTTTCTGCAGACTTCTTTTGCAGCTTCAATACCACCTGTGTTAAGAGCTTCTTCAATTTTGGCAAGAAGTTTTTCAGTGTTTGTAGATGAAAGATTCAGATAAAGAATCCTTTCGATACAAATAGCCAAACCAAAAATCAGAGCAAGCAATACAATGGCCATAAACTCAGGACCACCTTCGATGAATTTTGCTTTCAACATCTGGTGCATGGGTTGACCTTCTTCTTCAGCAGGTTTTGCTTCTTCAGCAGGAGCTTCAGTTTCAGCAGGAGTTTCAGTTTCTGCGGTAACAGCTGAATCAACAACTGTTGAGTCTGGAGTTGCTGCAGTTTCTTCCTGAGCTACAACCTGATTCGATGCAAAAAACAGCATCCCGAAAATAGCCAATAAAGCGAATAATTTTTTCATGATGAATTGTTTAATGTTTAAGATTTATTTCTATTTAATTTTAGTTTGAAAATTTCCGTTTTCAGTTTCATTAAAACAAAAACCGTACAATTTTTAAAGCAAAATTGCGGCGTTCGTCAAAAATGTTAAAAAATTCTTAATTTCATTACTTCACAGAACGTCATTTATCAAATGAATGAAACGCACAAAGATAATAAAATTGATTCTTGCACAAAGATTTTTATTTTTTTTTTTAAGCATATTGAAAAAAAGAGATAATCGGTATAAAAATGCAAGCATTCGGTTTAATTGGGTTTTTCTTCGGTGTAGATATTATAACTGTACTTTACGGACATTTGACTTTAAAGACTATCGACTTACTGAACTTCCTCATTCATTTCCGCCGGAAGGGGATTTTTCATTCTAAGATTTTCCTGACTGGCGGTTTGCCTGATCTGAACTTTAAACCCCGGCTTGAAAGCCGGGGCTGAAATAAGCCGGCCCTTCAGGCCTGTATCATGGAAGATTATGCTATATGTGCTATAGGTACTTTTGACTTTAAGGACTTTTAACTTTAGGGACTTCCAACTTCCAACTCAATTAAATTTTCCCCACAATTTAGTGCCAAACAACCCGAATTGCGGTTTTCGTTTTTCACTTTTGTTTTTCTTGCTGAAATTGTGCTTGGTCCGCTTTTTGGTCAGACTCCTGTTTAATTTGCTGAAATCACGTCCCATCCTTCGGGTTCGGTGCGATGATGCATTGTATCTTTTAATAGATGAACGGTGCAGTTTTTTGGAATTTTTTGATTTTGCATAGGATTGTTTTCCCTGTCCCCTCAAAGTTCTTTTTCTACGGTTTTTTGAATCAGTTTCTTTATATCTGTTGGTGCTGCCGCGTGTAGAATAAACTTTTCCCTTGTGTTTTTTAACCGATACTTTATTGTTTTTCTTTTTCCCTTTGTTGTTCAATACTTTTCCCAAGGGAGAGAAAATGGATTTGTTTGTGTATTTGCTGTGGGATGACATTCCCGAAGTTCTGCGCTTTGTTTTCCCATACCGGCTTGTTGAACTGGAGTAGGAATATCTTTTTTTGCCTTTGAGCCGGACTGTTGACTGCCCGCCTTTTTTTCTGCTGCCTAAATTTGGCGAACGCATGAGTTTTAATCTGCCTTTGCCCCGCTTTGAATAACGGGCTTTGTTCGATCCGGCATAGTGGCCGGTTGAATTTCGCTTTCCATATCGGCTCACCGACCTTGAAACGGAATAGGTCTTTTTACCCGATTTCCGGACCCTTGACTGGTTGCCTTTATTTTTCGATTTGCCCGAAAAAACTGAAGATAAGTTTATGCTTTTTTTACCTCTGTTGCCGTACCTTGCTTTGTTTGAACCTGCATTACGGCCGCCCGCATTTCTCTTCCCGTACAGACTTACTGATCGTGAAACCGAGTAGGTTTTTTTTCCGGATCTTCGAACCCTTGACTGGCTGCCTTTGTTTTTTGATTTGCCTGAAATTACTGAGGACAAACTAATTCTTTTCTTTCCGCGGTTGCTGTATCTGGATTTGTTAAGGCCTGCATTCTGACGATTTTTATTCCCGCCTGAAAAGACACCTTTTTTACCACGGTTTTTATACCTGGCCTTATTTGTGCCGGCATTGCGATTTGCGCCGTTTCCTTTTTTATCCTGATATAACTTAATAGAGGCAGGGCGCTTATATTTGCCTTTTTTTACTCCGCCGTATAAACTTCCGCCTTTTGAGACAGAGTAATTTTTACCTTTTTTTGATACACTTTTTGAGTAGCTGCCCTTGTTGCTGTTTATTTGCCTCTTTTTTCCGAAGGGCAGGAATTCAAATGCTGAAACCTTATTCTTTTTTTCAATTTTTCTTTTATAGTACCGGCTTTTTTTGTAGGACGACTGGTGTGTTTCGCTTGTTTGTTTCTTTTTGCTGTATAGTCCTTTTGCTTTTGCCCTGGAGTATTTTTTGCCTCCTTTTTTGAATTTTTTATTATGAGATTTATTCTTATTGTTGTCGTGCTCTTTTTTGATGAGACGGATTTCCTTTTTTTTCTTCTCGCCGTATTTCTGGTATGCGGGTTTGAATACCTGGGCGCTGACTGAAGTTTGGGCACCCAGGACGATAATAACAAGAAATGCTATTTTAATTATTGTCCTGATAAAAAACCTTTTAATTCATCAAAAGTACGAATTATCAGATTTATCAGATTAAAAGTTCAAAAAATATTGCTTTGTAAGAGGGTGTTTAGATTTTCTTGATTGTAAAAACTATAATCTGAAATTAACACTGATTTGATTGATTTGACTGATTTACGCAGATGAAATCAGTGTCATCAGTGTCATCAGAAAAAATCAGTGTAAAATTTCCAGTACAATTTTTTACGAAAGAAGTCCAACCATTTATATGGTGGATAATATTGCATTATTGTAGATTTATTTGATTAATAATCAGCGTGATAATTATCAATATAAAAATCAGATAAAATTTGCGTTATAAATAGTTCCGTATTTTTTTAAACAATCCCAAAAAGTTTAGTCTATAGCAACCTTTGTAGAGATTTCTCTGTTTATCCTGATAAAATAGATGCCCTTGTCAAAAATGGAGACATCAATTTCAGCCTTGTTTGTTGTTCCTGAATATGTTTCTGAAATAATTACCTGTCCTGTAATATCAACAAGTTCAATAGTATTCAGATCATTATATTGTATGGTTAGAATATTTTGGGCGGGATTTGGATAAACAAATATTGTTGAGGGGTTTAGAACTTCCTCAACCGGACTTAAATTATTAAAATGAATGTCATCAATATACAAAATGTTTCCGTTGTGGCTTTCACAAACGAATTTTAATCTTATTGCCTGTGCTCCGAGGTAATTATCCATGTCGACTTCGAATTCATTCCACTCACTGTTTTCAGGGATAAAAGTGCTATAAACATAGTCGCCGCCGTTCGAAACCAGAGAGGATGCTGTTTTTACCATTTCAATATGCCATGAAATGCCGCAATCGTCTGATGAATAAACGATGAACTTATCATAGGAATCGGGACCGGATTTTGCATAGGCAAGTCTGAAAAAAAGTCTGACATTGTCGGTGAGTTCGCTGATGTTTATTGCAGGTGTAATCAGAATATTCTGAGTTCCTTCCCAGTTGTTGCGGTTGTCGAGCATCATGGAATAATTCCCTGAATAAGCAGCCATATCGGTTCTTATCCAGTTTTCATATCCCTGCGAAATGACGGTCCATTTTTTGTTTTCATCTGAAGGGTGTTCGGGGAACAATGAGTTTTCAAATGATTCGAGATAGGGGGCAAAATAGCCGGAAGAATCGCTCAGGATGTGTATCCTGTCATTGTAAACCACATTATCGTTTCCGGCAGAGTTTGAAACGGTAAGGGTTACATTGAACCATCCGGCAGTGAAGTAGGTGATTTCAGGATTCTGCTCAGTTGAAACAGCAGGTTCGCCTCCTTCAAACTCCCATGCCCATGTCCAGGTACTGTCCAAATCAGAGTTGTAGCTTCGATCGGTAAATTGTATGGTAATCCCTTCACATCCTTCGGTTGAATCGCATGATAAATCGGCAACGGGGACACAAATTGCCGGAGCAGGTTCATCAATTACTCCGGTGGCAATGAGGTTTGATTCCTGCCAAAGGTTTACCCTGCCGCTGATTGTCGAATTCATGGTGGCTCTCATCCTGTCCTTTTGTCCGTATGTAAACATCTTTGTGCAATAGGAATATTCCATGTGGTTTTGCACGTTGTCGAGCGATCCGCAGGTTACTGCATTAAGGTTACAGGTTGTATGGCCGATGGTATTTGGAGTGTCTTCAACCTCGTCATCAATTTCGCAATTTCCGGATAATTCGGGATCATTGCTGTTGCCCCAGGGGTGCATTAAATTGAGATAATGTCCGGCTTCATGAGTAAGTACGCGTGCGTGCGACATGGAACTTGTTCCAATGGCACCGACATAATTATGTCTTAAAAGTATCCCGTCGCGGGTCATTCCCCATTCATTGTCAACGGTTGCCGGATAATAGGAATAACCAGCTGCGCCTGATCCAACGCTTTTTACCACCCAGATATTCAGATATTTATCTCTGGGCCATGCCGGAGCAATATCCTTAACATCTTCGTTAGCCGAGTAGGTAAGGAAGGATTGTACTCTTACAACGCCATCGGTACAGTTGCCATCAGGATCAAGGCGGGCCAGTCTGAATTCAATTCGGCTATCGGCAGCAATGGACTTGAATTCGGAGATAATATCTGATGAATCTTCACACATTTTTCTGAAATCAAGATTCATCCAAAGGATCGCGTTTTCAATTTGTTCCTTTGAAATATTTTCAGATCCATTATCATGAACCACATGAAAAACCGTTGGAATGATATAGACTTCATCCCCTTTATCTGTTCTTTTTGAATAATTATTTGTGAATTTCTCCAGCTCTGCTTTTTTTTCTGAGATTCCGGGAATTTTATCTTCAGCCTCCTTGTTTTTCATATAGGTATCACAAAGCCGCGATACCTGAGCCGAAGCAAGGTTTCCTGCAAAAAGCAGAATAATAGCAAGTCTGAAAAAAATCATACTATATATTATCTTAGTAACAAATTACTTTTTTTGTTGTTACTTTTCCATTAACCGAAAGGTTTACAAAATATAAACCGGCTTGCAGTTCAGGTGCAATATCTGAAAGGTTTGTCCTGAATTCACCTTCCGGTTGTTGTCCGTTGAAAGAGCCAAGTGTTTCGCCAATTATATTGGTAACGGAAATATTTACCAATCCGGGTTCATTCATCATACAAGTCACAGTAGCATCACCTTTAAACGGATTGGGAAATACTTCGAATGAAGAGGCAGTTTTAATCTCTTCGGAGCTGCTGATGATCGCATTATAGTTCAGCGACCAGCCACCTGCATTAATTCCGTTGTCAGAAAAGAACCTGATTATTACTGTTCCGGCCTCAATGGTTATCGGATCAACAGGCAAGTTGTCGGTATCATATTTCACAACAAGAGTTGAGATATCATTTTTATATATTTTGACATAATCGAGGTCATCGGCCAGGTCAAAATAAGTAAAATCGATGGTGATGCTGGTTGCATAGGGTGGTTGTAAAATCCATTTGCAATAAGCTGCGCTTTGATAATCGCAAACTCCCGATCCATCGCTGGCATTACCTGAGGCGGCTGTTAATACAACATCGTCGAGGCAATATCTGGTTGTATAGCTGGCGGTCCAGCCTGTTGCTGTTCCCGTAGAGTTCGTAACAAAATTAATAAGCATTCCGTTTCCTGAACAAACAAGGTCAACAGGAGTGTCATCACCGTAATATGCAGCCAGAAGAGGGGCGCTGGTGGTTAACCCGTCATAAACGTAAACCACATCACCTGCTTCAAGGTCAAAAGAGTCAAAAGTCAGGAATGTAAATGAGCCGCATGTTGGCTGGATTTTCCAGGAACAGTTTTTATTGTTTGCATAATTCTGGTTGCCACTGCCGTCGTCGAAATTGCCTTCATAGCCATCAATAGTAAGGGTAGAGCTACATCCGACAGGATAGCCGGATGCCGGCATAATGTTGATCAGAGCATCCTGATAGAAAGTGAGATCAAGAGGTTCGCCACCACTGGTTGTATTGATAATTATTTCATTGAGGTAGTAATAACCATTCATGGCACCACCCCAACCATAATTCTGGTGAAAATAATCGGTTCCCTGATATCCGTCAATGTTCCAGGCGTGGCCGGCTCCTTCTTCGGGACTGCCCGAATAAATAATCGGACGGCGGTTGTCAATTTCGGTCCGCATGAGGGTTTCCCATGTGGTTTCGGTATATGAATCACGGCTTACATGATCCATAGCGTTGGAGAATTTAAAATTGGATATCATTTTTTCGCCGGCAGTTCCCACATCTGCGCCTGAGCCATCGGGGGCATAGTACATTTCAACGGCAACTCCGCAATGATACATCAGAGTGGCAACCGGGTCATTAATGTTGTCAACATCAAAAGGCATTTCGTTCCAATGATAGGTTGTGGAACCAAAATTGGCAGAAAGTGTTCCATAATCCCATCCCCACCAATAGTCGTATGAGTTTGAGCCCTGACCTGTAGTTGGATAATTATAATATTTCATTGCCTGAGCCATAGCTACTGCAACACAGCCAACCGGACAACGGCCGTCGGATGCAGCAGCATCTTCAGGACAAAGTTCGTTGTAATAACCTGTCTGGTTCCACATAGTAAGCATAAAAGGCTCAATAGTTTCCACATCTTTGATTCCTTTGGTCGGGCTATAGGTCAAAAGATCATTCCAGTTTCCGGCAGTCTCGGGAGTTGATTTCACGCCAAGAATCCTTGCCTGTCTGATCTGTTTCTCATTATGTTCCATGATCATTTTGTATGCATCGGGAAGATTATCTGCAGTGTATTTTCCTTCAAAGGAATATCCGATAACCGGAACAGCAGCATCTTCGGCCGAAACAATAATAAAACCATCGTTTTCATTTACGTTGAAAACATAGTACAGATTTGATCCGGCTTCAGTTTTCTGAACATGGGCAAGTTTGAGGAAAAGGTCATTATATGAAACTTCCTTAACCTGATTGACCATTTGGTAATAAAAGTTTTTTGCAGCTTTTTGAGCATCACTTAAGGGCACAATCGCAGAAAAGGACAGAGATACGCTGATAAGGAGAGTGAGTAACAGTAATGTTTTCTTCATGGGTTCGCAAGTTAAGTTTTGTGTAAACGATTTGATATTTAATGTTAAATAATCAACCGTTGGTGTAACAAAAATAGTTAATAACAGGTGAAAAAGCAAACTTTATAATCTTTTATGGGATGCTTTTATACGTATGACTATAATTATTAGAGAAAAGTTGCATGGGGGGGCAAATGCTGCAGGTCGGGAGACTTGCAGCAGCGGCAATCGAAAGTAGAAAACGACATCATTGATAAAACACCGCGTATTTTTTGTTTTCCCGAAACCATCCACTAATTTTGCTGATCAAATCAAGCAAGGAGAAGAAAATGGAACGCAAGGTTGATTTTTTGGTCATTGGTTCGGGGATTGCCGGATTAAGTTATGCGATTAAAGTTGCCGATCATGGCAAAGTTTGTTTGATCACCAAAACAAAAGTTTACGAAACAACCACGCGATACGCTCAGGGAGGCATAGCGGCCGTTACCTACGAACCCGATTCCTTTGAAAAACACGTTAAAGACACCCTCATTGCCGGTGCCGGACTTTGCGACGAAAAGATTGTCCGAATGGTGGTGAGCGAAGGACCAAAATGCATTGAGGAACTTATTGGTTGGGGAACCAATTTCGATAAAAAACCCGATGGCGAATTTGATCTTGCTAAAGAGGGCGGACATTCCGAACACCGCATCCTGCATCATAAAGACAATACAGGGTATGAAATTCAAAGGGCACTCACCAACATCATTCTGAATCACCCCAACATCGAAGTGCTTGAAAATTATTTTGCCAATGAAATTATTACCCAGCATCATTTGGGTAAACTGGTAAAAAAATCGACCAATGATATTGAATGCTATGGCACTTATGCGCTTAACCTTAACACTGGCGAAACTGAAACCATTCTGGCAAAAATAACCATGATTGCCACCGGTGGAACAGGCAATTTATATCACACCACAACCAATCCGTTGTTGTCAACCGGAGATGGCGTTGCTATGGTGTACCGCGCTAAGGGAACTGTCGAAAACATGGAATTTATGCAGTTTCATCCCACTTCATTGTTTAACCCGGGCGAAAGACCGTCATTCCTGATTACCGAGGCACTCAGGGGTTTTGGTGCCGTGCTGAAAACCATCGAAGGAAAGGAATTCATGCACCGCTATGACGCCCGTGGCAGTCTGGCCCCCCGCGATGTGGTAGCAAGAGCCATTGACAACGAAATGAAAGTGCGCGGCGATGATTTTGTTTACCTCGACGCCACTCAGCTCGACAGCGAAAAACTCAGGGAAAAATTCCCCAATATCTATAACAAGTGCATATCCATCGGAATAGATATCAGCAAAAATATGATTCCGGTTGTTCCCGCTGCCCACTATCTCTGTGGCGGGATAAAAATCGACGAGCAGGGAAAGACCAAAATCAAAAACCTGTATGCTGCCGGTGAGGTGGCTTCATCGGGATTGCATGGTGCCAATCGGCTGGCTTCAAATTCCCTGGTCGAGGGGGTTGTTTTCGCACATCTGGCTGCCAAATCATCTGTGTCTGAATTTGAAAAGATAAGTTATATGGAAAACGTGCCCAAGTGGAATGACGACGGCACCACTTTTCCCGAAGAAATGATTCTGATTACCCAAAACCTCAAGGAAGTTCAGCAGATCATGAGCAATTATGTTGGTATTGTCAGGTCAGACCTTCGGTTGCAGCGTGCTATGGTGCGACTGGAAATCATTTACAAAGAGACTGAAGAGCTCTATAAAAAATCAAAACTTTCGCAAAACCTCTGCGAACTCAGGAACCTCATCAATGTGGGCTATCTGATTATCAAGGCGGCCATGGAGCGCAAGGAAAGCCGCGGATTGCATTACAATATTGATTATCCGAATAATGTTTAGTTTTTGGGAGGATAATTGCCGCTATTGCGCGAATGAAAGTTTAGGTGTAATAAAATAATAATGGCCGCTAATGCGCGAATAATAGTTTAGGTGGGATTTTTTTACGCTTAGAATTTCTTTTTTCGCATAGGGTTTCATTTCCTTTTACCCTACGCAGTTACAATGCCAGGGCGTTGCCCTTGGTGCGTCGGGGTTTAAGGTCTGAAAGACCGCTTTGTAAAACCACAGGGTGTAACAGAGTGAAACCCTGTGTATAAAAACAATTTTCATGCATCAACATAAACTCCGGAACTTTTTCTTGCAGAGATTAAGCTTTTTTAATCTGAGCCAGCAAAAAATCCTTAGACTTTACTCCCACAAAGCGTTTAACTTCCTTGCCGTCTTTGAAAAGAATCATGGTGGGAATGCCCCGCACTTTGTATTTTTGGGATACTGAGCCAAACTCTTCCACATTAAGTTTTCCGATTTTGGCGTTTCCGTCGAGTTCGCCGGCCAGCTGGTTGAGAACGGGCGCCATCATGCGGCACGGTCCGCACCAGGCAGCCCAGAAATCAACCAATACTATTTTGTTTTTCAGTTGTGCCGAAAAATTTTTGTCTGTCAGGGTGATGATGTCCTTATGGTCATCGACCATTGGGGCTTTTCGCATTTTTATACGGGCAATTACCACAAGTACTAAAAATAGTCCCAAAATTGCTCCGGTAATTATTAAAGCTGTTTGCATTTATTTAATATTTTCAATTACGTTCATTACTTTTTGTCTGACTTCACCGGCCAGCGCGCCCAAAGCTTCATTTTTAACCGCCGCCATGGATGCAAACGGATCAACAACCGAAACCTCAAACCCGCCCGCATCATCGTCTTCGATAACCACATTGCAGGGAAGGAAAAGTCCGATCTTATCCTCGGCCAGCATGGCTTTATGGGCGAATGCCGGATTACAGGCACCTAAGATGAGATAGTTTTTAAAATCCACACCGAGTTTATTTTTAAGGGTGTTTGTTACATTTATTTCGGTTATAATTCCGAACCCTTCTTTCTGAAGTTCACCGGTTACCAGCTCCCTGACCTCCTGAAAGCTTTTGTTTTTTATGATTTTGCTGAAATAGTAGCTCATTTTATTTTCTTTTTATTGATGTAATCTGCTGCGGCCAATGCGGCAACTGTACCATCGGCAACTGCCGTTGTAATCTGGCGGTATCTTTTGGCTGTGCTGTCGCCGGCGGCAAAAACGCCTTCAACATTGGTTGACATGTCATTTTTAACAACAATCTCTCCCCATTTGTTCAGTTCAACCTTTTCTTTCATGGTTTCGGTGTTGGGCACATATCCGATAAAGATGAACACTCCGTTTGTTTTGAAATTTTCGGTAATACCGGTTTTCAAATTTTTTATATCAACACTTTCAACTGAATCTGTACCATGAAATTCGGTAATAAGCGATTCCATGATAAAATGGATTTTGGGATTTTTCTTTGCTTCCACAATAGCATGTTCAAAAGCCTGAAAATGATCAAACTGGTGTACAATGGTCACTTTGCTGGCATATTTAGTTAAAGAAACAGCTTCTTCGAGGGCCGAATTTCCTCCGCCAACCACAACAATTTCCTTGTCTGTAAAAAAATCACCGTCACAGGTGGCACAGTAGGAAATTCCTCTGCCTTTAAGTTCACTTTCGCCCGGCACGCCAAGGGTGCGTGATCGGCCACCCGGAGCTAAAATCACTGTATCTGAAGTAAAAACTTCACCCGATTCAAGAGAGATGGTTTTCACATCTCCTTCAATATCCAAGCATCCCACTGAAATGTTGTTTTTTATTTCACAACCAAAACTTTGTGCCTGCTTTTTCATGATGTTGGAAAGCTGATATCCGCTGATGCTTTCTACTCCGGGATAATTGGCAATTTCATGGGTTAAAACCATCTGACCGCCAGCCGTTCCCTCATTCAAAATCAAAGTTTTCAATTTTGCCCTCGAAAGGTAGATGCCTGCCGTTAGACCGGCAGGTCCTCCTCCTATCACAATGCTGTCATAATGATTTATTTCTTTCATTTTACTATGCTTTAACTGTTTGTGCAAATTGCTCGTCAAGAATTGCAGTTACCTGTTGTTTGGTCTGAATGCTTGAAGTGGCTTTCACTACTTTGCCATTTTTGTAGTAAATGGTAAATGGAATTCCCATAAATCCCCTTACCTCAGGGATATTGCGAATAACATGCGATTCGGGATTGTCAAATTCCATGTCAAAGAATTTTACGTGCTTGTATTCGTTTTCAAGTTCTTCGGCAATTCCGTATACCGGTATGCACATCGGACCCATTCGTCCGCATATCACCATTACGTTTTCATTTTCATTGATTACTTTGGCATGATTTTCAGCCGATTCGATGTGTTTTAAATTTGTGTATAACATGACTATAATTTTTAATTGTTAATTTTTATTTCGTAAGTGATCTTCATTGTTTTTTTATAAACTGCCGACACGCCACAGTATTTTTCCTGCGACATATTGATGGCTTTTTCAAGTTTTTCGTGATCCAGGTTATTACCTTTAAAAGAATAAACCAGATGCATTGAGGTGTAATGTTTCGGATGATCTTCGGTAACATCGGCTTCGATGTCAACATTAAAATCCTGAACTTCAACACGCATTTTTTTCAGAATCGAAATCACATCCATTCCGGTACATCCGGCAAGAGCAGAGATCATAAGTTGTTTTGGTCTGACACCTTCATTTCCGCCACCCGATTCTTCGGAGGCATCCATTATAATATTGTGTCCTTCGGCAAGCGCATTGAATTTCATGTTGCCCATCCATTTTGTATTTACCTTGTGTTTCATTTTTTTAAATTTTATGATGATACAAAGTTACAGCATCGAATCACTGTTTGTTAGAAAACCTCATTAACGTGCATCTGTTCTGAAATTGATTTAGCTCAACTTATTTCTTGAGATGAATTATTTCTTACGGATAAAATTAAACCTTTAAAGAATAAACAAATCTATATATATAAATATAAAAATAATTAAAAAAGGAGGAAAAATGAAAACCTTAATGATGACTGTTATTATTCTGATTATGGGAATCTCCAATTCCTATTCACAGGAAGTTAAAAAGGATCCTGCAAATGAAACCGGAAAGGTTACGGCGGGATATGGTAATTACACCGATAAAAACGATGACGGTGTATGTGATAATTATGCTGAAAGGCATTCTGACGGAAAAGGCATCCGGTATTCAGACAGCAACGATGACGGTGTATGCGATAACTATTCCGATGCCGGGCACCACCGTGGTCATGGATACAGAAACGGAGGTGTTTGTCGTGGAGCTCACCACAAGGGCTATGGCCATGGACACAGACATTGGCAGGAACGCAAATAGGTGGTAAATAAAAAAGGAGAATTAGTTCTCCTTTTTTATTAATTTTACAAAAAAAAATAAAATGAAACCAATTTCCGAAGGCGACAGCGAATTTATCTGTGATATTCAGGCTCCATGTTTTCAAACGCTTACACCCGAAGAAACTGAATTGATCAAGGCGGGAAAAACACAGGTGCTTTTCAGAAAGGGAGATAACCTTACCAAGCAGGGAGCATTTGCCTCGTATGTGCTTTTTATGATTAAAGGTGTTGCCAGACAATATGTTGAAGGCGATAACAATAAAACCTATAACCTGAAAATTATTAGTCCGGGCGAATTCATCGGACTCTCCTCAGTTTTCAATAAAAACACCTTTACTTATTCATCGGTGGCTCTTACCGACAGCCATGTATTTTTAATTGAAAAGGATGTTATTGCAAAAGTTGTGAAAAGCAGTGGTGGATTTGCATATAATATCATCAGAAGGTATTGTGAAGCCAATGACCGGCTTTATAAAAACCTGAACATGGTTGTTTTCAAACAAATGAATGGCAGGTTGGCCGAAACATTGTTGTATTTGAATTCATTCCGCAGAACATTCCCTGATATTTTCAAAATGCTATCCAGAAAGGAGATTGCTGATTTTGCAGGAATTTCAACGGAAAGCACAGTTAAACTTCTTAAAAGTCTTGAAGTTGAAAAAGTGGTTTCACTGGTTGAAAAGGACATCATCATTACCGATGAGGCAAAGTTGGTAGTAATTAGCAAAAACGGATAATCCGATCTGAGGTTGGCGTTTTTAGTACTCCGTTTTTTTTGTGCACAGATTTGCAATGCGTATTATTTTTTGCCGCTAATGCGCTAATAAATAAATTTAATTAGCACATTAGCGGCAAAATTCTCATGACTTTACAGCATTCCCTTAAGTTTCTCGAGTTGGTTGGCCTTATTCACATTTCTCAGTTGCCGTGCAGTTTCTGTAAAATACTGATGTGTTTCGATAAATTTTAGTTGCATACGGTTCCATTCCTCAATGGTTTTCACCTTGTTGCGCTCAAAAAGTTCTCTGAAAAGGTTTTGAGAAACGGGAATAAAATCGCCTCTTCCAAGGTAATCGAGATCGGCATCACAGAGGATTTCCTCCAAAAGATTTTTGGGTTCGGGCGGATGTTTTGTCGAATAAATCAATTCGCAAATAGTTTGAACCTGACCATCGGTATAGTCATAGCGCGGGAGCATATCCTGAGCGATTTTTATTCCCAGCAGTTCATGGTCGTCGTAGCCGATGGTAAACCCTGTATCATGGAAAATTGCGGCAGTTTTAACCAGCAGCATATCTTCGTCTGAAAGACCTTCGGCGCGGCCCAGGAGCTCAACTTGTGTGATCACATCCACGGTATGTTTCAGGTTGTGGTAATACAGGTTTTTAGGCAATTCTTTTTCCATTTTGTTCATAATCAACTCTTCAATATCGCTGAGGCGGATGAGCTGAAACTTGGTTTTGAATTTTTGGTTTGGTTTAATGCCCAGGGGATCTTCAGAGTATTCGGGTTGTAATCTGTTGACAAAGTACATGTCAATTTCACCTTTGTATTTTACAGGCATTTTTCCACGGTATTCACAATCAAAATATTCCTTGATCAATTCGTGGGTATACCCGGTAATATTAACTTTTCCCACTGCGCCCGATGATTCCATCCGACTCGCAATGTTAACCGTATCGCCCCAGATGTCGTAGGTATATTTTTTTGTGCCGATTACTCCGGCGATAACCGGACCGGTATGAACTCCGATTCTAAGTCCCCATACAGGATGATTTACAGATGATTCCTGAAAAACTTTTTCCATTTGGCGTTGCATGTCAAGGGCGGCGAGCACCACTTCGATGGGGTTGGTTCGGTTTTTCTGGGGAATTCCGCCTGCGCACATATAGGCATCACCGATTGTTTTGATTTTTTCGATGTTAAACCGTTCGACAATGGAGTCGAAGTAGAAGAATATTTTATCAAGTTCATCGATCAGGGCTTCGGGATTCATTTCCTCAGCAATCTTTGTAAATCCCTGAACATCTGAAAACAGAACGGTAACAAGTTTAAATCTTTGAGACTTTGCCTTACCCTCGGTTTTCAATTCGTCGGCGGTTTGTTTAGGCAAAACGTTGGCCAGCACTTCTTCGGCTCTTTCTTTCTGGATAACCAGTTCTTCAGTTCGTTCCCTGATAACTTCCGAAAGTTTATGTTTTTCCTGCGCATGCTGGTATTCGCGGTACTTTACGATAGCTAAAATGAGCGTGCCGATAAGAAGCAGGTAAATGAGATAAGCCAGCCAAACCCTGTAAAAAGGGGGTCTCACTGAAAATGTATATTGCGCTTCGTTGGTAACGTTTCCGTATTTGTCCTTTGCCTGAACCCTGAAAGTATAAGTCCCTTCGCTGAGATTGGTATATTCTTTCATGTTGGTTTTTGACCAGGCAGACCATTCTTTGTCGAATCCATCGAGGAAATATCTGTAAAGAATTTTGCCTGTTGAATTAAAAAGTGGTGCGGCAAATTCAAACCTTACGGAGTTGAGGTTATAAGAAAGGTCGTTTATGAGGGAATCACTGCCCATAATTCCCCCATTATAAATTATAGAGTCTTTTCCGCATATTACCGAACGGATAAGCGTATATTCTGTTGGTTTTTTAATGTCTTTGTGCGCTGAACTGTATCTGATAAGACCATCAAAGCCGCCAAACCAAACAACACCGAAATCGTCGGGATAAATGACTTCAACCGTGAAATTATCCATGACCTGGAATTGGGCAAATTGTTTTTGGAAACGTCCGGTTTTTTTATTTTTCGCACAGACCATTGTTTTGCGCTCATAGGAATTTAGATATCCGGAGCTCAACCAAAGGTTGTTTTTATTGTCTTCCCTGATTGGATAAACCCAGGTGTTGCCCTGACTAAAATCAATTCCAAGTACAGTATCCGGGTAAAAGGTTCCTGTTATATTGTCAAAACGGTAAATGCCTTTCTGAGAAGAAAAAAGTACGCCAACAGAGGTTGCATAAACATCAATCCACCTGTGGTTTTCGGGTAAGCCGTGAGAATTTTTAAATTGCTGAACATTGGCATCAACATAGAAACCTGATGAAACATCGGCTTTAAAGACTCCGTCATAATTGCTTCCCAGCCAAAGATTTCCATGTTCATCTTCGGCAATGGTCCTGATATGATTTGCAAGTTTATTAAACTTTCCAAGTTCATTCCATTTTCCGTTTTCAATTTTTAAAGCTGAAACTCCGGTACTTTTTGCAAGGTAAATCACCGAAGGATCGGATTTCGACCTGTAAAAATCCTCAAACTGTCCAAGGGAAATCAATTTACCCTGAAACATATCAATTTTATATAGTCCGTCAACTGTAGAAACCAAAAGATCTCCCTCAATTGAAAATAAACGGTTGCAGTTTGTGGTAATGCCTTCGACCGGAATAAATTTTTCAGATTTTGCACATTGAGTTCCTTTTGCAAAAAACACTTGATCAGAGAGATAATAAACACCCTGTGTGGTGGCGATGTAAAGTATTCCCTCGTGCCTGATAACCGAGGAAACGCCACCCTTTATTCCTGAATTCCAGTTAAAATAAGAAAATGCCGAAGGAGTTTCAATGCGGCTAAAGCCAAAATTCAGACTGGCCCAAAGGTGATCGGAACGGTCAATGTAAAACTCCAGAATCTCATCATCATTGAGTCCGTTTTCCTTATTAATATTAAACACCAGATTCCCCCTGTTATCCACAATCACAATTCCACAGCGCTTGGTTCCAAAGGCGTAGTTTCCGTCTGAAAGTTTTATTCCGCACTGATAATCGTTTGCCAGAAGAAAATTATCTGCCTGTGTAGGGAAGGGTTTGGGTTCAATATTGTTGTATGTCACAAATCCCAGGCCTTCAAGTTTCACAAGAATTCCTTTTTCATAGGACAAAACATCCTTCACGGGATTTTTAATAAACCATTCGCCACCGGTAAGAAGGGTAAAAACGCCTTCTTTATATTTCATGAGACCAACCCCGGGTTTAAAAACAAAAACACTGCTGTTAACCCTGAACGCTTTATAATCTTCTTCAGAAACATCAACCAATTCAACGCCACCACTGTAATATCTGAAAAATTTATTGCCGGCTACAAACAAGACTTCATTTTCAACGGGGAGGACTTTGTCAACCTGTCCGAAATTTTTTTGATTTTTCGGAAGATTGGAGATAAGAGAATAAAAACTCTGTTCGCCGCGGTAATTGGTTTTCAGGCATCCGAAATCATTGTAGCCCCCGGCATATATTATTCCGTCGGGCCCCGATGCCAGCTTAGGCTCGCCGCTGAGTGAAATAAGCCGCCAGTTGATGCCGTCATACTCAATAATCCCGTTAAGGTTGCCCACATAAAGTACTCCGCGGTGATCCTGAACTATTGAGTAATTCTGGCTTTCATAGCCATAGTCTTTTGGAGTGAAATTCTGAATAAAGGGCACACCCAGCTCGCCGGATTGAGAAAATCCTGTATTTTGAATAAAAATAAATAGGAATAAAAATTTAATAATTGTAACTTTATTCGCTTTTAAAAATTTCATTTTTTTGCCAGGTTCTTTTAAAAATCAAAGCCAAAATTAAGATTTTTAACAGTACTAAAAAACTAAAAAACCAATTATCAGTGCAAATTAGTAAAAATACCATACTTGTTCCCTGGGATTTTACAGAAGTGACAGAGAATGCCTTAAGCCACGCCATAAAGATTGCAGGCAGGATAAAATCTACTGTGACACTGATACATATTGCTTCTTCGAAGGACAGGGTCAGGGATTTTGAAAAACTTGCTGAAGAGGATTGCAATAGAGCATTTAACAAATTTGGATTGAAACCCGGATTTATAGTGAAATCGGGAAGCATTTTCTCAACCATTAATGATACGGCTGTCGAAATTGAAGCCGCCATGGTTGTTATGGGCACTCATGGTGTAAAGGGAATGCAAAAACTTACAGGAAGCTGGGCACTCAAAATTATTGCCGGGTCAAAAATCCCATATATTGTTGTTCAGTCAGCACCCCAACATGATCATTACAAAAAATTGGTTTTTCCTGTCGACCATAAAACCGAAAACAAAGAGAAGTTGCTGTGGGTGGTGTATCTCTCAAAATTTTATAAACTTGAAGCAGAGCTTTTTATTCCTTTAATTCAGGATGAAGATACTGCAAAAAAGATTCAGGTTAACCTAAATTTTACAAAAAAATATCTGGCTGATAATAACATTGAATTTAATGTTTCTGTTGCACCAAAAAAGGGTTCGTTTGGGGAACAAACAGTTGAGTTTGCGCATGAAAGAGATGCAGACCTGATTCTGATCATGACCACCAAAGACATAAAATTTATTGATTACCTGTTTGGTCCCACTGAACAACAAATTATTGCAAACAGCGCCAAAATTCCGGTTATGTGCATTAATCCGCGGATGGATTTGAAAAAAATTGGTATTTATGCGTGAGGATAATTTTCCGGCAAATGTCAATGCCGGCAAGGTTTTAATGTAAAATAATCCATAATGGTTTGTTTTATTTGTTTTTGATGTTATTTTTGAACAAATATATTCCGGATGTCTACATTGCATAAAATAATTTTCAGGATAGCTTTGGCTGTCTTTTTTTCCAATCTGGTAACAGGAGTTTATTCACAGATTGTGATCAATGAAGCCTCGAACATGAATGCAACGATTATTGCCGATGAGGATGGGGAATTTGAGGACTGGATAGAACTTTTCAATAACAGTTCCGATCCTGTCAGCCTCTTTGGATGGTCAATTTCTGACAATCCTGCTGATCCGCAACAGTTTATTTTTTCAGATGTAATTATTGAATCACATGGCTTCAGGCTTCTTTATGCTTCAGGAAAAAGCAACGGAACGCTGAACAATAACTGGCAGGTGCCGGTAAGTGCTTCTGAAACATGGAACTATCTTCCGGGGTCGGATACCATCTCTTTATCCTGGATCAACAACGGTTATAACAGTTCCGCGTGGCTCACAGGTCCCGGGGGTTTTGGATATGCTGATGGAGATGATGAAACAGTTTTAAGTGCCACCGTTTCGGTTTTTATTCGCAAAACATTTAACGTGACTTCTGTTGCTGATGTTTACGGTGCCATACTTTATGCAGATTATGACGACGGGTTTGTGGCATATCTCAATGGAACTGAAATCACCCGAAGTATGAACATGGGCGATACCGGATGGGATGATGTTGCAACCTACGACCATGAAGCAATTATGTATCAGGGATATGATCCAGAGGTTTTCCCGATTGACTCGGCGCTGGTCCAAAGTCTGCTGGTGCCCGGAGAAAATGTTCTGGCCATTCAGGTTCATAACACTTCACTCGCATCATCTGATCTTTCTGCAATTTTCACCCTTGCATTAAATATGGCGCCCGAGGTTTTTGCCTACCCGCCATACTCCTCAGGTACAACAGGAAATATTCACCTTAATTTCAAACTTAATAACTCGGGAGAAACAGTTTTTCTTTATAATCCTGCAGGTGTTTTGCAGAGCCAGATTCTGGTTTCCGGACTCGGTATTGATCAATCTTTAGGATGCGTTACAGACGGATCTGCAACAATTGGTTATTTTATGGATCCTACACCGGGCTCCACGAACAATACTGATTCATATTCGGGCATTGCGCCCGTTCCAACCATGAACCCCGGTCCGGGCTTCTATGAATCAGGTGTTTCAGTTACACTGACTTCACCCTCACCTTTGTATTATGTGAGATATACCTTAACCGGAGATGAGCCAACAGCCTCTTCTCCAATTTATATTTCTCCGATTAATGTGGGATCAACCAGAGTGGTTAAAGCCCGATGCTTTGAAATTGCCGGAAATTTACTTCCTTCCCCGGTCATTACAAATACCTATGTTATTGAACCTGAAGAAAATATTTCTCTGCCCGTTATTTCTATCAGCACCGACAGTCTGAACCTCTATGGAGACAATGGAATCTACGATAACTGGTCAACCGACTGGAAAAAGCCATGTTATATCGAGTATTTTGAGAAAAACGGAAATCATATTTTTGAACAGCGTGCCGGAATCAAGATTGACGGAGGGGCAGGGGGAAGTAGAAGCAATGCCCAAAGAAGCTTCAGGGTTGAACCCGACCATAATGTATATGGTGACGGATACATCAATTATCCGCTCATACCCGACAGATTCCCGGTAGATAAATTTGGCAACATTTATCTCAGAAATGGCAGTAATTATTGGAATTCATTGCCATACAAGGAAGCAGCCATGCAAAGAGTTATGAAAAACACCAACAATCTCTATCTTTCATATACTCCGGTAGTAGCTTTTCTCAACGGAAAATACTGGGGCGTTTACGAACTCAGGGAAAAAGCTGATCAGGACTGGATCGAAAATATTTATGGGGGAGATAAAAACGAGGTTGATATTTTATCCATGAGTTACTGGTACGGACCAAATGTGCTGAGGGTGACTGAAGGATCGGATACCGCCTTTTACACCATGCGCGATTACATCAACAACGGTGAAGAAGAAACAGCCGAATATCTGAATCAGGTAGGGACCATGCTTGATATTGATAATTACATCGACTATATGGCCACAGAAATCTGGTACAACAATACAGACTGGCTTTGGAATAACATGAAAATTGCCAGAAGCAGGGCCACAGATAACAAATGGAAATATGTCATACAGGATATGGAGTTGGGTTGTAACGGATGGTCCAATATCTACACCAACATGTATGAAGTGATGTTCAACGACCCGGTGGATATTTACACTCCTCCCACCAACGATATGTTTTCTGAGATGTTTTACCATTTGTTACACAATCCGGATTTTAAAAGACTTTTCATTAACCGTTTTGCAGATTTGATGAACACAGTGCTGCTACCCGAAAATACAATTCCGGTCATCGAACAAATACACGCCCAGATCAGACCCGAAATGGAAAGACAGTATGAAAAATGGGATGCCGGAATGACACTGGCTGCTTTCGATGGCAACAAAAACTATTTTGAAGAATATTTTTTAACCCGCAGCCCCATTGCTTTTGAACAAACGCGCGAAGAATTTGATCTTGAAAGCATGGTTCAGGTAACACTCAATGTAGAACCGGAAGGAGCCGGAAGGATTTTCATCAGTACTATTGAGCCTCAGGAATTTCCATGGACTGGCACCTATTTTAACGGAAACCCCGTGAAAATTACTGCGGTACCCAATCCGGGATATACTTTTGAAACATGGGAATCAAGCGACCTTGCCTTTGATTTGTCAAACGCTGTGTTTGATGGAAATATCTCAAATGATAATACATTTACTGCTGTTTTTTCGGGCGAGGCTGTTCCGGTTAATGTAGTGGTTTCGGAAATCAACTACAACAGCAGTCTGGGTTTCCCCACAGGTGACTGGATCGAATTGTACAATTACGGACCAGAAGCAGTAAATCTTGATGGATGGGTGGTAAAAGATGAAGAAGACATGCATGAGTTTGCCATCACAGGTGTAACAATCAATTCGGGTGAAAGATTGATCATTTCAGCTGACACTACTATGTTCAAGGCATTGTTCCCCGGAGTAACGCTGATTCCCGGTGAACTAAACTTCGGATTTGGTCCGGATGCCGATGAAGTAAGATTGTTCAACACCTTTGGAGATTTGGTAACCAATGTGCCCTATATGGATTCCGATCCGTGGGACTCGTTAGCCGATGGTACAGGCATGACGCTGGAATGGCTCGAATTTGAACTGCCACAAACCTCACCTGCATTTTGGTTTGCAGGGTGTGTGCCGGGGGGTACTCCGGGTGAAATGTTTACACCATGTGGTGTTTCGGTCGAAAAACATGATGTCGAGGAAGTATTCTTATATCCGAATCCGACAGATGGAGAAATTTTTATTTATACAGGCTCGTCAGAGATTAACAATATCAGGGTTTACAACCTTCAGGGATTGTGCGTTTATGAATCTACAAACTTGATAAATAATAAGATTTCTTTACCCGAAAATATTTTGGACGGATTATATTTTGTAATGGTTGGCTATGATGATGGAAGGAATATTTCGAAAAAAATTATCTTAAAACGATAGATTTTTTGATCTAAAAGAGCTAAGCGAAAAACAAATGCTCAACCATTATTTTAACGCCGATTCCCACAAGAATTAACCCGCCCACTACCTCCATTTTCTTGCCAAAATGGGCGCCTGTCTTTTTCCCAATCAGGATGCCGGTCATGCTGACAATGAAAGTAACTGCTCCGATTATCAGTGCAGCCAAAATAATATGAACAGCCATGAATGAAAAGGTAATTCCAACCGCAAAAGCATCTATGCTGGTTGCCAAAGACATTCCAATCAGCACCCAAAAATGCAATGGGTTTGAACTGTCTTCCACATGTTTCTGGAAACCTTCATAAATCATTTTTCCGCCGAGAATTGCAAGCAATCCAAATGCAATCCAGTGATCAAAATCTACAATGTACACCTTTACGGTATTGCCTAAAAGCCATCCGAGCACGGGCATGGCAGCCTGAAAAAAAGCCAGAAAAAAGGCAATTTTAACAGCAGACCAAAAGACAATTTTCGGTAGTTTTAGTCCCGAGCAAACCGAAACGGCAAAAGAATCAAAACTTAATCCGAGTGCAATAAGAAAAACGGTAATATATTCCATCATAATTCTTTGTTTAAACTTTTATCCCATTCAAGGTGAATTCGGGCAATATTGGTGGCGTGGCTTGCCATTGCTTTGAGCATTCCCAGTATTTCAAGATGTATTTTACTGCTTCCCAGTGATTTATCAACATTATCGAACAATCTTTCATAATGATGTTTTTCGTACTGGTGAGCCATGTCGCTATATTTCTTGAACTTGGTTTTCATGTTACGGGCTTTTTCCAGATTCAGGTCCCGGAACACCTCAATGGCTCTGCTAATTTGTTTTTGTGTTTTCAGGTGGTACTCCGTGATTTCTGTCTTTCCCGCATCTGAAAATTCGGCATTGGAGGCAATCCATTCATCGGCCTGTTTTTTGAGGTTTGTGGAAACGATATCGGCAATCTGTTCAATTTCCTTTACAGTGTACATAATTTGAAAAGCCTCCTGGGCCTGTTCTTCCTGAATATATCTGCGGCTGATTTTCAGAAGATAGGCGTTGATATTTTCCCTGAGGAAATTCACCTGCTCTTCCTTTTTCATGATTTCAGCCAGCACCTTTTTGTCTTTCAGGAAAAATACAAGCAATATATCGTTGACCATATCCTGGGTGATGTTGGCCATGCGTACCACCTCCTGTTTTGCCAGGTTGAGGGCAAGTGTTGGTGTGGTAAGAATTTGATTGTCAAGAAATTTGACCTTGAATTCATCATCAGAGCCGGTTTTTTCGGGCAGCATTTTATGGACCATTTTGGCAAAGGCATCTGTGAGGGGAAGAAACATGAGAACGATGAGAATATTGAAAACAGTATGGGCGTTTGCTATTTGTCGCGGCACATTGTCCGATAATGCTGAAGCCATGTCGGCATTACCTGATTTTGGCGAAAGCCATTCAATGAAATCAGCAAAAGAGGGAATCCAGAAAATAAAAATAACAACCCCGACCATTTTAAACATCAGTTGAGCCAGACCAACCTTTTTAGATTCGCGGTTTGATTTTAATCCTGCTAAAATGGCGGTTGCCGGGGTTCCCAGATTGGCGCCAAGAACCATTCCGATGCCCGCTTCGATGCTGAGCAATCCCTGGGAAGCCAGAATGATCATGATACCAATAAAAGCAGCGCTGCTGTGAATTAATGCGGTAATGATGGCACCTACGGCCACACCGATAAGCGGGTTTTCAAGCCGGACAATAAATTCAATGAACGGTTCATAAAATTTCAGTGGCGTAAGAGATTGCGACATTACAAACATTCCATAAAACAGCAAGCCGAATCCCAATACGGCCTGACCAATATTTCTGAGATTTTCGCGTCCGGCAAAAAACCGCATGCAAAAACCTATAACAACGAAAATCAGTGAATATGCCGAAAAGTTAAAAGCAATAAGCTGAACAGTGATTGTTGATCCGATTGCTGCACCCAATATCAATCCGATGGTTTGAGAAAACCGCATCAGTCCGGAGTGCACAAAGCTCACCAGCATCACACTGGTTGCGGTGCTGCTCTGGATGACAGTAGTAACAAAAGCGCCCACACCCACGGCAACAAAACGGTTGTTGGTGACCGACGACAGGATGGAACGCATTTTATTACCCACAGCCTTTTGAAGGCCTTCGCTCATCATGAACATGCCGAAGAGGAAAATACCCAATCCGCCCAGCAAGCCAATTGACATCATAAGGAGCCAGTCGGGTTTTCGGGCGTGCATCGAAAAAACTTCTATTGAATTCTCTGCCCTCACCGACACCCGGTAATCGCCTTCCTTATCGCCAAGGGTAACAATGGCCGAGGCATAACCATTATTGTCGGTAACAACCAGGGTATCAGACAAGGAAAAACCCTTTGAATTCAAGGGGAATTCAACAAAACTGAACTGCACAGCAATTCCGGACTGCGGCACTCCATCTTTGAGAACTTGTATTTTTATGGGATTTTCAAGAGATCGTCCGGCGGTTTCATGCTGGTTATCGCCCGACATACCTGCCCGGGGCTTAACCAGAGTGTACTCATTACCCACTCCGAAACTGCTCAGATGCGAGCAGATCATCAGAAACAAAGCAGTAATAAATACACGAAGCCCCATAACTACGGTTAATATTTTTTTATACGGGCAAAAATATAAATATTTGCAGCAGAAACATAAAAAAATGTATTTTAGGCAACAAAATGTCTTATTTTTGCATTATTAAAGAAAAGATTGTTATGATTTTACGTTTAAAAATATTTATTGCAGTTATTTTCCTCATGACTTTTGTGGTATTGCCTGAAAAGGGGCTGGCGCAGAAAAGGGTCAAGAGGGAAAAAGTTCAGACAGGGCAAAACGATGTGATAAAAGACGGAGATCAGAACTGGGGAATAAAGCAGGGGAAAAACAAGAATGTAAAGCTTTCAAAGAGAGGCAGGCGCTACACCAATTCAAAAGAAGCCACCAAAAGCACCAAATACAATCAGGAAAGAAGGGTTAAACCCGAAAAGAGAAAAACCAAGAAAAGATACCACGATAAAGAAGCCAAACAGAACCTGAAAAAGTTCAATAAAGAAATCCTCACCAAGGAAAAGGATTTCAAGAAGCAGGATAAGGCTGCCAGGAAGAGGCGGAATGCTACTATTAAGAAGAATAAGAAGATATCATCATAGGGAAAATCCCGGCCTAAAGGCCGGGATTTTCGAATTAATGGGAAGAAGGATCATTTTTTTTGCACAGGGTTTCACTGTGTTTCACCCTGTGGTGATACAAATCGGTCTTTCAGACCTTAAATTCGGATGATGCAAGGGCAACGCCCTGGGATTGTAGAGGCGTAGGGTGGAATGAAATGCAACCCTATGCGAAAAAAGCTAATAAAATCACAATTTAATACTAATGATAAAACAATCTTTCATTCGCGCATTAGCGGCTAAAAAATATCTGCCGCTAATGCGCGAATGTTTTTCCTGACTTCGTCAATGCAATCCCTTCTTGGTTTTTTTCACAGGGTTATACTGTGTTTCACCCTGTGGTGATACAAATCGGTCTTTCAGACCTAAAACAAAAAACCCCGAAAATTTCGGGGTTTAAAATTCTTTTTGGAAAATGATTAATTACCTGAATCGTCTTTAAATCCCACAAGGATGGAGACGCATCCGCTCTGAATCATGTCATTTTTCTTTGACTTTTCGGGAACAACCACCTGCACGATGAGCTGCTGGGTTGAATTGGCTTTGAAATCCCAAAACTGGACGTAGTCAAATTCCTTATTGTCAAAAATGAGGTTTCTTTCAGTGTCAAGAAGTTTAAAATGCAAACTTCCCAGGGTTTCCTGGTTGCAGACAAGGATTCGGTAACTTTGTCCGGCATAAAAAGTGAGCAACAGCTCGGCAGCATCGCCTTCGTTGAGAACGGCAGAGTTAAGCTGTCCGTTATAGGTGAAAGGCTCGATTCCGGGTAAGCAGTACTTTTTGGTAAACTGTTTACACTGGGCATTTGCAATAGATGTCAGTCCTGCCAGCACTATCATCAATATCAGTTTGGTTGCAAATTTACTTCTCATATACTTGTCTTTTTGAAAAATTTTATTCAATAATTTCTTTTCTGATATTTTTTACAATATTAGATATTTTTTTGATATCCTCAATGGTTACAGTAATATCAGTTTTACTGTCGATGGTTGTTATTTTATTTACTTCGTCGGTTGTAATCTTATTTAATTTATAATCAATTTTAATATTTTCGAAGGCAAGATACAGTTTATTAAGCTTTTCCACAAACGGAAAAACATCTTCGTCTTCATAATAATCCTTCAAAAGTTCAAGCATATTTGAAAGAGAATATTTTTGTTCGGCAATTCTTTCCATAATTTCCAGATTGGGTTTTTTCTCATCAATCATGTTTATGGAAATATACAGAGCTTCAACCCATCCGCCTACGAGAACCAGCACTGCTGATCCGGCACGGTCATTTTCCTTCAGATAGGAATCTGTTGTTGAATAGGTGTCGCCGATAATTTTAAGCAGGGTGTCGCGGTGTTCCATGTGTTTTTGAATCTGGCTCACGGCAAACCCGCCTTTTTCCTCGGGAATTCCAAGTTTGGAAATAAGTTTTTTAATTTTTGCAAGATATTCAATGGAAACCTGAATCTGGTCAAACAGACGGGCATAACTGAGGTCGGTGCCATAAACGCCCAAATTCAGTGACATTTTTGCATTGGTGGTATATTTTGATTCGTTTGAAAGCGGATTGATCAGGTCTTTATTATAATGTGATCCGGCTCTTTGAATCAGCAAGGTCATTTCAAGCGGTGATGGCAGGTTGTAGAAAATTTTTGTTACTTTTTTACCCTTATCGTCCAGGGTATCTTTTTGGAACTGTTTTACCTGTTTTTCACCACTCTCGTTGGTCTTGGTTGAGCAAGAAACCAACAAAACGATGAAAACAAATATTAAGGTTTTAAAAAATATCTTTGCCATTACCTTTGTTGTTTTTTCTTTGATAACATTCCTTTTATACGGTCATGTTGTTGTTTGGTTTCGCGAAAAACCGGCTTTATAAATATTTTTTTTCAAATCATTAATTGTCAGATACTTTAATAACGAAATTTTTCTTCAGTTATTATTGTACTGCTGCAGCGTCTTCTTTTTGTGGCTCAACAGGTTCTTTTGTTGCTGTTTTTTTAAAGAACCGTCCCTGGAATATGAGCAAGAGGAAAACGCCCACTGTTATTGAAGAATCTGCGATATTGAAAACGGGCGGGAATACTTGTCCGCCACCAATCCACGGCATCCATTCGGGCCAGTACATTTCAAAATACAGCATGTCAACCACGCATCCTTTAAATGCGGGGGCATAACCTTCGAAATTCATTTCGGCTACTCCGGGATATGGAATCCACCGGTTAATTTCAGGTGAAAAAACCATTCCCTGATCAAATATCAAACCATAAAATGCCGAATCGATGATGTTTCCAATTGCTCCTGCAAAAATCAGGGCTATGGAAATAATCAATCCGACAGGGGTTTTTCTTTTGGTCAGATAAACCAGATACCATCCGATACCGATTACGGCCAGAATTCGGAAAATACTCAAAAACAATTTTCCAATGCTGCCACCAAGTTTCATTCCGAATGCCATTCCGGGGTTCTCGGTAAAATGAAGTTTAAACCAATCGCCCAGCACAGGGATTTCCTCGCCAAGGTAATAATTGGTTTTGATGTATATTTTAAGCAACTGATCAATGAGCAATACAAAGAAAATAACCAGAATTGCTTTAACGAGCGGACTAATTTTCATCAGTGAATTTTAAATTTTCCCCAAAACTATCTAAAAATGCGGTTAAAAAAAAATGACTGACAGATAAAATGTCAGTCATTTCATATTTTTTAACAAAAAATTTAGCGTTGTTTCAGTTTGGCATCCATGCTGAGTGTGGCATGGGGCACTGCGCGCAGCCGTTCTTTTGAGATAAGCTTGCCTGTTTCGCGGCAAATTCCGTATGTTTTGTTTTCAATACGTACCAGTGCGGCCTGCAGGTGCTGAATAAATTTCTGCTGCCTTTGGGCAAGCCGGCCGGCTTCTTCCTTTGATAGTACTGAAGCACCTTCTTCCAACACCTTAAATGTGGGCGAAGTATCCTGAGTATCGTTTCCGTCACTGTTGTTAATAGAACTTTTCAGGATTTCGTAATCCTTTTTTGCTTTTTCAAGTTTCATGTTAATCAGATCCCTGAATTCTTTTAATTCTTCATCAGAATATCTTGTTTTTTCCTTTTCCATAATTTCCTCCGTTCTTGGTTAATCTCTTAAAACCCGCGCTACATCTTGGTTATTTCAATATATGTAGTGATATCATTATCAACTTCTACGTACCTTGAATTGTTTTGTTCCAATTTGTCGGATAAAATAATTGAAACCGCCAGCGTTTGCGAGCTTATATAGTCTTTATAATTTTCAATGGCATTATTTATTGCATCATGCTTTTGAATTTTAATGTGAATTTTATCGGTCACATCAAAATTGCTGTCTTTTCTTATATTTTGAATGCGGTTGATGAATTCCCGGGCAATTCCTTCCTGTCTGAGCTCTTCAGTTACGGTGATATCAAGGGCAACAGTGTATTTGCCCTCGTTGGCCACGAGCCATCCCGGAATATCTTCGGAGTTGATTTCAACATCTTCGGTGGTGATATCAATTTTTCCGGTTGATGTTTCAATGGCAAACACCTTTTCTTTTTCAAGGGTGGAGATATCGGTCTGACTGAATGCTCCGATGGCGGCAGCTATTTCTTTCATTTGCTTGCCGTATTTTGGTCCGAGCACCTTGAAATCAGGTTTTATCTTTTTTATCAATATTCCGGCTGTTTCAGTCAGATATTCAATTTCCTTCACGTTAACTTCAGAAATAATCAGATTGCTCACTTCTTTCAGCTGGGCAGCAAAATTATTGTCAAGGATGGGGACCATTATTTTGCTCAGTGGCTGTCGTACTTTGAGATTGACTTTTCGCCTGAGTCCCAGAATCATCGAAGAGATTTTTTGGGCAATATCCATTCGCTCCTCGAGTTGTTTGTCAATGAATTTTTCATTGAATTTCACAAATTCGGCGAGGTGCACCGATGAGAATTTATTTTTGCCTGATACTTCATTCAGGTCAATATAAAGTTTGTCGGCATAAAAGGGAATGATCGGTGATGAAAGCAGTGCCACGGTTTCGAGGCAGGTGTACAATGTTTGATAGGCAGCAATTTTATCTTTCGAATAAGATCCGCCCCAGAATCTTTTGCGGTTTAGCCGAACATACCAGTTGCTGAGATTTTCGAGTACGAAATTTTGGATGGCGCGACCGGCTTTTGTGGGCTCATAGTTTTCGTAATGCTCTTCGACTTCTTTTATCAGTGAGTTGAGCAGTGAAATTATCCAACGGTCAATTTCAGGCCTCTCGTTTACCGGAACCTCTTCTTCGGCGTAAGTAAATCCGTCAACATTGGCGTAAAGAGAAAAGAATGAATAGGTATTATATAATGTGCCGAAGAATTTTCGTTTGACTTCATCCACACCTTCGAGGTCAAATTTGAGGTTGTCCCAGGGTTGTGCATTGGTGATCATGTACCAGCGCAGGGGATCGGCCCCGTATTTTTCCATGGTGGTAAAAGGATCCACGGCATTTCCCAGGCGTTTTGACATTTTATTGCCATTTTTGTCGAGCACCAATCCGTTGGAAATAATATTTTTATATGCTACCGAATCAGAGTACATGGTAGCGATGGCGTGCAGGGTAAAGAACCATCCGCGGGTCTGGTCCACACCTTCGGCGATAAAATCGGCCGGGAAGAATGTTTTGTTTTCGACCATTTCCTTGTTTTCGAATGGATAGTGCAACTGTGCGTATGGCATGGCACCTGAGTCAAACCAGACATCAATCAGGTCGGTTTCGCGGATCATTTTTTTGCCGGTAGATGAAGCCAGAAAAACCTCATCCACAAAGGGGCGATGAAGGTTAATCTGCTCGTAATTTTCAAGAGAATTATCGCCGGGGACAAATGATTTCAGAGGGTTTTCCTTCATGAATCCGGCTTCGACCGATTTCTGTATTTCATTTTTCAGTTCTTCGACGGAGCCGATGCATTTCATTTCGCTGCGGTCTTCGGTTACCCAGATAGGCAGTGGAGTTCCCCAGTATCTTGAGCGGCTGAGGTTCCAATCCACCAGGTTTTCGAGCCATTTTCCGAACCTTCCTGTTCCGGTTGACTGAGGTTTCCAGTTGATGGTGTTGTTGAGTTCGATCATCCGGTCTTTTACAGCAGTTGTTTTGATGAACCAGCTGTCGAGCGGATAATAGAGCACCGGTTTGTCGGTACGCCAGCAGTGCGGATAGGAGTGTTCGTATTTTTCGACTTTGAACGCTTTATTTTCCTGTTTGAGCATGATGGCGATATCGATATCCAGCGTAGTGGCGTCGGGGGCAGCGTTGCTGTCGTATTCGTTTTTCACGAATCTGCCAGAGAAAGGTTTATAAATTTCGACATTGACAAAATCCTGAACGAATTTTTTGTCCATGTTTTCGATGGGAATCATTCTGCCCTGTTTGTCGACCAGAGGCGAGATGGTATTATCAGTAGTATCAACAAGCAAGCCGGTGATGTTGTTGTCTTTACCGGTTTTAAAGTCGTCGGCGCCAAAGGTTGGGGCGATATGCACCACTCCGGTACCATCCTCGGTGGTTACAAAATCGGCAGTCACCACTCTGAAAGCGTCACCTTTTGGTCTGACCCAGGGGATGAGCTGCTCGTAAGATATTCCGGCCAGTTTTGCACCCGGGTATTCGCCGGTGACAACAAAGGGGATTTTTTTATCGCCTTCTTTGAATTCATCCATTTTCAGTTCGGCATTTTTTGCAGGGAAGAAAGCTTCGAGGCGGTCTTTGGCCAGGATAACGGTAACAGGTTTTCCGGTGTATTGATTATAAGTCTTAACTTTCAGGTAGTTAATTTTGGCACCAACAGCCAGGGCGGTGTTTGAGGGCAGCGTCCATGGAGTGGTGGTCCAGGCGAGGATTCTCAGATCTTCATTGTCGTTTTCAAAAAGGAAATCGGACTGTTTGTCTTTTTTCACGATAAACTGGGCCACGGCGGTGGTATCTTTCACATCTTTGTAGCAACCGGGCTGGTTAAGTTCGTGGGTACTGAGGCCGGTTCCGGCAGCCGGAGAATATGGCTGAATGGTGTATCCTTCATAAAGCAGGCCTTTGTTATAAAAGTCTTTCAGCAAGAACCACAAAGTTTCGATATAACGGTTGTCATAGGTGATATACGGATCGTTCATATCAACCCAATAGCCCATGATATCTGTGAGATTTTCCCAAAGACCGGTATATTTCATCACATCTTTTTTACAGGCGTTGTTATATTGTTCAACCGAGATGGTTTTGCCGATATCTTCCTTGGTAATTCCGAGTGCTTTTTCAACGCCCAGTTCAACGGGCAGACCGTGGGTATCCCATCCCGCTTTGCGGTGAACCTGATAACCTTTAAGGGTTTTATACCGGCAGAAAATATCTTTAATGGCGCGGGCCATCACGTGGTGGATGCCAGGAATACCGTTAGCAGAAGGAGGGCCTTCGTAGAAGACGTAAGTTTGATTGCCCTCGCGGGTTTTGATACTTTTCTCAAAAGTTTTGTCGTTTTGCCAGCGTTTGAGTACTTCCTTATTAATATCAGAAAGATCAAAATTTTTGTACTCGTTAAATTTTCTGCTCATATATATTTTATTTTCCAGGTCCCGTTACAGGGAGCATTATTTTTTTGTTTTTTTTGCCGCTAATGCGCTAATAAATTTTTTTTTGAAGAGATTATTATTTGCACATCAGGGGTAAAAAATCTGCCACTTAAGACCCAAATAAAAATTTGTGATCCCGATACCGGGGAGTGGCAATAATCAATTTTACCCGAATTGATTACCCTTAAAAAAAGAAACGCAAATATAGATTATTCGATCAAGAAGACCAAAAAAAATATTGAAGAGGGGTGAATAGGGAGGGGGATGGGGTTAAAAGGGGTAAACGGTGTTGGTTTAATTGAAGAATGTGTTTTTGGGTTGAAAAGAAAAAGAGGAAAACAATTTGTGCTTATTCGATAATAAATATAGTTGTTGTAAACAATGTAATAATGAGAAAGTAAATGGCTGTATGTAAATTTATAGTAGGTTTCTCCCGTTGGTCGAAATGACAGGGTGGTTTGGGGATTCGCGTGGGATTATTTACAAAACATAGATTGTTGTATTATAAAATAAACAGATGTATGAATGAAAAGAATTGTTTTAAAGGAAATTGATCATCGGGGCGAGATGTGTGTGGCATTTTACTTTGAGAAGGATTCGGATTTGATGGAGCAAATAAAAAAGTTGAAGAATATCAGATGGAGCAGCAGTAAGGGGTTATGGTATCAAATGGCGGCGGACTTTAAAAAAAGTGATGTTTTTGCACTTTTCAAAGGAAAGGCCTATGTTGATATAACAGAACCTACCCGCATACAGGGGTTCCTTGCTTCGGCAGCCCCCAATAAAATTCGAGGGCAGGCCGGAAAAGTGTATTCCCGATAGTTTTCGGGATGAAATGCGGTTTTTCATCCGCCAGCTGGCGGACAGTGGTTAAAAGTCCTGCCTTTGGTTAGCTGTAAAACGTTATGCCACATGTAGAAAAAACCCGGAAAATAATTTTATTTTTGAAACTTTTTAATTACCTTTGGCGTTAGTAACGTTGGACGGAATTATGATTATATCATTTGGCTCGAAAGAAACAGAAAAAATATGGACGGGAGAAAGGGTTCCAAAATTACCTTTGGAAATCCAGACAACCGGAAGACGGAAACTTAGAATGCTTAACAACGCTCAGAATATTTCTGATTTGAGAATTCCACCCTCTAACAGACTTGATAAGCTAAGTGGAAGTCTGAAAGACTTTTATAGCATCAGGATAAACGACCAATGGCGAATAATTTTTAAATGGAAAGAAAACCATTCGTCAGAAGTAAAAATATTAGACTATCATTAAGGACAACTATATGGACAGATTACCAAACATACATCCGGGAGAAATTTTGCTGGAAGAATTTTTAAAACCACTTGAAATAAGTGCTTATAAGCTTTCTATGGAAATTGGAATTCCCCAGACAAGGATATCAGAAATTATAAAAGGCAGACGCAGAATAACAGCAGATACAGCTATCAGGTTGAGTCGCTATTTTGGAAACTCAGCGAAATTTTGGCTCGGACTTCAAAACGATTATGATCTTGAAGAAGAACATCTTGAAAAAATAAAGGAATTTTCCAGAATCAGAAAGTACAAAAAAAACATGGTATAAATGAAGCTATACGACTTAATAAAATCAACTAATTGGTTAAGTATTGAGCTCACATTGCTTAAACTTTACCCTGACCAGATTTCATTGATTGACGAATACCGTAAGGTTTTTGAAAAATTAAAGTATTTAAAACCTGAGAATTATGCCATGAAGATTGTTTTGACTAAATATGATTGCGACTCTGATGATGAAAGTGAAATAAGAACCTACGTGGACGTTTCAGGCAGAAATATTGAAAATAATCCTAAATCTATTACTGAGAGTTACGCAATTGAATTTGTTGAATGGACAAAGTGGTTAGGAATGGACATTGCACCTGAATCAGTTGTAAATTTTACTGACTTGGAAATTATTGCTCATTGTCTTCACGAAATGACTTTTTTTGGATACGAAGAAGATGAAATAAAAGAACAATTTGACAATATAAATTATCAGGCTGAAAAGTATAAAAAGCTTACAGAAGAAGAGAAAAAAGAAAAGACAATAACACTTGATGAAATTAAAAACGATCAAATAAAAAAGGAGGCATCAGCTAGATATAAATAACAAAATAGTATTTTAAAGACTTTAAATATGAAACCCATTAGAGAACCCAAAGACGTCGATTTAATTATTCAATCTAAACCATGGTCTGAAGAAGAATTACGTGACTTTAGGAAAATAATGAACAGACAAAGACTTAAAAAAAAGGAAGGAAATCTAAACAAGTTGATTCAAAAAAAAACTACGCCCGCCTAACAACGCCTACTAAAAAGCAGGGGCTGTTGCTTCGGCAGCCCAGAATAAAATCGAGGGCAGGCCGGAAAAGTTTATTCCCGATATCTGTCGGTATGAAATGCGGTTTTTCAAATGGAGTTTAGTGGTAGCAAACCCTGCCTTTTGGCAGCCGCAAAAAGTTATAGCTAATTTTAATATTGACGTAATAAATAGATTTCATGAAATTTTTTGCTACAATTAGTATTCTGACAATTTTTTTCTTTTGTTCATTTTCACAGACAAAAGTAAAACTTGGTATACAAGAAGAAATTGTATACCCATTTGAACTAAATCAGGTCAGTTTATATCTCAACTGGACACAATCAACAAATAACTTTGACAGTATAAAAGTTTTTGGAATGGGAGAAGCTACTCACGGGACAAGAGAATTTTTTAATATTAAGGCAGAGACTTTTAAATATCTTGTAACAAATTGTAACTATAAAATTTTTGGTATTGAAGCATCTTATGGTGAGTGTAACTATATAAACGATTATTTGAATACAGGAAATGGAAACATTGACACAATTATTCGTTATTTCAGCTTTTGGACTTGGCAAACCGAAGAAGTTAAAGACCTGATTTTATGGATTAAGGATTATAATTTACAAAAAACGGAATCAAATAAAATCTTGTTCTATGGATTCGATATGCAAGATATGTACTACCCAATAAAATACTTTTTTGAGTCCTTAAAATCGGACTCAACTGTTAATGTTGAAAGTTTAATTACAATAACAAAGCCCATTTTAACAAAATCAAAATATCAAATCTATCAAATGTTTTATGATAAAGACTCTTCAGCGTTTCATGATACACTCAAAAGGATTAATGTAGAATTAGAAGAATGGATGAGTAAAAATGAGCCAGTATTACGTCAGCGATATTCAATTAAAAGAATAAAACAGCTGCAATTTTGTCTTACAAATTATAATCAAGCTATTACTAACGATATTAAGAATTATCAATTTAGAGACAGTTGCATGGCCTACAACATCGTGAGTATTCAAAACCTTGAAAATGCAAAAATGTTTATTTGGGCACATAATGGTCATATTAATATTGACCATTCTCCTTCATTCAATAAACAACTTGGGACACCAATGGGAGGTTTTTTGAAAAAGGCGTTTGGGCAAAACTATTATTCTATCGGGTTTACCTTCAACCGAGGGTTTTTTCATGCAGTTGTGTACGTTAAAAACTTAAAAAAAGATGACAATGATTACCCGATAACGGAGAAAAATTGGAATTATGATCTAAAAGAATGTTATGTGCCTGTTTATAAAAAGAATACGTTTACAAAAGAGTTATCAAGAATAGAAATAGAAAATTTCTTCATTGATATTAGATATTCATCTAATGCACTTTTTTCCAAACCATTTTCCTCTTATTCCATAGGTGCAGTTTTCATTAATAAAAAATTAAATTCACAATTGATATATGCAAAAAAACAATTTGATGGTTTGATTTATATCGACCGTTCAACAAGTGCAATACCAATAAAATCAAAATGAACAAGAAAAACTGGCTATAACAGCACCTGCCTCAAAAGCAGGGGGTTCAGTGTTTTGGTAACCCCGAATAAAAAATCGTGGGCAGGCCGGAAAATTATTATATTTGTAATGCAGTTTTTCAAAGGAAGTATAGTGGTTAAAAGCCCTGCCTTTTTCTAGCCGCCAACCATAAGCACACCAAATACTGAATTCACGTTCCTTTTTCGAATGTTCACATTTTAAGCCAAAAAAACAATGAAGAAATCTATTCTATTTGTCATTTCAATTTTACTGGCAACATATTTATCAGCTCAAAAGACTGAAAAAGCTGATCAAATTTTCGAGGATTGGAATCAAAAAAATCATCCGGGTGGAGTTGTTTACATTTTAAAAGCAGACAAAGTATTGTATTTAAAAGCCTTTGGCTTAGCAAATATTCAATATTCCATTCTTAACACCACAGAATCCGTTTTTAATCTCGCTTCTGTTTCGAAGCAATTTACCGCATTGGGAATTGCTCTCTTACAAGAAGATGGAAAACTATCTATTGATGATAGCATACAAATGTACTTGCCCGAACTGCCAAATTTTGGATATAAAATCACATTACGACATCTTCTACATCACACCAGCGGACTAAGAAGTACTCCCGAATTATTTGGATTAGCCGGTTGGAGAGATGGAGATGCCATATCTACAGAAGATGTATTTAATTATACGTGCAAACAAAGGGATCTAAATTTTAAACCAGGGAGCGAATTTATGTATTCGAATACAAACTATGTGCTGTTAGCTATGATCATAGGTCGGGTTACGAATCAGAATTTTGCAGATTGGATGAAATCCAATGTTTTTAATCCATTAGGCATGTCCAAGACTTATATAGATGAATCAAACCTTAATGTGACAGCTTATACAGGCTCCCCCTATTTCGAAGAGAATGAAAACCAATTCGTAATTGCTCAAAACTCAAGTCATGACGCAGGTGCTTCAAATGTTTATTCTTCAGCGCCTGATTTAATGAAATGGATGAAGCAATTAAATAATCCTGAAAAAAAATGGTCAAACGCAATTGGACTCTTGTTAACTAATGACACACTAACCAACGGAACTTCAAATGAGTATGCCTTTGGTTTGATATCAGATGATTACAAGGGAAATAAACGTATTTATCATACGGGTGGAATTCCTGGCTACCTGTCATTTGCGATGAACTTTCCAGATGAACAATTATCAGTGATTGTATTAACGAACTATTTAGATTACAAAGCCCAACAGCGCGTAGAAATGTTGTTGTCGTTATTCCTGAACGATAAAAGTGATAAAAAGGATGTCCCGGAAAGCATTAAGCCTGTTCCTTTAAACTTAAAATGTGCCGCAAATTATACTTCAGACTATTGGAATAATAAGGAAAATTATTCGAGATCTGTTTACATAGAAAATGATACGCTTTGGTATCTCAGAACCAATAAAACTAAGTCGCCATTATTACAAATTAATGACTCCATCTTTGTAATAGGAGGAGTAAACGCAACTGTGCTTGTTCATTTTAAAAAACAGGATGGACTTATTTATATGCATGTTAAAGATGGCGCGAAACCAATACAGATTTTTGAGCCTTACGACAATTCTCCCCCTACTGCTAAAGATTTAAATAACTACAGTGGTGTCTATTATAGTTCGGAACTGGAAACAAGCTATACAATTACTACAGATCAAGTAGGATTAATTGGTTATCACAGCAGACATGGTTCCTTTCCAATTGAGATTTTAAGAAAGGGAATTGTTAACTGGTCCGGTATGGCCGTGGCAAAATATGAGTTCGATGATCAGGGCAAGATGACAGGATTTTATGTTACCATGGATCGTGTAAGAAATGTTTGGTTTGCAAAACAGTAAAAATGTGCATAACAAGCAGTAAGTTGCATTTAATTAACTTTTCTCACAGGGGATGGTTAAGCCAGGTTAAAACCAAATGTACGGACTTATAAAACAGCTCCAAGTCGCTTCAATATCTCCATGGCAATTTCCTTTCTTGCTTTTGCAAAAAACTTGTTTTTCTGGTCGTCGGTGAAAATGCAGTTGACAAAATAATACACATTGTTTTTGGTTTCGACATAGCCGACATACCAGCCGATATCGGTGTTGCCTTCAGTTCCCCATCCGGTTTTAGCCCGAAGGGTGTATTCTTTTGTTTCCTCAGCGAGCATGATTTTTTTCACCACATCCATAGATTTTTGTGTAAAAGGCAAGTCATTGTCATGCAGTTTTTTCAGAAATTCGATCTGCTGTGCGGGTGAAATCTTTAGTCCGCCGGTCAGCCAGAACCTATCTACACCGCCCGTTGTATCAGCATTCCCGTAGGATGTTTTATCGAGCCAGAATTTCATTTTTTCTGCTCCCACGCGCCGGGCCAGTTCCTGATAGTACCATACGGTTGAGTTGCGAAAAGCAGTTTTCAGGTCATGGTCGCTGTTCCATGCAGGGACAGGTCTTTTTACCGAGTCCCATTTGATCACATAATCTTCATCTGAAATTACTCCGGTTTCAAGTCCGATCATCGAATTGCAGATTTTAAATGTTGAGGCCGGAGTATATTGTTTGTTGAATGCTTCCTCATTGTAAACAATGTACTTATCGTTTTTTGAATCGTAAACGGCAAAAATACCGGTCAGGCCGCATGAGTCATACAAATTTTTAAAGTCGGCCCGTTTTTCAATATTTATCTGGGCATTTAAAAAACAGCCGGTAAACACAAAAAATGATAAAAATAATTTATTCATATTTTTTCAGAATGTTGTTCATGATGCGCAGGGTTTCTGCGGGTTCTTCGAAAAACCCCATGTGGCCTGAGTTTTCAAGCAAAGCATGTTCGAGATTGTGTTTTTCGGCCAGATCAATCAGTTTTTCGCAGGGTATCAGATTGTCTTTTTTACCGATAATCAGGAATGATTTGTTGCGCAATTTATACAGAACTTCCGATTTGTCCCTGCGGGCGCGCATACCTTTCAGCGCGGCGGTTACTCCTTCGGCCGGAGTAGCAAAAGCGGTATTCATGCTAAACTGCAGTTTGTCTTTTAGTTTTTCCAGATTTTCATCTGCATAAAGATTGGGAATACTCACTTTATAAATCAGGTCTTTTTTCCCGTTTTCAATGAGTTCAACTTCTTTCAGCCGGCTTTCCTTTTTATCGGCGCCGTCGGAAAAGGGGTGTGAATGAAACAGGCACAATCCGGAAATCATTTCTGAATATTTTTCAGCAAAGGCGAGTGCCACATATCCGCCCATGGAATGTCCGGTAATATAACAACTTTGTATTTTGAGGTGGTTCAATACTTTTTTAACTATTTCGGCCATAAAATCCATGGTATGAACATCAGAAAAAACACCTGTTTTACCGTGGCCGGGAAGGTCAATGGCAATAATCCTGAAGCGATTTTTCAGAGAGGTAATCAGGTCGTTCCATATTTCCTTTGACTCGAGATATCCGTGAAGAAAGACAACCGGTTTTCCGTTTCCGTTATCAGAAAAGAAAACCTTTGTCCCATCATGATTGATGAAATTATCCATTAAAATATATGTGTTAACTTGTTATCCGGATTAAATTCCGGTGTTTTTCTGTACTTCGGCTTCTACATCCTGGATGGTGATAGGAATCCTTTTTGCACCAAGGTTTCTGCTGCCTGTTTCGGTGACCAGGATATCATCCTCGAGGCGGATACCACCGAAGCCGATGAATTCACGCACCTTGTCAAAATTGATAAACTGATTGTTAATTTTTTCGTTTTGCCATTTGTCTATGAGGGCAGGAATGAAATAGATTCCGGGTTCGTTGGTAATCACAAAGCCGGGTTGCAGACGGCGTCCCATCCTCAGGTATGCAGTTCCAAACTGGGTGGCGGGTCTGATTTCATCGTCGTAACCAACGTAAATCTGGCCGATATCTTCCATGTCGTGCACATCAAGTCCCATCATGTGTCCAAGGCCGTGTGGCATGAACAGAGCGTGTGCGCCTGCGTTTACGGCATCTTCCACATTTCCTTTCATCAGTCCGAGGTCAATAAGTCCTTTTGCGATTATCCGTGTTGCACTGTCGTGAATTGAGCGGTAAGTAACGCCGGGTTTGATGAGGGTTGTGGCCATATTATTGGCATCAAGGACAATCTGGTATATGTCTTTTTGTTTCTGTGAGAATTTTCCTCCCACCGGAACAGTACGTGTGTGGTCGGTGGCATAATGCAGGGGTGATTCGAATCCGGCATCCATGATTACCAGGTCTCCATTTTTCAAAAGGTTTCCGTGGTAATGGTTGTGTAAAGTTTCGCCGCGTTTGGAAAGGATCACCGGAAAAGAAACCATGCCGCCGTGCGACAGGGCAATACCTTCCATTAGTCCGGCAATTTCACGCTCATACACCCCTTCGTGAGCCATCTGCATGCCGTTGGTGTGCATTTCATAAGCGATGTCCATGATTTCCTCGAGGTGAGCAATTTCCTGAGGTTCTTTGATTGAGCGCAAGCTGACAATGGCTTTGATAAGCTCCACTGAAGAAGATTCTTTCAGTTTCGAAGTATGGATACCGGTTAGTTGTTCAAGCAAAATTTTATTTTCGGCGCGGTAGGGCGGGGTAAAATGTATTTTTCTTCCTTTTGATTGTGCGTCTTTTATCAGCTTACCCAATTCGGAAAAGGGAAAACTGTGTTCAACAGCTGCAAGCGCAGCCAGATCTTTTACTGATGGTTGCGGTCCCATCCAAATCACATCTTCGATGTCAATGTCATTGGCAAAAATGATATCTTTTCCTGATTCCACATCTATGATACCGGCAAATCCCTGAAGGTCGACACCAAAGAAATACAGGAAATTGCTGTCCTGGCGGAAATGGTAGGTGTTGTCGGGATAGTTCATGGGAACATCAGAGTTTCCAAGGAAAACGATAAGACCGTCATTGAATTTTGCCCTCAGGGCATTTCTTCTTTTCAGATAGGTTTCTTTGCTAAACATGGTATTGCTTTTTAAAATGAATGGTTAAAGATAAGGATTTTTTTTAAGTTGGTACTTTAATGAACATCCTTATGGCAGGAGATTTTTATGCAAAAAAAAAAGAAAGTTGTCATTAAGCAGCCCAGGGTTGCACTCCGTTTTTATAAAATATTTTTACCATTCCGAAGCATGATTCGAAAAAATCATTACCATAACGAATCAATAATAATTTTGGTAATATGTGTTAATAGGGTGATTACACAATCAAAATCCCCTCCTGTTTTACGATTTGCAGAAGAGGAGAAACATTATCGGATAAAAATCTTTTTGTTCCAACAGTATAGGGCTCAATACGGGTATCGATTTTTCTGGTCAGAGACCAGGATTTTATTCCGGCCTCATCATTAGTACCATCAAAAGCAGAGGACACAATCATAATATCAATGTCGCTGTTCTCAGTAGCTTCTCCACGCGCATAACTGCCGTACAAAAAGGCTTTTTCTATCGGAATTCCTGACAGAACTAGCAAAGCACAGTACTTTTTCAGCAATTCTATAACTTCGCTTTGAGCCATTGAAATAAATTTTTTGTTTGAGTTAAGATTTCGTTTGTTTTATCAATTGTTGGGGCTTTTGGATAATTTTCAGGATATCTGCCTTCAAGTTGATAATACATTAAAGTGTCACAAAGATTTAACTGGTCGTCATCCAAAACCAAATCTGTTTTTTCAAGAAGAAATGACAGACTGTGTGATTTTGGAGGAAGGGTTTGTGTGCCTCTAAGAACATGGGCCTTAATCGCTTTTTCTATTGTTAAATGACAAAAGAATAATCCTTGTATTCTTTTATTTCCAACAATGAGATATTCTGCTGTTTCCAAATCGTCCCCAGCTGTTTTTATCCAATAATCTGTTTGTTTTTTAATATCCATTGCTTTTATTAGCGGCATTTTAAAATGTAAAACAAAGTTAATGAAAATGAAAGAATATAGCAAAACATTTATTTTTGATTGTGGAGTACGATAAAATGTAGCAGGCAATTACGGGAGGTGAAACTTGCAAATGGCAGCACTCCATTTCACCCCGTGGTAATACAAATCGCTCTTTCAGACCTTGGGCGTGGAATACTGCAAGGGCAAAGTTCTGTACATTTAACCATATTGGGTGAAATGAAGCCCTATGAGTAGATATATTTATAATTGATGGTGATAGGATAAAAAAGTTACAGACTTATGAATCAGAAGACTTTTCAGAATCAGCGATTTTAAAACCAATCCGAGCCCGGCTTTTATTAGTCTCGCTTTTTTCAATAAGTTCATCCAGATAAGAAAAAATCAGTTCTATGCTTTTATCCTGATTTGATAATTTTTTTTTAATAGCTTCGACTTCTATCTTTAAAGTTAAATTTTCTGTCAGCATTTCACGTAATTTTGAAAAAATCCGCATAATTTGAATGTTGACACTAATGGCCATATCACTACTGAGAATTCCGGAAAGCATAGCAACCCCTTGTTCTGTAAAGACGTATGGGAGTTTTCGTAAACCGCCCCAACTTGATATTCCAATTTGGAATATCAAGTTTTTTGTCTCTTCCTCTGTCAATCTAAACATAAAATCCTCAGGAAATCTTTTTATATTTCTTTTTACTGCTTTATTGAGATTCCCTGTGGAAACGCCATAAAGAGAAGCCAAATCTCTGTCCAGCATTACTTTTTTTCCCCTGATAAAATATATTTTATTGTGTATTTTTTCATCAGGTATCGTTGTAATTGAATTATTCATTTATTTTTAATTCAAACATAATAAATATTAATAACCAATACCATGATTTTCTAAAAAAGTTTTAAAGGGCAAGATGCTTTTTTAGCACAATGCATAAGCAAAGTTTTGTGCATTTATCCAATTAGGTAAATTGAGATCGTATGTAAAATTAGGTGGTAGATTTTAAAATTTAGTTCGAATAATAAATTCCACTCTTCTGTTTAATTTACTGTCAGTATTTGAAACCGGCTCACTACTGCCCTTACCGTTATACTGTACTCTGGATTTGTCAACGCCACAATTAACCAAATAGTTTGCAACTGCTTGTGCCCTTTTTTCTGATAAAACCTGGTTATATTCGGATGTACCTGTACTATCAGTATGTCCGGTAATATCAATAAAATAAGACGAATTGGCTGTTAAAAAAGAACATAAATCAAGCAACTCATTAGTGCTTGTTGTATCAATAATAAAAGAATCATATTGGAACAATAATCTTTTAAAAGTATATTTTTTAAAGGGTTCCAGTTTTTTGTTTTCTTTTGACATTGAAGAATCTGATGACATTGGTTCACGGTATTCATTTTTCTTACATACAGTAATATCATCAATATAATAATATGCCCAACCGTCACTGTCCAAATTAGAATATTCTATTTCAAGGGGATTTGAAAAATCACCAATAAGCAATAATTTTTCCCCCCCCATGGCTTTAAAATAACCACTTATCTTTGTCCAGTTTAATGTATCATATAAAAAATTTCCAGAAGGATTTTTTACCTGTGGTGAATTATTAAATACATTTGCATATATCTTGTCGGTTTTTTTATATTTTACAAAACGCACTTTATTCGCAATTTCCCCGGTTATTATAGCCCGTTTGGGAAATGAATCTGAAAAATACATTCCCAGCGAATAAACGCATACCGAATTACTGGCGAGTGACACGTACATTTCTGCATAATAAACAGTGTCCTTTTCTAAAGAATTGGTAAGGTAGGTATATATATATTCCCGGTTGAAATTTCTGTTAATTTCATTCGAAGTAATTATCCCCGCATAAGCATTTCCTGTCTTTGGCATCTGATAACCACTTGAGTTTTTTGGTACACCAACATCATTGTCCTGATTCATACCCAGAGGGGTTACATGATAAACATCAGCTGTCCCAATTGAAAACCATTTTTTTACAAATTTCCATTGGCTTATTTCGTAAGGATATGCATTTAAATCTTCAAAACTTGGATTTGGAACCAGGTTTTGAGATACTATCCTGAATGAAAAAAACAAAACAAATATGCCAAACAGTAATTTCATTTAGTAATTGCTGATGAACAAATATAATGATTTTTAATTATAAATGGAAGGGGAAATTTGCAGAGGGAAAAAGGAAAAGGATTACACAATCAAAATCCCCTCCTGTTTAACGATTTGCAGAAGAGGAGAAACATTATCGGATAAAGATCTTTTTGTTCCAACAGTATTGTGAAAGAAAAAAAACCTAATTTATTTATACTATAAGTAAAAAATAGCTATATTTGTTACAAATTTATATCATAGTAAAAATGAATAACAATAACAGGATATACAGAAAGCAATATTTCGACCGGGTTGAACCGTATATTGGTGATCGTCTGATTAAAGTTTTGACTGGCCAGAGAAGGGTTGGAAAAAGCTTTGTCCTTTTTCAACTAATGGATGAAATTGAAAAAAGAAATCCCGGTGCGGAAATTATTTATATCAATAAGGAGGAATATCAATTTGACTATATCCGTGATTATAATGACCTGGCAGTATATGTCGAATCAGTTAAAAGACCCGATGGCATTGCCTGCCTGTTTATTGATGAGGTGCAGGAAATAACAGGGTTTGAAAAGGCGCTGAGAAGCTTTCAGACATCAGGAAAATTTGACATTTATGTTACAGGGAGCAATGCAACACTGCTTTCAGGAGAACTGGCCTCTTTATTATCGGGGAGATATATACAAATTAAAATATACTCTTTGTCGTACAATGAGTATTTGCTTTTCCATAAACTTGAAGACAGTGACGAAAGCCTGCAGGAATATATTTTGTACGGAGGGATGCCCCATTTGATCAATCTCAGGAAGGATGAAAGGGTCTATTACGAATATCTTAAAAATATTCTTGACACCATAGTTTTAAGGGATATTGTTGCAAGGTTCAAGGTTAGAAATGTTTCTTTTCTTAAAGATCTGATTAAATTTTTAGCTGACAATACCGGGAGTATGCTTTCGGCAAAAAGCATCAGCGATTATCTGAAGGCGCAGAAAATTAACCTGTTGCCTAAAACCATTCTTGAATATTTGTTTTTTATTGAATCTGTTTTTTTTGTTGAACAGGTGAAAAGGGCAGATGTTTCAGGAAAGAAAATATTTGAAACAGGAGGTAAATTCTATTTCGAAGATTTGGGGATGAGACATTCCCTGTTGTCATATCAACAAAAAGATATTGGAAAGGTGCTTGAGAATCTTGTATTTCATCATTTAAAAACAAAGGGTTACAGCGTTTTTGTTGGAAAGGACGGGGAAAAGGAAATTGACTTTATTGCCGAAAAACCCAACGAAAAAAGGTATATACAGGTTGCCTACATAATACAAGATGAGAAAGCTCATGAAAGAGAATTTGGAAACCTGCTCAGGATAAATGACAATTACCCGAAAATGGTTATAAGCATGGATCCTATTGAGAGCAAAGGGTATAAAGGCATTGAGCATTGGACAGTCAGACGGTTTTTGCGGGAGTTTGGCGAATGATATGAAATAAAATTAAATTTTAGTGTTTTGCACAGGGTTACACTCCGTTCCACCTTGTGGTATTACAAATCGGTCTTTCAGACCTTGGGCGCGGCATGATGCAAGGGCAAAACTCTGGATCAGTAACCTCATAGGGAGTAATGAAGTCCTATGCCAAAAAAAACCAGCCATATTTCTTAAGTTAGAACGATTAAAGAAAAAAAAACCAAAAAAAATTTGCGCGTATCAAAAAACAATTTAACTTTGCAACTCAAAGTACTTTAAACATGAATCAGAAAGAAGAACAACTTGAAGCTCTAAAAGATATCAGAAACTTAATGGAGCGCTCGTCAAAATTTTTAACTCTTAACGGTTTTGCGGGAGTTTTTGTTGGAATAATTGCGATGGCAGGTGGGGTAATAACTTTGCTTTGGCTGGATAATAAAAACATGGTTTATGAAGATTTTTTTAATGTTTCTCCAAGCACAAATGGCTTTTCTAACATGTATTTTTTATTTGCGATTTCAGGGGCAGTTTTGTTTTTCTCGATTTTGGTGAGTTCTATCATGACAATGAGTAAAGCAAAAAAGAAAAATTATAAGATTTGGGATGCCACAACCAGGAAAGTATTATTCCATTTTTTTCTACCCATGGTAGTGGGTGGAATTTTGTGTTTAATATTTGTGCATAAAGGATTATTCCCTATGGTTGCTCCTTTTATGCTGATATTCTTTGGCCTTGCACTTATCAGTTGCAGTAAATATACTTTTAACGAATTAAAAGTTTTAGGAATTATTGAAACAATTTTAGGTTTAATTGCTGCAGTTTATCTCCAATATGGACTTTATTTCTGGATGGTCGGATTTGGACTACTTAATATCATTTATGGTTTGTTCATGTTTTTTAAATATGAGAAAAATATAGTATAGCCAATGGAACTGCCAATCAACAAACTGAACAAATCTTTTGAAAGCCGAATAAGACTTGGAATAATGTCGGTATTGATGGTTAATGAGGCAATGGACTTCAATTCTTTGAAGGAGTTGCTTAATTTAACCGATGGTAATCTGGCCAGTCATACATCTGCCCTTGAAAAAGCGGGTTATATTTCAGTGAATAAAAAATTCATTGGTAAAAAACCAAACACTTCATTTTCAGCAACATTAGAAGGAAGAAAGGCATTCACTGAACATCTTGATAATCTCGAAAAATTAATTAATAGTAACAAATAGTATTTTTTTTGTTTTTACACTTTGAAATTCAAAGAACTTTTAAATTAAAAAATATGAAAATAAAACTGATCTCCCCAAGAATGAGCCAAAGGCCAACAGATTCTTATTTTAAAAGAGTCCTTTCTCCACCATTGTCATTGGTGATGCTGGCTACTATTACCCCAAAAAAACATTCGGTTTATATTGCCGATGAAAACACTGGCAAGATAAATCTTGATGATTCACCCAATCTGGTTGGTGTGACCGTCAATGTTGATACTTCATTAAGAGCATTTGAAATTGCAAATGTTTATAGAAAGCGTGGGATTAAAGTTGTTTTTGGAGGGATTCATGCATCAGCAAACCATGAACAAATGCTTAACCATTGTGATGCAGTTGTTATTGGTGAAGCTGAACCGATTTGGGAAACCTTACTTCAGGATTTAGAAAAGGGCAGTTTGAAAACTGTTTACCAATGCTGTAATGCGCCTGATTTAAATAATGTTCCAATTCCAGATTGGAGTTTTATTGACCAAAAGAAATATGTATATAATAATGTTGTTGTAGCCAGTCGAGGATGCCCCTTCAAATGTCACTTTTGTTATAACAGCAGCAAGTATGTTTCAAATCCTTTTAGAAATCGTCCACTTGAAAATGTTTTAGAAGAAATCAAATCATTAAAAACCAAACAGATATTGTTTATTGATGATAATTTTATCGGAAACATTGAATGGACAAAAAAATTTATCTCAGCAATCAAGGGGAGAGGTTTTTTATGGCATGCTGCTGTATCTGCTGATATTTATCAGCACAAAGATCTTATTGAGGATTTTGCCAGCTCAGGTTGCAAAAGTCTGTTTATTGGATTTGAATCCATCAATCCAAAATCCCTTGATTTTGCGGGGAAAAAGCAAAACAAGACTGAAGATTATACGGGCTTGATAAACTTACTCCACTCCAAAGGCATTATGGTCAATGCGAGCCTGGTATTTGGTTTCGACAATGATTCCCCCGAGGTATTTAAAAACACGCTTAAATGGTTAGTAAAAAACAAAATTGAAACCATGACTGCTCATATCCTGACGCCATACCCAGGCACGAAATTTTATTCTCAATTGGAAAGTGAGGATCGAATAATTGACAGAGATGCATCAAAATACAATACCTCCTCGGTAGTTTTCAGTCCCTCAAAAATGTCAGTTACCGATCTTCAGAAAGGATATATCGATATGTATAATAATTTTTATTCCTGGAAAAATATTATTCGAAGATTTCCTGATAACAAAAAAATTGTTTTGCCATATCTTCTTTTCAATCTGGGTTACAGAAAGTTTGGAAGAGTTACATCTTTTATTGGTAAATTCGGATTGATGCATACCATCGGCAAAGTCGCCAGACGAATATCTTACGGAATAGAATAAAAATAAAGCATATGAGAACAATATATTTAAGCATAATTTGGGTAACCCTGTTTTCGGCAGCTATGGGTTTTCTTGAGACTTCTGTAGTAGTTTATTTAAGAAATTTATATTACCCTGAAGGATTTGACTTTCCTTTAGCTCCGGTTTCCGACCTAATATTTATTACCGAGCTGGGACGTGAACTGTCTACGATAATAATGCTGCTGGCCGTGGGTTTTTTAGCAGGCAAAACCTTTATAGAAAGATTTTCTTTTTTCCTGTTTGGATTTGCTGTTTGGGATCTGATGTATTACGTTTTTTTGAAAGTATTGCTGGATTGGCCCGATTCCTTTTTAACATGGGATGTATTATTTCTAATTCCGATACCATGGTTTGGCCCTGTCATAGCTCCATGCATTCTTTCATTCTTGATGATTTTGTTTTTTTTGATTATGGTTCGGTTGAAAGCACAGGGAATTATTATGCGACTCGATTGGATGGATTGGCTAATTATGGTCATTTCAAGTGTTTTGGTCGTGTATTCTTTTATTTATGACAGTTTAAATATTATCATCAATTCGGGTTTTTCATCAACTAAAACTCAGGAAGAAATTAACCAGTTTATCCCTGATTTCTACCCATGGCAGATATTGTTTTTTTCGGTTCTGATGCTATTGGTTGATTTTATTTGGATTTATCTCAAAAATCAAAAAAACAATCTGCGGCATTGTCTTCATGATATTCTATCCAGGGTGAATAAAAAACAAAAAACACGTTGTTTTTGAAAATCATATTTTGGAAATTCTGACCCACATCCCCATTCTTGCACTCCATTTCACCCCGTGGTAATACAAATCGCTCTTTCAGACCTTGGGCGTGGCACAATGCAAGGGCAACGCCCTGGATCTGTAACTCTACGCATATAAAGAAAAAAAACTCCCAACTCCGAACTCCTAACTCCAAACTTCGAACTTTCCAAACTTTCATCTTTCCAAACTTTCCACTAACTTTGCCCCCTATTAAAAAAACAAATATGAATCAGGAAGATCTCTTTAAAAACTTAATTGCTCATTGCAAGGAGTACGGTTTTATTTTTCAGTCGAGCGAGGTGTACGACGGACTGAGTGCTGTTTATGACTACGGACAAAACGGCTCTGAACTTAAAAATAACATCAAGGAATACTGGTGGAAATCTATGGTACAGTTGCACGAAAATATCGTGGGAATTGACTCTGCCATTTTCATGCACCCCACCATCTGGAAAGCTTCGGGCCACGTGGATGCTTTCAACGATCCTTTGATTGACAACAAAGATTCAAAGAAACGCTACCGTGCCGATGTGCTCATCGAAGACCACATTGCCAAATATGAGCAGAAAATTGACAAGGATGTGACCAAAGCTTCCGAAAAATTTGGTGCTTCATTTGATAAGGAAATGTTTCTGAAAACCAATCCAAATGTTTTAAGAAACCAGCAAAAAATAGACGAAATACATACCCGTTTTGCCAAAGCCCTCAACGACAGCAATCTTGAAGAACTGAGGCAGATCATCATCGACAACGAAATTGTTTGTCCGATTTCAGGATCAAAAAACTGGACCGAAGTGCGTCAGTTCAACCTGATGTTCAGCACCCAGATGGGCTCGGTAAGCGAAGATGCCAATACCATCTACCTGCGCCCCGAAACCGCTCAGGGTATTTTTGTAAATTATCTCAATGTTCAGAAAACAGGAAGGATGAAAATTCCGTTCGGAATAGCCCAGATCGGAAAAGCTTTCAGAAATGAAATCGTGGCCCGTCAGTTTATATTCAGGATGCGCGAATTTGAACAGATGGAAATGCAGTTTTTCGTTCGTCCGGGCGAAGAAATGAAATGGTATGAATACTGGAAGGAAAAGAGGATGAAATGGCACCATGCTTTGGGCATCTCCCAAAACAAATACCGTTTTCACAACCATGATAAACTTGCTCATTATGCCAATGCTGCAGCCGATATTGAATTTGAATTCCCCTTTGGATTTAAAGAACTTGAAGGTATCCATTCAAGAACAGATTTTGATTTGGGTCGCCATCAGGAATTTTCGGGCAAAAAAATGCAGTATTTTGATCCCGAGCTCAATGAAAGTTATATTCCGTATGTGGTTGAAACCTCCATCGGACTTGACCGCACGTTCCTTGCCATTGTCGGAAATGCCTATACCGAAGAAAAACTTGAAGATGGCACCGACCGCGTGGTGATGAAAATTCCGGCCGCCCTGGCCCCAGTTAAAGCCACCGTGATGCCATTGGTGAAAAAAGACGGACTGCCCGAAAAAGCAAGGGAAATCATGGACAAGCTGAAATTTGATTTCAACTGCCAGATCGACGAAAAAGATTCCATCGGAAAAAGATACCGCAGGCAGGACGCCATAGGCACACCTTTCTGCATCACCGTTGACCATCAAACACTCGAAGACAACATGGTGACCATCCGCTACCGCGACACCATGGTACAGGAAAGGATTCCCATGGACAGCGTGAACAAAATTATTGCAGAAAAAGTGAGCATGAAAACCCTGTTTGAAAAACAGGCATAGTTTTTATTTTATCGGGGCAACCCGTGAGATATTTTGGGTTCTTTAAATATCTTTATATTTTTACTATTAATATTAAAAATACTTTAATGACAAATCAAAAAGTACTGATTACCGGATGCGGCGGAATGCTCGGAGATGCTGTTTATGCTGAGTTTTCAAAAAATTATTCGCAGGTAATGGCCACAGACATCAATCTCACAGAAAACTGGCTTACCTATTTGGATGTCAGGGAGATTGATCAATGCGAAAAAGCGTTTGACACCTTTAAACCGGATATCGTTCTTCACCTTGCTGCGCTTACCGATCTTGAATTTTGTGAAAACGATCCTGATAACACCTGGAAGACCAATGCATTGGGTACCGAAAATATTGCATTGCTTGCAAAAAAACACAATGCAACGATGGTTTACATCAGTACCGCCGGTGTTTTTGATGGCAATCAGGAATATTACAACGATTTTGACCAGCCCAATCCGCTGAACTATTATGCCAAATCAAAATACCACGGTGAAGTTTTTGTTCAGAGATATCTTGAGAAATTTTTTATTTTCAGAGCAGGCTGGATGATGGGAAGCGGCGTGAAAAAAGATAAAAAATTCATCAACAAGATTTTTAAACAAATACAGGAAGGAAAAAAAGAGCTTTTTATTGTTGATGATAAACTGGGTACACCCACATACACCGTCAATTTTGCCCAAAGCATTTTCAAAGTGATGAAAACGGGTTATTACGGATTGTACAATCAGGTGTGTTCGGGATCCTGTTCGCGTTATGATGTAGCTGTGAAATTTATTGAATATCTGAATCTTACAGATAAAATAAAAATCACCAAAGTGGACTCTTCCTATTTTGAAAAGGAATATTTTGCCCTGAGGCCCTATTCTGAAAAGCTTGTCAACCTTAAACTGGAATCACGCAAAATAAACTTTATGGAAGACTGGGAAAAATGTCTTGAAGAATATTCAAAGGTTTTCATTAACCAGTTGAAATAAAATGGATAACCCTGAACTTTCCATTGTCATTTGTGCGTATAACTCGGCACGTTTTATTGAAAACGGTCTCAACAGCTATCTCAAGCAAACAGCTAAGCCCGAATCTTTTGAGCTGTTAATTGTTGATAATAACAGTCCGGATGATACCGCAGCAGTCTGCAACAAATTCATCAGTGAGCATCCCGAAATCTGCATCAAATATTTTTTCGAGAAAAACCAGGGATTGTCTTTTGCACGGAACAGGGGAATAAAGGAGGCAAAGGGAGCATTTGTTTCCTTTGTGGATGATGATGCGGCTGTTAATCCGGAGTATGCTGAAAAACTAATAAACGCATTTCACCACTACAGTGAACATGGTGCTTTGGGCGGAATTGTTCATCCCGTTTATCCGGATGGCAAGGAGCCGGACTGGTTTTCTCCGTATCTGAACGGCATTGTGGCCAGAGTAAATTTGGGCAATGAATATCAGGATTTCAGCAAAAAATATCCTGCCGGATGCAACATGGCTTTCAGAAAATCAATTTTTGATGTTATCGGATATTTTAATACCGACCTGACCTACAGGGGCGACGAAAAATTCATCTTCAGAAAGATTCATGAAAAACGGATAAAAGTTCTGTATGCGCCGGATGTAGTAGTTTACCACAGCATTCCCGAAAAAAGAATTTCGCGCGAAGGAGTGATAAAAATAAGCAGGGATATTGGAATCAGCGAAAGAATTTCGGTAAAAAACAAACCCGCAGGATTTGCTGCTGTTTTGTTGATTCTATTTTTGAAATGGGCTTTTTCCTTGGTTCTTTTTCTGAAGTTCTGGTTTAAAAAACAGCCTGTAAAAGGAAAATTCCTTGTGCTTGTAATGTACAACAGAATCAAAGGATTTACCAAATCACTAAAATGACCTGTAAAGTTGCTCACATTGATTGACCTAATGGAGCTATTAATAAAGCTGTTGGTCGTTGTTAAAAAAAAACTTACTTTTACCTCTGCTGCATATTCATGAAAAAATGCAATATAAATAACGGATCAAAATGAATAAATCACGTTTTCAAAGATTTATAGAAAACTCGGTATTGTCATTTCTGTCACTGATTAAAATTATTATTCTTTCAAAGATTTTTTTCAGGAATAAATTCCCTTTGAAATCGCAGAAAGACTGTGTTGTTCTTGGAAACGGACCATCACTGAACCCGTGTCTTGAAAATCACCGGGAATTCTTAGCCAACAAAGATCTTTTTGCCGTTAACTATTTTCCGGTTACAGATATTTATGATCAGTTAAAACCAAGAAATTATATTGTTGGGGCACTTGAATTCTGGTATCCCGATGTAACCCCCGACCGGCTTGAAAAGCAACAAAAATTATTTAACGCACTTGCCACAAAAACCACATGGGAATTAAACCTGTTTATTTCATATAAGGCAAGAAATTATCCATTCTGGCTTGAAATTATCAAAAACAACAAAAATATTAAAGTTACCTATTACAATGAAACGCCCACCGAAGGTTTCAGAAGTTTCAGGTACTGCGCTTTCAGAAAAAACCTCGGCATGCCGAGGCCTCATAATGTTATGATTCCGGCCATCCTTTTTTCATTGAACATGGGATATGATAAAATTTATCTTGTTGGTGCCGATCATTCATGGTTGCCGCTGATTAAAGTGGATGATCAAAACAATGTGCTTCTGAACCAGCAGCATTTTTATGACGAAAACACCTCTGTTTACAAAACCATGGCCAACAAGGGAAAAGGACAGAGAAATTTATCGGAAGTCCTTCATAAATTTTATCTTGCTTTTAAAGGACATATGGAACTTGCCGAATATTCAAAACACAAGGGAATAGAAATCATCAACCTTACTCCGGGATCATTTATTGATGCCTATCAAAAAATCAATCTGTCAAATCTGAAAAATGCATAAAAGTGCGGCCATCATATTAGCCCGTTATGACTCGGCACGGCTGCCCGGAAAAGTTCTGAAAACAATTGCCGGAAAGAAACTGCTTGAATGGTGCACCGCTCCGATTTTAAACAACGGTCATTTTGAAGTAATCATTGCCACATCCGACAGAAGCACCGATGATCCCATTGCAGAATTTGCAGCTTCGGCAGGCATAAATTGTTTCAGAGGACAAACAGATGATGTGGCCGGAAGAATACTTTCCTGTGCCAAAAAATACGGAATCGACTATTTTGCAAGGGTAAACGGTGACAGTCCGTTCGTTAATAAAAACCTCCTGATGAAAGGTTTTGGCGCCATTGAAAATTCAGACTGTGACTTTGTTACCAATCTTGTTCCGAGAAATTTTCCTTATGGTGTTTCCGTTGAAATATTCAGAACCAAAGTTTACGAAAAAGTATATAATCAGCTAAAATCGGCTGAACACAAGGAACATGTATCTTTGTTTTTTTATGAAAATATTAATACTTTTAATCCCTTTTTCATTCAGTATGAAGACGGAAATGATCACAGCATCAGGTTGGTGGTTGACTCACCCGAAGATGTCGTTCTCATGGAAAAATTACTTACAGGATTAAAAGGGAAAACCCAGGATCTTAAAGAAATTATAAAAGCATATAAACAACTGACAAAATGATAAATATTTATTGCATCAGACCGAAGGGATTTAATATTGGAAACGACGTTATTCATGTCGCTCTGAATCACTTTCTGCGCTCAGCTTTCAAGGAAAATCTCAATATTATTTCATTGCCGGCAACCAGCAAATATGAGAGTCAGAAAAAAGCAGGTTTAAACTCACAAACTGTTTATGAGATCAATCAGTTTGGCCACGGTTTGATCATCGGAGGTGGAAACCTTTATGAAAACAGCGAATTGGAAATTAATCCCATGGCCCTGAAAGCACTTGAAGTACCAATGATGCTTTTCAGTTTGTCGAGAGGGAAAATCTTCAATAAAAGAAACGAACTTGTCGACCGTACCGATGTGATGACCGATGATAAAATCATCATGCTAAACAAAAGAGCCGACATCTCATTGTCAAGGGACTTGGCCACTACCGCTTATATCAATGATCTTGGAGTTAAAAACAAACTTGGCGGATGTCCAACCCTTTTCCTCAATGAAACCCCTTTGCACATGGTGCCTATTTCAAAGGAAAACATGACCGATGCGCTCATTTCCGTTAGAACACCCAGTCTCATGAGCATTCCGGTTGACAAACAATACGCTGTAAAAGATGAATTGCTTGAAATCATCAGCATTCTTAAAAGCAAAAACTACCAAAATATAAAGTTGTTTTGCCATGACCACCGGGATATTCCATTCGCAGCTTCCTTCAGCGATATAGATTATCTTTATACTGATGATGTTTATACTTACCTGACCTATCTCAGAAACACCAGACTTAATGTGACTTACAGGCTTCATTCGTTCCTGCCTGCACTGGCGTTCAATGTGCCGGCCATTAAAATCAGTTATGACCAGCGAGCCCTCAGCATGCTGGAAACCATCGGAATGGATAAATGGAACATCAATATGGTAACGCAAAATGCCGTGGCAGAGGTAAAAAATCGCATCTCAAATTTAAGCGATCTGGATGCCCTTAAAGATAAAAACCGCAATCAGGTTTGGGCAGAATTACATTCAACCATTTCGGCAAACTTTGAAAATTTTGCCAAACTGGTCAATAATCAGAAAAACAAATAAGATGTCTGAAGAAAAAGTCCATATCATAGCTGAAGCCGGAACAAACCACAACGGCAATTTCAGTACCGCAAAAAAGCTGGTGGATATTGCAGTAAAAGCCAAAGCCGATTCGGTGAAATTTCAGATTATCTATCCTGAGGGATTGTATTTGCCCGGAGTATATGAGTTTGGGCATTATGACATCCTGAAAGTTGTTGAAATGAGGCGCCGTTTCATGCTTACCGATAAAAATTATCTTCAGCTGGATGAATACTGCAGAAAGAAAAAAATTGCTTTTTCTGCCTCGGTTTTTGACAAACGGGGAGCCGATTTGCTTGCAGGAATGAATCCTCCATTTATTAAAATTGCATCAACCGATCTGAATAATTTCAGGTTATTGAGAATTGTTGCCGAAAAAGGAATAAAAATGATTCTGTCAACCGGAATGTCAACCCTGTCGCAGGTTGAAAAATCGGTAAATGAACTGTACAAATCTGGGTTTGATAAAATTGTGCTGATGCATTGTGTTTCGGCTTATCCGGCCCGACTTGAGGAAATGAATCTGGGATTTATTGATGCACTCAGAACATCCTTTGGATTTCCTGTTGGATTGTCAGACCATACCCAGGGCAGCATAGCCGCCTGCATGGCCCTGACCAAGAAAATATCCTACATTGAAAAACATTATACCATTGATCATACCCAGGAAGGTTTTGACCATCTGTATGCTTTTGAAGAAGATCAGTTTATCGAATATGTTGACAACATCCGAAAAGCAGAAGAAGCGCTGAGCTTTCAGGGATCAAAGCTGAAAAAAGATGAGCTTTATGTGAAAAAAAGAGCCCGCAGATCACTGTATGCAGCAAGAGCCATGAAAAAAGGCGAAGTCATAAAAGACAAAGATGTTATGGTGGTAAGACCTGAGGGAATCATGGATGCGTCGGAAATAGATTTAATCATCGGAAAGAAACTGAACCGTAATATTAAATTGTACGAGCCGTTTTCGCCCGATATGATCAGTTAAAACATGAAAATTCAGATTATTTGCAGGGGATCATCCAAAATTGGCCTGGGACATCTTTTCAGGACCCGGACTTTTTGTAAAGCCATCAGGAATCACTGTGATGTTCGCATTTTAGCAATAATTGAAAAAGGACTTGAACCAATTTTTTATGAGATAAATGACTTGGTCAGCTTCTGTTATTCTGAGCAAGGCATTTCAAAAACCGTGAAGGATTTTTCTCCGGATGTCATTGTCTACGACCTTACCACCCTCAGTGATGAGACATTTGAAAAACTAAAAAATATTCCAAAGCTTATCGCATCCATTTCTCCCGTTTTCGATCAGATGGGTAAAACAGATCTGCTTTTTACACGATCAAAATACACATTGCCTGTAAAGGGTGTTGCTGTTTACGGAGGATTGGAATATTCTATTTTTAATGAAGCATGTGAACGAATAAAAACAGCCGAGTACAAAAAGAACCTGAATAAAAAACACCTCACTATTTCCATATCAATGGGAGGAACCGATTCGCCCAACAAAACATTAAAAATACTCAAGGCCCTTGAGGATTTTCCCAGAGAATTAACACTATGGGTTGCCCTCGGCGAGGGATATTCCCATTCGTATAATGATCTGGTAAGTGCCATAAAATCGAACCACAAACATGAAATAATTCTGGCAAAAGCCAACCGTTCGACCTGGGACATTTTAGGAAACTCCGTTTTGGCAATATTTGCAGGCGGATTGACCACTGTTGAGGCAGTTTATTCAGGTTTGCCATCCATTAATATTTTCGAGAAAAAAGAACATTTTGAAGCTACTGCCCGGGAACTTTTTGAAAACGGAATAATTTTCGATGGCTATTATTATTCCGACGAATCCCTGAAGAAAGTCTGCGACAAAATCGACTGGATATATGATCACAGGGAGGTGCTGCTTGAAATGCGTGAAAAATCAAAATCCGTTCTTGATAAAAATGGATCCATGAGGGTTTTCAGGATCATAAAAAAACATCTTTCAGAAAAACCTCACTGATTTTCAAAAACCCCGAAAGTCAACATTAATGACTGATGATCACCTTTTTCACAATTCTTTCCCCATCGGATTTAATTGAAAGTAAATAATTTCCGTGGGGCAAATCCGAAAAATCAATTTTCATAGATTTGTCAAGAATTAAGGATTTAACAAACCGTCCCTCGGAGTCGTAAATATATACATCTCCATTTTCTATTCCGGTAATCTGAATATAGTCTGCTGTCGGATTTGGATAAACATTAATCAGCGAATTTTCTGATAATTCATCCACAGAAGTGTTTGGCTCTTTGAAAAGCTGTTGAATTGCCAGGCTGTCAAGTGCGCAATTATAAATCCGGATATCATCGATTTTACCATCAAAATTGTAGTTAAACGAAAGATAATTCTGGTTATTGGCTGAAAATGTTCCAATATACCAATCGTGTTGCATATTCAGCGCGGATAAATTATTTAACTCGGTGGAAATTAAATCGCCATCAACATAGTGACGGGTTTCATTCCCGTTGCGGATAAATACTAAATGGTGCCACTTGTTTAAAACACTTGTGTCTATTGATAGCTCTGTTGTAATAACCGTGGTTTCAATATCGTATGTAGAATTAGTAAAAAGCTCATCGCCACCAGTTTTAAATTTGTACATGACACTAAAACCATCCCTTAAAAAGTCTGAGGTAGCTGTAGCTGAATGGCTGTGGCCATCAAAAACATATTGAAAATCAGTAAAATCAGGAACGATGCCGGATTGATCCTCCCATGATTCACAATAAGCCCAGGCTGAAATTGTAAAATCACCAATAGAACTGACATCACTATTTGGCGTAATGCTTATAAAATCATCTACTCCATCAAAAATAAATGCGCTAAAATTATTACCAAATCTGTCGGTTGTAAGACTTGCACCATGAATTGTTCCATGATTACCATTTCCGCTTGCGTCTAAAGTGTTAGTATTAAAAGGATAGTAAGCAATTTGACAGGTATCAAATGGAAATTGCGCATGCATATTAGATAAAAGAAAAAGTGAACTCAGAAAGAAAAGTAATTTTGTTTTCATGTGTTTTGTTTTGGGTTTAAAATATATAAGCTTTAAGGTGTTCTAATGACTAATAATGACTTTCTTCACAATTCTTTCCCCGTCGGATGTTATTGAAAGCAAATAATTTCCATCCGGAAGTCCGGAAAAATCAACTTTCATAGAACTATCAAGGGGTGCTCTTTTTATAAACCGGCCTTCCGAATCGTATATAATTACCGAGCCGCTTTCAATACCTGAAATCTGAACGAAATCGTTTGCCGGATTTGGGTAAACCACAATGTTTTGCAGATGTGTGGTAATTTCTCCAACGTCGTTCTGATAACCTTTGAAATAAAAAATATTTGGCAGTCCAAAAAGACATTCTCTTCCCGTTTCATCTTCATCAAGATAAATGGCTTTTGTTTCAAGATATGCTGTGGCCAGATTCGGAAAGTAAATTGCACTGAGGTATTCGTTGTATCGGATAGAAACATAAATATTTCCGTCCGGAGCAAGTTGCATGGCCCTGATTGAAATATTCGTCCCCGAAAAAACGCTGGAATCATCTATATCCACTGAAGTAACCACTTCGGTATACAAATCATATCTGAACAAGGTGTGCGATGAGGCAATATATAAATATCTGCCGTTGGGTGAAAACTCTATTCCGTAAAGCAATTCGCCATCCATTGGAATAACAACCGCATTTGAAAGTACTCCCGTTTCTGAATTAAAATCAAATAATTCAATGGCCTCAGTATTGCGGTTTACAACTGCGATTTTTGACCGGTCAACGGATGCTTTCATGTACCCTACAGTGTTTATATTATCTGTGCCGCCATTATGAATACCGCCCACTTCAGAAATCACCGGTTCGGTATTAACGCCATCCATGGTCACTTCATAGGCATAAAACTCGTTATTTGTCCATCCATGTGTTAATACCCAATAGTCAATCATGTTGCTTTTTAAAACACAGGTTACTTTTTCGCAAACGGGTGCAATCAATGGAGTATTAAGAGATTCTGTAACAAGATCGCCAAGTGGCTCGCTGGAAGTTCCGTTTCCGGGAAGCGAAATATCCACTTCGGAATATCTTAATCCTCTGTATCCCGCTCCTTCGTCAGTTGTAAAAATATAATAACGGTTTATCTCGCCATAAATCGGAACAATAATCGCCGATTGTGTGGATGACCAGTGGCCAAAAAGTGTATAATCACCGTTTGGCATCAGATTGTGATTTTTATCCCAAACCGAACTTCCGTCGGTGTAAAACAATAATGCGCCATCTGAATCGCAAATGGTGGCAACACCTTCCTGGGTGCTTATTTCGCCATCAAGCAAAACGACCGGGGGGGTAGAATTAAAATCCACTCCGGCTCGATCACCAAAATACCAGATGTTAGCGTTTTTAAACGGCAATTGTGAAATTGCAATTGTCGCAAAAAAGAAAAATAATAATGCTGTTAATAGTTGTTTTCTCATCTCTCAGACTTTTTTAGCTATTATAATTAAAGTTGACAAACATTCTATACTCAAATGATCACTTACTTGCAAATCAAGACTGTAAAAGTACAAATTTATTAAAATCAAACACAATAGTCATTAAAGTTGTACGAAAAATAAATGCGTTTGGTTGCAAATTTATTTTCAGACTTGGTTCGCCATCAAGACGAAATAGAAAGAAAATTCAATTTATTGCCTTATTTTTACCCCAATAATGAAACTGGTAATCTACATATTGTTCCTCAGGGCAAAGCAACTTTTCAGGGTTTTGATGGAGATCGGACTGCTTCGTTCCTTGTTTTTGCTTGGACTTTTAGGATATGGAATGATCTGGCTGCTCGGTGTAGTTAAGCAGGAGGGATACCGCGAAATCATGGTTTATGTTTTTGCTTCCATGATTTTTTCTGTTCATCTGCAGAGAAAAGACAAGCGATTCTTAAAGCTGCTTCGCAGGCAGGTTTTTCCTCTGTTCATGATTGAATATACCATCATGTTATTGCCGATGATTGTGCTGCTGTCCATTACCGGATCTGCAATTTATGCAGCAGCGATGGTGCTGTTTACGCTTCCGGTTTCCCTGATCAACACCACGGTTTCGTTTAAAAAAATCAATCTTTTCAGAAAACTTTTATTCATTCCGCGTTCAAATTTTGAATGGAAAAGCGGCTTCAGAAAAAAGTTTGTTTATATGGGGGTGGTGTGGACTCTTTCACTGATGGTCAGTTATTATGCTCCGGTTATTCCAATCGGAATAGGAATCATCACCCTGATTATTTGTTCCTTTCACACCGAAAATGAACCTGAAATCATGCTGCGGATTTATGGAAAAGACACTTATACAATTCTTCTGAAAAAAATTGTCCAAAATGTAATCCTGTTTGCACTGATCGTTTCACCTTTGGTTGTGGTGTTTTTATACAATAATCCCGATTTATGGGATTTGTTCCTTTTTGCCATGGGGGTTTGTGTGATGACTTTGGTTTTCTCCATTGTTTTCAAATATGCTTTGTATGAACCATCAACCGTTGTGGAGCGAAATGTGTTTATCGTGGGTTTTGTGATGATCTGTTTTCTGATTCCCTGGCTGGTGCCGCTGCCATTGATTATGCTGATATATTATATTGGCAAATCCTCAAAAAACTTAAAACAATATCTTGATGCTTACAATTAATAATCTTTGCGTATCCTTTGGTCAGCTCGATGTGCTGAAAAATCTCTGTATGCAGATAGGCAATGGAGAGGTGCGCGGCATTGTCGGACTAAACGGCTCGGGAAAAACCACCCTGTTCAATACCCTTTACGGAAATGTGAAAAAGCAATCGGGGGAAATTCTTTTTGATGATGAAAAACTGGGCCGCAGCAAAATCACCTTTTTTGAGACCAATTCGTTTTTTTACTCTAGCATCACCGGAAAAGAATATTTGAGTCTGTTTAAAACAAAAAACCCGAATTTTGATATTAAGGGCTGGAATGAGATTTTTGATCTGCCGTTGAACAAACTCATTGAAACTTATTCGACCGGAATGAAGAAAAAGCTTGCGCTGATGGGCATTCTGAGCATGGAAAATCCCATTTATCTTTTGGATGAGCCATTTAACGGACTTGATCTGGAAACCAACCAAAAAGTAAAGCAGATTGTTGAGATATTAAAAGAAAAGGGATGTACCATACTTGTGAGCTCACACATACTTGAAACCCTTACCGGTACTTGCGATTCCATCAGCTACCTCAACAACGGCATCATAGAATTTACCGCTTTGAAAAATGAGTTTGGCTCCCTGGCCGAGCGGGTATTTAAGGATATTGATGATTCGGATTTGCGGAGGTTGATGGGGTAGGGCATATCGAATTGTTGTTAACGCTTACTTGTTGAATCAACTCATGTAAAAACCAATCTTTTTCCGGGTCATTTTCTGCAACAAATCCCGGGTCTTTTTCGTATAAATGAACCTTGATAAAAACGAACTTATTTACACTTTTTATGAGAACTATATTTACTGTTTCTTTGCTTTTTTTAGCGATCGCCAGCTTCAGCCAAACCTACAACATGAGCACCACCACGGTTTCGACCTGCTCGGGAACCTTTTACGACAACGGCGGCTCGGCAGCCAATTACAGCAATAGCCAAAACCTGACCATGACCTTTACTTCTGATAACGGCAACAGGATTTCTTTCAATTTCCAGTCGTTTGCGTTGTACGGTGATAGTTATGATTATCTGGAGATTTTCGACGGCCCTTCATCAACTTATTCATCCCTTGGAAAATACTACGGAACAACAAGCCCGGGTGTAGTTACCTCAACCGGAACTTCCCTGACTTTTGTATTCTATTCCAACAGTTCCTATGCAAGCTCCGGATGGGATGCCATCATTTCCTGCACTGGTGCTCCGCTTTCCGAATACCCGCTCACATCGGGAACGGTGACTGCCTGCTCAGGTGTGTTTTATGACAATGCAGGCGGGGGAGCTTCCTACGCCAATAATGAAGACCGAACCATGACTTTCTGCTCGGGAAGCTCAGACAAAATAATCTTTGATTTTACCAATTTTTCTATTGCTACCGATGATACACTTTTTGTGTATGATGGTACCACTACCAGCGACCAAAAACTTGGAGCTTATACAGGAACCAGTTTGCCCGAAAGAATCTATTCACATTCGGGTTCGTGTCTCACATTCCGGTTTAAATCAAACACCGTCAATACTGCCTCCGGATGGAAAGCCCTGATATCCTGCTCCTCAACAACACCAACCCTAATCTACAATTTTCAGGATGGTTACAGGTACACCTGCTCAGGAACTTTTTATGATGTTGGCGGAAGTACGGGCAATTATTACAGCAATACCTCAAAAACCGAAACGTTCTATTCGCTCGATGGAAACAGAATCAGCTTCAATTTCCAGTCTTTTGATTTGTATGGTGATAGTTATGATTATGTTGAAATTTTTGACGGACCGTCATCAAGTTACCCGTCTTTGGGTAAATACTACGGAACAAGCAGTCCGGGTGTTATTACCTCATCAGGAAACGCCCTGACGTACTATTTTTACAGCAACAGTTCCTATACATCAACCGGTTGGTCGGCATTGGTTTCCTGTTCAACACCGGTACTGGATGTATATGCCATGACCTCGGGAACAGTCACCGCCTGCGCGGGAATTTTCACCGACAACGGCGGTCAGGCAGCCAATTACCCCAACAATGAAAACCGCACCATGACCTTTTCCTCGGGAAGCTCTGATAAAGTGCTGATGACCTTTTCGCATTTCAGCGTTTCATATGAAGATACTTTGTATGCTTATGACGGACCAACAACATCTTCACCGCTCATCGGCAAATACACCGGCGGGTCATTGCCCGAAGTGATTTTTTCAAAAACAGGCAACACCCTAACCTTCAGGTTTTACTCCGGTTCAGCAACAAACGCCTCGGGATGGAGGGCTTTTATTTCCTGTTCGGCCACAGCACCGGCACAGAATTTCAATATGCAGGAGGGCGTCAGGTACACCTGCGGGGGAAATTTCTATGATGAAGGAGGCAGCGGATCGAATTATTCCAGCAGCACCACAAGAACCATGGCATTTATCTCTGATAACGGAAATAAATTACAGGCATCATTTTCGGCTTTTAACCTTTATAACGACAGTTATGACTACCTGGAAATATACGACGGTCCAACCGTGAGTTATCCTAAAATCGGAACCTTTTACGGAACAGCAAGTCCGGGCATCATCGAATCAACCGGAACATCTTTAACCTTCAGATTTTATTCCAACAGCAGCTACACCTCCACTGGCTGGGCGGCCACCATTAGCTGTACCGATGCTCCGCCAACACAATATCCTATGACCTCGGGAACGGCCACAACCTGTTACGGGGTTTTTAGTGATAACGGTGGACTGGCAGCCAATTATCCGCACAATGAAAACCGCACCATGACTTTTACCTCGGGCACAAGTGATAAGATTGTCTTCGATTTTACTCATTTTGCTGTATCAACAAGCGATACTTTGTATGCTTATGACGGACCAACCACTTCATCACCAAAAATCGGTGCCTATACAGGTTATATCCTGCCCGAAACAATCTCCTCCGAAACAGGAAATACTGTTACTTTCAGATTTTTTTCCAATGCCTCAGGCAATGATGCCGGATGGAAAGCCAATGTAACTTGTGCATCTTCGGTTTCAGCACCATCATACAACATGTCCGACGGCAACAGGTATGTGTGCGAAGGAACTTTTTATGATGACGGCGGTGCATCCAATTCATATTATAGTTCGGCCACAAGAGTAATGACTTTTTATTCTGAAAACGGCAACCGCCTCAGATTTGACTTTACTACTTTCAACCTATACGGAGACAGTTATGACTATCTGGAAATATATGACGGGCCAAATATTAATTATCCCAGAATCGGAACATATTACTATACCACCAGTCCGGGCATCATCGAATCCACGGGCTCTTCACTCACTTTCAGGTCATACGCCAACAGCAGTTACTCATCGACCGGCTGGGCTGCTTCAATACAGTGCACCACGGCACCTGCTGCCGACTACCCCATGAGTTCGGGAACTGTAACCACCTGTAATGGTGTGTTCAGCGACAACGGCGGTCAGGGCGCTGTATATCCGCACAACGAAAACCGCGTGATGACTTTTTCTTCCGGTTCATCCGATAAAATAATCTTCGATTTTACCCATTTTTCGGTTGTTTCGGGTGATACTTTATTTGCCTACGATGGTCCTGATATTTCATCTCCGAAAATTGGTGCATACACCGGCTATACCGTTCCCGAGACCATCAGTTCGGAAAGCGGAAACAGCGTAACCTTTAAATTTGTTTCCAACTCGGCCTCAAATGATGTCGGATGGCGCGCCCTGGTATCCTGTGCTGCATCTGCTCCGGTTCCCGAATATACCATGTCAGATGGCTATAGGTATGTTTGCGAGGGAACATTTTCTGACGATGGTGGCTTGTCTAATTCGTATTCAAGCAACCAGGTAAAAACAATGACTTTCTATTCCGAAAACGGAAACCGCCTTCAGTTTGATTTCACTTCATTTAATCTGTACGGCGATAGTTATGATTATCTTGAAATCTATGATGGTTCCTCTTTAAGCCATCCACTTATAGGAAGATATTACTATACCTCCAATCCGGGTATCATCCAATCCACCGGAACAAGTCTGACGTTCAAGTTCTACGCCAACAGTTCCTACACTTCTTCGGGCTGGTCGGCATCCATAAGCTGTATCACACCCGCACTTCCTTCGTACGTCATGACAACAACGTCTGTGGTGACTTGCGAAGGCGTATATACAGATCCGGGAGGTCCTGCAGCTTCATACACAAACAATGACAGTGAAACAATGACTTTCACCCCTGATGGCTCGCCCTACCTTATTTTTGACTTTACCCATTTTAATATTTATACCGATGATACTTTGTATGTGTACGACGGGGCAAACATCTCTTCGCCAAAAATCGGGGTTTACACAGGCAATCAGTTTCCTGAAAGAATATACAATAAATCAGGCGGAAGCATCACCTTCAGGTTTGTTTCCAACTCAGCCAATGTGGCCGAAGGATGGAGGGCGCTGATATCATGTTCATCAACCGCTCCCACTCAGGTTTTCAATATGCAGACCGGCATCCGTTACACCTGCGGGGGAACATTTTATGATGATGGCGGGTCAACAGGGAACTACAGCAATTCGTTTTACAAGACGATGACTTTTTATAGCGATAATGGAAATCGTTTGCAATTTAATTTCAGTAGTTTTTCATCTGAAAGCGGCTGGGACAAATTGTATATTTATGATGGACCATCTTCTGCCTATCCTTTGCTTGGAACTTATTCAGGCGGCACATCTCCGGGTACTGTTCAATCAACAGGCACCTGCCTTACATTTTACTGGAATGCCGATGGCTCAAACTCATACACCGGTTGGAATGCCAGTATTACCTGCACTCCCCCGCCTCTGACCACTTATCCGATGACAGCAGGAACAGTCAACACCTGCAGCGGTGTGTTCTTTGATTCGGGCGGCGGTGGCGCCAATTACATGCACAATCAGGACATCACCGAAACTTTCTGTTCCGATGAAGGCAATTTTATCATCTTCGATTTCACCCATGTGGATATTCAGACTGATGATACCCTTTACGCCTATGACGGACCAAATATATCATCACAACTTATGGGCGTTTACACATGGAATCGTTTACCAGAAAGGATTTACAGCAAGTCGGGCAGCTGCGTTACCTTCAGGTTTAAATCCAATTCAGTGAATCTGGCTACCGGATGGCGCGCGCTAATTTCCTGCAGCGCTGTGGCTCCAGAACAAATTTACAACATGCAAACCGGTATCAGGTACACCTGTGGCGGCACATTCAATGACGATGGGGGATCGGCTTCAGTTTACTCGGCAAGCTTTTCAAAAACCATGACCTTTATCTCGCCCGACAACAGCCGGTTGAATTTCAATTTCTCAAGTTTTTCAACCGAGTCAGGATTTGACCGATTATATATTTATGACGGACCAACCTCATCCTATCCTTTGATTGGCAATTACTCCGGGGGCACATCACCCGGAAGTGTCACATCCACCGGGAATTCCCTCACTTTCTATTATACAAGCGACGGATCAAATCAGTACAATGGTTGGACAGCAGCCATTACCTGTACTTCCCCGGCTCTTGATGTTTATCCGATGACATCGGGTATTGTGAATGCCTGTTCCGGAGTTTTCTATGACAATGCCGGACCGGCAGCCAATTACCCGCACAACGAAAACCGTATCATGACTTTCTGTTCTGATGATGGCAGTTTCGTAAAATTCAATTTTATGCCAAATAATTTTGTCATCAGCAGTGAGGATTCGCTGTATGTTTATGATGGACCGAATACCTCCTCACCGATGCTTGCAATCTTCACAGGAAACTCATTACCCGAAGAGATTTCTTCACAGTCTGGCACTTGCCTGACCTTCAGATTTTATTCTACTTCAGCCACCAACGCTATTGGCTGGCAAAGTCTGATTTCCTGTTCGACCACTCCATCTCCATTTAATAATTTCCCCATGTCGGGCGGAGTCAGGTACACTTGCAATGCCACTTTCACCGACCCGGGAGGAACAGGAAACTATGCGGCCAGTGAAAACAGAACCATGACATTCAGGTCAAACAGCGGCTGTCCGGTTTCGGTTACTTTCACCTCATTCAGTACAGAAAGCGGTTGGGATAAACTATACATTTACGACGGAAACAGCACCGCTTCACCTTTGTTGGGAACATTTTCGGGAAGTGCCATTCCGGGACCATTCACTTCAAGCGGAAATGCCCTGACCTTCAGGTTTACCTCCGACGGATCAAACCAATATGCTGGATTTTCAGCGAATATAACCTGTACTCAGGCCGGAATCACTGCAAGTCCGGGCTTAACTGCCTGCGATGGTGAAACCATTTCGCTGACTGCTTCTTCGGGAACTACTTATTTATGGAACACAGGTGCAACAACGCAGAGCATTGATGTTACAGCATCCGGAATTTATTCCGTTACAGTTACTGATGGCGCATGTGACCTGGTATCTGCTCCTGTTTTTGCCAGTTTCTACACACCATCTTCGGCATCAATTACTCCGGTGGGATCTACAACATTCTGCTCGGGCGATTATGCAACGCTGGTGGCTTCTGCAGGAAGCAGCTGGCTTTGGAGCACCGGATCAACCAATCAAACCATTTACCCCTCGGTATCGGGAACATATTACGTTACAGTTACCAGCGTAAACGGATGTACAGCGCAGGCCGGACCGGTTACAACAACGGCAATAACAACCCCTGCTGTTCCGGCATCCATTATCGGAGACACTTATGTTTGTTCCGGCGCAACAAGCCTGAATTATAGCATTGTTCCTGTTTCGGGCGCGACCAGCTATACATGGTCAGTTCCTTCAGGAGCAAACATAGTTTCGGGTCAGGGTACTGAAAATGTAATTGTTGACTGGGGATCATCATCGGGAGAAATTTCTGCCTATGCATCAAATGGCAGTTGTAACAGCAATCATGTTTATTTAACTGTAAGCGTTACAGGCATTCCGTCCGTACCATCAGCCATAAGCGGTCCGGCTGCCCCATGCGAAAGTGGTTCGGCTGTTTATTCAGTTACCGCTGTGGGCGGTGTTAGCTACAATTGGAGTCTGCCCGGCGGATGGACTCAAACCGGAGGAGGAACAAGCAATTCGATTACCGTGACACCCGGAGTGACACCCGGCACAATATCAGTTATCCCATATAATTCATGCGGAAGTGGAGATATGCAGCAATTGAGCGTTTCACCGGTGGAATTGCCCGCTATTCCTCCGGCAATTACCGGAAGCACCACACCATGCTTTGGTTCATCACAGAACTATTCGGTGGCTGCAGTGAGCGGAGTAACTTATAACTGGACTTTCCCCTCAGGATGGAGTCAGACAGCAGGCGGAACCACAGCCAATATTACTGCATCAACAGGAAATTCCGGTACTATTACGGTTACCCCGTCAAATGCATGTGGTGCCGGACCTGCCCAGACCGTTTCCATCATCACCACGCCGTTGCCCGGACTGCCATCGGCAATTAACGGTCCGGATGAAGTGTGCGCCGGCAACACCATCACATACAATGTGGATGAAGTACCGGGCTATACTTACACATGGACCTTCCCGGGAGCGTGGTCGCAGGTCAATGGCGGAAACAGTTTCGAGGTGGAATATACTACAGGCGTTTCGGGAACAATTTATGTGGCGCTCACCAATGTGTGTGGTACCGGAACAGCCGTTTCAATGCCGGTCACTGTGCTCACTGTGCCGGCAATGCCCGGAACCATTTCGGGTGATGTTGCTCCGTGCGAAGGCACTGAAGTAACCTATTCGGTATATGAAGTGGCAGGAGTAACCTACGACTGGTATTTGCCCGACGGATGGTCACAAACATCAGGAGGAAACACAAATATCATCAATGTTGCTGTTGCATCAGGAAATGGTACCATCAGTGTTTTTGCACAAAATATTTGTGGGACAAGTCTGGGACAGAATCTTATAGTGAACTCAGCTCAAACACCTGTGGCAGTTTCATCAATACTCGGAGATAACACACCGTGCGCCGGCAGCGAGCAGACCTACAGCATCGGCGAACCGGCGGGTTATACCTACACGTGGACATTACCATCGGGATTCAGTTTTGTTTCGGGCAGCACTGGATCAGCCGTTTCAGTGCTGACTGGTACTTCGGCAGGTGATATTACCGTTACCCCATCAAACAGCTGTGGCAATGGACCGTCAACTTCGCAAGCAATTGACATTATTCCAGAACCAATGATTGATCTGGGTGAAGACACCATTCTGTGCGATTACGAAAGCATTACACTAGATGCCGGAGCAGGATTTGCCAGTGTTGAATGGTCAACCGGAGATATAGGTCAGTTTGTAACCCTTGACACCACATCACTTGGCATTGGCACGTGGCTGATCAGTGTTGTGGTAACCAATGGTGATGGATGCCAGAGCACCGATGATATTGTGGTTACCTTTACATCGTGCACAGGATTACCGGAAACAGATGTGGCATTTGAAATAATGTTGTACCCCAATCCCGCAAAGGAAACTTTAACACTCAAATCGCAGGGATGGGAAGGCATTTCAGATCTTGAAATCTATTCTGTAGACGGCAGACTGATATTAAAAGACGATTTCATTTCAGGAACAAAAACCATTGATGTAAGTGCGTTTAGTCCCGGAATGTATTTTGTGAAAGTCAGGAACAACATTAAAGAGCTTTCAATAAAGTTTATTAAGGATTGATTTTATAGTTGCGAATGCGCGAATAGAAAGACATTTGCGCATTCGCGGCTTAATTATTATTAGAACTCTTGGATTAAACCATTTCAAATTCAAAAAAAAGCATTATTTTCAGGCAACTAAACCACCCTAAATATTGTCTTATATAAACAATTATATAAAAACTCTAAGGCATGAAAAAAAGATTACTCGTATTAATTGTACTATTTGCCACAATATCAGGTTTTTCACAACCCTGCCAGCAAATTGGGGTTTCATTATCCACATCTGCTGACTCATATATTGATGATTCAATTTTATTTGTCTCTGTTTATGATTATGAATCATTTAATTTAAATGCTACCGGAATATATCCTCAAAATGGGTTATATTACTCTCAGGACGATTCAACATCTGTGTTTGAATGGAATTTTGGCGATGGTAATATTGAAACAGGAAATAGCGTTACACATTCGTATTCTGTTTCAGGGCTCATTCCAGTGACACTTACAATTACCGATGTAAATAATTGCACATATTCCACAGTAATTTATATTCATTCATATCCCGAATTCAGTATTGAATATTGGATACCCTATGATTTATGGGAGCCTGATGATACAATAATGGTTGGGGATACAATTTATTTCAATGGCTATATCAGCGATGAACAAATAATGTTTATTGATGATACAGTTTTTCTTCCTGATGGAACAGGCGTTTCATATATTTCTTCAATAACTTTTGATGATTTTGCTCCGGGCGCCACAATAGATTCATTAAGCAACTTATTTTCCATTAATACCAACATGGAACATTCCTTTTTGGGTGATCTGGTTATCTCCATGACTTGCCCAAATGGAACAGTTGTAATATTAGAGGAGCAACATGGGGGAGGAGCTTATCTTGGCGAACCTCTTGAGGGATGGGATGCAGGTCCCGGAACGGGTTATGACTATGGTTGGGCATTATATCCTACGTTTACAAAAGATATGGGTGATTACGTATTAGGGGATGGATCGATGGCTCCGTTAGGGGTTGTTCCTTCCGGCACATATATGTCATCTCAACCATTGACTGATTTAATAGGTTGTCCCATGAATGGTGAATGGAAAATAACCTTTACAGATAACTGGTCAATTGATGATGGTTATGTTTTCAGTTGGTACATAAATCTTAACTATATTAATTTTATTTTTCTTCCTACTTCATTTTCATGGTCATCACCGGCAAAAGTGGATGAAATATATGATGACCCTGCAACAGGAAACGCCTGGGTGATACCTTCTGAAACTGGTTGGCATGACTATATTTTTTCGGCAGTAACTACCCACGGAATGACATATAACAAAACCATCTCAATTTTTGTTGGCGATTCAGCAGTAGGTATCGAAACTCAGCCCATTGCAAAAACAACTTTCAATGCTTATCCCAATCCTTTTAACGAAAAAATGGTTTTGGAATATAATCTGGCAAAACAGGAAAATGTAAAAATAGAGGTTACCAACATTATTGGCAAGAAAGTCAAAACACTGATGAACGGCGTACAACTTGCCGGGTCATACAATTATAGTATTGACGGGAAGGAACTGGAATCCGGAATTTACATCGTAAAATTCACTGCCGGTTCACAAACTTTCACTAAAAAACTTGTCAGAGAGTAATTTTCATACTTCTTAATGAGAAAAGGGGCTTTATTAATCCCTTTTTTTATAAAAAAAACGCGAATGCGCTAATGTTTTTTATTAGCGCATTCGCGGCTTAAATAATATAATAATTCAGTTTTACGCCATCTCAAGTTTCCTGCACTCGTAATTGTGCTCGATGTAATAGTAAAAGTGCTTGCCCTGTGAAGGTGCATTTAAAAATTTTCTGAATTCTTCCTCGGGAACATCAAAATACTGGATGACGCCTTCGTGCATCTCAACTTCCATGGTTTTTGTTGCGGGATCGTATCCGGCTGAGGCCAGACGGGATGAGCTTAACGGAATTCGTTGCATAGTTTCTTTATTTTTACCGGTTCTATAAATTTGGTACTTTCTCGACCCAAAAATAATCAATGTATGAGAAGAAACTTAATCATAAGATAAAAAGAAGTTAACATTAGGTGTTGATAAGGTGAACAAGCGCAATTAATCCAATATTTTCCTGGTCTCCCTGAAAACAAATTCCGTTTTCTGTTCATCCTGACAGATATCAAATTTCAAACTCAAAAGCTCAGCACCCTTGTAGCCCATGCCTTTTTTCTCAAGGAGTATTTCAATGCCTTTTTCCGAATCTCTGACTTCAATATTCATCAAGGCACACAGTCCGTCACCCTGAACCTGAACTGTTATATAGCGTGAGTTCCCGTTTTCGGAATAACCAGCCACCCAATAAGTAAGTGTTGATTTGTCTGTTTTGGCTAATTGCCTTACCATTTCATCATTATATTCTTTTGTGTCTAAACCGTATTTTTCAAATACCGGATTGGTATTGCTGCATGCCGGTCTGTCACAACCGGATGTTAAAACAGCAGCTCCAAAAAGCAGCAGGATAATTCTTAGAATTTTTGTCACCTTTTTTTTGCAATAGAACGATTTTTTGTAGTAGAAATTGTCCAATATGGACAAAGAAGGAGATTGCTTCATCCATTGACTTTTTTAATATCAATGAACTCTATTCACACTCTTTGCATCCGATTGCTTAGCTATAATTCAAAAAGTGTAAAGTAAAAAACTCTAAATTTGTAAAACATCATATTATCCAAGCTATCCCCGACCATTTCAAATTTTTATCCCCAGCGCTTCCCCAATCTCGCCCTCCAGGAACAATGTGCGCATCCCAGTTCTGCGTGCGCCTTTGATGTTTTCGAAGGTGTCGTCGATGAATAAAGTTTCTTTGGGGTTGAGGTTTTTTTCACGCAACACCCGCTTGTAAATTTCTGTGTCGGGCTTGGCCATGCCCATCTCAAATGAGAACCAGGTGTGCTCGAACAAATCCGCGAAATCAAGTTTGTGCACCCTTTTGAGCTCAGCGCTGTAATGATCGAAATGGATTTTATTGGTGTTGCTCAGTAAAAAGAGCCGGTATTTTCCCTTCAGACTTTTCAGCAGCTCTATTCGGTGTGCCGGAATATCGAGCAAAAGCTGGTTCCAGGCATGGTCAAATTGATCACTGCTGATGTTTATTCCGGTCATTTTTCTTAATCCGGATCTGAAGTCATCCGGACTGATATCGCCGGTTTCGAGGCGGTAAAAAACCGGAATCAGTTCTTCTTCTGTAAAACGTTTTTCAAGATCGGCAATTCCCAAACCGCAAAACGCTTTGTATGTCCGCTCAAAATCGAGATTGATCAATACGCCGCCAAAATCGAAAATTATATTCTTAATTCCCCCCAAAACTGTGCTCATATTTTTGTAATTTTACGGCACAAAAATACAAATTGAAGTGGAGATATGAATATCCGTGGGAAACATTTTACTGCCGTTTGGCTCAATCACGACAAAAAAAGCATCAGCATCATCAACCAGCTGTTACTGCCATTTAACTTTGAGATAAAGGAACTGGAATCGTTGGATGATGTATATTTTGCCATAAAAAACATGGAGGTGCGGGGCGCACCGCTTATCGGTATCACTGCTGCATTCGGAATGTATCTTGCCTGTCTGCACAGCTCAAAGGAATCTGAAATACGCAAAAAGGCCGAATACCTTAAATCTTCCCGTCCCACCGCCGTAAACCTCATGTGGGCTGTGGATAACGTATGCAATGCTGCCCTCGGGGCACAAAATATGCAGAAAGCTGCTCTTGACAAGGCAATGGAGATTTTCAACTCCGAAATCGAAAACTGCAGGCTGATAGGCGAGTACGGTCTGCCCATCATCGAGGAAATCAGTAAGCGGAAAAACGGCGAAACGGTAAACATTCTCACCCATTGCAATGCGGGCTGGATTGCCTGCGGCGATTATGGCACTGCCACTGCTCCCATTTACCTTGCTCACGACAGGGGAATAAAAGTCCATGTGTGGGTCGACGAAACCCGTCCGCGCAACCAGGGCGCCCGCCTCACCGCATGGGAACTCAAAGAGCACGGCATCGACTGCACCATCATCCCCGACAATACCGGCGGACATCTGATGCAGCATGGAATGGTTGACATGGCAATAGTTGGTTCAGACCGCACAACTGCTACCGGCGATGTAGCCAATAAAATAGGCACCTACCTCAAGGCACTTGCTGCCTTCGACAACAAAATACCTTTTTATGTAGCACTGCCCTCATCCACCATTGATTTTTCAATCAGCGACGGAATAAAACAAATAGAAATTGAAACCAGATGCGACAGTGAGGTCAAATATATGGAAGGGCTCATCAACGGACGGCTTGAAAAAATGCTTATCATGCCCGAGAAGGCAAAAATCGCAAACTATGGCTTTGATGTCACTCCGGCTCGCCTGGTCACTGCCATCATCACCGAAAGGGGAATCTGTAAAGCCGATGCAGGTTCAATAAAAAAATTGTTTCCTGAAAAATTCTGATCATAGAATATTCCGGGGAAAAAATAAGCCGCGAACCCACTAAAACATTAGCGCATTCGCGGCTTAAAAGGTTATGCTTTGCAGCTTAATTAGCAGGTTTCAAAACCACCCTTACATAATTATCATATTTCAGATATTTTTGTGCGGCAGCTTTCAAACTCTCAATACTCATTTCTTTAACGATGGTTTCGTATTTCAGGAATTCATCGGTTTTGTCACCATGGAAATCAAACCCTTTTAGCTGTGTAAGCCAGAAATCATTTTCCCTCAGTGAGGTTTCCCTTTCCCTTAACAGTTTTTCCTTTACTTTGCCAAGGTCTACGTCGGATGGACCATCGCTGATGAGTTTGTCAATTTCAACAAAAACACCTTTTGTAAGTGGTTCCACGTTTTCGGGTGAGCACCCGAAATAAACCATGAAAGCATAGGTTTGTACCGGATAATGGTTCATCTGCGGATAAGCGCCAATGGAGTACACACCTGATTTATCTTCTCTTATTGATTCCAGAAGTTTGGTGCTCAGTACTTCGCCCAGAGCTTTGATTTCAAGACGGGTTTTGTATTCCCATGGCATATCACCGTTTATATCCATAAAAACAACGGCCTTGGGTTCTTTACCTTTCAGAACTTCTTTTTTCACAACCCCTTTTGGAGTTCTGATGTTCAGATCCTTGAAGGTTTCAGTGCGGCTGGCAACCGGAAGTCCGCCCAAATAAGTTTCAATAAGTGGTTTTGCAGTTTTCAGGTCAATATTTCCTACAAAATAGAAAGTGAATCCTGAAGGATCGCCAAATCTTTCCTTGTAAATTTTAAATGCCTTGCTGAGGTCGGCTTCCTTAAGTTTTTCCTCGTTCATGGGCAGTCTGCGCGGGTGATACTGTGCAAGTACGCACTGCAGGGTGTCCCTGAAATTTTCTTCGGGGTTTTCGGCCCTGTTCTGATAGTAACCTTTCATCCTTTCAACATAGGCGTCAAAGGCAGTCTGGCTCTTGCGGGGTTTAGTAATATAAAGGTGGGCAAGCTGCAGCATGGTTTCAAAGTCATTTACCGAGCATGTTCCCTTTAAACCTTCCTCAATTTCGTCAATATAAGGGTAAACAGAAACTGATTTATCAGAAAGATATTTATCAAGTTCAATCTTGTCGAATTCACCAACACCGGCTTCCATGATTACGTCAGCTGCAATGCTTGCAGAAACTTCGTCTTTATCGGAGTACAGTGAAGTGCCGCCGAAACTGAAAGCAGACATCTGTATTTCGTCATCTTTGAAATTGGTTTGCTTAATTACCACTTTCACGCCGTTTTTCAGGGTCCATTTTTCAAATGCCAGCTCCTTGTTTTTTTCTTTGGCTTCAACCTTGGTTGCCACAGGTTTCTGAGCAATGAGGGGTTTGTCAATCACCTTGTCGACGTACGCATCAATTTTGCGTGTTTTCACCTCGGTGAGAAGTTTCAAAACCTCATCTTTTGTAGGTAAGGCAACACCTTCTTTTTCAGGGGCGCTGATGATTACCACAAGATTTTCGTCGGTGATCCACTGGGCAGCAAATTTATTCACATCTTCGAGAGTGATGGTTGGCATTAGCTGCTGATAAAGATTATATTCGTAATCGATACCCGGAGCAGGTTCCTTTGAAATCAGGAAGTTGGCTTTATATTCCTCAACATATTTGATGGATTCGAGTTTGTCTTTTTCCTTAAACTGTTTTTCAATCTCACGCAAAAGGGCTTTTTTCTCCCTTTCAAGTTCGGTTGCTGTGAAACCGTGGCGTTTTACCCTTTCGTTTTCCACAACGATGGCTTCCATACCGCGGGTAAGTTTTTCGTTTGTGGTGGCAGCGATAGACATGAAAACGCTTTTTGGGCCCAGAAAGTTGGTGAAAGCACCTACGCCGTACATAAACGGAGGATCGGGCTGAAGAGTCATTTCAGTAAGCCTTTTGTTAAGCATGGAATTATACAGACTGTGTGCGATGCCGGTTTTATAGTCCTCAACTGTTTTCTTGATGAACATGGGATGTTTGTAATACATTTGAACGGTGGCACCCGGAGCTTCCTTGTCGGTGGTTATTTCAACTACCGGCTCGGCATGGTCAGGAATTTCGGGGTAGGTGGCCGGACGACCGTTAACTGTTTTTGGATGATCATTAAACAGTTTTTTAATTTTTTCTTCAACGACCTTAACATCAAAATCGCCTACAATGATAAGTGCCATGAGCTCGGGACGATACCAGTCGCGGTAAAATTTTCTGAGTGTTTCATGTTCGCAGCTGTCGATAACAGACATCAGTCCGACCGGCAAACGATTGGCATATTTTGATCCTTTAAAAAGAGCGGGAATCATTTTTTGCATCATTCTGTACTGAGCGCCCTGGTTCATTCTCCATTCTTCATGGATAATACCGCGTTCCTTGTCAATTTCTTCACCTTCGAAAGAAACGTTAAAAGCCCAGTCGTACAAAACCAGAATACCTTTGTCAAGGAATTCGGGGTTTTCGAGGGGCACGGTAATACCATAAACAGTTTCATCGAAACTGGTATAGGCATTAACTTCGGCGCCAAATTTCATGCCGATGGACTCGAGATAGCTGATCAGCTCGTGTTTCGGGAAGTTTTTTGTTCCGTTAAAAGCCATGTGCTCACAAAAGTGTGCCAGACCCTGCTGGTCATCATCTTCCATGATTGATCCGGCACCAACAGCAAGGTTCAGTTCGGCCCTGTTTTTAGGGTTTTCATTGTGCCTGATGTAATAGGTCATGCCGTTGTCAAGTTTTCCGTATACAACATCCTTGTCGAGCGGCAGCGGATCCTGAAGGTTAACGGGCGTTTGTGCAAATAGTCCCGTAACAGATAAAATAAGGGTTAAGCAGAGAATTTTAATTTTTAATTTTTCCATATTTATCATTGAGTTATTAAATTCATTTCGACAAAAGTAATGGAATTTTATTTCCAATTGCAATACCTATGTATGTTATATGTAGCGTATGGTATAAATTAACCCATTTTAACTTTTAGTTAGGGTTTCCTTAAGGAATGAATTTAAGCAATTCATAGGGTTTTTTACAATTCAGGTAAAATATCTATAGGATATTATCCAAAAATGGATTGTTTTTCATTCATAAATATTAAATTTGAAAAAATGATTGCCTGTATTTGTTCAATGATGATTTTGCTGATTAGTTCTTAGGTGTTATATTAAATGGAAAGGGAGTAAATTCAAGCGCCTGTGGTTTAAGTAGTTGATTCTTAAAAACAGCCGCTTGATTATGAATCAGCAGAAAAATGAATAAATCAAAGCATTCAGACATTGGAAAGGTTCATTCGATCGGGTTGATGATATTATGGCTGTCGGAATAAAATTATTAAATGAAGAAAGCACTTTTTATACTCCTTGTTTTTTGCACCCTGTTTGTCTTTTCAAACCGTACAGACAGTCTGTTAATCAGTGCATCAAAAGAAAAGTCGGAAGCCAAAAAACTTAAGCAAATGATGCTGGCTTTTGAAATGGCTTTCAACAGCAATGATCTAATGCAGGCAAATGAAATAGCTTTGAAGATCAGAAAAATCTTTTCTGATCCCGGACCTGATTTTTATTTTTCACTGGCAACATTAAAAGATCATGTCAATGAACTTGATTCAGCCGTGTACTTTTATTCAATAACTGCAGAGCTGTACAGAGAAATTAACAAGCCTGAAAACGCACTTTATGCTGAAGCCCAGAAGGGGTATGTTTATTACAAACAGGCAAAATACGAGGAAGCACTTCAAATTGAAATGGAGGTGTTTAAAACCTCCGAAAAAAAAGGTTTTAAACCGGTTATTGCCAAATCATCCATGTATATTGGATATGTTCTGCGCGACCAGTCTGATTTTAAAAAAGCACTGAAATATTTCAAGATGGCCTCAAAATATGCAGAGGAAATCGGTGATAGAAATATATTTTGTGCCTGCCTGAATGAAACAGGCAACATTTATAATATGCTTCAGGAATATGAAAAGGCCTTGGAGTTTCATCTTGAGGCCATGGAATGTCAGAAGGAGGGAGGGGAAGATGTTTCTATGGGATACATATACAACGACATTGGCAACGATTATCTATTTCTTGATAATATTGAGGAAGCTTTGAAGTATTTTTATTTATCACTGAATATTGGCCGGAAATTTGAAAACAAACAAATAATCATTGTGACCAATCTTAATATTGGTACTATATTAAATTCACGGGCTAAATATGGCGAAGCACTGAATTGTTTAGATGAGGCATTGAATGAATCAGTAAAACTTAACCTGAAACAATATGTGGCTTCTGTTTGTGAGGTAATCAGCCAATCGTATGCTGGCATGAAAAATTTTGAAAAAGCTTATGAGTATCACATCCTGTTCAAGCAATACAATGATTCGGTGTTTAATGAAGAAAAAGCGGGCAAGCTTGCCGAACTCAATACCCTGTTTGAAACAGAAATGATGAACCGCGAAAACGAATTGCTAAAAAAGGACAATAACCTGAAAGATCTTGAAAATAAGAGACAAAGTCAGCTTATTAATTCACTGATTATCGGATCCATTGTTTTCACTGCTTTTTTAATAGTGATAGTTGTGTTGTTTTTCCAGAAAAAGAAAGCAAATATTTTACTTGAAAAACAAAACAAGGAAATAAGAGAACAAAAGGAAGAGATATCCGAAAAAAATGAGGAACTCCTTCAACAACAGGAGGAAATTCGTGCTATTAACGACCAGCTTAGTCTGGCCTTTTCTGAACTCACCTCAAAAAACACTGACATTATTCAAAGTATTGAATATGCCCAAACCATTCAGCAGGCAATTCTGCCCGATCAGCAGGCCGTTGATATGGTTTTTCCCGAAAACTTCATTTTTCACAGGCCAAAGGATATCATCGGAGGAGATTTTTACTGGGTTTTTAAAAATGAAAATTATCGTTGCTTTGTGGCTGCCGATTGCACCGGACATGGTGTTCCCGGAGCCATGATGTCCATGCTTGGGGTATCATTTCTGAACGAAATTGCCGCGCAAAACATTTCAGATACCGGAAAAATACTCAATATTCTGCGTGAAAAAATTATTGAAACCCTTAAGCAAAAACACGATAAGAAGACAAAAGACGGAATGGATCTTTCAATTTGTATTTTCAGCAATAATACCCGTACCATGAGTTTTTCGGGTGCAAACAACCCTGTTTTTATTGTGCCCTCACAAATGGAAAATTCTTATTCTGAGTCAAATGAAAAAATAAAACAAAGAGACGGGCTTTTCGAATTGACG